>Ga0153956_1000006_pt1 | contig 431356 bp, 388 predicted proteins | sample TSFL040MetaG_FD_104704 | JGI IMG/M metagenome (GOLD analysis project Ga0153956, IMG submission 104704) | Attine ant fungus gardens microbial communities from Florida, USA - TSFL040 MetaG | ecosystem: Host-associated > Fungi > Mycelium > Unclassified | place: USA: Florida, Wekiwa Springs... | reverse complement strand
TAGGTAATCGTCAGGCTCCCCTTACGCCAGAAACCCCACCCATCACGGTGGGGTTTTTGTGTTTACGCACACCCCGGCTGCCGCCACCGGGATGCCGGAGCCCATCCGCGCCCACCCGCCATTTCCGGCAATCCGGAGAACCGGCTGCACGGGATCTTCCGCCCGAAAGCCAGCCCGGATCAGGCCTGCTTGCGCACCGCGACCGGGTCAGACCTGCCAACGATCAGACGGTCGAGCCGTTCGCTCGCCTCCGTGATCGCCCACAGGGGTGCGCGCCGCAACTGGCGGTCGTAATTCGTCGCGATCGACGCAAACAGCGCGAATGCAGCGTCGTCGAGCTTCCAGGCATTGGTTTCCCGTCCGGTGTCGAACACCAATGCCGCGGCGCCGTCCGCGGCGCAGAACTCTTCGCGGCTCATCGACCCGAAGCCCGCTTCGGCCAGGGAACTGGGGGCAAGCGGTAATTCAGCGTGCTATACGAGTGTTTTTCGCTGTAGTGCTCAAAAGCGCCGACGCAGATTGCGCACGGCGGTCACCGCGTCTGGTTTCAGTCAAAGCCACAAAGTAATCGCGCCATCATCTTCACGAGATCTTTCTGTTATGCCATTGCTCTACAGACTACACACGGGCTTTATCGGCGGCTTCAGACGAACGCTCAAGACAAGCGGGCAAGTCTTTCCGCAATGTAGTTTCGAGCCGTTGTCGCTGAGCGATTCGATTTGTGCAGGCGCTCGTTGAACGTTGCCAAAGCGGTGCTTGACGGCTGACAACATGACGTCACGCACGACATCGCCGCTGTGACTGCCAATCGTCTCTGTCTAAATCTTGGCCTCGCGGCAGCAGCGATCGAGCGCGAATCTTATGCGCCGCAGTTCGTGATTGTCGCAGCGAATCTCGAAGCCGCCGGAGCACCACCGCTGGCTGTTTCTGGATGCGGCCGCCACTTTACCGTCATGCGGCCGCTTGATGCGCGGCCTCTCAGGCTTCGTGTGGAGCAGCAAATCCGTGCATGCGCATCGCGGGATAAATTGCGTTCGGCCTTCACCGGATGTCTCACATCACAATATGCTCAAACGCGTGGATAGCGCTGGCGTGAGCCTCACCGGTGACGGCCTCTTCACCACCTCGCCTTTCCTCTCTTAACATTCGCCGCAAAATACTGTATAAATATACAGTACTTCAGGCCGTCAAACGCGCCCCATTAACCCCCCCCACAGTAAGAAGTTAGCTGCATATCACCGATATTTGTATGCAGAAACCGCATATTCCCTGTTTGCTCGCAGATGCTCCCCGTCGACGGTATCCGTCAGGGCAAGGCGTCCATGTTCAACAGGAGCGGTTACCTATCAAAGAGCATGTCCATGGTCCCAGCGATCCAGTTAGCAACGACCACGCTGTCGTTGCGACTACAGCGTCAGGTATGGCAAGGCAACCAGCTTGCCGGCTCGGACTCGCGTGGGATTTCCAGTGGCTATGCCGCGCTGGATCGGTTGTTGCCAGGACAAGGCTGGTCGGCAGGTGGCCTGACGGAACTGCTGATCGAGCATTGCGGACTGGGAGAGGTCCGTCTGCTGGCCCATGCGCTGCGTCATCTGACGCAACAAACCGGGCGGCACGTCATGCTCGTGGCGCCTCCTTATCAGCCCTGTGCCGCTGCGCTGCAGGCTTGGGGGATCGACACCGGGCGCGTGCTATGGGTGCGATCGACGGAGGATCAGGCGCTTTGGGCCGCCACTCAGGCATTGAAGCAGGACGGCATCGGCGCGCTGCTGGTCTGGCTGCCGAGTGCGCGGGCCGACAAGGTCCGGCGCTTGCAGGTGGCGGCTCAGGAGTCGGCGGCACTCGCATTCCTGATTCGTCCCGTGGCGGCGGCCTCGCAATCTTCACCGGCGCCTTTGCGGATGATCTGCGAGCCGCTATTGCCGGCCAACGCGGAGACGATCAATCGCCGCCAGTGGTTGCAGGAAATCGGTCTGTCGATCGATATCTTCAAGCGCCGTGGACCGCCGCTGGCCGAGCCTCTTCGCCTCGTTCTGCCTTTGCAGAGCGTCGTGTTGCCGGCAAGAGGAAGTGGCAGTCATCAACGCCCAGAGATCGAACATGTTGTGGATCGCAGTCACCTTACCGCTATTGCCGCTGGAAGCGGTGAAGCCGTTCGCACCCGCTCCGGATGGTTCACTCGCGAAACCGAGCCGGCCTGATTCGCGCGGCGTCACTGGCCAATCTCAAGTTGCCGCGGCGGCAGGCACGCGAAGCTGTTATGCGCTAGCCGATCATGCGCACATCCTGATGCCGGATCTCGACGCCTTGCGCGCCGGCGTTCAGGCGGGGCATTCGCGCTCGTATGCATTGGCATTGGCGCCAGGTTTGACGTTGCTTGCCGCCGATGCCGCCCGTGAAACCCAGGCATTCGAAGCGGTCGCACTGGCTTTGTTGAGCTACACGCCCAAGGTGTCGCTCGCCGACGCGCATACGCTGTTGCTGGAAGTCGGCTCTGGCTTGCGCCTGTTCGGTGGCTTGCGCGCGCTGTTGTCGCGGGTATCGGCCACGGTGGCGGAATTCGGTTATGCGGCGCGCGTTGCCTGTGCGCCGACCGCCTGGGGTGCATGGCTATTGGCCCAGGCCCGGGCGTGCCGGCAGGGGCGTCGCTGGCATGTAGTCAAGCCGGCGTCGCTCGCACGTGTGCTCGATCGTTTGCCCGTTTCGCTGCTGCCGGTCGCTCAGGCGCATCGAGATGCGTTCTCGCATGTCGGCTGCGCGACGCTCGCCGATTTGCGCGGCTTGCCGAGGTCTGGCGTCGTGCGGCGTTTCGGCAGCGGCATTCTGGATCTACTCGCGCAAGCGTACGGCACGCGGGCCGATCCACGCGAATCGTTTCGCGCGCCGGCGTCGTTTCATGCGCAACTGGAGTTGCCGTCGCGGGTCGATAACGCCGATGCGCTGCTGTTCGCCGCGCGTCGTCTGATCGTGCAACTGGCCGGCTGGCTGAGCGCGCATCATGCGGCGCTCAGCGGCTATACGCTACTGCTCGAACATGAGCTGGCGTCGCGTCATGCGTCGAAGACATCGAGTCTGAAGGTCGCGTGGGCAATACCGTCACGCGATGCCGAGCATCTGATCTGGCTGCTGAAGGAAAAACTGAACCAGACAGTGCTGGCGGCGCCCGTCATCGAACTGAAGCTGGTGGCGGATCAGATCGTCGACCATGCCGGGTGTTCGGACACGTTGTTTCCGATGCCGGAGTCGGACGGCGATTCGCTCGCACGGTTGCTCGAACGGCTGAGTGCGCGGCTCGGGCCCGAGAACGTGCTGCAGATGTCGGTGCAGGACGACCATCGTCCCGAGCGGGCCATGCGCGTGGAAGCCTACGAGGCACGAGCGTTCTCGCGCAGACAGCGCACGCCTGCGAAGGGCCGCACCAGGATCAAGGCGGACAAGACCTGGCTCACCGATGAACTGCGCAATGCCGCGCACGCCGCGCACGCCGCGCACGAAGAGGAGCGCGAGGGCGGCGAAACGCTGGCGCACGCCCAGTCAGCCTCATCCGCATCGGCCGGTAAAGCGAACGCCGTGGCGACGACGCAACCCGAGCACAACGCCCAGGCCGCGCTCGATTTCCCCGACAGCGCGTTGCCCTCGCAACCACGTCCGCTGTGGCTGCTCGATCGGCCGTTGCGTCTGATGATGCGCGATCAGCGGCCAATCTATCGCCGGCCGCTGATAATGCTCACGCGTACCGAGCGAATCGAAGCGGGGTGGTGGGACGGCAATCCCGTCGAGCGCGATTACTACATCGCAGCCGACGATCGCGGCCACATGTTCTGGGTGTATCGCGAGCGCGTCAAAGGCGAGTGGTATTTGCAGGGGCTGTTCGGCTGAGCGCGATGAAGATGCCTGAACCGCCCTTCCCGCAGCAGACGTTCGCGGCGCACCTGCCGGCGTACGCGGAGCTGCATTGCCTGACCAATTTCTCGTTTCTGCGCGGCGCTTCGCAGCCGCATGAGCTTGTCGAACGGGCGATGGCTTGCGGCTACAGCGCGCTCGCGATTACCGACGAATGCTCGCTGGCTGGCGTCGTGCGCGCTCACACGACCGTAGAGGAAATCAAGAAAAAACAGGAGCGCGAGCGGAAAGAGCGCGAAGAAAAGGCCCGCCAGGCCGCACGAGCCGAGGCATCTCAGGAAGATGTCGGCTCATCTTTGCCGTCGGAGCCAGCCGAGCAGGAGGCCACCAGTGAAGCCGTCAAAGAAGGCTGCAAAGACGACCCCAAAGACGACCCCCACAGCAAGCCATTAAAGCCGATCCCTCATCTCATCATCGGTAGCGAATTCAAGCTGACCGATGCCGACGGCAAGCCCTTCTGCACGCTGGTTGCGCTCGTCATCAATCGCAACGGCTATGGCAATCTTTCCGAGCTGATCACGCTCGCGCGCTCGCGTGCGGACAAAGGCAGCTATCGCATCGGTCCGGAAGATTTCACCGCCTCGCTGCCGCACCTCGAACATCTGCAAGGACTGCCCGATTGCGTGCTGCTGCTCGTGCCGCAACGCACGGCAACGCTGTCGCACACGCTGCGCTGCGCGCATTGGCTTGCATCGTTCGCGACGCGGCGCGCATGGATCGCGCTCGAGCTCTGGCAAACCGGCAGCGACGATCTTCAGATCGACGCATTGCGAATGCTTTCCAACGAGAGCGGTTTGCCGCTCGTCGCCGCGGGAGGTGTGCTGATGCACACGCGCTCGCGCAAGCCGCTGCAGGATACGTTGACCTCGATCGGTCTCGGCACGCCGCTGTCGGCCTGCGGCCACGCACTGGAGGCCAATGCGGAGCGGCATCTGCGCACGCGCGTGCGTCTGGGCAAGCTGTATCCGCACGATACGCTCGAAGAAACGCTGCGCATCGCCGCGTTATGCCGTTTCTCGCTCGGTGAGCTGCAATACGAATATCCGGAGGAACTGGTGCCCGCGGGCGAATCGCCGCCGAGCTATCTGCGCAAGCTGGTCATGGCCGGCGCGATGGAGCGCTGGCCGGGTGGCATCGACCTGAAGCGGATCCTGCAGATCGAGAAGGAACTGGAACTGATCGCCGATCTGAAATACGAAAAATATTTTCTGACGGTGCACGATATCGTGCACTTCGCGCGCTCCAGAAACATCCTGTGTCAGGGGCGAGGTTCGGCGGCGAATTCGATCGTGTGCTACTGCCTGCACGTGACGGAAATCGATCCGGTCAGCATGAACATGCTGATCGAGCGGTTCATCTCGCGCGCCCGCAACGAGCCGCCAGATATCGACGTCGACTTCGAGCATCAGCGGCGCGAAGAGGTGATCCAGTACATTTATGCGAAATACGGCCGGCATCGCGCGGCGCTGACGGCATCGCTGATTACCTATCGCTCGCGCAGCGCGCTGAAAGACGTCGGCAAGGCGCTGGGTCTCGAGGCGTCGCTGATCGAGCGGATCAGCAAGTCGCAGCAATGGTGGGATGGACCCGACGCGGTCGCCGCCTATCTGGCCGAAGCGGGCTTCGATGCGAATTCGCACATCACGCAGAATCTGATTCGACTCACCCGGGAGCTGCGCAATTTTCCGCGGCATCTGTCGCAACACGTCGGTGGTTTCGTGATCGCGAAAGACAGACTGTCGCGGCTCGTGCCGATCGAGAATGCGTCGATGAAGGACCGCAGCGTGATCGAGTGGGACAAGGACGATATCGACGCGCTCAAGCTGCTGAAAGTCGACGTGCTGGCGCTCGGCATGCTGTCGGCGATCCGTCGCGCGCTCGAGTTCGTCGCGCTGCGACGCGGTTTTCCACAGTTCCGGATGCAGGACATCCCGCGCGAGGATCGTGGCGTCTACGAGATGTGCGGCCATGCGGACACGATCGGCGTGTTCCAGATCGAATCGCGCGCGCAGCAAAGCATGCTGCCGCGTCTGAAGCCGAACGAGTACTACGACCTCGTGATCGAAGTGGCGATCGTGCGCCCGGGGCCGATTCAGGGCGGCATGGTGCATCCGTATCTGCGCCGCAAGCAGGGGCTCGAACCGGTCGATTACGCGAAGGAAGAATTGCGGCCGGTGCTCAAACGCACGCTCGGCGTGCCGATCTTCCAGGAGCAGGTCATGCATCTGGCGATGGTCGCGGCGCGCTATACGGCCGAGCAGGCCGACCAGCTCAGGCGCGCGATGGCCGCCTGGCGGCGCAGCGGCAACCTCGCGAAGTATCAGAAGGACCTGACCCGCCGGATGCGGGCGCGCGGCTATGAGCAGGCGTTTATCGACCGCATCTGCCAGCAGATCGAAGGCTTCGGCGAATACGGTTTCCCGGAAAGTCATGCGGCGAGCTTCGCGTTGCTCGTCTATCTGAGCGCGTGGTTGAAGCGTTATGAGCCGGCCGCTTTTCTGGCGGGTTTGCTGAACAGCCAGCCACTGGGTTTTTATTCGCCGTCGCAACTGGTGCAGGACGCGAAGCGTCATGGCGTCGAGGTACGGCCGCCCGATGTAAGCGTGAGCGATTGGGAGTCGACCTTCGAGCGGCGCGATGCCGAAGGGCGGCGGATCGTGGCGGACGAAACCCGGTTGCGGAGTCAGTATGCGGTGCTGTCCGCGCAGCAGTTGCGCAATCTGTCCTTGCCGCACTTGAAGGTGAGCCGGACGATCCGCCGTGCCGCGCGGCGCCGGACCGCGCGCGTATTCCAGCCGCCGGGCACCTATGGGGCGCGTGGTCCGGCGGTGCGCATCGGCCTGCATCTGATCAAGGGGCTCGCGCAGGAGGCCGCCGAACGCATCATGGCGGCTCGCCGCGACGCGCCGTTTGCGGACGTCGACGATCTCGCGCGCCGCGCGGCCTTGACGCGGCGCGATCTCGAGGCACTGGCCGCGGCGAATGCGCTCGCCAGCATCGCCGGTCATCGGCGCGAGGCGTGGTGGGCCGTGACCGCGCAGCATACGGTGCCGAAGCTGCTGCGCGACGCACCGATTGCCGAAGCGTCGCTCGCGCTGCCCCCGGCCAGCGAGCATCGTGAGATCGTCGACGACTACGCGAGTCTCGGTCTCACGCTCAATCGTCATCCGCTCGCGCTGTTGCGCGCGCGTCTCGCGCAACAGCGCTTTCGCACCGCGGCCGAACTCGCCTCCTGCGGACACGGTACGCTCGCGCGCGCGTGCGGGATCGTTACCATGCGGCAGCGGCCCGGCACGGCGAACGGTACCGTATTCGTTTCCATCGAGGATGAAACCGGCTCGATCAATGTGATCGTCTGGCCGTCACTGGTGGAAAAGCAGCGCAAGGCGTTGCTGGGCTCATCACTGCTGGCGGTCTACGGCGTCGTGCAGCGCGACGACGGCGTGACGACGGGTGGCGAGAGGGCAGACATCACGCGTCATGCGAAGGAGGCGAAGGAGGTGGAGCGGCACGGTGGCGCAAAGCAGAAAAACCATCGTAGACAGAAAGGTGAAGTGGTTCATCTCGTCGCCCATCGCCTCGAGGATTACACCGCGTGGCTCGGCGAACTGGCTACGACCAGCCGCGATTTTCATTGATTGACGTAGGCAGGCCTCGCGGGCCGGAATCCAACGCGGGTTTGCGTCGTCGGCTCGAGCCCGCCGCGAATCGCTCCGCCGCGAGAGCCAGGCAATGGCAGGCGCATCGAGCGTTTTGAAGCAGCATGAAACCTCGCGCGGGACCCGCGCTTCCGGCTCAAGCCGACGGCGAATCGCCCCGCCACGGAAACGCGGTCAGCACCTCGCGGATCGCCGCGTCGAACGGTGTACGTCGCCCGATCCCCAATGCATCGAGACGGCTCGACGCCAGATGGCAGTTGTGCGGGCGAGGTGTCGCATCGGTTGGCGTACGCTGCGCCGTCAGATGCGCATCGAGTTGCAGCGCGTCGGCGAGTCGCACGGCAATCTCGTACTTGGTCATCGGTTCGTCGCCCGACCATTGCACGATGCCGGAGATCGTTTCGCCGTTCGCATGCCGTTCGAGCATTTGCCGGATCACGCAGGCAACGTCAGGCGTGTAGGTTGGATAGCGAATCGCCCAGGCGTCCATCGTCGCGGGCTGACCATCGAGCGCGGCCGATGCGGCAATCGCCGGCACCAGACTCGTCACCGCCGATTCCGACCAGTTGACGATCGGCCCATACAGCAGTGGCAAGCGCAGTACGCAGCCGCGTTCGGCTGTTTCGCTCAGCGCCCGTTCTCCGTCGAGCTTGCTGCGGCCGTAAGCGTTGAGCGGCGCGGGCGCGCTGTCATGGCGATAGGGCGGATGGATGCCGTCGAACACGTAGTCGGTCGAAATCGACAGGGTCCACGCGCCGCACCGGTTCGCCGCCGCGGCGATGGTGCGCACGGCATCGACGTTCAGCGCGCGGGCCAGCGCCGGATCGTACTCGCACACATCGGGACGGCGTTCAGCCGCGGCAATCACGACGGCGTCCGGCGCCGTGCGCTCGATGAACAGTCCGACGGCTTGCGCGTCGCGAATATCCAGCGCGGCCATCTCCGGCGACGGCCGGCTGAACGCGGTAGCGAACACTTGCCAGCCGGTCTCGCGCGCCAGTTCGCCGACCAGCGCGCGACCGAGCAGCCCGGAGCCGCCGATGACGGCAACCTTGAACATGAGCGTCGCCCGTTCAGCTGACGGACGTGACCGCGGATGTGACCGCGGATGTGACCGTGTAGCCGGCTTCGTCGATCGCAGCCTTCAGCGCGTCGACGGATTGCGCCGATTCCACCACGACGCGGCCAGCCGCGAGGTCCACCTGAACCCGCGCGGCGGCGTCGTGTTCGCGAATCGCGTTCGTCACGGCCGCGACACAATGCTGGCAGCTCATACCTTCTACATGGAGTTCGATTGTCATTGCGGGGACCTCGGTCAAATCAGGGTGGCGAATAGTTGAATTATGCCCTGCCGATCCGTATTCAAGTGGCTGACCTTCCCATCGTTGGAAGGTGTACGATCGACGCCAATCCTTGGGGAAACAGTCATGAACATTGGCGAAGCGGCCCGCGCGTCGGGCGTTACGGCGAAGATGATCCGCTACTACGAAAGCGTCGGTCTGCTGACGGCGAAGGCGCGCACGAGCGCTGGTTATCGCGTATATGGCCCGCAGGAGGTGCATTCGCTGCGCTTCATCCGCCAGGCGCGCCGGCTCGGTTTTCTGGTCGAAGATATCCGCCGGCTGCTGGCGCTCTGGCACGATCGCTCGCGCGCGAGCGCCGAGGTCAAGCGGATCGCACTCGAGCATGTCGCGGAGCTGGATCGCCGCATTGCCGAGCTGACCGACATGCGCGACACGCTTGCGCATCTCGCCGATCATTGCCACGGCGATGACCGGCCCGACTGCCCGATCATCGAGCGGCTTGCCGATACGGATCTCGTGTCGGGGCAGGGCTGTCATCCGCTTTGATCTTGATGACGCGCAGGTGCAACTTTCCTGGAATCGGTTGTGGCTCGTTTCGATTTTTGCACCTCGATGGGGCATCAATCGCCGGCCCACGCGGAATTGCAACCGCTTTGTCGCGAAAATCCGGCAAAATCAGATGCATTCATGCACATCGACTGTGCATTATTCCAAAACGGAATGCTCATCATGCAGGCATTTCACTGGTCAGGTTGCACCATCAGGCTATAATTGGGGTTAACCCTTTTACGGGAAATCCCTGATGTCCGATCACCGGGGATTCGATCCGCCCCCTGGAGAACATCATGTTTGCATACCTTCTTGAAACGCTGAGCACCTGGTTCGAAACCGCGGAACGTGACCGTCGCGAAGCTTACCTCGCATCGTCGTCGGATATCGTCCAGCTCGAACAGCGCATCCGCTCGCTGGAAACCAACGGTTATTCGCTGTAAGTATTCCGGTTTGAGGGGGCGCGTGGTTGCGCGGCCCTCGCAGTAAAGCGTAAGCCCCGTCGAAGCGGGGCTTTGTCGTATCCGGAGACATGGATTTTCTGTTGTCGCGGTTTGCGTGTCACTGTCGTCCGAACGCTGGCCGTGGCGCATATCGACTAGCTTCGCAATTCAGACCGCGGTAAGGTAGGGCGTTTTTAGCGCAAGCCGGGACTACATCCACTACCGACTAGGCCGTCCATGTCCTCCGTTCGCCCGCTCCCATCATTCAAGTCCGCATTGACCACGGCTACCGTGGCGGCGTTGACGACCGTCTGTGCCGTGCCGGGCGCGTTCGCGGTATCCGATAGCGCTCGCAGGCCGGTGATTCTCGACACGCTGGGCGGCATCAACGACGGCCAACGCGGCACGGTGCTGCTTAGCGCGCCGCCTGTTGAACAGCCGATCGTCGCAGCGCCGGCGATTGCGGCGCCCGCCGAACTGCCGCAGCAATCGGCGCCGCCGTTCGTCGTCGCGCCGTACATCCAGTTGCCGGTGGGCGGTGGTGCGCCGGTGCGACCATCGCCCCGCCCGCTGCCGGTTCAGCGATAGAGCAGAGCTGAAAAGCCGTTAAAGACCGCTCGCGGATCGTGTCCGATCCGCTTCTTTCGTCCCATCCCGTTGCAATTCGTTTTTGCGCGGCATCGATATGCAGCAGCCGATGTACGCCGGTGCGCGGTCGCGGCGCTATCCGCCCGGTAGCGTTTCCTGTAGTCCGGAGACTGCCAGCGGCGGCAACGAGGTGTCCGCCAGCCAGTTTTTTCCTGTCATGTCGTGCGTACGCGTTTTCGCGCGCTGAGTGCGCTTTCGCATGTATCGCGGAAGCACGGCCACGTGTTGACGGCTTCGCGTTGGGGTTTGGGCGCATGGCGCACGCCAAACCGTCCGACGACAATCGTTTCGCGCTCTGTCGCCGCGAACCCAGACCGTGGTACGCGCGCACGCGTCGCTGCTTCGAACGGGAAGCAGAACAAGGAGACGTCAATATGCCAAATCAATGGATGCAGCGTGCCACGCGCGCCTGCTTAATGCTGCTCGCGCTTGCCGCGCTACCCGGCTCGGCGTTTGCGAAGGACACCCCGGAAAAGCCCACGTTGACGATAGCTGTCGGCGGTTTGCCCGGTCTTTACTACCTGCCGGTGCTTGCCGCGCAACAGCTCGGCTATTTCAGGGATGAAGGCCTGAATGTCACGCTCGAGGATTTCGCGGGCGGCTCGAAGGCGCTCGAGGCAGTGGTGGGTGGCAGTGCCGACGTCGGCGCGGGCGCGTTCGAACACACTCTGTTCATGCAGGCGAAGGGGCAGCACTATCGCGCGTTCGCATTGATGGGCCGCGCGCCGCAGATCGTCATTGCCGTCGTGACGTCGAAGACCGGGCAGATCAAGTCGCTCGCGGATTTCAAGGGCGCGAAGGTCGGCGTAAGCGCGCCGGGTTCATCGACGGACCTCGTGTTGACCGTGGCCTTGCGCAAGGCCGGCGTGCAACGCAGCGACATTTCGGCGATCGGCGTCGGCAGTGGCGCGACGGTGCTGGCCGCGGTGGGCAGCGGACAGATCGACGCGCTCTCCAATGTCGATCCGATGATGACCAAGCTCACGCGCAGCGGCGCGATCGAGGTGCTGGTCGACACGCGCACGGTGAAGGGTACGCATGAAGTGTTCGGCGGCACGATGCCCGCGGCGACGCTCTACGCACCGGAGACTTTCATCCAGAAGAATCCGAAGACGACGCAGGCGCTGACCAATGCGATCGTGCATGCGAACCACTGGCTGCAAACCGCCAGCGACGCCGATTTGCTGAAGATGGTGCCGCGGGCCTATCTGCTGGGTGACCCGACGCTCTATCTGGAGGCCTTTCACAACGTACGCGACGCGTACTCGCCAGACGGGTTGATGCCCGCGGACGGGCCGGCGACCTCGTTGCGGGCGCTGGCGTCGTTCGACAACCGGCTCGACCCGAAGAAGATCGACCTGAGCGCGACCTATACCAACGACTTCGCGATCAAGGCGGCTGCACAATTGAAGTGAAGGGGACGGGCTATCCGGTTGCGCGCGGCGCGTGCATCAGCGGACCTACGCGAGATGCATATGCATACACGCCCCAACCGGCCTGAAAAAGCGTTTTGACGCGATATAGCACCGTGAAACGAAGTGCGGTTTCATTGCAGGACGTTCTCGACCCGAGCGCATAGGCCCAAAAGCGACCGTTTCGCGCCACGCGTATTCACCGCATTCAATTGCCGCGATATTCGACCTTGAACGTCGCCGCGTTGTCTTCGCCGAGCAGTTTGACGAGCCAGGGCATCTGATCCTTCAGCGTCTTCGCGAGCGTGTACGGCGGATTCAGAATGAACATGCCGCTGCCGAAGAGTCCAAAACCGTCGGCGGGCGGATTGCTGACAGTCAGACTGACATGCAGCCAGTTGTCTTTCTGCAACTGCTTCAACTGATCCGGGAAGCGCTGCGATTCCGGACGCTTGACCTGCGGATACCAGACTGCATACGTGCCGGTCGGAAAGCGCTTCAGGCTTTCCTCGACACAGCGCAGCGTGCGCGTGTAGTCGCGCTTGTCTTCGTACGACGGGTCGAGCAGCACCAGTGCGCGGCGTGGCGCCGGTGGCAGCAGCGCGAGGATGCCGTCGAAGCCGTCTCCCGCGTAAAGCATCGCGCGGCGCCCCGCATCGCGGAAATTGTGCCGTAGCACGTCGATTTCGGTGGTGTGCAGCTCGAACAGACGCATACGGTCCTGCTCGCGCAGTTGCCGCCACGCGATATACGGCGAACCGGGATAAAAGCGCAACTGGCCATCGGCATTGAGCGCGCTGACTTCGTCGACGTATTCGGCGAAGATCGATGGCAGATCGTTGCGCTCCCACAATTTCGCGATGCCTGTCTCGAATTCACCGGTCTTGGTCGCGTAGCCTTCCTGCAGCGAATAAACGCCCGCGCCCGCATGCGTATCGATGTACCAGTAGGCTTTGTCCTTCTGGCCGAGATAACGCAATAGCTGCAAGACGACGGCGTGTTTCAGAACGTCGGCGTGATTGCCGGCATGGAAGGCGTGACGGTAGCTGAGCATGATGAGAGGACGCTGAAAGAGAGCAGGCTGGCCCGCAAAGGCCAACGGTGCGCGGTCGCGTATTGTACGCGACCGCGCACCGCCGCTTATCGGCCCGGCTATCAGCCTGGCTGTACGCTTATTCGTGCGCGTCGCCGATGATGTCCTCGATCCGCTGCTTGATCTCCGGCGTGATGCGCTCGGCCACCTCGGCCGATTTCATGTTCTCGCCGATCTGCTCGACCCGCGACGCGCCCGTGATCACCGTGCTGACGTTCGCATTTTTGAGAATCCATGCGATTGCGAGCTGGCCGACCGTGCAGCCGAGCTCGTCGGCGAGCGCGCCGAGCTGGCCGACCACGTTGTTGCGTGCCGGGTCGGTGAGCGCCTTGCGCAGCCAGTCATAGCCCTGCAGTTGCGCGCGGCTGTCGGCGGGCACGCCGTCGCGATACTTGCCGGTGAGCAGACCGGACGCGAGCGGGCTCCACGTGGTCAGGCCAAGACCGATGTCCTCGTAAAGACGCTTGTATTCCTGCTCGACGCGTTTGCGGTGGAACAGGTTGTATTGCGGCTGTTCCATGACCGGTTTGTGAAGATGATGCCGTTCGGCGATTTCATACGCGGCGCGAATTTCATCGGCGCTCCATTCGGAGGTGCCCCAGTACAGCGCCTTGCCACGCGTGATCATGTCGCTCATCGCCCACACCGTTTCTTCGATCGGCGTGTTCGGGTCGGGACGATGACAGAACACCAGGTCGACATAATCGAGTTGCAGGCGCTTCAACGAGCCGTCGATCGCGTTCAGCAGATATTTGCGATTGAGCGTGTAGTGCTGGTTCGGCGCTTCCGTGAGCCCCCAGAAGAACTTCGTCGAAACGACGTAGCTTACGCGCGGCCACGCGAGTTCCTTCAATGCGTGGCCCATGATTTCCTCCGATTTGCCGCCGGCGTAGACCTCGGCGTTGTCGAAGAAATTGACGCCGGCGTCGCGTGCCGCAGCCAGCGATTCACGCGCGGCGCGATGATCCACCTGGTTGCCGTACGTGACCCACGAGCCGATGGACAGTTCGCTGACTTGCAGGCCGGAGCGGCCCAGACGTCGATAGTTCATGCATGTCTCCTTGTTGGTGATGCCACGGGAATCGAACCGGAAACGCCTAGTTTAAAGAGATATGGCGCGGTGTGCGTTTTACCTATACGCGTCACAGGGTTCATGCACAATAGCAAGGTTGGCTGCCGTGCTGTATCCGCCGAACGGTCTATGCCGTTTGGTCGACTTCACATCGCGCGCGGTCTTGTGGTCTCATTGCTCATCAACTGCACGGAGGTTCTGGATGTCGTCTCTTAACACGAATCTGAACGGCAAGGTCGCCGTCGTCACTGGCGCCGCAAGCGGCATCGGCAAACAGATCGCGTTGACTCTTTCCGCGGCGGGCGCGGCGATTGCCATTGCCGACCTGAACCAGGACGGCGCGAACGCCGTCGCGGAGGAAATCAGGAAAGCTGGCGGTAAGGCAATCGGCGTCGCAATGGACGTGACGAATGAAGAAGCGGTGAACCAGGGGATCGACAAGGTCGCGGCGGAATTCGGCTCGATCGACATTCTCATTTCCAACGCCGGCATCCAGATCGTCAATCCGATCGAAAACTATTCGTATTCGGACTGGAAGAAGATGCAGGCCATTCACGTGGACGGCGCGTTCCTGACCACGAAGGCCGCGCTCAAGCACATGTACAAGGACGATCGCGGCGGCATCGTGATCTACATGGGCTCGGTCCACTCGCATGAAGCGTCCCCGCTGAAATCCGCCTACGTGACGGCCAAGCACGCGCTGCTCGGTCTTGCGCGCGTGCTTGCGAAGGAAGGCGCGAAACACAATGTGCGCTCGCATGTCGTGTGTCCGGGGTTCGTGCGCACGCCGCTCGTCGACAAGCAGATTCCGGAACAGTCGAAGGAACTCGGCATCAGCGAGGAAGAAGTGGTCAAGCGCGTGATGCTGGGCGGCACCGTCGACGGTATTTTCACGACGGTCGAAGACGTCGCGCAGACGGTGCTGTTCCTGTCCACCTTCCCGACGGCCGCGTTGACCGGTCAGTCGTTCATCGTAAGCCACGGCTGGTACATGCAATAAGGAGAGTGCCCGTGGCGCAACGCAATCTGAAGCGGGCGCGCGTGGGCGTGTCCGGTGACGGGGAGGGCGCGGGTCCGGCGCCCGCTGCCCACCCGCGCCGGCCTGTCCAGTTGCCCAACTACCAAACCATCGCGCTGATGCTGCAAGGCGGCGGCGCGCTAGGTGCCTATCAGGCCGGCGTCTTTCAAGGGCTTTATGAAGCCGGCATCGAACCGAACTGGCTCGCGGGTATTTCGATCGGCGCGCTGAATACGGCGATCATTGCGGGCAATCCGCCGGAAAAGCGCGTCGAACGTCTGCTGCAATTCTGGGAGACGATCTGTCAGCCGGCGTATGGGCCGCCGCTGCCGGCTTTCATCGAGCACGCGCTGTTCAACTCCAGCGAAGCGGTGCGCCGGGCTTTTACCGCGACGCAGGCAATGAGCGCGCTCGTCGAAGGACAGCGTGGCTTTTTCGTGCCACGTTTTCCGCCGCCCCTGCCCACGGTGTCCGGGCCGCCGCAAATGGCAAGCTATTACGACACCACGCCGCTTAAGGCTACGCTCGAATCGCTGTGCGATTTCGACCGGATCAATTCGGGCGAGATCCGCGTGTCGGTCGGTGCGGTCAATTGCGGCACCGGCAATTTCGCGTATTTCGACAACACGCATACGACGCTGAGACCGGAGCATTTCATGGCGTCGGGCGCACTGCCGCCCGGCTTCGCGGCAGTCGAGATCGACGGACAGTACTACTGGGACGGCGGCCTGATGTCGAATACGCCGCTTTACGAGGTGATCCAGTCCACGCCGCGCCGCGATACGCTCGCGTTTCAGGTCGACCTATGGAGCGCGATCGGGCCGGTGCCGGACAACATCACCGATGTCCAGGGGCGCATGAAAGACATCCAGTATTCGAGCCGCACGCGCCTCGTTACCGACATGCTGCAGCGTTCGCAGCGTTTCCGGCACGTGTTGCGCGAAGTGCTGGACCGCGTGCCTGCTGAACAGCGCGAGGATCCGTGGTGCAAGCTGGCCGAAGACCTGTCGTGCTCGAAGCGCTATAACGTGATCCACCTGATTTACCGGCACAAGGAATACGAAGGGCACTACAAGGACTTTCAGTTCGGGCTGTCGACAATGCGCGAGCATTGGCAAAGCGGTCTCGACGATATCCATCATTCGCTGGCGCAGCCTGAGTGGCTCGACATGCCGGACAATGACGCCGGCTTTGTGACGCACGATATCCATCGCGATTCGCGTTGAATCTGCGCGGTACTGCGTTGCGTGCTCGTAGAGCGTTCGCTGCGTTCTCGCGACGGACGGAAAGCCGAAGCGTCGTTAGCAGATTCCGCCGGCCGGTCAGGCAATAAAAAACGGCGCCCTTTCATAGTTTTCACAAGAAAGGGCGCCGTTTTTACAGGCGGTTGCAACTTGAAACGTGCTACATAGCGCGGCGAACTTCCGCGCCGCAAAACACCTTACTTCAGCACGTGCGCAATCGCGCTGGCGACCACGTCGAGATTGCGCGTATTCAGAGCGGCCACGCAGATGCGGCCCGTGCTCACCGCGTAAATACCGAACTCTTCGCGCAGACGGTCCACTTGCGCAGCCGTCAGACCGGAGTACGAGAACATGCCGCGCTGTGCATTGACGAAGCCAAAGTCGCGATCCACGCCGTTTGCCTTCAGGCGTTCAACCAGACCATTGCGCATTGCGCGGATGCGATCGCGCATCTCGCCCAGTTCCGCTTCCCATGTCGCGCGCAGTTCCGGCGACGCGAGCACGGCGGCGACCACCGAACCGCCGTGCGTCGGCGGGTTCGAGTAGTTCGTGCGGATCACGCGCTTCAGTTGCGACAGCACGCGTGCCGATTCTTCCTTGCTCGACGTGATGATCGACAGCGCGCCGACACGTTCGCCATACAGCGAGAACGACTTCGAGAACGACGACGACACGAACACGTTCAATTCCTGTGCCGCGAACAGGCGCACGGCGGCCGCGTCTGCGTCGATGCCGTCGCCGAAGCCCTGGTAGGCGATGTCGAGGAACGGTACGAGGTTGCGCGCCTTGACGACTTCGACCACCTGCTTCCACTGCTCGACGCTGAGGTCGACGCCGGTCGGGTTGTGGCAGCACGCGTGCAGCACGACGATCGTGCCGGCCGCATAGCCGTTCAGCGCGGCGAGCATGCCGTCGAAGTTCACGCCGTGCGTCGGCGCGTCATAGTACGGATACGATTCGACAGCGAAGCCGGCACCTTCGAACAGCGCGCGGTGGTTTTCCCAGCTCGGATCGCTGATCGCGACCTTGCTGTCCGGATTCACGCGCTTCAGGAAGTCCGCACCGATCTTCAGCGCGCCCGTGCCGCCCAGCGCCTGCGCCGTGACGACGCGGCCTGCCGCGATCAGCGGCGAGTCGTTGCCGAGCAGCAGTTTTTGCACGGCGGCATCGTATGCGGCGATGCCTTCGATCGGCAGATAGCCGCGCGGCAGCGCGGCTTCGACGCGGGCCTTTTCCGCATCGCGCACGGCGCGCAGCAGCGGAATCTTGCCTTCTTCATTGAAGTACACGCCAACGCCCAGGTTGACCTTGGTGGTGCGGGTATCGGCGTTGAAGGCTTCGTTCAGGCCCAGAATCGGGTCGCGGGGAGCAAGTTCGACGGCGGAGAACAGAGACATGATGGATGGGCAGCAGTTGTAAAAGAGGGCGGCTTCGCGCGCGGGGCGGGCCTGGCCTGCGCCGTCGGCGGTGTTTCGGAGGTTCGACGTGAGGCTGGCGAAACGCAAAAACGGGGACGGCCTTCAGGTGGCGGCGAGCGAGCGCAACGTCGCATTGTAACGAATCCGGCTGCGTTTTTCGGACCACAAACCGGGCATCCGGCATTTATTTGCTTGAAAAACAGGCACTCAGCGGCCATCTGTGGCGGGGAGAAATCCGCGCGGCGCCTTGCCCAGGCGAAGGCGCAAGCCGGATGGGACGCCCGGCGGCAGGTTCGGCGAGCGCGCCGGCATAAGTGGCTCGCAAGACACAATCAGCCCAAGCACGGACGGATGCCGCGCGTTTCGCCCAAAGGGCCATAACATGCTGCGGCCAACGCCAACGCCAACGCCAACGCCAACGCCAACGCCAACGCCAACGCCAACGCCAACGCCAACGCCAACGCCAACGCCAACGCCGCGATTCGCCTGCACCCGTCCCAATCCTACGCAAGCCCGCTCGATCGTCGCTTTGCGCAACCCGTTAGAATGATTCTTTGCCCAAGGCCCGGCCGTACCCATGTCCGAACACCATCTGACTGAAGCCGACGATACGCTCGACGAATCCCGATTCGTCGCATTCGAAGGCTCGCCATTCAGGCTCTACCAGCCTTATCCGCCCGCCGGCGACCAGCCCACGGCCATCGACACGCTCGTCGAAGGCGTCGGGGACGGCCTCGCGTTCCAGACGCTGCTCGGCGTGACCGGTTCCGGCAAGACCTTCACGATGGCCAACACGATCGCGCGGCTCGGTCGCCCGGCGATCGTGTTCGCGCCGAACAAGACGCTCGCCGCGCAGCTGTACTCGGAGTTCCGCGAGTTCTTCCCGCGCAACGCGGTCGAGTACTTCGTCTCCTACTACGACTACTACCAGCCGGAAGCGTACGTACCGCAGCGCGATCTGTTCATCGAGAAAGACTCGTCGATCAACGAGCATATCGAGCAGATGCGGCTGTCGGCCACGAAGAGCCTGATGGAGCGGCGCGACGTCGTGATCGTGGCGACCGTATCGGCGATTTACGGTATCGGCAATCCGTCCGAATACCACCAGATGATTCTGACGCTGCGCATCGGCGACCGGCTCGGCCAGCGCGACGTCATCGCGCGGCTGATCGCGATGCAGTACAGCCGCAACGAGGCCGATTTCCAGCGTGGCTCGTTTCGCGTGCGCGGCGACACGATCGATATCTTCCCGGCCGAGCACGCGGAAATGGCCGTGCGCGTCGAGCTGTTCGACGACGAGGTCGAAACGCTGCAGCTGTTCGATCCGCTTACCGGCCGCGTGCGGCAAAAAATTCCGCGCTTTACCGTGTATCCGTCGTCGCATTACGTGACGCCGCGCGACACGGTGTTGCGCGCGGTCGAAACGATCAAGACCGAACTGCGCGACCGGCTCGAGTTCTTCTATAGCGAGGGCAAGCTCGTCGAGGCGCAGCGGCTCGAGCAGCGCACCCGCTTCGACCTCGAAATGCTGCAGGAGCTCGGCTTCTGCAAAGGCATCGAGAACTACTCGCGGCATTTCTCCGGCGCGGCGCCGGGCGAGCCGCCGCCGACGCTCGTCGATTACCTGCCGCCGGACGCGATCATGATGCTCGACGAGTCGCACGTGCTGATCGGTCAGCTGAACGGTATGTATAACGGCGACCGCGCGCGCAAGGAGAATCTCGTCGATTACGGTTTCCGTCTGCCGTCGGCGCTCGACAACCGGCCGCTGAAGTTCAACGAGTTCGAGCGCAAGATGCGCCAGGTGGTGTTCGTGTCGGCAACACCGGCCGACTATGAGAAGAAGACTTCTGGCCAGGTCGCCGAGCAACTGGTACGCCCGACCGGTCTCGTCGATCCCGAAATCGAAGTGCGGCCGGCGCGCAGCCAGGTCGACGACGTGCTCGCCGAGATCAACGAGCGCGTCAAGGCCGGCGACCGCGTGCTGGTCACCGTGCTGACCAAGCGGATGGCCGAGCAACTCACCGAGTTTCTCGCCGACCACGGCGTCAAGGTCCGCTATCTGCACAGCGACATCGATACGGTGGAGCGCGTCGAAATCATCCGCGATCTGCGCCTCGGCGCATTCGACGTGCTGGTCGGGATCAACCTGCTGCGCGAAGGGCTCGATATTCCGGAAGTGTCGCTGGTCGCGATTCTCGACGCGGACAAGGAGGGCTTCCTGCGTGCCGAGCGTTCGCTGATCCAGACCATCGGCCGGGCGGCGCGCAACGTGAACGGCAAGGCGATCCTGTACGCGGACAACATCACCGATTCGATGCGCCGCGCGATCGACGAGACCGAGCGGCGCCGCGCGAAGCAGATCGCGTTCAATCTTGCTCACGGCATCACGCCGCGCGGAGTGGTCAAGCGGATTCGCGACATCATCGACGGCGTGTACAACGTCGACGAAGCGCGCGCCGAGCTGAAGGAACAGCAGACCCGCGCGAAATTCGAGGACATGTCCGAGAAGCAGCTTGCCAGGGAAATCAAGCGCCTCGAAAAGCAGATGATGGAGCACGCGAAGAATCTCGAGTTCGAGAAGGCCGCGCAGACCCGCGACCAGCTCGCGCTGCTGCGTCAGCGCGTGTTCGGCGCGAATGTCGGCGATCACGTGTCGGGCGTCGAATAGCCCGTCTTTTCAGCTGGGGCGCGGCCATGTGTCGCGCCCTGTTCACCTGCGCCGGTCTTCGAACTTCCGCCCGCGTCGCCCGCGCGCCTGAGCCGATCCCGATCCGTCCACCGGGATCGCGCCCACCGGTTTCCTTAAGCCTGCCTTAAGACCCTTATCGCATAGGGCCTCGCTTGCGTTCGCGTTTGTTCTCGCCGGAGAACAATGATAAACTCGGCAATATTGAGAATGGTTCGCATTTAAATTTACATCTGGCTTGCGCGGCGCACTGTTCCAATGGGTTCGATTCCAGTCTGATAAAAACAGGGAGTTTCAATGCGGATTTCTTCATTTGTGCGAGGCGGTGCCGCGGCAGTGGCCGCGGTCGCGGCGCTCTCGGTCATGGCTGCCGAGTACCCGATCGGCAAGCAGCATATCGAGGGCGGCATGGAAATCGGCGCGGTCTATCTGCAGCCGATCACGATGGAACCCGAAGGCATGATGCGCAAGGCATCCGATTCGGATGTCCACCTCGAGGCCGATATTCACGCAGTCAAGAACAATCCGACTGGCTTCGCGGAAGGCGACTGGATGCCGTATCTGCAAGTCCACTACGAGTTGACGAAGGCGGGCTCGAACCAGGCGGAGAAGGGCGATCTGATGCCGATGGTCGCAAACGACGGCCCGCACTATGGCGACAACGTCAAGCTGCAGGGCCCGGGCAAATATCATCTGAAGCTGATTATCGAACCGCCGATGCAGACGGGTCACATGGCGTTCGGCCGCCACGTCGACAAGGAAACCGGCGTAGGTCCGTGGTTCAAGCCGTTCACGATCGAGTACGACTTCACGTTTGCCGGCATCGGCAAGAAAGGCGGTTATTGATCATGCGGTCGCGCTGCGCTGAATCGGCGCAGCAGTGAATGCAGCAGACGGCGCGCGGATAGTCGGTGTCACAGCCGATGTCGGCGCGCCGCGTTTTCCGGAAAGGCCAATGGGAATCAACCGAAAGATCGCGATGTTCGCCGCCACGTTGTTGCTGGCCGGCGTAGCTCGAGCAGCCGACCTGCCGACCTTCAAGCTGGAAATGAACGACGGCAAGCTGAACCCGGCCCGCATCGAAGTGCCGGCGGGGCAGCGTATCAAGATCGAAGTGCGCAACGCCGGCAAGGGCGCGGCCGAATTCGAGAGCGTGCAGTTGCGCAAGGAAAAAGTTCTGGCGCCGGGCGCCGAATCGTTCGTCGTGATTGCTCCGCTGGAGCCGGGCGAATACAAGTTCTTCGACGATTTCCACCAGCAGGCGCAGGGCGTGATCGTCGCGAAGTAGCAATGGCCTCGAACGCGAGCGCGCCGCGTGAGGCGAGCGTTTCCGTTCGTGGGCAGTAAGAGCATCGAAGGGAGAGTTTGAATGGGTCAGATTCTGTTCATCGTGTGGCGGGAAAGTGTCGAGGCGCTGCTGGTCGTCGGCATCCTGTACGCGTGGTTGAAAAATGGCGACGCCGACGCGCGCCGCGGCTTGCCGTACCTGTGGGGCGGCGTGGCGGCTGGTGTGATCGCGGCGGTGGTGCTCGGCGCGGCACTCGTCGGCTTTACCGAGGTGCTCTCCGGCGATGCGCAGGATTATTTCCAGACCGCGATGGTGCTGATCGCCTGCGTACTGATCGTGCAGATGGTGCTATGGATGAAGCAGCACGGCCGCACGCTGAAACGCGACATGGAGCAGTCGCTGCAAAAGAGCCGGCGCGATTCGAACTGGTGGGGCGTCGCGGTGCTGGTCGCACTCGCAATCGCGCGTGAAGGCAGCGAAACGGTGATCTTCCTGTATGGCCTCGGCTTCGGCCAGTCCGGCCATGTCGATGGCAGCCAGATGCTCGCGGTCGGGCTCGGCCTCGCGCTTGCGTTCCTGACGTTCTATGTATTGCAACTGGGCGGCAAGTTCTTCTCGTGGCGGCACTTCTTCCGCGTCACCGAAATCATGCTGCTGTTCCTCGGCGCGGGATTGTTCCAGACCGGTGTCGACAAACTGATCGACAAGGAAATCCTGCCGACGCTCGTCGACCAGTTGTGGAATTCGTCGGCGATCCTCGACGATTCGAGCACCTTCGGCTCGCTCGTCGCGACGCTGACCGGCTATCGCGCCCATCCCGCATTGATGAACCTGATCGCTTACGCGGTGTACTGGGGCGTTGTCTACCTGCTGGTGCGCCGGGCGAATCGTAAGCCGGCGCAACACACGGCGGGACGCGCGGCATGAGCACCCTGATGGCTCCCCGGACGGGCCGCCTCGCGGCGGCCGGCCAATGGATGCAGCGCCATGGCGCGGTGATCCGCGGTATTCAGTGGGTCGTGGTCGCGGTCTACGCATTCCTGATCATCGTGCCCGCGCTGATGCCGCTGCCGGATGACTCCGCGCATCTGTGGAACAACCTGACGCTCGCCGCGCAATTCGTGTTCTGGGGCATCTGGTGGCCGTTCGTGCTGCTGTCGATGGTGATGCTCGGCCGCGTCTGGTGCGGCGTGCTGTGTCCGGAAGGCGCGCTCGCCGAATTCGCGAGCAAAATCGGCCGCGGCCGCGCAATCCCGCACTGGATGCGCTGGGGCGGCTGGCCGTTCGTCGCGTTCGGCATTACGACGATCTACGGCCAGATGGTCAGCGTGTATCAGTATCCGAAAGCGGTGCTGCTGGTACTTGGCGGCTCGACCTTCGCGGCGATCGTGATCGGTCTGCTATACGGACGCGAGAAGCGCGTCTGGTGCAAATATCTGTGCCCCGTCAACGGCGTTTTTGCGCTTCTGGCGCGCCTCGCGCCGTTCCACTACAAGGTCGACGAAGATGCGTGGCGCCGCTCGTACACGAACGGCGAGCACGGGCATCGGGTGATTCCGATCAACTGTGCGCCGCTCGTGCCCTTGCGCAATATGAAAGGCGCCGCCGATTGCCACATGTGCGGCCGTTGCAGTGGTCACCGCGACGCAATTGCGCTGACGTGGCGCAAGCCTTCGACCGAAGTGGTGCAACTGGGCGACAAGAAGGCAAATCCGTGGGATACCGCGCTGATCCTGTACGGCCTGCTCGGCATCGCGATCGGTGCGTTCCATTGGACCGCATCGCGCTGGTTCATCGACCTGAAGATGTTTTCCGCGACGTGGCTCGTCGATCACGACATCACCTGGCCGCTCGAGACCAACGCGCCGTGGTTTCTGTTCACGCATTACCCCGAGCAGAACGATGTGTTCTCGTGGCTCGACGGTTCGCTGCTGATCGGCTATATCCTCGCGACGGCGCTCGTATACGGCACCGCGCTGCTGCTGTTGCTGGCCGGCGCGACCCGCATGCTCGGGCGTTTCAGTGCGACGCGTCTGCATCATCTGACGCAAGGGCTGATTCCGATCGCCGGCGCGGGCGTGTTCCTTGGGCTCTCCGCGACGACGCTGTCGTTGTTGCGCGCCGAGCATGTGCCATTGTGGTGGGCGTCGGATCTGCGCATCGCGATTCTGGTGATTGCGAGCGCGTGGAGCGCATGGCTCGCGTGGCTCGTCACACGCCGCTATAGCGAGCGTTTCGTGCAGCGCGCGCTTGCGATGCTGTGGTTCGCCGCGGCGCTGGGTGTCGTCAATAGCGCGTGGTGGCTGATGTTCTGGGGCTGGGCGTCGAAGTAAGTTTCAAGTCGTTCGGCCCGGCCGGCGCACGCTGGCGCGGAAAACAGAAAAGCCGTGGATGTTGCCATCCACGGCTTTTTCATTTTCGGCTTGAGCGATACGCGACGTTTCGCGCATCCACTTCCAGTGAGAACCCAAAAAAGCGGCCTGGCTTGCTGCGATGGCTGGCTTGGTGTTTGCACGAAGGGGTCTAGTTCTCGCGTGCAAGCCGTCGTGGCTGGCTAATGCCCAACACCTCTCTCGGAGGTGGTCCCCACAATACCCGGTACTTACTTCGTGTTGCGTCGTTACTTCGTCAGAATCAGCTTGCCGAGCCGCGTGGCGCGCAACTGGTATGTCTCGCCGTTGTGCACGATGCTGATATGACTATGGCCTTGCAGCAGTGCCTCACTGCGCAGAACCCGTTCCGATGTCTCGCCCGAACCATTCGTGCGTTCCGCGGCGGGTTTCGCGACGGATGCCGCCGCCGTCGACGATTTCGGGCGGCTGGTCAGCGCGGCCGCCGGGCGGCGCAGGCTGAGCGTAGAAGGGCGGGTGAGATCGGTCATTCGTTTTGGCTTGTTCGTCGATTCGATAAGATGATTCTAAATGATAACTATTCCTATTTCCAAGCCTGGGAAATTCATCGGATTCGACTTTTGATAGCTGAATGAAAGAGCGGCGCGCAAAAGACGCCAGCGGCCGTCATGGATACGGCCCCGAGGGCGCGCGGGCACGGCGCCCGCGCGGTATCTCAGTGCAGCGGTCCCGGTTTCTGCCGAGTCGCCACGTACTGGCGGATCAGTCGAACCGTATCGATATCGTTCTCTCGATACGCGGACTTGACGATCTCCTGCGTCTGCACGGCGTCCTGATCGGTCGTCGAGACGGGCAGCGTGGTGGCGTACTCGAAGCGCAGGAACAGCTGCAGTTCGTCGGGCTGCTCGATCGTCATCGTCAGCGAGCCGCCGACGTAGTCGGCGGTTTGCTGGATGTCGTAGCGCACGCTCTGGCTTTGCTGCAGCGTGACGCGATCGCGCACGGTCGCCTGACCGTAGTGCAGCTCGCGTTCGAGCACATTGCCCTCGCGCGACAGAATCGTGCAGCTATCGAGGCCCATTACGAACAGTTGCGGCTGCTCGGCGCGCAGCACGAGCCCTTCCCACAGCTGATCGCGGGTCATCGACTCGACGAGCGGATTCAGCGGATCGTTGATCTGGATGAGGTGTTCGAAATTCAAAACGACTGCGTCCTATGAAAATGTTGCAATGCCCGCGCGTTCCGATACCCGGAGCCGGTTAGCGCGCCCGCCTGCCTGCGCTTCGTTATGCGACGGCAAGAGCGGAGCGGATCGAAATCGTATGGGTGAGGATCTTGTGCACCGGACACGCATTGGCGATCTGCAGGAGCCGTTCCCGCTGCTCGTCGGACAGCTCTCCTTCGAGGACGATCTGGCGGTCGATCGTCGAGCCCGCATCGCCGGTTTCGATCGATAGTTTGACGCGCACGCCTTCGAGTGGCCAGCCTTTACGCTGCGCATACATTTTCAGCGTGATCGACGTGCAGGCGCCGAGGCTCGACAGCAGCAACGACACCGGCGTTGGGCCGCGATCGCCGCCGCCGAGCGATTCGGGTTCGTCGGCGACCCACGTGTGCTTGCCGTCGTCGAAGATGACCTGAAAATTCGTCGAGCCGATATGGGCGGTGACGGTGGACTCAGCCATGCGCGTTCCTCTGCCGGGGACGGAAAAAGCGTCGCGCGTGGCGGCTTATTGCAATGAAAACCGCGTCGCGCGACAGGAGTCGTTATTGTGACCGAATTTGACGGCGTTCGCGCCCCGAGACCCGGCGAGGGCTGGCGCGCCTGACGCCTCACGATGCGCGCGGCCGGCAGCCGACGGCTCACAGCTCACAGCTCACAGCGCCAGACAGGCGAACGGAGGGGCCTGGCGGCCCGGCTCGCGTCAGTGCTTGATCGCACCCATCCGGCCTGCCTGATAGTCGATTACCGCCTGGCGGATTTCGTCCTCGGTGTTCATCACGAACGGGCCGTAACGCACCACCGGCTCGTTGAGCGGCACGCCGCCGAGCAACAGTACTTCGAGCGGCTCCTCGCCGGCGCAAAGCGTGACGGCCTCAGCGTCGTTGTTGAACACGACCATTGTCCGTGCATCGATCGCCTGACGCGCATCGCCTTCGCCATACAGGCCTTTTCCCGACAAGCCATAAGCGAATACGCGGTAGTCGGCCGGCACCGGTTGGCGGATCGTTGCGCCCGGCTGCAGCGAGAAATGCTGATACAGGATGGGCGTACGCGTTTCGATCGCGGCTTGCACGCCGAGCGCCTCGCCGGCAATGACTTTCACGCTCACCTTGCCGTCGTCGGAGCTCGCGACCGGAATGCGCGCCGATGGAATTTCCTGGTAGCGCGGCGCGATCATCTTGTCGCGGCGCGGCAGATTCACCCACAGTTGCAGCCCATGCACACGGCCGCCCGTGCGCGTGAATTCCGGGTCCGGCATCTCGCTATGCACGACGCCCGCGCCGGCGGTCATCCACTGCACGTCGCCCGCGTGCAGCGTGCCCGAATGGCCCGCCGAATCCTTGTGACCGAATTGCCCTTCGAGCGCATAGGTGACCGTCTCGAAGCCGCGATGCGGATGATCGGGCGCACCCTTGGCCTCGCCGGGCGCGTAGTCGACCGGTCCCATTTCGTCGAGCAGCAGGAACGGATCGAAGTCCATCAACAGACGTGTCGGAAACGGACGGTGGACGATAAAGCCACCGCCTTCGGTCGTGCGAATCGCCGGAAACGTGCGTTCGATCGTGCGTGACGTGCTCATCAATATCACCTCGAAAAAATGGGGAATAGCGTTATTTTTGAAACATGGAGCTATTATAGGGACCGATTTTTGACATTCCAGCCGCCATCGGGCAATGGATTGTTCTAATAATGGAACGATGAGATGAAAATCGATTCACATAACCTCAATGATCTGATGTACTTCTCGCAGGTCGTCGAGCATGGGGGCTTTTCGGCGGCGGAACGGGTGCTCGGCATCTCGAAATCGCGCCTGTCGCGCCGGCTCACGGAGCTGGAAGCATCGCTCGGTGTGCGCCTGTTGCAGCGCTCCACGCGCAAACTGGCGCTGACCGAAGCCGGGCAGCTGTTCTATCAGCACTGTCAGGCGATGCTGGGCGAGGCGCAGGCGGCGGTCAATGTCGTGCAGCAGTTGCGCTCGTCGCCGCGCGGCACGGTGCGCGTGAGCGTGCCGGTCACGATCTCGCAGACGATCCTGTCGACCATCCTGGCGGAATTCATGCACCGCTATCCGGAGGTGCGCGTCGTGATGCGCGTGACGAATCGTGTGGTCGATCTGTTCGAGGATTCGATCGACGTCGCGTTGCGCGTGCGATCGGACCCGCCGGAGAACGCCAACATCGTCGTGCGTCCGCTGTGGCGCACGCAGCAGATGCTGGTCGGCGCGCCGAGCCTTTTGCAGCAAAATGCACCGCCGCTTACGCCGGCCGATCTGAACCGCTTCGAAACGCTCGACGTGCCGACGAACGACGGTCGCCACGTGTACAACCTGATTTCACCCGATGGCACGCGTCACGTGCACGAGCACGAACCGCGCCTCGTGACCGCCGATCTGATGACGATTCGCGAGGCGGTGCTCGCCGGCGTCGGCATCGCCGCGCTGCCGGAGATGATGTATGGCGCCGCATTGAGAGCAGGGCAGTTGTCGCCGGTGATGCCCGGCTGGAGTTTCCCGACGCCGCAGTTGTATGCGGTGTTCGTGTCGCGTCAGGGGATGGTGCCGGCGGTACGCGCGTTCGTCGATTATCTGGTCGAGATGCTCGATCCGGACCACGGCAAGCACATTATGGGCGAGTGTCCGGTGCGCGACGAACGGGCGGCGAAACAGCGCGCGCTCGCCGACGTTTCGGCCGCCGCGTCGTGACGCGCACCGCAAATCGTTTTTAGCATTTAAGCGTGGCCTGTCATCATTACTTTCAATGACCGTTTGCTTGAATGCATGCGCGCGCAGGCCTATATTGAAATCCCTTTCGCTAAGGAGTCTCCTATGCGAAAACTCATGGCCGCTATCATAGCGAGCCTGATAGGGCTGACCGCGCTGTCCGTGTCGACCACGGCCGTCGCATGCGGTGATACGAGCTATCAGTCTTCGGCCGATGGCAAATGATCCCGCCGCCCGAAGGCGCCGAGTGCGCACAAAAAAAGGCCTTCATCTGACGATGAAGGCCTTTTACTTTGTGGCCGCTGATTAAAGGGCTTTTCGTGCTTACGCTGGTTTTACGTCGACTTCTCGCGAATGCCGCGGCGCGTTATCCGGCACCTTATTTCGCGAGTCACTTCCCGCATTACCTTGCTTTGGGCTGGGTGACGAAACCGATCTTCGTCAGGCCGCCGGCCTGCGCGGCCGACATCACCTGCGCGACCTTCTCGTAAGCTACCTTGCGGTCCGCATCGAGATGCAGTTCCGGCTGCGGGCTCGCCTGCGCGGCTTGCGCGATCTTCAACGCGAGCGCTGCGTCATCGACCTTGGTGTTATCCCACAGGACGTTGCCGTTAGCGTCGATCGATACCGTCACCTGCGCGGGCTTCGTGTCTTCCTTCTGACTGCTCGCGTGCGGCAGATCGATCTTCACAGCGTGACGGATCACCGGAATCGTCACCATGAAGACGATCAGCAGAACCAGCATCACGTCGACGAGCGGCGTCATGTTGATTTCGTTCATCAGGCCGTCGTCATCGTCTCCGGCGAAGGGGCTCATTGCCATCGGAATGCCTCGTCGATCAGTTGGCGTTGGCGCGGGTCGCGAGACGCAGACCGTCGCGCCTGGACGACGACAGCCGCGCCCCCGTCACGAAGAACGCATGCAGACCGTGCGCGAAGCGGCTCAGCTTTGCGACGATCGCCTTGTTGGCGCGCGTCAGCGCGTTATAGCCGAGCACCGCGGGAATCGCGACGAACAGACCGAACGCGGTCATGATCAGCGCTTCGCCGACCGGGCCGGCGACCTGATCGATCGACGACTGGCCGCTCGCGCCGATCGCGAGCAGTGCGTGATAGATGCCCCACACCGTGCCGAACAGACCGACGAACGGCGAGGTGCTGCCGATCGACGCGAGAATCGCGAGGCCGCTCTGCATGCGCGCGACGCTTTCGTCCATCGTGTCCTTCAGGCAGCGGGTGATCCAGTCCGACACATCCATGCGGTCGTGCAGATGCGGCTGCGTCTGGTGATGATGGTCGGCCGCTTCCTGGCCCGCCAGCGCAAGCGCGAGGAACGGGTTGTCCTGCGGGGAGGACGAGCCGGCGCCGAGCTTCTTCACGCCGTCGGCGAGATCGTCGGAGTGCCAGAACGACTGCTCGGCATCCTTCGTGAGACGCTTCAGACGCATCACGTTCCAGCCCTTGATGACGATCACGCTCCACGACAGCACCGACATGATCAACAGCGTGAGCGCGATGCCGCGTGTCACGAAATCCCCTTGCGCCCACACATGCGCCAATCCGTAGTTTTGCATTGCAATTCCTTGTTTTTGAAATCTGCTTCAATCGTCCAGATTGAAGTTGTAAGGCTGGGTATACGCGGCTCGAACTGGCTGGCCGTTCTCGACATAGGGCTTGCACGTGCTCGCGTGGACAGCGGCGAGCGCGGCGTCGTCGAGACGGCTGAAGCCGCTGCTCTTCCTGAGCTCGATGTTCTCGAGCTTGCCGCTCAACCCGACCACGAACTTCACGTACGCGGTGCCCGTCTCGCCACGCCGCCGCGACAGCGCCGGGTAATCAGGCCTGGCGATGTTGCAGTCGAGGTGGGAGACGTTCTTCGGCGCGGCGATTTCCATGGTTTCCTTGCCGAGCGCGGGTGCCGCCGCGGCGGGCGGGGTCGCCGGCGCGGCGGGCGCGGGCGGGGTCGTATCGGGCGCCGCAACCGGTGTCGGCGATGGCGCGGCTGCCTGCGGCAATGGAGTCGGCGTCGGCCTGGGCGTCGGGGCCGGCTTCGGCTTCGTGTGCACCGGCGGCTTTGGCTGCGGGGGCGGCGGCGCGATCGACTGCAGTGCGGGCGCGGCGACTGGCGCGGGCGGCAGCAGCTCGGCGGTCATCACGTGCGATTCGAGCGCCGGCTGCACCGGATCGTGACGCAGCGTCATGATCACGGCCAGCAGTGCGATGTGAATCGCCGCCACCACAGCGGTAGCGGTCAGCACGCGGGAATTCGTACGGGTGGGCAAAGCCAGCGGAGCGCCGGCGGAGACGGGGTGCGGGGCCTGCATGTTAGCGTGGCAGCGCGCCGCTCGGGCGGCGCGTCAGACAGGACATCGTCATGTTCGGAAAATCAGCAACGAAATGAACAGGGTAGTCACGAAACCAATCAGCAATTCCATCTCGAACTCCTTGCAAGGGGTGAGCGGGTAGCTGGCTGGTACGAATACTGGCTTGCTGACGGCAGTGGGATAAAACTAACGCGAGCGTACTGCGAATATGTGGCAGAAACGCGGCACATCCGATGTCGCATTAAGCGTTACATTCAATGCCGATACGCAGTGACGCGTGAAAGACATCCCGGGCGCGACTGGCGCCGCGCCCCGATTGAAAGCTGATCAGGCTGCCTTGCGCTCGTAAAACGCGACCTGCGCCACTTGCGCGACGGTCTGCACATGCTGATGCTCGACGACACCGCAGCGGCTCGCACAGACGCCGCTTTGCAGCATGACGTCGCGCACGGACTCCTCGCACTTGCCGCAGCAGGAGGCGACTCCGAGCTCGAACTGCAGCTCGTCGAACGAATCGATACCATCCGCGATCGAGGAGCGGATTGTGCGGTCGGAAACGGACTTGCAGACACAGACAATCATGGCAGGCGTGATAGCTAACGTTAATGCGAATTATTATCATTTTGTTCGATCCGTTTGGCAAGCACCCTGAGCGATTTTTTGTAACAAAACCAGCCTGTTAGAAGGGGTTTCGTCAGGTGGATAGGGCGTGTGTGAGTCCTGGAGGATGGCAAAGGCGCGCGGAACACGCAGGCAAGCCGCAGAAAGCAGCAGCCAAGGACGTTACGCCAACCGGGATCGGATGCTAACGAAAGAAAAATGAAAGATTACGCGCGAGTGCGAGCTTTATGCCGCCCGCGAATCCGGCGCGGCGGTGCGGCGCGACGGAATCAGCACCTGCTCGACCGCTGCGTCGATATGCAGCAGCGTCGCGGCCAGCCGTTGCTGATGGATGCCATCGTCGGTGGAGTAGAAGAGTGGCAGCGGGGTGCCGGCCGCGGGCGTGGCGGCGCGCATGCCATGCTGGTCCAGCACGCGCTCCAGTTGACGCGCGATCGCCACGCTCGTGTCGATTAGCGCAAGCCGGTCGCCGACGATATCGCGGATCGCCGCATCGAGAAACGGGTAATGGGTGCAGCCGAGCACGAGCGTGTCGGCACCGGCGTCGAGCATCGGTTCGAGATAGCCGCGCAGCAGCGCGCGTAGCTCGGCCGAGCCGATGTCGCAGCGCTCGACGGCCTGCACGAGCCCGTGGCCCGGCTGGCATAGAAAGCGGCAATCGGCGGCGTAGCGTTCCATTAGTGCCTGGAAGCGGGCGCTGCGCAGCGTGGCTTGCGTCGCGAGCACGCCGGCGACACGGCTTTTCGATTGCAGCGCGGCGGGCTTGATGCCCGGTTCGACGCCGATGAGCGGAATCGGCAGCTTTTCGCGCACCAGTGCGATCGATTGCGCGGTCGCCGTGTTGCACGCAACCACCAACGCCTTCGCGCCGCGCTCGACCAGCCATTCGCCGATCGCGAGCGTGCGGTCGGCGATGAAGTCGTCGTCGCGTTCGCCGTACGGCGCGTACAGCGAGTCGGCGACATAGAGGATCGTTTCGTTAGCGAGTTGCGCGCGCACCGCCCGCAGCACCGACAGGCCGCCGAGCCCCGAATCGAAGATGCCGATCGGCGCCTGCGCTGCGGCGCCACCAGTGAAAGTCCGGACGGTCGGGGAGGTCGGGGAGGCGGGCATAGGCGTGGAAAACGTATGTGATTCGACGCTCGGAGAAAACGGAAAAACCACTTGATGCGCGAGACAGCGCGCTAAACCGTGCGCAAGTATATCGCCGTGCGGCGCGGTTCAGCGCGAACGCTCAACGGCCAGCGCGTCGGCGCATTCGCACCGCGCTCGCGCCGGCCGAGCGCGCCGCACGCGATCCGTGAGTGTGGTCCGATCAGGATTCGACCGAGCCCATCGCGCTTTGCTGGTAATTCTGAATACCGACCTTATCGATCAGATCGAGCTGGGTTTCGAGCCAGTCGATATGTTCTTCGGTGTCGTCGAGAATCGTCGTGAAGATTTGACGCGAAATGAAATCGCGCACCGATTCGCAATACGCAATCGCTTCCTTGCAGGTGCTTTGCGAAATCTGTTCGAGCTTCAGATCGCATTCGAGGATCTCCCTGGTTTCCTCGCCGATCAGCAGCTTGTGCAGGTCCTGCAGATTGGGCAGCCCGTCGAGCATGAAGATCCGCTCGATCAGCATATCGGCATGCTTCATTTCGCCGATCGATTCATCGTATTCATGTTTGCCGAGTTTTTCGAGGCCCCAATGGCGGTACATCCGCGCATGCAGGAAGTACTGGTTGATCGCGGTCAGCTCGTTCTTGAGCTGCGCGTTCAGATATTCGATGACCTTCTTGTCGCCTTGCATGTTTATTTCCTTTTCTGGGGACCTTGAATTTCCAACAACAATAAACGCCATACCTGAAAAAGCCAAGAAAACCGACACAACTTTCGACGTCTTGTGTCACATTGTTTTTCAGCTTCGCGCGCCGCACGGTTCAGCCATGGCGCGCGGCAATAAAAAAGCCGGGACCGCGGCCCCGGCTTTCCATTCGCTTATCAGGCTGGTGCGGATTCTGGCGGCCTATCAAACGGTCGCGACCGGAATCTTGCCGATCTTCGCCTGCCATTCCTTCGGGCCGGTCTGGTGCACGGAGGTGCCGGTCGAATCGACCGCTACCGTCACCGGCATGTCCTGCACGTCGAACTCGTAGATCGCTTCCATGCCGAGGTCTTCGAACGCCAGCACCTTCGCGCTGCGAATCGCTTTCGACACCAGATACGCGGCGCCGCCCACGGCCATCAGATACGCGGCCTTGTGCCGCCTGATCGCCTCGATCGCGACCGGGCCACGCTCGGCCTTGCCGATCATCGAAATGAGACCCGTTTGCGCGAGCATCGTCTCGGTGAACTTGTCCATGCGTGTCGAGGTGGTCGGGCCTGCCGGGCCGACCGCTTCGTCACGCACCGGATCGACCGGGCCGACGTAGTAGATCACGCGGTTGGTGAAGTCGACCGGCAGCTTTTCGCCCTTCGCGAGCATGTCGGCGATGCGCTTGTGCGCGGCGTCGCGGCCCGTCAACATCTTGCCCGACAGCAGCAGCGTCTGGCCGGGCTTCCAGCTGGCCACTTCTGCCGGCGTCAGCGTGTTGAGGTCGACGCGCTGGCTGGTTTCGGTGTTCGGTTCCCAATGCACTTTCGGCCATGCGTCGAGCGACGGCGCTTCGAGCTTCGCGGCGCCCGAGCCGTCGAGCGTGAAGTGCGCATGGCGCGTGGCCGCGCAGTTCGGGATGATCGCGATCGGCTTGGAGGCGGCGTGCGTCGGCGCGGCCATGATCTTTACGTCCAGCACGGTGGCAAGGCCGCCGAGACCCTGCGCGCCGATACCGAGCGCGTTGACTTTCTCGTGCAGTTCGACGCGCAGTTCCTCGATCCAGTCCTTCGGGCCGCGCGCGATCACGTCCTGAATGTCGATCGGGTCCATCAGCGATTCCTTGGCCATCACCATCGCTTTCTCGGCGGTGCCGCCGATGCCGATGCCGAGCATGCCCGGCGGGCACCAGCCGGCGCCCATCGTCGGCACGGTCTTCAGAATCCAGTCGACGATCGAATCCGACGGGTTCAGCATCGCGAACTTCGACTTGTTTTCCGAACCGCCGCCCTTCGCCGCGACCTGCACGTCGACCTTGTCGCCCGGCACGATCTCGTAGTGAATCACGGCCGGCGTGTTGTCCTTCGTGTTCTTGCGCGCGCCTTCCGGCGGGCTCACGATCGATGCGCGCAGCACGTTGTCCGGATTCAGGTAACCGCGGCGCACGCCTTCGTTGATCATGTCGGTCACGCCCATCGTCGCGCCGTCCCAGCGCACGTCCATGCCGACCTTCACGAACACCGTCACGATGCCGGTGTCCTGGCAGATCGGCCGCTTGCCTTCGGCGCACATGCGGCTGTTGGTCAGGATCTGCGCGATCGCATCCTTCGCGGCCGGGCTCTGCTCGAGTTCATAAGCGCGGCCGAGCGCCTGGATGTAATCGAGCGGATGGTAGTAGCTGATGTACTGCAGCGAATCAGCGATGCTCTGAATCAGGTCTTCCTGTTTGATGACGGTCATGGCTAGCTCAGTGGGGGAGTGGCGCTGGTATCCGGATCGCGGTGCAACGCGGTCAGTCTTGCGCCTTCATGGGAGTGGAACCTTTGAGGCCGCCCACGGCGTGCGGCGCCGCGGGTTCTTCGAAATGCTTCGGGTGCGTGTGCGTGGTGAGGCGGTCGACCGCCGCCATCACGAGCGCGGACACGAGGAACGCGACGTGGATGATCACCTGCCACATGATCGTGTGCGTCGAGTTCTGGTCGGGGCTGATGAAGGTCTTCAGCAGATGGATCGACGAAATGCTGATCAGCGCCATCGAGAGTTTGACTTTCAGCACGCCGGCATTCACATGGTCGAGCCATTCCGGTTCGTCCGGATGGCCGTCGAGCCCGAGGCGCGACACGAACGTCTCATACCCGCCGATGATCACCATGATCAGCAGGTTCGAGATCATCACCACGTCGATCAGGCTCAGCACGACGAGCATGGTGCTGGTCTCGTCGAGGTGCATCGATTCGGTGACCAGATGCCAGACTTCCTTCAGGAACAGCACGACGTAGACCGCCTGCGCGACGATCAGGCCGAGATACAGCGGCACCTGCAGCCAGCGGCTCATGAAAACCAGATGGGGCAGCGCGCGCATCGGGCGGCGCGGACGGGCGGAGGCGGGTCGCGAAGCGGACATAGGCAGCGGTCGGATCAGGAGCGGATGACGGAACGTGGACCAATGCGCCGGCCGGCATGCCGGCTGCGCGGATGAGTCAGGCCGGCGGAGCGGGCGACGGCTCGAGCATCCGCTCGAATGTGTCACCGGCCCGCAGGCCCGGTGCCGACGGTGCCGCGCGCGGCCACCGAAGGCCGCGCAGCTCGCGTCAGGCGCACTATTGTACAGCGTCGGTCGAATTTGCTGCCGCGCGCCGGGCGTGGGCGGCCGCGCGCGGGAAGAACGGCGGCAAAGGCGATGATCGATTTGCCGATGCCGGCAGTGGCGCCGGCGAGCAGCGGCGAGGTGATGAGAAATAGCGTGTGGCGATTCAAGCTGGAATCCGGGCGGCTAGTTCAGTTAGCATGATAAAAGGCGTGCCGGTACCGCATGCGACGTGCTGATGGCCTGCGAGCATCGGTGAAGGTGCGAACACCGCATGACGCGCTGCATCGTATGAAGCGTCGAATTCATGTTGCGCGTGCATTGCATCGGCGGCGAGTTTCTCGTCCGAGCAGCGCACCGGTCATTCGCGCACTAAGGGTTTTCGCTTGGTGATCAAGGCCATGAGCGTAAGTGGCGGGTAAGTTCAAGCGCTTATGGTTGGTATGAACGTCCCGGCGGGACGCCAGTCCCGCCTTGCACGCACGGATGTTGCATCGCCGCAGCGCTACGCGCCGGGCGGCATGCCGAGGTGGGAGACAGCGCCGCTTCAGGGCGGCTCGAACAGGATAAGGCGAGCGTGATGCGCGCCGGCACAGGTTTTACGTTTTATCTTCACCAAGGGGTAGTCGATGTCTGCGATTGAATCGGTTCTTCAGGAAAGCCGCGTTTTTCCGCCCTCAGCCGAAACGGCGAAGGGCGCCACGATATCCGGCATGGACGCGTACCGGGCGCTCGTCGCCGAAGCGGAGCGCGATTACGAAGGCTTCTGGGGGCGTCTCGCCCGCGAGACATTGAGCTGGCACAAGCCGTTCACCAAGGTGCTCGACGAATCGAAGGCACCGTTCTATACGTGGTTCGAGGACGGCCAGCTGAATGCGTCGTACAACAGCATCGACCGTCACGTCGAGGCCGGTAACGGCGAGCGCGTTGCGATCACCTTCGAGGCCGACGACGGCAGCGTCACCAACGTCACCTACAAGGATCTGCTGCAACGTGTATCGCGCTTCGCGAACGCGCTGAAAAAGCGCGGCGTGAAGAAGGGCGACCCGGTCGTCATCTATATGCCGATGTCGGTCGAGGGCGTCGTCGCGATGCAGGCTTGCGCGCGTATCGGCGCGACGCATTCGGTCGTGTTCGGCGGCTTTTCGTCGAAGTCGCTCAACGAGCGGCTGGTCGACGTCGGCGCGGTGGCGCTGATCACGGCCGACGAACAGATGCGCGGCGGCAAGGCGCTGCCGCTGAAGAACATCGCCGACGAAGCGCTTGCGCTCGGCGGCTGTGAGAAGGTCAAAAGCGTGGTCGTGTACCGCCGCACCGGCGGCAAGGTCGCGTGGAACGAAGGGCGCGATCTGTGGATGCACGAGCTGTCGCAGGCCGAATCGGATCAGTGCGAGCCGGAGTGGGTCGGCGCCGAGCATCCGCTCTTCATTCTCTATACGTCCGGTTCGACCGGCAAGCCGAAGGGCGTGCAGCACAGCACCGGCGGCTATCTGCTGTGGGCCGCGCAGACGATCAAATGGACCTTCGACTGGAAGCCCACCGACGTATTCTGGTGCACCGCCGACATCGGCTGGGTCACCGGCCATAGCTACATCACGTACGGGCCGCTCACGCTCGGCGGCACCCAGGTCGTGTTCGAAGGCGTGCCGACCTATCCGGACGCCGGCCGCTTCTGGCAGATGATCCAGAAGCACAAGGTCACGCTGTTCTACACCGCGCCGACCGCGATCCGCTCGCTGATCAAGTTCTCCGAGGCCGACCCGAAAGTGCATCCGAAGAGCTACGACCTGTCGTCGCTGCGCATCATCGGCACGGTCGGCGAGCCGATCAATCCGGAAGCGTGGGTGTGGTACTACGAGAACGTCGGCGGCAGCCGCTGCCCGATCGTCGATACGTGGTGGCAAACCGAAACCGGCGGCCACATGATCACGCCGCTGCCGGGCGCGACGCCGCTGGTGCCGGGCTCGTGCACGTTGCCGCTGCCGGGCATCATGGCCGCGGTCGTCGACGAAACCGGCCAGGAGGTGCCGAACGGGCAGGGCGGCATCCTGGTGGTCAAGCGTCCGTGGCCGGCGATGCTGCGCAACGTGTGGGGCGACCCGGAGCGCTACAGGAAGAGCTATTTCCCCGAAGAGCTCGGCGGCCGGCTCTATCTCGCCGGCGACGGCGCGGTGCGCGACAGGCAGACCGGCTACTTCACGATCATGGGCCGTATCGATGACGTGCTCAATGTGTCGGGCCACCGGCTCGGCACGATGGAGATCGAGTCGGCGCTGGTCGCGAATCCACTCGTCGCCGAGGCCGCGGTGGTGGGCCGGCCCGATGCGACCACCGGCGAGGCGGTGTGTGCGTTCGTCGTATTGAAGCGCACGCGTCCGCAAGGTGAAGAAGCGGTGAAGCTCGCGAACGAACTGCGCAACTGGGTGGGCAAGGAGATCGGTCCGATCGCGAAGCCGAAGGACATCCGTTTCGGCGAGAACCTGCCGAAGACGCGCTCGGGCAAGATCATGCGCCGTCTGCTGCGTTCGCTCGCGAAGGGCGAGGCGATCACGCAGGACGTATCGACGCTCGAGAATCCGGCGATTCTCGATCAGCTCGGCGAGTCGCTATAAGAAAGCTCCGCGAGGACGGTGAGCGTCCGTCACGATGTGTGCATGCGCGTATCGGCCGATACGCGCATCAGCGCCCTACGCGGCCGCCTCGCTTCGAGCAGCGCGATCGAACGGCTGCGGTAAAGGCATCGCGCGGACAATCCCAATTGCCTGCCCGATGCCTTTTTGATACATAGGCGCATGGCCGCGCCGCACCCTTCCTCCCGTACTACGCTGAATCCCACGCCCGAACCGCCACCGGTGTCGGCGGCGATGGCGCTTGCGCATCGCAGGTACTGGCGTTTCAATCTCGCGTTGATCGCGACGTTGATGACGCTCGGCTTTATCGTGTCGTTCGTTGTGCCGCTGATGGCGCCGACGCTCGCGCCGGTGCGCATCGGCGGGTTCAGGCTGCCGTTCTACTTCGGCGCGCAGGGCGCGATCCTGATCTACCTCGCGCTGATCGTCGTGTATATCGTGCTGATGCAGCGCGCCGACCGCCAGTTGCAACGTGCATTCGAAGCGGACTCGAAGCGCGGCGCGGCGAGCGATGCCGCGACCGGTCTCACCAACGGCGCCACCAACGGCTCCGGCATGAACGCGCCGGCCGCGCGCGGACGCTGAGCGCGATGAAGCTCACGCATCGGCTGATCCGCTCATACGCGCTGTACACGCTCGGCTTCCTGCTGTTCATCTATGTGATGTCGCGCATCGAACGCACTACCGGCCCCGGCGTGTGGATCGGCTATGTGTTCCTGTTCGTGCCGATCGCGGTCTATGCGGTGATCGGCGTGCTGTCGCGCACGTCGGATCTGGTCGAATACTACGTGGCGGGGCGGCGTGTGCCGTCGGCGTTCAACGGCATGGCGACCGCGGCCGACTGGCTATCGGCGGCGTCGTTCATCGGCCTTGCCGGTTCGATCTACGTGAGCGGCTACGACGGACTTGCGTATCTGATGGGCTGGACCGGCGGCTATTGCCTCGTTGCGTTTCTGCTCGCGCCGTATGTGCGCAAGCTCGCGCGCTATACGATTCCCGATTTTCTCGGCACGCGTTTTTCGAGCAACGCGGTGCGCGGGCTCGCGGCGCTGGCCGCGATCCTGTGTTCGTTCGTCTATCTGGTCGCGCAGATCCAGGGCGTCGGCCTGATCGCGACGCGCTTTATCGGCGTCGACTTCGCGGTCGGCATCTTCTGCGGACTCGCGGGCATTCTGGTGTGCTCGTTTCTCGGCGGCATGCGCGCGGTCACGTGGACCCAGGTCGCGCAGTACATCATCCTGATCGCGGCGATCCTGATTCCGGTGTCGATGATCGCGCATAAGGACGGCCTCGGCTGGGTGCCGCAACTCAGCTACGGACGCTTGATGGAGCGCATGGAAGGACTCGAGAGGGCGGTGCGCGACGCGCCGCTCGAAGAGCGCGTGCGCGACGATTACCGGCGCCGCGCGGCGCTGATGCAGATGCGGCTTGATACGCTGCCGCAGTCGTTTGCCGACGAGAAGCGGCGGCTTGGCGAGGAGGTCGCGGATCTGCGCCGCCACAATGGCCCGCTGCGCGAGATCAAGGAGCGCGAACGCGCGCTCGAACAGTTTCCGCGCGATGCCGCCGCGGCGCAGATCGTCTGGACCCAGCAGCGCGAGGAGATGCTGATGCGCGCGACCGCGCCGGTGCCGATGCACGAGCCGTTTCCGGCGGTCGGCGACGACGATCGCGGCACCCACGAACGCAATTTTCTGTCGCTGCTGCTGTGTCTGTCGCTCGGCACCGCGAGCCTGCCGCATATCCTCACGCGCTACAACACGACGACTTCGGTCGCGTCCGCGCGCCGCTCGGTAGGCTGGACGCTCTTTTTCGTCGCGCTGTTCTATCTGACGGTGCCGGTGCTGGCGGTGCTGATCAAGTATGAGATTCTGACGAACCTCGTCGGCCATCACTTCGCCGATCTGCCGCAATGGCTGATGCAATGGCGCAAAGTCGAGCCCAGCCTGATCAGCCTCGCCGATACCAATGGCGACGGCATCGTGCGATGGAGCGAGATCCAGATGCAGCCCGACATGGTCGTGCTGGCGGCGCCGGAGATCGCGGGCCTGCCGTACGTGATGTCGGGCTTGATCGCGGCGGGCGCGCTGGCGGCGGCGCTGTCGACCGCCGATGGTCTGCTGCTGACGATTGCAAACGCGCTGTCGCACGATGTGTATTACCACATGGTCGACCCGGCGGCGTCGAGCCAGCGGCGCGTGACGATCTCGAAGATTCTGCTGCTCGGGGTGGCGCTGTTTGCGTCGTATGTCGCGTCGCGCAATACGGGCAATATCCTGTTTCTGGTCGGCGCGGCGTTTTCACTGGCGGCGTCGAGCCTGTTTCCGGTGCTCGTGCTCGGCGTGTTCTGGAAACGCACGACGCGGCTCGGCGCGGTGGCGGGCATGGTGGCGGGGCTCGTCGTGTGCATCTACTACATCGTGTCGACGTATCCGTTCTTCACGCAGATGACGGGCTTTACCGGCGCGCGCTGGTTCGGAATCGAGCCGATCAGCTCGGGCGTGTTCGGGGTGCCGGCGGGGTTTCTGGTGGCGATCGGCGTGAGCCTGATCGATCGCAAACCGGATGCTTATACGGTTGCGCTGGTGGACTATATCCGGCATCCGTAGGGGGATTGCGCGAGCGTGTGGGCAGGGTGTAGCGGACGGCGCGAAGTTTGCTATAATTCGGCTCCCCGCGGAGAGATGGATGAGCGGTTTAAGTCGCACGCCTGGAAAGCGTGTATAGGTTAATAGCCTATCCGGGGTTCGAATCCCCGTCTCTCCGCCAAGGATACGTAAGGCTCCCATCATGGGGGCCTTTTATATTTGGGCGATTCGCTCAGGGTTGGGTGATTCGTTTTGCGGCCGATGGTCAACGAGTTGGCTTCACCCGCTCGGGTTTTCGGCGATATATGCGTTTTGTTGTTCTGCTGTCTGCATGCGAAAGGAGTGCTTGCGCTTGCTCCAGCGTCTCGGCGTCGCTCGCTGCTTTCGCCCGGATGTCGTGTTCAGTGAAGGGCTAACTTTCGTTTCCTTCATCACGCCATGCAGAGGGAAAAACAGGCGCCGGCAATACGGTTCGCGTAATGGGGCTCCCCGCCGGCCGGCCAGCGCATCCGCCACGCTTGCTCTAAACTGGCGCGGCCCGATCAAGCCGCCGCACGTCCCGTCACGAGCAACTCACCGATGCCCCCAGCCCCCGCCGACCCCGCCGATTTCAGCCTGCCGAAACACCCGCCTTTCCAGCGTTTCTGGTGCACCCGCATCCTTTCATCGCTTTCATTCCAGATGCTCGCGGTCGCGATGGGCTGGCACGTCTATGCGCTCACGCATAGCGCGTTCTCACTCGGTCTCGTGGGCCTCGCGCAATTCCTGCCGATGTTTCTGCTGACGCTGGTCGTCGGCCACGTCGCCGATCGCTACGACCGCCGCCGCATCGCCGCGATTTGTCAGGGTCTCGAAAGCATTGCCGCACTGCTGTTCGCGTTCGGCACGTTCGGCGGCTGGATCGGCGCGCCGGTCATCTATGTGCTGGCTGCGTGCGTCGGCGCGGCGCGCGCGTTCGAGTCGCCCGCAGTGTCGTCGCTGTTGCCGGCCGTCGTGCCGCGCGCTTATCTGCCGAAGGCGACCGCGTGGGCGACCTCCGCGAATCAGACCGCGCAGATCGCCGGGCCCGCGCTCGGCGGTCTGCTGTACGGTGTCGGGCCGGGCGCGGCGTATCTCGCATGCACGCTGACGTTCGCGGCCGCCTCGGCGTCCGTCTGGAGCATCCCGTTGCAGACGAAGCCGCCGAGCCGCACACCGGTCACGCTCGAATCGGTGTTCTCGGGCATCGCGTTTATTCGCAGCGAGCCGGTCATTCTCGGCGCGTTGTCGCTCGATCTGTTCGCGGTGCTGTTCGGCGGCGCGACCGCGCTGTTGCCGATCTTTGCGCGCGACGTGCTGCATGCGGGGCCGATCGGTCTGGGTTTTCTGCGCTCCGGCACCGCGATCGGCGCGCTCGCGGGCACCATCTGGCTCGCGCATTTTCCGCTGCGTAACCGGCCCGGCGCGGCGATGTTCGGCGGCGTGATCGCGTTCGGCCTCGCGACGATCGTGTTCGGACTGTCGCATCAGTTCATCGTGTCGCTGCTCGCGTTGATGGTGCTCGGCGCGTCGGACACGATCAGCGTCGTCGTGCGCTTGTCGCTGGTGCAGTTGCGTACGCCCGATGACATGCTCGGCCGCGTCAACGCGGTCAATTCGCTGTTTATCGGTACGTCGAATCAGCTCGGCGAATTCGAATCGGGCTTGACCGCGGGCTGGTGGGGCGCGCGACCGGCCGTGCTGGTCGGCGGCGTCGCGACGATGGCGATTGCGTTGCTGTGGATGCGGCTGTTTCCGGCGCTGCGGCATACGCGCACGCTGGAGCCCGAACAGGAGCTGGCCGCGAGCGCATGATCGGCGCTTGCGATGCCGGCATCGTTCGATGTGGCGGCTCGCATCGCGCGTCCGCGCTAACCACGGCATCTGTCCGCGCGCCGTTCGGGTGTCAGGCGCGCTGCGTCGTGGCATCCTGCATCACGCCGCCGCACAAATCCCCACTCACGCCCGCGCGGTGCCCGCGCGCGATGCACTCCACCGCGCCGTCGCGAGAAGCGACGCCGCAACGATCAACCCGCCACCTGCCCATGCGATCGGCGATATCTTTTCCCCCAGCCACAAACACGCGAACAGCGCGCCGAATGCCGGTTCGCTGCCCATCAGCAGCGACACGCGCGTCGGGCTGCTGCGCCTGATCGCGAAGTTCTGCGCGAAGAACGCGAACAGCGTGCACGCGAGCACCAGATACGCAACATACGCCCAGAACGTCGCGTGGCCGTTCAGCGCCGGCAGCGCCTGCCACTGCCGCGGTGCGAACAGCCACGCCGCCGCCGCGCTGCCGGCCGCCACCACGCCCGATTGAACCGCGGTCACCGTCAACGGCGGCAGCGCCGGATCGCGCATCACCCGCCTGGTCGCGCAAACCGTCAATGCGCGCAGCAGCGCAGCGAGCAGGATCAGCGCATCGCCGGGATTGAAACGCAACGGCCCATCGCCGGCGAGCAGCCATGCGCCGAACAGCGACAGCATCACCGCGGCCCATTCGACCCGACTCGGCGTGCGTCTGAGCAACAGCCATTCGGCGAGCGGCGTCAGCACCACGCACAGGCTGATCAGAAGCGCGGCGTTGGCCGCGCGCGTCATCTGGATGCCGAAGGTTTCGGCGAGGAAGATGCCGAGCAGCAGCATGCCTGCAATCAGCACGCCGCGCAGCGTGCGGGCGCTGGCCGCACGCAGGGATCGCAACGCGGGCGCGAGAATCACGAAGGTGATGCCAAAGCGCAGCGCGAGCAGGCCGAGCACCGGATAAAAGGCGAGCGCGCTTTTGACGACGCCGTAACTGGTGCCCCATACCGCGGCGACGGCGAGCAGCATCAGATCGGACAACATCAGCAGACGTTCGTGTTTCGACATGTGGGGACCTTGTAGTGGTACGAGTGGCGCAGGCAGGTGCGCGTGGCGCCAATCGAGCGGCTATTGTCGAGCTTTGCGCCTTGGACGATAATCGGGTCGCTGTGCATAGCTTTTATGTTTCAAACGCACTAATCGATTGCGCCGATTCTGCTACCCCGCGAGCCCGCCACGATGACGCCAGCCGAGCTTTTCGCGCTATTGCCCGACATGGCCGTGTTCGCACGCGTCGTCGATGCCGGTAATTTTTCGCTGGCCGCGCGCCAGCTCGGCACTACGCCGTCCACCGTGAGCCGGCAGATCAAGCGGCTCGAAGCGGCGCTCGCGACGCGTCTGCTCGAGCGCTCGACGCGCACCGTGCGTATCACCGAATCGGGCGCGCAGGTCGCGCGTTTTTGCCGCGACATGGTGAGCGCCGCGGCGGGCGCCGTCGATGCCGCGGGACAGCTGACCGGCAAGCCGCAAGGCAAAGTCAGCGTCAGCGCGCCGACGCAATTCGCGCGGGCGGTGCTGCATCCGCTGATGCCGGAATTTCTGCGCGCGTACGACGAGGTCGATCTGCGGATTTTCTTTGCCGATCACGACGTCGATCCGCTCGCCGAAGACGTCGATCTCGTGATCCGCCTGACCGGGCATCCGCCGCCGGGTCTCGCGGGCCGCCGGCTCGGCGCGGTGCGCTGGCTGCTCGCGGCGTCGCCGGACTATCTGCGCGAGCGTGGGGTGCCCATGCAGCCGCGCGCGTTGCGCGAGCATGCGTGCATCTATCTCGGCGAGGCCGCCGACGACAATCGCTGGCGCTTGCGCCGCGGCGCCGAAACGCAGAGTGTCGACGTGAAAGGGCGCTACATCGCCAATCATGCGGGCGCGCGGCTCGAAGGCGCGCTGCAGGGTTTCGGCATTGCCTGCGTGCCCGAGTTCGCGGCAGCCGATGCGTTGCGCGCCGGTGAACTGATCGAAGTGCTGGCGGACTGGCAACTGGACATGCACGCCTATGCCGGTTCGGTATGGCTGTTGTATCCGCCGAATCGTTTCTTGCCGCCGAAGGTGAGGGCGTTGATCGACTACCTGGCCGCGCGGATTCCGGATGCGCTCGACGCGGCGCGAGCCCGGCCTGCTTCGCGTGCTCAGGCGAGAGGAAAAGCTCACGCCAAAGCCGACCCGAAAGCCGACCCGAAGACTATCGCGCGATGACGTGCTATCCGGAACTGGTGGGTGGGGAGGGCCGCTTCTGCACGCTGCCGCTACAGGCCATGTCAGGCCACTCAGGCCACTCAGGCCGCCGCGCCGCTGACCGCCGCGCCGCCCAACGCATTGCGAATCGCATCGGCCAGTTCCGCCGCCGCGAACTTCGCGACATAGCCGTTCGCACCGGCGTTCTTCACATGCGCCTCGTTCGCCGCGCCGGTCAGCGACGAATGGATGATCACCGGAATATCGCGCATCCGGTCATCGGCCTTGATCTGGCGGGTCAGCATGAAGCCGTCCATCTCCGGCATCTCGAGATCGGTCAGCACCAGCGCGATGCGGTCTTTCGTGCGCGCGCCGTTCTGTTGCGCTTCACGCGCGACCTGCCGCAGCGTATTCCATGCTTCCTCGCCGGTCTTCGTCATGATGAAGTCGGCGCCGATCGCGGTGAGCGCCTGCTCGATCAGCTTGCGCGCGAAGCCGGAATCGTCGGCGGCGAGAATCTTCGCGTCGCGGCGGATGCCGAGCACTTCGCCGACCGACGCCGGATCGACGCTCGGATGCTGCGACGGAAACACGTCGCGCAATACCTGTTCGACGTCGATCACCTGCGCGAGCCGCGAGTCGCCGGTATTGCCGTCGATGCGCGCGATGCTGGTGACGAGCTTGCCGCTGGCCGAACCGTCGGCGGACAGCACCTGGTTCCATTCGAGTCGCACGATGTCGTCGACTTCCTCGACCGCGAACGCCTGGGTCGAACGCGCGAACTCGGTGACGAGCAGAATGTTCAGCCCGCGCGTCGGCTCGCAGCCCATCAGGCGCGGCAGGTCGATCACCGGAATGATCTGGCCGCGAATGTCGACCGCGCCCATCACGAACGGCGACGACCCGGCGATCGGCGTGACCGTCGGCATCGTCGAGATTTCGCGGACCTTGAACACATTGATCCCGTACAGTTCGTGCGCGTCGCTGCCGGGCACGCAGCCGAGGCGGTACAGCAGCAGCTCGAACTTGTTCGAGCTCGTCAGATTGCTGCGTTCGGTGTTGCGCTCATGACTGGCACGGTGTTCGTCTGCCATCGGAATCGGTCTCCAGGGTTGCGGTGCTGTCAGTGCATATCAGGCGCCATGCCGGTGTTTTATTCGCCCTGGCGCGTGGCTTGTCTACGGGTTATCGGCGTCGCCAGCGAAAAATTCAGCGCGTTGATCGAAGGGCACGCGGGTATGCGTGACGACAGGTAGCGCCATTCATCCGAGGGTTACCTAAGGTTACAGAGGCGACAGCACCGTTTCACGCGTGATCCCAACGCCCACCCCCAACGCCCGTACGCAGTGCCGGTCAACAACATCGGTGCAGACCGCGACCGCGTTCCTCACAACTGCCCACTGGATGATTCTCGTCGCCGATCGGCGGTAGTTCGAACGCGGACTTTTCGGCGATAATCGGTCGCTGCTCCGGCCTCGCCGCGTACGGTATCTCGCAGGACCGATACGGCGCCGACGCCGTGCTACCGCCTCGCCGATTCTTCGCGCACGCCATCGATCGACCGCATGAGCAAGCCTGCCAGTCTGCCGCAACAGTTGGATTCCATGCTTCGGCAAGCCGCCGCGCTTCAGCGCAATGGCGCGCTCGTCGAAGCGGAGGATCTGTATCGCGAGATCCTCGAACTCAAGCCCAAACACGTCGACGCGTTGCGCTGGCTCGGTGAACTGCTGTTGCAGACCGGCCGTGTGCAGGAAGGTGCCGAGCTGTTGAAGAAGGCGCTCACGATCAATCCGAAACAGCCGGCCGTGCATTCGAATCTCGCGTACGCGTTGAACGCGTTACAGCGCCACGGCGAAGCGCTTGCCAGCGCCGATCGCGCACTCGCATTGCAGCCGAAATTCGCCGACGCGCTGAACAATCGCGGCAATGCGCTGGCCGCGCTGAATCGTCCGCTCGATGCGCTCGCGAGCTTCGATCGCGCGCTCGCGCTCGCACCGGAATTCGCGGCGGGGTGGAACAATCGCGCGTGCGTGTTGCGCGATCTCGGCCGTTATGCCGATGCGCTCGACAGTTGCGACCACGCGCTCGCGTTGCAGCCGGACTATCCGGATGCATGGAGCAATCGCGGCAATGCACTCGGCGATCTGAACCGGCCGCACGAAGCGGAGCGCAGCTACCGGCGCGCGCTGCAACTGGCGCCCGCGTTCGTCGACGCATGGAACAACCTCGGGCTCGCGCAGGTCGAGCTGAATCAGCGCGAGCACGCGTTATCGAGCTATGAACGCGCGCTCGCACTCGATCCCGAGGCGGCGGAAACGCACTGGAACCGGGCGCTATGTCTGCTGCAGATGGGGCGCTTCGAGACCGGCTGGCGCGAATACGAATGGCGCTGGGCGCGTCGTCGTATCCAGCCCGGCCGACGTGATTTCGCGCAGCCGTTATGGCTCGGCGATTTTCCGCTCGACGGCAAGACCATCCTGTTGCATGCGGAGCAGGGTCTCGGCGACACGCTGCAATTCTGCCGCTATGCGGCGCTGGTCCGGCAGCTCGGCGCGAAGGTCGTGCTCGAAGTGCCGGGCGCGTTGCGACGGCTGCTATCGACGCTCGCCGGCGCCGACCAGGTGATCGAAACGGGGCAGCCGTTGCCGCGATTCGATTGCCATTGTCCATTGATGAGTCTGCCGCTTGCGTTCGGGACCGACGAGGCGAGCATTCCATCGGCGACGCCCTATCTTTTCGCCGACGCGGCAAACGTGAACGAATGGCGCGAACGTATCGACGCGGATATCGATGCGGGTGTCGATGCGAATGCCGACCCGCACGCCGGCCCGGCAGCGAAACCTCTGAAAGTCGGCCTCGTATGGGCGGGCGAAAACCGTGCGCACGTCGCGGAGTTGCGCAAGATCGACGCGCGCCGCTCGCTCGCGTTCGAACGGTTCGCGCCGTTGCTCGACGTGCCGGACGTGCGTTTCTTCAGCGTGCAAAAGGGCGTTGCCGCACAGCAGCTTGGCGCGCATGCGCAGCGCGAGCGCGTCGTCGATCACACGGATCTGCTGAACGATTTCGCCGATACCGCCGCGCTCGTCGCCAATCTCGATCTGGTGATTTCGGTCGATACGTCCACCGCGCATCTGGCCGGTGCGCTCGGCAAGCCGGTCTGGATTCTGAACCGCTTCGACACCTGCTGGCGCTGGCTGCTCGAGCGCGCCGACACGCCGTGGTACCCAGGCGCACGGCTATTCCGGCAGCCGGCGCTCGGCGATTGGGACAGCGTGATCGACGCGCTGCGCGCTGCGCTGGCGGCGTCGAGCGCAGCGCATGCCGGCGGCGCCGCGTAGCTGTCCGCGGCTTCCGGTTCTTTCATTCGCAACGCATCAACCACGCCGATCGCGTCTATGCACAGGCCGAAACGCCGCCGCTCTGGCGACGCTTTTTCGTGGACACGCGTAGACTGAACGTCCGTTTATCGACGGCTACGCCACGGAGATACTTTATGGAATACAGACATCTGGGTGCATCGGGTTTCAAGGTGCCGGTGCTCAGTTTCGGCACCGGCACGTTCGGCGGCAAGGGCGAGTTTTTTCAGGCGTGGGGCGAGACCGACGTCGCCGAAGCGCGGCGCCTGATCGATATCTGCTTCGACGCAGGCGTGACGATGTTCGACAGCGCCGATATCTATTCGAGCGGTGCGTCCGAAGCGGTGCTCGGCGAGGCGCTGAAAGGCAAACGCGACAAGGCGATCATCTCGACCAAGGCGACCTTCCGTTTCGACGACGGTCCGAACAGCGTTGGTTCATCGCGTTTTCATCTGATCCAGGCGGTCGATACGGCGCTCAAGCGCCTGCAAACCGATTACATCGATCTGTTCCAGTTGCACGGCTTCGATGCGAAGACGCCGATCGCCGAAGTGCTGTCCACGCTCGACGACCTCGTGCGCGCGGGCAAGATCCGCTACACCGGCGTGTCGAATTTCTCCGGCTGGCATCTGATGAAGTCGCAGGACATCGCGGAGCGCTACGGCTATCCGCGCTACGTCGCGAATCAGACTTACTACTCGCTGGTGGGCCGCGATTACGAGTGGGAGCTGATGCCGCTCGGCCTCGACCAGGGCGTCGGCGCGGTGGTGTGGAGTCCGCTCGGCTGGGGCGGCTGACCGGCAAGCTCAAGCGCGGCCAGCCGCTGCCCGAAACGAGCCGGCTGCATAAAACCGGCGACATGGGGCCGCAAATGCCGGACGAGTACCTGTTCCGCGTGCTCGATGCGATCGACGAGGTCGCGGCCGAAACCGGCAGGAGCGTGCCGCAGATCGCGCTGAACTGGCTGCTGCAACGCCCGACGGTGTCGACCGTGCTGATCGGCGCGCGCAACGAGGAGCAGTTGCGGCAGAACCTCGGCGCGGTCGGCTGGAACCTGACGCCCGATCAGGTCGCGAGACTGGACGAAGCCAGCGCGGTGCGGCCCGCGTATCCGTACTGGCATCAGGAAGGATTTGCGGAGCGTAATCCGAAGGCGGTTTGAACGGGTTGTTACGCGCAACGCGATGCCGCGCTCGGGTGGATCGATGTTCGAATACGGCCGCCCGTTCGCCGGACCGCCCGTTCGCCGGATCGCCGCGCTACCATCGTCGCCGGCACACTTATTCGAGGGAATCGAACATGTTGTCGGAAGACGAATTGGCGCTGCTCGATGCGATCCGCGCGACGGGCAGCCTGTCGCGCGCGGCCGCGCGGCTCGGCAAGGCGCCGTCGACTGTATCGCATGCCGCGCGGCAACTGGAAGCGCGCTTCGACGCACTGCTGTTCGACCGGCGCCGCTACCGGCTGCAACTGACGCCGGCCGGCCAGTTGCTCGCCGACGAAGCCGCGCGGCTGATGCTCGACGTCGCGCGCATGACGCAGCGCGTGAAACAGATCGCGAGCGGCTGGGAGGACCGGCTGTGGATCGTCAGCGACGAAATCATCGAGTTCGAATTGCTGATGCCGGTCGTGCGCGCGTTCGACGAGCTGGGCTCCGGCGTGCGGCTGCGCTTCACGCATGAAGTGCTCGGCGGCACGTGGGAGGCGTTGCGCGACGGCCGCGCGGATCTGATCGTCGGCGCGACCAACGAGCCGCCGGCGATTGCGGGACTGCGCTGGTTCGAACTCGGCGTGATGCAGTGGGTGTTCGCGGTGTCGCCGCGTCATCCGCTGGCCGCCGTCGACGGGCCGCTCAGCCGCGAGCGGATTCGCGAGCATCGCGCGGTCGTGGTCGCCGATTCGTCGCGCGCGAGCGCCGGCCGCGCGTATGGCGTGCTCGGCGGGCAGGCGTCGTTCGCGGTGCCGAGCATGCGCGCGAAGATCCTTGCGCAGCGCGACGGGCTCGGCGTGGGATGGCTGCCGCGAGAGCGCGTGACGTCGTTATTGAAGCGCGGCGAACTGATCGAGAAACCTACCGCCGATCCGCGCGAGCCGAACGTGCTGTACGTCGCGTGGCGCGGCGATCACGAAGGGCGCGCGCTGGTGTGGTGGCTCGACCAGTTGCGGCAGCCGCGACTTGCCGAACGTCTGGTGCGCGGGCTGGATCTGGCGGGCTAGGCTGGAAGCGCGACGCCGGTGAGCTCATCCGGAGAGCTCATCTGGCTAACTCCCCTGGCTAACTCACCTGGCGCGCGCGGCCTCACGCGAATGCTGCGTGCGTTGCGCGGCAGCCCCCGCGTCCCGCAGATACTCGACGAAGCGGTCCGCCACCGGCTCCGCATCCGCGCCACGCCGCAGCAGCAACACTTCCGACCGCAATGTCTGCCCATGCAGCGGCAGAAAACAGACGCGCGGGTCGCGCAGTTGCCGCAGCGTGTACGGCACCAGCGCGACGCCCATTCCGAAGCCGACCATCGTGACGACGGTTTGCCACAAGCGCGCCTCGTGACGGATCTGCGGACTGAACCCGGCGCTCACGCACTGCGCGATGATCAGATCGTGATAATGCGGCGACACGGTGCGAGGAAACAGGATGAACGGCGCCTGCGCGAGCGCGCGCAGATCGACCTTGCGTTTGCGCGCGAGCGGATGATCGACCGGCAGACAGCACAGGAACGGCTCCGAAAACACCGTGGTCGAGATCACGTCCGACGGGAAATTGCCCCAATGCGCGTAGCCCATGTCGATCTGCATGCGCTGGATCGCATGCACCTGCTCGCTCGTATTCATCTCCTTCAGCACGATCTCGACGCCGGGATGATCGGCTTCGAAGCGGCTCACCGCCTGCGGCATGCCGCGATACAGCATCGAATTCACGAAGCCGATGCGCAGACGGCCCGCGAGCCCATGCGCGGAGCGCACCGTGATGCGCTCGGCCTCGCTGGCCTGCAGCAGCAGCCGGCGCGCTTCGCCGAGCAGCACCTGGCCCGCGTTGGTCAGCGTGACCGACTTGTTGGTGCGCGCGAGCAACTGCACGCCCAGTCGCTCCTCGAACTTGCGGATGTCGAAACTGAGCGCCGGCTGCGAAATAAACAGCCGCTTCGCCGCACGGCCGAAATGCAGCTCTTCGGCGACCGCCACGAAATAGCGCAATTGCTTCAGATCCATCGCCGTCTCCGTGCTGTTATCGATAAGTGCTGTTTATCGTACCGGATATAAGTTGTATTAGACGATTATCGAAGCCGCTTCTATGCTGTTTTCCACAACAGGAGACAAGCATGAGCGAACTCGTCGAACAGCCGGCTGCCGGCTCGTCCAACATTCCCGATAGCCGCGGCATCAACTTCTTTTCCAGCGACCCCGATCTCGCGCGTCTGCTCAGGCTGCACCTGGGCGACACGCTTTATGGCGAACTCGAAAGCCAGTTCGTGTCGCTCGGCCAGCGCGCGTCCGACGAACTCGACCTGTGGGCACTTTCCGCGGATAAAAACCCGCCGGTGCTGCGTCATCGCACGCGTCGCGGCGAAGCGCTGCAAAGCATCGACAAGCACCCTGATTACGTCGCGCTCGAACGCGTCGCCTACGCCGAACTGGGCCTCGCGTCGATGAGCCACGACACGCGCGATGGCAAGACGGCGCCGCCGCCGCTCGTCAAATACGCGCTGACGTTCCTGTTCGTGCAGGCCGAGTTCGGTCTGTGCTGCCCGGTCAGCATGACCGATTCGCTGACGCGCACACTGCGCCGGTTCGGCGCGCCGGAACTGGTCGCGCGTTTCCTGCCGATGCTCGCATCGCGTGATTTCGACACGCTGTACCAGGGCGCGATGTTCATGACCGAGCAGGCGGCCGGTTCCGATGTCGCGCGCATCGCGACGCGCGCGGTGCTCGCAAGCGGCGCGAACAACGACGGCGGCAGCAACGGCAACGCGCAGTGGCGCCTGTATGGCGACAAATGGTTTTGCTCGAACCCCGACGCCGATCTCGCGATGGTGCTCGCGCGGCCCGACAACGCGCCCGCCGGCATCAACGGCCTCGGTCTGTTCCTGTTGCCGAAAACGCTGCCGGACGGCTCGCGCAACCACTACCGGATCATCCGTCTGAAAGACAAGCTCGGCAGCCGTTCGATGGCGAGCGGCGAGATCGTGCTCGAAGGCGCGGTCGCCTATCTGATCGGCGAAGTGGGGCGCGGTTTTCATCAGATGGCCGACATGATCAATATGTCGCGGCTATCGAATGGCGTGCGCGCCGCGGGGCTGATGCGCCGCTCGTTGACCGAGGCATTGCATATCGCGCGTCATCGCGCCGCGTTCGGGCGCAAGCTGATCACGATGCCGCTGATGCAGCGCCAGTTGATGAAGATGATGCTGCCCGCCGAACAGGCGCGCTCGATGTTCATGCGTATCGCGCTGCTGCTGCAACAGGCCGATGCGGGCGATCGCCATGCGGCGAAGTGCGTGCGCATCCTCACGCCGCTGATCAAATTCCGCGCGTGCCGCGACGCCCGGCGCGTGACCGGCGACGCAATGGAAGTGCGCGGCGGCACCGGCTATATCGAGGAATGGAGCGACGCGCGGCTCGTGCGCGACGCGCATCTCGGTTCGATCTGGGAGGGCACCAGCAATATCGTCGCGCTCGATATCGCGCGGGCCGCGAAGCGCGACGGCGCGCTCGAACCGCTGCGCGCGTATCTGCAGGACCTGCTCGGCGCGGCCGGCTTGCCCGCCGCGAGTCTCGCGTGGCTGCGCCGGGTCGTCACGCGTGCGTGCGACGCGCTCGCCGGCGTGGCCGAGTCGGGCCGCGACGAATCGGTGCGCCAGGCCGGCTCCGCGCTGTATCACGCGAGCACCGCGGTGCTGATGGCCTGCGAAGGTGTGCGCCTTGCGCCCGATTACCGCCGTCTCGCGCTTGCGCACCTGGTGCTGCGGCACAAGCTGCTGCCGGTCGATCCGCTCGAGGTGGCCGGCGAGCAGCACGAAGTCGAAGTGATCGACGCGCTCGTCGACGATCGTCCGGTCACGCTCGAACAGGCGCTGCAACTGCTGCCGCAAGGAGACGCGCAATGACCGCCACGACGACGCAGCATCAGCGCGGCAGCCGTGGCGCGAATGGCATGAGCGGCTGCCGTGGCGCGCTGCACGGCATCAAGGTGGTCGACCTGAGCCGCGTGCTGGGCGGCCCGTACTGCACGCAGGCGCTCGCCGATCACGGCGCCCAGGTGATCAAGCTCGAACCGCCCGACGGCGACGAAACCCGCGGCTGGGGGCCGCCGTTCTGCGGCGACACCGCGTGGTACTTCGCGGGCGTGAACCGCAACAAGCAGGGCATCGCGGTCGATCTGTCGCGCGACGAAGGCCGCGCGATCCTGTGGCGGCTGCTCGAAGACGCCGACGTACTGGTCGAAAACTTCAAGCCAGGCACGCTCGAGCGCTGGGGGATGGATTACGAAGACGTGCTGCGCGAGCGGTTTCCGAAGCTGATTCATTGCGCGGTGTCGGGTTTCGGCCCGGATGGTCCGCTCGGCGGTCTGCCCGGCTACGACGCCGCGATCCAGGCGATGACCGGCCTGATGAGCGTGAACGGCGAGCATGACGGTCCCGCGACGCGCGTCGGCCTGCCGGTCGTCGATATGGTCACCGGCCTCAATGCGCTTGCCGGGATCCTGCTCGCGCTCGCCGAACGCACGAAGAGCGGGCGCGGGCAGTCGATCGATATCGCGTTGTACGACTGCGGCGTGTCGCTGTTGCATCCGCATCTGCCGAACTATTTCGGCTCGGGCCGCACGCCCGGGCGCACCGGCAACGCGCATCCGAACATCACGCCGTACGACAGCTACCGCACCGCGACCGCGCCGATCTTTCTCGCGGTGGGCAACGACCGCCAATTCGCCAAGCTGTGCGCGCATCTCGGCGCGCCCGAACTCGCCGACGATCCGCGTTTCGCCGATAACCGCAGCCGCTGCGGGCATCGCGAAGCGCTGAAGGCGGCGCTCGAAACGCTGCTCGCGAAACACGACTGCGAACCGCTCGCGCAGGCGCTGATCCGGCTCGGCGTACCGTGCGGCCCGGTGCAGAGCGTCGACGTAGTCGCCGCGCATCCGCATACGCTGCATCGCCGCATGGTGATCGAGCTGGGCGAGTACCGCGGCACCGCGTCGCCGATCAAGCTGTCGCGCACGCCGGCCACCTATCGCAGCGCACCGCCGGCGCTGGGCGCCGATACGCGCGACGTGCTCGACGCGCTCGGCATCGACGCGGAGATGCAACGGCGTCTGTTCGAAGCGGGGGTGTTGAAGTCCGCCGCGACAACGGTCGCCGAAGCTGGCGCCGGAGCCGGCGCCGACGCGCAAGCGTAGGCGCGCAAGACCCGCCGCCTCGCGGCAGCCAGCGAGGCGGTTTTCCGGCGACGGCACGCAGAAGCCGCGCCATCCACGAGCAGGACCCAGCAACCCGCTTGCATGGGACCCGGAGCAGGCGTCAATGCGCCAATGTCCGTTGACGGCAAAGCGCTGACTCGGGGCGACACAGGAGACATCGATATGCATCGCGACACAGACACGCACGCCGCCGGGCGGCAACCTGCGGCGCAACCCACGCGCGCGGCCGCCGCCGCGTTTGTCGGCACCACGATCGAGTGGTACGACTTTTACATCTACGCAACCGCGTCCGCGCTGATCTTCGGCAAGCTGTTCTTTCCGGGCAGCGATCCGTTCTTCGCGACACTCGCGTCGTTCGGCACGTTCGCGGTCGGCTTCTTCGCGCGGCCGTTCGGCGGCCTCGTGTTCGGGCACCTCGGCGACCGTATCGGCCGCAAGAAAGCGCTGGTCGCGACGCTCGCGATCATGGGCGTCGGCACGGTCGGGATCGGTTTCCTGCCGACCTACGCGAGCGCGGGCGTGATGGCGCCGGTGCTGCTGGTGCTGCTGCGCGTCGCGCAGGGCATCGCGATCGGCGGCGAGTGGGGCGGCGCGGTGCTGATGGCCAGCGAGCACGCGCCGAAGAACCAGCGAACCTTTTTCGCGTCGTTCGCGCAGCTCGGCAGCCCGGCCGGTCTGATCCTGTCGCTGCTGGCGTTTCGCGCGGTCGCGTCGATGGACAAGGAAGCGTTTCTCGACTGGGGCTGGCGTCTGCCGTTTCTCGCGAGCGCGGTGCTGCTGCTGGTCGGTCTGCTGATTCGCGCGGGCGTCGGCGAATCGCCGGAATTCAGCGCGCTGAAGCAAAAGCGCCGGGTCGCGGCGCTGCCGATCGCCGAGGTGCTGCGCGACGCGTGGCGCACCGTGCTGCTGTGCCTCGGCGCGAACGTGATCGGCGTGGCCGGGGCGTGGTTCGTCAACACCTTCATGCTCAATTACACGACGCAGACGCTCGGCCTCGACCGCGCGCTGATTCTCGATTGCCTGTTCATCGTCGCTTTCGTGCAGTTGTTCACGCAGCTCGGCTCCGGCTGGTTCGCGCAGCGCGTCGGCACCGGACGCTTCCTGAAGGGCGCGGCCGCGCTCGCGATGCTGTCGCCGTATCCGATGTTCGCGCTGGTGTCGACCGGGCGGCCGGTGGCGATCGTCGTCGGGATCGCGCTCGCGGTGATGTGCATGTCGAGTTCGTATGCGGTGATGGCGGGCTTCATGTCGACCGCGTTTCCGGTGCGTACCCGTTATTCGGCGATTTCGCTGTCGTATCAGATGTGCGCGGCGCTGGCGGGCGGCTTGACGCCGCTGATCGGCACGTTGCTTGCGCATCGGTATCCGGGCGCGTGGTGGCCGCTGGCGGTGTTTTATACGTGCCTCGCCGGGGTGTCGCTGGTGTGTATCGGCACGCTCGAGCGTCGCAAGCGAGACACGGCGGCGGGGACGGTCGAGGCCGAGGCCGAGGCGGTTTGAGGTGCGGCGGCAGGCCGGGGCAAACCGGCTGGCGCAGGCGGCCGCCTCGGGCCTGCCGGCGCTGATCCGCTGCCCGTCGCACCCCGGGTTATGCCGTTTCGCGGCTAACCGCTCGCGTGTGAAGCGCGCGGTCCGTAGCGCTTGGAGGTTTAGAGCACAGGCTCCGCTTTTTCGTAGTCGTGACCCCTCGTCCCCAGATTCTGGCGCCGCCTTTTCCCATGCGGCGCCCAGCCTCCGTCGCAGCCATCCGCCTGTCCAATTCCGTCAGCAGGCATTGTTCGCGCCATGGAAAACTGTATAAACATACAGTATAGTATCCCGCTGCAACCAGGTTTCCCACGCATCGCGCGGCTTTCACCGCGGGCCAAACCCGGCCCGGCCCAGCCTCGATTCACGCCGCAAGCGCAGCCGCGAGGCAGCGTCGCTCGATGCGCGATCTGCGTTGCACGGAACTTGCGCGGTCGCGAGCCGGCCGTGAGAGGTGGCCCATTCCTTCAGACGGTCGGAAAAATTGTCCTCCAACGACGCAACCCCTGATTCCATCGCCGGCGCAACCGCCAGCCAAGCCCCCAGCAGAACCAAAGGCACGATCCGCATCCGCGGCGCGCGCCAGCACAACCTGAAGAACGTCGATCTCGACGTGCGCACCGGCGAGATGACGGTCGTCACCGGGCCGTCCGGCTCGGGCAAGTCGAGCCTCGTGTTCGACACGCTGTACGCGGAAGGGCAGCGCCGCTACGTCGAAACGTTCAGCGCGTACGCGCGCCAGTTTCTCGACCGGATGGACCGGCCGCAGGTCGACCGGGTGGACGGCGTGCCGCCCGCGATCGCGATCGACCAGACCAACCCGGTGCGCAGCTCGCGCTCCACGGTCGGCACGATGACCGAGCTCAACGACCACCTGAAGCTGCTGTATGCGCGCGCGGCCGAGCTGTTCGACCGCCAGACCTCGCTGCCGGTGCGCCACGACACGCCGGAGACGATCTACGCGGAATTGCTCGAACGCACCGCGCAAGACGAGCCCCGGCTGGTCGTCACGTTTCCGGTCGAGCTGCCGGAGTCCGCCTCCGCGCAGGAGGTCGAGCAGTGGCTGTCGGCGAGCGGCTATACGCGCGTGCAGGCGCAGCGCGAAGTCGATTCGCCGACCGGCAAGCGCAAGCTGCTCGACGTCGTCGCCGACCGCTTCCGGCTGCGCTCGGTCGACAAGCCGCGCGTGGTCGAGGCGATCGAGGCGTCGCTGAAGCGCGGCGGCGGGCGCGTGAATATCTACGTGCTGGCCGCTGCCTCCGACGAACCGCAAGCGCCGGGCGCCGAGCCGCAAATCTGGCGCTTCTCCACCGGCCTGCACAGCCCCGAAAGCGATCTGCGCTACGCCGATCCGCAGCCGGCGCTGTTTTCGTTCAACTCGGCCTACGGCGCATGCGAGGTCTGCCGCGGTTTCGGCCGCGTGATCGGCGTCGATCTGGGCCTCGTGATTCCGGACGCGCGCAAGAGCTTGCGCGAAGGCGCGGTCAAGCCGATGCAAACGCCGGCGTGGAAGGAGTGTCAGGACGACCTGATGCGCTACGCGGCGAAAGCCGACATCCGGCGCGATACGCCGTGGGGCGAGCTGAGCGAGCGCGAGCGTCAGTGGGTGATCGACGGTTCGCCGGACTGGAACGGCAAGTGGCAGACGCATTGGTATGGCGTCAAACGTTTCTTCGAATATCTCGAATCGAAGGCGTACAAGATGCATATCCGCGTGCTGCTGTCGAAGTACCGCAGCTACACGCCGTGCGAAACCTGCGGCGGCGCGCGTCTGAAAACCGAATCGCTGCTGTGGCGCCTCGGCAGCAAAGCCAATGCGAACGAGGTCCTCGCGCCCGCGCAACGCTTCATGCCGCGCGGCGTCGAGTGGTCGCGCGCGCAGCTCGAAGCGTTGCCGGGCCTGACCGTGCACGATCTGATGCTGATGCCGATCGAGCGCATCCGGCGCTTCTTCGACGGCGTCACGCTGCCGAGCGCGTTGCTCGACGACGCGCTGAAGCTGCTGCTCGCCGAGGTGCGCACGCGCCTCAAGTATCTATGCGACGTCGGCCTCGGCTATCTGACGCTCGACCGCCAAAGCCGCACGCTGTCGGGCGGCGAGGTGCAGCGGATCAACCTGACCACCGCGCTCGGCACGTCGCTGACCAAAACCCTGTTCGTGCTCGACGAGCCGAGCATCGGCCTGCATCCGCGCGATTTGAACCGCATCGTCGAAGCGATGCATCGTCTGCGCGACGCGGGCAATACGCTGGTCGTGGTCGAGCACGATCCGTCGGTGATGCTCGCCGCGGACCGTCTGATCGACATGGGCCCCGGCCCGGGCGAGCGTGGCGGTTCGATCATTTTCGACGGCGCGCCCGAAGCGATCCGTTCGTCGGGCACGCTGACCGGCGAATATCTCGGCGGCCAGCGCCACGTCGCGGACGCCGCGCACTGGTCGCGCCGTCCGGTCGATGCGAACACGCCGCGCATCGTGCTCGAAGGCGCGAGCGAGCACAATCTGCGCGACGTGACGGTGGCAATTCCGTTGCAGCGGCTCGTCTGCGTGACGGGCGTGTCGGGCTCCGGCAAGTCGACGTTGCTGCAGGACGTGCTGTATCCGGCGATGGCGCGGCACTTCGGCCTCGCGACCGAAGCGCCGGGTGCATACAAAAATCTGCGCGGCGCCGATCAGGTCACGGACGTCGTGTTCGTCGATCAATCGCCGATCGGCAAGACCGCGCGTTCGAATCCGGCCAGCTACGTCGGCGCGTTCGACGAAATCCGCAAGCTGTTCGCGAAGGCGCCGCTCGCGCAGCAGCGCGGCTACGGCCCCGGCATGTTCAGCTTCAACTCGGGCGACGGCCGTTGCCCGACCTGCGGCGGCTCGGGCTTCGAACATATCGAAATGCAGTTCCTGTCCGACGTGTATCTGCGCTGCCCCGATTGCGACGGCCGCCGCTATCGCGCGGAACTGCTCGAAGTGAAGATCGGGCGTGGCGAACCGGCGCGCGCGCTGAGCATCGCCGACGTGCTCGAGCTGACCGTCAGCGAGGCCGCCGCGTACTTCGCGAACGACGCCGAAGTATTGCGCGTGCTGCAGCCGATCGTCGACGTCGGGCTCGAATACGTGAAGCTCGGCCAGCCGGTGCCGACGCTGTCCGGCGGCGAAGCGCAGCGGCTCAAGCTGGCGGGCTTTCTCGCCGAGTCGGCGCAGGCGCGCGGTACGCGCGGCGCGAAGCAGGACAACCTGCCGAAGCGTCTGTTCATGTTCGACGAGCCGACCACGGGTCTGCATTTCGACGACATCGCGAAGCTGATGCAGGCGTTCGGCAAGCTGCTCGCAAGCGGGCATTCGCTGATCGTGATCGAACACAATCTCGATGTGATCCGCGCGGCCGACTGGCTGATCGACCTCGGTCCCGAAGGCGGCGACGGCGGCGGCCTCGTGCTGTGCGCGGGCACGCCGGACGACGTGAAAGCATGCGCGGGCTCGCATACCGGCGAGGCGCTGCTGCAATACGACCGCGCGATGGACGCGATGAGCGCCGCCGACGCCATGACCGCGGCGAGCGGCGTCGAACCGGCATCCGAATCACAGCCCGAATTACAGCCCGACTCGCAGCCCGACTCACAGGGCGTCCCGCTGCAAAAGGCGCTGAGCGCCGCGCGCGCGCGCCGCGCGGTCGAAGGCGAAGACGTGGTGCGCATCGTCAATGCGCGCGAGCACAACCTGAAGGCGCTCGACGTCGACATTCCGCACGGCAAATTCAACGTGATCACCGGCGTGTCGGGTTCGGGCAAATCGACGCTCGCGTTCGACATCCTGTTCCACGAAGGGCAGCGGCGCTATCTCGAATCGCTGAATGCGTATGCGCGCTCGATCGTGCAGCCGGCCGGGCGGCCCGAAGTCGACGCGGTGTACGGCATTCCGCCGACCGTCGCGATCGAGCAGCGCCTGTCGCGCGGCGGCCGCAAGAGTACCGTCGCGACCACCTCCGAGGTGTGGCATTTCCTGCGTCTGCTGTACGTGAAGCTCGGCTTGCAGCATTGCGTTCACGACGGCACGCCGGTCACGTCGCAAAGCGTCGAGTCGATCGCCGCGCAGTTGCTGCGCGATCACAAAGGGCAACACGTCGGCTTTCTCGCGCCGCTCGTCGTCAATCGCAAGGGTGTTTATACGGATCTCGCGAAATGGGCGAAAGCGCGCGGCAATACGCATCTGCGCGTCGATGGCGAGTTCGTGCCGGTCGATCCGTGGCCGAAGCTCGATCGGTTCCGCGAGCACACGATCGAACTGCCGGTGACGGACCTCGTCGTGTCGGCGGATCACGAGGCCGGGTTGCGCGCCGCGCTCGATCAGACACTCGAAATCGGCAAGGGCGTGATGCATCTGCTCGCGCCGCTCGACGGTTTGCATGACGCGATCAACGGCGGCAAGTCCACTGCGAAGCTCGGCGAAGTAAAGGTGCTGTCCACCAAACGCGCGTGCCCGGTGTGCGGCACCAGCTATCCGGAACTCGACCCGCGCATGTTCTCGTACAACAGCAAGCATGGCTGGTGCACGAGCTGCGTCGGCACCGGGCTGTCGCTCACGCGCGAACAGCGCGCCGCATACGACGACACGATCGTCGTCGACGACAATCGCGGCCGTGAGCAAAGCCTGCCTTCGGAAGAGCAGGAACCGGAAGGGCTGGTCGACGAACCGTGTCCGGATTGCGCGGGCACGCGGCTCAATCCGGTCGCGCGCGCGGTCACATTCGATTCGCAGGCGATCGTCGACGTTGCGCAGTGGACCGTATCCGATACGCGCGCATGGATCGGCACGCTGAACATGACAGGTCGCGACGCCGAGATCGCGCGCGACGTGGTCAGCGAAATCGGCAGCCGCCTGCAGTTTCTCGAAGAGGTCGGGCTCGGCTATCTGAGCCTCGATCGCGCGGCGCCCAGTCTGTCGGGCGGCGAAGCGCAGCGTATCCGGCTCGCCGCGCAACTCGGCAGCAATCTGCAAGGCGTGTGCTACGTGCTCGACGAACCGACCATCGGTCTGCATCCGCGCGATAACCAGATTCTGCTGAATGCGTTGCGCAAGCTCGGCGACAAGGGCAATACGCTGGTCGTCGTCGAGCATGACGAGGACACGATCCGGCGCGCCGATCACATCATCGACATCGGACCGGGCGCCGGCAAGCGCGGCGGTTCGCTGATCGCGCAGGGCAGTGTCGCCGATCTGTCCGCGCAGCCCGATTCGCTGACCGGACGCTTCCTCGCGCAGCCGATCGTGCACCCGTTGCAGCCGCGCCGCGAAGTCGTCGCGCCGGGCAGGCGCACGGCCGCGACGCCGCAGAACTGGCTGACCGTGCACGGCGGCAAGTTGCACAATCTGCGCGACGTGACGGTCGGCATTCCGCTGGCGCGGCTGGTCGCGGTGACGGGCGTGAGCGGCTCCGGCAAGTCGACGCTCGCGCGCGATGTGCTGATGACCAATCTGCTCGATGCGGTCGGGCGCTCGGTGCTGTCGTCGCCGGCAACGCGGCGCGCGCGCGCGGCGGCCGAGCAGAAGCCGGCCGCCAACCAGCGTTCCAGCGTGCTGGCGCGCTCGGCGCCGCGTGCGCCGCTGAACGTTACGCATACGTGGCAAGGTTGCGATTCGATCACCGGCTGGGAAAGCATCGACCGTGTGCTCGAAGTCGATCAGACGCCGATCGGCAAGACGCCGCGTTCGTGCCCGGCCACTTATATCGGCGTGTGGGATGCGATCCGCAAGCTGTTCGCGGGCACGCTCGAAGCGCGCGCGCGCGGCTATGCCGCGTCGCGGTTCTCGTTCAACACCGGCGAAGGGCGTTGCCCCGCGTGCGAGGGCCAGGGCGTGCGCACGATCGGCATGAGCTTCCTGCCCGACGTGAAGGTGCCGTGCGACGTGTGTCACGGGCAGCGCTTCAATCCGGAGACGCTCGCGGTCACGTGGCGCGGCAAGAACATCGGCGACGTGCTGACGATGGAAATCGACGAGGCGGTCGAGTTTTTCGCGTCGATCACGAACATCGGACATCCGCTGCAATTGATGAAGGACGTCGGGCTCGGCTATCTGACGCTCGGCCAGCCGTCGCCGACGTTATCCGGCGGCGAGGCGCAACGCATCAAGCTCGTCACCGAACTGAGCAAGGTGCGCGACGACATCACGCGGCGCGGTCAGAAGCCGCCGCATACGTTGTACGTGCTCGACGAACCGACGGTCGGTCTGCATATGGCGGATGTCGCGAAACTGATTCGCGTGCTGCATCGTCTGGTCGATGGCGGTCACAGCGTTGTTGTCATCGAGCACGACCTCGACGTGATTGCCGAAGCGGACTGGATCATCGACCTCGGTCCGGAGGGGGGCGTGGGTGGCGGCACGATCGTCGCCGCGACCGATCCCGAAGGGCTGACGCGCGTCGCCGCGAGTCATACCGGGGGCGCGTTGAAGCCGGTGCTCGCGCGCACTCGCGATGCGGCGATACTGGCCGGCGAGGGGACGAACGGCTGACGACCGGGCAGATGAAACGGCGCGGCGCTGTCGCGCCGTTTTCGTCGTGGGTCCGGGTGGTCGGTTTGGCGTTCGTGTCGGGTTTGCTTCAGATTCGTTTTCGCAACACATCCGCATGCCCGGCGAGAAGTCGTCGCAACCTGTGCGGTTGTGACGACTCGTCCCGCTGGTCGATGTCTGCCCCTTTTTGCTGCAGCGCACGCGCTCGCCCCCGCATTCGGCAACATGGCGGGGCGTTTTAATTCATACGAATAAAATTGGGGATGTTTCAATATAGAAACATTTTTGGAGGCGCGATAAATCTGCAATGAAATATTAATTTGCGATGATGCCGATATGTGCCGGAATGAGCTATTGCGCGAGCCGGTAAATTCCCGCTTTGCGAATAAAGTTCGGAATTGAAGCCGGTTATCGGCCTCTTTTGCCGTTCAGGTTTGAAACATTTCTGAACCGGCTGGTTCGGAGTCGCAGCGTCGAATCACACGGCTTCGCATTATCGGGAAGTCGTGCGAATCGCTGTGAGAGGCTTCTGTAAAGGCTTTGCGTTAAGATATCGGGTACGTGGCGAGCTCGTTCAGCGCTCGCGGCCCGACCGGCAGCACGGTCATCGGACACTCGATAAACGCATTTCTTCATACATTGCCTTGATGGCGAAATTCGTTTTTCAAATTTACTGTGGCGGTTCATTCCGCTAACATCACGCTCAAATCCTTTAAGCGCGTTGGCTGCGTTTTCAGTCGTAATAACTCATTCTTTGGTTCCGTTTGAGTGCGGGACGTCGGGGTCCACAACGTACGACCGTTTGAGGAAAGATCATGCCGCACATGCACCTTGATACCGCGAGAATTACGTGGCTTCACACGCCGTCGTTGAACGTTCGTACTGCAGCGCGGCGAATCGGCATCCTGCTGTTCGACGGCTTCTGGCTGCTCGGTCCCGGCACCGTGGTCGAGATGTTCCAGAGCGCGAACGAACTCGCGGGCGCGCGAGCCGGCGAAGATCCACCGTACGAAGTGCAGTTTCTGTCGATGGATGGCGGCAACGTCGCGAGTTCGTCGTCGGCGCGCATCTGGACCGACCGGATCGACACCCGTTTCGGCGCCGGCTTCGACGTGCTGTTTATCGCCGGCGGCTATGGCGCGCTCGCGGCCGCGCGCGACGAACGGCTGCTCAACTGGTTGCGCGCGGTGCAATCGCGCACGCGCGCGATCGAAACGATCGGCGAGGGCCGGCTGGTGCTCGAAGCGGCCGGGCCGACCGAACACGACGGCCTGATGAACCGCTATCCGGGCGCTACCGCGGGCGAAGGTACGTTCAGCGCGGCCAACGACCGCAACGACTGCGCGCGCAGCGCGCTGATGTTCATCAAACGCGATCTCGGCGCCGAACTCGCGCGCAGTGTCGCCGATCGCGTGTTGCCCGGTATGGCCGCGACGTGGGTGCCGCTGCCGGCCGAGGGCGGCACGTTGAGTGTCGCCGAGAAAATCCGCGCGGCGGCGCGCTGGATGGAGGCGAATTGCGATCGTCCGGTGTCGGTTGCCGACGCCGCGCAGGTCGCCGCGATGAGCGAGCGCAACTTCCTGCGCCGCTTCAAGCACGAGATGCAGGTCACGCCGTCCGACTACCTGCTGCAGGTGCGGCTGCGCATCGCGTGTAACTTCCTGACCGAGACCGAATTGCCGGTCGACAAGATCGCGCGTCGCAGCGGCACCGGCAACGGCGATCGTCTCGCAAAGATTTTCCGCAAGCGCATGGCGTTGTCGCCAACCGAATATCGCGCCCGCAGCCGGGCGGCCACCGAGGCGTAGCATGTCTGCATAGCATGCACTACGCGAGCCCGCGCGGCGGGCACGCGTAGTGCGTTGAACGCGGTCGCATGGGCGGCCGCGTTTTCGCTGGCCAGCCTTTTTACGAGCACAGTGGCGATGGGCAACAGGGTCATGGCGACGGCATTGCCGGAGGTCAAACTCGTCGAGCCGGAGGTGTTCGTCGACGAGTTCGGCTTTTGCTTCGAGAGCTTCAGCGCGGATGAATTCGCAGACGACGTCGCGCCCGGTTTCAACTTCGTGCAGGACCGGCACCTGCGCGCGGTGCGCGGCGTATTGCGCGGACTGCACTATCAGGTGCAGCGTCCTCAGGGGCGGCTGCTGCGTGTGGTGCGCGGTGAAGTGTTCGACGTCGCGGTCGACGTACGCCTCAATTCACCGAACTTCGGCAAGTGGAGCGGCCAGTATCTGAGCGACGCCAACCAGCGGCAGATCTGGGTGCCGCCCGGCTTCGCGCACGGTTTCGTCGTGCTGTCGGATGTCGCCGAGTGCGTGTGGAAGACCACCGAGTACTGGTTTCCCGAACTCGAGCGCTGCCTGCTGTGGTCCGATCCCGACATCGGCATCGAGTGGCCGATCGACTACGAGCCGATACTCGGCAGCAAGGACGCCGCCGGCCGCCGTCTGTACGAAGCGGAAAACATCGCGTGATTTGCATGTGAGTTCTGAGCGGGCCGCCTGTCGCGGCGCGATGCCGCGCAGTTTGCGGAACCGGGCGATTTCGTAAGAACGGCCGCTGCATCTGCAACTATTGCAACGTGGCGCGGCAAGTATTGCAACGCGGTTTGCGCGCGCAGCTTGCCGGGAACGCATCGGGGAAAAACCAGTTGGAGGTCCGCGGGCCTGTCGTTCGATACGACATGGGCGAGAACAGGCCCGCGCACGACGGTCAGCGTCGAATCACACCCATCAGCAGCGTGACGAGGAAGATCACGATAAAGATAAAGAACAGTATCTTCGCGATTTCGGTTGCGCCCGCGGCGATGCCGCCAAAGCCGAACACCGCGGCGATGATGGCGATGATGAGAAAAATGACAGCGTATCGAAGCATGGTGCCTCCACCGGTGGATCGTTGAAATGACGTTGGAACGGCGACCCGCTGCGGGCTTCATGTGTGTTCATGGGCCTTCACGGGCGAGGTGCCGGCGAGCCAGACTCAGCAATAGGTGTGCCCACGATGATTGCGATGGCGGCCGCAAAAGCCTGCCATCGAATGTCCGCGGTGCGCTTCGCGGTGCAAGGACGCGAAACCGCGAGCCGCTAACGGCCCGGCGTCGGCGCGCGTCGAAGTACGCGCAACGCACCACGAAGATAGGACGGATGCCGTAGCGGCTCGCCCGTTAGCCCGTTAGCCGCGCAGCCAGTGATACGCCAGCGGCCCGCACAGGATGCCCCACGTCAATGCGCAGATCAGCAGCGCAATCGTTACTGCCGCGCTGCCGCAGTCTTTCGCGCGCTTCGACAACTCGTGGCGTTCGAGCGAAACCCGGTCGACCACGGCCTCGATCGCGGAATTCAGCAATTCCACCAGCAGTACGAGCAGCACCGATGCGATCAGCAGCACGCGCGCGAGTGCCGGTACGGGCACGAGCAACGCGACAGGCACGAGAATCGCCGCTAGCACGGCTTCCTGACGGAACGCGCTTTCCGAGCGCAGCGTCGCGATGATGCCGTCGCACGAATGCCGCAACGCAAACAGCGCGCGCAGAGGACCGCTGCGCTTCGCGGCTGGCGAGCCCACGGAGGGAGGCAGGGAGGGCGCGGACGAGGATTCGGTGCGATTGCTCATGATCGGGAAAGCATGGAATGCGTGGGAAGCGCGCTAAGGCCGCAAGCGACCATGTTAACCGCACTTCAACGCAACTGCGTGAGCGCGATCAACAACACCATCCCGCCGATTGCGCCATCGAGCACGCGCCACGCGCTCGCGCGGCGAAACAGCGGCGCCAGCATGCGCGCACCGTAACCGAGCCCGACGAACCACACCGCGCTGACCGTCATCGCGCCGAGCGCGAACGCGAGCCGCGCACCTTCCGGTTCACGCGCGCCGGCCGTGCCGATCAGCAGGAACGTATCCAGATACACGTGCGGATTGAGCCACGTAAATGCGAGCGTCATCAGCACGATCGGCAGCGTGCGTTGCGCGGGCGGCGCGACGTTGGCACCGGCGTTCGCATGGCCGGCGGCCGACGCATCGAGCACCGCATGACCCGGCTTTACCGCGCGGCGCAGCGCGCTGACACCGAACCACACGAGATACGCGAGCCCGACATACAGCATCGCGTGAACGAAGCGCGGAAAGCGCTCCATCAGCACCGACGCGCCACCGACGCCCGCGCCGATCAGAATGAAATCCGACAGCGTGCACAGCAGCACGATCTTGCCGATGTGCGAACGCATGATGCCTTGACGCAGCACGAATGCATTCTGCGCGCCGATCGTCACGATCAGCGATGCGCACAGTGCGGCGCCGTGCGAAAAAGACGGCCAGTTGGAAACCCAGTTCATAAAAGCGATCCAGAAAACGAAGAAAGCGGGATAGACGGAGAAAACGAACAGCGCTAGTCTGCGGGTTCGCGTCTCATAAGAGAAGCTAATTTAGTTAATGCCGATTAAGGAACGCTAATGCTCGACTATGCGTTGCTCGACGCGCTTGCCGCGGTGGTCCGTCACGGGTCGTTCGACCGCGCGGCGAGCGAGCTCAATATCACGCCGTCCGCGGTGTCGCAGCGGGTCAAGCTGCTCGAGGAACGGCTCGGCAGTGTGCTCGTGAAGCGCGGCCAGCCGTGCGTCGCAACGACTTCGGGCGCGCTGCTGTGCCGTCATACCGAACGGGTGTTGCTGCTCGAAGCGGAGCTGAACGGCCGGATGCCGGCGCTGCCCGGCGCGCTGGTCGAACGGTGGCCGACCTTGCGCGTGGCCGTCAACAACGACAGCGTCGGCACCTGGTTCATCGATGCGGTTGCGCCGTTCTGCGTCGAACGCGAGATGCTGCTCGATCTCGTGATCGACGATCAGGATCACACCGCGCAGCGCATTCGCGACGGCAGCGCGCAGGGCGCGGTCACCACGCAGGCCGAGCCGGTGCAGGGTTGCCGGTCGGTGCGGCTCGGCCGGATGCGTTATCTGGCGGTCTGCTCGCCCGCGTTTCACGCGCGCTATTTCGCCGAAGGTGTCACGCGCGACAGTTTGCGGCGCACGCCGTGCGTCGATTTCGATCCGAAAGACCAGTTGCAAAAGCGCTTCATGCGGCGCATCACGCGCGCGGAGCTCGACCCGCCGCTGCACTGGATTCCGCACGTCAGCGGCTTTATGAGCGCCTGCATGATGGGGCTCGGTTGGGGCATGTGCCCGGAGCGGATGATTGCCGGGCAACTGGCGCGCGGCGAGCTGGTCGAGGTCGCGCCGGGCAAGCCGATCGACGTCGATCTGTACTGGCAGAGCTGGCGTTTGTCGATCGGCTGGCTCGACGATTTCAGCGCGATGCTCAGGCAGCGCGCCGGCGAGTTTCTGGATTGACACGGCCGCGCGGGTGCGTGGCCGCTACAGCAACAGCTCGATCGAATGAAACAGGCGGCGCTGTTCGGGATCCCGCGAGCGCGCGCTTTCGTCGATGGCCTCGCGCAGGCAGTCGAGAAAGCACTCGGCGGCAGGGCTCATCGGCACGCCGCGCCGCGACGTGATGCTGACGGTCGTCTCGTCGACGGTCTCGCGCAACGGCAGCGCCCACAGGTTTTCCTTGCCGGGCAACACCTCGACGAGCGGCCACGGAAAGATGCTCAGCATGTCCGTGCGCGCGAGCAGCCCCAGCACGACCGCCAGCGAATGCGCGAGCAGGATCGTGTGCGGCACGCGCATGCCGCGGCGGCGGAACAGGTTGTCGGTCATCGATTCGCGGCTCGCCGGATCCCAGTTCAACACCCATTGCGCGTCTTCGAGTTCGAGCAGCGAGCGGCAGCCGGCCTTCGGATGATCGCGGCGCGCGACCACCGCCGAATGCGTGGAAAACAGCGGCACGCTATGAAACTCCGATTGCGGAGACGCGGGCGGCGGCCGGCCGATCGAGAAATCGAGGCTGCCGTCGCGCAGGCGCGGCTGCACGACCGCGAGCAGACCCTCGAAGAATTCCAGCTGCACTTGCGGCATGCGCTCGCGAAAGCGCTGCACCGCGGGCGGCAGAAAGGTCAGCGCGACCCATGGCGTGACGCCGATCGACAGCTTGCCCGCCGCCGCGCCGCGCAACCCGTCGATCTCGGCCTGCGCGCGCTGTAGCTGGCCGAGCACGAGGCGCGCATGCACGACCAGCGCGCGGCCGAACTCGGTGAACGCGACACCGCTCGCGCCGCGCACGATGAGCGGCGCGTGCAGATCCGCTTCCAGCTCCCGCATCGCCTTGGTCACGGCGGCCGGCGACAGTCCCAGCGAGCGGGCTGCGGCCCGGATACTTCCGGTATCCGCGATTGCCGCCAGGGTATTGAGTTGATGCAGTTTCATCCGATCGATCCGCGCGAAGGTGGCAACCAGTGGTTGCTGTCGTGACGATTCTACGTCTGCCGCTCGAATATCGGCGTGGCTATGCTCGGTTCACGCTGAAAAAGGAGACATACGTGAACACGATGGTTATTCCGGCGGGCATCGCCGAAGTCGAAGAGGAAATGATCGCGCTGCGCCGCCGCATCCACGCGCAGCCGGAGCTCGCCTACGAAGAGTTCGCGACGGGCGATCTGGTTGCCGAACGGTTGACGGAGTGGGGCTACACCGTGCATCGCGGGATGGGGCAGACCGGCGTGGTCGGTCAGTTGAAGGTCGGCAACGGCACGCGCCGGCTCGGCCTGCGCGCCGATATGGACGCGCTGCCGATCCACGAAACCACCGGGCTGCCGTACGCGAGCAAGGTGGCCGGCAAGATGCACGCATGCGGCCACGACGGCCATACCGCGATGCTGCTGGCCGCGGCGAAGCACCTCGCGCGCGAAAAATCGTTCGACGGTACGTTGAATCTGATTTTCCAGCCGGCCGAGGAGGGGCTGGCCGGCGCGAAGAAAATGCTCGAAGACGGCCTGTTCGACCAATTCCCATGCGACGCCGTGTTCGCGATGCACAACATGCCCGGGCATCCGACCGGCAAGTTCGGCTTCCTGCCGGGCGCGTTCATGGCCTCGTCGGACACGGTGATCATCAAGGTGACCGGGCGCGGCGGGCACGGCGCGGTGCCGCACAAGGCGGTCGATCCGGTCGTCGTCTGCGCGCAGATCGTGCTCGCGTTGCAGGCGATCGTGTCGCGCAATATCGCGCCGCTCGACATGGCGATCATCACGGTCGGCGCGATTCACGCGGGCGACGCGCCGAACGTGATTCCGGAAAGCGCCGAGATGCGCCTGTCGGTGCGCGCGCTGCGGCCCGAGGTGCGCGACCATCTGCAGCAGCGCATTACCGAGGTCGCGACCGGCCAGGCGGCGGTGTTCGGCGCGCGCGCCGACGTCGACTATCAACGCCGCTATCCGGTGCTCGTCAACGATGCGGACATGACCGCGCTCGCGCGTCAGGTCGCGCTCGACTGGCTCGGCGAGGACGGCCTGATCCGCGACATGCAGCCGCTTACCGGCAGCGAGGACTTCGCGTTCATGCTCGAACGCTGCGCGGGCAGCTATCTGATCATCGGCAATGGCGACGGCGAGGGCGGCTGCATGGTCCATAACCCCGGCTACGACTTCAACGACGCTTGCCTCGCGACCGGCGCCGCCTATTGGGTGAAGCTCGCGCAGACGTTTCTGGTTTGACGCGCGCGGCGCCGCCCCGGCAAAAACACGATGGAGACAAAGATGGACTATTCCGCCACCCCGCGGCCCACGAGCGCCGATGCATTCGGTACGCCCGCCGCGCAGGCTGCCGCCAATCCCGCCGCGGTTTCGGCCGCCGCGCTGCCTGAACAGCGTGTCGGTCGCGCGAAGGCGATCGCCGCGATCACGCTCGGCAATGGCCTCGAATTTTTCGACTTCACGATCTACAGCTTTTTCGCGACGATCATCGGTAAGCAGTTTTTCCCGGTCGAAGGTCAGCTCGTGCAGCTGATGCTGGCGGTCGGCACGTTCGGCGTCGGCTTCATCATGCGGCCGGTGGGCGGCATCGTGCTCGGCGGGTACGCGGATCGCGCCGGCCGCAAGGCGGCGATGAACCTGACGCTGTGGCTGATGACGCTCGGCTCGGCGATCATCGCGTTTGCGCCGCCGTATGCGGCGATCGGTGTGACCGCGCCGCTGCTCGTGATTCTCGCGCGGCTGGTGCAGGGCTTCGCGCTGGGCGGCGAGGTCGGCGCATCGACGGCGCTGCTGCTCGAATATGGCAGCGACCGCACGCGCGGCTTTTACGGCAGCTGGCAGTTCGTGAGCCAGGGACTGAACACGGTGGTCGGCTCGCTGCTCGGCGTCGCGCTGGCCGCGACGCTTGCGCCCCGCCGCGCTCGAAAGCTGGGGCTGGCGCGTGCCGTTCGTGATCGGCATGGCGATGGGTCCGATCGGCATCTATATCCGGCGCCATCTCGACGAGACCTTGCCCGGCGTCGAAGGTGAAGCGACGGGCGGCGTCGGCGCGCCCGCTGCGCCGGCCGCCGCGCGGCCAGCCTCTGAAGCCGCTTTTCAATCTACTTCTCAATCTACCTCTCAACACGCCGCCCGATCGACTTCCCACCCCGCTCGACAGCAAGCCGCACAACCCGCGTCGCAGCCGGTCCGCGATCTGTTCCGCGATCACGCGCGCTCGATCACGACCGGCGTGCTGACGACGATCGGCGGCACCGCGGCGAACTATATCGTGCTGTTCTATCTGTCGACCTACGCGATCCGGATTCTGCATCTGCCGATGGCGTCGGCGCTGTGGGCCGCATGGACCGGCGCGGTCGTCACCGTGATCTGCTCGCCGTTGGCCGGCATGCTGTCCGATCGCATCGGCCGCAAGCGCGTGCTGTGGGTATCGCGCGTGCTGCTGATTCTGGCCGTCTATCCGGCGTTCATGACGATCAACGCCGCGCCGACGGTGCCGGTGCTGCTGGCGGTGGTCGCCGGCCTCGCGCTGCTCGTCGCGTTCACCGCGGTGCCCAATATCGTGATGCTGCCGGAGCTGTTTCCGCGCGCGATCCGGGCGACCGGCATGTCGGTCGTCTACTGTCTCGGCGTGTCGATTTTCGGCGGTTTCGCGCAGTTTTTCGCGACCTGGCTGATCCAGCTTTCGGGCAGCAATCTCGCGCCGGCGTGGTACCTGATCGGCTGCAGCCTGGTGTCGCTGCTGCCGCTGCCGTTGATGCGCGAGACGGCGGGCAGACCGATCGATTGACGTGAATCCGGCTGCGCGCGGCGCGGCCTTGTTCGAGCCGTTGAATGCAAAGAGGCGCGACCGGGTCGCGCCTCTCGCGCCTCTTTTGCTATCCGCCATGTGACGATCGTTCGGGCGACGGGCGGAGTTTCCCGCGCCGCCGTGCATCATCGCGACGAGCACATCGCCTTACTTCACGCCCGATTAAATTACCGCGCCGTCGACCCTCCGCGATCGGTCACCGGCGCGCCATCGCCATCGCCATCGCCATCGCCATTGCCGTCGCCGGCCGCCGCATCGCGCGTTTCCGGCATCGCCGCCCACACCAGCAGCACTGCGAGCGCGCCCGCCGCCGCGAGGCCGAAGAAGCTCACCGCATTGCCGAAGCGATCGGCGATAAAGCCGGCCGCGGTCGTGCTGAGCGTCGCGCCGATCCCGGCCGCGAGTCCGAACAGGCCGATACACAGGTTGTAGCGGCCCTTGTCGCCGGCGACGTCGGCGGCGATCAGCGGCAGCATCACGCCGAACACGGCGGCGCTCAAACCGTCGAGCATCTGCACCGGCACGAGCAGGTACGGGCTGCTGATGCCCGCGAACAGCAGCGCGCGAATCGGCAGCGCGCTGAAGCCGAGCAGCAGGATCGGCCGGCGTCCCCAGCGTTCGGCCGAACGCCCGACCCACGGCGACATCATCGCGACGATCGCCTGCGGCACGATGATGCACGCGGCAATCACGAGCTGCACGTTGTCGCCCATGCCGGCCGTCACTTCGCCGGCCGCGAGGTTCAGCATCGCCGCATTCGACAGATGGAACAGCACGATGCACGCGGCGAACAACAGCAGGCGCTTATCGCGCAGCAGCGCGCGCAGGCTTTCGCGCCGCTCGACCTGCTCGGGCGTCGGTGCGGCTTTCGGCAGCTCGATCGTGTCGGTGCGCTGGATCATCGCGAGTGCGATCAGCGCGGGCACCGCGAGGCCCGCGGTCAGAAAGAACACCGCGCGCGGCGAGTAATACTCGCCGAACAGACCCATCAGACCGGCCGCGACCGCGCTGCCGATCGATGCCCAGCGCGCGTTGCGGCCGAGCCGGTCGCCGAGATTCGCGCGCCCCACCAGCGCGAACGAGATCGCCGCGAGCGCCGGCGTCAGCATGCAGCTCGCAAAGCCGTGGAATACCTCGGCGGCGATCACCGGCAGCACGGTCGGGCTGATCGCGAGCAGCATCGCGCTCAGGATGATCGCGCCGATCGCCCACGCGGCGGCGCCTTTCTTGTTGCGCAGCGCGTCGACCGCGGCGCCACCCGGCACCTGGCTCACCATCGCGCTGATGGTGCCGACCGACAGCACCATGCCGATCTCGCCCTGAGTCCATTTATGCGATGCGAGATACGACGCGATGAACGGACCGAATCCGGTCTGCACGTTGGCGACGAAGAAGTTGAGCCAATCGAGCGCGCGCAGACTGCGCGCCGTGACCAGAGTGCGGCCCGTCATCGGACCGCCCGTGCATTGGATACAGCGACTGCTGTCGATGCGGCGGGCGCCGCCGATGCCGCCGGCGCCGCCGGCGCGGCGGGCGGCGGTGCCGGCGACACCGCGCGGATCGGCTTGTCGCTCTCATAGGGCGGCGTCGCGTTGATCTGCGCGTCGCTCAGATCGAGCAGCGCGCGCAGTTCCTTGTCGCGCGTGACGAAGTGCAGCGCCGACCAGTTCGCCGCGATCGTGCGCCGCTCGGGACTGACCATCCCGCTGACGTCGAGCACGACCGCCTGCGGCTGCGCATTGCCGTCGATCAGCACATCGACGACACGGCCCACCTTCGCGCCGTTCGAGCGCTCGACGGTCGAGTCGAGCAGCGGCAGCAACTGCGGCGCGTCCGCTTTGGGCGCGGTGTTCGGCACCGCGGTCGCGTTCAGCGTAATCGGCGCGCCCTTGGCGGTCGGCGTGAAGCGGAACGCGCCCCACGGGAAGTTCACCTTGCGGTCGCCCACGCCGAGAAAGCCCTGCAGATTGACGACCATCTCGTGCGGCTTGCCGGCCGCGTCGGCGATCATGTCGACCGCGCGGCCGACCACCTTGCCGTCGGGCTTCTGCACCCGGCTGTCGAGCAGCGTGCGCGCATCGCTGCGCTCGATCGTGCGCAGCACGATCAGCGGCGCCGGCGGGGGAGGCGGCGGCGGGGGCGCGACGACGGGCGGCGGCGGCTCGACCTTGTGCGGCTTGACGACCGGTTTTTTCGGCTTCTTCGGCTGCTCGGGCTCCTCGGCGATCTCGGGCTCGACCGGCGCCGGCGCGGACGCCGCGACCGGCGCGCTGGCGGGTTCGACAGGCATCACCGTCGCATCGACGATCGGCGCCTGCTGGGTGCCCCATAGCAAGGTGCTGCAGCCGGACATCGCGGCAAGCCCGCACAGCGCGGCGACGGCGCACAGCAGGCGAAACAGGCGAACCAGATCGGGCGCGGCGAGCAGGGCAGTCAAATCAGGCGAATCAAGCGGGCCAATCGGCAGACGCCGCGGAGGGCGCGAAAAACCGCCAGTCATCAGGAAAAACTCCACGGGCAGAGGCGGACGGACGCGATGGGCCGCCGCGGTTGGATGAGCTACGGCCCAGAGTTTAACCTGCGCTGCCGCGCGTCCCGGCTTTCGCGGCTGCGGGCGTGCCATGCCGGTGTACGCCGCGCACGGGCAAAAGTGGCGCAAATCGGCTATCGACCGCGCTTTCAGGCGTCTCAATGTCGTAGGTGTAAACGCGTGGCGCTTACGCGCGCTTCGCCGTCGCACCGACGATATAAGACGCGCGACATGTCCGGCATGCCATCCATGCGATTGGACACATATTTGTCTTCACCTACATTTCGAGACAGAAAAGCGGTACCGATAAACAAATCCACGAGACGAACCTGATGATGGCCGCCCCCCGGCAGCCGTTTCAGCGCGCTGATAAAGGAGTCACTCATCATGATGGAACCCCAGGCCCTCGCGAATCCCGAAGTCGCGACCGAAGCGTTCGACGCCGGATCATTCGACGCCGGATCATTCGACGCTCAATCCACCGGCAAAAGCTTTCTCGATCGCTATTTCGATATCTCCGCGCGCGGCAGCACGCAGCGCCAGGAGATCGTCGCGGGCATCACGACCTTTCTTGCGATGGTCTATTCGGTGTTCGTCGTGCCGGGCATGTTCGGCAAGGCCGGCTTCGATACCAGCGCGGTGTTCGTCGCGGTGTGCCTGACCACCGCGTTCGGTTCGCTGCTGATGGGCGTGTGGGCGCGTCTGCCGATCGCGATCGGCTGCGCGATCTCGCTGACCGCGTTCACCGCGTTCGGCCTCGTGCTCGGCAAGGGGCTGCATCCGACCGTCGCGCTCGGCGCGGTGTTTCTGATGGGCGTCGTGTTCACCGCGATTTCGGTGACCGGCGTGCGTTCGTGGATCCTGCGCAATCTGCCGACCGGTATCGCGCACGGCACCGGCATCGGCATTGGTCTGTTTCTGCTGCTGATTGCCGCGAACGACGTCGGCCTCGTCGTGAAAAATCCGGGCGCGGGCTTGCCGGTGTCGCTCGGTCATATCACGTCGTTGCCCGCGCTGATGTCGGTGGTCGGCCTCGCGGCGATTTTCGGGCTGGTGCGCCGCCGTGTGCCGGGCTCGATCCTGATCGTGATCGTCGCGATTTCGGCGCTTGGCCTCGCGATCGATCCGGCCGTCGCGTTCCACGGCATTTTCGCGGTGCCGTCGCTGAGCGCGCCGGGCCATGCGTCGCTGATCGGCGCGATGGACCTGAAAGGCGCGCTGTCGATGGCGGTGCTGCCGAGTGTGCTGGCCCTCGTGATGACCGCGGTATTCGACGCCACCGGTACGATCCGCGCGGTCGCGGGCCAGGCGGGGCAACTCGACGAAAACGGCCGCATCATCAACGGCGGCCGCGCGCTGACCGCCGATTCGCTGAGCTCGATCTTCTCGGGCCTGCTCGGCGGTGCGCCAGCGGCGGCCTATATCGAATCGACGGTCGGCGTCGCGGCAGGGGCGAAGACCGGCATGGCGGCGGCGGTGGTCGGTCTGCTGTTCCTCGTGGTGATGTTCTTCTCGCCGCTGGCCGCGCTGGTGCCTTCGTATGCGACCGCGCCCGCGCTGATGTACGTCGGGCTGCTGATGCTGTCGAACGTCAGCAAGCTGCATATGGACGACATGGTCGACGCGATGTCGGGGCTCGTGTGCGCGGTATTCATCGTGCTGACCGCGAATATCGTGACCGGCATCATGCTCGGTTTCGCGACGCTGGTGGTCGGCCGGGTCGTGAGCGGCGAATATCGCAAGCTCAATGTCGGCACGGTGGCGATCGCCGTGGTGCTGGTCGGTTTCTATCTGGGCGGCTGGGCGATCTGAGCCGGGTGCGTTGGTTCGCGCCGAGGGTCGGGTTCGCGCGCGGGATCGCGAATCGCGATTGCGTGCAGGTTCGGGCCTCGGTGCAAATGGTGTTGCAGGAAAGGCTGGCGCGGGGCGGCGGTGTGAAAGCCCCGTGGTTTCGTTTCATCCGGCCAGTCGGCTGTTCTCCTCCTTGGCGCGGTGCGTCGCGGGGTTTGATCCGCGGCGTGCCGCGTATCTTTTTTCACCGCGTTTTTTTGCGTGTTTTTTCGCGTGCTTTTTTTGCGTGCTTTTCCCGCCGTTCTCCGACGTGTTTTGAGCGTGCTTCACGAAAGTGCGGACCTGTGCTTGACTTTCGGTGTGTCGTTTCTAAACTTAACCTCATGGTTAAGTTTAATGAAGCGGTGCTCGATCGCACCTTCGCCGCGCTGTCGGACCCGACGCGGCGCGCGTTGCTCGCGCGTTTGTCGGAGCGCGATCTGTCGATCAGCGAACTCGCGCGGCCGCTTGCGATGTCGTTGCCCGCGGTGATGAAACACGTCGACGTGTTGTGCTCGGCGGGTCTCATTACGCGCAGCAAGACCGGCCGCACGGTCGCGTGCCGGCTGTCCGCGGGGCCGATGCAGCAAGCGCTGCAGTGGCTCGATCGCTATCAGCGCTTCTGGGGCGCATCGCTCGATCGGCTGGCGGCGTGGGTCGAGAACGGGCAGGCGGATGCGGCGCCCGGGCTTGCCGCGCTCGACGAAGCCCGGGTTGCGCTGGCGAGTGTGCCAAAGCCCACGCCGCGGCCTGCGCGGAAGCTCGCACCGGTGCCCGCCGCAATGCGCGGCCGACGCGCGAAAAAGCGCGGCGGCTGACACTTCCACTTCCGCGCGCGCGGCTGCGATCAACCCGCAACCCGCATCAACCCGTATCACCCTGCATCAACCTGCATCACCCGGCAAAGGAGAAGCAGATGGAAGCGCAACATCGCCTCGGCACGAGAGAAGAGTGGCTGGCCGCGAGCCGTGCGCTGCTCGCCGAAGAGAAAGCGCATATGCGCGCGGGCGACGAACTGGCGCGCAAGCGTCGCGCGTTGCCGTGGGTCAAGCTCGACAAGACCTATACGTTCGATACGCCGCGCGGCCGCCAGACCCTCGCGGATCTGTTCGACGGCCGCAGCCAGTTGATCGTCTATCACTTCATGATGGGCGCGGATTGGGACGAGGGCTGCGTCGGCTGCTCGTTCCTGTCCGATCATATGGTCGGCATCGTGACGCATCTGGAGCACCACGACGTGAGCTACGTGACGGTATCGCACGCGCCGCTCGCGAAGATCGAAGCGTTCAAACAGCGGATGGGGTGGACATTTCCGTGGGTGTCGTCGGACGGCAGCGATTTCAATTTCGACTATCACGTGTCGTTCACGCCGGAGCAGCTCGAAAGCAAAAAGGCGTTCTACAACTTCGCCGAACAGGATGTCGGCATCGACGAACAGCACGGCCATAGCGTGTTCTACAAGGACGAAAACGGCGACGTGTATCACACGTATTCGTGCTACGGCCGCGGCGACGAACGCTTTATCAACACGTACGCGCATCTGGACGTGACACCGAAGGGCCGCAACGAGAACAGCAACCTGACCGACTGGGTCAGGCATCACGATCGCTATGAAGCTCGTGACGGCGCGGCGCACGGCGGCTGTCCCGCGTGCGGTCAAGCAGCGGCACGCCGCGTGGGCGACGTGTAAGCAGCGAACGAAGCGAGGGTCCGGGCGCGGTGCGCGGATTGTGTACGGCGCGCGCCGTCGATGCGTCGGCGCGCTATAGCGCCATGTCGAAGGCGGGCTTCAGAAACATTTCGATCGCCATCACCGCGAGGCTCATCGCGGCCGCGGCGAGCGTCAATACACCGTACTCGTCATAGCGCGCGTCATACAGGCACGCGATAACGAACAGAATCGCCAGCAGGTTGGTCAGCCAGTCGAAATTCAGCGCAAGGGTCATCGATCGAATCCGGGCTCATGTGCGATGCAAACGATCGAATCGCACGGTCAGGTCGGCGCGATTCTATCGAAATGAGCTTACGGATTCGCAACGATTGCGCTTACACAGATTACGTTTGCGCGAGCATATCGCGCTCGATCCAGTCGATCACCGACGTGCGCCGCGGCTGCCAGCCGAGCAGCTCGCGCGCGCGTTGGCCGCGCACGCGGCTGTTCGAGCCGAGGCCGTACGACGCCATCTCATAGCCCCATTCCTGTTTCGCCTGGTCGAGCGGCCAGTCTTGCGGCGTGCCGAGCTTCATCGCGCGCGCGATCGCGGCGCTCATGTCGCGGAACGACGCTTCGCCGCTTTCGACGAAATAGAACGTGCCGGCGGGGGTTTTATCGAGCGCGAGGCGGTACAGTTCGGCGACATCGTCGATATGCACGTTCGACCAGATATTGCCGCCACTGCCGACGTGCCGCACGACGCCGCTTTTCTGCGCCTGGCGCACGAGCCGCGGCAACTGCACGCTCGCGCTGCCGGCGACCGCGCCGTGACCGTAGATCAGCGTATTGCACAGCACGGCCGAGCGGATATTGCGTTGCGCGGCGTCGAGCACCAGTCGATCGATCGCGACGCGCGCGGCCTTGTCGGCGCTCGGCTCGGGCAGCGCGTCCTCGTGATAGATGCGCGCCTCATGTCCCCCGCTCGCACGCTCGCCGCCGGACGCATCGCCGACGATGCTCGAACCGCTGGTGTGCAGCAACACCTTGCCTGAGCCGGCGAGTCCGTCGATCAGCGCGCGCACCGCGCCTTCGTGGTCGCTGCTCGCGGCGTTGATGACCGCGTCGGCGGCCTGCGCTTCGGCGATCAGCAGCGCGCGATCGTCGAGTGTGCCGGACACCGGTTCGATGCCCAGGCGCTTGAGCTCGTCGCTATGTTCGGGTTTGCGGATCAGGCCACGCACATGGTGGCCGGCGCGCACCAGATGCGCGGCAATCGAGCCGCCGATAAAGCCGCTGGCGCCTGTAACGAAAATCTTCAACACGTTCTCCTTGATACAAAGACGAGGACCGCGGGCAACGCGCCAAAGCGCGATCGCGGATGACAGGCTCGCAGTATCGCGCGGCTGGATTTTCTCAAAAAGGGTGTTAATCTCAAATTAATCTTGATTTGAAATCAACAATGAAAACGTCTACCGACGAGTTGCTGGTGTTCGTCACCGTGATCGACAGCGGCTCGATCACCGCGGCGGCCGAGAAGCTGGGGCAGACCGTCTCCGGCGTGAGCCGCGCGCTCACACGCCTCGAACAGAAGCTCGACACCGCACTGGTGCGGCGCACGACCCGGCGTCTGCATCTGACCGAGGAGGGCGACGCTTTTCTGCGCCGCGCCCGCGCGATTCTCGCTGCGCTGGAGGAAGCCGAGGAATCGGTCGCACGTGGCCGCGAACGGCCGTCGGGGCGTTTGCGCGTCGATGCGGCGTCGCCGTTCATGCTGCATTGCGTGGCGCCGCATATGAGCGCGTTTTCGGCGCTGTATCCGGAGATCCGGCTCGAACTGACCAGCAATGAGCGGATCGTCGATCTGCTCGAACAGAAGGTCGACATCGCGATTCGCATCGGCGCGCTGCAGGACTCGACACTGCATGCGCGCGCGCTCGGCAGCAGCCGGCTGCGCGTGCTGGCGAGCCCCGCGTATCTCGCCGAGCATGGCGAACCGGCGACGCTGGACGTGTTGCGCTCGCATCGGCTGATCGGCTTTACCGCTCCGGAGCATCTGAACCGCTGGCCGCTACGCGAGGGCGGGCGCGGAAAAAAGCGCGGCAACGGTCACGATGACGCCGCCGCGCGGCTGAAAATCGAGCCGTCGATCACCGCGTCGAGCGGCGAGACGCTGCGGCAACTCGCGCTATCCGGCTCGGGCATCGCGTGTCTCGCCGACTTCATGACCGCCGCCGATGTGCGCGACAGGCGCCTCGTGCCGATTCTCGGCAACCTGAGCATCGACGAACGGCAACCGGTGAACGCGGTGTATTACCAGAGCGCGTCGCTCGCCGGACGTGTGCAGTGCTTTCTGGATTTCATCGCAGCGCGAGTGACGCTTTAAGCGGCCCGGCCGCGCATGGCCCGGTTCTGGCCGGCAATCCTCGACCGCTAGCCGCTAGGACACGCCGACACGCCGACACGCCGACACGCCGACACGCCGACACGCGCTTTGGCGCGATCCGGCCCGCTCTCCTATAACTCTGTTATCGGCCTCGCGGCTCGTGATCCCGTGGTAGCGCCATTTTTGGCGAATCGCGACGCGCGCGACGAAGGTGTATATACAAGTTAAAACGCTCAATCGTGCGCGCCATGGCCTGCAAAAAGCGCGAAGGCCCCCTGCCGCGCTAGTGGGCGAGCATCCCCAACCTTCTGCTCTACAGCACGACAGGCTAGTGGAAATCCCCAGGCATGAAATTCCGAAAAAGAAGTTGTATATACAAGAGCGGCCCGCTAGACTTATTTGAACTTGTATAGACAGGACGACAACCATGATTCTGAAGCCCGGCTACCTGACCCTCCCGCAACTGCGCCAGATCGCGCGTGAACAGGTCACGCTGCAACTCGATCCCGCCAGCCACGCCGCCATCGACGCATGCGCGCAGGCCGTCGCCGATATCACCGCCAGGGGCGAGCCGGCCTACGGTATCAACACCGGCTTCGGCCGTCTCGCCAGCACCCATATCCCGCGCGAACAACTCGAACTGCTGCAGCGCAATCTGGTGCTGTCGCATGCGGTCGGCGTCGGCGAGCCGATGTCGCGGCCGGTCGTGCGTCTGCTGATGGCGCTCAAGCTGTCGAGCCTCGGCCGCGGTCATTCGGGCATCCGCCGCGAAGTGATGGAAGCGCTGATCAAGCTGTTCAACGCCGATGTGCTGCCGGTGATTCCGGTCAAGGGTTCGGTCGGCGCGTCGGGCGACCTCGCGCCGCTCGCGCATATGTCGGCGGTGCTGCTCGGCGTCGGCGAAGTGTTCGCGAAGGGCGAGCGCATCGCGGCCACCGAAGGTCTCGCGCTGGTCGGTCTGAAGCCGATGACGCTGCAGGCAAAGGAAGGCCTCGCGCTGCTGAACGGCACCCAGGCATCCACCGCGCTCGCGCTCTACAACATGTTCGCGATCGAAGACCTGTACCGCACGGGGCTCGTCGCCGGCGCGCTGTCGGTCGACGCGGCGATGGGTTCGGTCAAGCCGTTCGATGCGCGCATTCACGAATTGCGCGGCCATCAAGGCCAGATCGACGCGGCCGCGGCTTATCGCTCGCTGCTGCAGGGCTCGGCGATCAACGTGTCGCACGCCGACTGCGACAAGGTGCAGGATCCGTATAGCCTGCGCTGCCAGCCGCAGGTGATGGGCGCGTGTCTCGACCAGATGCGTCAGGCCGCCGCAACGCTGCTGCGGGAAGCCAACGCCGTCTCCGACAATCCGCTGATTTTTCCGGACACCGGCGAAGTGCTGTCCGGCGGCAACTTCCACGCTGAGCCGGTGGCGTTCGCGGCCGACAACCTCGCGCTTGCCGCGTCCGAAATCGGCGCGCTCGCCGAGCGCCGCATCGCGCTCCTGATCGACGCGACGCTGTCGGGCCTGCCGCCGTTCCTCGTCAAGGATGGCGGCGTGAACTCCGGCTTCATGATCGCCCACGTGACGGCCGCCGCGCTCGCGTCCGAAAACAAGACGCTCGCGCATCCGGCTTCGGTCGATTCGCTGCCCACTTCCGCGAACCAGGAAGACCATGTGTCGATGGCGACCTTCGCCGCGCGCAAGCTCGGCGACATCGCGGAGAACACCGCGAACATCCTGTCGATCGAGCTGCTCGCCGCCGCGCAGGGCGTCGATCTGCGCGCGCCGCACAAGACCAGCCCGAGCCTGCAGAAAGTGATGGACACCGTGCGCCGCGACGTCGCGCATTACGAGCTCGATCACTACTTCGCGCCGGATATCGCCGCGGTCACGAAGCTCGTGCAGGACGGCACGATCGCGAAGCTGAGCCCGTTCTCGTTCGTGTCGGAACAGTAAGCGGCGCGCGGATCAGGCCAACGGATTACGCCAATGAGCTCACCCGCTTATCAGGGCATCAAGGACTTCATCCTCGCGCGCATTCATGCGGGCGAATGGGCCGAAGGCGATCAGGTGCCCTCCGAGAACGAGCTGGCGCGCGAATTCAACGTCGCGCGCATGACGGTCAACCGCGCGTTGCGTGAACTGACCTCGGAGCAGGTGCTCACACGCGTGCAAGGCTCGGGTACTTTCGTTGCCCGTCCGAAGTACGAGTCGACGCTGGTCGCGATCCGCAGCATCTCCGATGAAATCGTCGCGCGCGGCCATCGCTATCACGCAAAAGTACTGACCATCGGCGCGAGCATCGCCGATCAAACGCTCGCCGAGGAAATGCAGGTGAATGCGGGCAGCCCGGTGTTTCATTCGCGCGTGCTGCATTTCGAAAACGACGAGCCGGTGCAACTGGAAGAACGCTGGGTGAATCCGCTCGTCGCGCCCGAATACGCGCTGCAGGACTTCACCAACACGACGCCGAACCAGTACCTCGTGCGCGTCGCGCCATTGCAGCGCGTCGAATACCGGATCGAAGCGCTGGCGGCTGACGACGCCATGCGCGAGCTGCTGAGCATGGACGAACGCGAAGCGTGCCTCGTGCTGCACCGGCGCACGTGGTCGCAAGGGCAGGTCGCGTCGATCGCCAATCTGTGGCACCCCGGCACCCGCTATCGCTTCACCGGCCATTTCTGAATTCGCGTTTGCCGTCGTCATCGAATCTTTATCGAACATCTTCAAGCATCCCGAGGGACACCATGAACAATCCGAAACATATCGATCCGCGTCTCGACCCCACCCGCACGATCCGCGCGCCGCGCGGCGCGGACAAGATCTGCAAGAGCTGGATCGCGGAAGCCGCGTACCGGATGATCCAGAACAATCTGGACCCCGAAGTCGCCGAGCATCCGCACGCGCTCGTCGTGTATGGCGGCATCGGCCGCGCCGCGCGCAACTGGGATTGCTTCGATCAGATCCTCGCGTCGCTGAAAGACCTGAACGAAGACGAAACGCTGCTGATTCAATCGGGCAAGCCGGTCGGCGTGTTCCGCACGCATGCGGACGCGCCGCGCGTGCTGCTCGCGAACTCTAACCTCGTGCCGCACTGGGCGACGTGGGAGCATTTCCACGAACTCGACCGCAAAGGCCTGATGATGTACGGCCAGATGACCGCGGGTAGCTGGATCTACATCGGCAGCCAGGGCATCGTGCAGGGCACCTACGAAACCTTCTTCTCGGTCGCGAACCAGCACTTCAACGGCGATCCGAAAGGCCGCTGGATTCTCACCGGCGGTCTCGGCGGCATGGGCGGCGCGCAGCCGCTCGCGGCGACGATGGCCGGTTTCTCGATGATCGCGGTGGAGTGCGACGAGACCCGCATCGACTTCCGTCTGAAAACGCGCTACGTCGACAGGAAAGCGAAGACGCTCGACGAAGCGCTCGCGATGATCGACGAAGCGAAGCGCACCGGCAAGCCGGTGTCGGTCGGTCTGCTCGGCAATGCCGCCGATGTGTTCGCCGAGTGCGTCGCGCGCGGCATCACGCCGGACTGCGTGACCGACCAGACGAGCGCGCACGATCCGATTCACGGCTATCTGCCGCAGGGCTGGAGCGTCGAAGACTGGCGCGAGCGTCAGAAGACCGCGCCGGAGAGCATCGTCACGCCGGCCAGGCAGTCGATGGCCAGGCAGGTGCAGGCGATGCTGACGCTGCAGCAACGCGGGGCCGCGACGCTCGACTACGGCAACAACATCCGCCAGATGGCGCTGGAAATGGGCGTCGACAACGCCTTCGATTTCCCCGGCTTCGTGCCCGCGTATATCCGCCCGCTGTTTTGCGAAGGCAAGGGCCCGTTCCGCTGGGTCGCGCTGTCGGGCGATCCGGAGGACATCTACAAGACCGATGCGAAGGTCAAGGAACTGATTCCGGACGATCCGCATCTGCATAACTGGCTCGATATGGCGCGTGAGCGCATCGCGTTCCAGGGCCTGCCCGCGCGGATCTGCTGGGTCGGCGTGAAGGATCGTTATCGTCTGGGCCAGGCGTTCAACGAGATGGTCAGGAACGGCGAACTGAAGGCGCCGATCGTGATCGGCCGCGATCACCTCGACACCGGTTCGGTGGCCAGCCCGAACCGCGAGACCGAATCGATGAAGGACGGCTCGGATGCGGTCAGCGACTGGCCGCTGCTCAACGCGCTGCTGAACACCGCGGGCGGTGCGTCGTGGGTGTCGCTGCACCATGGCGGCGGCGTCGGCATGGGCTTCTCGCAGCACGCGGGCGTCGTGATCGTCGCCGACGGCACGGATGCCGCGAAGGCGCGCCTCGGCCGCGTGCTGTTCAACGACCCGGCCACCGGTGTGATGCGTCACGCGGATGCCGGCTATGAACTCGCGCAGCAGACCGCGCGCGAGGCGGGCCTGAACCTGCCGATGCTGGGCCGCTGATCGTGGCGGCAGTCGGCGGCGTCGGCGACGTTAATCGCGCGGCACACGTCACGCTGATTCGCGGCGCCGATCTGGTGGCCGCGCCGTGGAAAAACGGCGGCGGCGTGACGCGCGAAGTAGCAGCGTTTCCCGGGCATGAGCCGGGCGCGGCGCCCGGCGATTTCATGTGGCGCGTGAGTGTCGCCGATGTCGCGCAGCCGGGGCCGTTCTCGCGTTTCGACGGCATCGATCGCACGCTTGCGTTGTTATCCGGCGCGGGCATGCTGCTCGACGAGATGGATGGCGCGAGCGTCGTGAAAACACATGCGCTGACGCAGCCGCTCGATATCGCGCGTTTCGATGGTGAGACGCGCATCGACGCGCGGCTTGCCGACGGCGCGACGCGCGACTTCAACCTGATGGTGCGGCGTGATGTGGCGCGTGGCGAAGTCGACGTATGGCGCGCCGGGACTCAGCCGCGCGCGCTCGACGGCGACGTCGTGCTGCTGTTCTGCGCGAGCGGCGCGGTCACTGTCACGCTGGCGGCGGGGGATGCGCCGGCGCTGCGGCTCGACAGCGGCGACACGCTGCGCATCGACGCGGCGGATGCGCTCGCGTGCACGCTGGCGGGCGACGGCGCGGTGCTCGCGGTCAGCATTCGCTATACGCGATGACGATTGCGCGTGACCGATTCGTCAGGCACGCGTACGCGAACCACCAACACGGACAACGCAGCCGGCTAGCTGCAAAGAGCATGCGATGAAGCAAACCGTCTGGCATCACCTGAAACTGTGCCCGCAGGGCGATCCCAACCACACGCTCGCCGATGCCGCGATCGCGGTCGAAGACGGCCGCATCGCGTGGCTCGGCGCGGCGGCCGATCTTCCCGCGCAATACGCCGCGTGGCCGCGCGAAGACCTGCGCGGCGCATGGGTGAGCCCGGGGCTCGTCGACTGTCATACGCACCTCGTGTACGGCGGCCAGCGCGCGGACGAATTCGCGCAGCGTCTCGCGGGCGTCGGCTACGAGGAGATCGCGCGGCAGGGCGGCGGTATCGTGTCGACCGTGCGCGCAACGCGTGCCGCGGATGAAGCCACGCTGTTGCGGCAAGCGGCCGCGCGGCTCGAACCGCTGCTCGCCGAAGGCGTGACGGCGATCGAAATCAAATCCGGCTATGGGCTCGACCTCGCGAGCGAGCGCAAGATGCTGCGCGTCGCCCGGCAACTTGGCGAGCGCTATCCGGTTACCGTCTATACGACGTTTCTCGGCGCGCACGCGCTGCCGCCCGAATTCGCGGGCCGTGCGGATGCGTATATCGACGAGGTCTGCAACGCGATGCTGCCCGCGCTGGCCGGCGAAGGCCTCGTCGATGCGGTCGACGTGTTCTGCGAGCGCATCGGCTTTTCGCTCGAACAGAGCGAGCGCGTGTTCAAGGCGGCCGCGCGTTTCGGCCTGCCGGTCAAGATGCACGCGGAGCAGTTGTCGAACGGTGGCGGCACGGCGCTCGCCGCGCGCCATCGCGCGCTGTCCGCGGATCACCTCGAATTTCTCGACGAAGCCGGGGTGGCCGCGATGAAAGCGTCGGGCACGGTCGCGGTGCTGCTGCCGGGCGCGTACTACTTCATCCGCGAGACGCAGTTGCCGCCGCTCGAGCTGCTGCGCCGCTACGAAGTGCCGATCGCGATATCCACCGATAGCAACCCGGGCACGTCGCCCACCACATCGCTGCTGTTGATGATGAACATGGCGAGCACGCTGTTTCGCATGACCGTGCCCGAGGTGCTGCAAGGCGTGACTGTGCATGCGGCGCGCGCGCTGGGTAAGAGCGGCCTGCACGGCAAGCTGGAGGCCGGACGCGCGGCCGATTTCGCGGTGTGGTCGGTGGCTTCGCTTGCCGAGCTGGCTTACTGGATTGGGCGTCCGCTGTGCGCGCGAGTCGTGCGCGCGGGCGAAACCGTATATACGCGGCGTGACACGAACTAGAACCCGAGAGATGACGCAATCCAAACAATCTTTGTTCGCCGCCGATGCTTACCTGCCCGATGGCTGGCGCCGTAACGTGCTGCTCGAATGGGACGCGGGCGGGATGCTGAGCGCGGTCACCGCCGATCATGCCGAGGCACCCGCCGGCGTGCCGAAAGCGGCCGGGCCCGTGATGCCCGGCATGCCCAATCTTCATTCGCATGCGTTTCAGCGTGCAATGGCGGGCCTCACCGAGTATCGCGCCGCGTCCGCCAACGGCGCCACCGATAACTTCTGGTCGTGGCGTGACCTGATGTATCGCTTCGCCGCGCGCATCACGCCCGAAGGTCTCGCGAGCGTCGCGCAATGGCTCTACATCGAGATGCTGAAGGCGGGCTATACGTCGGTGTGCGAGTTCCACTACGTGCATCACGCGCAGGACGGCAACCGCTACGCGAACCAGGCGGAACTGGCGCAACGCGTCGTCGACGCGGCGGCGGCCGCCGGCATCGGCATGACGATGCTGCCGGTGCTGTATCAGTACAGCGGGTTCGGCGCGCAGGCGCCGCGCGACGATCAGCGCCGCTTTATCAATACGCCGGACGGCCTGCTCGATCTGCTCGGCGCGCTGCGCGCGGCGCGGCCTGAAAACGCGGCGCTGCGCTACGGTGTCGCGCCGCATTCGCTGCGCGCGGTGTCGCAGGCATCGCTGCGCGCGCTGCTCGGCGGCATCGACGCGGATGCGCCGGTGCATATCCATATCGCCGAACAGACCGCCGAAGTCGACGCGTGTCTCGAAACCGAAGGCGCGCGTCCGGTGCAATGGCTGCTCGATCGTTTCGACGTGGACGGGCGCTGGTGTCTGGTGCACGCGACCCATGTCGATGCGAACGAAACGCTCGCGCTGGCGAAGAGCGGCGCGGTCGCCGGACTGTGTCTGACCACCGAGGCCAATCTGGGCGACGGTATTTTCCCGGCGCACGACTATCTCGACGCGAACGGCCGCATCGGCGTCGGCTCGGATAGCCATATCGGCGTCGACTGGCGCGCGGAGTTGCGGCTGCTCGAATACGGTCAGCGTCTGATGCGCCGGCAACGCAACGTGCTCGCATCGGCCGCCGCTCCGCACGTCGCCGATCGACTCTTCGGCGCGGCGCTCGACGGCGGCGCGCGCGCCACCGGCCGCGCGGTCGGCGCGTTGCGCGTCGGCCATCGCGCCGACTGGCTGGTGCTCGACGCCGCGCATTCGAGCATCGCCGAACATGCGCGCGAAGCGTGGCTCTCGGGCGTCGTGTTTTGCGAGCACGGCGACACGCCGATTCGCGATGTCTATGCAGGCGGTGTCAAGGTCGTCGACAATCGCATGCATCGCGACGAAGCGCGCGCGTATGCACGCTATCGCGCGGCGCTCGCGGAACTGCTGAAATAAACGCGGTAGCGCGACAGTTTCGCCGGCGTTTCGCTGAACCCGTTTCGCTCCACCTTTTTCCCGCTCCTATGGATCTGGACTGACATGACTGCTTCGACCACTCCGCCGGTTTTCTCGCTGCATCAGGGCAGCATCCCGCTGCTGGTTTCGATTCCGCATCTGGGCACGCGGATTCCCGCTGATATCGCCGCGACGATGACGCCCGTCGCGCAACGCACCGACGATTGCGACTGGCATCTCGATCGCCTGTACGCATTCGCGAAGCGCATGGGCGCGTCGATGCTGACGCCTTCGTACGCGCGCTACGTGGTCGACCTGAACCGTCCGCCCGATGGCGCGAACCTGTACCCGGGGCAGGACACCACGGGTCTGTTGCCGGTCGATACGTTCGACAAGGAAGCGCTTTATCTCGACGGCCATCTGCCGGACGACGCCGAACTCGCGCGCCGTCGCGACATGTACTGGAAGCCGTATCACGCTGCGCTCGCGGATGAGCTCGCCGCGTTGAAGGCGAAGCACGGCAAGGTGCTGCTGTGGGAAGCGCATTCGATCCGCTCGCGCGTGCCGCGGTTCTTCGAAGGACGTCTGCCGGATTTCAACTTCGGCACCTCGAACGGCGCAAGCGCGGCAGCGGGCGTCGCCGATGAACTCGCCGCGATCGTCGAGCGGCACGGCGGCTATACGGCGGTGGCCAACGGCCGCTTCAAGGGCGGCTATATCACGCGTCAGTACGGGCAGCCGGCGCAGCGCGTGCATGCGGTGCAACTCGAGCTGTCGCAGATCACGTATATGGAAGAGCACATGCCCTACGCGTACGATGAAGTCCTCGCGGCGAAAATCGAGCCGCTGCTCGAAGCGCTGGTGAGCGCGGCGCTGGCGCGCGTCGAGGCGGCCTGACAGCGCCGCCTCCGAGGCGTGCGGCGAACGCGGGCATGCGGATGACCGCGAAAGCAACCTGCAACCTGCAAGTTGCAATGAACGCAGCGCGGTAAAGCGCGCTGCCAATCTGCTTGATCTATTTCTTCACCACGCGAATCACGACGCGCCGTGTGGGCGGACACGCGAGGCCGTGAACGTGTCGGCTTTGGGCGGCGTGCGCGTCACGCAACGCGTCATTCAGAACATCAATCAGCACGTCAGTTTGCGCGTCCGCTTAGCGGATCGCGAACGTGTAACAGCATGTGTCCGTCATTGCGTGCCGGCGTGTTCGCATGGCATGAATGAGGCGTCAAACGCATAGGCAATCCGCGCCGCGTGAGCGAAAAAACCCCGCGTGAGCGGGGTTTTCCGATGCGTGCCGCGCCCGAGGACACGGCATCACCGCCATTAATGGCAGCGCGTTTCCCAGTGATGATGAACGCGCACCTTATGGCATTCACGATGATGCGGATTAGCTTGAGCGGGAGCGATCGCGCTCAGAGTAACGACGGCTGCGGCAACGGCAAGAACGATTTTCTTCATTACGAAACCCTTAAGTCAGTGTTGTGGAGCAATCGATGCAGCACGGCGCATGCCGCATCGGCGTGTAAGCATGCCACATCGCGCGGTCAAATACAGGTACGGCGCGTGCATCCGTGTGTCGATGCAACACGAAAAACGCTGTAAAACCGGCGCGAACAGGTTAAGACGGAAGAATGACGGATTTCGGCGGCCGTTCGCACATCGCTTCGACATCGGCGCAACAGCCGCGCGCGAATCGCGCAGGCGAGATTGCATGCGACGCGCCGAAGCAGCTACCCTTTCAAAACGATGACGCGCGCGAGGCTGTCATCGGTTCATCGGGCCACGGGAAGGAAGACCCTGCGATGGAAGATTCCGAACAATTGCTGCTGCCAGTGTGGCGGGCGAATCTGGTGCTGCTGACCGGCGAGGTCGGCGCCGCGAACCGGCTCGCGCGCATGATGACTTTCTCCGCAAGCTATCTGAAGCTGATGCTCGCGGGCCAGCGCGAATTCAGCGAGGAGTTCGTGCGCGGCGTCGAGGCGGTCACCGGCTTGCCCGGTGGCTGGATGGACGTGCCGCATGCCGGCCACGAGATTCCACCGAACGCCCGCGACGCGATCGACAACGAGCAGCCGCTCGCGCGCTTTCGCGGCACCGCGCATCCGGTACGCAAGAAAACGGTGCTGCGGCCCGAACCGATCTTCGGTCAGCCCGCACCCGCGCGACGCAGCGAAGAGGACACACTCGATGCCGAAGCGAACCGCCGCCACGCGCATTTTCGCAAGGTGCGCGAACTCGCGACGCAGGAAGTGCGGCGCTTCGAGCGGCATCTGCTGCATGCGCCGGTGGAACTCACGACGATGCGCGCGAAAGTCGAAGACGTGATCGGCGCGGCCGAACTCGACGAGCGCATCGTCGCGGACCTCGCCGGGCGGCTCGAACAGATCGACAAGCATCGCCACATGCTGCTCCGGCATGTGGAAAAGTTGCAGGCATTGTTAAGCCAGCTCGACAGCGGAGATTGACGCCGATGCGGGGGACGGCCGACCTGGCTGCGGGTCCGTGCACGCGGCGCGCGCGAGGCGGAGCGTTTCGTTCATGACATGTGCCAGCGCGTTCGCCGGATGCGCCGCGCGGATCGTGCCGCGGCTGCGCGTTCTCGCGCCGTTCAGCTCGTTGCGCGCAGTGGCGTGCGCGACGCCGCGGGCGGTCCCGTTCGCCGCGCCGCTCATCGCGTCGTTTGTCGTCCTGCTCGCCGCCTGCTTGCTGCTGGCGTTCCCGACGTGCGCGGCCGCCGACGAAATCTCCACTTCCAGCGACGAGCCCGCGCCATCGACGATCGAGCGCGACGTCCATCTGTTCGTGATCCAGAAAGACGGCTCGATCGAGGAACACGACGACACCGTGCTGCGCGCCGATACCGCAAGCGGTGTCGACGATATCGCACAGCGCTACGTGTGGTTCAACAAGGATATCGAACAGGTGCAATTGCTGGCCGCGGAAACGATCGACCCGGACGGCACCGCGCATCCGGTCGGCCCCGAAGCGATTCGCGATGTGCAGGAGCCGCGTTCGGCCGGCGCGCCGAGCTTCGAGGACGGCGTGTTGCGCACGGTGATCTTTCCCGGTGTCGAGCGCGGCTCGCGCGTGCATCTCGCGTTTCGCAAGACCCGCGCAAGGCCGTTGCAAGCCGGCACGTTCGCGTATCTGGTCGAACCGTCGCGCGACCCGGTCGACCTGCAGCGGCTGATCTTCGATCTGCCCGCCGACGTGCCGCTCTACGCCGATGCGCGCGGCTACGTCGCGGTGCCGCCGGTCACCGCGAACGGCCGTACCCGCTACGAGTTCGACTACCGGCACGGTCCGTATGCCCGGCTCGAAGCGGGTGCGGTTGGCTACGCGAACTGGGGTGACCGGCTGATGGTGTCGACGGTGCCGGACTTCGCGAGCTTCGCCGCGCGCTATCGCGGCCCCGCCGGCAACGACCCAACCCGCGATGACCCCGCGATCGTCGGCCTCGCGCAAGGTCTGACGGCCGGGCTCACCGATCCGCGCGCGAAAGCGCGCGCGCTGTATGACTGGATGCGTGTGAATATCCGTTACGTCGCGCTGTTTCTCGGCGAGACTGCGGCGATCCCGCACCAGGCCGCCGATATCCTGCGCAACCGCTATGGCGACTGCAAGGACCACGTCGCGCTATACGGCGCGCTGCTGGCCGCCGTCGGTATCCGCAGCGAGCCGGTGCTGCTCGATCTCGGGCCGTACTACAGCTTGCCGGCGGTGCCGGGCTACGGCACGAGCGCGATCAATCACGCGATCATCCGGATCCCGGCGTTGTCGCAGTTCGCGGATACGACCGCCGGCGGCATCGAATTCGGCTATCTGCCGGCGGGCGTGATGGACCGGCCGGTGCTGCTCGTCGATCAGGGCGTGCTCGCCCGCACGCCGGCCACGCAGGCGCGCGAGCGCGGCGCGCGCCTGCAGATCGATATCGACGACGACGGCACCGCGCATTACGCGTATCGCGTCGTGGATGCGGGTTATAGCGCCGAGATCGAACGCAATATGTTCCGGCGCGCGACGCGGCAGCGCGCGCAGCAGATCGCGGCGAGCCGTCTGTTGCAGACCGGCCTGCATGGCAGCGCGCAGTTGCGGACCGACGATGTCGCGGTAACGGGCGGGCCGTTCGCGACGTCGATGCAGGGCAGCGTGCCGCATCTGCTGTGGCGCGCCGGCACCACCGCGGTGCCGGCGTTGACGAGCCTGGCGGGTGGCATGGGCTCGCAGGTCGACGCGTGGCTTGCCGAGCCGGTGAGAACGCAGCCGTGGGCATGCATCGGCGGCGAGTTCGACGAGACGCTCGAGATGACGCTGCCGCGTTTCGCACGCATAGCGGATTTGCCCGCCGACAGCACGGTCGACGATCCGCTGCTCGCGTTTTCGTCGCACTACGTGTTCGATCCGGCGACGCGAATCTTGCAGGTCAGCCGTCATCTGCGCGCCGCGTTCGGGCATCAGATGTGTTCCGCCGGCGAATTCGCTGCGATCCACGACGACCTCGTGCGCATCGAGCGCGATCTCGACGCGGAGGTGGTCGTGAAGGCAGCGGCGAAATAGCGCCGCCGCAAAACGACGCCACCGCGGACGCCACCGCGCGCGGCCCCGCGTCGGCACATCGCCGCGCGGGGCGCGCTGGCGCTGACGGACACCGCTTATACGACTACGTGCCGCTCTTCGTGACGACCGGCACCCACGCACCGTTTTTTACCTGATACAGCGTCGATGCGCCGCTCTTCAATGCGCCGGTGCTGTCGAACGAAATCTTGCCGGTCACGCCGTCGTAGTCGATCGCTTTCAGCACCGGACGGTACACGTCCGGCGAGTCGGACTTCGCCTTCTGCATCGCCTTGATCGCGACCCACGCGCCGTCGTAGCCGAACGGCGCATACGACAGGATATCGACGCCGAACTGCTTCTTGAACTTCGCGGAAAAGTCTTTCCCGCCGGGCAGTTGCGCAAGCGGCCGGCCGTATTCCCAGGCCATCGCGCCGTCGGCCGCGTCGCCGGCCAGCTTGATGAAGTCCTCGTCCATTACGCCGCCGCCGCCGACCAGTTGCGCGCTCAGGCCGAGCTGCTTCATGCGCCGCGCGAAGCCGGCCGCCTGGCTGTCGAGTCCGCCGAAGAACACGAGATCCGCATTGACGCCCTTGAACTTGGTGATCTGCGTGCTGAAGTCGACCGCGTGGTTGTCGGTGTAGTCGCGCGCGACGATCGTGCCGCCGTGCGCCTTCACTGCCTTCTCGAATTCGTCGGCCTCGCCCTGGCCGAACGCGGTGCGGTCGTCGATGATCGCGATGCGCCTCGCCTTCGTCACATCGACTGCGTACGCGCCCGCGTTGCCGGCATTCTGCGCATCGGTCGAAATCACCATGAACGCGTTCGCGAAGCCGCGGCCGGTGATGATCGGATTCGTCGCGGCCGGATCGAGCATCGGAATGCCGGCCTGTTCGTAGACCTGCGAGGCCGGAATCGTCGTGCCGGAGTTGAAGTGGCCGACCACCACCGCGACGCCCGAATCGACGAGTTTCTGCGCGGCCTGCACGCCGACGCGCGGGTCGGCCTGATCGTCCTGCGAGACCAGCTCGAAATGCGCGACCTTGTCGCCGATCTTGATCTTTTTTGCGTTGGCCTCGTCGATCGCGAGCCGTACGCCGTTTTCGAGGTCCTTGCCATAGCCGGCGTTGGCGCCCGTCAGCGGCGCGGCAAAACCGATCTTGACCGGCAGGTCGTCAGCGAGACCGGCGAGCGGCGCGATGGCGAACATGGCGCCAACGAGCATGGCGATGGGCTTGAGCGTGTGTTGGGTACTCATGGTCTCTCCTGGCATCGACGGTGTGATGAAATCGGCAAGACAGTAACGCAACAGGCAACGCAAACGGATAAACCCATACGGCTACGCGAGACCACGCAGGAAGCCGAAGCAATACCCCGCGTATCGACAGACTACGAACGATCGGCCGCCCGTCACAATGCTGGAATACGCGCAGTGGCGTTGTGCTTTGCAACTTGTCGGCGAACGCTCGATCTGCGGCGAATATAGGGAGCCAATTTGCGGCCGTCTTGGCAGTTCGGGGCGTTTTGGGTGCGCATTTCGGCACAGCACGCGACCCGCGCATCGGGCGCACGGGGAATGTACGTAGGGGATATAAGGTAGCTTGCCGTGTGAGGCTCCGCGCGGGCTGCGGATTACGGCATATGCTTAAGAAACCGGCGCGAGCGCGCCGGCCGGGGAGATACCGCGTGCCTGGCTAGCGCTCGCCTTGCTGGCGCAGCAGTTCTTCACGCAGACGCAGCAACGGCGCGCGCGTGTCTTCGTCGGCCCATGTGTCGAGATCGTCGATTGCGCGCTGGCACCCGTCGAGCACGACGTCGAGATCGACCGGCACGCCGTTGTTCAGCGCGAAGTCGATCGTTTCCGCGAACTGCTGGCACTCGTCCTCGCCGTACGAAATATCGAGATTGTCCGCGATGATTTCGGCGATATTGCTGCGCGCTTTATCGTCGGGCGTCACCATGTCGACGATGCCGCGCGCGACGGCCGGCGAGTAGTAAAGCGCGATGTCGAGCCACTGCGCGGGATCGAAGTCGGGCTGGTCGAACTGGTTCTCGAAGAACTCGATCGCTTCCTGTTCGTGCGTTTCGTCCGCGTCGACGCTGATGCACAACTGCTCAAAATATTCTTCCCGCTCGCTGCGGATATGACCGTCCATCGATGCCTCGTCTGCTGAATGCCGGATGCCTGAAAAATACGGTGGAGCAGGGGGTGAGCCCTTATCCACGCGGCACGCATTATAGGACGCGGGTTCAGGCGCTGTCGGCGAGCCACGCATCGAACCACTCGCGCGGCTGCGCGATTTCGTTCTGCATCGCGACCAGTTCGAGTTCGTAACGGCCGGCTTGCCAGGTCGCCTTGACCACCGCGTTCACCGCCGCGAGCGTGTGCTCGAACGCCGCGCGGATCGAGTCGCCGAGCAGCGTGCGCGCGACGAATACCGCGCTCGTCAGATCGCCGACGCCGACCGGCTGCCGCGCGAACGGATAGAGCGGACGCTGGCCCATCCACGCTTCGCGCGCGGTGACGACCAGCATGTTGAAGCGATCGGCGGGACTGTTGCGATCGAGCAGATGCTTGACGAGCACGAGTTTCGGCCCGCGTGCGAGCACTTCGCGGCAGGCCGCCACGGCTTCTTCGAGCGTCTCGATCTCGCGGCCGACGAGGCGCTGCAATTCCGTATGATTCGGCGCGATCGCGTCGGCCACTTCCGGCATTTCGCGCACCAGAAATTCCTGGATGCCCGGCGCGACATGGCAGCCGCCGCCCGCGCCCATCACCGGGTCGCAGAAGTACCACGCGCGTGGATTGACGGCTTTCACGGTCTTGACGATTTCGATCACCGCGCGCGCCTGTTCGGGCGTGCCGAGGTAACCCGAGAGCACCGCGTCGCAGCGCGGCAGCATGCCGATCGCGCCGATGCCCTCGACCAGTTCTTCCATCTGCGACGCATCGACCGCGCTGCCGCTCCAGTGCCCATACTGCGTGTGGTTCGAGAACTGCACGGTGTTGAGCGGCCAGACGTTGACGCCGAGCCGGCACATCGGAAACACGGCCGCGCCGTTGCCGGCGTGACCGAACACGACATGGGACTGGATGCTCAGAACGTTTTTCGTCATGGTGATACTCGCGCAACCGCTCGGGCGCGATCAGGGAAACGGGAAGGGGGTGCTGCGTGGGCGGACCGATGCTTCGAGCGCCGCGCGGCAGACATGTGTGATTCGGATAGCGCAGGAAAAATGCCTGCCCCGCGTGATCCGTCTAATCAGCAAACAATACAGGAGTTTGACGGATGCGAGTCGATCCGCCCCTATTGGTGTTGCGCCGAACCATCACACGCGTCCGATCTTTGCGAAACCTGACAATGTGCGTACTGCCGCTGTGTCAGACAAGCTCCCGGTACAGCGCGAGATAACGTTCGGCCGACGCACCCCAGCCGAAGTCCTGGCGCATCGCTCGCCGTTGCGCGGCCTTCCATTCGGTGCGCCGGCCATAAAGGGCGAACGCGCGCCGGATTGCCGCCAGCAGCCCGGTCGGCTCGAAGCGATCGAACACGAAGCCGGTCGCCAGATCGTCGGCGAGATTCTCGAGCGAAGCGTCGGCGACCGTATCGGCGAGACCGCCGACGCGATGCACGAGCGGCAGCGTCCCATAGGCAAGCGCATAGAGCTGCGTGAGGCCGCACGGCTCGAAACGCGACGGCACCGCCACCACGTCGCTGCCCGCGATGATCGTATGCGCGAGGGTTTCGTCGAAGCCGAGCTCGACCGCGACCGATTCCGGGTGCGCCTGCGCGACCATCCTGAGGCCGGTCTCGAGCGCCGGATCGCCGGTGCCGAACACCACTAGCTGGCCGCCGCGCCTGACGATCTCGGGCACCGCGCCGAGCAGCAGGTCGAGGCCTTTCTGCTCGGTCAGGCGGCTCACGACGCCGAACAGCAGCGCGTCGCTTTTCTGCGCGAGACCGAAGCGCTTTTGCAGCGCTTCCTTGCACGCGAGCTTGCCGGCGAGCCGCGACGCGCTGTAATGCGTCGCGAGCAGCGCATCGTTGGCGGGATTCCACACCGTGTAGTCGACGCCGTTGAGGATCCCGTTCAGATCGTGCGCGCGATGACGCAGCAGCGCATCCAGCCCGCCGCCGTGCGCGATTGTCTGGATTTCGCGCGCATAGGTCGGGCTGACGGTCGTGATGCGATCGCTGTAGTAAAGGCCTGCCTTCAGGAACGACAACTGGCCGTAGAACTCGACGCCGTGCATGCTGAAGAAGTCGGCCGGCAGACCGAGCTGGCCGAACTGATGGGCGGGGAAAATGCCCTGATAGGCGAGGTTGTGAATCGTGAACACGCTGCGCGCGGGCGCGCGGCCCCGTTCGCGTTCGGCGGCCTTCAGATAGGCGGGCGCGAACCCCGCGTGCCAGTCGTGCGCATGGACGATCTGCGCGGACCACGCCGGATCGAGTTGCTGCGCGAGTTGCGCGGCAACCCAGCCGAGCAGCGCGAAACGCTGCGCGTTGTCGCCGTAAGGCACGTGCTCGCCGTCCAGATACGGGTTGCCGGGCCGGTCGTACAGCGACGCCGCGCGGATCACGTAGACGGTAAGTCCAGTGGCGGGCAACGTGCCGCGCTCGAGCGTCACGTCCGGCGCGTCGAACCGGCGCCCCAACTGAGCGACCGGCCGCAGCTCGCGCAATCCGGCAAGCACCGCCGGAAAGCCCGGCAGCAGCACACGCACGTCGGCGCCGCGCTCGATCAGCGCGGACGGCAACGCGCCCGCGACGTCGGCGAGACCGCCCGTTTTGAGAAGGGGATACAGCTCGCTTGCGACGTGCAGGGCGCGAATCGTCATAGGCTGGGTCTCTGTCAGGTTGGCGGGGTTGCCTTCGGGTTGCCGGGGGTACCAAGGGTCGTGCGCCGCGCATCGCCGCCGCGCCGGGCCCGCATCCGCACCGTGCGCTACTTCTGCTGTTTGCGCAGCGCCTCTTCGGTGACGAGCACGACGCCGTCATCGGTACGATAGAAGCGTTCGGCGTCGCGCGCGGGGTCTTCGCCGATCACCGTGCCTTCCGGAATCGAGCAGCCGCGATCGATCACTACCTTCTGCAGGCGGCAACTCGCGCCGACCGTGACCTGCGGCAACAAGACTGCCTCATTGATATTACAGAACGAACTGACTTTCACATTCGACGACAGCACCGAGCGCGAAATCTGCGAACCGGAGATCACGCAGCCCCCGCACACGATCAGATTGTTGCCCGAGCCTTGCAGCCCCTTCATGTCGCGCACGAACTTCGCGGGCGGCAGTTGCTCCTGATACGTCCAGATCGGCCAGCTGCGGTCGTACAGGTCGAGCGTCGGGATCGTCGAGGCGAGGTCGAGATTCGCGGCCCAGTAGGCGTCGATCGTGCCGACGTCGCGCCAGTACGGCTCGACGTTCGGGTCCGACGACACGCACGACATGCTGAACGGATGCGCGATCGCGAAGCCCTGCGTAACGACGCGCGGCAGGATGTCCTTGCCGAAGTCGTGGTCGGTATCGATCGACGCGATGTTTTCCTCGAGCAGCGTGTACAGATAATCGGCGTTGAACACGTAAATACCCATGCTCGCGAGCGCGGTGTCGGGGCGGCCGGGCATCGCGGGCGGATCAGCCGGCTTCTCGACGAAGCCGGTCACGCGGCGGTTGTCGTCGATCGCCATCACGCCGAACGCGACCGCGTCCATGCGCGGCACCTCGATGCAGCCGACCGTGCAGTCCGCGCCGCTATCCGCGTGATCGGCGATCATGCGCGTGTAGTCCATCTTGTAGATGTGATCGCCGGCGAGCACGACCACGTATTTCGGACGGATCGAGCGGATGATGTCGAGATTCTGGAACACCGCGTCGGCGGTGCCGCGATACCAGTGCGCGCCTTCGACGCGCTGCTGCGCGGGCCACAGGTCGATGAACTCGCCCATCTCGCCGCGCAGGAAACCCCAGCCGCGCTGCAGATGGCGCAGCAGCGAATGCGCCTTGTACTGCGTGACCACCGCGACGCGGCGGATGCCCGAATTCAGGCAGTTCGACAGCGCAAAGTCGATGATCCGGTATTTGCCGCCGAAGTGAACCGCGGGCTTCACGCGCTTGTTGGTGAGGGGCCCCAGGCGGGTGCCGCGTCCGCCCGCGAGGACGATCGCGAGGGTCGTGCGTTGTAAGTCGTTCAGCCGAGCCGGAGTGCTCATATTCGTCTCCCATGCAAGATGCTTGCTGATTGGTATGCCCCCGGATGATCTGGTCGCCTGCTTTTCACCGCTGCTTCGACGCCTGCGGCGGGGCGGGCATGACGCACTTCCGCCGCGTTCCGCGTTTCGCGTTCCGCGGCGCCGGCTTGCCGCTTTGCCGCCTTGCCGCCTTGCCGCCTTGCCGCCTTGCCGCCTCCTTTCTGCTGCCCTTCTAGTGCCCTTCGCTGCCGATGTTTCGTGGCCCCTCAGCTAGTTCTAGCACCGATTCGACGCGAGCGAATAGGGTTTATTGCACCGCCGATGCGGCGGGCCATCCTCGCACGATCGGCTCTCGCCGTGCGCCGCTCCGTGCGGCGAGACACATAGAACGCGAGGTCGGGCGCGCGCAGATGCGGCGAATCACGGCGCGCAATATGCATGCCACCTTGCTGCCCGAGGCCGTTGCGCGGTGCCGTTGCGTGACGCGGTAGGCGCGACTGGCGGCGCGTCGTAGAATCGTGCGCTCCCGGCAGGAGGGTCGGCGCGCGCCGCCGCGGCACCGATCTTCATACGTTCACTTGTATCTTTTCCGGAATATCCCGATGAATCTTCGCCGCCCGCCGTTGCCAGCCCTGCTCAGTGTCTGTGCTTTCGCCGCGATGTTCATGGTGTCCGCTGCCGAGGCCGTTACGCCCGCCAGTGCGGCCGGCGCGCAGAGCCAGCCGGTGCCGGCCGCGTCCGGCGTCGAGGACTCGGGGCCTGCCTATGGACCCGAGCTGCAAGGCTTCAACTATCCGGCGCCGGTCCGGCGCTTCGAGCTCACGTCGCAGGGCGTGCCGTTGCAGATGGCTTACATGGACGTCAAACCGGCGCACCCGAACGGGCGCACCGTCGTGTTGCTGCACGGCAAGAACTTCTGCTCGGCGACATGGGACGCGACGATCCATCGATTGAGCGACGCAGGCTACCGCGTGGTTGCACCGGATCAGATCGGCTTTTGCAAATCGACCAAGCCCGAGCATTACCAGTACAGCTTCCAGCAGCTCGCGCGCAACACGCATGCGCTGCTCGAATCGCTCGGCGTGACCGACGCGACGGTGCTCGGCCATTCGACCGGCGGTATGCTCGCAATCCGCTATGCGCTGATGTACCCGCGCGAGACGCAGCAACTGGTGCTGGTGAACCCGATCGGCCTCGAAGACTGGAAGGCGAAGGGCGTGCCGTCGTTATCGGTCGACCAGTGGTACCAGCGCGAACTGCAGACGACCGCCGACGGCATCCGCCGCTACGAGCAGAACACCTACTACGCGGGCCAGTGGCGCGCGGACTATGAGCCGTGGGTGCAGATGCTCGCGGGCATGTATCGCGGGCCCGGTAAGCAGATCGTCGCGTGGAATTCCGCGCTGCTGTACGACATGATTTACACGCAGCCGGTCGTTTATGAACTGGGGCAGTTGAAGATGCCGACGCTGCTGCTGATCGGCCAGAAGGACACGACGGCGATCGGCAAGGACGCCGCGCCGCCCGCGGTGCGCGCGAAGCTAGGCCATTACCCGGAACTGGGCCGCGCGGCAGCCAGGGCGATTCCGCATGCGACGCTCGTCGAGTTCGCGGGGCTTGGGCACGCGCCGCAGATGCAGGATCCTCATGCGTTTCACAAGGCGCTGCTGGATGGGTTGGCGGCGGTGCCGGCGAATCGTTGAGCGTTCAAATGGCTTTCTGTTCCGCTACCGTACTCGCGGGTCGTTCACCGCTCGGCGAAAATTCCTCGTAGCTACTTTATGGTTCTTCGCGGATTTCGCGGGAGGACGCTTGCGCACAGGCTGTAGTCGGCCAGCAGACGACCTTCGCGGGCAACGGGGTTCGGACATTCAGATGTCCGTTGCGTCCTGGCGGCGGCCATCTAAATCGCGGGCACAGCCTGAGTGCCCCCTGATGGATGGCTGGCAAGCAATGCGGCGCAGCGCTCCCGCAAGAAAGCATGCAATGCGTTAATCGCCGGCGACAGTTGCGCACGGTGAGCACAAATCAGGTGCAGCGGCGCGGGCTCGCAATACGCCGGGGGAAATAGCTCCACCAGTCGACCTGCCTTCAGATCGTCGATGAGGTCCAGCCGCGACTTGTAGACGAGACCTTCTCCGGCTATCGCCCAGCGACGGACTGCATCGGCGTCGTCGCTGATGCGATTGCCTGTGACGGCCACGGTGCGCTCGCCGCCAGGCGGGGTAAAGCGCCAGCGTTCGTGTATCTGCTCGCTCCAGACGTAGCGAAGGCAGTTGTGTCGCCGCAGATCCTCAACTTTGGCCGGTGCGCCATGCCGTTCGAGGTATGACGGCGCGGCACACAATGCGCGTCGATTGTCGTCGACCAGTTTCATGGCCAGAAAAGACGAATCTGGCAGTGCTCCGTAGCGCACGACTGCATCCAGCGGATGGCGGATGAGGTCGGCCGCACGGTCGCTTATTTTCACGTGCAGCGACATACCGGGGTGCCGGTGCTGAAATTCATCCAGCCACGGTAACAGCAGGTTTCGACCGAAGTCAGACGGAGCGGACAAGCGCAGCGGCCCGGACAGCGCCTCCCGGCCGCTGGCGAGAGCCTGCTGGCCTTGCTCCAGCGCGCCGATCATGACGCGCGCATGCGGCAGGTAACGCTCCCCGGCCTCCGAGAGTTGCATGCTGCGCGTGGACCGTGTGAACAGGCGCGTGTCTAGTGCCTTTTCGAGCCGCTGAACTGACGCACTCGCATGGGCGGGCGCGATATTCAGCTGGCGCGCCGCCTCGGAGAAGCTGCCGTAATCCACCGTGCGCACGAAGATCTGAACGTCATCGAGTCGAATCATTTTCATTGAAATGCCGAAATTGTTTGGGCTCGGCGGGTATTTATCTGCATATCGGCGAAAGATAACATGGTCTCAATCACCCTTGGAGACCACGTGTATGAAAGCCATTGGCTTCTATCAGAACCATCCCATCAGCCACCCGCAGGCGCTGCAGGATATCGAGCAGCCGACGCCGGAACTGCGCGACTACGATCTGCTGGTCGAAGTGAAGGCGGTATCGGTCAACCCGGTCGATACCAAAATCCGGCACGGCGGAGATATTCCGGAAGGCGGTGCGCGCATCGCCGGCTGGGACGCGGCGGGAATCGTCCGCGCGACCGGTCCGCTGGCCACCCGCTTCAAGGCAGGCGACCGTGTCTGGTACGCGGGTGACATCAGGCGGCCCGGCAGCAACAGCGAACTGCATGCCGTGGACGAACGCATCGTCGGACCCATGCCGAGCTCACTGGACTTCGCCGAGGCCGCGTCATTGCCGCTGACGACGATCACCGCGTGGGAGCTGCTGTTCGACCGTCTGCGTGTTCAGGCGGCGGACCCGACCGACAACAACGTGCTGCTCGTCGTTGGAGCGGCTGGCGGCGTCGGCTCGATTCTGACCCAACTGGCGCGCGAGTTGACCGGCATGACCGTCATCGGCACGGCCTCGCGGCCCGAAACCCGCGAGTGGGTGCTGGCCCATGGCGCACATTACGTCCTCGATCATCATCAGGCGTGGGCACCCCAATTGGCCGCGCTCGGCATCGAGCACGTTAGCCACGTTGCCGGGCTGAACAACAGCGCCGCCTATGTCCCACAAATTGCCGCCGTGCTGCGCCCGGAAGGCCAGTTCGCACTCATCGACGACCCGGTGGGTCTGGACATCGGACCGTTCAAGGGGAAATCCATCTCGATTCACTGGGAGCTGATGTTCACCCGCGCGATGTTCACCACTGACACGCTCGCACGGCAACACGCCTTGCTGCGCCGCGCGGCGCAACTGGTTGACCAGGGCCGCCTCGAGCACACGCTGACCCGACGCATTGACGGCATCAACGCCGCGGGTCTGATCGAAGCGCATGCGCTGGTCGAGGCCGGCAACATGATCGGCAAGGTCGTCGTCGCCAACCGCTGAACCCTTCTGACAACGAGCATCAGCATGACATCGCAAATCATCAGCACGACAACGATCAGCCTGGAAGCCGCGCAGGCATTGCTGGCAGAAGCGCGACGCGCCTGCGCCGCGCGCGGGTTCGCCGCGACAATCGCCGTGACCGATGCAGGAGGTCACCTGCGCGCTTTCGAGCGCGCGGATACCGCCCCGTTCCTTACCGTTGACGTCGCCATCGACAAGGCATGGACAGCCGCGTCGTTCGGCATGGCCACGCACCAATGGAATCAGTACATGGCCGAGCCCGCCGTGGCCCCGCTGGCGCACCATCCGCGGCTGACGCCGGTCGGCGGTGGCGTACCGATCTTCCACGAGGGGCGTCTGGTGGGTGGCATCGGTGTTTCTGGCGGAACATCGGTTCAAGATCACGAGGCCGCTGAGGAAGCGCTGCGTCACGCAGGGTTTAAACAGTAAGCCTGGGCCGTTGAGCGATCACCTTTGCGTCTTCACTGCGAGGCGAAACGTCCTGAAGCTACTTTATGGTTCTCCGCCGATTTTCAGGGAGCACGCTTGCGGACAACAGGCTGTAATGCGAGGTTCGATGGGTCCGCCCAGATCCTTCGCAAGCGCGGGCGGAGTTCGTTTTCAAGCTGCTCATCGGCTTCGGATCAGGGATCAATACGCATCAGCTTAGCCAGTTAGCGTTCGAAAATCGCTATTCACCATTGCGAATAATGCGAGTAACTAACAACCTCCGCTTCTCTAAACTTGGCATTGGTACGGCGTCGATCCCATGCTGTCGGTTCGTTAGCCCTGAGCGGCAATCGGCGGCTTCGCGCGCGGCGCCGGGAACGGCTGCTCGAGTCTCACCGCAGCCAGCCGTGGATATAACAACCGCGACGGAAAAGTACGAAGCACCGTGTGCGTCGAAATCGCGGTTACAACCAAAGGAGAAGCGCGTCATGAACAAGGCAACCAGTACATTGATCGCGGCCGTCACCGCACTCACGCTATCGGGCGGTGCTTACGCACAAAACAACACGCTGGCGACGCCGACCACGAAGTCGCCGGCCGCCGCAACGAGCGGCTACGGTACGCCTGGCGCCACCAGCTCGGACAGTGGCTCGGTATCGCCGAATTCGAGCCAGCCGAATAGCATGAACAGTAGCGAGACGTCCCGCCCTCCCGCTTATGGCGTGAACAATTCGCTGGCGACGCCAACCACAAAGTCACCAGCCGGCCAATAAGAGCAATCGAGGCTGGCAACGAGGCGTACATCAGCGCAAAAGTTGACGCGCTGCAATTTCGCCGCGCGCAGTGATCATGGCGACCCGTACGGCATAAGAGAGACCGCTGGCCCCGCGGACAGCGGTCTTCGGCTTCCCATCGAACCCTGCCTGTCGTGACACGCTGGCTCAAGCCGCGGGGCCGTCGCACTCGCAACGACCTCGCTCGGTTCGCGCTCGAACCTTACCGTCGCAGCTGCAACAGCCCCCGGTTCACCAGAATCGCCTGGATGCTGCGCGCGTGAGCATCGCGCACCGGCGGTTGTGCCGGGGGACTCGCCTCTTCTTTTCCGCTGCTGCTTTTAGTGTCGACTCACGGATCGTTCGGTTCCCGCCGAGAACTGATCACCTGGTTCAGAGCCGATTTCAATGGAGCGCATTGCTCGCGTTTTTGCGAGCTACCGTCGAGTATCAGATTGGCGCGAATATTGGGCGGATGCCCATTGCAATCAAAAGTTGGCTCGGTTAAAAAATGGACGGTTCGCATAATTCGCAGCCGATGACGCGAGTCTCGAAAAGGGCCAAGGGTATTTCGTGACACGGCTCGGAAATGTGAAATTCCGCGACGCTGATCCCGGCACGCGCTGCTGCAGACGGCTACGATCTCGGTCCGCAATTCCAGGCTTCGAGCATATGGAACGATAGAGGTGGAGACATATGGCGGCACCTGTCCGTAGGCTTTTCAAGCTCGCGCTGTTTTTCGGCCTGTTCTGCCTTTTCCTGCCTTATGTTCACCCGTATCCGATACCCACGCCGGAGAGTCAGGAACTTGCCTGGCTACACGTCGCAAACCGGCTCGGGATCCGAGATCCGGATGATTTATTTTTCGTAGTGACGGTAGCCATGAATCTGATTGCCGCTGCATTTGCCTATGCGGCGATCATCAAGCTATGGCGGCACTGTCGGAACAAAAAGCGGACATGGAGAGAAGGCTGGCAAACGCATTGACGCAGTAAGAGGAGAGGGCGGCTACGAATGAGCCGCCTTTTTTGCGTGCGCCGCCGGATATCCCGACCGATCCGTCAGCCGCCTTTGCGTCACAGCGTCAAGGGCCGTTTCGCGAGCCGCTTATTTTGCCGCCTGCAACTCATCGCGCACCTCGGCACCAATCTCGAACGAGCGCAGCCGCGCGCGATGATCGTAAATCTGCGCGGTCAGCATCAGTTCGTTCGCGCCGGTCTGCGCGATGATCGATTGCAGCCCTTCGCGCACCGCGTCGCGATCGCCGAGTGCCGTGCACGCAAGTGCGTGCGCGACGTTGTTCAACTCCATCTCCGATGCGTCGAGCCTGTCGACCGGCGGCTGCAACTGCCCCGGCGTGCCGCGCCGCAGATTGATGAACTGCTGCTGCAGCGACGTGAAAAGACGCGTCGCTTCGTCGTTGCTGTCGGCAGCGAACAGATTGACGCCGACCATCGCATACGGCTTGTCGAGCGTCGCCGACGGCCGGAACTGCGCGCGATACAGCTGTAGCGCGCTCATCAGGTAGTCGGGCGCGAAATGCGACGCGAACGCGAACGGCAAGCCGAGCGCGGCGGCCAGCTGCGCGCTGTACAGCGACGAGCCGAGCAGCCACAGCGGCACGTGCAGGCCCGCGCCCGGCACCGCGCGAATGCGCTGGCCGGCGACCGGATCGGCGAAGTAGCGTTGCAGCTCGACCACGTCGTCGGGGAAGGTCTCGGCGCTCGCCTGCAGATCGCGGCGCAACGCGCGGGCGGTGGTCTGATCGGTACCGGGCGCGCGGCCAAGGCCGAGGTCGATGCGTCCGGGATAGAGCGACGCGAGCGTGCCGAACTGTTCGGCGATCACGAGCGGCGCATGGTTCGGCAGCATGATGCCGCCGGAGCCGACCCGGATGGTCTTCGTGCCGCCCGCCACATAGCCGATCACGACCGAGGTCGCCGCGCTCGCGATGCCCGGCATATTGTGATGTTCGGCGAGCCAGAAGCGCTTGTAGTCGAGTTTTTCCGCGTGCTGCGCGAGTTCGAGCGTGTTCCTGAAGGCGTCCGCCGGCGTGGCGCCCGCGGCGACCGGCGAGAGGTCGAGAACCGAAAAGGGGATCATTGTGTTGGCATGAGTATTGGCGGCGCTTTCGCGCGATGGAGCATTGTGGCAAAGCCGGCATTTTTCTGCTGACGGCGCCGCGATGTCCACGTCGGCGAAAGGGTCTGCCGCAGCCGCGCGGCTTTGGCGTGGCGCGGAAATTGCGCGCCCGCCGCATGGCCGCGGGCTGGCACTTTGCGTTCATAGTGCGAGCGTATAAAGAACTCAAGGGAATCCCACGTCGGTTGAGAGAAGCACGAGCGGCGGGAGCCATGCAATCGGTAACCGTGCGCCGGTCCGCATTCGAGAGTACGGTTGAAACATCGGTGCGGTGACGTGACGTGTCGCCGAATATCTGGAATGTTGCGAAGGAGTCTCCGATCCCATGAATGTCGTCAAAGAGTTTCGTACCCGATCGTTCACAGACGTGTGCCACGCGTTGCTCGATCGCGCGGAGATCGCGCTCATCGACGTGCGTGAGGAAGAGCCGCACGCACGCAGTCATCCGTTGTTTGCCGCCAGCCTGCCGTTCTCGCGGCTCGAACTCGAAGCGCCGGCGCGCCTGCCGCGTCCGGCGGTGCCGATCGTCGTGTTCGACGACGGCGAAGGTCTCGCCGAACGCGCGGCCGAGCGTCTGGCAGAACTCGGCTATAGCGATGTCGCATTGCTCGAAGGCGGTCTGCAGGGCTGGCGCAAAGCTGGCGGCGAGCTGTTCAGGGACGTCAACGTGCCGAGCAAGGCGTTCGGCGAACTCGTCGAGAGCGTGCGCCATACGCCGTCGCTGTCCGCGCACGAGGTGCAGTCGCTGCTCGATCGCGAAGCCGGCGTCGTCGTGCTCGACGCGCGCCGCTTCGAAGAATTCCACACGATGAACATTCCCGGCAGCATCAACGTGCCGGGCGCCGAACTGGTGTTGCGCGCGCGGCAGCTCGCGCCCGATCCGGCCACGCGCATCGTCGTCAATTGCGCGGGGCGCACGCGCAGCATCATCGGCGCGCAGTCGTTGATCAACGCGGGCGTACCCAATCCGGTCGCCGCGCTGCGCAATGGCACGATGGGCTGGACGCTCGCCGGCCAGCCGCTCGCGCATGGCAGCACGCGGCGCTTCGAAGGCGCGGTCGACGACGCGTCGCGGCTGGCCGCCGCCGCGGGCGCGCGGCTGGTCGCGGATCGTGCGCGGGTGGGCCGCACGTCGCGCGACGAGGCGCGCCGCTGGGCCGACGAAGAAGTGCGCACCGTCTATCGCTTCGATGTGCGCACGCCGCAGGAATACGAGGCGGGCCACGTGCCCGGCTTTCGCAGCGCGCCGGGCGGCCAGCTGGTGCAGGAAACCGATATGTTCGCGCCGGTGCGCGGCGCGCGCGTGATCGTCGCGGACAACGACGGCGTGCGCGCGAACATGAGCGCGTCGTGGCTCGCGCAGATGAACATGGAGGTCTTCGTGGTCGATGGCCTGACCGCCGCGGATTTCTCCGAGAAGGGCACGGCGCCGCTCGCGCGCCATGCGATCGCGCCACCGGATGTCGACGAAATCGAGCCGGCCGGGCTCGCCGCGCTGCTGCAGTCGCCGGGCACCGTGGTGCTCGATTTCACGCACAGCGAGAACTATGTGAAGCGGCATATTCCGGGCGCCTGGTTCGTGATCCGCAGCCAGCTCGACGACGCGTTGCGCACGCTGCCCGATGCAAAGCGTTACGTGGTGACGTGCGGCAGCAGCGTGCTCGCGAGCTTCGTCGCACCGGAACTCGCGGCATCGAGCGGCCGGCCGGTGCAGGTATTGCGCGGCGGCAACGCCGCATGGATCGACGCGGGTTTGCCGGTCGAAGCGGGCGGCACGCGGATGGCGTCGCCACGCATCGATCGTTATCAGCGTCCGTATGAAGGCACCGACAACGCACGCGAGGCGATGAGCGCGTATCTGGAGTGGGAGCAGGGGCTCGTCGCGCAACTCGCGCGCGACGGCACGCATGGTTTTCGTGTGATCTGAACGAACGAGCCCGCGCCGCGCGAATCATCTGCCGATTCGGTGTAAACGCGCTCTCGTAGAAAGCATTCAATGCGTTTAGATTAACGGCATCTGGAAGGCTTTTCGAGGGACCAGGGCGGCCACACAAGGCAGCGGTTTGTCATTCCGGCGATGGCGCAAGGTGAGCCGCCAAGGTTGCTCATCGCTTCGTGCGGAACAGACCGCTGCGCGTCGTCCACGGTGCTTCGCACGAGGCGGCTCGCGAGCCGCCGTCACTTTCCGGTTGACCGTATCGACCGAACAGGCGACGCATTGCACTGCGTCGCCTTTTTGCTTCCGGGTTGCCGGCGTTTTCCGCTTGCCGCTGTTATCGCACGGCGACGCGTCGTTTCGATTCGCCGCCGCCGTCCGTCATTTCCGTCCGCGGCTTGCGTCCCTGCTTGCGTTCCCGCTTTCAATCGTTGCTTCCAATCGTTGTTTCCAACCGCTTTATCCCGTCCATTGCAGGCCGCGCGCAACAGGTTGCGTGCACGGGCGCACCCGACATCCGTCTGCGTCTCGCGGTTTTGCGCGTGCGCAGTTATGCTTGTACTACACACTACAGACCGGCAACGCGCGCATATACCGTGGGCGTACCCCAGGTACCGCACGTACCGCGCGCATCCGGACAGGGAGCCGCCGTGAGCCTCAAACCGCTTCATGTCGCAGTGCTGGCTGCGTGCATCGCGCTGACCGGCTGCGACCAACAGCAGAGCGATCAAGCCGTGCAAAAACTCAAGGACTTCTTCAACGCCGTCAAACCCGACGCGTTGCTACTGAAGGGCATGACCCCGGGCGTCACGACCGAAGCGCAGATCCGCGCGCAAATGGGCAAGCCCGAAACCGAGCGCACCTTCACCGACGGCTCGAAGCGCTTCGAGTATCCGCGCGGTCCGCAAGGGCTCAATACGTACATGGTCGACATCGATCGCGACGGCAGGCTGCAGGCGATCACACAAGTGCTGAGCGCCGCCAACTTCGCGAAGATCCGTCAGGGCATGACCGAGGACGAGGTGCGCCGGCTGCTCGGCAAGCCCGGAGAAATCGCGGTATTTCCGCTGAAGCCCGAGACCGTGTGGAGCTGGAAGTGGCGCGAGGGCGGCGTGACCGAGGAGGGCATCTTCAACGTTCACTTCGACGCGCAGCAGAAGGTGTATACGACGTCGCGCTCGGACGTGATACGGGGGCGGTAGATAACGCATGCGCACGCGCGCGGGCCGGCGTGCGGGCGAAGCTGGAAAGAAAAGCAGGTAGAACAAGCGGGGTGAGTGATGATACGTCGACGTCGATATAGCCGGATCGGGCTCGTACTAGGGGGTGGCGCCGCGCGCGGCTGGGCGCATATCGGCGCGATTCGCGCGCTGCACGATGCCGGCATCAAGCCCGACGTGGTGTGCGGCACGTCGATCGGCGCGCTGGTCGGCGCCGTCTATGCGAACGGCGATCTCGACTGGCTCGAGGAGTGGGTATCGCGCCTCACGTGGCAGACGGTGGTACGCCTGCTCGATCTGCGCATTTCCGGTGGCCTGCTCGGCGGGCGCAAGGTGATCCAGCTATTCGCGGACAAATTCGCCGGCCGTTCGATCGCGCAACTGCACATGCCGTTCGCGGCGGTGGCAACCGAGCTCGACACGGGCCGCGAAATCTGGCTGCAGGACGGCAGCACGATCGACTCGGTGCGCGCGTCGATTGCGATTCCGGGCATTTTCACGCCGGTGTGGCACAACGGCGTGTGGCTCGTCGACGGCGGGCTCAGCAACCCGGTGCCGGTATCGGTTGCGCGCGGGATGCGCGCGGACTGCGTGATCGCGATCGATCTGAACAACGACATCCTGAACGGCCGCGACTTCGGCGGGCCGGTCGTCGAAACCCCGGCGCCCGATCCCAACGCGCCGCGGCCGGTCGCGCTGCGCCGCAACGGCAAACCCTGGCCGCGCTGGCTCGCGCCGGCCGACGCGAGCGCGAGCGACGACGTGCGCGTGCCGCCGAAGCCGAGCGCGCACGTGCCGTCGATGCTCAGTTCGATCGCGCAAAGCATCGACATCATGCAGGTGCGGATCACCCGCAGCCGGCTCGCCGGCGAGCCCGCGGATATCCTGATCCAGCCGCGCCTCGGCGGCATGGGCATCTTCGATTTTCACCGCGCGGCGCCGGCCATCGAGGAAGGGCGCGCGGCGGTCGAATACATGCTGCCGGCGATCCGCGCGCGGCTCGCGCTCGATTGACGCAGCGGCTAATACGCGCAGTGCCACCCGCCTATCCCAGCAGCGCGGTGAGCTCGGGCGGCGCGCCTTCGAACGCGAACGGATTGAGGAACTGCCGCCGCCACATCAGCTCGCGATCGACGTCGCCTAGCTGCGCGTCGGCGCACACCGCATCCCAGCGGTCGAGAATCACCTCGATCTGTTGCCGCGCGAGCGCGATGGCTTCTTCACGCGATAGCAGAAAGAGCGGCGCCGCCTTCACGCAGGTGTCGATACGGCTGTAGCGCTCGTTGCCGACGATCAGCATCGCCTGGGTCGCCTCGTTGCCGGCGCGCGCCTGCGGACAGATGTCGTATGCGGGGGTGAGCGTCAGCTCGCGGCCGTTCCAGTAGGCGGCGTGATTGCGCGCGTGGTCGTCGGTGTTGCCGCACAGCACGTTGAACAGCAGCCGGGCGAACAGCTCCCTGGCGGTTGCGCCGGGATTCGTGAAGCGATGGCGGATCAGCGTCGCGAATTCCTCGTAGCTCGCATAGCGCGCCATCATTTCGTCGAGTTCGAACAGCGTCAGTGCCGACACCATCGCGCGGCGCTGCCAGCCGTGCGCCGAGCGCACGCGGTCGAACCGTTCGATCAGCAGCACGTCCTTGCCGCCGACGCGTTCGAGCCGGACCGGCGCGGCATGGATGCCGACCTCGACGGCAAGCCGCATCGCGATGTATTCGGCCTTCACGACGCTGTAGACGTCGCTTTGCGACGAAAACTTCGCGATGTATTTGCGCTCGTGCGTGGTGATCATCGCCTTCGGGCGCGCGCCGCCGATCGAGCTGCCATAAAAGAGCGCGCGCTCGAGGTCGGGGCTGAGCTTCACGCCGCGCTCGATGCTCGCGACCGCGCTTTGCAGATCGTCGAGCGACGCGGACGCCGTTTCGCGCGGCACGTATTCGCTGGGCGACAGTTGAAAGTCGAGTGCGCCGATGCGATCCGATCCTGATTCGAGCAGATAGGTCATTTCGTCGAGCTCGCCGGTGTCGATCTGCGCGCCGCGCGTGCCGAGCTTGCGATTGATGATCACGCGCCGGCCCCACGCGTCCGGCGCGGCGTCGCGCAGGCAGCCGGGCATCGTCAGGCCGTTGAGCAGGGGCAGGGTGCCGCGCCGCAGCGGCAGCTCCGGCTCGTACAGCGCAATCGCGTTGTCGCGCGCGAGGTAGCTCTGGCCGTAGTTGAACAGCATCCGCTCGCCGGCCCTGACGACCCGTCCAGCCACCACCGGCTCGGTCGCGCCGGGCAGCCAGGTCCACACGAAGGCTTCGTCGTAGGTGGAATCAGAAATCATCGCGAGTTTCCGGGCGCGGCGCGCGCACCGCGCGCGGCAGCAGCGTCAGCACTTCGGCGTTAGCGCGCAGCGCGGCGCTGATGGCCGACGTATCGGCATCGAAAAGCCGCACGCCGACTACGGCGGCGGCTTCGAACACCGCGCCGATCGAGCAGCGCGGGTCGCCTTTTTCGATTCGCTGCACGAGGCTGCGCGACAGGCCGGCACGCTCGGCGAGCTGGGCCGCGGTGATTCTGCGCTCGAGCCGCGCGCGGCGGATCAGCTGACCGAGCAGGCGCGCGGCGTCCAGACTGTAACGTGAGGCGGCACGGGTGGCGGGTGTGGGCATGATGAGATGAATGGTTCATACATGAGTCATAAAGGGCCTTCCTGACTCATCTGTGAACCATTATGGTGTTAGATCCACGTAAAATCAATCAATGGCTCATATATGAGTCGTAAAGGGCCTTCGCGACTCATATATGACTCATTTCTTGCTCGAAGGCACGAAACCCGCCTCGCCACCGGTTTTCCGCAACCTATCGGAAAAGCGACCCGAAACTTGCTAAATCGCGGCACGCCGCGGCGGCCGCGCAGCGCATTAGCAGCACCTATCCGTCGTGAAACCAAGCACTACCGGCGCGGCGCCAGGCCGAAGCGGGTGATGTTGCGACGCAGCAAGACGTGCCCCTGTGTTTGAGAAATTGATTTCCGCTTGCGAGACTCCGCGCCATGCCGGATCAGCGGGCATCGCCGCGAGGCCGCCCCGGTCCGCGTGATTTCAATAAACCTGGATGGAGACACGCGTGTTCCTATACGGCTATGGCCCGGTGCTGCTCGCCGGCACGATCCAGACGATCGAGCTGTCCGTTCTGTCGCTGGCGGCCGCGGTACTGCTCGGCCTCGCGGGCGCGGCGGCGAAGCTCTCGTTCAATCGCCCGCTGCGGGCTATCGCGACCGGCTACACCACGCTGATCCGTTCAGTGCCCGATCTCGTGCTGATGCTGCTGCTGTTCTACAGCATCCAGATCGCGGTCAACGATCTCACCGACGCGCTCGGCTGGGCGCAATTCGACATCGATCCGTTCGTGGCCGGCGTGCTGACGCTCGGCTTCATCTACGGCGCGTACTTCACCGAAACCTTCCGCGGCGCGTTTCTCGCGGTGCCGCGCGGGCAGCTCGAGGCGGGCAGTGCGTACGGCATGAGCGGTGCGCGGGTGTTCGCGCGCATCCTGTTTCCGCAGATGATGCGCTTCGCGCTGCCCGGCATCGGCAACAACTGGCAGGTGCTCGTGAAGGCGACCGCGCTGGTGTCGATCATCGGTCTCGCCGATGTCGTCAAGGCCGCGCAGGACGCCGGCAAAAGCACCTTCAACATGTTCTTCTTCATCCTGATCGCCGCGCTGATCTACCTGGCGATCACCACGGTATCGAATCTCGCGCTGATCTGGCTGAACCGGCGCTATTCGATCGGCGTGCGCCACGCGGAGCTCTGAGCGACATGATCGATATCCTCAATCAATTCTGGCGCGCGTATCTGTTCTGGGACGGTCAGCGCATCTCGGGGCTGGCGGTCACGCTGTGGCTGCTGGTCGCCTCGATCGCGATCGGCTTCGTCTGCTCGGTGCCGCTCGCGGTCGCGCGCGTGTCGAAGAAGCGCTGGCTGTCCATGCCGGTGCGTCTCTATACCTACGTGTTTCGCGGCACGCCGCTCTACGTGCAGCTGCTTTTGATCTACACCGGCATGTACAGCCTCGCGTTCGTGCGCTCGCACAGCCTGCTCGACGCGTTCTTTCGCAGCGGCTTTCACTGCGCGATCCTCGCGTTCGCGTTGAACACCTGCGCGTACACGACCGAGATTTTCGCGGGTGCGATCCGTTCGACTTCGCATGGCGAAGTGGAAGCGGCGCGCGCCTATGGGATGAGCTGGTTCACGATGTATCGGCGCATTGTGATACCGTCCGCGCTGCGCCGCGCGCTGCCGTTGTACAGTAACGAAGTGATCCTGATGCTGCATGCGACCACGGTCGCGTTCACGGCCACGGTGCCCGACATCCTGAAGGTTGCGCGCGACGCGAACTCGGCGACCTATCAGTCGTTCAATGCCTTCGGGCTCGCGGCGCTGATTTACCTCGCGGTGTCGTTCGCGCTGGTTGCGCTGTTCCGGCGCGCCGAGCGGCGCTGGCTCGCGCACGTCGCGGTGCGCACGCATTGAGCGCGTATTTGACGATAGCGCGCCGCGGCTGGCCGTTCTGGCGCTCCGGCTTCCGTAGCAGACCGATCCGTATTCTCACAGGCATAGGGAGAGCATCTTGCTCCATACCAGTCAAACCGAAGCATGCAAGCTCGTCGCACAGGACATCCACAAGCGCTACGGCGACAATGAAGTGCTCAAGGGCGTGTCGCTGAACGCGAACAAGGGCGACGTGATCAGCATCATCGGCGCGAGCGGCTCGGGCAAGAGCACCTTCCTGCGTTGCATCAACTTTCTCGAGCGGCCGAACGCCGGGCAGATCATCGTCGACGGCGAAGCGGTGAAGACCAAAGCGGACCGCGCGGGCAATCTCGAAGTCGCCGATCACAAGCAGTTGCAGCGCATCCGCACGAAGCTCGCGATGGTGTTCCAGCACTTCAACCTGTGGGCGCATATGAACGTGATCGAGAACGTCGTCGAGGCGCCGATTCATGTGCTCGGTCTGAAGAGGAAGGAAGCCGAGGACCGCGCGCGCGAATATCTGGAGAAAGTGGGCCTCGCGCCGCGTGTGGAGAAGCAGTATCCGTCGCATCTGTCGGGCGGCCAGCAGCAACGCGTCGCGATTGCGCGCGCGCTGGCGATGAATCCGGACGTGATGCTGTTCGACGAACCGACCTCCGCGCTCGACCCCGAACTCGTCGGCGAAGTGCTGAAGGTGATGCAGAAGCTCGCCGAAGAAGGCCGCACGATGATCGTCGTCACGCACGAAATGGGCTTCGCGCGCAACGTGTCGAACCATGTGATGTTCCTGCACCAGGGCCGCACCGAGGAGGAGGGCAATCCGGCCGAGGTGCTGAGCGCGCCGCGCAGCGAGCGCCTCAAGCAGTTCCTGTCGGGCAGCCTGAAGTAACGTGCCCGCCCGCGTCCTCGCATTTGACCTCGCGCCTTGATCTTCCCGATGGCCCGCACGTCTACTCCGGCTCGCACGACACAGGTCGCGATCGTCGCGTTGCCGCCGGTGTCGATGTCGGGTGTCGGGCCGATCGTCGACGCACTCGATCTCGCCAATGAAATCGATGGCCGCGCGCTGTACCGCGTGCAGGTATGTTCGTGGGACGGCCGCGCGGTGCCGCTCGCGGGCGGCGCGCAATGGCCGGCCGATGCCGCGTTCGGCGACGCGATCGCGTGCGACTGGCTGATCGTCGTCAGCGAGCGTTTCCAGCAGTTCGCCGACTACCGGCTCTTTCTCGCGAGCCTCGCGCGAGTTGGCCAGCGCACGCCGCTCGTCACCGGCATCCACCACGGCGTGTGGTGGCTCGCGATGGCCGGGCAATTGTCCGGCTATCGCGTAAGCGTGAACTGGGAAACCTATCAGCAGTTCTCCGAGCAGTTCGAGCGCTCGATCGTCACGCAGCAGATCTTCGAAATCGACCGCGATCGCGCGACCTGCGCGGGCGGCCAGGCGAGCGTCGACTTCATGCTCGCGATGATCGGCCTCGAGCACGGCCCCGAACTCGCCGAGCGCATCGCCGATACGCTCGGGGTCGGCACGTTGCGCACCGGCGACGAGCGTCAGCGCATTCCGTTCGTGACCGCGCCGGGCGAGCGCCATCCGCGCCTGAACGACGCGCTGCTGCTGATGGAGGCGAATATCGAGGATCCGCTCACCAGCGATGAAATCGCCGGCCTCGTCGGCGTATCGCGGCGTCAGCTGGAGCGCCTGTTTCGCCAGTACCTCGGCTCGATGCCGTCCAAATACTACCTGGGGCTGCGGCTCGCGAAGGCGCGCACGCAGTTGCAGCGCACCAGCAAATCGGTCGTGCAGATCAGCCTCGCTTGCGGCTTTTCGTCGGCCGCGCATTTTTCGAATGCGTACCGTGAGCGCTTCGGCGTTACGCCGCGCGAGGATCGCCGCAACTGGATCGACCGCCAGACCGGCGCGCACGGCGCGGCGGTGAGCGAGCCACGGCCGGCCGCGCTGATCGAGCCGCCGCGGACCGGCTGATGGCGTCGATGAGAGTCGGGCATGGATCAAGCCCGCAGCTGCCGGCGGGCGCAAAGCGGGCGCAATCCGGAAGCCCGTTGAAAGCCGGCCGGCATGAATTCGACACGAACCGTTCACGCCGTACCGACGAAAGCATCCAACGCAGGCCGCCGCGGCGCGCGGAACTTCATAGAAAGCGTCGCGTATGCGCAAGACGTATCGCGCGCGGTTTCCTACACTAGCTGTACTACCTGTCACCCGTAAAAGGATTCGCCATGAACGACATGACTGTGACACGCCAGACCTTCGACGAAGTCATGGTGCCGGTGTTTTCTCCCGCCGCCTTCGTACCGGATCGCGGTCTCGGCTCACGCGTGTGGGATACGCAGGGCCGCGACTATATCGACTTCGCCGGCGGCATCGCCGTCACCGCGCTCGGTCATGCGCATCCCGAGTTGCTCGAAGTGTTGCGCGAGCAGGGCGGCAAGCTGTGGCACATCGGCAATGGCTACACGAACGAGCCGGTGCTGCGCCTTGCAAAGCGCCTCGAAAACCTGACGTTCGCCGATCGCGCGTTCTTCGCGAACTCCGGCGCCGAAGCGAACGAAGCCGCGCTGAAGCTCGCGCGCCGCGTCGCGTTCGACCGTCATGGCGAACAGAAAGCCGAAATCATTTCCTTTACGCAGTCGTTCCACGGCCGCACGCTTTTCACCGTCAGCGTCGGCGGCCAGCCGAAATACTCGGAAGGCTTCGGCCCGGTGCCGGCCGGCATCACGCATCTGCCGTACAACGATATCGAAGCCGCGAAGAAGGCGATCGGCGCGCAGACCTGCGCGGTGATCGTCGAGCCGATTCAGGGCGAGGGCGGCGTGATCCCGGCCGATCCGGCATTTCTGAAGGCGCTGCGCGACGCGTGCGATCAGCACGGCGCGCTGCTGATTTTCGACGAAGTGCAAACCGGCGTCGGCCGCAGCGGCTTCTTCTATGCGTACCAGGACACCGGCGTCACGCCCGACATCCTGACCACCGCGAAGGCGCTCGGCAACGGTTTTCCGATCGGCGCGATGCTGACCACCAACGAGCTTGCCGCGCACTTCAAGGTCGGCGTGCATGGCACCACGTACGGCGGCAATCCGCTCGGCGCGGCGATCGCGGAAAAAGTGGTCGAGCTCGTCAGCGATCCGAAGCTGCTCGAAGGCGTGCGCTCGCGCAGCGAAGCACTGAAGGGGCATCTGGCGCAACTGAACGAGCGCCTCGGTCTTTTCACCGAAGTGCGCGGCAAGGGGCTGCTGATCGGCGCGCAATTGAGCGATGCGTTCGGCGGCCGCGCGAAGGACTTCGTCACCGCGGCCGGCCAGCATGGCGTGATCATGCTGATGGCGGGCCCGGACGTGCTGCGCTTCGTGCCGTCGCTGATCATGCCGCTGGACGACATGGCCGAAGGCTTCGCACGCCTTGGCAAGGCGTTCGGCGAACTGGCCGGCGCGAGCGCGCAGGCGGCGTCGCACTGATTCGAGCGGGTGCCCATGCAACCACGCACACACGAGCATCGGCTCATGCGTCACATTCAACAGGAGCGATGATGCTCTTCGTACGTCCAGGCCGCCTCGCCGATCTCGATGCGCTCGAGCATATGGCGCGCACCGCGCAGCCGGTGCTGCATTCCCTGCCGCATGACCGGCGCGCGCTCGAAGCGCGCGTCGCGTTGTCGGAAGACTCGTTTCGCGCGGAAGTCGATTTTCCGGGCGAGGAGTTCTATCTGTTCGTGCTCGAAGACTCGGCGAGCGGCAAGCTGATGGGCACCGCGAGCATCGTCGCGGCCGCCGGCTACTCGGATCCCTTTTACGTGTTTCGCAACGACGCGCTGATTCATGCGTCGCGCGAGCTGCACGTGAACCGCAAGATTCACGCGCTGACGATGTCGCACGAGCTGACCGGCAAGAGCCGGCTCGCCGGCTACTACATCGACCCGTCGCTGCGCGGCGACGCGGCCGCGCAGCTGATCTCCCGCGCGCGCATGATGTACATCGCCGCCAATCGCAAGCGCTTCACGCCCGAGGTGTTTTCGCTGCTGCTCGGCGTCACCGATGCAAACGGGGTGTCGCCGTTCTGGGAAGCGGTGGGGCGCAAGTTCTTCGGCCGCGATTTCGCCGCTATCGAAGTCGAATCGGGCGGACGCAGCCGCACGTTCATCGCCGAGGTGATGCCCACCTATCCGGTGTACGTGCCGCTGCTGCCCGAAGCGGCGCAGCGCGTGCTCGGCGAACCAGACGGCAACGCGCTGCTCGCGTATGAGATCCATCTCGAAGAAGGCTTCGAGACCGACCGCTACGTCGATATCTTCGACGCGGGGCCGGTGCTGACCGCTCAGGTCGATCGCAGCGTGTCGGTCAGGTACAACGAAACGCGCGCCGTGCGCGAGGCGCCGCTCGCGAATGGCGCGGCTTATCTGATCGCGCACAACGGCGCGGCCGGCGAGTTCCGCTGCGTGCTCGCCGATCTCGCGCCCGGCAAGCAGGCCGGGGCCGTGCTGTCGCAGGCGGCGCGCGCCGCGCTCGGCGTGCGCGAAGGCGATGCGGTGCGCTGCGTGCCGCTGCATCAGCCGCGCCAGGACGAACAATCGGGAGACGCGCAATGATCGTCGTTCGGGTAGTGCAACGAGGCGATGTGGACGCGCTGATGCGGCTCGCGCAGGAAACCGGTCCGGGTCTGACGACCTTCAAGCCGGATCGCGACGCCCTGGCGGCGCGCGTCGAACGCGCGCGCCGCACGATGGAAGACGAGGCCGAGCCGCATGAAGCCGGCTACTTCTTCGTGATGGAAGACACCGCGACCGGAGATGTCGCCGGCGTGTGCGGTATCGAAACGTCGGTCGGCTTGCAGCAGCCGTTTTACAACTATCGCGTGAGCACCGTCGTGCACGCGAGCCAGGACCTCGGCATCTGGACGCGCATGCATGCGCTGAACATCTCGCACGATCTGACCGGTTATGCGGAAGTGTGCTCGCTGTTCCTGAGCCCGCGTTATCGCGCGAGCGGTGTCGGCGGTTTGCTGTCGCGCTCGCGCTTCATGTTTCTCGCGCAGTTCCGCGAGCGTTTTCCGCAGCGTCTGTGCGCAGAGCTGCGCGGCCACTTCGATGCGCAAGGAACCTCGCCGTTCTGGCGCGCGGTCGGCTCGCATTTCTACCAGATCGACTTCAACGCCGCCGATTATCTGAGCTCGCATGGCCGCAAGGCGTTTCTCGCCGAGCTGATGCCGCGCTATCCGGTGTATGTCGAACTGCTGCCGCAAGAGGCGCAGCGCTGCGTCGGCCTCACGCACGACGACACGATCCCGGCGCGCCGCATGCTCGAAGCCGAAGGGCTGCGCTACGAGAATCACGTCGATATTTTCGATGCGGGCCCGGTGCTCGAATGTCATATCGCCGATCTGCGCACGGTGCGCGATAGCGTGCTGGCGGCAGTTGAAATCGGCGAGACCGGGGCCGAAGCCGGGACCGAAGCCGCGCCGCCGGACGCACCCAAATCGATGGTATCGAACACGTCGCTCGGCGATTTTCGCGTCGGCGTGGTGACGGGCCTGCCGCGCGACGGCGTGTTCCGTCTGAGCGAGGCCGAGGCCGGCGCGCTCAACGTGAAGGCAGGCGATCCGCTGCGGGTGCTGCCGTTGAAACACAAACAGGGATGATCATGAGCAAGCTTTTTATCGACGGCGCATGGGCCGTCGGCACCGGACCCGCATTCGCATCGCGCAGCCCCGGCACCGGTGCGGTGGTATGGGAGGGCAACAGCGCGGCGGCGGAGGATGTCGATCGCGCGGTGCGCGCCGCGCGGCGCGCGTTCGGCGCATGGTCGGCGCTGACGCTCGACGAGCGTTGCGCGGTGGTGCGCCGCTTCGCCGCGCTGGTGACCGAGCGCAAGGAAGCGCTCGCCGACGCGATCGGCCGCGAGACCGGCAAGCCGCTGTGGGAGTCGCGCACCGAGGCCGCGTCGATGGCTGCGAAGGTCGAGATCTCGATCCAGTCGTACAACGAACGCACCGGCGAAAGGCGCTCGGCGATGGCCGACGGCACCGCGGTGCTGCGGCATCGTCCGCATGGCGTGGTGGCCGTGTTCGGTCCGTACAACTTCCCGGGCCATTTGCCGAACGGGCATATCGTGCCGGCGCTGATCGCCGGCAACGCGGTCGTGTTCAAGCCGTCCGAACTCGCGCCCGGTGTCGCGGCGCTGACCGTGCAGATCTGGCATGACGCGGGGCTGCCCGCCGGCGTGCTGAATCTGGTGCAGGGCGAAAAGGACACCGGCGTCGCGCTCGCGAATCACCGGCAGATCGACGGTCTGTTTTTCACCGGCAGCTCGGATACCGGCACGCTGCTGCACAAGCAGTTCGGCGGCCGGCCGGAGATCGTGCTCGCGCTCGAAATGGGCGGCAACAATCCGCTCGTGATCGGACCGGTCGCGGATCTCGACGCGGCCGTGCATCACACGATCCAGTCCGCGTTTCTGTCGGCGGGGCAGCGCTGCACCTGCGCGCGCCGCATCTTCGTGCCAGACGATGCAGCCGGCGAGCGTTTCCTTGCGCGCCTCACCGAAGTCACCGCGCGTCTTCGCGTCGGCGAATACGATGCCGAGCCGCAGCCGTTCATGGGCGCGGTCGTGTCGGCGCGCGCGGCGTCGCGGCTCGTTGCCGCGCAGGAGCGTCTGCTCGCGAGCGGCGCGAAGGCGCTGCTGAAAATGGCGCAACGCGATCCGCGGCTCGGCTTTGTCACGCCGGCGATTCTCGACGTGAGCGGCGTGAGCGATTTGCCCGACGAAGAGCATTTCGGCCCGCTCGCGCAAATCATCCGCTATCGCAGCTTCGACGCAGCGCTCGAACAGGCCAACGACACCGAGTTCGGCCTGTCGGCCGGCCTGCTCGCCGACGACGAAGCGCTGTGGACGCATTTCCAGCGCACGATCCGCGCGGGCGTCGTCAACTGGAACCGGCCCACCAACGGTGCTTCGTCGGGCGCGCCGTTCGGCGGTCCGGGCCGCTCGGGCAATCATCGGCCAAGCGCGTACTACGCGGCCGACTACTGCGCGTATCCGATGGCGTCGGTCGAAAGCGCGCAACTGCAAATGCCCGCGAGCGTGTCGCCGGGCCTCCAATTCTAAGGATCGACGATGCAGACGATGCAAGCCACTGAAGCCAATTTCGACGGTCTGGTCGGCCCGACCCACAACTATGCGGGGCTGTCGTTCGGCAATGTCGCGTCGCGCAGCAACGAGAAGTCGGTCGCGAATCCGAAGGCCGCGGCGCGCCAGGGTCTGCGCAAGATGAAGCAGCTCGCGGACCTCGGTTTTCATCAGGGCGTGCTGCCGCCGCAGGAGCGTCCGTCGATGCGCCTGCTGCGCGAGCTCGGCTTTTCCGGCGACGATGCGAGCGTGATCGCGCGGGTCGCGAGCAATGCGCCCGAGCTGCTGGCGGCCGCGAGTTCCGCGTCGGCGATGTGGACCGCGAATGCGGCGACCGTGAGCCCATCCGCCGACACGCACGATGGCCGCGTGCATTTCACGCCGGCCAATCTGTGCAGCAAGCTGCATCGCGCGATCGAACACGAGTCGACGCGCCGCACGCTGGGCGCGATGTTCGGCGACCACGACCGTTTCGTCGTGCACGAAGCGCTGCCGGGCACACCGGCGCTCGGCGACGAAGGCGCCGCGAATCACACGCGGTTTTGCGAGCAGTACAGCGCGCGCGGCGTCGAATTCTTCGTGTACGGCCGCAGCGAGTATCGTCGCGGACCGGAGCCGAAGCGCTATCCGGCGCGCCAGACGTTCGAGGCGAGCCGCGCGGTCGCGCATCGTCACGGGCTGCAGGACGCGGCGACCGTGTTCGCGCAGCAGAACCCCGACGTGATCGACGCGGGCGTATTCCATAACGACGTGATCGCGGTCGGCAATCGCAACACGCTGTTCTGCCATCAGCTCGCGTTCGTCGGGCAGAACGCGGTGTACGACGAACTGCGCGCGAAGCTGGCGAGCCTGCATGCGGGCTTCAACGTGATCGAAGTGCCCGACGCACAGGTGAGCGTCGCCGATGCGGTGTCGTCGTATCTGTTCAACAGCCAGTTGTTGACGCGGCCCGACGGCAGGCAGGTGCTGGTGGTGCCGCAGGAATGCCGCGAAAATGCGCGCGTGGCCGCGTATCTGGACGAGTTGACCTCGCATAGCGGGCCGATCGACGAGGTGCTGGTGTTCGATCTGCGCGAGAGCATGAAGAACGGCGGCGGCCCCGCATGTTTGCGCCTGCGTGTCGTGCTCGACGACGCGGAACGCGCGGCGGTCGCGCCGGGCGTGTGGATCGACGACACGTTGTTCGGCCGCCTCGATGCGTGGATCGACCGGCATTATCGCGATCGTCTGGCGCCGTCCGATCTGACCGATCCGCAACTGCTGGTCGAATCGCGCACGGCGCTCGACGAACTCACGCAGATTCTCAAGCTGGGCTCGCTCTATGACTTCCAGCGCTGAGCACGCCATGCCGGGTTCGGCGTCGAGCCCGTTGCTCGACGACTTTCTCGCGTGGACACTCGCCGGTACGCGACCTGCCGCGCCCGAGGGGTACGGAATGCACGGAACGCACGAAGGGCAGGGCGTGTGCGCGAACGGCGTGCGCTGGGCGTGGCTCGACGACGGCGTGCTGATGATGGAGCCGGCCGAAAAATCCGCGTCCATCCGCAGCGTGCTGGTATCGGCGGGCGTGCACGGCGACGAGACCGCGCCGATCGAACTGCTGGCGCGCATCGTCGCCGATATCGCGCAAGGCCGTGCCGCGCTCGCGTGCCGGCTGCTGGTGATTCTCGGCAACATCGACGCGATGCGCGCCGGCTGCCGTTATCTCGACGATGATCTGAACCGGCTATTCAGCGGCCGTCATCTGCAATTGCCCGGCAGTCACGAAGCACCGCGCGCGGCCGCGCTCGAACAGGCCGCGATGCGTTTTTTCGCGGATGCATCCGACGCGCCCGGCATGCGCTGGCATATCGACATGCATACGGCGATCCGCGCATCGGTGTTCGAGCGCTTCGCGCTGCTGCCGCATACCGGCAAGCCGTTGTCGCGCGCGATGTTCGAATGGCTCGGTGACGCGCTCATCAGCGCGGTGCTGCTGCATACGACGAAGGGCAACACGTATTCGCATTTCACCGCGCAAGCGTGCGGCGCCGACGCCTGCACACTCGAACTGGGCAAGGTGCGGCCGTTTGGCCAGAACGATCTGACGCGTTTTGCGGGCGCCGATCTCGGGGTGCGCGCGTTGCTCGCCGGCACGCGGGTCGACGAGCAACGCGGCGCGCAGCACGACGAGCAACACGACGAGCACGCCGCTGCGAAAAGCGCCGCAAAAGCCCATGTGCCGGCGGGCGTCGAAGCCGATCCGGCCACGCGGATGCCGCGCGTTTTCACCGTGATCGATCAACTCACCAAGCAAAGCGATGCGTTCGAACTGCTGCTCGCAGCGGACGTGCCGAACTTCACGCCATTCGCGAAAGGCACCTTGCTCGCACGCGACGGCGACTATCGCTACACCGTGCGTCACGACGAAGAGCGTGTCGTGTTTCCGAACGCGACGGTCAAGCCGGGCCTGCGCGCCGGTCTGCTCGTGATCGACACTACCGCCCACACGCTATCGACGCTTGTCTAGACAGGTCGCGTGTACAATCGCGGGCGCCGCGGCTGCCGCACACAACCATGCCGGCCGCGAATCCGGGGCGCAGCGGGCGTGACTGCGCCTGCTCACGCCGCCCCGGCTCTGTTTCAGTCAACACCGTAAGGACCACCCGTAATGAAGATGAATTGGCCCAATATGGCCGCGCTCGCATTGTTCGCGACGGCGGCTTTCGCGGCAGGCACCGCTGCGGCGGCGGATATCAAGGAAGTGCGCTTCGGCGTCGAGGCGTCGTATGCGCCGTTCGAATCGAAGTCGCCAGCCGGTGAGCTGCAAGGCTTCGATATCGACATCGGCAATGCCGTGTGCGCGAAACTGAAGGCCAGATGCGTGTGGGTCGAGAATTCGTTCGATGGCCTGATTCCGGCACTCGAAGCCCGCAAGTTCAACGCGATCAATTCGGACATGACGATCACCGATCAGCGTCGTCAGGCGATCGACTTCACCGACCCGATCTACACGATCCCGAACCAGATGATCGCCAGCAAGGGCAGCGGTCTGCAGCCGACGCCCGCATCGCTGAAGGGCAAGCACGTCGGCGTGCTGCAGGGCACGATCCAGGAGACCTACGCGAAGGCGCGCTGGGCGCCGGCCGGCGTCGACGTGGTGCCGTATCAGACTCAGGACCAGATCTACGCGGATCTCGTGTCGGGCCGTCTCGACGCCGCGTTCCAGGATGCCGAAGCAGCGTCGAAAGGCTTTCTGAAGAAGCCGCAGGGCGCGGGCTTCGAATTTGCCGGTGCGGCCGTCAGCGACGAGAAGCTGCTCGGCGCGGGCGTCGGCTACGGCGTGCGCAAGAACGATAAGGCGCTGAAGGACGCGCTGAACGGCGCGTTGAAGGAGCTGAAGGCGGACGGCACGATCGATCGCCTCGCGGCGAAGTACTTCGATGTGAAAGTCGTGCTGAAGTAAGCACGCGTGGCGTGTTGCTTCGAGGCGATGCGCAGCGTTGCGACGACATCGCGATTGCGTTGCGATGGCGTTTCAACCGGTATCGATGCAAACGGCCGCCATGCGCGGCCGTTTGCATCGATACGCGTCTGTGAATGCATGCGCGTGGCGATGAACGCGCGAGCATCCTCGTGAGCGGGCAAATTTTTGAGATATTGCCCTGCAAACGTATGCCGTCGCAGGCGGCCCGCGATAAAATTGCGGCACATGCTGTGCCCGCGCGACGGCCCTGACCACCGTCACACCCAGCGCGATCGTGCGGCGACAACCAGAAACATTAGCGCCGGAAAACAGCGGCAAGCGTAAGCGGCGCTGAGCGGGGATCGGAATGACCACCATCGCAATCGACACTCTGAGCCGGAGCGGCGCGACCGACGACGCGCCGCTTGCGGCCAGCTTCGCACGGCAGCCCATTCTGAATCGGGACGGCATGCTGTGCGGTTACGAGATCAAGGTGCGTGCGCCTGAATTGCCGCTCACGCCACCAGCCGCGGCGCACGAGACCGCGCCGCAAGCCCGAAGCTCGACGAATCGCGAAACCGACGACGACGCCGACGACGCGTTGCCGGGTCGCGCGCCGACGCCGGCCGAGCACCTCGCGCGTGCGATCGTGCATGGTCTCGTGCAGGGCGATGTGCGCGGCGCGTTGACCGGCCACCCGGCCTATATCGACGTGAGCCGCGATCTGCTGCTCGACGACGCGGTGCTGCGACTGCCCGCCGAGCGCTTCATGCTCGAGCTGCCGCCATCGCTCGAAGTCGACGATGCGTTGATCGCGCGTCTCGTGTATCTGCATAGCCGCCGCTATCGTTTCGTGCTCGACAACGTCACGAAGCCCACCGGGACCTTCGCGAAGCTGCTGCCGTATGCCGAAGTGATCAAGATCGATATCGCGCTCGCGCCGCGCGGGCTGCTGCCGAAGCTCACGAGCGTGCTGAAGTCGGCGGGCAAGCTGCTGCTCGCGGCGAACCTCGACGCGCAGGCCGATTTCGAAACCGCGCACGAACTCGGCTTCGACCGGTTTCAGGGTTATTACTTCGCGCGCCCGCAGAGCTCGGCCACGCGCCGCGTCAGCGCGCCGCGTCACGCACTGCTCAATCTGCTGCAACTGCTCGCGGGCGACCCGAGCGTCGCGCAGCTCGAAGCCGAGCTGAAGCTGAACCCGGTGCTGGTGATGCATCTGATGAAGCTCGCGAATTCGAGCGGTCTCGCGGTCGGCCACAAGGTGACGACGCTGCGCGACGCGATCAATGCGACCGGCACCGACCGCATCGCGCGCTGGACCCAACTGCTGCTCTATGCGGACGGCCGCAAGGTCGCACTCGAAGACGATCCGCTGCTGCAACTCGCGGCTACCCGCGCGCGCTTCATGGAACTGGCGATCGAGCGCATGCCCGAAGCGGGCCGCGACGAAGCCGACGCCGCGTTCCTGACCGGCGTGTTCTCGTTCGTCGATGCGGTATTCGGCGGCTCGCTCGAAAAGACGCTGAACATTCTCACGCTGTCGCGGCCGATCCAGGCCGCGATCCTGCATCGCGAAGGTACGCTAGGTCTGTTGCTGAGCGCGGTCGAAGCGCTCGAATGCGGCGCGTGGGAGCGCGTGCGTGAGCTGTGCGAGCGTCTGCGGCCGTTGACATTGGAAGACGTCGCGCAGCTGGGTCTCGCGGCGGGCGCATGGGCCGGCGTCGCGGACCGCAGCGCGGCGGGGCTCGAGCGCATCGAGGACTGAGCGCGGCGCGGCGGCAACTCGCGCGGGGCTTCGTTCAAGCCTTGCGCCACATCGGCGCGGATTCGTTTTCGGGCAAACACGGAACGGATGACACTGAAGCACGGCGCTTAACGATCGCGCCACGTCTTCACATCATCTCCATTTCCCGCATCTGCCCCTGGCCGAAAAAACGGCCTAACTCCCTGGCCAGTTCGTTGAGCACACCCATCTCTTTCTGCGAGATGCGGCGCGGCTCCTGCGTGTGCGACCAGTCGCCGTACAGCAGCGCGACGCTCTGCTCGGTTTCGTCGACGACCGGCAGCAGCACGAATGCGCGCGCGTCGTCGAACGAGCGGCGGAACCATTCGGGCAGGCGCGCGACCATCTTCGGATCGCGCGCGTTCTCGATGAAGATACCCACCGAATTCGCGATCGCGAGATGAAACACGTCGGGCTCGAATGCGGTGCTGAACGTGAGCTTCGGCAACGCGGCGTCGATCTTCGGGCCGAGCCCGAGACGCGCCTTGAACGTGCCGTTGCTGTGCTTGACGAACACCACGGTGCGCGCAAAGCCGAGCCCGGCGAGCACGGTTTCCGCGGCCATGGCGAGCGCCGGCTGGAGCGGGCTGCCTTCGGGCAGGCCGCGCAGGTCGCTCACGCCGACCGCGATGCGCGCCTCGGGCGAGAGCGCCTCGCGCGCGATCGCATCGGCATTCGCGCGCAGCTCGACGATCTCGCGCATCACGCTGTCGCCGTCTTCCTCGCGCGCGAGCGCGACGCTCATCTGCAGCAGCACGTCCGGGTCGGTGTTCAGCGCGCCGCTGTATTCCTGCGCGAGTTCGCCGATGCGCGCCTCACGCTCCCATTCGGGCACGTTCTGCTGCGTGAGTACGTCGGCGACCGCGGTCGAGTAATTGGTGATTGCGCGTAACCACTGCACCTGGCGCGGCTGCTCGGTGTCCCGCGGATCGAATTCGCCCATCCCCGAGCGGATCGTGTCGGGCAGGCGCCAGCGCACCGCGGCTTCCGCGCCGATCTCATCGAAAGTGACGCCGAGCACCAGTACGCATGCATCCGCTTCGAGCGCGCCGCCGTCGATATGCCGGCGAATCTGGTCCCACTCGGCGTCGAGGTAGAACACCACCAGCAGCTTGCCGATCTGCCGCATCAGCGTGCAGACCACCGCTTCCTCGCCGGCGCGCAGATCGCCGCGTTCGGTCAGCTTGCGGGCGACGCAGCCCGACAGCAGTGCGCGATTCAGTTCGAGTTTCGCGTCGATGCGGCGCGGCGCGCTGTGATGAAAGTGATCGACGATCTTCAGGCCGACCACCAGATGGCCGACCGCATCCATGCCGAGCACCATCAACGCGCGCGACACGGTCGTGATGTTGCCGCCAAAAGCCATGTACATTGCCGAGTTCGCGAGCCGCAGCACTTTCTGTGTGAGCGCGAAATCCGACAGCACCACCTGGACCAGGCCGGTGAAGTCGAGGTCGTCGTTGTTCATCGCTGTCATGGTGGTGCGCAGCGATTGCGACAGCATCGGAAAATCGCCGCGTTCGCTCATGCGCGCCCAGAGCCGGTCGAGCACTGCCGCCTTTACCATGTGAGTCCCGCCAAAGCCATACGTATTCCAGTAAGTGCCACGCCGGTGGTGAGCCGGCTTGTTCCGCCGCGGTGGCGCCGAGTCCGCATCGGCCGCTACGCGCAGTGGAGCTGAAGCTCGCGCGACTCGAAACGCCGCGCCAGTTCGTCGGACGGCAGCGCCTTGCAGACGAGCCAGCCCTGAATGTGATCGCAGCCCATCTCCGTGAGCAGCGTGCGTTGTTCTTCGGTTTCGACGCCCTCGGCCACCAGTTCGAGATCGAGCGTCTGGGCGAGCCCGACGACGGCGCTAACGATTGCCTGATCGTTTCGCGAGGTTAGCAGATTCTCGACGAAACTCCGGTCGATCTTCAGCTTGGCCAGCGGAAAACGTTGCAGATACGCGAGACTCGAATAACCGGTGCCGAAATCGTCGATCGCGAAGTGAATGCCCATGGCGGTCAGATCTTCGAGCAACGCCTTCGCATGGGCCGGGTCGTGCATCAGCAGGCTCTCGGTGATCTCGAAAACGACCCGGCGCGGATCGATGCCGGTCAGCTCGATCGCCTCGCGCACCGCATCCTTGAAGCGCGGGTCGCGAAACTGCTGCGGCGACACGTTCACCGCCACGTACTGCATCGGGATGCCTCTTGCATCCCACTGGATCAACTGCATGCACGCGACCTTCAGCACCCAGTTGCCGAGGAAGTTGATCAGACCGATCGATTCCGCGAGCGGAATGAACATCGACGGCGGCAGCAGCCCGTGCACCGGATGGGTCCAGCGGATCAGCGCCTCCACGCCGACCACGCCGTTGGTGCGGCTGCTGGTGATCGGCTGGAAGTGCAACGAGAATTCGCCGTTGCGCACGCCGTCGTACAGATCGGCCTCCAGTTTCAGGCGCTCCGCGTCGGCGGGGTTGTCGTCCGGCACATAGAACGCGAGCGTGTTGCCGCCGGCGGCCTTGGCCTGCGACAGCGCATGGTCGGCCCAGCGCAGCAGATGAGTGTCGTGGCTCGCGGTATCGTTCGCGTGACGCACGTCCGGATATAGCGCGATGCCGATGCTCGCCGACAGGTGCACCTGCTGGCCCTTGAACACGTACGGCTGCTGGATCGCGTTCAGCAGGCGGCGCGCGAGCGCTTCGGCGGCGGCGGCCGCGTCGGTGCGGTTGGCGGCCGGCTTGACGAGAATCGCGAACTCGTCGCTGGCGACCCGCGCGAGCGTTTCGTTCGGGCTCGTCATATTGAGCAGCCGCCGCGACGTGTCGCGCAGCATTTCGTCGCCGGCGTCGTAGCCGAGCGCGCGGTTCACCCGCTGATAGTCGTCGATATCGAGCAGCAGCAGCGCGACCGGCGTGCCGTGCGCGTCGGCCTGGTGCTGCGCGTCGAGCAGCGCGTGCAGCAAACCGGACTGGTTCGGCAGGCTGGTCAGGCGGTCCAGATGCAAAGCCTGGGTCAGGCGCTCCTCGGTGGCGCGCCAGGACGACACGTCGAAGCCGGCGATCGCATAGCCGTCGATGCCGTCATGGTTGCTGCGCACGACGCGCAGCTCGACCGTGATCGGATACGTCAGCGACTTGACGAGCCCTAGCGTCGCCTTCTCGACGTTGCCCGACGTCGCGGCGAGCTTGAGCAGCGCGTCGAGATGCGGAATATCGGCCGGCGCGACCAGGTCGTGCAGCGTGGCGGTTTCCAGATACTCGCGGTGGTAGCCGATGAAGCGCAGGCTCGCGTCCGACACGTAGATGAAGCGCAGCGCATCGTCGACGTGTACTAGCAGATCGACTGCGCCGACCACCTGTTCCAGCTGCGGGGGGCGATTCGGCTCGGCCGGCGGGGTTTCGTCCGCCCGCCGGCCGAATGCGCGAAGCCGGTCGAGGACCGTGCGCAGGGAGCCCCGACGGGGCGCGGTGATCGTGTTTGCTTCCATGTATGTCGGTGGTGGCAACCTGATTGGGTCTGCTGGCGGGGGGGCTTGTCCGCCGGTTCGGGCGGCCTCGCGCCACCAGGCCGGCGTATCAGAACAGGATAACGACCGGCGCCGCGAAATCTTTAGCGGGCGCGGCCAAAAACATCGGCTAAGGAAATGCCCTTGTGCCGTGGCCGGCGCGATTCGGCTAAAGTGGCGCCGCCTGGCGTCCGTTAATACGGCAAACCCCGGTGTGCGTGGCGGCTATGCCGTCGCCCGCTGTACAGCCCTTTCGAATCCTGTGCCGATGATCCACGTCCGAACGCCCTGTTGCCCGGTCAGTCAGGCCATCCGGGTCTTTCCCGGTTTTTTCCGGTAAGCCCAGGTGCTTGATATCAACGCCGGCTCATCTGCAGGATCTGTCGCTGGCGACATGTTGTCGGATGTCGCCGCGCAGTCCGTCTATCTCGGTCGCCAGCCGATCCTCGACCGCGACGGCGCGCTCAATGCGTACGAGCTGCTGTTTCGCTCGGGCGCGCACAACCACGCCGAAATCAGCGACGACGCCCAGGCCACCGCCCAGGTGGTCGCGCGAGCGATCGGCGGAATCGGCGTGCTGGCCGTGCTCGGACAGCATCGCGGCTTCGTCAATATCGACCGCACGCTGCTCTTTAGCGACATCGTCCATCTGATGCCGCCCGAGCGCTTCGTGCTCGAAATCCTCGAAACGGTGCGCTATGACGCGCCGCTCGCGCGCCGCCTCGGCGAGCTGCGCGAAGCCGGCTTCGAGATGGCGCTCGACGACATTCGCGACGTCTCGGACGAACTGATCGCGATGCTGCCGTACGCGGACATCGTCAAGATCGACTTCCTGCAAACGCCGCGCGACATGGTCGCGAAGCTCGCGACGATGCTGCGCGGCTACGGCAAGACGCTGGTCGCCGAGAAGATCGAGACCCGCGAGGACTTCGCGCTCGCGCACGAGCTCGGCTTCGATCTGTTCCAGGGTTATTTCTTCGCGCGGCCGCAGGTGCTGGCCGCGCCGCGCAACCGCTCGCTGCGTCCGGGCCTGCTGCGGCTGCTCGCGCTGCTGTCGCGCGATGCCGGCATCGTCGAGCTCGAAGCGGAGTTGAAGACGAATCCGGGCGTGGTCGTGCAGTTGCTGCGCCTCGTCAATTCGAGCGCGTTCGGGCTGGGGCGCAATATCGCGTCGCTGCGCGAGGCGATCATCGCCACCGGCACGCGGCAGATCGCGCGCTGGGCACAACTGCTGCTGTATGCGGATACCGGCGATCTGCCGTGGCGCGCCGATCCGCTGGTGCAACTGGCCGCGACGCGCTCGCGCTTCATGGAGCTGGCCGCGAACTGGCTGCACCCGTCCGACGGCGATTTCGCCGACGCGGCGTTCATGACCGGGATTTTCTCGCTGGTGCACGTCGTGCTCGGCAGCACGCCGCGCGCGGTGCTCGAAAAGCTCGGGCTCGCCGCGCAGATTCGCGGGGCGATCGTCACGCACGAGGGCGAACTCGGCGCGCTGCTGCGGATCGCCGAAGTGGCGGGCGAGGGCCGCGACCCCGCGCCGCTCGCGGTGGCGGCCGGCTTCACGGCACTGACGCCGGACGTGCTGTCCGAGCTGAATCTGTCGGCGGCCGCGTGGTTCGGCGCGCATGTGGCGGAGCCGCTCGTTTGATGCCGACACGGCGCGGCGCCTCGCCGGTTGTTCCGCGCAAGCTTCGGCGTTGCGGCGGCGCTTCGTGCCCGCCTCGGCTCGCCGCGTGCCGCGGCTTGGGATCTGCTTGGGATCTGCTTGGGATCTGCTTGCAATCGGCTTGCCGTGCGTGCGGCTGCGTACGCGCGACACGTATCCGTGGTCCAATAGAGCGCTCCGCGACGGGCCGGCATCGCGCCGGATCAAAGCCGTCCGCGGCTCATGGGACCGGACGCGTGTGTGCACGCATGGAGGAGCAGATGAAGATAAAACACCTACCGGCGACACTGGCCGCCGTCATGGCGATCGGATTCGCGATGCATTCGCCGCTTGCGTCGGCGACGCTCAAACCCGGCGACGCCGCGCCGACGTTTACCGCCCACGCATCGCTTGGCGGCAAGACTTATACCTATTCGCTCGCGGACGAACTGAAGAAGGGCCCGGTCGTGCTGTACTTCTATCCGGCCGCGTTCACGAAGGGCTGCACGATCGAGGCGCACGAGTTCGCCGAAGCGGTCGACGAATACAAGAAGTACGGCGCGACGGTGATCGGCGTGTCGCACGACAACATCGATACGCTGACGAAGTTCTCTGTCAGCGAATGCCGCAGCAAATTCCCGGTCGCGGCCGACGCCGATGCGAAGGTGATCGGCGCCTACGACGCGGCGCTGCCGATGAAAGGCGGGATGGCGAATCGCGTGTCGTACGTGATTGCCCCGGACGGCAAGATCATTTACGAATACACGAGCCTGTCGCCGGACAAGCACGTCGAGAACACGCTGAAAGCGCTCAAGGATTGGACGGCCGCGCATAAGGCGAACTGACCTGCCGCGCGGCAGGCCGTCGTGCGCCGCGCGTGCCGTCGTTGGCTTTGTCGGTTTTGCGGGCCGCCGTATCCCGGCCAGCTTTCAGACCGGCCGTCACGGCTCGCGCAATGGTCTTTTGCATGCCGGTCCGGCGATCGCGCGTGCTAGCCTGAACGCTTTTGCCGGGTGAACTAGCGATGCCTATTCTGGTTGCGTTGATTGCGCTGATCGCGCTGGTGTACGGCGCGGTGCGCGCCTTTTATGCGTTGAAGGTCGCTTTCGGGCTGGGCGTCGCGATTGGCGTCGCAGTGCTGGCCGCGTTGCTGCTGATCGGCGCGCTCGCATACTGGTGGCGGCGGCGCCGCGAGGTTGCGCCGAATGTGCGCGACGGCGACTGGACGCATGAACTGACCGGCAGTTGGGGGTCGGTGCGGCTCGCCGCGGCGAAGCGGCTCTGCGAGATTCGCATCGGCGAGCAGCAGGGCGCGTATATCTTCGCCGATCTGCTCGGCGCGCAGGCGCAGGGCCGCGACACCGAGGCGCGGCTCGCGGTGAAGGTGAGGGACGCGCGCCACGGCGAGTGGATCGTGCCGATGTCGGGCGAGCGGCAGGCCAGGCAGTGGCAGCGGATTTTTTCGCTGGCGATCGAGCAGAAGCTTTGACGGCGAAAGCTTTCCGGCGCGAACGCCTCGGCTCGTTGAGTTTCTCTCAATGAGTTTCCCTCGTTGCAGCACCGCGCATCGGCATGCATGAAAGCGCTTACGCATGCCGATGCGCGGCGCCACCTTCACCGCATCATGACGACGTCGGCGCCGCGCCACCGGTACGGCGCGCCTTGCGCGCCTCCCAGCGCACGCGGATGCGATCCATATACAGATACACGACCGGCGTCGTATAGAGCGTCAGCATCTGGCTCACGATCAACCCGCCGACGATCGAAATGCCGAGCGGCGCGCGCAGCTCCGCGCCTTCGCCGTTGCCGAACGCGAGCGGCAGCGCACCGAGCAGGGCGGCAAACGTGGTCATCATGATCGGCCGGAAGCGCAGCAGACACGCCTGATGGATCGCATCGCGCGACGACAGCCCCTCGCGCGACGCCTCGATCGCGAAGTCCACCATCATGATCGCGTTCTTCTTGACGATACCGATCAGCAGAATCACGCCGATCAGCGCGATGATGCTGAACTCGGTCTTGAACAGCAGCAGCGCGAGCAGCGCGCCGACGCCCGCGGACGGCAGCGTCGACAGGATCGTCAGCGGGTGGATGTAGCTCTCGTAGAGGATGCCGAGCACGATATAGACGGCCGCGAGCGCGGCGAGAATCAGGATCGGCTGATCGGACATCGACTGCTGGAACGCCTGCGCGGTGCCCTGGAAGCTGCCGTGAATCGTTGCCGGCATGCCGATTTCGGCCATCGTGTCGTAGATCACCTGAGTGGCGGTGGACAGCGATACGCCCGGCGGCAGGTTGAACGAGATCGTCGAGGCGACGAACTGGCTCTGGTGATTGACCGACAGCGGCGTGGTGCCCGGCCCGAAGCTCGCGATCGCCGACAGCGGCACCATCGTTTCCTTCGCGGTGGACACGGCCGAGCCCGACGACGCGCTCGACTTGCCGCTCGCCGCGATCGAGTTGATCGCCTGGTTGCGGGCCGAATCGGCCGCGATGCTGGCCGCGCTCGTCGCGGTGGTGCCGGCCGCGCCGCCGCTCGCCGCGCTGGTGCTCGCTTGCGAGCTGACCGTGCCGGCCGGCGCGTTAGTGGTTTGCGCGCCGCTCGCGCTGCCGCCCGACGTGCTGACGTAGATTTCCTTCAACGTTTCCGGGCTCTGCCAGTAGCGCGGCGCGACTTCCATCACCACGTGATACTGGTTCAGCGGGTTGTAGATCGTCGATACCTGGCGCTGGCCGAACGCGTCGTACAGCGTGTTGTCGATTTGCGCGGGCTTGATGCCCAGGCGCGACGCGGTTGCGCGGTCGATCGTCACCATCGCTTCGAGGCCGCCTTGCTGCTGGTCGGAATTCACGTCCGCCAGTTCCTTGCGCGCCTGCAGCGCCTCGGTCAGCTTCGGCCCCCACTTGTAGAGATCGGGCGTCGAGTCGGCGAGCAGCGTGAACTGATACTGCGCGTTCGATTGCCGGCCGCCGACGCGAATGTCCTGCACCGACTGCAGGAACGTGCGCGCGCCGGCCACGTCGCCGAGCGGCCCGCGCATTTGCTGGATCACCTGGTCGGCGGACAGCTTGCGCTCGCTCTTCGATTTCAGCGACACGAACATGAAGCCCGAGTTGGTCTGCCGGCCGCCGGTGAAGCCGACCACGCTCTCGACCGCCGGATTCTTGCCGACGATCTCCATCATCTGCGAGAACTTGCCCTTCATCGCCTGGAACGACGTGCTCTGGTCGGCCTGGATGCCGCCGACGAGCCGGCCGGTGTCCTGCTGCGGGAAAAAGCCCTTCGGCACGATGATGTAGAGCGCGACGTTCAGCGCGATGGTCAGCAACAGCACGATCAGGATCAGCAGCGGGTGGCGCAGCGCCCAGCCGAGCGTGCGTTCGTAGCCGCGCTGCATCGACATGAAGCCGCGCTCGAGCCAGCGGCCGAGCCGGCTTTCCTCGTGTTTCTCATGCGGCTCGCGCAACAGCCGCGAGCACATCATCGGCGTGAGCGTGAGCGACACGACGAGCGACACCGCGATCGCGAGCGACAACGTCAGCGCGAATTCGCGGAACAGCCGCCCGACGATGCCGCCCATCAGCAGGATCGGCAGGAACACCGCGACCAGCGAGATACTGATCGACATCACCGTGAAGCCGACCTCGCGCGCGCCGCGGTACGCGGCTTTCATCCGCGGCACGCCGCTTTCGATATGCCGCGAGATGTTCTCCAGCACGACGATCGCGTCGTCGACGACGAAGCCGGTCGCGATGGTCAGCGCCATCAGCGACAGGTTGTCGATCGAAAAGCCCATCAGGTACATCGCGCCGAACGTGCCGATGATCGAGATCGGCACGGCCACGCTCGGAATCAGCGTCGCGCGCCAGTTGCGCAGGAACAGGAACACCACCATCACGACCAGCACGACCGCGATCACGAGCGTGTGCTCGGTGTCGCGCAGCGACGCGCGGATCGTCGTGGAGCGGTCCGAGGTGGGGGAGATGTCGACGTCTGCCGGCAGCGATGCATGCAATTGCGGCAGCATCGCTTTCACCCGGTCGACGGTCTCGATGATGTTCGCGCCCGGCTGGCGGTACAGGATCACCAGCACCGAGCGCTTGCCGTTGAAGAGGCCGAGGTTGCGCAGATCCTCGACCGAATCGACGACCTCGCCCATGTCGGACAGCTTGACCGGCGCGCCGTTGCGATAGGCGATCACCAGGTCCTTATATTGCGACGCCTTGCTCGCCTGGTCGTTCGTATAGAGCTGCACGCGGTTTTCGCCGAACTCGATCGAGCCTTTCGGGCTGTTCGCGTTGGCCGCGGCGAGCGCCGCGCGCACGTCTTCGAGACCGATGCCGTAGTGCGACAGCGCATGCGGCTCCAGTTCGACCCGCACGGCCGGGTTCGCCGAGCCGCTCACGTCCACTTCGCCGACGCCCTGCACCTGCGACAGCGATTGCTGCAGCACCGTGGCCGCCGAGTCGTACAGCTGGCCGGCGGTCAGCGTGCTGGAGGTGAGCGCCAGAATCAGGATCGGCGCATCGGCCGGGTTGACCTTGTGGTAGGTCGGATTGCTGCGCAGGCTCGTGGGCAGGTCGGCGCGCGCCGCGTTGATCGCCGCCTGCACGTCGCGCGCGGCACCGTCGATATCGCGGTTCAGGCCGAACTGCATCGTGATCCGCGCCGCGCCGACCGAGCTCGACGAGGTCATTTCGGTGACGTCGGCGATCGAGCCGAGATGCCGCTCCAGCGGACTCGCGACGCTGGTCGCGACGGTCTCCGGGCTCGCGCCCGGCAGGCTCGCCTGAATCGAGATGGTCGGGAAGTCGACCTGCGGCAGCGGTGCGACCGGCAGCTTCGTGAACGCGAATACGCCGGACAGCGCGATGCCGATCGCCAGCAGCGTGGTGGCGACCGGGCGGGCAATAAACGGACGCGACAGATTCATCGCTCAGTTCCCTGCATCGGTGGCGGGCGGGGTCGCGCTGCCGGACGAGCCGCCGCGGTGGAAGCGCTCGCGCACCCGGCGGGCGAGCGAATCGAAGCCGAGGTAAATCACCGGCGTCGTGAACAGCGTGAGCAACTGGCTCACGATCAGACCGCCCGCGATCGCGATGCCGAGCGGGCGGCGCAGCTCCGAGCCCGCGCCGGTGCCGAGCATCAGCGGCAGCGCGCCGAGCAAGGCGGCCAACGTGGTCATCAGGATCGGCCGGAAACGCAGCAGACACGCCTGGTAGATCGCCTCGCGCGGCGGCTTGCCTTCCTCGCGTTCGGCGTAGAGCGCGAAGTCGATCATCATGATCGCGTTCTTCTTCACGATACCGATCAGCAGCACGATGCCGATGATGCCGATGATGTCCAGATCGTGCCCGGTGATCAGCAGCGCGAGCAGCGCGCCGACCCCGGCCGACGGCAGGGTGGACAGGATCGTGATCGGATGGATGAAGCTCTCGTACAGCACGCCGAGCACGATATACATCGTGACGATGGCCGCGAGGATCAGGAACAGCTCGTTCGCGAGCGAGGCCTGGAACGCGAGCGCCGCGCCCTGGTAGCGGGTCTGGAACGACGCGGGCAGGCCGATGTCCTTCTGCGCCTGTCCGATCGCCTTGACCGCCGCGCCGAGCGACGAACCCGGCGCGAGGTTGAACGACACCGTGGTGGCCGGGAACTGGCTCAGGTGCGTGACGAGCAGCGGCGCGGGCCGCTCGATGAACTTCGCGATCGACGACAGCGGCACCTGGCCGCCGCTCGACGTGGAGGAGGGCAGGTAGATCGAATTCAGCGACTGCGTGTAGTGCTGCATTTCCGGCTGCGCCTCGAGAATCACGCGGTACTGGTTCGACTGCGTGAAGATCGTCGAGATGATGCGCTGGCCGAATGCGTCGTACAACGCGCTGTCGATCGTGGCCGGCGTGATGCCGAAACGCGCGGCGGTCGCGCGGTCGATTTCGATAAACACCGAGCGGCCGTTGTCCTGCAGATCGGTCGCGACGTCGGCGAGTTCGGGCGCCTGCTTCAGGCGGTCGACCAGCTTCGGCACCCACGTCGTGAATTCGCCGATGTTCGGATCGGTCAGCATGAACTGGTACTGCGTCGGGCTCACGGTGGAGTCGATCGTCAGATCCTGCACCGGCTGCATGTACAGCGACGCGCCCGGAATGTGCGCGACGTCCTTTTGCAGCTGGCGGATCACGTCGCTCGCGGTGTTGCTGCGGTCATCGCGCGGCTTCAGGTTGATCAGCATGCGGCCGCTGTTCAGCGTGATGTTGCTGCCGTCCACGCCGATGAACGAGGTCAGGCTGTCGACGTCCGGGTTCTTCAGGATCTGCGTGGCGAGTTGCTGCTGACGCCCGGCCATCGACGCGAACGACACCGACTGCGGCATCTGCGTGATCGCCTGGATCACGCCGGTGTCCTGCACCGGGAAGAAGCCCTTCGGCACGAACACGTAGAGCAGCCCGGTCAGCACCAGCGTGAGCAGCGCGACGACCAGCGTGGAGCGCTGGCGGTTCAGCACCCACGTGAGCGCCACCGCATAGCGCGCGATCACCCAGTCGATGAAGCGGTGCGCCTTCGCTTCGAAGCGGTGGCTTTCGTGCGGCGGAGTGTGGCGCAGCAGCTTCGCGCACATCATCGGCACGAGCGTCAGCGACACGACCGCGGAAATCACGATCGTCACCGCCAGCGTGATCGCGAATTCGTGGAACAGCCGGCCGACCACGTCGCCCATGAAGAGCAGCGGGATCAGCACCGCGATCAGCGAGACCGTCAGCGAGATGATCGTGAAGCCGATCTGTTTCGAACCCTTCAGCGCGGCTTCGAGCGACGAGTCGCCCTCTTCGACGTAGCGCGCGATGTTCTCGATCATCACGATCGCGTCGTCGACGACGAAGCCGGTTGCGATGGTCAGCGCCATCAGCGATAGATTGTCCAGCGAGAAGCCGCACAGGTACATCACCGCGAGCGTGCCGATCAGCGACAGCGGCACCGACAGGCTGGGGATGATCGTCGCGTAGATGTTCGCGAGGAACAGGTACATGACGAGCACGACCAGCACGACCGACATCGCCAGTTCGAACTGCACGTCGCGCACCGACGCGCGGATCGTGGTGGTGCGGTCGGTGACGACCCGCACGTCGAGCGCGGCGGGCAGCGACTGCTGCAATTGCGGCAGCAGCTTCTTGATGCTGTCGACCACCTGGATCACGTTCGCGCCCGGCTGGCGCTGCACGTTCAGGATGATCGCCGGCGTGTTGTCGGCCCACGCGCCGAGCTTGGTGTTATCCGGGCCGTCGACGATGCTCGCGACGTCGGTCAGCATCACCGGGCGGCCGCTCTTGTACGCGACCACCGCGCTCTGGTACTCGTCGGCGCTGGTCAGCTGGTCGTTCGAGTTGATCGTGTAGTTGCGCGTCGGGCCGTCGAAGTTGCCCTTCGGCGTGTTGACGTTCAGGTTCGAGATCGTGGTGCGCAGATCGTCGAGATTCAGCCCGTACGCGGCGAGCGCGCGCGGGTTCGCCTGGATGCGTATGGCCGGGCGCTGGCCGCCCGACAGGCTCACCAGACCGACCCCCGCGACCTGCGAAATCTTCTGCGCGAGACGCGTGTCGGCGAGGTCCTGCACCTGCGTGAGCGGCAGCGTTTTGGACGTGAGCGCGAGCGTGAGGATCGGCGCGTCGGCCGGATTGACCTTCGCGTAGATCGGCGGCGCCGGCAGGTCCGACGGCAGCAGGTTGCCGGCCGCGTTGATCGCCGCCTGCACTTCCTGCTCGGCGATGTCGAGCGGCAGATCGAGGCTGAATTGCAGCGTGATGATCGACGAGCCGGCCGAGCTTTGCGACGACATCTGGTTCAGCGACGGCATCTGCCCGAACTGCCGCTCGAGCGGCGCGGTCACGGACGAGCTCATCACGTCTGGGCTCGCGCCCGGATAGAAGGTCTGCACCTGGATCGTCGGATAGTCGACCGACGGCAGCGCGGAAAGCGGCAGAAAGCGCAGCGCGACGAGGCCGACCAGCATGATTGCCGCCATCAGCAGCGCGGTGCCGACGGGACGCAGAATAAAGGCGCGGGATGGATTCATGCGGTAAGTGCCGTGCCGTTACTTTATTGCGACGCTTGCGACGCGTGTTTGCCGTGATGCGCGTGCGTGCCCGAGGCACCCGAGGCGCCCGCCGCCGCGCTTGCGCCCTGCACGGCGGATGCGCCACCGGCGCGGGCCGCCGGAATCGTGATCTTCGAGCCTTCGCGCAGGCGGTCCGAGCCATCGATCACGACGCGCTCGCCAAGCGTGAGGCCCGATTTGATGCTGGTGCGCTCGCCGTCCACCGGGCCCGGTTTGACCGCGCGCACCGTGACCGTGTTGTCGTCCTTGACGACGTACACGAACGGGCCCATCGAGCCGTTGAGCACCGCCGAAGTCGGCACGATCACCGCGTCCTTGATCGTGTCGACGAGCAGGCGCGTATTGACGAACTGATTCGGGAACAGCCTGTTGTTCCTGTTATCGAACAGCGCGCGCAGCCGCACGGTACCGGTGGTCGTGTCGATCTGGTTGTCCATCGTCTTCAGCGAGCCGACTTCGAGCGGCTGGGTGTTGCTGCGGTCGTACGCGGTGGCGGACAACTGCTCGCCGTTCTGCGTGTGCTGGATGATCTGCTGCAGGTTGTCCTCGGAGGTGGTGAAAATCACGCTGATCGGCTGCAATTGCGTGATCACGGCAATGCCGTTCGCGAGGCCCGACGTCACGTAGTTGCCCGGATCGACCTGGCGCAGGCCGACGCGCCCCGACACCGGCGCGGTGATGCGCGCGTAGATCAGGTCGAGTTTGAAGCTGTCGATGTTCGCCTGATCCGATTTCACGGTGCCTTCGTATTGCCGCACGAGCGACGCCTGCGTGTCGACCTGCTGGCTCGCGATCGAATCTTGCGCGAGCAGCGTCTGATAGCGCTTCAGGTCGAGGCGCGCGGTGGCGAGCAGCGCCTGATCGCGCACCAGCGTGCCCTCGGCGTTGCGCAGTGAAATTTCGTAGGGACGCGGGTCGATCTGGGCGAGCACGTCGCCCTTTTTGACCATCTGGCCTTCCTTGAAGTACACGTCCTGCAGCACACCGCTCAATTGCGGCAGCACGGTGACGGTGGCGAGCGGAGTGACCGTGCCGAGCGCGGTCAGCACGACCGGCATCTCGCCCTGGGTCGCGGTCGCGACATGCACCGGTTGGGCCATATTGGCCATTGCAGCGCCACGGCCGAAGCGGCCGCCGCGCGCGCCGCTCGCGGCCCCCGGCGCGCTCGCTCCGGGGGCCGGCGTGCCCCACGGATGCCAGCGCCACAGCACGATGCCGAGAATGACCAGCGCGGCGACGATCAATCCAATGGTGCGGCCGCGATGCCGTTTCACCGTACCGGGCGCGCCGGCCTGCGCTGTGCCGGCGCTCGGTTGGGAAGCCGGGGCGGCGGGGCGTTGGGTTTCCGGATGCTTTTGTTGTTCGTCCATCGGTTCGGTCAGGTGACTGGCTCTTTGATGTGAATTGCTCGTGCGGTTGTCACCGTTGAGGGGCGACGGACCGCGCGCGGGCGGTATGACAGGCGGTCGGGGCAGCGGGCGCGCGATGCACGCCGCAGCGCGATGCTACCCGACGCGCGGGACAGAGATGTTAACGCACGGTGAAGCACGGTGAAGCGCACGGTAAAAGAGCACGACAGGCGCGAAGCACAGCGCGCCGCGCCGTCATCGCGGCCCGACGCGCCTGCCGCGGGCCGCGCGCCTTGTCGTGCGGGCTTTGCGCCACGGGATGCATGATCGTACGTTGCGGCCTCAGTAACAGTCCAGCCATCTATTTTTCTTTTGATTACGAAGGTTACAGGATGTCGGGAAATTGTCGGCCGGCCACGCGATGCCCGTGTAATGCGGGATAAGGCGACGGTAGCGGCGGGGTGATCGAGCGGGCGGCGCGTGAGCGGCGGCGAGCGCTTTTTACAAAGCGCAAGCGCGGATCGCATTCGTCCGTTCGATAAAGGCCGCGCCGCGCAATCTGCCGCCGCGGCCTCAGCGCGCCAGCAACGACACCGTCGCGATCCCGAGAATCGTCATGACGAGCGATGCGCTCACATGAATCGCGATTTCGCCCGCCGCCCAGCCGAGTCTGCCGTCCTGCAGCCGCTGCACGACTTCGGCGGAGAATGTCGAGAACGTCGAGAGTCCGCCCATCAGGCCGGTGATCACGAAAAGCCGCCATTCCGGTGCGAGTTGCGGCACGCGCGCGAAGCCCGCCACCGCGACGCCGATGATATAGCCGGCGATTACGTTTGCCGCGAGCGTGCCGAGCGGCAGCCCGCTAAAGAGGCCGTTCAGACGAAAGCCGAGGAACCAGCGGAATAGCGAGCCAAGTGCGCCGCCAATGGCGACGGCGAGAAAGGACCAGTACATGGGGAGCGCAGGTAAACCGGAAGGTCGACAAACCGGTTCATGCGGACGAGATGATGCCGCGTCCGCATGACCGGGCGTAGCAGGCATCATCAGCCCCAAGGGCGGTTAATGGAGAATGCCATCTCCAGCGGCGAAGTCTAACACCGGCACGGGCATTCGGGGCCAGGTGAGCAGCCGGCCCCGACAGCGACGATATTTCGTCGGCACTGTGCGTGGGCACTGCGCGGCGGCTCGCCGGGTCCGCGCCTGGCGCGCGCCGCGTCTTGCACGATACGCGCGAGCGCACGCGCCACGCGAGCGGCCAGCTCGCCCGCCGCCATCTCACTCCGGGGTCGCCGAAATCTTGTGGATCGACAGATCCGCGCCGTTGAATTCCTCTTCCTGGTCGAGCCGCAGGCCGACCGTCATGCGGATCACGCCGTACACGATCGTGCCGCCGACCCCCGACACGACGATGCCGCCGAGCGTGCCGATGACCTGCGAGCCGAACGACACGCCGCCCAGACCGCCGAGCGCATGCGTGCCGAAGATGCCGGCCGCGATGCCGCCCCACGCGCCGCACAAGCCGTGCAGCGGCCACACGCCGAGCACGTCGTCGATGCGCCAGCGGTTCTGCACGCAGGTGAACATATAGACGAACAGCACGCCGGCAATGCCGCCCGTCACCAGCGCGCCGAGCGGGTGCATGATGTCCGAGCCCGCGCACACCGCGACGAGCCCGGCGAGTGGGCCGTTATACGTGAAGCCGGGGTCGTTGCGGCCGGCGCACCATGCGCTCAGTGTGCCGCCGACCATCGCCATCAGCGAATTGACCGCGACGAGGCCGCTGATCTTGTCGAGCGTCTGCGAGCTCATCACATTGAAGCCGAACCAGCCGACCGTCAGCACCCATGCGCCGAGCGCGAGAAACGGAATGTTCGACGGCGGATGCGCGGCGATCCCGCCGTCGCGATGGTAGCGGCCATGGCGCGCGCCGAGCAGCAGCACGGCGGGCAGCGCGACCCAGCCGCCGAAGGCATGCACGACCACCGAGCCGGCGAAGTCGTGAAACGGCGCGCCGAATACGTGCGCAAGCCAGTCCTGGATGCCGAAGCGGTCGTTCCACGCGATCCCTTCGAAGAACGGGTAGACGAAGCCGACCAGCACGAAGGTCGCGAATAGCTGCGGGTTGAATTTCGAGCGTTCCGCGATGCCGCCGGACACGATCGCGGGAATCGCGGCGGCGAACGTCAGCAGGAAGAAGAAACGCACCAGCCCATAGCCGTTGTGCCGGGCAAGCGACTCGGCGCTGCCGAAGAACTGCACGCCATACGCGATCGTGTAGCCGATAAAGAAATACGCGATCGTCGAAACCGAAAAGTCCACCAGAATCTTGACGAGGGCATTGACCTGATTCTTCTTGCGCACCGTGCCGAGCTCGAGAAACGCAAAGCCCGCATGCATCGCCAGCACCATGGCAGCCCCGAGCAGAAGAAACTCGGTATCGGCGCCGGTTTTCAGACTATCCATCGATGTGTCCCGCTTATGCCAAAAAAGTGCGCTATGTGAGCAAGAAGCGGGCCAAATCTGTGCCGGCCGCATCGATCCGGTGCAATCGGGCACCGGATGGGAGCCGCTTGCGAGCAGCCCGTCCGGCGGCGGACCGTGCGCCGCACCTCGACAGATATTTGAAGCACAACAGCAGTGCATTCGCCCGGAATGGAGGCGGAAATGATCCATGGCGGGGCATGACATTCGATTTCAATTACGGTTTTATTCCGGCCGCTGACGCCTGCGTGCCCGCTCGACGGCACGCAGGCCGCGGCATCGACGTTCGCGTTCGCGCTCAGTTGTGTCCCTCTTTGTCTTCCTGCCCAAACGCCGACATAATGTGCCGAGCCGCGCATGATCCGCCGGCCACTTCCTCCGACCCGCACGCATGAGACTGACCACCAAAGGCCTGTTGCTGATCGCGATTCCGGCCGTCTTCGAACTTGCGCTGCTCTCCGGGCTCGTGAAGGCGCAGATCGATACCGCGCAGGCGGAGCGCTGGGCGATACATAGCGAGGAAGTGCTGCGGCAGACCACCGCGATTCTCGATCCGGTGCTCGCGGAGTCGGTGGCATTGCGCGGCGCGGTGCTTGCCAACGACGCGCGTTTTTCGACGCCGGTCAGGACCTGGGTGGACGTCGACCGGCGCATCGATCAACTGGCCGAACTCGTCGCCGACAACCCGGCGCAAGTCGAGCGCGTGGCCGAGGTGCGCCAGGCGGTGCAGGCGTACCGGCAATGGTCGGACCGGATTCAGGATCTGCTGCACGCGGGGCGGCGCGCCGATGTCGTCGAGCGCTTTCGCGATCTTGCCGGCGCCGACGTGCTCGATCGGTTCCGCTTGCAGATCGCCGCGTTCCAGACCGAGGAGCGGCGTCTCGATACGCTGCGCTCGAACGCCGCGAGTGCCGCGCGCGAGCGGCAGCAGACGTTGATCGTCGCGGCCGGGTTCGGCTCGCTGCTGTTCGTCGCGCTGGCCGTGTGGCTGTTCACTCGCGGCGTGCGCGGCCGGCTCGCGCTGCTGTCGGACAACGCCGGCCGGCTCGCCGGCAACGAGCCGCTCGCGCCGCTCGGCGTGGGCCGCGACGAGATCGCGCAACTCGATCTGACCTTGCACGAAACCAGCCGGCGTCTGCTCGAAGCCGAGCGCATCGAGGCGCGCTTTCATGCGGATCTCGAACGCCGCGCGGCCGAACTCGTGCGCATCAACGAGACGCTGCGCCAGCAGACTCAGGAAAACGAGATGTTTATCTACAGCGTGTCGCACGATCTGCGCGCGCCGCTCGTGAACCTGCAAGGCTTCTCGAAGGAGCTGATCCGCGCGAGCGACGATCTGCGCGCGGCGGTGCGCGAATCGTCGCTCGCGACGGGCACGCGGCGGCGCATCGAGCGGATCGTCGACGAGGATATCGGCGAGGCGCTGCATTATCTGCAGACCGCCGTGCTGCGGGCGTCGCACATCATCGACGCGCTGCTGCGGCTGTCGCGGGTCGGCCACGTCGAGTACCGGCGCCAGAGGGTCGACGTGCGCGACATCGTGCAGCGCGTCGTCGATGCGATGCAGGGTTCGATCCGGGCGCGGCGCGCGCGCGTGAGCGTCGGCGAGCTGCCGCCGGTATGGGGTGACCCGACCGCGCTCGAACAGATCTTCGCGAACCTCATCGGCAATGCGGTCAACTACCTGGACCCGGCGCGCGAAGGCCGTATCGAGATCGGCACCACGCCCGCGCCGCCGGGCGTGCATTCACTGCGTATCTTCTATGTGCGCGACAACGGCCTCGGCATTCCGGCGATCGCGCTGCCACGTCTTTTCAACGCGTTCCAGCGGCTGCACGGCAATGCGACGGCCGGCGAGGGCATCGGTCTCGCGCTCGTGCGGCGGATGGTCGAGCGGCACGGCGGGCGGGTATGGGCGGAATCGAAGGAAGGGACCGGCACGACGTTTTATCTGTCGTTGCCGGAAGCCGGGGCGGCCGTGGGCGCGAACCCGGCGGCACGCAAGCTCGCGGCGGCGGCGGCGTCGGCGGCGTCGGCGGCGATCGGCGCGCGGCCGGTTGCGAGCGCGGGTCAGCTATCGCGTGACAGGGGGAACGCGCGCGCGGACATGGAAGCACGCGAGTCCGCCGACAGCAGAGCGAGCGTCAGCACGCCCGCGCGCTCCGTCGATCCGGCGGCCGGTATCGGTACGCGGCGAGCGTGATGAGTCGAGCCGCAGTGCGGCTCGTGAAAGCACACGCGCGCGCTGCCCGGCTCAGTGCTCGATACGCGTGCCGAGCACGGCGAGGAACTGCCGCAGCCACTCGGGATGCGCGGGCCACGCGGGCGCGGTGACGAAATTGGCATCGGTGATCGCGGCGTCGACCGGGATGTCCGCATATTCGCCGCCGGCCAGTTTCACTTCGGGCGCGCAGGCCGGATACGCGGAAATGCGCTTGCCGCGGATCACGTCGGCGGCGGCGAGCAGTTGCGCCGCGTGGCAGATCGCCGCGATCGGCTTGCCCGCCTCGGCGAATTGCCGAACCATGTCGATCACCTTCGGATTGAGCCGCAGATATTCGGGCGCGCGGCCGCCGGCAATCGCGAGCGCATCGTACTGGTGCGGATCGATGTCGTCGAAGCTTGCGTTCAGCGTGAACTGGTGGCCCGGCTTCTCGGTGTAGGTCTGATCGCCTTCGAAATCGTGGATCGCGGTCTTCACGCGCTCGCCGGCCTTCTTGTTCGGGCAGACCGCGTCGACGATATGGCCGACTGCCTGCAGCGCCTGAAACGGCACCATCGTTTCATAATCCTCGGCGAAGTCGCCGGTCAGGAACAGGATCTTCTTTGCCGCCATCGTAGGGCTCCAGTTGGTCAACGGGACATGGCGCCGAGCGTCGGACATGCATCGGCGCGGGGAGAAGCTGACAGATGCTGATTGATGCTGATTGATGCCGGGTGACGCCCGGGCAGTCTACTCCATCGTGTTTGACAGAACGGCGACGACGCAACGCGATGGCCGGGACGTGCGACGCTTCGGCGGTATCATGGGCGCGTGTTCGTCTGCACGGGGCCGCGTTGCGCGGCTGATACCCATACATGATTTCATCTCTTTCCTCGTCGTTGCCGCGCCGCGCGGCGTGCGTTCTGTTCGTATTCGGCGCGCTGGCCGCGTGCCAGAAGAACGACGCGTCGGTCGGGCAGGTTGCGGGCAAGCTCGACGATGCCGCCCAGGCCGCCGGCCAGAAGCTCGATCAGGCGGCGAGCTACGTCGGCCGGCAGGTCGATGCGACCAGGGCCGCCGCGCAACAGAACCTCGAATCCGCCTCCGCGCCGTCGATCAGGATCGATCCCGCGGCGCTTGCGTCCACCGCCCAGGCCAATCTGCACAGCGCGGCGAGCGTGGCCAACGCGCAACTCGACAAGGCGGCTTCGATTACCGGGCAGGGTCTCGAAGCGGCGGGGCGCAAGTTGCAGGCCTGGTCAGCGCAAAATTCCGCGTCGACGAGTTCCGCCGATTCCTCCGACGCCCGGAAGCAGATGGACAAATGACATGCGTACAAGTCGATTCGAGCGTCTGGCGGCGGTAGTAAATGTAATTACCATCATTACACTTTGTCGTGGCCGGACGGATTCTCTGTGAACACGAGTAGCCGGTTTGCATTTGCCGTCCATGTGCTCGCGCTGCTGTCGCTGCAGGCTGGCGTGCCGCTATCGTCGGAGCTGATCGCCGGCAGCGTGAATACGAATCCCGCGTTGATCCGACGTTTGCTGGCGATGCTCGCGCAAGCGGGCCTGACCACGTCGCAGCTCGGTGCGGGCGGCGGCGCATTGCTCGCGCGCGCGCCCGAGCGGATCACGCTGCTCGAGGTATACCGCGCGGTGGAAGACGCGCAATTGCTGGCCCTGCATCGCGAGGATCCGAATCCGGCGTGCATGGTGGGGCGCCATATTCAGGGCGTGCTGCGCGGGGTGATCGACGAAGCACAGCGCGCGATGGAAGCATCGCTTGGCACGCGCACACTCGCCGATGCGACCGCGGACGTGGTGCGGGCGGAAAAGCAGCGCGGGCGCAGGCGTCGCGGGTAAGATCGGGACACGCGCACGAACGGACGGACGGGGTGAGCACCCCGTTTTTTTCACTCGATATGTAACCAATTCGGTTGCATATAAGACATCGGGAGTACGTTGAAATGAGCAGGTCACTGAAGATCGCATTATTCGGCGCAACCGGCATGATCGGCTCGCGGATCGCGGCGGAAGCCGCGCGTCGCGGGCATCGGGTGACGGCGCTCGTGCGCGATCCGGCGCGCGTGCCGGCCGGCGTCGCGAATCTGCACGCGGCGCGCGCCGATCTGCTCGACGCCGCGAGCGTCGGCGCGGCGGTGCGCGGCCACGACGCCGTGGCGAGCGCGTATGCGCCGCCGCAGACCGACCTCGCGGCGCTCGTCGCCGCGACGCACGCGCTGGTGGAAGGTGTGCGCGCGGCGGGTCTGAAGCGCGTCGTGGTGGTGGGCGGGGCGGGCTCGCTCGAAGTCGCGCCGGGCAGGCAACTGGTCGACACCGACGGTTTTCCGGACGCCTATAAGCCGATCGCGCTCGCACACCGCGATGCGTTCGACTACTACCGCCGCGTCACCGATCTCGACTGGACGTTCTTCGCGCCGGCCGCGCTGATCGCGCCGGGCGAGCGCACCGGCAAATTCTGCACGGGCGCCAACGCACTGATCACCGACGCGCACGGCAATAGCCGCATTTCCGCGGAAGACTATGCGATCGCGTTCGTTGACGAACTGGAGCAGGGCCGTTTCATCCGTGAGATCGCGACGCTCGCGTATTGAGCGGAACGGGATGCCGATCGAATTGCCGGCGGCGCCGCGCGTTTTGCGCTCGCGGCAAGCCAATGCGCGCTCACCTGAACGCACGAATACGCAAACCGGCGTCGGGCAGGCATGAACCCTGACGCACACCCGTTGCCGCCCGCGCAAGCCCTCTAACATTCGGTTACGCATGTTCGGGCGCACGGGGCAAAACTGCGGCTACACTGGCGTCTTCCGTTTTCCTACGGATTGCCATGCAGTCATGCCCGTCGCGGCGTGAGTCCGAGGCTGTACCGTCCGATGGCGCGCAGCAGCCGGCGACCCGCACCGCCCCTTATTTTTCCTCCGACCTTACCGCCCGCACGATTGAGCGCGAACACCGCGAGCCTGGCGGCAGGGCGCGCCGTCGAACGCCAATAGCTGCGAGACCGCATAGCTGGATCGCCGCATTGCTGTGCGCGGCGCTGTTGCTGTGCATCGGCGCGCTGCCGCTGCAAGCCGTGGCCGCCGGGCCGGCGGCCGGCACCGGCACGCCGGTCATCCCCGCGTTGCAGAGCCTGATCAACAGCGCGACCGTGAGCGCGGCGGCGCCGGCTTCGGCGGCATCGGGCGCCTCCGCGGCCGATGCGGCCTCCGCGCCTTCACCCGCGAGCCAGGCGGAACTCGCGCGTTCGCTCGACAGCGTGATCGCGACGCTCGACAACGATCGCCAGCGCAGCGCGCTCGTCAGTCAGTTGAAAAAACTGCGCGACGTATCGCAAAACGCCGCGCAAACCGTCGGACAGCCGGCGCCACCGAGCCCGGGGCTGCTCGGCGCGATCGCATCGGGCATCGCGTCGTTCGAATCGGACGTGCATCAGGGCCGCACGCCAGTGCGTTACTGGGGCGGGCGTCTCACCGCGGCCGGCAACGAGCTGTTCACGATCGTCTCCGGGCAGGGGCGCGAGAGCCTCGGCCGCATCCTGCTGTCGATGTTCGCGATGCTGGCCGGCTGGGGCGCGTGCGCGGGCGCGCTGATCTATCTGCAGCACCGGCTTTACCGGCGCTTCGGTATCGATCTCAAATTGCGGCCGAATCCGACCACGCGCGAGCTGCTGATCTTCGCGCTGCGCCGCGTCGGCCCATGGATCATCGCGTTTCTCGCCGCGCTGCTGTTCGTGCGCGCGATGCCCGATGCGCTCGGCCGCACGCTCGGCATGGTGGTCGCGTATGCGATCGTCGCGGGTGCGGTGTTTTCGGCGATCTGCCTGATCATGTTTTCGCTGTTCGGCTCCGGGCACCGCCGGATCGCAGTGCGGCTGCTGATCGATCACGCGCGGCGCGTGCTGTTCGTGATCGGCGTGTGCGGCGCGCTCGGCGACGCGGCCGTCAATTACGACGTCGCGCATCAACTCGGCTCGAATCTGGCCGCGCTGATTTCGACCGCGGCCAATATGACGGCCGCCGTGCTGACCGGCTATTTCGCGGTCGCGTTCCGGCGCCCGGTCGCGCATCTGATCCGCAACCGGCCGTACGAGCAGCGCAACGATCACAAGGCCGCGACCGATGCGTTCGACGTGCTCGCCGCGCTGTGGCACGTGCCGGTACTCGTGCTCGCGGCCGCATCGGTGGTCGCCACGCTCGGCGGTTCCGGCACCAGCGAAAACGTCTTGCAGATCTCGATCGTCACCGCGTTGCTGCTGGTGCTGGCGTTTTTCCTGTCCGCGATCGTGCTGCGCATGACGCGTCCGCGCAGCGCTCGCGCGCGGCGCCGCTCCCCGTATCTGACACGGCTGCTGCGTTTTTGCGGCACGCTGCTCACGCTGTTCATCTGGCTGTTTTTCTTCGAGCTCGCCGCGCGTTTATGGGGCGTTTCGCTTGCCGCGATGGTCGAGAAGAACGTCGCCGCGCGCGGCATCGCGCATGCGATGACGGCCATCGTCGCGACGCTGTTCATCGCGTGGCTGCTGTGGATTCTGGTCGACACCGCGATCACCGAAGCGCTCAATCCCGGCAGTGCGCGCAACAAGGCGCGCGCGCCGAGCATGCGCGCGCGCACGATGCTGCCGCTCGTGCGCAACGTACTGCTGGTGACGATCATGACGATCGCCGCGATCGTTACGGCCGCCAATCTCGGCATCAACGTGACGCCGCTGCTGGCGGGCGCGGGCGTGATCGGTCTCGCGATCGGCTTCGGCGCGCAGTCGCTCGTGACCGATCTGATCACGGGCCTGTTCATCATCATCGAGGACACGATTTCGGTTGGCGACTGGATCGATGTCGACGGCGGGCATGCGGGCACGGTCGAGCATCTGTCGATTCGCACCGTGCGGCTGCGCGACGGGCAGGGCGCAATTCACGCGATCCCGTTCTCGCAGATCAAGATCGTGAAGAACCTGTCGCGCGATTTCGCCTATGCGGTGTTCGAGGTACGCCTGTCGTTCTCGACCGACGTCGATCAGATCATGGAACTGATTCGCGAGGTCGGCGCCGAGCTGATGGCCGATTTCCGCTACCGGCGCGAAATGCTCGGACCGATCGAGGTGTGGGGGCTCGACCGCTTCGATCCGAACTGGATGGTCGTCAAAGGGCAGATCAAGACCCGTCCGCTGCAGCAATGGAGCGTCGCGCGCGCCTTCAATCTGCAACTCAAACGCAAGATGGACGAGGCGGGGATCGAGATTCCGGTTGCGCAGATGCGGGTGTATACGTCATCGAAGGACAGCGAGGGCGAGCCGCTGCGCGACGATGAGATGACCGGATTCGTCGCGCCCGTGGATGGGCACGAGAGCCGCCATGTGCATGACGAATCGCATGTGCAAACGCATGAGCATGAGCGGACGCATGAATGGATGTCCGCAAGCGCGCGCGATCGGGCCGCGGGAGCGATGCCGGCTCCGGCGCACGAAACAATGCATGAGCGGCGCTACGAAAGAGCGCGCGTATGGACCCCCGAAGGTACGCACGAAAGCTCGCCGGAAAGGAGCCACGAAAGGGCGCATGAGAACGTGCACCCGGGCGCGCGCGAGTCCGCCGGGAGCGGCGCTTCGCCGCCTGCGTCGACGCAGTTGCCGCTCGCGCCGGCGCGCGACGTCTCGCACGAGCCCCGTCCGGCGCCGCCGCCGACCGGACAGACAGCGCCGGTTCCGCCGCAGATTCCGACGGCCGGCGATGGGGGCGGCAAGAGCTGACGCGCTACGCGGTGCCGGCGCGCGGCACATGCATTGCGGCACGCGTGCTTCGCGAAACGGACCGCCGGGCGTTCGGCGCGATGACTTCGATCGATGCCGGCCGACGCCGTGGCGTGCCGGCGGTCAGCCGGTCAGACCAATGCCACCGGGGCGGCCACGCGCACGATGTCATTCACATCGGTGCCGATCCGCGCGCCTTCGACCCCATAGATATGCAGCGACACGGCGGGCGCATTGCTGTTATTGCCAAGCCGGTGAATCGCGCCGCGGCCGCTGCCCACGAACGACACCGCGCCGCGCTTGCGAGCCTGCGAGCGCAACGGGCTCGCGCAATCCTGTACATCGTTCCATTCGTAGATCGTTTCGCTGAGCTGGCCTTCGACCACCGCATAACCGCACCACGTGTGATGCGCGTGCACCGGGCTCGTCTGGCCCGGCTGCCACACCAACGCCGCGATCGCGTAGCGGCCGAGCGGGTCGGCGGCGAGCAGGTGGCGGCGATAGCATTCGGCCGAGCCTTCGCGTTGCGCGGCATCGAGCAGATCCGGGGCGGCGGCTGCTTCCGCGAGCGCGATACGCATACTGCGCGCAAAGAACGTCGAGCGCGACGCGTCCGGAAATTTCGCGCCGGCTTCGAGTATCGCGTCGAGCGTGTCGCAAAGCCGCGCGAGCGGCTTGCCGTTGCGCTCGCTCGGCATTGCGGCGGACGGTTTCGCCGTGCCCAGTCCGGCTTGCCCGGCTTGCTCGGCGAGCGCTGCGAGGAAGCTCGAAGTGCGCTCGAAACTGCTGGTGCGGAGGTCGTCGCTCATGATCAGGGTGCAGCGTATCCGCTGCTTATCGGCTATTGTCGGTATCGATATTTATACCCGTTTGACCGGAGAAAGAGTTTCCATATAATTCCCCTCGGGCTCTAAAACATAGAATAATTTCCTATCGAGGGTGCCTCATGGGTATGGATATCATCGACCGCAAGCTGCTCGAACTGCTGCAGGAAGACGCGACGATGCCGATCGCCGAACTCGCGCAGCGCGTGAATCTGTCGCAGACGCCATGCTGGAAGCGGCTGCAGCGCCTGAAAGAGGCGGGCGTGATTCGCGCGCAGGTGGCGCTGTGCGATGCGCGCAAACTGGGAGTGGGCACGACGGTGTTCGTGGCGGTGCGCACCAACCAGCATACCGAGGCGTGGGCCACCGCATTCACGCAGGCGGTGCGGGACATCCCGGAGGTGGTCGAGGTGTACCGGATGAGCGGCGAAACCGACTATCTGCTGCGCGTGGTGGTATCCGACATCGATGATTACGACCGTATCTACAAACGGCTGATCACGACCGTGCCGCTGTACGACGTCAGTTCGAGTTTCGCGATGGAGCAGATCAAGTACTCGACGGCGCTGCCGGTGCGCTCTTCGGCGGTAACGTGAAAACCGCCGGCCACCTGCGCGGCGCCGGCGGATTGCCACGCGCGTGCCTCTCAGCGTAACGCTCGATGCACGGGGTATCGGGCGGGCGCACCGCTTGCTGCTGCTAGCTAGCTAGCCAGGAAGGCGAGCGCCACGCGTTTCTCGCCTTCGCCGGCGCTGTCGACTGCAAGCCGTGTGCAAGCTCAGTGGGCGTAGAATTCCGCCTTCCCTGACCCATCCGCGATTGCTTCGCGAACCGAGCCCGCTTCATGAACAAACCGCCGCGCAAGAAGAACCCGACCTTTGGCATCGCCGTCTTTATCGTGGTCGCGATCCTGCTGGTGATTGCCACGCTGTTCTATAACGCGATCCACGAAAAACGCGAGTTCGACAGCCAGGACGCGCAGGGCCCGTCGGTTGCATCGCAGGCCGCGGCGGCCGGCAATGCGATGAAGCCCGCGAGCGGCGCGATGCAGTAGCGCGACGGCGCGGCAGGCCTGCCTCCGGGGTGCTCGCGGGGGGCTGCTTCTTCATCAGACAACCGGCCCGGGGCGCTTTCCGAGCCGCTTCACGACTGTTTTCACGACCGTTTTCACGGTGTTTCCAGGTCGATGTCCAGCCGCCTCTCCGGCTTCACTCGTCCGGCAGCCGGATAATGCTCGCGTCCTTGCGAATCTGTGCCGACGCGGCGAGCATCTGCTTGCACTGGTGAGCCAGTTGCTTCATGTCATGCACGGCATCGGCCGCGTAGTCCGGCGATTTCTCCGTTGCGACGACCATCGCATCGAGTTCGCGAGTCATCAGCTTGATCTGTTCGCCTTGTTCGGCTGGCAAGGCGGTGCCGGCTTCCGCCGCGGTGAGGTTGTCGCGCACGAGACTGAGCGCGCGTTGAAGCGGCTGTAGCGAGATGTCCTCGGCCTGCTGCCGCTGTTGCGCGGAGGTGCGCAGCAACGGCGCGGCGGCGGTGATCTGCGACGCAAGCACATGGCTGCGCACGAGCAGGCCATTGAGTTCGGGCACGAACTTCTGCGCGGACTTCGGCTCGAGCATCATGCGCTGGAACGCCTGTCCGAGATTCGCGAATGCGACGTGGACGTTCTTGCGCGCGAGCCGGTAGCGGTAATCGCGATCGAGCGCGGTGGCCGCCGCGGTGGCGGCTGCCGACGCGCCGCCAGCGGGGCGCGCGGTTGCATTGCTGATCGTGGCGGGGTTGCCGGCCGTATTGGCCGCGGCTGCGTTCACGGTGGCGCCGGTGGCTGGTGGGGCCGGCGTGTCGGCGTCGGCAGCGATACCTGTGGCGGGTTCGGTCCCGCTTGCCGCGCGAGCGCCCACCGCAGCACCGGCGCCAGCACTGACACCAACTCCCGCGCCCGCACCAGCCCCGACACCGACACCAACTCCCGCGCCGGCGAGCGCCGGCCCCGCGAAGCCGATGGCCGGGTCCGCCATTGCCGCGGCCGGCGCGCGCGCACCCGCCTCGGTCACGGTAGCCGCCACGGCCGCCGCCGGCTTGCCGCTCCACCACCAGCTCGCTTCCAGATACTGTCGCGTCGCGCTGATCATGTTGTTGACGAGCTTGCCCATCAGCCGGTATTCCCAGTACGGGAACAGATGGCTCGCCGCGATCGCAATTGCGCAGCCGACCACGGTGTCGATCGCGCGCTCGCCGATGATGCGCATGCTGCCCGGCGCGAGCAGATGGAACATCAGCAGCACATACGACGACGTGAACACGACGCTCGCCGTGTAATTGAACAGCAGCAGGCTGTAGCTCATCACCATCGACGCGAACATCACGACCATCAGGATGTGCGGCTCCTTCACGAAGATGATCAGCGCGATGCTCGCCGCGCAGCCGATCAGCGTGCCGATGATCCGCTGGCCGTTGCGCTGCTTGGTCAGCGAGTAACCCGGCTTCAGGATGATGACCGTGGTCATCACGATCCAGTACGCGTTGGTGAGCGGCAGCAGCCGGCCGAGCCAGAAGCCGATCGCGACCGCGATCGTCACGCGCAGCGCGTGACGGAAGCTCGGCGAGGCCATCGTCAGATTCGAGAAGATCTGCCCGAACGGCACCCGGCGGCTCGATACGAAGCGGTTGAGCGCCTCGTCGATGCGCAATTCGGTTTCGGTCGCGCCCGGTTCGGTCGTCAGACTGCGGCGCATCTTGTCGATCAGCCGCGTGGCGCTCCAGATGCGCCGGAAATTCGCCGACACCGCCGAATACGCCTCCGGGTTCTGCGCGGGCAACGCCCGCTTGCGCATCAGCTCGATTTCGTACTCGATTGCGCGCAATTCGGCCTTCACGTTCACGCGCTTGCGCGGCGCCTGGTTCTGCAGCACCGCGAGCCCGATCTCCTCGAGATCCTCGGCCGCCTTGCGGATCAGGTCGCGATAGAACACCAGCAGATCCGAGCCGCCGAACGTGCTGCGCACCAGCGTGTAGTCGGTTTGCGCGCCGACGAACAACTCGTGCAGATCGACCGTATTGATGAACAGGTTGTACAGCATCGCGCGGCGCGGTTCGAGCTTGCCGCGTTTTAGCGTCGGCAGATTGCGCAGCACGATGTCGCGCGCGGCGTCCTGGCGCTCGACCGTGGAGATCTGCTTGTCGACGAGATTGCGGTAGCACTCGTCGAGATCGTTGTCGAGGTCGTAAAACGCGGCGCGCGCGAGCAGGTAGTCGGCGCACGCGAACACGCTTTCGGCGAGCGCCTGCTGCTCGATGCGATGCCTCATCCAGCGGCTCACGAAGGTCGACCAGTAGGTGTACCAGAGGCCGCCGAGCAGGATCCATGACGCGTTGACGAGCGCCTGCGTCGGCGTGAAGTGCTCCTCGAGCGTCATGATCATCATGAACAGCGTCGCGAAGCTGATCTGCGGCCAGCGGTTGCCGTACACGACGATCAGCGACAGCACGAACGTGAGCGGCACGACGGTGCACCACAGCGCGACCGGATTGACGGTGGCAAGCCCGGTGGCGAGCGCGGACAGAAAGCCGATCACCGTGCAGGCTAGCATCTCGTTGTGCTTGTACTTGAGCGGTCCGGGCATATCGACGACGCAGGCGCCGAGCGCGCCGGTCGCGATCGTGAAGCCGAGCTCGCGATTGTGAAACACAATGAGGCACAGGATTGCCGGTAACGACACGCCGACCGCGATACGCAGGCCTCCATAGAAGTACTGGCTATAGAGGAATTTTTTTATTTCGACCGAATAGCGCATCGACTACCTGGAATCCATTCACCGAAAGAAGCGAAGTTGAGAGACAGCCGCGGTTGAAAAGACAGCGCGAAGCTGCCGTTGAGTCTAACTGATTTTGCACGCGTTCTGACCTCGGCCGTTCGGCCAGGTTATGCCCTGGGAGCGCGTTTGTTATGCTGTCGCTTCAATGTCTGCCGTGGCTTGCGCTTGCCGCCCGCATGCCGCCCGCTTGCCGTCCGCTTGCAACCCGCATGCCGCTCACAGGCCACCCGCGTATCACGTCTTACCCGGAATCCATGCTCCAGCTCTTCTACTCGAACCGCTATGAAACGCTGGTTGGCGCGCTGCTCGACGACCTCGCGCGGGCGCCGTCCGACCCCTGGAGCGCGCAGCCCGTGATCGTGCCGAGCGCGGCCGTGCGCCGGCGGCTCGAACTCGATATCGCGACGCGCCAGGGCATCTGCGCAAACATTAACTTCTGTTACCTCGCGCAATGGCTGTGGGCGCAGATCGGCCGCGTGATCGAGGTGCCGCGGCATTCGCCGTTCGCGCCGGACCGGCTCGTGTGGCGCTGCTACCGGTTGCTGCAGAATGGGCGGCAGGCGGACGAAGCGCTGTCGTGGAACGCGTCGCCGCGTCTGCGCACCTATCTGGATGCGGCGGACGCGTCGATGCGCTATGAACTCGCGCGGCGCGTGGCGACCGTGCTCGATCACTATCTGACCTATCGGCCCGAATGGCTGCTGCAGTGGCAGAAGGGCGCCTCGATCTTCGCGGGCGGAGCGGCGCAGCCAGGCGCGGACGAGAGCGGTCCGCGCCTCGCCGGTGCGAGCGACGCGGCGCGCGAGGACGAGCGCTGGCAGGCGGCGCTGTGGCGCGCGGTGCTGGCCGAAGTCGCGCAGGCCGAGGAGCCCGCGAGCGGGCACGCGCGTACGCCCGCGGCCGCGCTGCCGCCCGCGTACCGCTTCCTCGATCAGATCGGCACGCTCGATCTCGAGGCGATCTCGAACGCGCGATGGCCGGAGGCCGTCAGCGTGTTCGCGTTGCCGACCATGCCGCCGCTGCATATCGCGTTGTTGCGCGCGCTGTCGCGCTGGGTCGACGTGCGCCTGTACGTGATGAACCCGTGCCGCGAGTTCTGGTTCGACGTCGTCAGCGAAGGCCGCGTGCAGGCGCTCGACGCGGCGGGGCAACTGGACTATCAGGAGGTCGGTCATCCGCTGCTCGCCGAATGGGGGCGGCAGACCCAGGCGCAACTGCATATGCTGCATGAGCTGACCGAGAGTGCGGCGTCCGCCGAAACCGGCGAGTTCACCGGCAATCCCGAGCCGAGCTGGCTCGCGGCGGTGCAAAACGGCATCCTCGAGCTGCGCGCGGAAACGGATGCCGACGAACCGCCGATCGAGCGCGGCATCGAGGTGCACGTCTGCCACAGCCTGTCGCGTCAGCTGGAAGTGCTGCATGACCGGCTGCTCGGCTGGTTCGACGAATGCGACGATCTGCAGCCGTCCGACGTGCTGGTCGCGGTATCCGATCTGGCGGCCGCCGGCCCGCTGATCGACGCGGTGTTCGGCACCACGCCGGCTGGCGACACGCGCCGCATTCCGTATCGGATCACCGGCTTGCCGCCGTCGCAGGCCAATCCGGTCGCGCGTCTGCTGCTCGACTGGCTCGCGCTGCCCGAGCGCAGCGTCGGCGCACCCGATCTGATCGAATGGCTGCGCGTCGACGCGATCGCCGTGCGCTACGAAATCGATCCGGGTTCGCTCGAAGCCGCCCAGCAATGGCTTGCGGCGGCCGGCGCGCGGCGTGGGCTCGCGCCGCTCGAACCGCTCGGCGAAAACGTGCCGGTCGCGCGCCATACGTTCGCGGATGCGCTCACACGCCTTTATCTCGGCTATGCGATGCCGCCCGGCGGCGAGCCGGTCGATGCATGGCTGCCGGTCGAAGGCGCGGGCGGCTCGAACGCGGAACTGCTTGGCCGGCTGTCGCGTTTCGTCGACGATATCGACAGCTTCGCGGCGCAGTGCGCGATTGAGCGAACGCCCGTCGAATGGTCGCGGCTTCTGCTCGAAACGCTTGCACAGTGTTTCGACGGCGGCGTCGAGTTTGCCGACACGCTTGCCACGGTGCGCGACGCGATCGACGCGATGAGCGACGCGATGCAGGCCGGCGCGCACGATGTGCGCTTGCCGGCGTCGGTGGTGCGCGTAGCGTTGACCGAAGCGCTCGACGACCCCGCGCGCGGCGGCGTTCCATGGGGCAGCGTGACGTTTTCGTCGCTGACCAGCCTGCGCGGTTTGCCGTTTCGCGTCGTCTGTCTGCTCGGCATGGACGACGGCGTGCTGCCGTCGCTCGCGCGCGCCGACGAGTTCGATCTGATGGCCGCGTTCGGCAAGGCCGGCGACCGTCAGCGCCGCGACGACGAGCGCAATCTGTTTCTCGATCTGCTGCTCGCCGCGCGAGAGCGGTTTTTTATCGCGTACACCGGCCGCAGCATTCGCGATAACGCGCCGCTGCCGCCGGCCGCGCTCGTCGACGAACTGCTCGATCATCTTGCGCAAGTGTCGGCGGGCGAGGGTGCGAGTCCGGCCGAGGTCGACAGCGCGCGGCGCGAATTTATCGTCGAACATCCGTTGCAGGCATTCGCGTCCGACTATTTCGTTTCGAAGCCGGATCTGTTCACGTACGACGCCGATCGCGCCGAACTGGCGACGCTGCTCGCGCAACCCGAGCATCCCGCCGCCGCGCCGTTCTTCGACCGGCCGTTGCCGCCGGAAGACACCGGCGAGGTCGAATTCGACGACTTCGTGCGCTTCTGGCGCCACCCGGCGCGCGCGCTGTTGCGCGATCGGCTCGGTATCGCGTTGTCGGATGCGCAGGGCGAATTGCTCGACATGGAACCGTTCGATCTCGACTACGCGGGGCGCGACGCGCTCGCCGAGCGCCTATTGCCGGTGCTGCTCGATGCCGGCATCGAAGACGAGGTGATGTTCGGCCGCGTGCAACGCGTTGCCGAGGCGAGCCCCGAACTGCCGGGCGGCGCGACCGGCGCGGTCTGGCGCGCGCGCGAACTCGCCGCGTTGCGGCAACTGGCGACGAGCGTGCGCCGCGAAGTGGCGTCCGGCGTCGAGCGTTTGCCGTTCGTGCTCGATCTCGCGCCGCGCTGGCCCGAAAGCACCGATAACGCCGATAGCACTAGCAGCGCCGGGAGCCCGGACTTCGCCGTCAAGCTATTTGGCGCGCATGACGCGCTGCTGCGCGAGGCCGCCGAAACGCCGTTGCAATTGCGCGGCACGTTGAACCTGCTGAGCGGAACAGGACAAGTGATTTTTCGTTATGCGAAGGCGACCGCGCGCGACTATCTGTCCGCGTGGCTTGCGCATCTGGTCTATTGCGCGGCCCAGCCCGATGGCCCGCGCCGTACCGTATGGCACGGCAGCGGCGAGAGTTTCGAGTTCGCGCCGGTGGCCGCCGCGCTCGACGAACTCGCGCCGCTCGCCGCGCTGTTCAAAGCCGGCCGCCGGCTGCCGCTGCGCTTTTTCCCGAAGAGTGCGTGGACGCGGGTCAGCGAAAGCGACTCGGCCGCGCAAGGCGTGTGGATCAACGACCGCGTGCGCGGCGAATCCGACGACCCGGCGCTGCGCATCGCGCTGCGCGGCACGCCGCTTACGCTCGACGAACCGTTCGGCAGCCTCGCCGCGATCGTCTTCAAACCGTTGATCGAACATCTGCGGAGCGCATCATGAGTAACGCGCTGCGCCACCATGCGCTGGTCGCCGCTGAGCTCGACGTGTTCGCGTGTCCGCTCGATGGCGTCAACCAGATCGAAGCGTCGGCGGGTACCGGCAAGACGTGGAATATCTGCGCGCTGTATGTGCGTCTGCTGCTCGAAAAAAATCTGAGCGCGGATCAGATACTCGTCGTCACGTTCACGAAGGCCGCGACCGCCGAGTTGCACGAGCGCATCCGCAGCCGCCTCGCGGAGCTGCATCGCGCGATCGAGCTGGACGACGACGGCGGCGATCCGTTTATCCGGCGGCTGTTCGAAACGACGCTCGCGCCGGATAACGGTATCGAGCGCGACGCTGCGTTGAAGGTCGTCCGGCGCGCACTGCGTACCTTCGATCAGGCCGCGATCCATACGATTCACGCGTTCTGCCAGCGCGCGTTGCAGGAAGCGCCGTTCGCCGCGGCCATGCCGTTTGCGTTCGAGATGGAAGCCGACGACGCGGCGCTGCGTTTCGAACTCGCCGCCGATTTCTGGCGCGAGCAGGTGGAACCCGTCGCGCATGCGCATCCGGCGTTCGCCGCGTGGCTCGTCGCGAAGCGCGCCGGCCCCGCGTCGCTCGACGAGCAGCTTGCGCGGCGCCTGAAAAAGCCGCTTGCGCAACTGCGCTGGGGCGGTGTGGATACGGACACCGGCGCAGCCGATGCGCAGGCCGGTTTCGATGCCGCCTGCGCGATCTGGCAGGCCGAGCGCGACGCGATCGTCAGCCTGCTCGCCGAAGCGCAGGAGCGCCTGAGCAAGACCACGCACAAGCCCGATCACGTGAGTGCGGCGATCGGCGCGTGGGCCGATTACTTCGCCCAGGGCGACTGCCATGCGCCACCGCCGCGCGCGGCGTTGAAGCTGACGGCGTCGGCACTGAAGAAGGCGACCAGGGTCAAGTTCGAGCCGCCCGTGCATCCGTTCTTCGAGCACGCCGAAGCGCTCGCGGCCGCGGTGGTCGCCGCGGAAGCCGCGCAGCGCGCGCGCTGGCTCGCGCTGATCCGGACCTGGCTCGACTACGCGCCGGCCGAACTGGTCGCTCGCAAGCGCACGCGCCGCGTCGTGTCGTTCGACGATCTGCTCGCGAATCTGTACCGTGCGCTCGCCGCGCACGCGTGGCTCGCCGATGCATTGCGCAGCCGCTATCCGGCCGCGCTGATCGACGAGTTTCAGGATACCGATCCGCTGCAGTTCGCGATCTTCAGCCGGATCTTCGCGCCGGCCGGGCCGCTGTTTCTGGTCGGCGATCCGAAGCAGGCGATCTACAGTTTTCGCGCGGCCGATCTGCACACCTATCTCGCGGCGCGCGCCTGCGCGTCCGCGTGCTACACGCTCGCGGTCAACCAGCGCTCGACCGCGCCGATCGTCGACGCGTGCAATCGTATTTTCGAAGCCAACCCGCGGGCGTTCGTACTCGAAGGTCTCGACTATCAGCCGGTGCGCGCGGGCGAGCGGCGCCGCGCGCCGTTTGCCGATTCCGCCGCGAACGGCGGCGACTTCCGCATCTGGACGCTGCCGCAAGGCGACGCGGCGCTGAACAAGGCCGCCGCGCAGCGCGCCGCGAGCGAGGCGTGCGCGGCCGAGATCGTGCGGCTGTTGCGCGGTGCGCGCGAAGGCGGCGTGACGATCGGCGACAGACCGCTCGCGCCCGGCGACATCGCGGTGCTCGTGCAGACGCACAAGCAGGGCAGTCTCGTCAAACGCGTGCTCGCCGCGTGGGGCGTCGGCAGCGTGGAGCTTGCGCAGGCGTCGGTATTCGCGACGCTCGATGCCGAACAGATCGAGCGCGTGCTGGCCGCGATCGACACCCCCGGCGATCTGCGGCGCTTGCGCGCCGCGCTCGCGACCGACTGGCTCGGGCTCGACGCGGCCGCGCTATGGCGTCTCGCGCAGGTCGCCGACGCGCCGGTGGCTCCCGACGACACGGCACGGACGGGCGATGCAATGGGCTGGGTCGAGCGTTTTTCGCGCTATCGGATGCTGTGGCACGAACGCGGCTTCGCGCTGATGTGGCGCACGCTGATGCGCGAGCTGCGTGTCGCGCAACGGCTCGTCGCCGGCCCCGATGGGGAACGCCGTCTGACCAACGTGAATCACCTCGCCGAACTCGTGCAGGCGCGCGCGGCCGCGCAGCCGGGCATCGCGCCGACCTTGCGCTGGCTCGCCGCGCAGCGTGACCAGGGCGGCGGCGAAGAGGCGCAACTGCGGCTCGAATCCGACCGCAATCTCGTGCAGATCGTGACCGTCCATAAGTCGAAGGGACTCGAATACGCGGTGGTGTTCTGTCCGTTCCTCAACGATGGCGGCTTGCGCGAGCCGCCGTCGTCGGGTTTGCCCGATGCGCGCGAGTACCACGACGATACCGGCGGCGCGGTGCTGCACTACGGCTGCGACGACGAGGAGGCCGGGCGCGCATCGCGCTACGCGGTGCGCGAGCAGGCGGCCGAGCGCGCGCGCCTTGTCTACGTGGCGCTCACGCGCGCCGTGTATCGCTGCTATCTGGTCGCGGGCACCTATCTGTCGTCGCGTTCGACGAAGGAATCGCGCCGCAGCGTGCTGAACTGGCTCGTCGGTGGCGCGGGCCACACGTTCGACGCGTGGCTTGCCGAGCCGCCCGACGAAGCGGCGTTGGCCGCAAGCTGGCAGGCGCTCGCCGGTGGGCCGGTGACATTGCAGCCGTTGCCCGAGGTCGCGCACCGCACGCCGCTCGAAAGCCTGCAGGATCACGGCGCGCATCTGCACGCGCGGGCAAGCCGCCGGGCGCTGCGCGATCGATGGCGGATGGCGAGTTTCAGCGGCCTGATCGCGGCCGGCGGCAAGAGCGCGGACGGGTATGCGCATGCGCCGCACGAGGACGTGCGGCCCGATCACGACGAGCTTGCCGACGCGCTCGAAGCCGTGCCGCTGCTCGCGCCGGTGCCGCTATCCGTTGCGAACCCGCCCGCGCATGCCGACGATGACATCGTCGCGTTTCCGCGCGGCGCGGCGGCCGGCGACTGTCTGCATCGAATGTTCGAACTCGCCGATTTCACTCAGGCGAGCACGTGGCCCGAGGCGATTCGCGGCGCGCTGCGCGAGCGTCCGGCACCGGCCGTGGCCGAGCTCGCCGCGCGCTTGCCGGCGATGATGCATCGGCTGATCGGCGACGTGGTGTCGACCGAACTCGTGCCGGGCATGACGCTCGCCCGGCTCGATCCGTATCGGCGCCTGAATGAGCTGGAGTTCCTGTTCGCCGCGCCGTCGCTCGACTTTCCGGGGTTGCGCGAGCTGCTGATCGAATATGGCTATCCGGACGTCGCGCTGGAGCCCGGCGTGTTGCGCGGATTCATCAAGGGATTTATCGACATGATCGTCGAGCACGACGGCCGCTTCTGGATCGTCGACTGGAAATCGAACCATCTCGGCGATACCGCCGCCGATTATGCCGCCGCGCCGCTCGAAGCGGCGATGGCAAGCCATGCCTATCACCTGCAGGCGCTGCTCTATACGGTTGCGCTGCATCGCTATCTCAAAACGCGCGTACGCGATTACGCGTACGACACGCATATCGGCGGCTACCTGTATCTGTTCGTGCGAGGCGTGCGGCCGGACTGGCGCGATGCCGACGGTCCGGCCGGCGTGCATCGGCGGCGCGCGCCGTTCGAGCTGGTCGCGCTGCTCGACGCGGCGATGATCGGAGGTGGCGCATGAGCATGCTCGAACAGGGCGCGCCGCCGCTCGGCCTCGAGGACATCGGCGTCAACTTGCCCGCGCCGGCCGACTTCAGCATCGCGCTCGCGGAAGGGTTCGCACGCCGTATCGGCATGCTCGCGCGGCGCGGCGGCGCGTCGACCGACGCGGTGAAATGGGCCGCGCGCGCTGCGTTTGCCGCGAGCCGCGCGACCGCCGAGGGACACGTGTGCGTGCCGCTCGCGATGCTGGCGCGCCGCTTCGATGCGTCGAGTGCCGAGGTGCGCGCGGCGCTCATCGCGAGCGGCATGGCGAGCAGCATGGCGAACGACAGTGAGCGGGGCACGGCGGCATTGCGGCCACTCGTGATCGATGCACAGGGGCGGCTGTATCTCGCCCGCTATTACGATTACGAGCGCCGTCTGGCGCGCGCGCTGGTGGCTCACGCGAAGGGCGAAAACGATGTGACGGACGCGGATGCCGGCGCTGATCCGCATGCATTGCGCGAACGTCTGCGGCGCTATTTCGGGCCACGGAAAGACGATGAAATCGACTGGCAGCGCGTTGCGGCCGTGATGGCGCTGTCCGGGCGGCTGACGATCGTCAGCGGTGGACCGGGCACCGGCAAGACGACGACCGTTGTCGGCGTGCTCGCGTGCCTGCTCGATGCGCGCGCCGATCTGCGGATCGCGCTCGCGGCGCCGACCGGCAAAGCGGCGCAGCGCATGCAGGAGGCGCTGCTCGCGCGTGCCGGCGAGCTGCCGCCCGAGCTCGCCGCGCGTTTGCCGCAAACCTCGTACACGCTGCATCGTCTGCTGGGCTCGGGGCCGGGCGGGCGCTTTCGCCATCATCGCGACAATCCGCTGCCGTACGACGTGGTCGTGATCGACGAGGCGTCGATGATCGACGTCGCGATGGCCACGCATCTGCTCGATGCGATCGCGCCGCGCACGCGCGTCGTGATGCTCGGCGACAAGGACCAGCTTGCCGCGGTCGAGGCCGGCGCGGTGTTCGCCGAACTCAGCGCGCGGCCGTCGCTCACGCCGCGCGGCTTGCGGCGGGTCGCGCAGGCGCTCGATATCGATGAGGGGCGGCTGGCGAACGCGCTGCCGCGCGCGTCGCGCGATGTCGAGAACGATGCCGATGCCGACGCATTGCCGTCGCAAGACTCGTTGGTGCTCGCCGGCACGCCGGAAACATTCGAATCGCAACCATTGGGCGATCTGTTCGATAGCGGCGCGCCAGATCCAACCCGGCGGAGCGCGCAGGCCGAGCCGCACGCGGGCATTGACGACCCGCTTGCCGACTGTGTCGTCTGGCTGGAGCGCAACTACCGCTTTGGCCTCGAGTCGCCGATCGGCCGTCTGTCGCTCGCGATTCGCAACGGTTCGGCGAGCGCCGCACTCGACGTCTTGCGGATCGACCCGGCCGAAACTTGCGCGGCCGCGCTATACGAAGACGCGCATACGGCGCTAGCCGAGCGCACCATTGCGCGACTCGCCACGGGCTTTGCGCCGTACGCCGATGCGCTCGCCGCGGCGCTCGGCACCGACACGCCGGACCCGTTGCCGCTGTTCGACGCATTGAACCGCTTTCGCATCCTGTGCGCGACCCGTCTCGGGCCGCGTGGCGTCGATCAGGTCAATGCGGCGATGGCGGCCCAGGTGCGCCGCGCGGCGGGCGTCACGCTGGCGGTCGGCGCGCAATGGTTCGCCGGACGTGCGGTGATGGTTACGCGCAACGACTACGCGCTGGGCCTGTTCAACGGCGACATCGGCATCGCATTTCCGGGGGCGGGCGGCGCGCTGCGCGTGTATTTCCGCTCCGGCGACGGCGCTTTGCGCGCGGTGTCGCCGGCCGCGCTGCCGCCGCACGACACGGCCTTCGCGCTGACGGTGCACAAGTCGCAAGGCTCGGAGTTCGAGCACGCGGTGCTGCTGCTGCCGGCCGCGTTCAGCCGGGTGTTGTCGCGCGAACTCGTGTACACGGCGATAACCCGTGCGCGCGAACGCGTCGATGTGATCGGGGCGCGCGCGGTGCTTGCGCAGGCGATCGCGACGCCGACGCAGCGCGACTCGGGTCTGGACGCGCGGATCGCGGACGCGTGGCGTCGAGCGGGTGAGGGGCGCCGGCAAAGCGGTGCGCGCTGAAGCGCATGGCCACTAGCCGGTGATGCCGGTCGTCCGTGCGCTGGCTTCGACGCGCCCGCGCATCGTCTTCCGATACCACAGCGTCCATAGCGCGAGGCCGGCGTAGATGCCGTAGCCGATAAACGGCGAGACCACGAGGAAGCGTTCGATCGGCCATGTGAGCGCCATCCATGCGCGCAGCGCGGTTTCGGCGGTGAGACCGACGCCCCATACGAGCGTCATCGTCCGCATCGCTTTGGCGAGGCCGGGGCGGTCGCGCCACAGCGCCTCGAAGTGCGCGGCGCCGCCCTCCATTTCGCGTGCAACCGTCGCGCGGGCGAGGTAAAAGATCAGCGGGCGGCGCATCGGCATCGACAGCAGGAACAGCACGCCGATCGCGCCGGATACGAGCGACTCGCGCAACAGCAGCATGCGCGGCGTGCCGCCGAGCGCCATCGCCGCAACCGACAGTACGATGCCTGCGACTACCATCACGCTCAGCGCATCGACGCGGCGAAAGCGCGCGAGCTCGATCGCGCTCCATACGAGCGGCGGCACCGCGGATGCGATCAGCGCCCCGGTCTCGCCGGTGTGCGGTAGCGCGAGCCGGTATGCGAGCCACGGCAGCAGGAAATTGATAGCCAGTTCGAGCACGAAACCGGGACGGATTTTCATATGAAGTGGCGGCACGAGAGAAGCATCCAGTATCGGCGAACGGGGCGCGTGCGCGCAAATGGCTTTGCGCCAACGGGAACTCCGGCGCAGCGGCCCGCGCGCTTTTCCTGCGGCGGGGCTGAGACACCGTTGTGCGCACGGTCATGTATCGAACCACTTGCTGTACGCTCGACCGGTAGATTGCCGCGGCCTGTACACTGACGCTCTTCACCGCATCCGACTCATGACATCCCGCTATCCGATCCCGCCGAACGAAATCGAATTGACCGCCGTGCGCGCACAAGGCGCGGGCGGCCAGAACGTCAACAAGGTCTCGAGTGCGATTCATCTGCGTTTCGACGTGCGCGCTTCGTCGCTGCCCGAGGTGCTGAAGATGCGTCTGCTCGCGCTGTCCGATCATCGGCTTACGCGTGATGGCGTGATCATCATCAAGGCGCAGGAGTATCGGACTCAGGAGATGAACCGCGCGGCCGCGCTCGCGCGGCTCGACGAATTGATCGAAAGCGTGAGCATCACGCGTAAGCCGCGCGTCGCGACCCGGCCGACGCGCGCGTCGAATCTGCGGCGGCTCGACGGCAAGGCGAAGCGCGGCGAGGTCAAGTCGGGACGGGGGCGAGTGCACGAATAGCGCTTCCGGCGATGGCGCGGCAAGCTTCAGCGCGCGCGTCGCGCCGGCATCGGGTAGCACCACATCGCGGGCGGCGCCGCGGCGATGCGTCAGATTGGCGAGGCGGCGTGTACAGCGGTCTGGACGGTGACGGGCGCCGGCCGGTCGCCGCGGCTCGCTTCTACTGATTTACTACCGCGGACTACCGCCGACCACCGCCGAGCGCCGGTCACGGGCAGATGCACGCCCGCTCGGAAAAAAGCGCGCCCGGCGCCCGATCGATCGTGCGACGCGGGTGCTGCGCTACCGGCTCATGCCACCCGTCATCGCTTACCGGCACGTTTGCTCGCGCGCGCATCCGTGCTCGAAGCCTCCGGCACGAAATCGACACACAGCACACGGGTGCCGTCGCGCTCGAACGCGATCGCCGCGGTGTAGCAGTCCTGGCCGTCGGAGAGCGAATAGTGCGGGCCCATCATCGCGACACGTCCCGGCGCTGCAAGCGCGTGGCGGAAATACGTGCGCCGCGACCAGTTGGCGCGCGTCTGCGCATAGAGCGGCGCGAGCCGCCGAGGTGGCGGCGGCACCGATGCCGCCGCCACCGACGGCAGGGTCTGTTCGCCCTGGCCATCGGTGATGAACACGCGGCGTGCTTCGGGCAGATGCCAGATCTTTTGCGCGGCCTGCTCGAGGTCGCCGGTCGCCACGTAAGTATCGGCGGCGGCGAGCACCGCTTCGGCGAACCCTTCGAACCCGAGCCGCTGATGGCCCGCATGCGCGCGCTCGTAGTCGGCGAACTGGCTCCAGATCGACGCGACGAGTGCGGGCACCTTCGCGCACGCGGCCTGCACCGAGCTTTGCGGCTGACCGAACCAGAAGCCTTGCACGAAATCGACGTCGGCCTGCATCAGAATCATCAGCTCTTCGTCGGTTTCGACGCCCTCGGCGAGCACGAGCGTGCCCGACTGATGAAGCATCGCGATCAGGTGGCTGATCATCGATTCGTCACCCTCACGCTTGCCGGCGCGCGCGACCAGCGAGCGGTCGAGCTTGACGATGTCGGGGCGAAAGCGCCACACGCGGTCGAAGTTCGAAAAGCCGGTACCGAAGTCGTCGATCGCGATCAGGAAGTCGCGCGGTTGCGATGCCGCGAGCATGCTGGCAACCGCGGATTCATCGTCGGCGGGTTGCTCGAGCACTTCGATCACGATGCGCTCCTGCGGCAGGCCGAAATGCGCGGACAACTCGTCGATGAACGCGCGCTGCGGCCAGCCGGTCTCGAACACCTGCGGGCGCGTGTTCAGAAAGAGCCACCCGGTGCTGATGCCTTGCTCCATGAAATTCGCGACATGCAGGCAGCGCGCGATGCGGTCGAGCTCGCGCGCCTCGGCGGCCGAGCGCGTGCCGGAAAACAGCGCGTCGGGCGAAACCGGCAGACCGACCGGGTCGAACGCGCGCAACAGACCCTCGTAGCCGACCACGCATTGATGCGTAACCGACAGCACTGGCTGGAACACGCTATGCAGGGTCAGTGCCCGCCATGTCGCGGTCCAGCCGGACTCGCCGCGGACCAGATGCGGGAGCAGACCGCTCAGAGTCAATTCGCTGACGGATGGCATGGACGCGGGCATGAGAGCTGACATGGGACTCTTGCGGCAAGCGGGTGAAGGGGCACGCAACCCCCATCGGCGCACGGCAATGGTTCGCCCGAAGCGCCGACGGGGCAACACGAATACGGCCCGGGAACGCGCCGGACGACGCCAGCCATGCAGGACTCCGGCGAAGTGGTCAAAGCGAGTCTAGCAGCTTGCAGCACGTATTAATGTTCGGGTTATCACAAACGCCCAAGCGGGAAAAATCACCAGCAAGCGGGCCGCAAACGGCTGTCCGGCAACGCGTCGAGAGCAAGTGCGCCGGAGCGTTTCGCGTGCTTGCCGCGCGCGAAACCGGTTCTCGATCGCAATCTGTTGCCGCACCCCGCCGAGCGTAGCAGGGCGGCAAGCTGCCGCCCGCCAAACTCCAGGCAACCCAGGTGTCCGAAAGTGAGCGCCGGCTGGAGCGGCGGCGGCGGGGGCTCGCGCCGCGGCCTTGCCGGCTGTGCTGTCAGCGGTTTGACCTGGGCTGCCGAGATGGCCGCATGGCGGGCAAAGACCGGATTCATGCGGCGCCGTGCTTGCCGGTGAGTTCGTACGTGCGCTTACCGGCAGGGTTCGCGAGCGACGGGTATGCTGCTGCTTTTCGTGACAAGGAGAGCAGGCATGGCGGAAATCGCAGTGGTCGCAATTTCGGTGGCGAAGCCGGGTTATGAGGAGCAACTGCGCGCGGCGCTCGAAGGGATCGTCGGGCCGACGCGCAACGAACAGGGTGCACTGCAATATGACCTGCATCGCGATGTGCAGGAGCCGCGCCGGTTCGTGTTCGTCGAGCGCTGGGAAAGCCAGCAGGCGCTCGCCGCGCATGCGAAATCCGCGCATATCCTGGCGTACCGGCAGGCCGTCGCGGATTGGGTCGAGCACTCGGAAATTCGCGTGGTGTCGAAGATCGCCTGAGTTTCGGCGCCGACGCGAGCGGCACGCATTGAACGTGGCGGCGAGGACGGTGCCGATGAACCCGCTGACGCGGCGCGGAGCCGCCGAGGCTCGAACGAGGTACGGAACAAGGTGCGGAACGACATGGCGCGCGAACCGGCGCGGCGGACATCGAGCCGCTGCGTCCGCGTCGGGCGCGCCACCGGTGGTCAATGTGTGGCCTGGGGAACGTCGAGAATCAGGATGATGGTCCAGTCCGCGTCGCCATCATGGTGGTACTGGCGTTCCGCGACGATGAACGGCTGCTGCTTGCCAGCCGGGCCGAGAAACAGCACATCGCCTTCCATCGGCAGGCATTCGACGGGCGGCAGCGCAAGGTATGCTTCCTGGCCGCCACGCGGCATCAGTTTTTCGATTTTGCGAGATGCTGCTTCGGTCCATTCGATATCTAGCTGGATATTGCTCATGCTGTCCTCCGCACCAGGGTGCGCACGGGTTAGAGATGGCGGCAGGGCGCCGCTCGGTGCGCGACTTTAGCATACCGAACGCGCCGCGCCGCCGGACCTCGCGCGCTCATGCCGGCACGCCCGGCGCGGCGCTTGGCCGAACCATCTTCGAGCTGCGTCGAATAACAAAAAAGCCGAAGCCGGCGGCTGCCAGCTTCGGCTTTTTGCCTTCACGGCAACGCCGCGAAGCAGGACTGTGACGCGCGATCAGGAACCCGACGCGTCGGCAGCCTTCTTGTGATGATGCGGAGCCATCTTATGATGCCGGGCCGGCATGGCAGGCGCGCTTCCCATCGATTGCTGACGGTTTTGCAGATCCTGCGCGCGCTGCTCGATGTCCGCGGCCTTGGCCGGATCGGTACTCGTCGTGATGCCGTTGTCCTGCGCATAGGCCGCGCCCGCTGCGGCACACAGAGAAACCAGGATCGCCAGGGACACTTTCTTCATCGTTACCTCCGTAGAGTGGTGGTGGACCCGAGTATTGCCTGTCCGTTGGGAAAGACAATGCATTCTATCGAGCAAACTCTACTCCAGCGGACGGCTTTGTAACCGCGGTGAACATTTGTTACATCTCGTAACACTGGCGCGCGGCGCCTGCCTGAGCGCTTTGCCCGGGCTTACGCGGCGCGCAACCTCAAGCGGGCGCTCGATCGATCATGCGCACGCCGCGAACCAGTCTCTGCCCGATGGAGCCGCGCGCTTCGTTGCCGCGCTCAGAACCAGCCGATCGCCCGGTACACATGAAATTGCGCAAGGCCGATCAGCTCGTGCAACGCGATTTCCGCCGCGATCAGGTTGTCGACGTGCGGCAGCACGCCGAGCCGCGCATGCCGTGCACTCGAAATCTGCGGCTGAGGGGCGATGCCGAAACAGCGGAAGTCGAGCAGCGCCCGCGGCATCTGATACGCGGACGTGACGAGTATCAATGCGTCGTAATGCGACTGCCCGACAATGGCAGCGACGTTGCGGGCGTTTTCATAAGTCGTGCGGCTGCTTTTTTCGAGCACGATGTCCGAGCGGGGCACCTGATGGCGCAATAGATAGGGCAGGTAGGTATCGGCTTCGGTCGCGCTATGCCGCTGCGGATTGCCGCCGCTCACGATCACCCGGCAGGTGGCCGCCGTCCGCTTGCATGCCGCGTAGTTCTGCGCGCTTACGTCGATGCGGGAGAGCACGTCGTGCGGGGGGACGAGCACGTCGTCGTCATCGTAGATCGTGCCGCCGCCGAGCAGGATGATCGCGGTGCGCGGCGCGAACGTGGCTGGCGCTGCGCTTTGCCGATGTGGCTGCGCGAGATCCAGTAGCGGTGCGGTGAGCCAGCCGGCCGCAAACAGCCAGAACAGCGCAATCGTGGACACGATGAGAGGGCGGCGCGCACGTTTCCATAGCACGATTGCTGCAAAAAAAAGCGCCAATAAAGTGAATAGAATCAATTTAAATGGGGTAACGTATGTCTTTCGGGATAAATCCACGGGCTTGCCATCGCGCCGCGGCGGTTGCATCGTCGGTTCGTGGAGAGAACGCTAACACGACGTTCAGACGGGGTTCCGAAACCGAGACCAGGCAGCGTCCGGCGGAATCGAGCCGCTCGACACGCGGCGAGCTTCCGGCCGGGGGCGGGCGCCACGCGCGTCACTGGTGGCGCGGTGACGCGCAGGCATGAATGTGTCATGGCTGCACTTTAAGAAAGAAGTGAGATGACGACGTATTCCAACGAAGCGGTACTTGAAGCGCTGCGGCGAGCGCAATATCGTCAGGTTCCCTGGGCCAGAAGGCCGGGCGTATTCCAGTATCTTCGCGCGCTGGGTCTGATGGATACCGTCCGGCAGCGCACCGTCGCGCCGGCGCCGGGCTTTCATGCCCCTGTCGACATCGCCGTGCTGACCGAGCGGGGCAGAGCCGAGTTCGCCCGGCTCGAGCACGACGAACGGCTGCTTACATGGACCGTGCAGCGCATGAACGACTATGCGCTCGCCGCGGTCGAGCCGCACGCCGCGACCGACGCCGAAATCAGGTCTTAGCTTCAGGTTCACCACTCCTTATCTCAGTAGTCCGCTCAGGCGTACCGCTCGTCCGGACAGGCTGGTTTCTTCCGCCGACAAGGCTGCGCGGCGTGCCGGGCAGCGATCTTGCATTCTCGATAGTCACGGGACCGCGCCGTCGCACCGTTTCGCCGTCGTGTGCAAAAAAAAGCCCGTATCGCGAAGATACGGGCGTACCGGAATTACTACTGCCACGCTGTGCTAATGGCGTTGAATCAGACTGGCAAGGTGCCCGGTGGTTCCCTGACATTCAATCGCCGCGCGAGTTTCGGCTGCCGGCGCTGCGCCCGGCGGCTCGCGCGCCAGCGGTTGAACGGAGCGGCGCGCGTACCGCTAGCGGTGCCGCTGCTGATCTCCGCGGGACGCATCGGGCCGCGCCCGCACATTGCTGGCGATATCGCCCCGCAAATCGCCGCGCGGCGTCGGCGGCGTGAAATCGCGGTTGTGCGCTTCGCTTTGCTGCCATGCTTCCAGAGTAGCTGTCCGGTCCGGTCGCCAGTTCCACCCTCGCGGACGTTGCTGGGCGAATGTCGTGGTAGCTATCGATGAAATCACAATGCCGCACAACAGCAGTGACATTGGTTTCATGCTGAATTTCCCCTTCAAGCCCATTGATGCGAGGCCTGTTTGCATATGAGCAAAGGTAGGCCGGGTCACGAAAGGACGCTGTAATTAATAGTAAATGGATGTTTCGCCGGGAGCGATTTGCGGCTTCACGTGTCGGAGGCGGCGCAGCAAAAGCCGAAGTGAGGTTGGCGGAACGGGCGTGGAGTCTCGCGGGCGCGGGCAGAAATAGCTGCGACGAAGCAGGGCGGAAAAGCTGTACAACGCGCGAACGGCGTTGCGGAGGCAGATAAGAACCGGGCGCCCGCAGGCGCCCGGTGACAACGTAGTTTCGCTCAGGCCATCTTGACCGGTGCCCGCCACGATTCCGGATTGGTCCAGAACGCACCGCGCAGACGGTCGCGGCTCGGCGGTGCGGGCGGTTTCGCGGCGGTGGCCCCGATGCGTCCGCGCAGCGAAATTTCGCGGCCGCTAGTGCCGAGCCGCTTCACAATCTCGGCGAGTGTGCCGTCGGCCTGCCACTCGTCGAAGCGCCGGCGGCAAGTCGGGGGGGAAGGATAGCGGCCCGGCAGCTTGGACCAGCCTTCGCCCGTCGACAACACCCACAGCACGGCATTCACTACCGCGCGCGCTTCCACGCGCGGCCGTCCACGCCGTTCGCTCCGTGCCGGTTCGGCACAGAACAAAGCCTCCACCAGCGCCCACTCGTTGTCTCTCAAATCGTCGAACAGCATCATGTTTCACCTCAGCGAAGCTAACTCCGGTGCGCTGCCCCGCGCCGCGCACTCTTCATACACTCGATTGGGCGAGTGCCAAAAAGGAACGGGCTTGCCACGGTCTGCTATTCAGTCATCATGGCGTCGACCCTATGCGCTTCCCGACGCATGAAGTGTGCCAATTTGATTTCGATCGCCTCAAAGCCCCGTAGCGGCGGGCCAGCGCGGGCGCCAACCAGGGCCGTATAAGAATCCAAAAAACCCATCTCGCAAATCGGGACAATCACCAATCTTGTGCAGGCCGTCCCGGCCAGCGTGCGTTTGCGCTGTTTTGCTGCGCCGCGGCGAGGGGGCCGCACGGCGCAATGCAGCATGGATTTAGCCGTACAATGCGCATTAAATTGCGTTATTGATGAGGTATGTAAATGAATGTGACGCTGCGGCAACTCAGGGTTTTCATCGAGGTCGCCCGTTTGCAAAGCTTCAGCCGGGCCGGAGATGAAATCGGCCTGACGCAGTCCGCCGTGAGTCGCTGCGTGCGCGAACTCGAGGGCGAAATCGGTCTGAGGCTCATCGATCGCACGACGCGCGAGGTGCAACTGACCGACGTCGGCGGCAACCTCGTGGCGAGCGTGTCGCGGCTACTGTCCGATCTCGACGATGCATTGCGCGAAATTCGCGAAATCGGCGAGCAGCGCCGCGGTCGCGTGATCGTAGCGGCGAGCCCGACCGTCGCGTGCCGCCTGATGCCGCGGGTGGTGGCCTCGTGCGTGCGGCAATTTCCGTACATCACGCTCGGTTTGCGCGACGACGTGCAGAGCGATGTGGTGCGCAAGGTGAAATCGGGCGAAGTCGACTTCGGCGTGATCATCGGCCCCTTTTCCGACGACGATCTGCTCAGCGAGGCGCTGATGACCGACTCGTTTTGCGTCGTCACGCGCGACGACCACCGGCTCGCGGCGCATGAGCAGGTCGCCTGGAGAGAGCTCGACGGCGAGCAGCTCGTGATGCTCGACTACGCATCCGGCAGCCGGCCGATCATCGATGCGGCAATGCAGGCGCAGCGCGTGAATGCGACCGTGGTGCAGGAGCTCGGCCATTCGGCGACGGTGTTCGGGCTGGTCGAGGCGGGCGTCGGCATCAGCGTGTTACCGTGGCTCGCGCTGCCGTTGCCGGCGGGGGCGTCGCTGGTCGCGCGGGCGCTCGTGCCGCGCGCGGAGCGTCGCGTCGAGCTGGTGCGGCGGCGCGACCGCTCGTTGTCGCCGGCGGCCGAGGCCGTGTGGGACCTGATCCGGCAATTGCCGGCGCGGGCGGAGGAGTTGAGCTAGCGGACTTGTGGCGGCGGGCGCGGCTGAAGGTGCTATTCGTGTGTATCGGGCTGACCGGCGCGACTGGGTCCGGGCGTGAGAGTGTGGTGAGAGTGTGAGCGGACCTTGCGTTCCCGTATTGCGAATGGTCGATGCCGCGGCGCACGCATGCCTGTTCCCAGGCCCCGCTCCCGCGCGGATCCGGCCGTGCGCGTTGCCACCTGGCGAACAGTCGCCGCGCTAAACTACCGCCTTCGTCGAGCACGGCCGTTGAGCGTGCCTGCCGAACTTTATCCGCGATCCACCCGGAAGCTTCGATGAGCGAATTCGACCTGTCTGTGCCCTCCATCCCGCACGCGCGCGATGCCGTGCGCGCGCTGCGTCCGTCGCAGATCCGCGAAGTCGCCAACGCCGGTTTCGGCGTCGAGGACGTGCTGCCGTTCTGGTTCGGCGAATCGGACCGGATCACGCCGGCCTTTATCCGTGACGCCGCGAGCGCGGCGCTCGCCGCCGGCGCGACGTTCTATACGCATAACCTCGGCATCGCGCCGTTGCGCGCGGCCCTCGCCGGCTATGTCAGCGAACTGCACGGCGCGACCTCGGCCGATCAGATCGCGGTGACGAGCGCGGGCGTCAATGCATTGATGCTCGCCGCGCAACTGGTGGTCGGCGCGGGCGACCGGGTGGTCGCCGTGACGCCGTTGTGGCCGAACCTGGTCGAGATTCCGAAGATTCTCGGCGCGCACGTCGAAACCGTCGCGCTGGGCTACGGCGAGCGCGGCTGGCAATTGAACGTTCAGCAATTGCTGGACGCGCTGACGCCCGCCACGAAGATGCTGATGCTCAACTCGCCGAACAATCCGACCGGCTGGGTGATGAATCCCGACGACCAGCGCATCGTGCTCGAGCATTGCCGGCGTCACGGCATCTGGATCGTCGCGGACGAAGTCTACGAGCGGCTTTACTACGCTGATGCCGGGGGCGATCCGGAGCGCGCTCGTACCGCGCCGTCGTTTCTGGATCTGGCGGCGCGCGACGAGCGGGTGATCTGCGTGAACTCGTTCTCGAAGGCGTGGCTGATGACCGGCTGGCGGCTCGGCTGGATCGTTGCGCCGAGCGCGTTGATGGACGATCTGGCGAAGCTCGTCGAATACAACACGTCGTGTGCGCCGTCGTTCGTTCAGCAGGCGGGCATCGCCGCGCTCGAACAGGGCGAGCGTTTCACGCAGGAACTGGTGCGCGACCTGAAGACGTCGCGCGATCATCTGGTGCAGGCGTTGTCGGCGATACCGGGCGTCGACGTCAAGGCGCCGTCGGGCGCGATGTATCTGTTCTTCTCGATGCCGGGCTCGGCGCGCAGCCTCGAGCTATGCAAGGCAATGGTGCGCGAGGTCGGGCTCGGCGTCGCGCCGGGCAGCGCGTTCGGGCCGCAGGGCGAGGGCTTCGTGCGCTGGTGCTATGCATGCGATACGGCACGGCTCGACGAGGGTGTCGAGCGGTTGAAGCGGTTTCTCGCCCGGTACGCGGCTGTCTGAGGCGCCCGGGCGTCGGGCTTGAGCGCCCGGCTGGGCGACGCGCGTTCGCCGGATGAGTTCGGGGCACGAAGTTTGGCCTAAATGGCGCGTTGAATCGGTCGGCTGCCGGATTCAATCGAAACCGGGACGAATGCGCGCCGAACCCGCAGCCGCGGCAGGCTTGAGCATGGCTGCCACGCGACGCGCGGCCAGCCGCCGGCGATGAAATCGCGCGAACCAAAAGGCTTGCCGGCGGCAGGCTTCCGCTCAGCCGCTTCAGGCGCACCGGCTGGCGCACGGCGAGAAAATGCGCCGGGGATTGCAGCTTTACGCACCGGTCGTTTTTGCGTAATATGGCGCTCAGTCACGCGATTCCCTTCAGGAATATCGCCGCTCCGTCCGGCTGGGTTTGGTTCGATAAGTCTGTTCGCCGCCCCCCGGTGCGTGCTCCCATCAATATGACCGATCAGAATCGGGCGAGCGCGTCTTCAGTTCCACATCGTCTGTTTGATCCGGTTCTTTGACCACAGGGTCTGACCTAGCTGCATGAATACCCAAGAGGCGAAGATCGTCCTCGAGACTGCCTTGATCTGCGCGCAGGAGCCGTTAAAGCTCGTCGATTTGCGCAAGCTCTTTGCCGATGGCGTATCGGCAGACACTGTTCGGACCTTGCTCGAAGACCTGAAACACGATTGGTCTGGGCGTGGTGTGGAGCTGGTCGGGCTGGCATCGGGCTGGCGGTTCCAAAGCAAACCCGCGATGCGTTCGTATCTGGATCGTTTGCATCCGGAAAAGCCGCCGAAATATTCACGGGCGGTGCTCGAAACGCTCGCGATCATTGCCTACCGGCAACCGGTTACACGGGGCGATATCGAAGAAATCCGCGGCGTGACGGTGAATACGCAGGTGGTCAAGCAGCTCGAAGATCGCGGCTGGATCGAGGTGATCGGGCATCGCGACGTACCGGGGCGTCCGGCGCTGTATGCGACCACGCGGCAGTTTCTCGACGACCTGGGCTTGACGGCGCTCGATGAATTGCCACCGCTCGCAGACCCGTCGGCACAATTGAACGTCGATCTGCTGGGCCAGCATGCGATCGAATTTGCCGAGGGTGACGTCGAAGGCCTACAGCAAGCGGCGCATGACGCGGAGCGTGAGCCCGGCGAACCGGCACCGCTCGAGTCCGCGCCGTCCGCTGAAGAAGCGCCCGCCGCGGTCGGGGCGGCAAATCTGTCGGAATCGGAGCAAACTGAAGCAACAAGCTATGTGGCACGGGCTGAGCCGGTAGCCGAACCGGAGCCGGGCGTAACGGACCCGGCTGACACGACTAACGCGATGCAGGCGACTGAGGCGACTGACGCGGCAAGTGCAAGTGCGCGGCAGGATGCTCAAGAACAAACCGAATCGACGCATGCCGCACAGAGCCGCGTCGCCGGCTCGGCACAGCATCGGGATCCGGCCGCTCAGGCTGATCCGGCCGCGCCCGTGCACAACCCGGACGCGTCTGCCGGCACGGAGCGCGCCGCCGAGCCGAACCCGACCGAAGCGGTGCACGACGATTCCGAGGATCGTCGAGACGCCGCGCAAGACGCAGGCTTTCTGACCGACGACGAAACCGAATCGCGCAGCGCCTGACGTAACCGAACTTTTTTTTGCCGCGCCCGCAACGGGCGCGCGCGACCTGACATTTTGAGGTTGTTTTGACACATACCCACGACACCGATTCGTCCGAATCCGAGCGCGCCGTGCCGTCGGCGCGGGCCGACGAAGCGCGTACTACCCAGGCACCGGCAGGCGAGAGCGAGCGCCCGGCTCAGAGCGCGGAAGCAGACGGCGAAGAGCGTCCGCGCCGCGGCCTGCGTCGCGGACCGCGCAGCCTGATCGCCCGGCGCCGTGCCGGAGCGAAGACGAAGGCAGCGGAAGGCGCGGCGGGACAGGGCGCACCGGTCGTCACCGAAGCGCCGCCGGACGGAGAGGTCGTCGCGCAGGTGCGCATGCCGCGCAAGGACGCGGGCGCGAAACAGGGCGCTCGGCGTAATGCGGGCGCCGGCGGAGCAAAACGGGAAGGCCAGCGCGAGCGCCAGCCGCGCGAGGGCGGCCAGCGCCAGACCCGGCGTGGCGGTGAAGCCGCGCCAGCGACCGACGCCGCTCAGGACGACCTGTTCTCGTATGTGACGTCGCCCGCGTTCGACGCCGACAACAGCGCCACCGGTGGCGTGCGGGCGCCGATGTTGCGCCGTGGCAAGGTGGCCGGCCCGAAGCGCGTGCTCTCGCCCGATGATGACGCGCCGAAGCTGCACAAGGTGCTCGCCGAGGCCGGTATGGGTTCGCGCCGCGACATGGAGGAGCTGATCATCGCCGGCCGCGTGTCGGTGAACGGCGAGCCCGCGCATATCGGCCAGCGCATCATGCCGACGGACCAGGTTCGTATCAACGGCAAGCCGGTTAAACGCAAACTGGCCAGTAAGCCGCCGCGGGTGCTGCTGTACCACAAACCGACTGGCGAGATCGTCAGCCACGCGGACCCGGAGGGCCGTCCATCGGTGTTTGACAAGCTGCCGCCGATGAAAACCGCCAAGTGGGTCGCGGTCGGTCGTCTCGACTTCAACACCGAAGGTCTGCTGATGCTGACGACTTCGGGCGATCTGGCAAACCGTTTCATGCATCCGCGCTATAGCGTCGAGCGTGAGTACGCGGTGCGGGTGGTTGGCGAACTGGCGGAAGGCATGCGGCAAAAGCTGTTGAACGGCGTCGAGCTCGACGATGGCCCGGCGAATTTCCTGCGCATCCGGGACGGCGGCGGCGAGGGCACCAACCACTGGTACCACGTTGCGCTTGCCGAAGGGCGCAATCGCGAAGTGCGCCGCATGTTCGAGGCGGCTGGCCTGATGGTCAGCCGGCTGATCCGTACGCGTCATGGCCCGATCTCGCTGCCGCGAGGTTTGAAGCGCGGTCGCTGGGAAGAGCTCGAGGACAATCAGGTGCGTGCGCTGATGGCGTCCGTCGGCCTGAAAGCGCCGAGCGAGGAGCGCGGGGGGCGCAATGCGACGCCGGAGCGCCGACAACCGGATCCGATGCAGACGTCGATGGGTTTCATCAATCGCGAGCCGGTGTTGATGTCGCATAGCCGCTTCGAGCAACAGCCGCGCGGGCAGGGGCGTCGCGGTGCCGCAAGCGGTGGCTTTGGTGCTGGGGCGGGCGCTGGTTCCGGTACGGGTTTCGGTAATCGCGGCCCGGGCGGGCAGCGAGGCCGTGATGTCGATGGCAACCGCGCACCGTCGCCGAACGGCAACCGCGCGCGCACTGGCGGCAAGCGGGCCGGCGGAGCGGGCAACAATGGAAACCGCGGACAGACCGGTAACCGGGGTGGCAATGCCGGTGCGGGCGGCGCAAATCGTGGCGGCGGCGCCGCGCGCGGCCGCTCCCGCGGACGTTAAGCGACGCAGCCAAAGCTCGGTCGAGTAAATTGCCGGCGCCGCACGGTGCTCACCAGGTGATCGCCGTGAGGCAGGTAGCGTCGGATTGCTCGCCGATGGTTGCAGCGGCGAGCCATTGATTATTTTCAATGATTTTCGCGTCGCCTCAATCACCGCATTCATTACGCATTTAATGTTTCGGACGCCACGCGAGCCCACCGGGACAGTCGAGTAAAAGCCGAGCGCCGAACGTCATTTTGCGCAATCGTCCGGTTGCGCACTCCGTCAATGACACCGCCTTGCAAAATCGCGAATCGCCGCCACGTGGTCGAAAGATTCCCATGAAATCAAACGGAAATGGGAGCTGGGCGGGGTTCTGTGGTTTGCGTCCGGGCCGAAAAATGGCTACAATCGCGGAGTCGCTGGGCGTACGGTTTTACGTGCGGCTCAGGTGCGACCACCGGCAATAAGATGATGGGCGTTCAGCCCATTTTTTTTTGCCGCTCAGTTCATCGTGGTTCGGCATCTCGGGTTCGCACCAACGTGCGCCGGCTTGGCGCGCGGCCCGCTTGGTTGTTTGCAGAAGAGGAGCGAGGCTCGCTGCGCGAACATCTAAGAGGGCACTGTGCAACTGACGGAACTGATTGAAACCACGGTCGTGGGACTCGGCTACGAGCTCGTCGATCTCGAGCGCACCGGGCGCGGCATGTTGTGTATCTATATCGACCAGCCGGCCGGCATTGCGATCGAAGACTGCGAGAAAGTCACGCGTCAGCTCCAGCACGTTCTGACGGTCGAAAATATCGATTATGAGCGGCTTGAAGTATCGTCACCCGGTCTCGACCGCCCGCTGAAGAAACTGGCGGATTTTGAGCGCTTCGCGGGCAGCGAAGCGGTAATCACACTGAAAAAGCCATTGGACGGACGGAAATCGTACCGGGGCATTCTGCATGCTCCGCAAGGCGAGACAATCGGTCTGGAATTTGAAGGAAAGGAAGGCGCCGCGATGCTCGATTTCACGCTCGCGGACATGGACAAGGCGCGCCTTGTTCCGAAAGTTGACTTTAGGAGCCGCAAACAATGAGTCGCGAAGTGTTGATGCTGGTGGATGCGCTGGCACGCGAGAAGAATGTCGATAAGGACGTGGTATTTGCCGCGCTCGAAGCGGCTCTCGCTTCGGCTTCCAAAAAACTCTTCGAAGAAGATGCGGATATTCGCGTTCACATCGATCGTGAAAGCGGTGAGCACGAAACGTTTCGCCGCTGGAAGGTGGTGCCGGACGAAGCCGGTCTGCAGGAACCGGATCAGGAAATCCTGCTGTTCGAAGCACGCGAGCAGCAACCGGACATCCAGCTCGACCAGTTCATCGAAGAGCCGGTGCCGTCGATCGAATTCGGCCGTATCGGCGCGCAGGCCGCCAAGCAGGTGATCCTGCAGAAGGTGCGCGACGCCGAGCGCGAGCAGATCCTGAACGACTTCCTCGAGCGCGGCGAGCACATCATGACCGGCTCGGTAAAACGTCTCGACAAGGGCAACTTCATTGTCGAATCGGGCCGCGTCGAAGCGCTGCTGCGCCGCGATCAACTGATCCCGAAGGAAAACCTGCGCGTGGGCGACCGCGTGCGCGCGTACATCGCGAAGGTCGACCGCACTGCCCGCGGGCCGCAGATCGAGCTGTCGCGTACGGCGCCGGAATTCCTGATGAAGCTGTTCGAGATGGAAGTGCCGGAAATCGAGCAAGGCCTGCTCGAGATCAAGGCAGCGGCTCGCGATCCGGGCGTGCGCGCGAAGATCGGCGTGATCGCTTACGACAAGCGCATCGATCCGATCGGTACCTGTGTCGGTATTCGCGGCTCCCGTGTGCAGGCCGTGCGCAATGAGCTCGGTGGCGAAAACGTCGACATCGTGCTATGGTCGGAAGACCCCGCCCAGTTTGTGATTGGCGCGCTCGCGCCGGCTGCCGTGCAGTCGATCGTCGTCGATGAAGAAAAGCATTCGATGGACGTCGTCGTCGACGAAAACGAGTTGGCGGTCGCGATTGGCCGCAGCGGCCAGAACGTCCGTCTCGCCAGCGAGCTTACCGGCTGGCAGATCAATATCATGACGCCGGACGAATCTGCGCAGAAGCAGAATCAGGAGCGCGGCGTCCTGCGCGACCTGTTCATGGCGCGTCTCGATGTCGACGAGGAAGTCGCCGACATCCTGATCGACGAAGGCTTCACGAGCCTCGAAGAGATCGCCTACGTGCCGCTCAACGAAATGCTCGAAATCGAGGCATTCGACGAAGACACCGTTCACGAACTGCGTAACCGCTCGCGCGACGCGTTGTTGACGCTGGCGATCGCAAACGAAGAAAAGGTCGAGAATGTAGCGCTCGATCTGAAGAGCCTGGACGGCATGGACGCCGACCTGCTCGCAAAGCTGGCCGAACATCAGATCCAGACGCGCGACGAGCTCGCGGAGCTGGCCGTTGATGAACTGGTCGAGATGACCGGAGTGGAAGAGGATGCCGCTAAGGCGTTGATCATGAAAGCACGTGAACACTGGTTCCAGTGAGAAATGACCATGGCGCACTGAACTGAACGCGGCCGTGAGGCCGCATGACCCGATGCTAACCGCAAGGAATCGGTCCTTGCATTAAGAGGAATGAATGGCGAGTAACAACGTAGCCCAATTTGCCGCGGAACTGAAAATGCCTGCTGGCGTGCTGCTCGAGCAGCTGCAGGCGGCGGGCGTCCAGAAAGCGAGCGAAGACGATAACCTGTCCGAGGCGGACAAGGCGCGTCTGCTCGATCACTTGCGCAAGTCGCATGGCTCGAACGATGCCGACAAGCGCAAGATCACGCTGACGCGCCGGCATACGTCGGAGATCAAGCAGTCCGATGCGACGGGCAAAGCTCGCACCATTCAGGTCGAGGTGCGCAAGAAGCGCACGTTCGTCCGCCGCGACGAGGCCGTCGCGGAAGGCGGGGATGCATCGAATCATGTGGCCGAAAGCTCGGAAGCCGAAGACCTCGAATTGCAGCGCCGTGAAGAGGAAGCGCGTCACGAAGCCGAGCTGCTCGAGAAGCAGGCGCAGGAACTGAAGGCGCGTCAGGAGCAACTCGAGCGCGAAGAGGCCGAGCGTCAGGCGCGTGAACGCGCCGCGGAAGCCGAGCGTCAGCGCGCGGAAGACGAGGCGCAGAAGCGCGCGGCGGCCGCGGCGGAAGCAGCGGCTCGCGAGAAGGCCCAGCAGGCGGCCGCGCAAGCTGCGGCACCGGCTGCCGCGAAGGGCAGCGAGCAGGACGACGAACGCGCCGCGGCGGAACGTGCCGCGCAACGCGAAGCCGCGAAGAAAGCGGAAGATGCTGCGCGCCAGGCCGCGGAGAAGGCGCGCGCCGAGCAGGAAGAAATCGCCAGACGCCGCGCCGCGGCGGAAGCCGAAGCGCGCGCGATTCGCGAAATGATGAACACGCCGCGCAAGGCGCAGGTGAAGGCGCCGGAACCGGCGCCGAAGCCCGCCGAGCCGGCCAAGGCCGCGGAAGCCAAGGGCACGCTGCACAAGCCGGCGCGTCCGGCGGGTGAGGCGCCGGCACGTCCGGCCGCGAAGAAGCCGGCTGCAGCGGCTCCGGCCACCACGACCACGGCGCCCTCGGGCGACAAGAAGAAGCCGGGCGGCGGCAAGGGCGGCAACTGGCAGGACGACGCTGCGAAGCGCCGCGGTATCAAGACTCGCGGCGATTCGAGCGGCGGCGTCGATCGTGGCTGGCGCGGCGGTCCGAAGGGGCGCGGCAAGCACCAGGAACAAACCACCACGTTCCAGGCGCCGACCGAGCCGATCGTGCGTGAAGTGCACGTGCCGGAAACGATCACGGTTGCAGATCTCGCGCACAAGATGGCGGTGAAGGCTTCGGAAGTCATCAAGTCGATGATGAAGCTCGGCCAGATGGTCACGATCAACCAGATGCTGGATCAGGAAACGGCGATGATCATCGTCGAGGAATTGGGCCACCGCGCGGTTGCCGCGAAGCTCGATGATCCGGAAGCGATGCTGGTGGAAGGCGAGGTGACCGATGCGGAAGCGTTGCCGCGTCCGCCGGTCGTGACCGTGATGGGTCACGTCGACCACGGCAAGACCTCGCTGCTCGACTATATTCGCCGTGCAAAGGTTGCAGCGGGCGAAGCGGGCGGCATTACGCAGCATATCGGCGCGTACCACGTCGAAACACCGCGCGGCGTGATCACGTTCCTCGACACGCCGGGTCACGAAGCGTTTACCGCGATGCGTGCCCGCGGCGCGAAGGCAACCGACATCGTGATTCTGGTGGTCGCCGCCGACGACGGCGTGATGCCGCAGACGAAGGAAGCGATCTCGCATGCGAAGGCCGGTGGTGTGCCGCTCGTCGTCGCGATCAACAAGATCGACAAGCCGGATGCGAATCTGGAGCGCGTGAAGCAGGAGCTCGTCGCGGAAGGCGTCGTGCCGGAAGAATACGGTGGCGATTCGCCGTTCGTGCCGGTGTCGGCGAAAACCGGCGCGGGTATCGACGATCTGCTCGAAAACGTGCTGCTGCAGGCTGAGGTGCTGGAGTTGAAGGCACCGGTCGAAGCGCCGGCCAAGGGTTTGGTCATTGAAGCGAAGCTCGACAAGGGCAAGGGTCCGGTTGCGACGATCCTCGTGCAGTCGGGTACGCTGAACCGCGGCGACGTGGTGCTCGCTGGCAGCGCCTACGGTCGTGTGCGTGCGATGCTCGACGAAACCGGCAAGCCGACCAAGTCTGCCGGCCCGTCGATCCCGGTCGAAATTCAGGGTCTGTCGGAAGTGCCGCAGGCAGGCGAAGAAGTCATCGTGATGCCGGACGAGCGCAAGGCGCGTGAAGTCGCACTGTTCCGCCAAGGCAAGTTCCGCGACGTCAAGCTTGCCAGGCAGCAGGCCGCGAAACTCGAGAACATGCTCGAGCAGATGGGCGAAGGCGAAGTGCAGTACATGCCGCTTATCGTCAAGGCCGATGTGCAAGGTTCGCAGGAAGCGTTGGTGCAGTCGCTGCAGAAACTCTCCACCGACGAAGTGCGCGTGCAGATCGTGCACGGTGCGGTGGGGGGTATCAGCGAGTCGGACGTCAACCTCGCTACGGCGTCGAAGGCGGTCATCATCGGCTTTAACACCCGTGCGGATGCGCAGGCTCGAAAGCTTGCGGAAGCCAATGGTGTCGATATCCGCTACTACAACATCATCTATGACGCCGTGGATGAAGTGAAGGCGGCAATGTCGGGCATGCTGGCGCCGGAGAAGCGCGAAGTCGTGACCGGCACGGTCGAAGTGCGCCAGGTCTTCAAGGTGCCGAAGGTCGGCGCGGTGGCGGGTTGTATGGTTACGGACGGTTTCGTCAAGCGCTCGTCGTCGGTGCGCGTGCTGCGCAACAACGTCGTCATCTTCACGGGCGAACTCGATTCGCTCAAGCGCTTCAAGGACGACGTGAAGGAAGTCCGTCAGGGCTTCGAGTGCGGTATGTCGATCAAGAACTTCAACGATATCGTCGAAGGCGATCAGTTCGAAGTGTTCGAGGTTACCGAAGTCGCGCGTACGCTGTAATTCGCGCGGCACGGCACAACGGGCGGAACGGGCTTGACGCCCGCTCCGCCCGTTGTTTTTGAGCCCGTTGCTTCGAGTTCGTCCGCGCGGGCGTTCGCGGGGTCGTCATTTTCCAGCGGCTATCGGCTGATTCGACGGAAGCTGGGTCAGAAGAACCCGCGGGCCAGCGAGTCATCCGTCGGACTCAGGGCCGTGATGCCGCCGCATCGAACAGATAAGAACCGCGGCTCGCGCGAACAATTTTTTTGCATCCGTCCAGAACGGATCATTCACACCATGCCTAAAAAACGTTCTTCACCCAATCGCAACGTGCAGATCTCCGATCAGATCCAGCGCGACCTGTCCGAGCTGCTGCGCGAGGTCAAGGATCCGCGTATCGGCATCGTCACGTTTCAAAGCGTCGAGCTGACACCCGACTACGCGCACGCGAAGGTCTACTTCACGACGCTGACGGGCGATCCGCAACAGACGCTCGAGGCGCTCACGCACGCGGCCGGCCATCTGCGCAACCTGTTGTTCAAGCGCCTGCACATTCACACGGTACCGACGCTGCATTTCCACTATGACAAGACGATCGAGCGGGCTGTCGAGATGTCGCGCCTGATCGACGAAGCGAACTCGACGCGCGCGAAAGACGATTGAATGCTTACTACGCTGTGACGTTTCCGACGTTTCCGACGTTTCCGGAGCGTTATTTTTCGTATTCCCCCGAAGTCTTTGCCTCATTGACATGACCGCACCTCAACGCCCCCGCGTGCCGCGTCGCGCGATCGACGGCGTCCTGCTGCTGGACAAGCCGATCGGCCTGTCGAGCAACGACGCGCTGGTTCGCGCGAAGCGTCTGTATCTGGCGAAAAAGGCGGGCCACACCGGCACGCTCGACCCGCTCGCGACCGGCCTGCTGCCGCTGTGTTTCGGCGAAGCCACCAAGTTCTCTCAAGACCTGCTGGAAGCCGACAAGACCTACGAAGCCACGATGCGCGTCGGCATCCGCACGACCACTGGCGATGCCGAAGGCGAAGCGATCGACATCCGTGCGGTCGAATGTGACGAAGCGGCGGTGCAGGCGGCCTTGCGTCAATTCCACGGCGAGATCGTCCAGGTTCCGCCGATGTACTCCGCCCTCAAGCGCGACGGCAAGCCGTTATACGAATACGCGCGTGCCGGTCAGACGGTCGAGCGGGAAGGGCGCCGGGTGACGATCGTCGCGCTCGAACTGATCGCGTGCGCGTTGCCCGATGTGACGTTTCGCGTTACATGCAGCAAGGGCACCTATGTGCGTACGTTGGCGGAGGACATCGGCGAAACGCTGGGTTGCGGCGCGCATCTGATCGCGCTGCGGCGCACGGGTGTCGGCGCGCTGACGCTCGCGCATTCGGTGAGCCTCGACGCGTTGTCCGATGCCAGCCAGGCCGAGCGAGACGGATGGCTGCAACCGGTCGATGCGTTGTTGTCGACGTTTCCGCAGGTCTGTCTTAACGACGACGACACACGTCGCTTTTTGCACGGTCAGCGTCTGAAGCTTTCCACGCTCGAGATCGCCGGCGATGCGCTGAAGGCGTTGCGCGTCAGGGTCTATTCGACGCAAGGACGGCTGCTTGGCGTCGCAAAGCCGGGCGATGGCGTGCTCGCACCCGAGCGTCTGATCGTGACGGCGGAAACCGAGGCGCAGCGCGCGGGATCGTAAGCATTAAACGTGCTGCATGCACCAGACAAAAAAGCGGGATCGCCTGATTGCGATCCCGCTTTTTTCATACCGCCCATCGCCCGGTCGAACCGATGCGATTGCGATGTCTCGCAAACACTGCCTCAGTGCGCTGCTGCCGCCGCCGCGCCCGCGTCGCCGCCCGCGCGTTCCGGTCGCGTAATCCAGATCAGCGCAATCAGCGCGACGAAGATGCCGGCCGAGATATAGAACAGATCGTTCACGCCCAGTTGCGCGGCCTGCTGAGAGAGCATCGAATTGAACAGACCATATGCCTGCGGCTCGTTGAAACCCGCGGCGCCCATCTGATGGATCGACTGATCGAACACCGGGTTATACGCATTCGCATGCTCGGTCAGTTGCGCGTGATGCATGATCGTGCGGTGTTCCCACGCGGTCTGGAAAATCGACGTGCCGATACCGCCGCACATGATCCGAACGAAGTTCGACAGACCCGAGGCGGCCGGAATCCGATGCCCCGGCAGACCGGACAACGTGATCGACACGAGTGGAATGAAGAAGCCAGCCATGCCGATGCCCTGGATCAGCGTAGGCAGCGTCAACGAGTATGTATCGACGCCGGTGGTATAACGCGAACGCATCCAGAAGCACAGCGCGAAGATAAGGAACGACAGCGTCGCGATATAGCGCGGATCGGTGCGCGGCAGAATCTTGCCGGTGAGCGGCGACAGCAGAATGGCGAACAGGCCGACCGGCGCCATCACGAGACCGGCTTCGGTCGCGGTGTAGCCGATATCGGTTTGCAGCCACAGCGGCAGTAGCACGAGATTGCCGAAATAGAGTCCGTAGCCGATCGACAGCGCGATCGTGCCTCCCGTGAAGTTGCGTCTGCTGAACAGCGACAGGTCGACGACCGGGTGTTCGGCCGTCAGCTCCCACACGATAAAGAACGCGAGCGCGATTACCGCGACGAGCGCGAGCACGACGATCGTCGTCGACGAGAACCAGTCGAGATCCTTGCCCTTGTCGAGCATCACCTGAAGCGAGCCGACCCAGACGATCAGCAGGCCGAGGCCGACGCCGTCGATCGGCGCTTTTTTCACGACCGAATCGCGGTTGCGGAAGATCATCCAGGTCGCGGCGGCGGCGAGAATACCGACCGGAATGTTCACGTAGAAAATCCACGGCCACGAAATGTTGTCGGAAATCCAGCCACCGAGAATCGGGCCGGCGACGGGCGCGATCAGCGTGGTCATCGCCCACATCGATAACGCCATCGGCGCCTTCGCGCGCGGATAGCTGGCGAGCAGCAGCGTCTGCGACAGCGGAATCATCGGGCCCGCCACCGCGCCTTGCAGTACCCGCGATGCGAGCAGGAACGGCAGATTCGGCGACAATCCGCACATCCATGACGACAGCACGAACAACACGATCGACGCCATGAACAGGCGCACCTGACCGATGCGGTCGGTGAGCCAGCCGGTCAGCGGCACCGAAATCGCGTTGGCGACCGCGAACGACGTGATGACCCACGTGCCCTGGTCGGACGATACGCCGAGGTCGCCGGAAATCGACGGGATCGACACGTTCGCGATCGACGTGTCGAGCACGTTCATAAACACGGCGAGCGACACCGCGATGGTGCCGATCACCAGCTGCGCGCCCTCGAGCGGAGGGTGAGGGACTTGCGCCTGAGCCTGAGCCATTGAAAAAGCCTTCTGTGAATCGTCGGGGCGGCTCAGCTCTTTGCCGCCGGCTTCGCGGCCGCGCCGGTTTGCGCCGATTTCTGGTTGCCGTTGGGGCCGGCGTTTTCGGCGATGATGCGCGCGATGACCGCGTCGGCTTCCGCGCCGTACTTGTCGAACACGTTGGTCTGATAGGCGGTGGTCGGCGCATTGCCGAGCTGGCCGCCCGAATCGTCCTTGATGTTCACGTCGGCTTGCATCGACAGACCGATGCGCAGCGGGTGCTTCTCGAGCTCCTGCGGATCGAGTGCGATCCGCACCGGCAGACGCTGCACGACCTTGATCCAGTTGCCCGTCGCGTTCTGCGCCGGCAGCAGCGAGAACGCCGAACCGGTGCCGGCCGAGAAGCCGATCACCTTGCCGTGGTACGGCACCGACGAACCATAGACGTCGGCAGTCAGTTCGACCGGTTGCCCGATGCGCATATGCTTGAGCTGCACTTCCTTGAAGTTCGCGTCGACCCACACGTCATGTAGCGGCACGATCGCCATCAGCGGCGTGCCCGGCGACACGCGCTGTCCGACCTGGACCGAACGCTTTGCGACATAACCGGTCACGGGTGCCGGCAGCGTGTTGCGCGCGTGGTTCAGATAGGCATCGCGCACCTTCGCGGCGGCGGCCTGCACGTTCGGGTGATCGGCGATGGTGGTGTTCGCGGTCAACGCGCGATTCGCGGCGAGCTGCTGTTTGGCTGCGTCGAGCGCGGCCTGGGCGGTCTTTACCGAGTCGCGTGCGTGCGAAATTTCTTCCTGCGATACGGCGCCGGTTTGCGCGACCGTCAGACGGCGCTTGAGGTCGTCCTGGGCGCGCGACAGGTCGGCCTCGCGCAGTGATACCTGCGCTTCGTACTGGCTGTCGTCGGCGAACAGTCCGCGCACCTGGCGCACCACCTGCGCGAGATTCGCCTCGGCCTGTTCGAGTGCGACGCGCGCGTCGGCCGGGTCGAGCACCACGAGCGGGTCGCCGGCCTTGACGATCTGCGTGTCGTCCGCGTTGACCGCGATCACGGTGCCGGTGACCTGCGGCGTGATCTGCACGACGTTGCCGCTCACGTAGGCATCGTCGGTGTCTTCATGGAAGCGCGCGACGAGGAAGTAGTACAGGCCGTATGCGATCGCGGCGATCAGGATCACGATGACGAGCAACGTCATCATGCGCTTGCGTTTGCCGTTGTTCGCCGCTTGCGGCGGGGTGGCGGGCTGCTGGGGGGTGCTCATTGATGTGCTCCGGGTTCTTTTGAACGTCGTCGTTTATTCGGTCTGTGTTGCGTAGGCGTGTGTACGGGTTCGGCCGCGCGCTCAATTTGCGGCGGTACTCGCGGCCGGCGCCGATGCCGGGGCATCGGTCGGCACCACGAGGCCGGTCTGCGTCGCGTCGAAGCCGCCGCCCAGCGCCTTGACGAGGCCGATCTGCAAAGCGCGGCGGCGCATCTTCAGGCCCGCCACGGTCTGCTCGGCGGCGAGCATGTTCTCGTCGGCGGTCAGCACCTGCAACTGCGGCGACAGGCCGGCCCTGTAGCGCACCACGGCGAGCTGATACGCCTTCGTCGACGCGTCGAGCGCGCGCTGCGCATCGCCCGACTGGCGGTCGATCGAGCGGATCGACGACACCTGGGTCGAAACGTCCTGCAGAGCGTTGATCAGCGTCTGGTTGTAGTTGGCGACGTCGTATTCGAAGTCGGCGTAGCGACCTTTCAGTTGCGCGCGCAGCGCACCGGCGTCGAAGATCGGCAGATGAATTGCCGGGCCGAACTGGATCTGACGGCTCGACGCGGTCAGGAAACGGCCCCAGCCGAACGCGTCGAAGCCGAAGCCGGCCGCGAGGTTCACGTCCGGATAGAACTCGGCCTTCGCTTCCTTCACGTCGTGCATCGCGGCTTCGACCTGCCAGCGCGCGGCGACGATGTCCGCGCGGCGGGACACGAGATCGGCGGGAATGTTGTCAGGCAGCGTGACGGTGTCGCCGCTGGTGAGCGTCGGCTTGTCGATCTGCAGCCCGCGATCCGGACCTTTGCCGAGCAGCGCGCCGAGTTGATAGCGCACGACCGTGATCTGGCCATCGAGGTCGGTCAGGTTCGACTGGCTCGTCGCGATGTTGCCGGCCGCCGTCTGCTTTTCGACGTTGGTGTCGAGTCCGGCGGTCACGCGGTCGTTGGTGATGCGGTCGACATCCTGGCGGTTGGCGATTTCCCGCTGGGCGATGTCACGGAACACATAGAGCTGCGCGAGCTGGTTGTAGGTGCTCGCGACGGATGCGGCGAGCGTCACGCGCGCCTGCTGCATATCCGCCTCGGCGGCTTTTTGCTGGGACACGGCCTGGCCGAGGCGCTGACGGTTCTTGCCCCACAGATCGAGATCCCAGGACGCGCTCGCGAGCACGTTGTTCTCGCTATACCAGCTGCCGCCATACGGAGGCGGGTAGAGCCCGTTCGCGGAGAACAGTTCGCGCGTCCACGAATAGCTGCCGGTGACCTTCGGAAACAGCGCCGAGCGCGAGCTTTCGATATACGACGACGCCTTGGCGAGCCGCGCCTGAGCCTGCGCGATCGACGGGCTGCCTTCGAGCGCTTCGGCGATCAATCTGGGCAACTGCGGATCGCCGAACTGGTTGGCCCAGTCGAGCGACGGCCACTGGCCGCCTTCGCTGGGCAGGCTTTGTGCCGACTCGTACTGCGTTGGCGACGAAATCTGCTTGTCGCTCTTCACGCCGATGTAGTTCGCGCACCCCGTCAGGGCGAACGCTGTCACCGCGGCGGCGACAGCGGCCCGGCCAGAAAGCGCGGGCGCGGACAAAGAAAGGGATTTCATCGCTCGACTCTCTGAGTGGAATGTATTTGTGGACGCAGCAATCAATTTCTTACGATTTGCTATCGAAATTGCTCGCGGCATCGCGGGATAGCCCCGTCTGTTCGTCGGAATTGACGAGCACGCGGCGCAGCATGCTTTTCAGAAAACCCACTTCCTCCGGTGTAAAACCGTTCAGCAGGCTGTCGAGTACGCCATTGAAAATGGCCGGCATGCGCGCGGCAATCGCGTGGCCTTCGGGGGTGAGCGCGAGACGCACGACGCGCCGGTCTTCGTTGCTGCGTACCCGCGTGAGCAGGCCACGCTTTTCGAGCCGGTCGACGAGCCGGGTGACGGCGCTTGCGTCGATCCCGTATTCACGCGCCAGTTCGGCCGCCAGCAGACACTTGCCGCTTGCGACCATGAACAGGATGCTGCCTTGCTGGCTGGTGATGCCGAGCTCCGCCATGCTGCGCTGTGTGATCAGGTTGGACATGGTGGATTTCACTCGCGAGAGCAGATACCCGACGCTTTCGCCGAGTTGGTACTCGCTCAGGTCCGGCGTGGGTTCGGTGGACGGCTCCGTCATGATTCTCGTGCGAATGCAATGGTTGACTAGGCAGCAGTATACTCGGCTGTTGATTGACGCGACAAGCGTTATCGCAGCTTAGGCAAGGATTTCGTCGGGCTGAAACGGCGTGGGCGAGGTGCTGCGGGCTGGCGCGGCGGATTGTTCGCGCGGCACGTAAGACTGTTGTGCAGCGAGGTGGTCTATCGGGGAATACCAGAAAGGATCATTTCGCCATGCTACAATGTTGGGTTCCCAAAAGTGCGCTTTGGGCTTGTCGTATTAGGCTTGCCGGGTTTCTGTCCCGAGCTGGCCAGGCTGATACACGCAGCAGGCGGCAGCAAGCGGCGCACTCCAACTGTCTTCAGGTTTCCTATGACCCGCGCCCTACGCAATATCGCCATCATTGCTCACGTCGACCACGGCAAGACCACGCTCGTCGACCAGCTTCTCCGTCAGACCGCCACCTTCCGCGACAATCAGCAGGTCGCCGAGCGCGTGATGGACTCGAACGACATCGAAAAGGAGCGCGGCATCACGATCCTGTCGAAGAACTGCGCGGTGGAGTACGAGGGCACGCACATCAATATCGTCGACACGCCGGGGCACGCCGATTTCGGCGGCGAAGTGGAGCGCGTCCTGTCGATGGTCGACTCGGTGCTGCTGCTCGTCGATGCGGTCGAGGGCCCGATGCCGCAAACGCGCTTCGTCACGAAGAAGGCGCTCGCGCTCGGTCTGAAGCCGATCGTCGTGGTCAACAAGGTGGACCGTCCGGGCGCGCGGGTCGACTGGGTCATCAACCAGACCTTCGACCTGTTCGACAAGCTGGGCGCCAACGACGAACAGCTCGATTTTCCGATCATCTACGCATCGGGCCTGAATGGCTACGCTGGCCTCACGCCGGATGTGCGCGACGGCGATATGCGTCCGCTGTTCGAGGCGATCCTCCAGCACGTGCCGGTTCGCCCGGCCGATCCCGAAGCCCCGCTGCAGCTGCAAATCACGTCGCTCGACTATTCGTCGTACGTTGGCCGTATCGGCATCGGCCGCATCACGCGCGGTCGCATCAAGCCGGGCATGACCGTCGCGGTGCGCTCGGGTCCCGAAGGCGAAATTCTTACCCGCAAGATCAATCAGGTGCTGTCGTTCAAGGGCCTCGACCGCGTGCAGGTGGACTCGGCCGAAGCGGGCGATATCGTGTTGATCAACGGTATCGAGGAAGTCGGCATCGGCGTGACGATCTGCTCGCCGGAACAACCCGAAGCGCTGCCGATGATCACCGTCGACGAACCCACGCTGACGATGAACTTCCTCGTCAATTCGTCGCCGCTCGCCGGCCGCGAAGGCAAATTCGTCACGAGCCGCCAGATCCGCGACCGCCTGATGAAGGAACTGAACCACAACGTCGCGCTGCGCGTGAAAGACACCGGCGACGAAACCACCTTCGAAGTGTCGGGCCGCGGCGAACTGCACCTGACCATTCTCGTCGAAAACATGCGCCGTGAAGGCTACGAGCTGGCCGTGTCGCGTCCGCGCGTGGTGTTGACGGAAGTCGACGGCGTCAAGCACGAGCCGTTCGAAAACCTGACCGTCGACATGGAAGACACGCACCAGGGTGGCGTGATGGAAGAGCTCGGCCGCCGCAAGGGCGAACTGCTCGATATGACGTCGGACGGCCGTGGCCGCACGCGTCTCGAATATCGTATTTCGGCGCGCGGCCTGATCGGCTTCCAGTCGGAATTCCTCACGCTCACGCGCGGCACGGGTCTGATGAGCCATACGTTCGACTCGTACCAGCCGGTCAAGGAAGGCGCGGTCGGCGAGCGCCGCAACGGCGTGCTGATCTCGCAGGACGACGGCGCGGCCGTCGCCTACGCGCTGTGGAAGCTGCAGGATCGCGGCCGCATGTTCGTGACGCCGGGCGACGCGCTGTATGAAGGCATGATCATCGGCATTCATAGCCGCGACAACGATCTCGTCGTGAACCCGATCAAGGGCAAGCAGCTCACCAACGTGCGCGCGTCGGGCACCGACGAAGCGGTGCGCCTCGTGCCGCCGATCCAGATGTCGCTCGAATACGCGGTCGAATTCATCGACGACGACGAACTGGTCGAAGTCACGCCGCAGTCGATCCGTCTGCGCAAGCGTCACCTGAAAGAGCACGAGCGCCGCAGCGCGAGCCGCAGCAAGGTCGCAAGCGAGTGAGCAGCCGGATAACGAGCCGCATCGCCCAGGCGGGCGGAAGCACACGCAAGCCACCTTCGGGTGGCTTCGTCGTTTCCGGCGCAGGGAAAACCTCGCGAGCCGGGTGGCAGGCCCGATACCGTCCGAATCGCATACGGCGAGCCGGCACTTCGGCATCGATCGCATCCCTCGGCCTTCGATCTTTACAGAACACTGTTGCGTACCTCGAAAAGATGTAGTGCCACCCGCGAAACGCCCGTCATTACGGGCATTTGAGGCTACGCGGTTCGCTATCTGGGCTATTGGTTCTGTGCTATGCTCCCGATGCACTGTTTTAGGTCCTTCCAAGCAAGACTTGATTCGCGCAATCCGCTAAACGGTCAGGCCGTGTCGCGGAAGGTTCTGTAACCCGCTATTTCTCGAGAAGCTCGAAGAAAGGTGAGCGTAAAAATGATGAAGCAATTCCAGTCGAACTCTTATCTGTTCGGCGGCAATGCTCCGTACGTTGAAGAAATGTACGAGGCATATCTCGATAATCCGGCGTCAGTGCCCGAGACCTGGCGCAGCTATTTCGATGCATTGCAGAACGTTCCGGCATCGGATGGCACGAATGCAAACGACGTGGCCCACGGCCCGATCGTCGAATCATTTGCCCAGCGCGCCAAGGCCAATGCCTTCCTGCCACGCGCGGCAACCGGCGGCGAAGATCTCGCAACCGCCCGCAAACAGGTTTACGTCCAGTCCCTCATCGGCGCATATCGCTTCCTCGGCTCGCAATGGGCCAATCTCGATCCTCTGAAGCGCCGCGAACGTCCCGCGATCCCCGAACTTGAACCCGCGTTCTACGACTTCACCGAAGCCGACATGGACCAGGAGTTCAGCGCCACGAATCTGTATTTCGGGTTCGAGCGCGGCACGCTGCGCGACATCGTCAAGGCGCTGCGCGACACGTACTGCGGCACGATCGGCGCCGAGTACATGTACCTCAGCGATCCGGAGCAGAAGCGCTGGTGGAAGGAAAAGCTCGAGTCGATCCGTTCGACGCCGAACTTCAGCAGCGACAAGAAAAAGCACATCCTGAACCGCCTGACGGCCGCCGAAGGCCTCGAGCGTTTCCTGCACACCAAGTACGTCGGCCAGAAGCGCTTCTCGCTCGAAGGCGGCGAGAGCTTCATCGCGTCGATGGACGAAGTCGTGCGTCACGGCGGCGCCAACGGCGTGCAGGAAATCGTTATCGGCATGGCGCACCGCGGCCGTCTGAACGTGCTGGTCAATACGCTCGGCAAGATGCCGGCTGACCTGTTCGCCGAATTCGAAGGCAAGCACGTCGACGATCTGCCGGCTGGCGACGTCAAGTACCACAAGGGCTTCTCGTCGGACGTCTCGACCGAAGGCGGCCCGGTGCACCTGTCGCTCGCGTTCAACCCGTCGCACCTCGAAATCGTCAACCCGGTGGTCGAGGGTTCGGCCAAGGCGCGCATGGACCGCCGCGGCGACGACACGGGCCTGCAGGTGCTGCCGGTGCAGATCCACGGCGACGCGGCTTTCGCGGGCCAGGGCGTGGTGATGGAAACGCTGAACCTCGCGCAAACGCGCGGTTACGGCACCCACGGCACGCTGCACATCGTCATCAACAACCAGATCGGCTTCACCACGTCGGACCCGCGTGACTCGCGCTCGACGTTGTACTGCTCGGACGTCGTCAAGATGATCGAAGCGCCGGTGCTGCACGTGAACGGCGACGATCCCGAAGCGGTCGTGCTGGCTACGCAGCTGGCGATCGACTTCCGGATGCAGTTCCACAAGGACGTCGTCGTCGACATCGTCTGCTTCCGCAAGCTGGGTCACAACGAGCAGGACACGCCGGCGGTCACGCAGCCGCTGATGTACAAGACGATCGCCAAACACCCGGGCACGCGCGCACTGTACGCCGAAAAGCTGGTGCAGCAGGGCGTGATCACGGCCGAGCAGGGCGACGAATTCGTCAAGGCTTACCGCAAGGCGATGGATGAAGGCCATCACACCGTCGACCCGGTGCTCTCGAACTACAAGAGCAAGTACGCGGTGGACTGGGTGCCGTTCCTGAACCGCAAGTGGACCGACGCGGCCGACACGGCCGTGCCGCTCGCGGAACTGAAGCGTCTCGCCGAGCGCATCACCACGATCCCGGAAAACTTCAAGGTTCACCCGCTCGTCGAGCGCGTGATCAAGGACCGCCGTGCGATGGGTCGCGGCGAGGCGAAGCTCGACTGGGGCATGGGCGAACACCTCGCGTTCGCCTCGCTGGTCGCATCGGGCTACGCAGTCCGCCTGACCGGTCAGGACTCGGGCCGCGGCACGTTCACGCACCGTCACGCGGTGCTGCACGACCAGAACCGCGAGCGCTGGAACGACGGCACCTACGTGCCGCTGCAGAACATCGCCGATGGTCAGGCGAAGTTCACGGTGATCGACTCGGTGCTGTCGGAAGAAGCGGTGCTGGGCTTCGAATACGGTTACTCGACCGCCGAACCGAACACGTTCGTCGCGTGGGAAGCGCAGTTCGGCGACTTCGTGAACGGCGCGCAGGTCGTGATCGACCAGTTCATCTCGTCGGGCGAAGTGAAATGGGGCCGCGTGTCGGGCCTGACCATGCTGCTGCCGCACGGCTACGAAGGTCAGGGTCCGGAGCACTCGTCGGCGCGTATCGAGCGTTTCCTGCAACTGTGCGCAGACCACAACATGCAGGTCGTTCAGCCGACCACACCGGCGCAGATTTTCCACCTGCTGCGCCGTCAGATGATCCGTTTGTTCCGCAAGCCGCTGATCGTCTTCACGCCGAAGTCGCTGCTGCGTCACAAGGAAGCCGTATCGGATCTGTCGGAACTGGCGAAGGGTTCGTTCCAGCCGGTGCTCGGCGAAGTCGACGAAGCCATCGACGCGAAGAAGGTCAAGCGCGTACTGGCCTGCTCGGGCCGCGTGTATTTCGACCTCGTCGCGCATCGCCGCGAAGCGAAGGCGAACGATGTCGCGATCATCCGTATCGAGCAGCTCTATCCGTTCGCGCACAAGCAGTTCGAAGCGGAAATGAAGAAGTACGACAACGCGACCGAAGTGGTGTGGGTGCAGGACGAGCCGCAGAATCAGGGCCCGTGGTTCTACATCGAGCACCATCTGAAGGAAGGCATGAAGGACGGGCAGAAGCTGGCATACAGCGGCCGTCCGGCTTCGGCCTCGCCGGCAGTCGGCTACTACGCGAAGCACTACGAGCAGCAGAAGGCGCTGGTCGAAGGCGCTTTCGGCCGCCTCAAGAGCGCGTCGATCGCCAGGTAAAAAGAACAGACGAACCGGGAAAGCGCGGCGCGCTTTCCCGCGCCGCGCTCAGTGATCCGATGAAAGGCTCTGGCGCGGCGCGTACGGTTCGCAGGCGGTCGTCGTTGAGCGTGCCGTCACCCGATACGTATTCAGGATACTCATAATGGCTATTGTTGAAGTCAAGGTCCCCCAGCTTTCCGAGTCGGTCTCGGAAGCCACCATGCTGCAGTGGAAGAAGAAGCCCGGCGAGGCTGTCGTGCAAGACGAAATCCTCATCGAAATCGAGACCGACAAGGTCGTGCTCGAAGTGCCGGCACCGTCGGCCGGCGTGCTCGCGCAAGTCATCTCGAACGACGGCGACACCGTCGTGGCCGACCAAGTGATCGCGAAGATCGACACCGAAGGCAAGGCAGGCGCCGCCGCCGTCGAAGCCGAAGTGAAGCCGGCTCCGGTCGCCGCGCCGGCGGCAGCCGCCGCACCGGCAGCCGCTGCCGCCGTCGCCACGGGTTCGAACACCGCTGCTTCGCCGGCCGCCGGCAAGCTGATGGCCGAACAAGGCCTGAGCGCGGGCGACGTCGCCGGCACGGGCCGCGACGGCCGCATCACGAAGGGCGACGTGCTGGCCGCGGGCCAGGCTGCGCCGGCGGCCGCCAAGGCCGCGCCAGCACCGGCTGCCGCACCGAAGGCCGCGAAGCCGTCGCTGCCGGACGTCAAGGCGCCGGCATCGGCTGATCAATGGCTGAAGGACCGTCCGGAACAGCGCGTGCCGATGTCGCGTCTGCGTGCGCGTATCGCCGAGCGTCTGCTCGAGTCGCAGCAAACCAACGCGATCCTGACCACGTTCAACGAAGTGAACATGGCTCCGGTGATGGACCTGCGCAACAAGTACAAGGACAAGTTCGAGAAGGAACACGGCGTGAAGCTCGGCTTCATGTCGTTCTTCGTGAAGGCCGCGGTCCACGCGCTGAAGAAGTTCCCGCTCGTCAATGCGTCGATCGACGGTAACGACATCGTCTATCACGGCTATTTCGACATCGGTATCGCGGTCGGTTCGCCGCGCGGTCTGGTGGTGCCGATCCTGCGCAACGCCGATCAGCTGAGCCTCGCCGACATCGAGAAGAAGATCGCCGAATTCGGCCAGAAGGCGAAGGACGGCAAGCTGTCGATCGAAGAAATGACCGGCGGTACGTTCTCGATCTCGAACGGCGGCGTGTTCGGCTCGATGCTGTCGACCCCGATCATCAACCCGCCGCAGTCCGCGATTCTCGGCGTGCACGCCACCAAGGAACGCGCTGTGGTCGAAAACGGCCAGATCGTGATCCGCCCGATGAACTACCTCGCGCTGTCGTACGACCACCGTATCATCGACGGCCGCGAAGCGGTGCTGTCGCTGGTCGCGATGAAGGACGCGCTGGAAGATCCGGCTCGCCTGCTGCTCGACCTGTAAGCGCGCGCCCGGACCGCGCCGGCTTGAGAAACCGCAAGCCGGCGCCATCTGGTCAGTACGTACCTAGCATTTCGCAGTACAGGAACGGCGCGCGCCACGCAACGTGGCCCGGCGCCGTTCCGCCATCAAAGGGATTGTCATGTCCAAAGAATTTGACGTCGTCGTGATCGGCGCAGGCCCAGGCGGTTATATCGCCGCCATCCGCGCAGCGCAGCTCGGCAAGACCGTCGCATGTATCGAAAAGTGGAAGAACCCGGCCGGCGCGCTGAAGCTCGGCGGCACCTGCCTGAACGTCGGCTGCATTCCGTCGAAGGCGCTGCTCGCGTCGTCGGAAGAGTTTGAAAACGCGTCGCACCACCTCGCCGACCACGGCATCTCGGTGGAAAACGTGAAGGTCGATATCTCGAAGATGATGGCCCGCAAGGAAGGCATCGTCGAGAAGATGACCAAGGGTATCGAATTCCTGTTCCGCAAGAACAAGATCACGTGGCTCAAGGGCCATGGCAAGTTCACCGGCCGCACCGACGCCGGCGTGCAGATCGAAGTGAGCGGCGAGGCTGAAACCGAAGTCGTCACCGCGAAGAACGTGATCATTGCGACGGGTTCGAAGGCACGTCATCTGCCGGGCATTCCGGTCGACAACAAGATCGTCGCCGACAACGAAGGCGCGCTGTCGTTCGACGTAGCGCCGAAGAAGCTCGCGGTGATCGGCGCGGGCGTGATCGGTCTGGAACTCGGCTCGGTATGGCGCCGTCTCGGCGCGGACGTGACCGTGCTCGAAGCGCTGCCGGAATTCCTCGGCGCGGCTGACCAGGCGCTGTCGAAAGAAGCGGCCAAGCAGTTCAGGAAGCAGGGCCTCGACATTCACGTCGGCGTGAAGGTCGGCGAAGTGAAGACGAGCGCAAACAGCGTGACGATCGCTTACACGGACAAGGACGGCAACGCGCAGACGCTCGAAGCCGACCGCCTGATCGTATCGGTCGGCCGCGTGCCGAATACCGACAACCTCGGCCTCGAAGCGATCGGCCTCGCGGCCAACGAGCGCGGTTTCATCGACGTGGACGGCCATTGCGCGACGTCGGTTCCGAACGTGTACGCGATCGGCGACGTGGTGCGTGGCCCGATGCTTGCGCACAAGGCCGAAGACGAAGGCGTGCTGGTCGCCGAAGTGATCGATGGTCAGAAGCCGCACATCGACTACAACTGCATTCCGTGGGTGATCTACACCGAACCGGAAATTGCATGGGTCGGCAAGACCGAGCAGCAACTGAAGGCCGAAGGCCGCGAGATCAAGACCGGCCAGTTCCCGTTCATGGCGAACGGCCGCGCGCTCGGCATCAACAAGGCGGACGGTTTCGTCAAGATGATCGCCGACGCGAAGACCGACGAGCTGCTCGGCGTGCACATCATTTCGGCAAACGCGTCGGACCTGATCGCGGAAGCCGTGGTGGCGATGGAATTCAAGGCGGCGTCGGAAGACCTCGGCCGCATCTGCCATCCGCACCCGTCGCTGTCGGAAGTGATGCGCGAAGCGGCACTCGCCGTCGACAAGCGCGCACTGAACATGTAAGCGCGCACGCCTGACTGAACGCAACTTTGGTATCGAAGGCGGGCGGGTTTATTCCCTCCCGCCTTTCTTTTTGCAGCAACACGATGAACGTCACCGAATACTACGAAAAAGAACTGCAGACGCGCGGTTACCAGTCCGATCCGGCGCAGCGCGCGGCGGTCGACCGGCTGCAGCGGTGCTATGAAGAGTGGGTCGAATACAAGTCGCGCCGCTCGAACGCGTTCAAGAAGCTGATCATTCACCCGGACCTGCCACGCGGCGTGTACATGTGGGGCGGTGTCGGGCGGGGCAAGAGCTTCCTGATGGACAGCTTCTACATGATCGTGCCGGTGCAGCGAAAAACCCGTCTGCATTTCCACGAGTTCATGCGCGAAGTGCATCGCGAGCTCGAAGAACTGAAGGGTCAGGCCGATCCGCTCGATGAACTCGCGCGCCGTATCGCAAAGCGTTATCGGCTGATCTGCTTCGACGAATTCCACGTCTCGGATATCGCCGACGCGATGATCCTGTACCGCCTGCTCGACAAGCTGTTCGAGAACGGCGTGCAGTTCGTGATGACGTCCAACTACGACCCGGACACGCTGTACCCGGACGGCCTGCATCGCGATCGGATGCTGCCCGCGATCGAGCTGATCAAGCAGAAGCTCGACGTGATCAACGTCGATGCGGGGATCGACTACCGGCGGCGCACGCTGGCCCAGGTGGAGGTCTACCACACGCCGCTGGACGCGGCCGCCGGCAAGGCGTTGCGCGATGCATTCGCGCGGCTTGCCGCGGTGCCCGACGAGAGCCCGCTGCTGCATATCGAGAAGCGCGAACTGAAAGCGCTGCGTCGCGCGGACGGGGTCGTCTGGTTCGATTTCGCGACGCTGTGCGGCGGCCCGCGCTCGCAGAACGACTACCTCGAACTGGCGAGCCGCTTTCACGCGGTGATCCTGTCGGACGTGCCGCAGATGTCGGTGCGCATGGCGTCGGAGGCACGCCGCTTCACGTGGCTGATCGACGTGTTCTACGACCACAAGGTGAAGTTGCTGATGTCGGCCGCGGTGCCGCCGGAGCAGCTGTACGTCGATGGTCCGATGGCCAACGAATTCACTCGCACGGTGTCGCGTATCGTCGAGATGCAATCGAAGGAGTATCTCGACGCGCCGCGCCGGATCGTCGATACGTCGCTGACCTGAGCCGGCTCGCGTGTGCGCTGCGTTGATGATGGGATCCACAACGCGCATGCGCGCATGATGGGCCGCTGATCTGAACTGCCGGGCAACGCCTTTTCAAGATTCAGAGTGGTCTTATATTCCGCGCTCGACTGGCTGGCTATCTTTTGTCGTCGTTCTGACAAAGGAGGAAGCATGAAGCCATACAGAGATATCACCGATGAACAATGGCGGCGCGTGGCGCCGCTGCTACCCGAGCTGCGGCCGCGCGCGGAATTGCGCGGCCGGCCGCTTGCCAATACCCGCGCGGTGCTCAATGGCGTGCTGTGGGTCATGTATAGCGGCGCCACGTGGTCCGCGCTGCCCCGCAAGTACCCGTCGTATCAAACCTGTCATCGCCGCTTCAAGTCGTGGCACGAAGCCGGCGTGGGTGCGCCGGCCTAATAAAATCAGAGGCTTAGGTCGGCTTTTGCTGAAGCGTGTGTCGCTTGTTCGCTGTTGATTGTCCCAGCAGTGTCCCAGCAAATCAACACCGCGTATCATGTATCAGTCAGCCTTCGCCGTTCCGAAATGGCGCGGTATCCGTTAGCAGTATCGCGTGACTACTGAGCACGAACTCGAACTGTTCGCTGCGGACAGGCACATTGCAGCCGCACGTGAAAGAATAGCGGCGCAGCAGACGCGCATTGATAGCCAACGTGCGAACGGCCAAGATTGCACCCTGTCCGAACGTCTGTTGTGTGCTATGCAAGAAGCGCTCGTTACGTTCGGCGAGCATCGGCGGCTAATATCGGAAGCGGTGGAGCGAGAACGCGCCGCACTCCGCAAGGCTTAGACAACCGTTTCGGCTATTCCACTAGCAGCTTACTCGACAGTTGTTCGCGGATTCGCTTAGACCCTAGATCAGTGAGCCGATAGTTTCCATTCTTGAGTATCACGAGTTGTCGGCAGTCGGGCGCAACCAGACGCTGCAAAGTATTCGTGACCGTAGAAGGGGCACAGCGTGCTGCCTTGCCGACCTCGGTTCTTGACATACCTTCTTCGCCGGCATAGTGCATAAGCACGAGAATTTCTTCGTCGGACTTCAGATCAGTGCGCTGAACGAGCGGCACGTCGTCATAGACGCCAACGGCCGGCACGTCGAATTGCAACAATTCTCGGATGGCCTTCGCTACTGCCTCACGATCACCACGCCAGAAGAGCCGTAGAGTTTCGTTCATTGCCCAACGAACGCACTCGATGACGAGTTTGGCGTCCATGTGGTTTGGCAGGTAACTCGGCGAAATGTGGACCGCGCCGCGCTGGCTTCTGAACTTGTAGACGGTACGCAGTACTCGCACCACGTGGATTGCGTCACGACGATTGAGCTTGTGCTTCGTTTGTTCGTTTTCGATGTAGCCGCAACAAGCATCGAAGTCCTTGTATTGACTCAATGTGCCAGAGTCCGCGTGATAGAAGATTCGAGCCAGAATCTCGCAGAACTGGCCCCCATCTAATTCGGCAGGCTCCCAATCGCGCTGTATGAAGCGACGTTCCGCCGAGACGAACTCATCGAACAGTTGCGTACACAGCAGGTGATCTAATGGCGGGCATAGCTCGTCGATCAGCCGCTTCTTCTCCACAAGAGCCAATTAAGTCTCCGTTAATCTTCGCGACCCAATGCGGGCGCAATTTGACTCTGCGCAGCCTTCAATCCTTCTTCTGTGATGTACCAAGCACTCGGAGACTTCGTGGTGTCTTCGGCAACCCACGCGGGAGTCTTGAGCTTTGCCCTACCCAAATCTCTGTTGACATTGGCAACCGTGACTTCCTTGGCTTGTCGGAAGTGTCTGTTGAATGTCAGCATGATTTGCCGGCCCGACATTTCTCGGATTTCAGTCTCTTGCGTTACCACGTATAGCAACCACAGAGCTTTCGCCGCAGTCGTCCAACTTTGGCTCGGCGTGCCGTACTTTGATGGGTCATGTCTCCAGTTCACAGCTACCTCTGTGCTGTCGTCGTCGGAACCGCTTCCGTTCGTTGCTTTTCGTTTGCGCGCCTGTCTGCGACGAGTGGAAGGCTCCGGGCGGATTTCGTCGGCTTGCTGCACAGGTGCAGCGGGCAGCGTCTGAACACGGTCGGTCGCGCTGTTTAAGAGCGCGTCGGGAGCTTGTACTAACCCGGCCAGTTGTCTACCTATCGCTTGGCTAATCTCTGGCACATTGTCCTGCGAACCTTCGATTTCCAGTTCGAATCCAGTCAACTTCATTTTGATCTTGAAATTCGACATTGCTTTCCCCGCAGGTGGAAGCGGGGCCAAGTTTGATCCCGGCCCCGGTGCGTTGGTTACTTGCCTTTGGAAGGTTTCGAGACGGGCACCTGCTGGTGTTCTGTCGTCTTGGGATGGGTCTTTGCGTACTGCTCCGTAACGAAGCGACCCGTAACAGAGCTACGGTCCACCGGACGGGTATTGGGCTTTGCTTTGCTCATGGTTAAGTCCTTCAAGTAAGTGAAGCGACTTCGAGCGCGGACGAAGTTGTAACTTGGCTTTGGTTCGATTACCCAAGCGGTTACAATTCCGGCGTTCAGGCGTGCTCTCGGAGCCGCTGTTCCGTCCGCAGGGTGTACCAGACCTTGCGGGCGACCTCCATCCTTGGGCACAAGATCTTGTGCCCAAGGATGGCTCGCACACTATAACATGTGCGCGGGTCGCATTTATCTGCTCAAAAGAAGTAAATACAGCAGTGTAAACCCCAAGTTTCTGATTTTTACCGGCTGGTCACACGTATCAGACCAAAATTTAGATTGCTATCCGTGGGAAGGCTGGGAGGCGCAGTTCTCGCACCGCTGGCCGTCGCCGAAAGCGAACCAGCCGAGTGAGCTTCACCGGCTGTCGCTGCGGCGGTCTCGTGTCTGTGCTACTTCACGCGGCGACTTGCCGATCGATGTCAGGAGGGAACAGCCGCGCAAGAATCTCGCGCCTCGTCCCATTCATACTCTCTAGGCTACAGGATTTTGCCATGCGAATTTTTAATGCAATATTGTTTGCTCGGAACTCGATGAGTGCTCGCATTCTCGCAAATAGAATTGGCAACGTGTAGTCTTTTGCCGATACGTAGTGTGAGATGAAGCATAGGTTCGAATCGCAGCCAAGCTCTAAATTTTGATAGGTGGCTTGGAAGGTGGAGGCACCGAACTGTTGATCTACGGCGGCGGCAATTTCTTCACAGACACCGTTGACTTTTTCCATATCGATGTCGCCTGTTGCACCTTTCACGAAGTTGGAATATTTTCGCGAAACGGTCGCAATTCCGCTAGCTTTGAGGTGTGCCACGGCATATGTCAAAAACAACTTTTTAAATGCAGGCGCGTTCTTTTCTCGCCAATCTTCGAGCAAGAGCATATCTTTAATTTGTTGATGACGCATACTCGCATGCTCGTCATCAAGGATGTCGATAATGGCGTTGTCGTCGCAAATGTAATTTTCTATGCAGTAACGCTCCAGCTTGATAACGTTTGGCGGTAGGTCTTCACGCTCTCCGCAGAGTAAGTTCAAGTCACCATCCACAATGAATACGGATTTGCGATTTGGAATGTCGTCTCTTTTTGCCGCAGCAATAACGGACGACCTGCCACCTAACGGGAAAACGCGGCTGATCGTGAGACGATCCGCCAACAATCTTCCCAGCAAAATACTGTAAATTTTCGAGAACCCCTCGGCGGTATCCTCTACGTAGACATCAACATCGTTGAAATCCTCGAAGAAAACTGATGCGGCAAACCTAGCGGCTTCGCTTCTTTGTAAGTCACTCATTATCGAACCACCCGCAAGGTTTTGTCCTTTCTCATACCCACGATTTCCGGGGAATGTGTGGCGAAAATAAATTGGAGCTTAGAATTAAGTTCCGTTAATTGCGCGACCAAATGTTCCTGCCAACGCAGATGCAGGGATAGCTCCGGTTCGTCAATAATGACAATTCCCGCATTTCTTTTGGGCATAAAGACAACGTGTGCCAGTAGAGTTAGCATCTGCCGCTCACCGGACGAGAGGGACGCAAGCGGTATCGTCTCTCCGCCCCGCTGGACCAACAATTCACCGAGCGAATCGATGGATACGTGCTTCTTGGAATCATTGAAAAAGAAATTTGCTGCGCCGATGAATGCAGCGATTGGGGCAAATATAGCGGCAGCGTTTTTCTTGTTTCGATCCATTTCGCGGAGAATAGCGTCGATTCTCTGAATCTGTGCTTTGTTCAAAAGCCACTCAACGAGACTAATTTCTTGTTCTTCATCTGTTGATACATATGCGTTGCTCAATTTTTCGAAGAAGCGATCAATTTGCGTCTGTGTGTGATTGCTCCCGCCAAGAGCACGCGCCACCTGTTCAATCTCTTTACGTCGGGCGATAATGTTTTGATAATCTCTGTATCGTTGATCTTTATTCTGTGGCGCGACAGTGTCGTCCAGTTCCATGTACTGAAACGTGGAACGAACGATGACGTTCAAAAGAGACTCATTCGACGAATCGCTGTGACGGCGATACTTTCTATATTCGTTCTTTATCAATTGCCGGGCGTTGTCTATGCCCTCTAGTCCAATACTGTGCCTCGACTGCGAAGGAACATGCCTTCCCATACGCGGCATAGATGCACGGAAGTCGTCATCGTATTCCATATCTTGAGTCTTTAGTCGACGTTCCAATCCAATGAATATTGGCTCTGGAATACTCGACATAAACTCTGAAACAGTATTCTTCTCGCGAAGAAAGCGGAATCTCGCCTCTGCTGCAATTTCATCCATCTTTCCCATTTTCGAATACTGCTCGACTTCATCTTTTTCGTACGAGCGAATTATTGCTACATCGTCTGATGTGTTGATGCGAAACTCAATGGCTTCCTGCTTTTTCGTTATTGTAAGCATATTCATTCGAGCATCTTTCTCGAAAAGAATGCGCATTTCACGAAATGTGATCAACAGAAGTTCACGTACGTTCACAGTAAGCGCCGCGTGAATTAGTCGGAGCGCGGTCGTTTTGCCTGTTCCGTTGATGCCCACGATAAAGTTAATATCGTAGTTAAAGTCCATCCCAAAAGAGTACGAATGGAAGACGCCTGTTGCGTCAAATTTTAGAATCTTCAATTTTTTTCCCTAGTAAGCGATGACTCAATGATTTCGACTTCAGTCTGACCGAACTGAAATTTGATCTGCTATTCCGCATGCATAGTGCCCCGCAGCCGCGTGCCGATTTCCCCCATGCCGCCCTCCGCGAACGAGTGCGAGCGGTGATGGAGTGGTATATCGGGCGGTGCTGCGCGCTACTGCGTTGTCTGCCTCGACTGCATCGTTGCGACCGCATCAATCAACCTACGCGCCGCGTCGCCGTCGTCAGTAACGACAGTCGCCAATAGGTTGTCTTGCGCGTTCCTGAACTGCACGATGAAGTGCTTGCGCTTCTGGTAGAGGTTCGATTCCTTGATCGAACGATAGTACAGCCGCGTCACGTCGTGCTTACTGCGCGTCACACCGAACCCGTTATAACGGCCTGTCGTGCCCTTGCCGTACTCCACGTACTCAGGGCGGCGATCCTGCTCCTGTTCCATGAGTACCTGCTGTATAACGCTGTTCGGGTCGTTCACAGGTGCGTGTGCCGTGTACGGCAACTGCTGCGCGCAAGCGGCCAATGCGAATGCAAGGCCGGAAATCCATCTCCGCATCTCTTACCCCGTCTTTATTGTGTGAAGGAATGATACATTTGGTAAGCAAGTTTGCGCGTGGTTGTACCGTTCAAGGGTTGCGCAGCCGTGTTCCGTTGAGGTGTACTTGTTCCGAACACGCCCCAAAGCACAGAATCCGTTCCGTTAGGCTTGACCATCATTTCGGAACGTGGATAATTCGGAACAACATATCAACGGAACAAGGTGGGAACATGCGGCGTATCTATTACGGTCGAGTCTCGACGCTCGATGGGCAGACAGCAGCAAGCCAGTATGCAGACGCAGAGGCGCGGGGAATTGCTCCAGATGACGTATTCATTGACGAGGGCGTTAGCGGCTACCACGTCGCTCCCTGTGACCGCGAGCAATGGCAGCACGTCGAGCGTGATCTGCGGAAGGGCGGCGTGTTGGTAGTCCGTTGGCTCGACCGAATCAGCCGTCGATACGACGAGCTACACACGACGATGCAGCGGTTGATGTCAAAAGGTGTACGGGTAGAGTGCACGCTGAACGGCATGGTGTTCGACGGCGCGGAGACCGACGCGACCCGAAAGGCCGTGCGCGATGCCATCCTCGCGTTCATGGCTGCTCAAGGTGAGGCGGATTACTTGAACCGGCGCGAAATGCAGGCAAGGGGCATCGAGCTAGCCAAGACAGCCGGTCGATACAAGGGACGCAAACAGGCCGTAGATTATGCCGAGGTGCGGAAGTGGAAGGCCGAGCACGGCGCGACGGTGCGGGCCACAGCGGAACATTTTGGTGTAGGTGTGGCGACAGTAGCGCGAGCGCTAGCCGAGCAGTAGCAGCGGACACAGCGAGGACCAGTAATCAGGGCCAGTACGGCGCGATCCAGCTGGCCTTTCTCTTTTGCGGATAAGAGGGAGCAAAATATTCTGGCGGGGACGGACATTTGCGCAAATTCAACTTTCCACCCTGATCGCCCGCTCAGGCCCGCCAATATTACGTCTCCCAATTCGGGTTCCTGCGGTGGAGATAGAACGCCGACTGTGCCTGAGAAGGAAATTCTTCCTTCAAAGGATGGCGCGTCATTTAACCGGAGGAACCATGAAACAAGCGAATCATCCGCTGGAAGCAAATTCGGTCGAGAGGAATTACACGTCGAGCCTGAAGCGTACTAGCCCCACGGCGTTAGCCGCCTATCGGCGAGCAGTCGAAGCGTGTACCGGCTGGTTGCCTAGCTACTTGCAACGCGGGAAGCCGGGCCGCAAGCGCCGCACGTCCGGCCCGTTCCGCTCGATGGCATCGGGAGACTACTAATGCACATGCTGGAAACGAACGCAGCCGAGCGTGATTACTTCGAGCGAGCCAACAAGCACGGCAAGGCGGTATGGCGTCGAATCGTGCGAGTTACAACCGGCAGTTTGCCGACGTGGGCCGAGGTTTTAACCGGGCGCGTGTCGGTCGTAGGGAGGAAGGTTGCAACTACCGAGGTTGTAACCGTTGAGTCCGCAACTGACGAGCACGCGCAAGCTATTGGGCCGACACCCGAGAAGGTCGAATCGCTACGCGAGTTCCTTGCCCGTCGCCGTGCGGAGCAAGAAGCGTCACAGGCAGCACTAGAGGCCGCAGGCGCGGATGACGATGACGACGTACTCAACGCCCTAGCGGACGATTAGCAGCCCGCTACACACTGCGTAGCGTCTTCTGGCAAGGCTACCGGCAAGCATGCGGACATGTGCTCAGGCGACATACGCCCGTAGGTCCCGTATTCGGCGACCCGCATGCATGTTGCCAGTGTTGCCAATTTCTCGGCAGAGCACCCCCTCATTTTCGCCTTGAACCGGACCCTTGCTGGACAAGGCTTTGCGGGTATGAGGTTGTCAATGTTGCCAAGTTGTTCACAACCCTACCTATCAACATAAGGAGTAAGCCTTTGCGTACTGAGGTCAGTAGTAGTTCGCTGTTGTGTAAGCAGGTTGCTAGCGCGGTCACTGGCAATATCGAAGAGTTCAGCGCAGAGCAGGTATCGCGGGCCGCGTCGTTCGGCGTGACGCTGGACACGGTAACGAAGGTGTATGTCAACGATGGCACTAAGACTTGGGCGACCGTGCTTGCGGAGTTGCTATGTGGCGATCCCTCATTAGCCGCTCTGTCTGGGCCTGAGTTAGCCAAGGTGCTGACCGACCGTATGAACCTCGACAAGCCATTTAGCTATGTCAGGCTCTCCAAACCGCTGTCGGTAAAGCAAACCGAAAGGGTGCACTCGATACTTCGCAGTCACGGCTACAGTGCAGCGAACGTGCGAACCGGCCTCGGCATCCGCGACAGTGTTGCCGCAGGCGCTGTCGCTGTGACGGAACGCTCGCATACGGTGCGAACGCAGTTCAAAGCGGATGGCGTGTTCCTCGGCGACAAGTTCTATCCCTACGTGCCTGTGCTCGCGAAGTCGGACGAACCGTGGTATCGCCTTGGCATAAGACTCGCTGGGGACTGTCTGCCGCTTCGTCATGTTCTGACGATACGAGGCATCGGTATTCAAGAATTCATTCGGGCGGACTCCGCAGCGGTGCGCGAAGCAACACCCACGGAAGTGAAGGCACGGCGCGCATGCCTGCGGTGATTCATCGCCATCACGATCCGCGCTTTGCCTTACACGGTGAACAGCCGCGAAGTAAAAGGTTGACCGGACGCCAGCGCGAAATTTGTATGGCTGACGAGGCATTCGCGGAGGCGCTGCGTGCGCGGGTGGCGAATCCCGCACGATGGGAGGCGTTCATTGACGGGCGGTCATGGTTCGAAGGCCGGGGATGTAAGCGGTGCGGCAGCACTCGGCGGCGTGTCCGTAGTTGCGATTGTTACGACTGCATGTTGACGGCAAACCGTAGCGACTGGTCGCTGATGCTAGCCAACGTCATGCCCCCATCAAAGAACACTCGCGATGGCTATCTAGACCGGCTGGAACGCTGTAAACGTGAGCGGCAAGGCGAGCACGAGACGTTCACCTGCGGCGCGTTCACAGCCATTCAGTATCCGACAGGACGCCTCGCAGTTCACTCCGACACCCACCACGTCCACCAGCCCGACCTGAGTCGCTTGGAAGGCATTCAGGTGCATGCCATGTGCCAGCGCTTTCCCGACCTCGTAGAGGTGCTGCGCTGGGCTAACTGGATCGACTGAAGCACAGAGCACCAAGGGCCGTATAGGGCTCCAATCGTCGGCGCACCCGCTATACCGGGGAAGTCATACGAATTTAAATAAGGAGTACATATGAGGATGGTAGGCCAGAATAACAACAGCGGAGAAGTGCATCCGTGGGCATATCTGCCCAGCGGTGAGCGCATCAACATGTACGCCGATCCGACTGCATTCTGCATTGCACTCGGTTTACAGCCCAGCGGACAGGTGACAGTCGGTCAGGCAAAACTGGCCGTGCATCAGATGCTTGGTTCGATGGCCCGCGCCAATAGCAGTTCGTCTGCCATGACCGTTGGTTCGTCGTTCGGCATCACAGACGAGAATGCGCCGCCGAGTCAGCGAAACGTCCGATTCACGATGACGCATATCGAGCCAGCATTGCGGTACGCGAGCGCAACGGGCGATATGTCGCCACTTGAAGGCTACACCGACATCGTTGTTGGCCCTGACGGTCGCCCGGCTATCGACGCCTCCCAAGGGTATGGCGTAACCGGAACAACGAGGGGCTTCGGGGCGCTAAAGGCGGCTAAGGAAGAAACATATCAGCGTGACGCGGTGATGCAAGCGGCGGCGCGAGAAATTGCCGCGACAAACGGGACCGTTATCGAACGGTGATTCTCCGCCGTGTGCGACCGGCACCGAACCCACCGCGCCCGTCAAGGGTGCATCAATCAACGAGAGAAAGAACCCATATGGACATCAAGAGCATGAGTAGTGACGAACTGAGAAGCGCCCTCGCACAGGCAGAGAAGGACGTTGCCGTGTACGCACGCCTGAAAGCGGCGGGGAAGTTGTTGGTCGAACTGCAAGCCGAGCAACGTGCGAGGGCCGAGGCTTACGCAAAGGAGCAGGCAAGCAAACTAGAGCGCGCCGTCACTCGTTGGGAGGTGCGGGGGATCGAGTTCAAGTATCCGACAGAGACGAAAATCACGGATGCGCGGCAGGTCACGATGTTTGAAAGGGGTGCACGAACCGAGGTTAAGGTCGCACTGGAAAACGTAGATGCCTTCCAAAAGGCGGCGTTGTTGCGTGTGCCAGAGAAGCTACCGGCAGACATCATCGCGCTTGCCGACACGCCAGAAGACGCGCTCGAACGCTGGTTCATCGCCCGTCGTCGTGGTTTTCTTGCACAGGATCGCGCATATGTCAGCACGCTTGTCTGATACCGCCAAAATGGCGACGATCCGTCGCGTGTCGTCCCGGATGCCAGTGAGAGTTCCTTTACCTCGTGCACTGAAAGCATCGCCGCAACGCGGGGATTCCGATAGCCTTGCTGGACTGCGCAAAGAACTGCGCGAGGCAGAGGCGTACTGGACTCGTCAATACCGTTGGGTCGCAGAGGTCAAGCGTATGTCGCCCGAGCAGATTATGCAGGCGTGGCAGACAGCAGAGGAATGGCAACTGCGTAGTCTCGCTATCCAAGCGCTTGAAATCGATCAGACGCTACGCCTCGAACTCGCACTGTACAGAGAGACGGGCGGCAAGGGTGCTGATGGTGAGTACCACGCGCCGAGCGCGACATTGACACAGGTGCTTGCAGCTATGGCGGTGAAGCATCCTGTTCGCCATCCGTGTGTCATCAGTCGGGGCATCGTTAACGTTCAGAACGGGCGAGCAGTCTAACCGCAGTGCCCATACCACGGCATTGCATCATAAAACTAAATAGGAAAGCAAAATGGGATTCTTTAGTGGTCTGTTTCATGCGATTACGCATCCTTTCGAAGAAGTCGGGCGTGTTTTGGGCATTGACCCGCAATCGCAAGCTGATGCAATCCGTGAGGCAGCAGCGACGCAAGCTGCTGCTGAAATTGAAGCAGCGAATAAAACCGCCGAGGCGACACGGCAAGCGTCGCTGGCGCAAACGGCTATGATTAACCAGCAGGCGCAGGCAGCAGCACAGACGCAGCAGGCGACCATCAATCAGTCCATGCTCGCCAATCAGATCGCCGCGCAGCAACAGCAGCAGCCACAAACGCAAATTGACCTGACGGCAAACGCGGCGGGTGATGGTTCGGACCCACGACGCAAATACATGGGCGGCGGCGGATTAGGTGTCGGCGGGAGTAGTGGCGGTGTAGGTATCCGGCTTACCTGATAGCCTAGCAAGCGGGCATAGCGTGCGGCGGGTTCGAATAGCCCGCCGTGCAGTGTGTCCACAAATCGAACGGGACACCGAAATATATTGACCGTGATTTGCATCCGCTCGTAAACTTACTCTGTCGCGTCATTGCGCGACCGGGTTTGGCGACCTGTCTGTTAGAGTGGCGGTGTCATTGCGCGTCAATGGGCGGGCAGTGGCGGGGAGGCCTCGCGGTCTGCCGGTTCCTCTGACGCCGGTTCGCCAACCCTGTCATTCGCCTGCCCACCTCGTTTGGCGACGAGGCGCAGGTCCAATAGTCAGAGGACCGAAGTCATGCAAACGCCCACCGCAGTTCCCCAACAAGTCACACTACACATTCCACTTTCCCGTCTCGATGGAAGGCCTGACAATGGCCCGTTGAGCGTCGCTGCTGCTCTCAACGAGCGTGGCTTCACCTTCACATCGGGCAGCGTGTCTGAACTTACGCACGAGCACGGCATTGAGCGCACTCTGACGCTAACGGGCACCACGCCTAGCGAGCAAAGTAGCGTATGGCTTCCTCGTCTCGTCACCGCCATGCGCGAACTGAGCACATACTGCATCGACATTGACGAGCAGGATACCGCCGAGCTTGCGGCGAAACTCGACGGTGCACTGCTGACTGCCTGACCGCAACGCCGGGCGCGCTAATCGTTGCCCGGCTTCTTGTCTAGCTTCTTGGCGAGGTCGCCAATTTGCAGGTGTGTGTAGCGTTTGAGCATCTGTAGTGTCTGATGCCCTGATATTTGCGCGACCTCCATCGGGTTCAATCCCTTCTCGAACATCCGACTTACCGCCTCATGGCGCAAGTCGTGGAACCGCAAGTCTTTAATGCCTGCTCGCCGTACAGTGCGCTCGAAGCACTCGCCAACAGCGACGGCCGTAAGCCCCGGAAACACACGAGGCGGCAGTTCATAGCACCGCACCCGCGCCCACTCCCGAAGCTCATGCAGTATCTTCAGTAGCTCGTTAAGCGCTCGCGATGACAACCCAACCCCACGAGACGCCCCGGTTTTGGTCTGCGTCAGATGCACTCGACGTTTATCGAAGTTGATTCGATCCCATTCCAGTTCGATGATTTCCTTGCGTCTCATGCCTGTTTCGACGGCCAGCACGATGATGTGCTGCATGTACATGCTTGCGGACTCGCACGCTTGCAGCAGCCGCGACTCTTCCGCAGGCGAGAGGCGCCGTTCTCTCGGCGGATTTTCGCGTGGGCGACGTATCAGCCGGAATGGATTGCAGTCAATCTTGATGCCCCATTCGATGCGGGCCACCTCGATGACGTGACCGAGGAGGTTGATATCTCGATTTACCGTCGAGCCGGTAACGCTTTTGAGTCGCCAGTCGCGCCACTCTGCGGCCTGCGGTGTTCCAAGCGTGACTACGGGGCAGCGGGCGAGCGGATGCTTGAGTAGGCCACGAATACGCCAGCCTTCCTCGATTGCGGCTCGTTTGTCAGGTGTAACCCGCTCCATATAACGCTGGAGCAAGTCTCCCAGCGTCAGGCGGTCAGGCGGGGCAGTCTCGGCGATCTTGCGCAGAGCTATGTCTACGGCGCGTTGTTCGTCCCGTTTGCCTAGCTCGTTCTCTACGGCTTCAGCCCATAGGACGGCCTGTATTCGGGTTGAAAGGGTGCGGGAAAGAGGAGGGTAGCCCGCTCGACGAATACGGGCCTGAAACAGGGTGTTGCCGCGTGTGTCGCGGCGTTCAGTGATGGTCGCCATGATAGGTCTATCTCTAAAGAAGGTTGGAGATAGCCCGCACGGATGTAGCTCCCGTGCTGTCAATGATTGCTCGCCTTATGCCAGCGCGATGCCTCGGGGCGGATACGGCACTGGTTGCCGTCCCGTATGGTTCGCGAGCCGAAATCGCATGTCAACTCCGTTCCTAAAGCCAATGCGCATAACTTGGTGATTTTGTCGGATGATTGCTCAAGTTTGGATAACGCCGGCCGATAAAGTGTCGTGAATACCTGAACCAAGTTAGGCGTATCTGATCGGAGTCGAGAACCATGAGTAATCTGATTTGCCCGCATTGCCGCACGCAAGTTCCACGAGGTGCGACGGTTTGCACGGGTTGTCAGGCTGAAGTTAAATATGGTCCCGCGAACGGCTTGTTCGGCGGTGCGTTATTGGTGGCGGCGTTCGTCGGTTTCAAGGCCGGGCACCTTCTGTCTGGTGTGCCTTACAGCGGGTGGGCTACCGGATTGGTAGTGTTCGGTGGACTTTCGATGTTGATTAACAAGGTCTACAGTGACCGAGTGGTGTTCAATCGCGTCTATCGCACGCGATAGTGAAGCTGTCGGATACGGCGGCTGAGATCGCCGCCGCGTCTCCTTACCCGAGTCGCACCGCTAATTCCTCGGCCCGCAGGTGCGTGTAGCGCTTGAGCATCTGCATGGTCTTGTGCCCGGTGATCGACGAGACCTCCATCGTATTGAATCCTTTCTCAAATAGGCGACTGGTTGCCTCGTGCCGCAGGTCGTGGAACCGTAGCCCGGGCATACCTGCCTTGTCCCGCGCCCTCATGAAGGCGTGGCGAATCACCGTCGCGTCGATGTGCGCGAACGGGCCGTCAACGCGTTCCAGCGAGACGCCCTGATATTTGTACTGCCGCGCAGTCTTCATTTCCTCAATTGCAGCGACGGCACGAGAGGAGAGGGGCACAATCCGAGACTCGCCGTTCTTCGTCGTAGACAGGACCGCATAGCGGCGCATGGCGTCAATATGTGCCCACTTCATCGCCCGTATCTCGCTCTGTCGCATACCCGTCTCTATGGCGATGATGACGGCGGGTGCGAGGTAGGGGCAGCGGGATGCACGGCAGGCATGTAGCAGTCGCGCCTCCTCGCCATCCTCTAGCCTTCTGTCGCGTGGCGCATTTGCCTTGGGTCGTCTAACTCGATGAAACGGGTTATAGACGAGGTGCACACCCCATTCGCTGCGGGCGGTCTCGATGGCCCGACCAATAACGTTCATTTCTGAGGTGACGGTTGAGCCGCTGACGTGCTTGATACGCTCGTCCCGGTAATCGGCTGCGGCCCTACGGGTGATGTTCGCCAACGCAAACTGTGCGACCGGCATGCCGAGCAACTGCCGGATTCTGTAGCCTTCGGCTTTCGAGCCTTTGTGGTTCGGCACAACCTCGTCAAGATACCGCTGCAATACTTCCCTTAGTGTCGTCTCGCGTGCGTCCGTCAAATCGACTATGTGCCCCTTGTCGTAGGTCTGCTCGATCTCGCGTGCCCATTGCTCGGCTTCAGTCTTGGTCGCAAACGACTTGCTTTGTGTCGGAAAACCCTTGCGCCTGACGCGGGCCTGCCAGCGGCGGTGGGGTGCTTGGTCGGTTCGTTTTGTGATAGTCGCCATGTTCAGTGTCCCAGAAATGTCCCAGACTGAACAAGCAACACCGCGCAAATACAGCCGAGCCGCCTCCGGCGAGGCTGACGGGACCCGTCGTATCAAACCTGTCATCGCCGCTTCAAGTCGTGGCACGAAGCCGGCGTACTCAAACATGTCACCCGGCAGTTGCTCGGTGCTTCGAGCGAAGAGCTTTGCGGCTTGATGGAGTCGCGCATGCGCACGCACGTGCGCGCGCGGAAAAAGCGCACGAGGGCAAAACGCGGCCGCTCGGTGGTCCGGGTTCCGGCGGGTGCGTACAAGCCGGTAACGGACCCGTCGCTCGCCTCGTCTGCGTTTGCGTTCTCAGAGTCGCTCGAGCAGGCGGCGTAAGCGTTCCGAACGGCTTGCTTCAATCAAAAATGGCCGCACGATGCTGATCGCCGGCCGTTTTCCCGCGCGCTTTATCCACGGTCTTTGCTGCTTCTTCGCCCGCTCTGCGCAAGCCGGGCGCGCTAGCTCCAAAACCTTGTGCGCGAGTGCGATGCGGCACGCCGAAACACGCACGAGCCGTCATTTGCCCACGCGTCGCATGTCACTGCTGCCGAACCCACGTCTGCGAGCGGCCCAGCAGTGCCACGCCGATATAGCCGCGTACCACGAGTTTGTTGCCGCCGTCTTCGAGATGCATCCTGCACTTATAGACCTTGCCGTTTTCCGGGTCGAGAATCTGCCCATGATCCCACGCGTCGCCATCCTTCTTCATGCTGTCGATGATGGTCATACCGAGAACCGGTTGATCCTTGCGCGCGTCGGTGCATTGGGTGCAGCGGCGATCCGGCTGGTTGTTCGCGCCGAGCCCCTTGATCACCTTGCCGCTCAATTTGCCGTCGCTGTCCTGGGTGATCTGCACGAGCGCCTTGGGCTGGCCGGTGTGATCGTCGATCGTTTGCCATGTGCCGACTGGCGTATCGGTTTGCGCGATCGCGGTCACGGCGCTGGCGAGCAGGGCGCCGGCGAGCGCGGCATGGCGGGCGGTGCGTAGCGCGATTGCGCGGGCGCGATGGGAGAATTGCGTCATTGTCTTCCTCCTTGATGAGAGAGCGCGCGCGATCGTGGTCGCGCGGCGTTATGAGCATCGCGCAGGGGCTTGCGCCGCCGCTCTTCGCGATGCGTGACGATGCCGGCGAGAGCGCCGTTTGCATCGTCAGCGCAGAATACGCGAAAGTACGCACGCCGTTTGATAATGGTGCTTCTAATCGGCACGCGCGCTTTTCGACAAGCGCCAATTCAATTTGAAGACGTAAAAACCGTGCAACCAGCAAATTTTCGACGAGGAACCCGAAGTTCGCAAAAGTGGGTAATAATGGCCCGTTTGTCATAAAACAAGAACTGCACAAGCAGGGAATTACATGGACCAAAAGTCAAAGCTACGAGATATCGCTCTAGCCGCATGCATCGTATTGGGGGCCGTTCAGGGCGCGAATGCACAGGCAATGCAGAACAGTGGCGCGAGCACCGCGGTCGCCTCCCAGCCCGGTACAACTGCCGCATTGCCGGACACGTCACAGGCCGCACCGGCCGGCCAGGCGGAGACCACCGCGCTGACGCCGGATGAAAGCCGGCAATCCGCCACGGGCAATGTCGCGGAATTGCAGCAGATGATCCACGGTTCGGATGTGAGCGAGTTGCGCACCACGTACAACGGCAGCTACGGCGCGAGTCTGCTGTTCTACGGCAAGGAAATGACCTACTACGTCGCGCTGTTCCAGCAGAAAAATTTCTGGCGCGTGATCAAGACGCAGGACGCGACGCGCGCGGAACTCATCTACAAGGATTTCTCGCGGCAGACGCTGCAACTGTCGGATGTCGAAGTCCGCCGTACGCAGCTCGAAGCGCAGAAAGCGTTCACGCAGCGCATGCTCGCACTGTCGCAGGATCGCGCGAGCCGTTTGCAGGCCGATCTGGATATCGCGCGTCAGCAGCAGAGCATCGTCGACAGCGAACAGCAGCAAAAGCGCGCGGAGGCGACGGCGCTGGTCCAGCAGAAGGTGGCCGCGCAAGACCAGTTGCGCGCGTCGCAGCGTCAGGTACGCGCGCTTCAGCGTCAGCTGGAGAGCGGTTTGCCGCTGCATTGAGCGCACTCGCGTAAGCATCGGCGGATGGTCGCCGGGTGGGGCGCCGAAGGCGCGGCCCGGCTCGCCGGCGGTATGGTTGCGTCGTTGTCCGCAATGGCGTTTGCAATGTGGTCCGCGTAGGAGCGCCGCTTCGTCGCCGCAACATATTCGCGATATCGCGATCTCCCGCATTGCGCTGACGCGACCGACGACGATTCACAGCGTCGTCATCACACATTGCGCAAACCGGTTAGCGGTTCTCGCGACTAGCTATGCCGTAATGCACATCCCCAGCGGCTTCAATGCCGCTTGCGGCTCTCTGTTTTAGCTTTGCGCACGCGGGCGCGATGCGGGTCCGCGACGTCGACGGCGATCGGATCGCTGGCGGGGAAGCTCTCCATCAGGGCTTCGTCGAGACGGGCATCGAGGGATTCGAAGAGAGCCCGCTGCATACGCGTGGGCCGAGACGGATGATGGCTCTTGCTGGTCATGACACGCTCCATCGGTGGACGGTGACTCAATCATTCAGCATAGCGCATCGCGGCGGCCGATGAGCATCGTTCGGATGGCGGCCCGCATTACACCAAGTCCGCTTGAAAAGCAGCCCGCATCGATTCGTTCTCTGTGTGTCTGCTCTGGAGAAAGGCAGCGAGCCGGGTCGCAACGCAAGCCCGCCCGCCAATAGATCAATAGATTCTCCGGCCACGCACCGCGGCACGAGAATCATCACACGGACTGCCGCTGGCGGGATCCGGACGAATCACTCACCGAACCGCAAGACAGCGAATTACATGAACGGGAAAAAACCTGTGCATGCGCGGCGTCTGCTCGCACCGCACGTCGTGGAAGCCGAACTGGAACATCTGGATTGGGCAACGAAACAACCGGCGCTGCAAATGTTCGACGCCGGCTACTGGCGACGTCGCGTGCTGGCGGTCAAGGGGAAATTCGAGCTGACGGAGCAGCAGGTGAGGCAACTGGAGAAGATCCTGCAGCGGCTCGGCCAGTCCGCTGACTAGCCAGGCGCCGCCGGCGCCGCGTATTTGCTGTTCGAGCAGTGGTTTGATTCGTCGCGTTGCTCTCGCGGCGCCATTGGACGCGTTATGCGACGTGTTATTTGTCCCGTTCAGGTTCTGCGCGACCCGATTCGCGGCGTTATTCGCTACGCCCGCCGGGGCTGCCCGCGCCACCATGGTTGCCGCCGTGATTGCCGCCTTCGCCACCCGTGCCGAACAGGCGACGGCGGCGCGTGACGACGACCGGGCCGTCGGAGCTGCCGCTGCCGCGCTCCGGCGTGGAGCGTTCCGAAGCCGGCGCGCCGTACGATTCACGCGGCTCGCGCGGCTCACGATGTTCGCGCGAGCCGTGCGGGCCGCGCGAACCGTGCTCGCCATGCGAGGTGCGCCCTGTACGCGGCGCCGGACGCGTGCCGGTGTCGAGCTGGATCGTGGAGATCGCGCGCTTGTAGATGCCTTGCAGGCCGACCGGCGTGCGCAGCATCACCAGGTACTGATCGAACGACTCGATGCAACCGGTCAGGCGGATGCCGTTGACCAGATAGATCTCGACGCGCTTTCGTTCCTTGCGCGCGGCGTTCATGAAGTCGTTTTGCGGATGCGATTCTGCGGAAGCCATGGACAGTTCGAGTTAGATAGACGGTAGTTCGCCGCGATTCTACCCTTTCTATTCTGCGTGGGGGCGGAACGCGTCGACGGCGCGAACTTCGTCCACTATAACGGCTTGTGAGTACATAAGCATCCGATAACGGCGCACTGTAACGTTGAGTTACGAATCTGCTGGCCAATGGCGTTTTCGTGCTGCCCGCCCGGGCGTCGCCGCCGCGGCCGGCGGAAAGGGAACGACGAAACGCGCTGCGCGCGGGCGTCGGCGGCGTATGTTGGAAGTGGTGAAAAAGCCGTGAAAAAGTCCTGAAAACGCTGAAGCGGCGATGGAATAAATCGCCCGCTGCCACCGTTATGCCCGGTATGGCAGTGCCGCATGTCGCGGCGTGCCGTCCGGTTAGCCCACCCGCGGGCCGGCGAACCGGGCATCCATCAGGAGGCTCGAGATGAAAGTATCCCGTATCTTGTCAGCGGTTTTCGTGCTGCTTGCGCTGGCGTGCGGCACGCTCGCGACCAGCGCCTGCACGACGGCCGACAACAGCGCGTCGGGCGCGAGCGGCAACAGCAGCGGTGGCGGCTATTGAGCGCAACCAGGGTTTGAACATCGGGTGACATTCGAAGCAGAAGTGATTGCGTGGCTCCCGCAGCTGCGTCGCTATGCGCGCGCGCTGACGGGCGATCATGCCTGGGCCGACGACCTCGTGCAGGATACGGCGGAGCGCGCGCTTGCGCGCTGGTCGGCGTTCCGGCCGAACAGCAATCTGCGCGCGTGGCTGTTGACGATTCTGCGGCATCTCTATATCGACCAGTTGCGTGGGCGCCGCGAGATCGCGGTCGACGACGAAAGCGCGCCGTGGCGCAACCTCGAGGCGCCGCGCGGCGAAGTCGACGGTCTGGTGCTGCGCGATGTGCAGCGCGCGCTGTATTGCCTGCCGCTCGAGCAGCGCGAGGTGCTGCTGCTCGTGTGCGTCGAGGAGTTGTCGTATCAGGAGGCGTCGAGCGCGCTGGGCGTGCCGATCGGCACCGTGATGTCGCGGCTCTCGCGGGCGCGCGAGCATATGCGCGTGCTGCTTGGCGAAGGACCGCAAGAGCCGTTGCGGGGGGAAAGTCCGGGGACGGCGCAGGGGGGGCCGAAGCTTGCCCCGCTAAAAGTGGTGAGAAACCGATAATGAACAACGACGACTACGATTCCGGCTTGCCCGAAGGGCTCGATCTGCGAGCGCTGTCGGCGTATGTCGACGGTGAATTGCCGGATGCGCAGCGCGCCGGGATCGAAGCCCAGCTCGATGCGCATCCGCAGGCTGCCGCGCGGGTGGCTGCATGGCGTGCGCAGGCGGCGGCGCTGCGCGCGTTGTGCGGCGCGCCGCGCCGGGACGGGCAGGACAGCGGCGAAGCGTACGAAGGATACGACGGACACGACGGCCCGCATGCGGCGGGTGCCGGCGCGCATGACGCGAGCGCGCCGCGCGCGCCAGTGGACGAACCGGCGTTCATCATCGTGCGCCGCGCGCGTGCGTGGTGGCAGCGCGCGGGGCTCGCCGCCTGCTGGCTCGCCGCCGGCGCCGGGCTCGCGCTGGCGCTCGGCCCGCTCGCGCCGCGTCTGAGCGGCGGCGCGTGGGGCGGGGCATGGCGCGGCTTCGGCGCTCAGCCCGCGGGCTTTGCGCAACGCGCCGATATCGCGTATGCGGTGTACTCGCCGGAGCAGCGTCATCCGGTGGAAGTCGCGGCGAGCGAGGAAGCGCATCTGGTCGCGTGGCTGTCGAAGCGCCTGAACCGGCCGCTGTCGGTACCGTCGTTGCAGGAGTATGGGTACTCGCTGGTGGGCGGGCGGCTGTTGCCCGGCGAAGCCGGGCCGGCCGCGCAGTTCATGTACGAGAACCAGGCCGGCGCGCGTCTCACGCTGTACGTGACCGGGATTTCGCGCGACGAAACCGCGTTCCGGCTGTTCCGCGACGGCAACCGCCGCACCTTCTACTGGATCAACGACGGCATGGGCTATGCGCTGTCCGGCGCGATCGCCGAGGGCAAGCTGCGCACGATGGCGATCGACGTCTGTGCCGAGCTGGGCGGCAAGCCGGAGACGTGGCATGACGAGACCGGCGGCGGGTAGCGTGACCGGGAGCGTGACCGGCCGCGCAACCGGCAGCGCGACCGGTGGATGCCGCTAGCGCCCCATCGGGGCCCATCGATGCTCGATACTGGCTCAGAGACGAGGCCGGCGAGGCCGGAGCGACGACGACAGCGAGCCGCCTCGCGCGAACCGAACCCGCCCGCACCGGACAAGGAGACGCGTTGCCCCCAATCCTGCCACCGAAGCTGTCCGCCGCGCAGTTCGATCGGGCGCTCGCCGAGTGGCGCGCGGTGCTCGGCGATGCGCAGGTCGTTACCTCCGGCGCCGGCCTCGCGGCCTATCTCGATCCGTTCGCGCCGGGAGAACCCGGCGCGTTTGCCGCGAGCGCGGCGTTGCTGCCCGCGTCGGTCGATGAAATCCGCGCGCTGTTGCGCATCGCCAATCAATACCGCATTCCGTTGTGGAGCGTGTCGACCGGGCGCAATTTCGCGTATGGCGGCGCGGCGCCGCGCCTCGCCGGCTCGGTCGTGCTCGATCTGCAGCGGATGAAGCGCATCCTCGAAGTCAACGAAACGCTCGCGTATGCGCTGGTCGAGCCGGGCGTCAGCTATTTCGATCTGTACGCGCATCTGCGCGAGAAGGGTTACAGACTGTGGATCGATCCGCCCGCCGCGGGCTGGGGCAGCGTGGTCGGCAATACGCTCGAACGCGGTTTCGGCTACACCGACTACGGCGACCACGCGGCCGCCCAATGCGGGATGGAAGTGGTGCTCGCCAATGGCGACGTGCTGCGTACCGGGATGGGCGGCGTCGAGACCGGCACCGCATGGCAGTTGTATCGACCGGGCTACGGCCCGTCGTTCGATGCGATGTTCATGCAGTCGAACTATGGCGTCGTCACGAAGCTCGGCGTGTGGCTGATGCCGGCTCCCCCCGCGTATCTGCTCGGCGAAATCCGGTTCCGGCACGAGGCCGATCTCGAAGCGATCGTCGAGATCCTGCGGCCGCTGCGGCTCGACGGCACGATCCGCAATCATGCGGTGATCGAGGGCGGCTTGCGCCGCGCGGCCGGCCTGTCGGCGCGACGGCAGTGGTACGACGGCGCCGGCGCGATGCCCGAGAGCGCGGTGGCGGCAATGCTCGACAAACTCGGTGTCGGCCGCTGGAATCTGCATTTCGCGCTGTACGGCACACCGGAAATCATCGACGCGCGCTATGCGCAGATCGAGCGCGCGTTCGGCCAGGTGCGTGATGCGCGGCCGATGGCGGCGCGTTATGCGGGCGACGCGCAGCCCACCGGCGGCGGCGATCGCAACATGGCCGGCATTCCCGCGATGAGCGCATTCCGGATGCTCGACTGGCGCGGCGGCGCGGGCGCGCACGTCGACTTCGCGCCGATCTGTCCGGCAAGCGGACGCGATGCGCTGCGGCAATACACGATGGTGAAAACCCGCGCGGCGGAATATGGTTTCGATTACTACGGTGGCTTCACGGCGGGCGCGCGTCATCTGCATCACATCTTTGCGGCGATTTTCGATCGCGACGATCCGAATCAGGTCGAACAGGCCGGCCAGTTGCTGCGCTCGCTGATGAGCGACGCGCGCGCGGCCGGTTACGGCGAATATCGCGCGCATCTCGCGTATATGGACTTTGCCGCCGCGCAGTACAGTTTCAACGATGGCGCGTTGCTGCGGCTGTCGGAAACGATCAAGGACGCGCTCGATCCGAACGGCATTCTCGCGCCGGGCAAGCAGGGGATCTGGCCGGCGGCGTGGCGCGATCGGCGCGGGTACACGTGAGACGAACGCGCGGGGCCCGGCTTCGAAATGAGCGGATGTAAGCGCGTGCAACAAACTCGCGGCGAAAAACCTCGCGAAAGCCCGGCGCAAACTCGATACCGACCGACGGCACTCACCAGAATGGACCGGCGCACTTTCATGCTGACAGGCGCGTGGCTAGCGACGGCCGCGGGTAGTGCATGGCCGTGGCTCGCACGGGCCGGCGCCGCGGCTGGCCGCGCAGGTAGCAGCGATACGCATGCATTGGCGATCGTCGACTCGACGCTCGCCTGCGGCGCGTCATTCGCGCGCTATGCGGCGCAACTGCAATTGCCCACTTTCGAAGCCGGCGACGATATCGGCGCGCTCTGGTTCGCGACGCTTGCGCCGTTAGTCGACGATCGCACCGTTGCACGCACCGCGCAGTCGCTGATCGGCTTCACGCGCCCGGCCGATTACTTCGTCCTGCGCCATCTCGCGCTCGGCAGCGGACGCTTCACCGGGCACAGCCACGAACAGCGCGACGGCTCGCACGCGCAGCCCGCGTACGTGGCCTTCGCGCTTACGCCGAGCGTGATGCATCGGGTGTGACGCATCGGGCGTGATGCATCGGGCGTGACGCGACGCACATAGCGACGACACGCGGCAGCGACCTGCACAGAGCAGCGATACACAGGTGGCGATACACAGCCGCCTCCGCAACCCAAACCCCGCTAGAACTTATACGCCTTGTTCGTCGGATCGAACGTCGCAGCGTCGAAACTCTTCGGCGTGATGCTGTCGAACACGATCCGCTCGAACAGCTTGCCGTCGTTGTCATAAGACTCGACGCTGCGGAAGAACGGATGCCGCAAGTCCAGCCCGAGCGTTTCCTTCTTCGCATAGAATTGCGGCTGGCCGGCCGGCGTTTCGAACGTGAACGCGACGACGCGCACGCCGTCGATCGTTTTCACGCCGATATGGGTCGAGCGCGGCAGGCCGCTTTCCGCATACTTCCTGCCTTCGCTGAGGTACTGATCGGCGATGTACTCGGTGCCCAGATCGCGCACGTCGTGATTCGACTGCGAGCGCGCGAGCGCGCCGCTCACCGAGGTCCATAGCGGCATCACGCTCAGGATGCCGCCGAGATGGCCGTACATTTCGTCGCTGCGCTGCGATTCGTCGTAGATGATTTCCTGGCCCGCATGCGCGCCATCGGGCAGCCACTTCGCGTAGATCCGCAGCGGATCGTGCGCGATCCGCACCAGCATGTGATCGGGCTTGTCGGGCCACTGGCCGTGAATGCGCTCCTTGCGCGACATCGTGAGCTCGTACGACGGATAGCCGTTCGGCCCTTCCTTGATATAGCGCGGCAGCGTGAGCGGATCGAGCGACTGGAACAGCGCGACCAGTTGCGCGTCGTCGAGCCGTTCCAGCGCGCCGCTTTGCTGCGCGGCGCGCAGCCATTTGACCTGCTGATCCAGCGTGAGCTTGCCGACCTGCGCGGGTGCGGTGACGGGCGGCGGCGCGGTGGGCGGCTCGACTGTGTTCGCGGGGTCGAGCGGCGGCGGTTTGTCGTCGTTTTGCGCGAACGCGGCGGGGGCGCAGAAGAAGGCCGCGCTTACGAGCAGCGAGGCGCTCAGCTTGCGCATCGAAAGCCGCGAGCAAGGTGAAACGGCCGACATGCGGTGCTTCATAAGCCTTCCTCCAGAAAGCGGCGTCGCCAATGGTGATGTAACGCACTGGCGCAAGCCGTATTCCCGTCAGGCCGACTTCTGCTTTGCGAGTTCCTCGTCGCGCAACGCGCGGCGCAGGATTTTGCCGACATTGCTTTGCGGCAGTTCGTCGCGAAATTCGACGAGCTTCGGCACCTTGTAGCCGGTCAGATTTTTGCGGCAGTGAGCGATCACCTGTTCGGCGGTGAGCGTCGGCGTGCGCCGCACGATGAACACTTTCACGCGCTCGCCCTGCGCCGGATCGGGCACGCCGATCGCCGCGACTTCGCGCACGTCCGGATGCGCGGCGATCACATCTTCGATTTCATTCGGATAGACGTTGAAGCCCGACACGAGAATCATGTCCTTCTTGCGATCGATCAGCCGGATAAAGCCGCGCGAATCCATCACGCCGATATCGCCCGTCGCTAACCAGCCGTGCTGGTCGATTACCTGCGCGGTTTCGTCGGGGCGATTCCAATAGCCTTTCATCACCTGTGGGCCCTTCACGCACAGTTCGCCCGCCTCGCCGATGTTGGCCCAACTGCCGTCGTCCTTTCTGAAGCGCACCTGGGTCGACGGCGCCGGCATGCCGATCGAGCCTTCGAAGTCGCGTAAATTGGTCAGGTCGACCGGATTCATCGACACGATCGGCGAGCACTCGGTCAGCCCGTAACCTTCGACGATCGGCTTGCCGGTCACCGCCTTGAAGCGATCGGCGACCGCCTTTTGCGTGGCCATCCCGCCGGCCATCGCGAGCTTCAGAGGCGAGAAGTCGCGCGCGCGGAATTCCTCGTTGTCGAGAAACGCGTTGTACAGCGTGTTGACCGCGGTCATCGCGGTGAATCTTTCGTGCCGGATGATCGTCATCACGCGCTTCACGTCGCGCGGATTCGCGATCAGCAGGTTGCGCCCGCCGAGCCCGAGGAAGATCAGCGCGTTTACGGTCAGCGAGTAGATGTGATAGAGCGGCAACGGCGTGAGCACCGTTTCGCCTTGGCCGGAAAGCTGGCCGGCGGCCCACGCCGTTGCCTGCAGCAGATTGGCGAGGATGTTGCGATGCGTGAGCATCGCGCCTTTCGCGACGCCGGTGGTGCCGCCGGTGTATTGCAGCAACGCGATATCGTCGTGGCTCGCGCGCATCGGCTTCAACGAGCGCGAATCACCGATCGAAAGCGCGCCCAGCAGCGGCACCGCGTGCGGCAGCCGGTACGCGGGCACCATCTTCTTCACGCGACGCAGCACGAAATTGAGCAGACGCCCCTTCAGATTGAAGCCGTCGGCGAGCAGATCGCCGAGACCGGTGACGATCACGTTGCGCACTTTGGTGCCCGGCAGCGCGTCTTCGAGCGTTTTCGCGAAGTTCTCGAACACGACGATCGTGCGCGCGCCGCTGTCCTTCAACTGATGCGCGAGCTCGCGCACCGTATAGAGCGGATTGACGTTGACCACCACGCCGCCCGCCTTGATCGCGCCGAACAGCGCGACCGGATACTGGAACGTGTTCGGCAGCATGATCGCGACACGTTCGCCCGGCTCCACGCCGATGCTCTGCAGATACGCGGCGAACGCATTGGCCTTGCGGCCCAGTTCGCGATACGTCAGATTCGCGCCGACGCTCACATACGCGACGCGCTCGCTGAACCGCGCGATGCATTCGTCGAAGAACTGGCCGATCGATTCGTATCGCGCGACGTCGATTTCACGCGGCACGCCGGGCGGGTAGGACGCGTACCAGATGCCGTCGGTGTTAGGGGCGGCGGGCGTGACCGGCACGGGCGCATGCGTGCCGGTGTCGCTGGCCGGCTGCCGCGGCGTCTCGTTGGGCTGGGTCATCAGTCGTCTCCTTGAAGCGATCGATTGCGCTATGCGTAGCCGGCCCGCGCGCATGCAGCAGCGTGAATCCGCCGGCGCCGCGCTAGCGTTCCAGAATCGCGACCACCCCCTGGCCGCCCGCCGCGCAGATCGAGATCAGCCCGCGCGCGGTGCCGGCCGGTTTGTCGAGTTGCGCGAGCATTTTCGCGAGGCCGGCGACGATGCGCCCGCCGGTCGCCGCGAACGGATGGCCGGTCGCGAGCGAGCCGCCGTTCACATTCAGTTTCGCGCGATCGAGCGGACCGAGCGGACCGGGCCAACCCAGTTGCGCGCGGCAATATTCGTCATCCTGCCATGCCGCCAGCGTGCACAACAGCTGGGCCGCGAACGCTTCGTGGATTTCGTAGAAATCGAAATCCTGCAACCTGAGGCCGGCGCGCGCGAGCAGGCGCGGCACCGCGTACGCCGGCGCCATCAACAGGCCTTCTTTGCTGTCGAAAAAGTCCACGGCGGCGGTTTCCGACCCGCTCAGATACGCGAGCACCGGCAGCCCGCGTTCGGCCGCCCACGCCTCGCTCGCGAGCAGCACCGCGGATGCGCCGTCGGTGAGCGGTGTCGAATTGCCGGCGGTCAGCGTGCCGGCGTCGCGGTCGAACACCGGCTTCAGGCTCGCGAGTTTGTCGAGCGTCAGATCGGCGCGCAGATTGTTGTCGCGCGCGAGGCCCTTGTACGGCGTCATCAGATCGTTGACGAAGCCGCGCGCATACGCGTCGGCGAGCTTGCGGTGGCTTTCATATGCGAGCACGTCCTGCGCTTCGCGCGAGATGTTCCAGCGCTTGGCCATCAGCTCGCAATGCTCGCCCATCGAGAGGCCGGTGCGCGGTTCGCTGTTGCGCGGCAGCAGCGGCTTGAAGAGCATCCCGGGCCGCAATTTGCTGAGCGCGCCGATGCGCGCGCCGGTGCTGCCGCCGCGGTTCGCTTCGAGCAGGATCTTGCGCAGCCGCTCGTTCACGGCGATCGGCGCGTCCGACGTGGTATCGACGCCGCCGGCGATGCCCGCGTCGATCTGCCCGAGCGCGATCTTGTTCGCCACGAGGATTGCCGCTTCGAGGCCGGTGCCGCAGGCCTGCTGCACGTCGTAGGCGGGCGTTTCCTTCGCGAGCGTGGTCGACAGCGCCGCTTCGCGCGTCAGGTTGAAGTCGCGCGAATACTTGATCACCGCACCCGCCGCGACTTCGCCGAGCCGCACGCCGTGCAGGTCGTAGCGGTCGATCAGGCCTTGCAGCGTGAAGCTCAGCATCTCCAGATTCGACGCGCTCGCGTACGCGGTATTCGAGCGGGCAAACGGAATCCGGTTGCCGCCGACGATGGCGACGCGGCGCACGGCGGGTTGCGGATGCGGCATGCTGGGCTCCTTCGGGGCGCGGGCGGGTTAGCGGACGCCGAGGGCGCCGGCGGTCATGCGGGTCATGCGGGTGGCGCGAGTGGCGCGCGCCAGCCTCATTGCAGCCGCCACTGCATACGCGCGCGCAAATGCGGCTTGTCACCGGCGATGTCGCGCACTTCCAGATCGCGCTCGATCAGCGACGGCGACGCGCTCCACAATGACGCCTCGCCCGGCAACAGCATCGGCACCTTGAATTCGGCGGCGAGTGTCGCTTCGGCGAGCGGCTTCGGCGGCTGCAATGCCGACGCGGCGCGCGCGAGCGTCCACATCCCATGCGCGATCGCGCGCGGAAAGCCGAACGCTTTCGCCGACAACGCGGACAGATGGATCGGGTTGTAATCGCCGGACACACTCGCGTAATCGCGCCCCAGTTGCGGCGCGAGCTGCCAGCGCGCGATCCGTTGCAGCGCGTCGGGCGCGAGCACGAGCGCTTGCAGCGGGTTGCCGACCGCCGGCAGCGCGCGTTTCAGATATACGCTGTCGCCGTCCCATACCGCTTCGCCGCGCCGGTAGATCCGCGTATGCACGACGAACGCCTGGCCCTTGTCGTGCCGCAGCAGCGCGCCGAATTCGACTTCGACGCGCAACAGGTCCTTGTACGCGAGCGGCCGGCGCAGCCGCACGTGATTCGCGAGATGCACGAGCCCGAGCGCCGGCCACGGAAACGCCGGGTCGGTCAGCATCAGCAGATGCAGTGGAAAAGCGAGCAGATGCGGATAGGTGAGCGGCACCCCATGCTCGGGGATGAAGCCGCACACACGCGCATAGCGCCATACCGGGCCGGGCTCCAGCGCGAGCGCGGGGCGCACGAGCCGCAACGCGGGCAGCGCGGGATCGCGCCCGCGTTTGATCACGCCGGACAGCGCGCGCGCATAGAGCTTCGCCGGCGCGGGCAGGGTGTCGACGACGATGGTTTTCGGCCGCGCGCCGTCGCCGCCCGGCCGCTGCGCGGGATGATGGCCCTCGAACGGATCGCGCGGTTCGCCGATACCCATCGTCACGCTCCGATCAGGCTTTGACCGCACACCCGCACGAGCTGGCCGGTCACGCCCGCCGAGCCCGGATGCGCGAGCCACGCGATCGTCTGCGCGACGTCGGCCGGCTGGCCGCCCTGGCCCAGCGCGTTCATCCGGCGGCCGGCCTCGCGGATCGCGAACGGCATCTTCGCGGTCATCTGCGTTTCGATAAAGCCCGGCGCGACCGCGTTGATCGTGATGCCGCGCGCGCGTAGCCGCGGCGCCATGCTTTGCACGCGGCCGATCACGCCGGCCTTCGAGGTCGCGTAGTTGGTCTGACCGGCATTGCCCGCGATCCCGCTGATCGACGACACCGCGATGATCCGTCCGCCGTCGCGCAGGATGCCGCCGGCGAGCAGCGCGTCGTCGATGCGTTCCTGCGCGCCCAGATTGATATCGATCACGCTTTGCCATGCGGCGTCGGTCATTTTCGAGATGGTCTTGTCTTTCGTGATGCCGGCGTTGTGCACGACGATGTCGACACCCAGTTCGTCGAGCGCGGCGGCGAGTTGCGCGGCCGCCTCGGGCGCCGCGATATCGAACGCGAGCGCGGTGCCGTTCAACTGACGCATCGCCGCATCAAGCGCGTCGCGCGCCACCGGAATATCGACGCCGATCACGTGCGCGCCTTCGGCCGCGAGCACGCTCGCGATCGCCGCGCCGATGCCGCGCGCGGCGCCGGTGACGAGCGCGCGCCGCCCGCTGAGCGGCTGCAGCCAGTCGAACGCGGGCGCGGGCGTGCCGCCGCCCGGATGCGGCGCGGCTGGTTCGATTCGCACCACCTGGCCCGACACGTACGCGGAGCGCGGCGACAGGAAAAACCGCAGCGTCGCTTCGAGGCCGCTTGCGGCGCCGTTGCGCGCGCCGCTTTCCCCGCTGTTTTCCGCGCCTTCGCCCACATACACGAGATTCGCGGTGATGCCGCGCCGCGCTTCCTTGCCGAGCGAGCGCGTCAAGCCTTCGAGCGCGCGCTGCGCGGTCCATTGATGCGGGCTCGCGCAGGCCTCGGGCGGGCGCCCCAGCACGACGATGCGCCCGCATTTGCCGAGCGAGCGCAGCGTATCGTGAAAAAAGCCGTGCAGCGGTTCGAGCTGGCTGCTGCGCTCGATGCCGCTCGCGTCGAACAGCAGCGCGGCCAGCTTGCCGGGCGAGCCCGCTTCGGCCGGCTCGAAGCGCCCGGTCAGCAGCCCGTGGCGATTTGCGAGCGGCACCCAGAGCCCGGCGCTCTGATGCGCGACGCTCGTCATGCCGACGCTCGCGATCAGCTTCGCGAGCGCGTCGAGCAGATGCGGCTCGCGGCCGGCGCCGATCGCGATCAGCCCGTCGAACTCGGGACGGTCGGCGCGATAGCGCCGCAGCACCTCGGGTTTCGGCAGGCCGAGCGAGCGCGCCACACGTGCGCCGAAGGGCGAGTTGGCGAACTTCAGGTAGGCGTCGTTCATGTCGTTGGTTGCTTCGCTGGACCGCGCGGTCGCGGGAGTGGTGCGTTGAGCGTGCCGCGCGAGACGTCTCCTTCGAGGTGCGCGGCAAGAAGCCCGCTTCGGGAACACGCTGGCGGAACGCCTTCCGACCGGGGGCCGATGACGCGTCCTCGCAGCACATCCGGCAGCCGGCGCTTCGATGACGCACCGCACGAAGCCCCGGCATGGGGCAACCCGCCGCAGGTGCCGCTCGAGAATCCCGGCCGTGTGTCAGTGTGCCTTGAGTTCGGTATATCGGGTGGCTTTGCGGCGCTGAACCGTAAGATTTTTGTCCGTTCGAGCCGGCCTGCGCGCGCCCTCCGAGCACCCGGTCGAGCGCAATGAACGCGTTGTCGCCCGCGTTCGGGCCGTTCTGGAACACCGCGTTCAGCGGCCAATGACGGCGGCCGATTTTCACGCCCGGATGATTCGTCGGAATCGGCGTATGGGCTCGTCAAAGTGACGTGTCGAGGCTGCCGTGTCGATGCTGCCGTATCGATGCGTCGTATTGGCGGCGCGCGGGCCGGCTACGGCATCGCGCCGCTATTCGCGGCCATCGCGGTGTCATCGCGGTGTCATCGCGGTGTCATCGCGCGGCCCGGCGTTCGCAATCGTCTCGCCGCTGCCGCCTTCGCGCGCGCTGTGCCACGCACCATCGCCGGGTTCCTGCGCCGCGCCTTCGGCCGCGTCGCCGAGCACCGCGGCGAACGTCGCCAGTTGCGACGCGTCCGGCAGCGGCGCCTTCAGCGCGGCGACCATCAGCGATGCAAGCCGCGCGATCAGTTGCAGATCGTTCATCGACTTGCCCTGCGAGAACTCGGCGATCAGCCTGTCGGTGTCGGTCCCGGCCAGCACGCCCGTTAGCGCGCCGATCGCGAAGTGCAGCCGCCAGCCGAGTTCTTCGCGCGGCAGATGCGGCAACGCGCGCTGGAACGCGTCGAAAAAGCGCGCCGCGACCGGCTCGTAATGCTCGTCCAGGAAGTCGCGAATAAAGGCCGACGGATCGGTATACGCGCGCCCGAGCAGCCGCAGAAACGCCTTGCCGCCGAAGCGCGGATCGCGCGAGAGCCGCAGCGCCGGAATGAACATCGCACCGAGCACGTGCTCGCAGGTCAGATGCGCGCCGAGCATGCGGTCGAAGCGATCGAGCAGCTTCAGCCGCTCGTCGTTGAGCGGGTCGAGGCGGCGCGACAGCATCGAGTGCATCAGTGTTTCCTTGCTGCCGAAGTGATAGTTGACCGCCGCGAGATTCACTTCGGCGCGCGAAGTGATCTGGCGTAACGACATCGCGTCATAGCCGCATTCGATGAACAGCGTCTCCGCGGTATCGAGAATGCGGGTTTTGGTGTCGCCGGCTTGCCGGCCCGTGGTGCGAACTGCCATCTTGCGTCTCCCAGTTGCCGGGCTGCCGGCGCGCGAACACGCGATTCGAATGGGTGGTTGAAACAGGTGTTTTCGAGGATAAGAAAAGGTGGCCTGGGCGATCAAGGGGTCCGATTCGACTAACTCCTCTAGAAGATCTGACGAAAGCCGTTTGCCTCGCGCGCGGCCAGGTTGCGTGGAAAACGAAAAGGCCGTTCCGAACGAATCGGAACGGCCTTCGATGGCCCGGCTATTCAGTTCGACCGCCTGAAGCGTTCCTGCAACGGCTTCACCGCGGCGGTCAAGACAGTCACAGTCAGGCGGCGCTCAAACCTGCCCGCCGACCGCGCCACCCGGTTGCACGCCACCCACTTCGCGCGCGGACTGCGTCATGTCGATGCCACGGCGCTCGCGGCTGAACGGAATCAGCACGCAGATCACCACCGCGACGATGCCGATCACGACCGCCATCACCAGCGCGTAGTTATTGCCGTGAATCTCGGCGATTTTCGATTGCAGCGGACCGTTGACCGATGCGATCAGGTTGCCCAGCTGATACACGAGCCCCGGGAAGGTCGCGCGGATTTCATCGGGCGAGATTTCGTTCAGATGCACCGGGATCACCCCCCATGCGCCCTGCACCGAGATCTGCATCAGGAACGCGCCGGCCGCCAGCAGCACCGGCGTGCTCGAGAAAGCCCACAGCGGCAGCACCGGCAGCGCGATCAATGCGCCGATGAAGATGGCGCGCTTGCGGCCGATCTTCTCCGAGGCCCAGCCGAAGAACAGACCGCCGATGATCGCGCCGATGTTCAGCGTGATCGTGATCCACGACACCGTGTGCGCATCGAACTGATGCTGCACGCGCAGGAAGGTCGGATACAGATCCTGCGAGCCGTGCGAGAAGAAGTTGAACGCGGTCATCAGGATGATCGCGTAGATCGACAGGCCGATGTTCTGCCTGAGCGTCTTGACGAGGCCGGGGCGCACCTTCTTTTCGAGCGTCTGGAACGCGGGAGACTCCGGCACGTGCGCGCGGATGTACAGCACGAGCAGCGCCGGAATGACGCCGACGAAGAACATGCCGCGCCAGCCGATGTACTGGTAGAACAAGCCGAACACGATCGACGCGAGCAGATAGCCGCTCGGATAGCCCGCCTGCAGCAGACCGGAGACGATACCGCGCGATTTCGGCGGCACCGTTTCCATCGTCAGCGCGCCGCCGACCCCCCATTCGCCGCCCATCGCGATCCCGAACAGCGCGCGCAGCACGAGCAGGGTCATCAGGTTCGGCGATAGACCGGACAGCAATTCGAGCAGCGAGAAGCACGCGATATTGACCATCAGCGTCGGACGGCGGCCGTACTTGTCGGCGAGCCAGCCGAAGATCAGCGCGCCGAGCGGACGCATCATCAGCGTGAGCATGATCGCGACCGCCACCGACGGAATGTCCGTATTGAATTCCTCCGCGATATCTTTCAATACGAACACCATCAGAAAGAAATCGAAGGCGTCGAGGGTCCAGCCCAGATAGGCGGCGATCGTGACGTTTCTCTGTTCGCGTGTCCAGCTCATTGATTGATCTCCCGGGTATGCAGATATCCGCGTTTGACTACGGATGGCTCTATTGTTTCTGCGCCCTGTGTATGGCGCTTCCGGGCGAGTGTACGCCGAGCGTTAAGTGCTTGCATGATTGAACCCGCTTTTATCCGTGTTAATCCGGAGAGCAATTTTCATGCTGAATCCGCAACGCATGATTAATGTCGGTTGAATGTAATTGTTGTATTGAATGTGTTTGTATTTATGTCGGTATTTTGTAATTTATTAATGAGAGGTTTTCAGCATATTGCGATCGGCGGCATCCGCGCGGAGGCATTTTGAGGCACCATCGGTTGCAATGCTCGCTGCGCTAGTGAAACCTCGCGTGCAGCCCGGCGTGCAACCTGCCTGTAACCTTTGTCCCGCCCGCGCCGGGCACAGGCACGCACACAGGCAAGCGGCATGCCCGTTGCTGGTCCCGCGAAGCCATTCACGCTACGCTTGCCCTATGCCGACCCTCGCTCTGTCCGTGCCGCCATCGCCTTCGTTGCTCGACGAGACGCTCAACGTCGTGGCCCGCCGTTATCGCGTGCCGGCGAACGCGTCTGGCGCGACGCTGCCCGCGAGTGCCGCGACGGCGCTGGTGCTGGCGATCGAACAGGCTCGCGCGGCCGTGGCGCGCGGCGACGCACCGGCCCCGGCAAGCCGGGATGCGTTTATCGACGCGCTCGCGCGCATGATTCGCGAGGCCCTCGGCAACGAATCCGCGGACCCGGTTTTTCAGGCGATGCTGCTGCGCCACCGCACCGCCGTGATACGCGAGTATGCGTCGCTGGCCGCGCATGCGGAGCGGGACCGCCGCGTGATCCACGCGACCGTCAATGCGATCGCGCATCCGGCCAAGCAGCAACGCGAGACATCGGCGCCGCGCCGCGAGGCGTTGGCGCGGCTGCATGCCCGCGCATCGTCCGAAGCGTGGTCGGAACTCGACGATAGCGTGCGGCGTTTTCTCGACAGCCGCGAGATCGCGGACGAAGCGCCGCTGCGGCGCGCCCTCGCGCAGTTGCTCGAGAACCCGGCATTGCGGCGCTTGCTGCGTCTCGAAGCACTGGCCTCGGATCAGCGCGTGCGTCATTACCAGTCGCTGTGGGCTCGCCTGGGTCCGCGCCCAGGCAGTTCGCTCGCGGTGGCGCGCGGCTTGAGCGCGAAGCAGCGGGGCGCCGCCGTCGAAGCATTGGCGACACGCGCGCTCGACGTACTGGCGCGGCGCCTGAACGATGCGGAGCACGCCTTCGCTACCTACCGGGTCGTGAACTCGATGCGTGTGCCCGCCTCGATACCCGCGAGCCACGAACGCGCGAAGACCGAATGGGACGTGGTGCTGCTCAGGCAGGCTCTCGGGCAAGCCAAAACGCAGGCCAAAACGCAAGCCAAAACGCCGGATCAAACCGCGGCGTGGGATGTCTGCCTGCTGGTCGAAGCGAAGGCCTCCGCGGATTCGGCCACCACCGATTTTCCGCGGCTGCTGCGCGGCCTGGAACTGCTCGCGCATGCCGGCAACGACAGCGTTTACCCGTTTCGCACGCAGCAAGGCACCGTGTCGCTGAGCGGCGCTTCGCTACGCGCGTTGCGCACCGATGACGCCAGTCTCGCGAGGACCGTGCTCTATTGCAGCGATGCGCCCGCCGAAACGGCGCCGCGCCTGCTCAGTGCGGCGAGCCGGATGCAGCTTCTATCGGCGGCGGCGAGTCTGGAATTCGCGGGCGCGCTCGCCGATGGACGCGATGCCGATGCAAACGATCTCGAGCCCGTCTGGCATCAGTTGCTGACATCGCCGAGATGGTGCGCGGTGCTCAACCAGTACGCGACGCTGCACCAGGTGCGCGAATTGATGGTGCATGCACAAGACCTTCAGGCGGCGGTGGACAGTGCGGCTGACGATCGCTGACGATCGAAACCGTTCGGCCACGTATTGGTACGGATAGTCCGGCGCTTCGTAGCCGTCCGGCTTTTGCCGCTTCGGCAGCGTGATTTTCCTGCGCGGCATCGGCTGATTATCCAGCGCAGCCGGCGCGCTGCATCTTTGTTCGCAGCGGTAGGCGATAAACGCGTCGGTTAATGCAAAATGAATTAATAGTATGCCGCGCGAGAGCGGCCCCTGAAAGACTTTAGAAGCAGCGTTGCATTCATTTGCAACTCAATCAAATAAAAAAATCGCGTATTCCATGCCGGAGCTGGCAACGCTCTATCGAGCGTCTTCCTCTGCCAATTCATAATTAAATGGCTAACCAAGAGAATTAGAACCTGACTTCCACGAACGTCGATGTGTGGCGGAAAAGGCATAAATTTTTTCGTTAAACGCGCAACATTTCCGGAAGAAAATACCCATCGGCGCGGTAATGGATTTCCGATCGCCTATACTGATCGACAGATACCAGCAGAGCAAACGTAATCTTCAAGTCGCACTGGCTTCTATCCGGCAGATAAAGACGTCGCGGTTATACAAATCCGTTGGCACCGACGCGGAGATACCGATGCTCAATCTGATCGTGCACGGCAGACATCTTGCAATTGACGTGGCCGGCATATTAACGGCGCTATATGCGCATCAACGGCGACTCAAAGACTGCTCGCCGGTCACGGATAACCCCCATCTCAGTCACCCCCGATTCAGGAACGCGGCCTTTCCGGTTTGACGTCTTTCGGGAATTTGCTCTGGAGATCGCGAAGGAAACAGTGGAAAGCCGCGGCGAATCGGTGCGCGTATTCGAAGCGCGCTTTCACGGCGGCGAAGTCTCGCAGATGGAGCTCGCGCAGAGCGAGTCCGAATACGAAGCCGCGCGGGTGACGTGTGCGCGGCGCTCGGCCGCTCGCAGGCGTTGCGTGCCTGCTTCGATGCGCATCCGCGGGCGGACGACGCTTTTGCGGGTTCGGCGTCGCGCTCGACGAGCGGCACGGGTTCGGCGTCGCGCAACATGGCGACGCGACGCGTACCGACGTCGCGCGGACTACGCTCGACTTCAGCGATCATCAGGTGCGGGTGTGCGGTCTGTCGGAGGATCCGCTGCGGCTACAGAACACCCGCTCGCACGTCGGTGCCGGCGGGCGAACCGAGGACGAGGGCTAAGATGACATGGCTAGTCACAACGCTACGGCAGTATCCCGAGATCGCGATATTCCTGTCGCTCGGCATCGGCTATTGGGTCGGCGGTAAAAGTTATAAGGGCTTCAGTCTCGGCGCGGTCACCGCCACGCTGCTGGTGGCCATTGCGATCGGGCAGTTGCACATCACGGTGTCGCCGAACGTCAAGTCGGTGTTCTTTCTGATCTTCCTGTTCGCAGTCGGCTATGGGGTCGGGCCGCAATTCGTGCGTGGTCTCGCGAAAGACGGCTTGCCTCAGGCGCTGTTCGCGGCCGTGCAGGCGCTGCTGTCACTCGGCGCGGCGCTGCTGGTCGCGAAAATGGCGGGCTATGACCTCGGTTCGGCGGCCGGACTTTTCGCCGGCTCGCAGACCATCTCGGCGTCGATGGGGCTCGCGTCGGACGCGATCAACCGCTTGTCGCTGCCGCCCGATCAGACCAGGGAACTGCTGAACGCCATGCCGACCGCGTACGCGGTGTCGTATATCTTCGGCACCATCGGCTCCGCGGTGATTCTCGCGACGCTCGGCCCGCGCCTGCTGCGCATCGATCTGGTTGCCGCGTGCAAGGAATACGAAGCGAATCTCCGCGGCTCCGAGGAATTGGACGGCGCGGGCCATGCATGGCACCGCTACGAGCTGCGCGCGTTCCGCGTGCTCGCCGATGCGCCCGCGTGCGGCAGGACGGTCAGCGAAGTCGAAGCGCGGCAGCCGCACAATACGCGGCTTTTCATCGAGCGTATCCGGCGCGGCGGCACGGTGTCGGAGGCGACGCTCGATACCACCTTGCAGGCCGACGACGTGGTCGCGATAGCGGGCCCGCGCGACCAGCTGATATCGGTGCTCGGCGGCAGCGGCCCGAACGGCGATGACGGCGGCGATAGCGCGGTCGCGGTGCGGCGCGCGCGCGTGGTGGAGGTCGACGATCCGGAACTGCTGGCGGTGCCCGCCGAAGGCGTGGACGTCTACGTGACGAGCAAGTTCGTCAACGGCAAGACCTTGCAGGAGCTGGCTACGATGCCGCTCGCGCGCGGGGTCTTTCTCAGGAAGATCAAGCGCGGTCCCACCGAAACGCAGATCCCGATTCTGCCCAGCACGAAGCTGCATCGCGGCGACACGATCACGATCGTCGGCCGCACGCAGGACACGAGCGCCGCCGCGAAAGTGCTCGGTGTGCTGGATCGCGCAACCAACGTCACGGACGTTGCATTCGTGTCGCTCGCGATCACCGTCGGCGCGCTGGCGGGCGCGATCGTGATCAATGTCGCGGGCATTCCGATCACGCTGTCCACGGCCGGCGGCGCGCTGATCGGCGGTCTCGTGTTCGGCTGGCTACGCGCGATTCATCCGACCTTCGGCCGCATTCCGGAGCCCACCGTGTGGTTCATGAATTCGGTCGGCCTGAACGTGTTCATTGCGGTGATCGGCCTGAGCGCGGGCCCGGGCTTTGTCTCCGGCTTGCAGAACCTTGGTGTCGGGTTGTTCCTGTGGGGCATCGTGGCGACCTCGCTGCCGCTGATCTTCGGCATGTTGATCGCGCGCTACGTGTTCCATTTCCACCCGGCGATTCTGCTCGGCGTCTGCGCGGGTTCGCGAACGACGACCGCGGCGCTCGGGATGATCTGCGATGCGGCGAAAAGCCAGATCCCCGGGCTCGGCTATACGGTGACCTACGCGGTCGGCAATACGCTGCTGACGATCTGGGGGATGGTGGTCGTGATGATTCTGGCTTGACTGAGATCGACCGGCGTTGCGCGGCGGGCGGCGCCGGTCCGGCGGACTTCGTTCGGGAGGCGAAATGAACAGGCGGGATAAGCAGGATAAGCAGGATAAGCAGGACAAAGACGATGTCGGGAAAGCGGCGCGGCTGGCGGTACTCAGCCCGTTCGAACTGAAGGACGAACTGATCAGGGCGGCGGGCGGCGGCGCGCTCGAGCGGCCCGCGAATCTCGCGATGCTCAACGCCGGGCGCGGCAATCCGAATTTTCTGGCGACCGAGCCGCGCCACGGGTTCTGGCAACTGGGTCTGTTTGCGATGCGCGAGGCGGAACGCTCGTTCGCGTATATGCCGGAAGGGCTTGGCGGTTTTCCGAAACGCGAAGGACTCGCCGAGCGCTTCGAGCTGTTTTTGCGCGGCAACAAGGGTGTGCCCGGCATCGCCTTTCTCGCGAGCGCGGTGTCGTACGTGCGCGATCAGCTCGGGCTGTCCGCCAGCGATTTTCTCTATGAAATGTGCGAAGGGATTCTCGCGTCGAACTATCCGGTGCCGGACCGGATGCTCAAACTCTCCGAAGTGATCGTCGGCCAGTACCTACGCCGCGAGATGATCGGCAGGCATCCGTTCATCGGCGAGTTCGATATCTTCGCGGTCGAAGGCGGCACCGCCGCGATGACCTATATCTTCAACACGATGCGTCAGAACCGGCTGATTCAGGCCGGCGACACGATCGCACTCGGCATGCCGATCTTCACGCCGTATATCGAGATCCCGGCGTTGAACGACTATCGGCTGAAAGTCATCAACGTGAATGCCGACGTGGAAAGGAACTGGCAGTACTCGAAAAAGGAACTCGACAAGCTGCGCGACCCCGCGGTCAAGGCGTTCTTTCTCGTCAACCCGAGCAATCCGCCGTCGGTGCGCATCAGCGACGAGAGCCTGGCTTACGTGGCCGAAATCGTCAAGGAACGCCCGGACCTGATCCTGCTGACCGATGACGTGTACGGTACTTTCGCCGACGATTTCGTGTCGCTGTTCGCGATGGCGCCGAAGAACACGATTCTCGTGTACTCGTATTCGAAGTATTTCGGCGCGACCGGCTGGCGCCTCGGCACGATCTGCACGCATCGCGACAATATCTTCGATCGCCTGATCGCCGAGTTGCCGAAGGAGGTGAAGAAGGAACTGCATCACCGTTACGAGCCGATCACGACCGAGCCGGACAAGCTGAAATTCATCGACCGCCTCGTCGCCGATAGCCGCACCGTCGCGCTGAATCACACGGCCGGCCTTTCGACGCCGCAGCAGGTGCAGATGGTGCTGTTCTCGCTGTTTTCGCTGATGGACACGCCCGACGCGTACAAGAATGCGCTCAAGCGGCTGATTCGTCATCGCAAGCGCGCGCTCTATGAGGGAATGGGGATTTCGTTCGACGACAGCGACACGAATCAGGTCGACTACTACACGATTCTCGATATGGAATACCTCGGCGAACGTGCATACGGCCGCGAATTCGTCGACTGGCTGCTGAAGAATACCGAGCCGTCCGAACTGCTGTTCAGGCTCGCGCGTGAAGCACGCGTGGTGCTGTTGCCGGGGCGCGGATTCGGCACCCGGCATCCGTCCGGGCGCGTATCGCTGGCGAATCTGAACGAGTCCGACTACCGCAAGATCGGTCAGGCGATTCGCGCGCTGCTTGCCGACTACGTGGATCGCTACAACGCGGCGACCGGCGGCAAGCTCGACCGGAACAAGACCTTGTAGATATCGATAGCCGGCCGGCGACGATCGCGCGACGCGCGAGTGTTCGGCTGATCGCGACGGCCCTTCGGGAGTGGCGAAATGACGACCTAGACAATGTCGCGCAAATGGCCGACCTGCCGCCCGAGTTGCTCGGCGCGGCGATAGATAGCCTGCATCAGCAGCACCGCGCCTCTAGGCGGCGGCGAGAACTTCGAATACACGAACGTCGAAATCATTTCGAGGTCTTCGACCAGCGGCCGCACCACACAACCGGCCGTGCCGGCCGCGAACTCGTCGACGATAGTCAGCCCCAGTCCGCCCTGGACGAGCGCCAGCGCCTGATCGGCGCGCGTCACTTCGACCACGGACGTCAGTTCGACGTCGGCCTGCTGGCACGCTCTGACGATCACCGTGCCGAACGGAATATCGCGCCTGAAAAGAATCATCGGCTCGCGGCTCAGATCGGCGAGCGCGATGCGTTGCTTTGCCGCCAGCGGATGATCGGCCGGCAGCGCGCACACCATGCGGCCGCGCATGAACGGCACGACTTCCAGATGCTCGTGCTCGATCGGCATCGACGTGACCGCGACGTCGATCGCCTTGCTCAGCACTTCCAGCGGCATATCGGACATCAGCGCCGTATGCCAGTCGATCCGCAGCTTCGGCATCCCGCGTTTGAGTTCGACGATCGCGGGCGCGAGGATCGTCAGCCCGAGCGACGGACTGCAGGCGACTCGCAGCAGGCTGGCCGGTCCGAGCGCGAGCGCGCGCGCGAATTCGTCGACGCGCAACGCCGACTGATAGACCTGTTCGACCTCGCGAAACAGCGCCTGTGCTTCCGCCGTCGGGATCAGCCGGCCCTTCGAGCGTTCGAACAGCCGCAACCCGAGCGTGGTTTCCGTATGCGCGACCAGCTTGCTGACGGCCGGTTGCGACACGTACAGCATCTTCGCCGCCGCGTTGATCGAGCCGGTCAGCATCACCGCACGGAATACCTCCATTTGCCGCAGCTTGAAGCGCATTCATTCTCCAGAAGCGAGTCGAGCGATTAACCAAAGGTTATAGGGTAGCTGAAACTCGGCATACGACAGCAGTGCGGCAACTCCCTAGTATCTCGATGAAGTGACGGCGGCTTCATCGCAAGCGATTCGAAAGGGTGGACTTGCGCGTCTTCGTCGTCCTCTCATTGAAACCTTAAAGGAACGCTTTTCCATGAATCAGACACTCGACGGCCAGATCGCGATCGTCACCGGCGCCGCGCGAGGCATCGGCCTCGGTATCGCGCGGCAACTGAAGGCGGCGGGCGCGCGCGTCGCGCTATGGGATCTCGATGTCGGTGCATTCGATGCGCGCCAGGCGCAGTTCGAGCCCGATCACCTGCAGGCGGTGGACGTGTCGTCGTATGCAGATGTGGAGCGTGCGTTCGCGGCGACCGTGGAGGCCTTGGGCCATGTCGACATTCTGGTGAATAACGCGGGCATCAACGGTCCGGTCGCGCCGAGCTGGGAGTATCCGCTCGACAGCTGGCAACGCGTGCTGGATGTCGATCTGAACAGCGTGTTCTATGGCTGCCGGGTCGCGATTCCCCATATGCGCGCGCGTGGCGGCGGGCGCATCGTCAACGTCGCATCGATCGCGGGCAAGGAGGGCGTGCAGTACATCTGCGCGTATTCGGCGGCGAAAGCAGGTGTGATTGCGTTCACGAAATCCGCCGCGAAAGAACTCGCGCGCGACAACGTGCTGATCAATTGCGTCGCGCCCGCGATGGTCGAAACGGAACTGATGCGCGAGATGTCGGCGCAGCACATCGAGGCGAGCAAGGCGAAGATTCCGATGGGCCGCTTTCTGCAGATCGAGGAAGTGGGCAGGATGGTGAGCTGGATCGTGAGCCCCGCATGCAGCTTTACGACCGGCTTTACGTTCGATCTCACGGGCGGGAGGGCCACGTATTGAAGCCCGCCGACGGTCGCGTTCGCCCGCTGGCGGTCGCGCTTCTGACGGCGCTCGACGTCGAGCCGGCGAGATGGGTGCGGGCGGCTTCGCGCGCCGGCTTCGCCGCGCTCGGGCCGCGCCTCGATCCGGCGAAGGCGGATGGCATCGCTTATCCGAGCGCGCCCGATGCGCTCGCCACACCTGCCACGAACTGAACCCAGGCTTATGAGCGTATTCACTGAAGACAAGATAGATTGCCACTGTCACGTATTCGATCCGCTGCGCTTTCCCTATCGCGACGACACCGCTTATCGGCCCGCGCAACAGGAGGTCGGCACGCCCGCGCAACTGATCCGTGCGATGAATGCGTATGGCGTGCGTCATGCGCTGCTGGTCGGGCCGACGAGCGGCTATCGCACCGACAACCGTTGCCTGCTCGACACGCTGGAGCGCTACGACGGCCGCTTTCGCGGCATTGCGGTGGTCGATAACGACATCGGCCGCGACGCGTTGCGCGCGCTGCGCGAGCGCGGCGTCGCCGGCGTCGCATTCAATCCGGCGATGGAGGGGGTCGAACTGGTGCTGGGCGCGACGGGCCTGTTTGCCGCGCTCGCGGATCTCGGCATGGTCGCGCAGGTGCAGGTGGCGGGCGAGCAGATGGCGGTTCTCGGACCATGGCTCGCGCGCCAGCCCGCGACGCTGGTCGTCGATCACTGCGGCAGGCCGAGCAGTCCCGACGGCGTCGCCCAGGCGGGCTTCCAGGCGCTGCTGCGTCTCGCCGATAGCGGCAGGGCCGCGGTGAAGCTGTCCGGCTGGCAAAAGTATGCGCGCCTGCCGCACCCCTACGAAGATGCGTGGCCGTATGCGCATGCGCTGCTAGGCGCATTCGGAGCGGAGCATTGCCTATGGGGTTCGGACTGGCCTTTTCTGCGGGCGCCCGAACGTCTCGACTACGGGCCGCTGCTGACGCTGTTCGAGCAGATCGTGCCCGACGCCGCTGCGCGCCGGCAGATTCAATGGGACACGCCACGGCGATTATTCGGCTTTGCCGGACAGCCGCTCACCGCCGCTGCGGCTCGCTGCGAGTCCGTCGCTTCATAAACGTTTTGCCGGGATGAAAACAACCATGGAAACAATCAAACCTTTGCGCTTCGGCGTACTTGGCGCCGCGAAGATCGCACGCTCGTTCATCGCCGGCGTCGGCGCTTCCGCGCTGATCGATGTCGTTGCGGTGGCGAGCCGCGATGTCGACAAGGGCAGGCAGTTCGCCGGCGAACTGGGCGTGCGCCGCACGCATGGCTCGTACGAGGCGCTGCTCGCCGATCCCGACATCGATGCGGTCTATGTGCCGCTGCCGAACACGTTGCACGCCGAATGGGTGATCAATGCGCTGAATGCGGGCAAGCACGTACTGTGCGAAAAGCCGATCGCGGTCTCGAGAGCCGATACGCTCGCGATGTTCGAAGCCGCGCGCCGCAATCGGCGCTTTCTGGCCGAGGCGTATCCGTATCGCGCGCAGCAGCAGACGCTTGCGCTGCGGCGTCTGCTCGACGAAGGCGCGATCGGCCGCGTGCAAACGATCTTCGCGTGCTTCGGCGTGAAGTTCAGCGACCCGGCCAATATCCGGCTGGACCCCGAGCGCGGCGGCGGCGCATTGCTCGATGCGGGCAGCTACGCGATGAACATGGTGCGGATGGTCGCGGGCGAGAAGCCATCGCGCGTGAACGCGATCGCGCGTTGGGCGCAAACCCAGGTCGATCTGACGGTCATCGCGAATCTCGAGTTTCCGGGCGGTTTGCTGGGCCAGATCTCGTGCAGCTTCAACACCGCCTATCATCGCCACGCGCTGATCGCCGGCACGGACGGCATCCTCGAAACCACCTTCCTCAATAGCCCGCCCGACGCGGGGCCGCCCGAAATCCATCTGCGCCGCGGCATCCCGGCGACGACGGTGCGCGAAACGATCACGCTCGCGGGCGGCAGCGGGTTTCTCGCCGAAGCCGAGAGCTTCGCGCGCGCGGTGGCGCTCGGTCCCGAGCACTGGAACGGCAGCACGCAACAGGAGTCGATCGACACGATCGCGACACTCGAGGCGATCGCGCGCAGCATCCGCTCCGGCCACTGGGAAGCGGTGTAAACAACGCGCGCGGGAAAGCGGCTGCTTGCGCGCAGCGGCTGAACCCGAGGGCGAACGCAACGGCCGCAAAGACGTCCGGCCGTTCAATAGCGGACATCAATCGACACCAACAGGTCGGCATAGACAAATCGGAGACAAGCATGAAGACTGAGGCAACGCTCGCATCGAGCGGGGCGGTATCCGCCACCGCGACGCGCCGCTCACGGACCCGCTTCGCGATTCTCGCGCTGCTGGCGATCGGCACCGTGATCAACTACCTGGACCGCACGGTGCTGGGCATCGCCGCGCCGAGCCTGAGCAAGGATCTGGGGCTGTCGGCGGGCGTGATGGGCATCGTATTCTCGGCGTTCTCGTGGACGTATACGCTTTCGCAGATACCCGCGGGCCTGATGCTCGATCGGCTCGGCGCGCGCAAGACCTATTTTCTGGCGGTCGCGAGCTGGTCGGCCTTCATCATTCTCAACGGGCTCTCCGGCGGCCTCGTATCGCTGATGATTTATCGCCTCGGGCTGGGCGTGGCCGAGTCGCCGTGCTTCTCGGCCAATAGCCGGGTCGTCGGCCACTGGTTTCCGCAGCGCGAGCGCGCGCGTGCGACCAGCATCTACCAGGTCGGGCAGTACATCGGGCTCGCGGTGTTCAGCCCGTTGCTGTTCTGGATCATCGCGGCGTTCGGCTGGCGCGCGATGTTCGTGATCGTCGGCGCGGTGGGGCTCGTGTTTGCGCTCGTGTGGTGGCTGCGCTATCACGAACCGCACGAATCGCGCACGATGAACGACGCGGAGCGCGACTATATCGGCGCGGGCGGCGGCCTGGCGCAGGCCGCCGACGCGCAGCGGCCGTTCTCGTGGCGCGACGTGCGCAGCCTGCTCGGGCGGCGCGAAATCTGGGGCGCGGCAATCGGCCAGTTCGCGGGCAATTCGACCGTCGTGTTCTTTCTGACGTGGTTTCCGACATACCTGGTGAGCGAGCGCCATATGGCGTGGCTCAAGATCGGCTTCTTCGCGATCCTGCCGTTTCTCGGCGCGTCGGTGGGCGTGCTGTTCGGCGGATGGCTGTCCGACCGGCTGCTCAGAAGCACCGGGCGCATCAATCTCGCGCGCAAGCTGCCGATCATCGCCGGTCTGCTGCTGTCGTCGAGCATCGTCGCGGCGATCTACGTGAAGAGCGATGCGGCGGTGATCGCGGTGCTGTCGCTGGCGTTCTTCGGGCAGGGGATGGGCGGGCTCGGCTGGTCGATCATTCCCGACATCGCGCCGAAGCGTCTGATGGGCCTCACCGGCGGCATCTTCAACTTTACCGCCAATATCGCCGGCATCGTCACGCCGATCGTGATCGGCGCGATCGTCGCGCTGACGGGCTCGTTCTACTGGGGGCTGATGTTTATCGGCGCGGTCGCGGTGCTCGGCGCGGCCTCGTACATCTTTATTCTCGGCGACATCAAACGCATCGAATTGCCCGAAGCGGACGGCGCAGGCAAGATAGCGTGAATGCCGCGCGAGCGGTGAATGTGTCAATTAGCGAATTCATTCTTCGAGGGCAATCAGATGGCGCATTTCGACTATGCACGTGAAGACACCGGCAATCTCGTGCTGCTCGAGCATGTCAATCTCACGATACCGGACCAGCGTCTTGCGACCGCGTTCTATGTCAGCGGACTCGGGCTCACGCGCGACCCGTATCTGATGACGGGCGTGACCAACATGTGGATCAACGTCGGGCGTTCGCAGATTCATCTGCCGCATGGCGACGCGCAGCGTCTTCGCGGACATGTCGGGCTGCTGGTGGGCGAGCGCCCGGCGCTGATCGAACGGCTGCGCGCGGTTCAGCCATTGCTCGAAGCAAGCCATTTCGGCTGGACCGAGCGCGCCGACCGGGTCGAGGTGACCTGCCCGTGGGGCAATCGCTACGACTGTCTCGACCGCGATGCGAGCGTGCCGGGCGATCGCTGGTCAGGCATCGATCTCGGCATCGCGTATGTGCAGCTCGACGTGCCGGTCGGCTGCGCGGCGCCGATTGCGGCGTTCTATCGCGAGATGTTCGGTGCGAGCGTCGAGGTGCGCGAGCGCAACGGTTCGCTGCAAGCGGTGGCCGCGATCGGAGCACATCAGCAATTGATCTACGCGGAAACGCCCGAGGCAATCCAGCAATACGATGGGCATCATATCCAGATCTATGTCGCCGACTTCTCCGGGCCGTATGCGCGCCTCGCCGCGCGCGGGCTGACTTATGGCGAGGAGAAGCATCAATATCGGTTCGCCGATATCGTCGATCTCGCGAGCGGCGCGCCTTGCTTCACGCTCGAACATGAGGTGCGCAGTTTGCGTCACCCGCTTTACGCGCGGCCGCTGGTGAATCGCCGCGCGGAGGCGACGAACCGGAACTATGTGATGGGCGGCGAGACGTTTGGCGGCGTGTTTTGATTGAAGACTGGTTTTAAGGCCTCAAGAGTTTGCCGGACGAGCCGATATTGCCGGATAGGCGGATTTGCCGCATCGTCTATCCTTTCAATAATCTGACGGCTACTTTGCAATTCCCGATACATGTCGACTTCTATTAGCGGCACGAGCAACGCCGGCTTGCTGGGCGCACTGATTCCGTACAACGCGTCTTCCAGCGCGGGACGGACCGCGCAGGCGGCCAGGCTGTCGCTTGCCGCGGCGACGCTCGATGCGGCCAATCAGGCGATGCAGGCGGTGGCGAGCGTCAGCCAGCTGGCACAGGCGTTCATGCAGGCCGCGCAGAGTGCAACGAGCGTCGATCCGGCGACCGGGCAGCACGAAATATCGGCCAGTGTGAGCAGCCAGCTGGGCACCGTGCTCGGCCAGTTTCTAGTGCAAAGCGGCTTGAGCCAGCAACAGGCCGACGCGGCCACGCAAGGCTTCGTCGCTCAACTGGGCAACGGTGGCCCGGTCGATCTGCAGGCGAGTTCGTCGAGCGTCGCTTCGCTGGCTGCGCTCAGCTACGGTTCGCAGGCGATGTCGGCATCGACGGTGGCGGTGATGCAGCGTTCCGGTTCGGTGTCGATCGAATTCGATCCCGACACCGGTTCGTTGTCGATTACCGAGCAGCTCAGCACGTTGACGTCGGTCGCTACCGTCTCCAGCGCGGGTATGCAAGGCGGCAACGATCTGGCCGATCAGGCCGGCGGGTCCGGCGCCGTCAATTCTTCCAATGACGCAAACGATGTATTGGGCAGCGTGCTTGCCGGACTGTCGCAGCCGACGCTGCACGGCACGCAACAGGCGTTGGACCTGCTGAAGCAGATGAGCGCGGACACGCAACGGCAGGACGACGGTGACGCGGCGCCGGGTCAATCCGCCGGCACGCGATCCACTGCGACGATCGGCTTTACGCAGCCGCTGTCGGTCGTGTTTCATGATCTGGGCGGTCACGGCACGACGCTATTCAGGCGGCCCGACGGCAGCACGGGCGCGATGTCGTTCGAGCCGCTTCACGTAGAGGCTTGAATGTGAGAGGCGCCGGCGGCAGGCGCTTCGCTGCCCGGTGCCGGGTCCCGGCATCGATGTAAAAGACCGCATTCACCATCCCGCGTACCGGGCGATGTCGCGGGCTCGCGCGCGGCGAATCCGGACCGCTCACTCCTCGACCGACGGCGCCAAACACGACGTCTGCCCTCTCGTCGACTCGCACAGGCCGGCCCCTTGAACGGCGGGGCGGCAGCGATTTTCGTAGTGCATCCCAATCTCACCTACACACACGGAGCGTTGCCGGTGCGCTTTTTCGCGCGCGTGCAAATGCCCGCCGGACGTCGCGCCAAGCGGTTATCTTCAGGGTTAACTATGATTTTGAATATATTTAGATCTAAACTAGAATACCTTCCAGCATGACGATTCCCTCGTCGTGCGTCCCACGAAGATCACGTAAAGGACAGTCATGGCCGAGCGGTCGTTTGTCGAGGAAGTGAAGAAGCTGCGCCTGGGCGCGGGCGAAGTATTCAGCGGCGAGGGCATTCTGGCGGTGACGAAGGCGCTGCTCGAAGCGGGCGTCGCCTATGTCGCCGGCTATCAGGGCGCGCCGATTTCTCATCTGATGGATGTGCTGGCCGACGCGCAGGACATTCTCGGCGACCACGGCATCCGCTTCGAGAACAGCGCGAGCGAAGCGACGGCGGCCGCGTCGCTCGCCGCGTCGGTCAACTATCCGCTGCGCGGCGCCGTGACGTTCAAGGCGACGGTGGGCACCAATGTCGCGTCCGATGCGCTTGCGAACCTCGCCTCGGGCGGCGTGACCGGCGGCGCGCTGATTATCGTCGGCGAGGACTACGGCGAGGGCTCGTCGATCATGCAGGAACGCAGCCATGCGTTCGCGATGAAGTCGCAGATCTGGCTGCTCGATCCACGCCCGAATCTGCCGTGTATCGTGCAGGCGGTGAAAGACGGTTTCGATCTGTCCGAGGCCAGCAACACGCCGGTGATGCTGCAATTGCGCATTCGCGCGTGCCACGTGCATGGCCAGTTCGTCGCGTCGGACAACCGGCGCTCCGCATTTACGATCAAGGACGCACTCGAAACGCCCGCCCGCGACGTCGACCGGATCGTGTTGCCGCCCGCGAGCTTTCTGCATGAGCGCGAGAAGATTCACGAACGCTGGCCGGCCGCGGTCAGCTTCATCGAGTCGCGCCGGCTCAACGAGTTCTTTACCGCCGATGCGCGCGACATCGGCATCGCCGTGCAAGGCGGCAGCTACAACACGGTGCTGCGCGCGCTCGAACGACTGGGTCTTGCCGACGTCTATGGCGAGTCGCAGATTCCGCTTTATGTGATGAACGTCGCGTATCCGCTTATCGATTCCGAATGGGAGCGCTTTTGCGCGGGCAAGCGGGCGGTTCTGGTGATCGAAGAGGGTCAGCCGAATTTCGTCGAACAGAACGCGAGTTCGATTCTGCGTCAGCGTGACGTGAATGTCGCGCTGCACGGCAAGGATATGCTGCCGCTGGCGGGCGAGTACAACACGGCAACCGTGATCAAGGGGCTGCGTTCGTTCCTCGAGCAATACGGCGTGCTCGAACGAAAGCCGGCGCCGCGCAAGGTGATTCCGGTGCGGGCCGTGTCCGTCGCCGCACCCGGCGTGCCGGAGGCGCCCGCGGTGAGCGCCGCCGCGGCCGCGGCCGAGGCCGAAGCCGAAGTCGAAGTTTTACCCGCCCTCGACGACAGCGTGCACGCACGTCCACCGGGTTTCTGCACGGGCTGCCCCGAGCGGCCGATTTTCACGGCGATGAAACTGCTGGAGCGCGAAATCGGCCCACACCACATCAGCGCCGATATCGGCTGTCACCTGTTCTCGATTCTGCCGCCGTTCAATCTCGGCGCGACGACGATGGGCTATGGCCTCGGCGCGGCGAGCGCCGCCGCGCTCAATGCGCCGGCCAGCAAGCGCGCGATCTCGATGATGGGCGATGGCGGCTTCTGGCACAACGGTCTGACGAGCGGCATTGCCAACGCGGTGTTCAACCGGAGCGACAACCTGACCGTGGTGGTCGACAACAGCTACACGTCGGCGACGGGCGGCCAGGACATCCTGTCGTCGACCGCGCTCAATCCGACTCGCAGCACGGGCCACGAGATCGAGCAGGCAGTGCGCGGCGTCGGTGTGCAATGGGTCAAAACCGTACGTCGCACTTACGATCTGAAGACGATGAAGGCGACGCTCAAGGAAGCGCTGACGAGCACGGCGAAAGGTCCGAAAGTGCTGATCGCGCAGAGCGAATGCATGCTGAACAAACAACGCCGCGAGAAGCCGAAGCAGCGCAAGGCGATTGCCGCCGGCGAGCGGGTGGTGCGTGAACGGTTCGGCGTCGATTCCGATACCTGTACCGGCGACCATTCGTGCATTCGCCTGTCCGGCTGTCCGTCGCTGTCGATCAAGCCGAACCCCGACCCGTTGCGCAAAGATCCGGTCGCGAGCGTGCTCGATAGCTGCGTGGGCTGCGGCCTGTGCGGCGAGGTCTCGCACGCGGCGGTGCTGTGTCCGTCGTTCTATCGTGCGGAGATCGTCAATAACCCCACGCGCATGGACAGGCTTCGGCAGCGGGCGCGCGATATCGTGATCGGCTGGCTGCAGCGGCGCTCCGCGCAACGCCGCGCGCGCTACGCGTTCTGATCAAAGGAAGCAACACGATGAAACCACAACCATTGAAGATCGCCATTCTGGCGATGGGCGGCGAGGGCGGCGGGGTGCTGGCCGACTGGATCGTCGATCTCGGCGAGCACAACGGCTATTACGCGCAGACTACGTCGGTGCCCGGCGTGGCGCAGCGTACCGGCGCGACCATCTATTACGTCGAGCTGTTTCCGCGCGAGGCCGGCGAAAGCCGTCCACCGGTACTCGCGCTGATGCCGCTGCCCGGCGACGTCGACGTGGTGCTGGCCTCGGAGTTGATGGAGGCCGGGCGCGCGGTGCAACGCGGGCTCGTGACGCCCGAGCGGACCACGCTCGTTGCATCCACGCATCGTGTCTATTCGATGGCTGAAAAGATGGCGATGGGCGATGGCCGCGTCGACAGCGGCACGCTGATCGCGCACGCGGCCGGCGCCGCCAGGCGCTTCGTGCGCTTCGATATGGCCGAGGCCGCCCAGGCGAGCGGCAGCGTGATCAGCGCGGTGCTGTTCGGCGCGCTGGCCGCTACGGGGGTGCTGCCATTCAGCCGTCAGCAGTTCGAGGAGACGATCGAGCGCGGTGGGGTCGGCGTGAAACCGAGCTTGCGTGCATTCAGTCTTGCGCGTGATCGCGCGGTGGCCGACGAGGCGGCGGATAGCGCGGATAGCGCCGCGGACCCGGCCAAAGCGCCCGGCGATAGCCAGCCGGCGCCGCGCAACGCCGCGGTGGCGCAGCTTGTCGAGCGCGTAGGCGAGCAGTTTCCGGCGGCGGTCCAGCCCGTCGTGCTCGAAGGGGTGCGCCGTCTGATCGACTATCAGGATCCGCGCTACGCACACCAGTATCTGAATCGTCTCGTCGAACTGCGTGCCGCATTGCCCGGCAACGAGACCACGCTGCTGCGTGAAAGCGCGCGTTATCTCGCGCTATGGATGTCGTACGAGGACACGATTCGCGTCGCCGACCTGAAGACGCGTGGCAGCCGTTTCGAACGCGTGCGCAGCGAGGTGAATGCGCAGGCGGACCAGTTGCTGGCGATCAACGAATTCATGCATCCGCGACTGGAGGAGATCTGCGAGACGCTGCCGGCCGGCCTCGGCCGTTGGCTTGCGCGGCCTCACTGGATCCATCGGCTCGTGCGGTGCTGCACGCAGTCGGGACGCGTGGTCAAGACCAGTTCGCTGCGCGGCTATCTGGTGCTTTATGCAGTCGCGAGTCTGCGCGGGATGCGCAGGCGTACGCTGCGCTACGAACTGGAGAACGCGCGCATCGAAGCCTGGCTGGCGCAGATCGTCGAGACCGCGACGCTCAATCCCGAGCTTGCGACCGAAGTGGCGCAGTGCCAGCGGCTCGTCAAAGGCTATAGCGATACGCACGCGCGCGGGCTGAAAAATTACCAGACGTTGATGGCCGCGGTGCGCGAGGCCGGTGCGCGGCTCGCACCGGCGACATTGCGCGAATTGCGCGACGCGGCGTTGGCCGACGAGCACGGACACAAGCTGAAGGCGGCGCTGGTCCGTCATGCGCTGGCCTGAAGCGTGCATCGGCGCCGCGCGGTCAACGCGGCAATGCGCCGGGTGTGAATGGAGTATGGATGGCGACGGATCGCCACGAATCGCCACGAATAGGCAGGCAGGGGTACGAATGGAGCAAGCGGTATGACCGATCACACGTTCAGATGCAAACACAAGATTCACTTTTCCGAATGCGATCCCGCGGGCATCGTGTTCTATCCGCAGTACTTCGTGCTGTTCAACGACCTGATCGAGTCGTGGTTCGACACGATGTTGCCGGACGGGTATCACGGCGTGATTGGTCCGCGCCGCATCGGCTTGCCGACGGTCCATCTGGACGTGGACTTCAAGGCGGTCAGCAAAATGGGCGACGACGTGTGGCTGTCGATCGACGTCGAGCGGATCGGGCAGAAGTCGTTCACGCTCGCCTGGTCATGCACGGGTGCGGATGGCGTCGTGCGTTTGGCCGCGCGTCAAACCATTGTGACGACGTCGCTCGACACGCATAAGTCGATTGCGATTCCGGACGACATCCGCGCTGCGATCGAGCGCACGGTGCCGGTGGTGCAGGGCGGTTGAGTAATGCGTGAGCGGTGCATGAGTGGCGCATGAGCCGCGCACGAGCGGCGCGAGCCGGACGCGGCGGCTCAGGCGGAAGGGCGATGCAGATCGATGAGCAGACGCAGCGTAGCCTTCAGTTCCTCGGCTTTTTCCTTGCCGAGCGCTGCAAGCACACGCTCCTCGTGTGCTTTCGCCTGTTTGATCAGCGCGGAGACGAGCTTCTGTCCTCGAGGCGTGATGCGTACCAGCGTGACGCGCCGGTCGGTTTCGTGCGGAATGCGCTTCACGTAGCCCTGCGCCTCCATGCGATCGAGCAGGCGTGTGACGGTGGGCTGTTTGGTCACGGAAACCTGCGCAAGGTAGCCGATGCTCACCGCCTTGCCATCGGAAAGCGTGGACAGCACCCGCCAGTCGGACACTTCGAAGCCGGCTGCCTGGACGATCACGTGAAATTCGCTCGAGATCAGTTGGCTGACCTGTGCGAGCAAGGCGGGGGTGTAGCTATCGGCAAAACCGCTAACGGGCGATTGACTCATACCTGGAAAACACCTGCGATCGAATAGGGCTGCGTGTAATGAATCGGAAACATACCACGGTCGCGCTCTTTCTCCGCGATAGGCCTATGTCGAACGGGGTTAACCATGATTATGGATTTATTTACGTCTAAAGATAATCGGCGGCAGATACGCTCGGCCGCTCAGCGCGCCTATGACCAATGAACCAGCAACGGAGCACAACATGACGAGCAGTCTGGAACAACTGAGCATCGATCTGGCGAGCGGCCGCGTACGTATCGTGGACCTGACGCAAACGCTGTCGCCGGAATTTCCGGCTTTGCAACTGCCGCCACAGTTCGGGCAGGTCTGGGCCTTCAGGATGGAGAAGATTTCCCAGTACGACGAGCAAGGCCCGGGCTGGTACTGGAACAATTTTTCCTGCGGCGAACACACCGGCACGCACTTCGATGCGCCCGTGCACTGGGTGACGGGCAAGGACCACGCGCAGAACTCGGTCGATACGATCGACGTGAAGAATTTCATCGCGCCGGCGGTCGTTATCGATGCGAGCGTGGAAGTCGCCGCGAATCCGGACTGGCTGCTGAGCGTTGCTTTTCTCGAAGCATGGGAAGCGAAGCATGGCCGCATTCCGGCCGGCGCATGGGTGCTATTGCGTACGGACTGGTCCAAACGCACCGATCCCGCCGAATTCCTGAATTTGCGCGAGGACGGTGCGCACACGCCGGGGCCGACACAGCAGGCCGTCGAATGGCTGATTCACGAACGCAACGTGCATGGCTTCGGCGTCGAGACGATCAATACCGATGCGGGACAGGCCTACAGTTGGCCAGTGCCGTATCCGTGCCATACGCTGATGCACGGTTCGAACCGCTATGGCCTGCAGTGCCTGAAAAATCTGGACCAGTTGCCCGCTACGGGTGCGGTCATCGTGTCGGCGCCGCTGAAAATCCAGGCGGGCTCGGGCAGTCCGTTGCGCGTGCTCGCACTGGTGCAGGAATAGGCGGGTGCGGGGAGTTGTCCGTAGGCGGGCGGGATCACGCCTTATCGGATGGCGTGACCTGAATCGACCGGTCACCAGAGCCGGTTCACCGGATATATCCTGTGCGGGGCGGTCGCGAGGCTGATCGCCTTCTACCGTATGCCCGCAACAGCCGCGATCGAACCTGCATAAGCCACGCTTCGGGTGCATGATTTCGCACATCATTTCGCACGCCATTTCGCATGGCGTGCATCGTGACTACTCGTGCGTTTCGGTAAAGAAATCACCAAGCGCTTTCGACACGCCCCGCGGATCGTTTTCGGTCGGGAAGTGGGCAGCTCTCGCGATTCGCACGAGCTTCGTGTTCGGCATTTCCGCTGCGAAACGTTCGGCGAATTCAACGCGCTGGAACTGGTCGTCTTCTCCCCAGACGAGAAGCTTCGGTACAGCGCAGGCGCGCAAACCCGGCTCCAGATCCCGCGTATACCGGTTGTCCGCCGCGCCGGCTAACGCCATCCACGAGCGGGCAACGCGCGGGTCGAACCATGGCTCCAGGTACTCTTCGACCAGATCGGGTGTCGCCGCTTCGCCGAGGCTCTTCGTGATCGCCTGCCGGCGCAGCTCGACGATGTCCTGTGGCGAAGTGCTCGCGATGACGGCCGGATCGCGATACCGCGCGACGGCGGGCACCGGCCAGGAATCGTAGACGACGGCGTTCATCAAGGCCAGACGGCTCACGCGAAGGCCGCTATGAACCAGCAGATGCTGGGCGATCGCGCCGCCGATATCGTGTGCACCCAGCATCACGGGGCCGTCGATGCCGATTGCGTCGGCAAAGCGGACAACCCACTTCGCCAGCACGGGAACTGCCGCGGTTTGCAGCGTCAGCTCACCGGCCGAGCGGCCGAGCCCGGGCAAATCGACTGCGATCACGCGCAATCCGCGCCCAGCTAACGCTTCGAGCACGGGCTGCCACACCCGACTCCAGAAGGTGCCGTGAAGAAGCAATACCGTCGGTCCGGAATTGCCGGCGCTCAGGTAGCTTGCCGACAAACCGTCTACTTCAGTGGTGAATCTGTTCATTGAATCGGCCTCGATGCCAGGCGACGAAATTGTCGCGCTTCGACGTAATGTAGTTATTCTAGACATCGATGTCAAATATGAGCAGGCAAACAGATATGCGAGGACCGGGCGACGTTAAGGTAATCGCACCGGAATGACGGTGCGATCACGCCGGTGTGATCAGATGGCGCACGAGTGGCGCCTGGGTTCCGATATGGAATTGCCGGACGGTCTCCTCGCATTGCCGGTCCGCGCGCGTGACGCGTTCATGCTGGCGCAAGTGTTCGATCCAACTCCCGACGATAAACGTCTCGACGAACAGGCCCGGTTGCGCGGCGTCTTCATACAAGCCCCAGCGCAAGGCGCCGTCGCGACGCCGGCTGCTTTGCAGTCGTGCCATCGCGTTTGCGAATTCGGTCGACTTCGCCGGGTCGATACGATACTCGATCGTGACGAGTACCGGCCCGCGATCGTTCTGCACTGCGCCGTCCACCTGCGGCGCGGGCCAGTCGGACGCCGGCGAAAGATCGAGCTTCGCGGAGGCATCGAGCGGAAAGCGCAAAGCGAGCAGTTGAGCGACGCCCAGCGCCGCGCCGGCTGCGAGTAGCGCAACCTGGACGCTCGTATGCGCGGCGAACCATCCCCAGCAGGTCGACCCCACGGCCATCGTGCCCTGCGAGACGAGCATGTAGATCGCGAGCGCACGCGCCTTGACCCATGCGGGCGCGGCCATTTGCGCCGCGCCCATCAGCGACGACATGATCGTGATCCACGCGATGCCTGCCGCGCACATGATCGGAGCAGCCACGGCGAAAGTTCGCGCCACGCCGAGCAGCGCCATTGCCGCCGCGAAGAGGATCGAAGCGGAGAGCATCAGCGCATTGCACGAAATGCGTCCGGAGATCCGGCGCAGAGACAATGCGCCGGCGATCGCGCCGATACCGAGGCACGCGAGCAACGCGCCATAGCCGGTCGAGCCGAGCGCCAGATTGCGCCGGCCGATTATCGGCAGCAGCGCCCATAGCGCGCTGGCGAATACGAAGAAGCTTGCACTGCGTAGCAGTACCGTCAACATCGCCGGCGACTGCCACGTGTAACGGACACCGGCCTGCAAGGCGCCGAGAAAATGCTCGGCGGGGAGCGCTGTTTTGCTCGGTGCACGGCGCCAGCGGATCAGCACCATCGCGACCCCTATGCTGGAAATCGCATTGAGAGCAAACACCGCCGCGGGACCGCCGGTGGCGGCGATTACGAGGCCGCCGGCGGCGGGCCCGATCGCGCGCGAAATATTGACGCCGAGGCTTAGCAGGGCAACCGCGCGCGGCAGAGCCGTGGGCGACACCAGTTCGGGTACGGTCGCCTGGAAAGCGGGGGCTCCCAACGTCATGCCGATAGCGATCGCGCCGATCATCGCGAGTAGCATCACTGGGGTGCAGAGACCGATGAATGTCACGATCGACAGCAGCGCGGCGCCCATCACAGTCCAGCACTGCGTGACGATCAGCAATCGTCGCCGATCGACGATGTCGGCGAGCGCTCCCGCGGGCATCGACAGCACGAACATCGGCAAGGTGGTCGCGGCTTGCACCGCGGCGACCAGCAGCGGGCTGCGCGACAGCGATGTCATTAGCCAGCCCGCACCCACGTCCTGCATCCATGTGCCGGTGTTCGAGACGATGGTCGCGATCCACAGCGCCCTGAAAATGGGCACTGTTAGCGGCGAGTCGGCAATCGTGTTCACGGTTGGTCCGCTGTGGCCGTCAAGGTTGCCGTCCGCTAGTGGTCTCTTCATTCGTGCGAGTCACGGCTCGGATGCTCCGTTGCCTTGATCGGTGTTTCCGGCAACGTACCAGTGCGAACGTCGGAGCTGCCGAAGCGCTCCGGCATCATGCGCTGCGCGCAAGGCAACGCCTGCTCGCCGATCAGGATTCCCAGCAGGCCGACCAGTGCAATCAGAGGCGGAGCCGGCGATCGTATCTTCAATACCGAATAAATGAAGCCCACCAGGAGACCGGCACCCAGAGAGAAAAGATAGGATTTCATGCGGCGTTGCTACGGTGTCGCTACGGCGTTTCGATAAGGGAGAGATCTCGCCGCGGCACGCGTATGGGCCGACCAGGCCCATCGTGCACGGGGCCGTACCAACCACGCGGCGCGTTGCTTCGTGCAGATATGCGTGGTTGCAGTCCGGCCCCTGCGGCGTGCGAGAGTCGGTCTTCGCGTTAGTGAGACTCGTGCGTCCCGAACATCGTCTTCACGTATTTGACGCCGATGCCAAATGCGCCGCCGAGCCTCATCGCAATGCCGGTCGTCAGGTCGTACGTTTCGGCTCTTGCCCAGTCCCGCTGCAGTTCGAGCAGATAGGTCAGCGACGTGATCGGTCGAGCGCCCGCCTGGAGCATGCGTTCGACGGCGCGTTCGTGCGCTTCGAGCGAGCAGTCGCCGCAGGCGTCCGTCACCACGTAGACTTCAAAGCCCTGTTCGAGTGCGGATATCACGGGGCCATTGCAACAAACCGAGGTCCACAGACCTGCGATGACCAATCGGTCCTTACCGGTCGCATTCACGCGAGCGATGAAATTTTCGTCTTCCCAGGCATTGGAGGTCGTGCGGTCAGTCACTTCCGCGTCGGGAAATGCTTCGGTGATTTCGTCGAAGAGCGGTCCCGCAAAGGTGTCTCGCGAAATCGTCGAGATAATCGTCGGCACCTTGAAGCCCTTCGCCGCATGGGCGAGGATGCCTGCGTTCGCGCGCAGGTTGGTGATGTCGATCGATTTAGTGTTGAACGCCATCTGCGACTGGTGATCGACCAGAATCAGCGCGTGGTCGTGGGGGCTCAGAAGTGAACTGGCGGGTTTGGCTATCGCTTTGATGCTCATGACGCGGTCCTCATGAAGTGAATCAGACTGCCCGGATTCTGGCCGGAGGTCTGGGAAATGCCGTTGACTGGCCTGCCGGACGCGGCGACCTTCCGTCATCGGCACGCAGTCGATTCTAAGTGAGCGGTCTGGCGGGGAATGCCGCAGTTTTGCGGAATAAAATCCGTAAAACTGCCGATAGCCGCGACAAGCTATCGACTGGTTTCGATCGCGCGACCCATGCGCAATTCGCGGCCTTCGATGAAGTCGCGATATCGCATGATGGCTTCGGCGCAATGCTTCATGAAGGCGTGGACTCTGCCGGACTTGCGGATGTCGGGGTGAGTCAGAACCCACAACTCGTCGTATACCTCTGGCTCGACGGGACTGATACGGATAAGGTTGCTGACCAGATCGCCGTGCATGCAAGGCAGAAAGCCTATGCCCACGCCCGCGGCGATCGCGGAGGCCGCGCCGGCGACCGAGTCGCTGCGATGGATGATGTTTTCCGCCGGCACGCGGCGGTTGACGAAATCGAATGCCTTGAGCCCGGCCAGGCCCTTGCCGTACGAGACCCAGCGGCGCCGATAGAGTTCTTCCGTGGCTGGCGAGGCGCCGACGTAATCGATCCGGCGCCCGTACATGGCCCACGCGATGGTCGCGAGCTTGCGGCCGAACAGGTTTTCCGGCGGCGCAAGCGTGGCGCGGAATGCGATGTCGGATTCTCCGCGCGCCAGGTTGAGCGATTTGTTGCCGACGATGGTTTCGATGCGCAGGCCCGCGTTGCGCCGTTGAAAATCCGCGATGATCGGCGTGAGGAAATCCAGCAGGAGTGCGTCGCTGGTGGTGATGCGAAGATCTCCCATATGGCTTCGCGGGTGGCCCGATATGCGCCGGGTCACGCCCAGGATGTCGGTCTCGACACGTTCCGCGAGCGCAATCAATTCGCTGCCGGCGCTGGTTGGTACGTAGCCGCTGCGCCGGCGGTCGAACAGCACGGTCCCCAGCGTCTGCTCGACGGCCGTGAGTCTGCGGGTAAGCGTGGAATGGTTCAGGTCGAGCGCGGCCGCCGCCGCGACGAGGCTGCCGTTATGGCCAATTGCCTTGACGATGCGTAGATCGTCCCAGGACCATGTGTGATGGGATGCGTTCATGATGTCTTTCGGGTGTTTCGTGTCTGTCATTCCCGCAATTTTCAATCGTACGGTAATGAAATGGATATGCAAGGCCCGATGATGAGCCCGGCGACCCGGGCGGTCAATGCGATGGCCTGACTGCGGACGAAACAGGGGGCGCGGCGCAAATACATCGCCATAGGACCGGTCTATATCCGCCGGAGCCGATCCATCGTGGTGGCGAGCGGCAAAGCGGCGTGTAATCGGCGGCTATCCATGTTTGACTCGAGAACGATGCCGGGAACTACGCCACGATACGAATACCCTGAGCTATCGGCACCCTGCCTGCGCCAGAGGGGGCGTTGCACATGATGGCGGCCGTGCGGACGAGGGGCCACTGCCGATGTCGCTGTCGGCGGCCCGGTTTGGGAGTGCCCGCACGATTTTGCCCGTGCTTTTATCGGTCAGTTGACAGATCGGGTAGCAAATTGACGCTCACGTCGCGCATATGAGCGCACGTACAGGTTATTCATGATGATGGCGCTCGCGGTGCATGCGACTCCAATGATCTGTGCCCGCACAGGTACGACCCCTTGAAACGCGGAGATGGCAAAAGCCGTAACCGGGATAACGTCCATGAACAACACACCGTTGACGGGCGTAACGATTCGTATGCCGATGTTCCAGAACAGGACACCCAGAAAGCCGGGCACGAATGCGGTGTAAAGAAGATAGGGCGCCGCGATTTTCAGCTGTGACGGACCCGGTATTGCGATGTGTCCGGAAACCACTAACACCACGTTGATAGCGATCAGGCCAGGCAAGCCGAGAAGTGTCGTGAGTGTCGTATAACGGTAGGGCGACCATCCGGTGAAAAAAGTGCCGCCGATCGTGTAAATTACCCAGCACAGCGCACCTGCGACGATGATTGCCGCAGCAACGAGATGTCTCGTGGAGCGCTGCGCCTCATCGAGATTGCCCTTGGTCACGACAAGAAGCACGCCAACGAACGACAGCGTGAGGAAAGCGAATGAAAGCGGGCGCGGCGGGACGCGTTTGATCGCCCAGTTGGCGAACAGACTCAGCATTGGCTGCGTCGCCATCATGACCGAGGCGATCAGCGCGCCTTCGGTGCCGGCCATGCGCTGACCGACGAATACCAGCAGGCCGAATCCCGCGAAGCCGAGTGTTCCCATGAACCATGCAAGCAGCCCACGCCCTTCAACCGACAACGCCGGTTTGCCTTCCCGCCGCCAGAGCACGAAGGTGAACAACAACGCGGCGATCCCGAAACGCAAGGTCGTGAAAGTATAGGGGTCGAGAATGCGAAGCCCATTGGTCATGACGGGGAAGAGACTCCCCCATGAAGCAGTGGCCAGAAGGCACAACACGACGCCCTTTCGGAATCCGGCGTCCGTCGCTGCTTGTGGCGAGGTTTGGGGCAGTATCTTCAATCTGGTATCCGTTATCTTGCGGCAGGCTGCGCCCGGTGAAGTCGTAGGCGTTTCAAAACGCGCATCTGATATGACCAGTAAACAGGCGGTCCGGCAGCCCTTGTCAGTGGACGTTGCGTGCTCAACGGCGAAGATAATCGTGAATGATCTCGCCGCCGGGCAGCACTGCGTCATACAGCGTGTGCGCCGAGCCGACAATCTCGTCGACAGGGAGATCCGCGAGGGGAGCAAGCGCATGAGGCGTCAATCGGAGCGCGACGGGCCCGTTCCATGCGCCCTTCATTTTTATGTCCGTGTATCCGAACCTGACGAGTTCGAGTATGCGGGGGGAACCATCGACATCGGGAATCGCCTTCAACACTACGCATTGCGTTTCCTGAGCGCGCCGCGCGGCCTCGAGATCGAGCTCTTCATACCGGTAGCCCATCGTCGCTTCGGCAACCGTTACGCCATCGAATTCGCAGGCTGCTTTCAGCGAACCGTTCGTCACGCCCAGAGTCGTCTTTCCGAATTTTTTGGGTAGCCCCCAGACTTCCCTGCCGATCATGATGGCCGGGACGCTTTCCGCGAACATCAGAGGTCGAAAGCTGACACGCTCACCCTGGTACGTCGCGAGAATCGACTGACTCATCTCGTAGTATTCCCCTATCCCCGGAATCGTCATATACAGGAACGTCAACGTGACGATCGGGTCGTCGACTTCGAGTGGCGCCGGGACGATTCGACGAGCCTTCGTCACGTCGGTGCGATAGCTGATCGCGAGAGACTCGCGGTCGAGAATCTTCAGCGGCAGACGGCCATACGAAGGCGAATGAAAGGGGATGTGGTAAGCACGTTCGACAACACTGCGCTCGCTCAACGAGATTTCTTTCGGCATGGCGATATATTCCTCAGCTTTTTGGAGGGGCCTGAAAACTGATGGTTGTTGGGAAACGGTCTGCGAAAAGGTCGTATCATCCACGCCGGCATCACAAGGACGATGCTTTGCATCTCAAAGGCAGTCGTAAAGATCTGCGTAGCGAGCTTGTCGGTGTGGAACAATTCGCGTTATGTCCGGCGCGTCATCGATGACGCCTGGTAGCGGTAAAGTAAAGCGGTCATCAGTACGCGCGGCGGTCAGTTGCAGTACCGGCATTGTCGGGGACCGCGAACTGATATTCCATTCGATAATCCTGGAGACCGTGTTCCGTTTTTCTGAATGGACGGCCGGTGTTGCAACGTGGGAGCATGCGCTATGGAACTCTATCAACTGAAAACTTTCGTTGCAGTCGCAACCGTAGGCAATCTGTCTAAGGCAGCGGAAAAGCTGTTCCTCAGCCTGCCCGCGGTCAGTGCGCAAATCAAGGCGCTCGAAGACGAGTTGGGCATGCAGTTGTTCGACCGTACTCCGAGAGGAATGCGCCCGACGCAAGCGGGCGAGCGGTTGCTGGACGAAGCAAAGGCGACCCTCGACGCGGCCGCGGGCATGACTCAGGTCGCGGCGCAGATTCGAGGGGAGGTATGGGGACATGCGCGCATAGGTGTCTTGACCGATACCTTGGCGTTGCGGCTGGGAGAGGTGATCATGGAACTTGCGCGTCGGCATCCGCGGCTCGACGTCAAGGTCCAGCGGGACGTTTCTGGGCGAGTCGTCCGGCGTGTGCGCGACGGTGAACTCGATGGAGGATTTGCACTTTGCCCCGCCACGCCGGAGGGGGTAGTGGCGATACCCTTGCTGGAGGTCGATCTGGCGGTGGCATTGCCGGCCCGGCTTGCAGCCGACGCCGCCAACCTGTCGTTGACCGAGTTAGCCGCCTTGCCCTGGATTGACAGCGTGTCGGACTGCGCGTTGAACGATGCCACGCGCGATGTATTCGCATCGGTCAACTCACCGCCGAAAGTCTCCTATGTCGCCGATAGCGATGGCGCGCTACGCAGCATGATCGCGAGCGGCCTTGGCGCCGGGGTAATTCGCCGCGCGGAGGCTGAATCGGGCGTCGAAAACGGAGAGATGGCGATCTGGCCATGTTGGCAAGGTCGGATACAACTATGCTGGATCAGCCGTCATTCGGTGCACCGCAGCGGTATAGCCATCGCCCTGCAAGATGTCGTTCGCGCGGTATATGGCCTCGCGTAAGCGCCGGTTTTCTGTCTTCGTCTATTCGGTAGAACAACTGTTCGAGTTCTGTATTTACGAATACGCGGGCATTCGGCGAGCGTTATAGGAACTCGGAAGCACCTGTAACACCCGTGGCGAAGCGGGCGCTGGGTGTCTACGGGAAATTGCAATTTACTCATGTCAATAGAATTGGAGCGAGCATGACTTTTTCGTCGAAAGGGTATCTATTCGTCGAACTTGATATCACCGATCTAACTACGTTCAATGAGCGCTATGTTCCATCGGTGCGGCCTGTACTTGAGCAATTCGGAGGCCGCTTCCTGATTTCCGATGAGCAACCGGTCGTACGGGAGGGTGGGCGTACCGTCCGAAAAGTCGTATTGATTGAATTTGCGTCTATCGAGACGGCAAAAGCGTTTTATGACTCTCCTGAGTACCAAAGCGTGATGCCGCATCGTTTGCGATCGGCAAATGCGCATCTGTACGTATTGAATGGAGTGACAGGCTAGAATCGACCTAAAAAATTGATCGGTCGCCGTATGACACGCATGCGAATACGCGTTTCTCGCACCGCGCGGAGCTATCGAATTCCTTACGGCAGGCCAGCCCTTGCTCCACGAGAGTCATAGTGTCTAGCCGGTAGTAAAGATCGGTGCGGAAGTTTCCACCAGCGATTTCCGCGGGCAAGTCGCGATGAATGGCGGCGATCAAATGGAAATTAACTTTTCGCGAGGCGTCTTCGGCCAGTCGGAGGACCTCGCTTTCTTCCAACACACGTAGCAGATGCGGCTGGATATCGAGGGGCATTTCTCCGATTTCGTCGAGAAACAGTGTGCCGAAATTCGGTGCCACGAAGGGACCATCGGCCTTCGCACCGGCCTGACGGATGCCTCGCGCGAACAGTTCCTTGCCGACACCTGTTTCTCCGAGGAGTAGAACCGGAACTGTAGCTTTGGCGATCTGCTGCGCTTTCTGAATGGCCTCGCACAACGAAGGGCTCGTGCCGATGATGCGCGAGAACGCCTGGGTACGTGCCGGTTCAGCCGACGTCCTGGGTTCATCGATATATGACCGTACTTCGCGTGCGGCCCGGTCTGCACAAAAATAGCTGGTGACACCCGCTCCTACGTATGGTCGAGATGCGCTCGGCTCGTCGTGATTGAGTCGTTAGAAGTTGTATTGGACATATAGCTGCTCGAAGTCAATGCCAGGATTGGGTTCCTTAATGCTCGCATTCGATAGGTGCTGGAAGCGAAACCCGGCCAGATACTGTTGGCGACTACCAAAGCTGGCTCCGACGCCGACCATGTCGGCGAACTGAAACGCGCTGGACATCGTGTAGTGGCGGGAAATGGAAGGGTGTGAAAGCAATCGGACACCGACTCCCGCCTCAACGAAGGGGCGGATGGCTCCACTACTCTTGATGAAACGGAAGACGGGCGTTACGCCAAACTCGAAAATGTTGTCATGCACGTCAGCCCTGCTCGAGTACCAGCGAGCAATATGTCCTTCAAACACTGCTGTGAAGTGCCAGCCACCGATTGCCCACCACGACCATTGCGGATCCCACACACCGCCGAGATCCACCTTGCTCTCGTGCACGTCGTGACTGTTTGCGATGCCGGCTCCGACCTGGATTCCGAACTGATGCGCCCGAGCGATCCCAGGTGCGGCAAATGAGAGCGCCATCAAGGAGGCAGCGCGAACAAGTGAGCGAGACGTTAGGCCGGAGAAACAGCGAACAATTGAATGCCGCAGAAGTCTTTTTTGATTTTGCACTTGCGTTCGATTGGGCTATTAATTGACATTACACGGATCCGGACACGATGCTCCGGAATTCCAGAGCACATATCGGCGAAACGTAGCTTTTTTTTCCGCTAACTTCCGAGGACAAGTGTACTCATGTATGGGTAGTCCTAGAATGTTGGCGCGAATATACCTGCGTATAGAAAATTCACCTCCAGGTGGATTGCGAGAAGCAATCACGCGAGCGTTTTTCTTCATGAAGTACATCAGAAGTATCGTCGAAAATCCGGTTAGTATCAACTCAGACCGAAAGACTTCGTGGCTCCGCGTGGTGCACAGATGATCAGCCACGATGTCAGTCCTTAGGCCGGTTAATTCCGATCGGACTGTCAGCTTGATTTGACGGGGGGAGCCAGGTGCGATCGCCTTCTTCATCGATTGTCCTGTCGACGGCAATGACGAGTGTGCAATGAGTTTCTTTGTCCAGTCATACCTTGCCGCCGTGCCGAGCATCTACTTGCATTCTTTATCGACGGATGTCGTGAGCTCACGACATCTGCTTCATCGCGCGCTCTATTGTTTCGCTACGCATCCTCCGACACGAATCCCTGTGAAAGGAAGCGTTGCTGTCCATCTTCGTCGAGCTGACCAAGCACCTCACTTGTTCTCTCGGTAATCAGCATCTCAATTGTGCTGGTAATCGTACGGTCGAAATGAAGCGCCAAACGTTCCAGACTTCGCTTGGTAGCAATAGACACGAGACAACTAATGCGTTCATGTTTTCCTCCAACGCCAAGCCGTCTCTCCCGATACTTTCTTTGTCTTTCCGAATTTGAAAGCGCCATGGATGGTTTACCTGTTTCGCCAGCAATCGTTTGGCGAGCCACTGTCGAGATCGACGTGCGTGGAATCCCCTGAGATCTTCTGACAACCGGGAATGGTTCATGAAACGAGTCAGTCGGCGCTAGTCTGCACATATCGACTCCTTCGTCGACCTGGTCTATTCATTTACATCAAACCAAATCTCGATCCGCGCGAGCTCAGCATCGCTACTTTTTCTCGCAATCTTCTGGTCGACTGTCGCAAAAAAAAATGCTTCGCGACGAAACCGCAGTCAGAGATTCAATTAAACAGTGAATACTTCACCGGCGCAAACAAATGAAAGTCTCTGTTTGAGATACGCACGTATGGTCGCTATCGGCGAAGATGATCGACGTTTGCACCCTTCGCATACCAGGCCGGTTCTGGCAGCGCGCTCTGTGGTGAAGTACCCGGTGGAAATACGAATTGGGCAATCGTTGATCCATCGGGAAGTATAAAGACCGCAACTATGATGTCGTCCCGGAGCGCAATCGATAAACGCTGTCGAATGGGTGTGTTCCTCGACTTTTCCACTCGATATTCGATCGCCGCGGCGCCAGCCTTTCGCTGACAATGCCTGGTCCGGCGTGCGACGGAAATTGATGACGGGGCTGTTATAGGCGGTCATCAGGCAATACCTACGGTGAAGTCCGTGAGTTTTTTCCTGCTGAACACAGCGGCGATGTTATTGATAGCATCGTCCGGCACATGCGCACCGGCTATCCGCTACTTGACGTTCGTCGTCAGTTGCTTATCGTCGGAATCGACAACGAATACCGCAAGTAACCGGGCGGGTTTTGTCTTGCTCGCATTGCGGCTCACCGCATGTAGCGAGCCGGGCTTCTCGAAGAAGCTCTGCCCCGCCTTGTATACGCGGGCAGGCTCGTCGTTGACCTTGCTGACCACGCTGCCCGAAACAACGTATGCGTAAATGAATGCGGATTTGGCATGGGTGTGAGGATGCGACGCGCTACCGGGCGGATAGACGACTTCCACGGCCGTGAGGGATTTGCCGGGAATGTTCGGTATCGCCATCGAGAAATTCGGGATGACCGTTTCGCTGACATCGTGAGCCGCCGCAACCCCGGTTAAGGCCAAACTCATGGCGGCTACGAGAGACAGAAGAACGCTACGAACTTTCATGATCGGCTCCTTGGCCTCGAGAATCATGAACCGTTACAAGTTCATGGAAAAGAACCAAGAACGTCGATTTTTGAGTGTGTCATCGGTCGTGACCATGCCGGGTCAAACGTTTGACCGTGCGTTCAGGACCCCGTTGCCGGAGGAGATTCTGCGGAGTTGGTCGTTTCCTCTCGCGCCAGCGAAACCGGCGTCTCTGACCATAAGAGCATGGCGTGCCCCCTGCGGAATTTGTGCGTTCCATCGAGACGAATCAGCGACCCGCATGACGGGCAGTGCGTATCCCTTCACTGCAGTGTCGTACCAGCCGGGTTCGCCGCATCGCGCTGGAGTTGTTCAAGCACGCACATCGCATCATCTGCTGCCTCCAGCGGCACGAAGATGTGATCGTGATAGGTCGCGGCGACTACATTGCAGCTGATTCCGACAGCGCCTAGCGCACCGGAAAACAGAGCCGTGAGCCCTGCGGAACTCAAGTCCGACCGAAGCAGCAAAGTGATCCATGCCGCACGAAACGAAATTTGCAAATTGAATCTTTCCGCTACGCCGAGCTCTACAAAAACAGTGAGTCCTTCCTGTTCCCGGAATGTTCCGATAATCGCGCTGCCCGGAATGCCTTCTGGAGCTCTTTCACCTAAAGCAAGATTTACAAATGCGACGCGCTCCTGATTGAGAATCGGAGACATGGAGGCGATGAGCGTCCTCAGGTTCCTGGTGTATTCGCACATGTTCTGATGCTCCATCAAGACCAAATCGCACGATGAGTAGCGTCCCGGTTGACAGCCCTGAAGCGTCGGCTAAACATATGGGCGTTAAGTGAGAGCGCCACTAAATACCTGAATAAGTATACTTCCGGACGATCGGGTACTGACGGTGGTTCAGAATACGCATTTCGAGGAAACCTGCCTGGCCGCGATCCCGAAGATGTCGACGTTGTTCGACGTAGTGGCGCATTCGACAAGTGTACATGGAGCAACCGTATTGCTGGTTCATACTCGAGCATATGAACCCGATACCTGATCGGCGTTGCCGGAACTTTCCGCATGCGCGAGACTGTAGCGCTCCGGATCATGACAGCCGTGACCGTTTCGTCGAACGGAAGGAATGACCGGGTCAACTGTTAGCCGGTGCAGCCGAATCGACTGCACGACACCGCATCGCGATGCCACGGCGTTTTCGCCGGGTTACCGTTGCAGCGCGATCCATGGGGCGAAAGTTCCAATCAACCAGATGCTCTATGAATGCAGACGAGGAAGCCTCGTTCGATCAGGAACGCGAGGTTTTGACAAATAATCCGAACGGACAGTCGCCTGACATGGACGACCATTTCTCTGATATCCCGTCAGAGCCTTCTATCCTCGAGCACGGCGTTTCCGCGAATTACGGTCGCTATATTTCCAATGCACCGTCGAATCATGTGCCGGCGGCACCGCGGAATTCGCCTGAGGGACGCTCCGCTAATTACAGTCATTATTTGAACCGAACTCGCGCACCCGGGCACGACCGGGGGGCGAGAGGGGGCGCAATCGAACAACGGCGTCCCCAGATGTTTCCTCGACTTGACGATGCGGACGTAGAACGGATACGCAAGTTTGGCACGCTGGAGTCGTGGAAGGGCGGCGAGGCGATGTTCCGCGCCGGCGAGCCGGGACTCGGAATACGAATTATCTTGCGTGGCAATGTACTGCTTACCCGGCGAGATGCGCTGGGGCGATCGCAATTTCTAGCTGAGCTTGGCGAAGGGCAATTTCTTGGCGAGACAGCGCAGCTGTCGGGAAAGCCGCATCTGGTAGATGGATATGCGATCAAGGATGTCAGTGCGATTCTGATTTCACCCGCGCAGGTACGGGCGCTTCTGATAGAGGAAGCGCAGCTTGGTGAAATCATCATGCGCGCGCTCATATTACGTCGCGCGGAACTGGTGCAGGAAGGCAGTGGACCGGTAGTCGTCGGGGCCGCGACAGACCCCAGAACCTTGGCGCTCGAGGGATTCTTTCGACGGGCAAATCATCCCTACCGTGCGCTCGACACGGAGGGTGATGCGCAAACCCTCATGGTCCTTGCCGGGCTTCCGGATTGGCGTGAATCGACGCCAATCGTGGTGCTGGGCGATGGAACTATATTGCGCCGCCCTGATGAGGCCATGCTGGCCGAAAAGCTTGGGCTTCTGCCGGACTTGGCACCGACGCGAATTTACGACGTCGTGATAGTCGGGGCCGGCCCCGCCGGGCTGGCCGCCGCGGTATACGCGGCATCGGAAGGTCTGTCCGTCATCGTATTCGACTCACATGGTGCTGGCGGGCAGGCCGCAGCCAGTACCCGTATCGAAAATTATCTCGGCTTTCCCGCCGGAATTTCGGGTCATGCACTCGCCTATCGGGCGTATATGCAGGCGGTTAAGTTCGGCGCGGAAATCTCGATTCCGTCCAGGATCCTGAAACTGGAGTGCGCGGCGTCGCCGTTCATCGTTCATCTGACCGGCGGTCGCCTGGTCCGTGCGCACTCGGTGGTGATTGCCAGTGGCGCCTCGTATCGCCGCCCAAAGATTGAGGGTCTCGATCTGTCCACGGCGAAAGGCGTCTACTACTGGGCGTCCTCGGTCGAGGCGAAGCTTTGTCAGGGGGCGGAAGTGGTACTTGTCGGAGGGGGAAATTCGGCAGGCCAGGCAATCGTGTACCTCTCGAACTATGCGAGCCATGTCCATGTACTCGTGAGACGAGACGGACTTGAAGAAAGTATGTCTCGATATCTGATCGATCGTGTAATGGCACTAGGCAACGTGACAATTCATACGTGCACGACCATTGAATCCGCGTCCACCGATGAAGACGGACTTCGCGGTCTAACGGTGAAGACGAAGGGGCGAAATGCATCGATTGAGACCAGACATCTTTTTCTTTTCACGGGTGCCGATCCGAATACGCAGTGGCTTAGCGATTGCGAGATCGAAGTCGATAGTAGGGGATTTGTTTTGACAAAGGGTGCCGAGTCATCCGACCCCTCCGGTTGCCTCACATTCCAGACCAGTGTGCCCGGTATTTTCGCAATCGGTGACGTGCGCTCTTCGTCTATCAAGCGAGTCTCGGCCGCGGTCGGGGAAGGCGCGGCAGTCGTGTCGGAAATTCATTCGATGCTCACGCGGACACTCATGCGGACAGATAGGCATTGAACTGGTGTACACACCATTCCTTGTGTACACCCGATTTCGTCTGGCGCTAATTGAGGCCAAAGGAGCGTCGATGGTTTGCGAGACTATCGAGACATTGCGGCTGCCTCGGGAGCGCGACCCGGTGCAACCTGAACTGATTTGATCAACAGGCAGGCCGACGCCGCAAGAAGAACAAGATCCTTAAGCAGGAATTGCCCGACATCACCTGATAGCCACGGGAAGCCGCCCAATGGAGCGGCTGTTACGCCTGGCGTGCTAAACATAAACGTCAACGTGATGATATACGTCGCACATGACATCGCTGCCCCAAGTGCCGAGAACAGCGGGATAAATGCGCCCAGGATGAGCGCGGCGGCAGTCGACAGTTCGAGGACGCCGATGACATTGCTAGCGCCTTGTACACCGAATAGCGTGTTGAGCCAACCCATAATCGGACTATGGACGATAAACGCAGAGATTCCGTGGGCCTCGTAACTAGTAAACTTCATGCAACCGAACCAGAGGAATACGACTACCAGGGCCCAACGAAGGAATCCGAGCGGCCAGACAGAAGTGTCGTACCTTTCGGCGACGTGTACGTTCTTAAGCATCTCTTTTGCTCCATTAAAATTGATTCGAGAAATTAGGTCGAGCGAGCCAACGCCCTGTGAGTCAGTTCTAATCCGGGCACGCGCTTATCAGGTGATGCTCCAGGGCAAGCGACTTTGAAATTTGCCGTTAGCCTGGTGTCCGAACTGGTCCTAAGCGGCTAAACGTCGGAATGCTCGGTGAGCATCAGATAAAAAATGATATCCCTCCGCTTCGCCATTAACAAACATACGTGAGTATCGTTTGATGTCCGCATGGACTCGGATGGAAACGGGTTGGAACAGTGACGCATAATTGTGATTTTAAGTGCCCGGAAAAGTGTGAGCGTCGTTTCCGCCGTCAGCCTTCGGCTAGCGCATTAAGTTTTCAGGCTTCGCGCGGATAAAGCCTTGCAATTCACGTGAGCAAGGAGATAACGCGCGGCTGTCTAGTACCGTTCGAGCACACGCGTCTTCTGACGCAAGTATGGGGCGTACCGAAGGAAAGCGCTGTTATTCCCGCATCAGATGAGTGGCGTGAGTGATCGCGCCGCCCGCGCGAATCGCGGCTGCCACCACCGCGGTTTCAGCTAACTGGGCGCTAGTTGCACCGGCGTCCCGCGCAGCGGTTGTATGAAGTTCAATGCAATACGGACACTGCGTGGTCAGTGCGACAGCAACGGCAATTAATTGCTTGGTTTGAACGGACAAGGCGCCTTCCTCGAAGGCGGCTTTATCGAAGGCCCAGAACGCGGCTATCCCTGCGGATGCATGCTCTTCAAGCTTTTGAAGACGGTTCAGATTTGACATCTCAAACATGTTCATTTCCTCGCACAACGAAGCGCGCCTCTGAGACGTTTCCGTGCCATCGGACAATGGATGACTTATCGAGAGGTACGATGGGCCCCATATCTATCGGCACCGCTCTCGTCAACCGGATCATATGACCATGTATGTCTGCCGGCAAATATACGTAGGTATATAAAAACATCTACAGCAGGTGAGATCGGTGAAATGCGGTGTCGCGCAATCGAGGGTAGCGGGAGGGCTCGCGTTCTTCGAGTCGAGCGGTTTTTTTCAAAATACCGGTTCGATGCCGTGGAAGATGCGTCTTCAAGTGGGGGCGATGTGGCGACAGATAGATGCTCTGTTTTGTAATGATAATGTAAGAATTATGATGTGCGGACGTGGTCATCCGATCAGGTGAACGGCCAAAAAAATGGTGACAGAAAAAAAGCTTTAACCATTTTAGAACGCATCGACTAAAATGGCGTATCCGTCTAGCGGACAGATACGGTAGACGTGCCCGTGATCGATATCCGCCGAGCCAACATGAACGAACTTGCCATCCTCGATATAACTCTGCTTCGGTCAGGTCCGATTGAACTGTACCGAAAGTGGAGCGACGAAAGAGATTCGGTCCTGCTTGCGGCAACGTCTCTCGATACAGAGTCTGGAAAGCCCTGGCTGCTGCGCTCGGAGCACGAGCTGAAGGAAATCCTGACGGGACCATGGGCGCTGCAGCCTTTGAAGCTCTCGCATCGTCTGGATCAGATTCAGTTGACCTTCCCGGATCCCGGCGGGTACGTCCTGCGCGAAAGCTGTGGTGTGCCGCTCCCAATTGATCAGTTTTTGACACTCGCGGTTGCACTCGCTCGCGCTGTCTCGGCGATGCACGCACAAGGTGTCATACATCGTGACCTGGCGCCGGAAAATATCCTGATCAACTGGCGCACGGAACAGGCTTGGCTGACAGGCTTTGGAAACGCGATGGTCTTCGGAGCGGAGCACCGTTCGGTCAGTCACCTGTCGAGCACGTCGCTGCGTTACCTGGCCCCGGAACTATGCGGGACGATCGATCGGCCGATTGACGGGCGCGCGGATCTATACTCGCTAGGCTGCGTACTATATGAATTGGCTACCGGTTCTCCGCAGGTACGGGTGGATGATTTTCCAGGTGCAGTACACTCGCACCTCGCGATGCTACCGCTGCCGGTGAGCACGGTCAGACGCGACTATCCGCCGATAATCTCACAAGTCATCGCGACCTTGATCGCCAAGGACCCCAACGACCGCTATTCATCGGCAGAGGGTCTGCTCGGCGACCTATTGAGGTGCCACGCTGCGTGGCGCGAACAGTCGCACATCGAGGGTTTCCCGATTGATCATGCCAACGTCGCAAGACGACTCAATGCGTCCAATCGCATATACGGGCGTGTCGGCGAACTGGATGCTGTGCGCAACGCATTCGAAGACGTGGCGGTTGATGGCCGGATACGGTGCGTAGCATTGTTCGGTGAGTCGGGGACGGGTAAATCGGCACTTGTGCACGATTTCGAGCGCACGCTTGACAAAAAGACCCACTGGTTTGGGTCAGGCAAATGCGAGCAGGTGGAAGACGCGACATCTTATGGCTGTCTCGCGATGGTATTGCAAGATTTGCTTCGCAAAAAGCTGAGAGACGAGGGCCAGGAATTTACCGCATGGTCCCGGAAACTTCGAAACGCGCTGGGACCCTCGATCGGACTGCTGCGCACGCTTTTACCGGATCTCGACCTCGTCGTTGACGATTTTCCATACGTGGGAGGCAAAGCCGGTCCCGCTGACCGAGACCGACTCTTCGATGCCGTATGCAGATTCATCCAGTGCTTTTCTGCCGACGGACATCCGCTGGTTCTTTTCTTCGACGACCTGCAGTGGGCCGATCGTGGGACGCTAGGCGTCGTCCAGCGCCTATTGCAGTCGAAAGAGTTGTGCAACCTGCTATTTGTGTTCGCTTCACGTGACGAAGGCGCGCGGGAGTCGCAACATGTACGGGCCTTATTTAATTGCTCCTCTGTCCCTGTAACGGAAATCACTCTCGGGCCACTGGCGTTCGGTGATCTGAACAGTCTCGTCAGTGACATATTGGGCTGCTCGCCGAAAGCGTCGATTCCATTGTCCACCTTGATCCAGAGAAAGACTGGTTCAAATCCGTTCTTTGTCGTGCGGTCTATGTCCATGTTGCTGGAAGAAGGAATCATCTGGTTTGACCGGACGAGTTCTTCGTGGCGATGGGATTTGTCGGAAGCGCGTGCTAGCAACTACACCTCAAATATGGCCGAGGCGCTTCTCGATAGGCTGGAAATCTTGCCTGTCGCGACACTAGACCTGTTGCGCTGCATGGCATGCCTCGGAGATAGCAGCCCGGCGCGGCTGCTAGCCTTGGCGGCGGACATTGAAGAGCACAGCGTTCACGCGTTATTTACCGATGCCGAACGTGCCGGTCTGGTCCGACGGAACGTATCGGAGTATCAATTTTTGCATGACCGGATCCGCGAAGCGACCTACAACTCCCTCGTTCGGGATCGGCTAGACAAGGAAATGCACGTCACAGTAGGGAGACGGCTTGCGAGGATGCTGTCCGAGCAGCAGGAGCTCCTTTTAGTCGTCGTGAATCAGATAAATCCTGGTGCCGAACTCATTGACGACGATGACGAAAGAGTGAGTTATGCACGCTTGAATCTCGATGCGGCGATTCTTGCCAGGAAATCGGCTGATTATCACGCTGCGATCAAATACCTCGGGGCTGCGGCGTTCCTGCTGCGTGATGTCGAAGGCTCAACGATTAAGGACACGATCGAATTCCATCGCGCTGAGTGTGAATTCGTGACCGCGGATTTTGCAAGCGCTGAGGCGAGACTGAAGCGTCTGTGGTCACCTGAGCTCGACGTTGTATTGAAGTCCAGCGTTACGAGGCTCCGTATAGCGCTGTACACGGCACAAGGCAGACAACGCATCGCGGTCGACACTGGATTGTCCTACCTTTCGCAGCTCGGCATCGTCCTCTCATGGGAACCGGTTGGCGAACAGATTGCGAGGGATCGCGCGAAGCTGATTCAATACATCGATCACGCCGGGTTGCATTCGGTGCGACAGCCGGCGGCGACCGCGAGTCCGTTGTGGGCCGGAGCGATGGATGTATTGGTGGATCTGATTACGCCCGCGCTCTTTTGCAACAATGAAAATCTGGTTCACAGTCTTGTATTCACGGCGGCCGTGATGTCCCTGGACAGAGGGTACTGCAGTGGCACCAGCAGCGCGTTTGTCTACGCGGCCAGCATTCTTGCTTTCCGTTTCCGCGACGTGGAACGCAGTCTGTTGCTTGCCGAGAAGGCACTTCAGTTGACTTCCGACGAGGGCTTCGACAGACCGGCCGAATCCGTGCGTATGTGCTTTGGAGCTTTGGTGATTCCGTGGACGAGACCCGTCCGATCCGCTCAACGCCATATCAAAGATGCGGTCAAGGCCGGACGTGATAGATGCAACTGGACGTTGGCGGCACATTCTCAAAGAAATCTTATTTCGAACCTGCTCTTCGCGGGCGCACCGCTCGTAGAAGTCCTGCGTGCGACTGAAGAAGGGGTTGATTTTGCGCGCAATGCCGGATTTCAGATTGTCGTCGATGCGCTACTCGCGCAGCGGATGGTCGTTTCCACATTGCGAGGCACTTATGTTCAGACATTCGAGTCCAAGGGACTGGAGTCGGACTGGAGTGAGAGTCTTATTGATGGAGTGACCCGCACGAGCACCGCTGCTTTCGCGTTCTGGGTGCATCGGCTTCAGATCTGCGTCCTTTTTCGCGATTGGGAAGGGGCGCTGGAAGCTGAAGGGAGAGCAAACGGATTGCTCGGGGCTTCCTTTGCGCACATCGAGATCGCGGATCTTCATTATTACGGCGCGCTTTGTCGAGCGGCGGCGTTCTCCCGTGCGGCGGAAGGGGGGGCGCGAGAAATGCATCTGCGCGCACTCGAAGAACATAACAATTATCTCCGGCAGCTGGCAGAGTCATGTCCTGATAATTTTGCCGATCGGGCAGCATTAGTGGCGGCCGAACTAGCGAGAGTGCAAGGCCGGGTGAGTGATGCGCAGTTACTGTATGAAGAGGCGATCGAGCTTGCCCGTAAGCAGGAATTCGTTCACACCGAGGCAGTCGCACTCGAAGCGGCAGCGAATTTCTATTCAGATCGGGATCTTTGTGTCGTAGCTGAGACCTTGCTGCGAGATGCCCGATACGCGTACATTCATTGGGGGGCGGAAGGGAAAGCGCAAGAGGTCGAGTCTCGCCTGACGCGGATTATTCGGCTTGCGCGGAAAAAGCCCACGAACGATACGGGGAGAGTGCACCTGGATACCAGAGCGGTAATAACCGCGTCTCATGCTCTGTCCAGTGAAATTGTCCTCTCCAGGCTTCTTGAGGTACTTATCGGAAACGTGCTGATGCACGCCGGAGCCGAAAGATGCGCAGTTGCGCTACATCGGAAGGGCGAATTCCGGATAGAGGCTGAAGCGCGAACGTCTGTCGATGGTGTGATACACGTCATCGAATCGCGTCAGCTCCAGGACATTGAGCTCCCCTTGGGAATCTTTATGACTGTCGCAAGGCGGCGACGCAGGGTTCTGCTCGATGACGCGTCCCGTTTTGGGGAGTTTTCACAGGACCCGTACGTTGTCCAACGAGGACTACGGTCGGTACTGTGCATGCCTTTGCTGAAACAATCTGAGCTCGTCGGAATCCTGTATGTCGAGAACAACCTCATATCGGGTGCATTCAACGAGGAAAAGACGACACTGCTTGAAGTATTGGCTTCGCAAGCCGCGATTTCTCTCGAAAATGCGCGGCTTTACGCCGATACACTTGAGAGTAACGCGATGCGCGAAGCCGCGGAACGGGAACTGCGGGACTCGAAGGAGGAACTCGCGCGCGTGGCAAGCCTCACCACGATGGGGCAGCTAGTCGCCTCCATCACACATGAAGTCAGTCAGCCGCTAGTTTCTATAGCGACGAGCGCCGGCGCGGCGTTGAGATTCATGAAGCGTGATGAACCGGACTTCGTTGAAGTCGAAGAGTCATTAAAGAGAATTCAATTCGACAGCACTCGTGCGCATGACGTGGTGCGCAGTCTGCGAGCGCTGGTCAAACGATCTGCTCCTTCCTTCTCTGCATTCGACTTGCACGACGCGGTCGAGGAAGTGTTGTTGGTCACAAGGAGCCAGCTTGGCAAGCACGCCGTCCACGTCGATATGCATACGATCGCCGGTACGAGTATGGTGTGGGGAGATAAGATTCAGATACAGCAGGTAGTACTCAACCTGGTGGTTAATGCGATTGAAGCAATGCAGGAAATCACTGATCGTGAGCGTCGCTTGCTTCTCGGGAGTTCGACCGTTGATGGGCACGTGAGACTCGTAATTGAGGACACGGGCGTTGGCATAGAGGAGGGTTCGGTCGATTACATCTTCGCGCCATTTGTCACAACAAAGTCGCATGGCATGGGCATGGGTCTGCCGATATGCCGGTCGATCGTGCAAGCGCATGCGGGACGCCTCACGGTCGAACCATCGAGTCCTTACGGAACGCGGTTCGAAGTATGGCTTCCCGAACCTGGACGGTGCTCCGCCGCCCAATCTGGACCTAGTACCTGATTCAATGCGTTTTCGAACGTCTGCGCATCAACAGGCTTCTCCAGATAACAATAGGCGCCATTCGGGATCGAGCCCTCGCTGGTCGAGTCACTCCGAAAAGCCATGATGAATATCACGGGGATCGAGTAAGCTCGCCGATTCAACATTAGCTGCACGTCGATCACGCTCAGTTGCGGCATCTCGACGTCGGACACGACGCATGCGCTTTGTCCAGGTGCGTCGGACGACAGGAAGCTCTGCGCTGATGCGAAGGTTCTGGTATCAGCGCCTAGCGACCGCACAAGGCTCGCAAGGGAGAGTCGGACGGACTCGTCACCATCGATGATCGAGATCATGGTTTTGTGCAACGTCAATCCCGCGCAATGGGGAACCGCGCCGAGAAAACCCGATCGGCGAGCCGTTCCGCGATTGATTCGATATTTTGGAAACTTATATTATCGCCGCGCTGAACGGAAGCATACCTGCGTATAAGAAAAAACGCGCCGGATCGATCAGGCGCGTCTCGATAAAAACTGCCGGTCCGGCTCGATACCCAAAATCTCCCCGATGCGGACGAACTCCGCCAGCGTGCGGCTTGCCATTTTTTTCATGGCGTGAGCGCGGTGCGTTTTTATCGTAATTTCACTGAGATTCATTTCGGCCGCGATCTGTTTGTTCATGAGGCCAGCCACTACATAACCCATAACTGCCCGTTCTTTGGCATTCATTGAATCGTACCGATAGCGCAGATCCGCCATCGAGCGCTCGTTTGACAGGCGTTCGGCGTCGTGGCGCAAAGCTGACGCGACGGCGTCCAGAATATCCTGATCACGAAACGGTTTCGCCAGGAAGTCCAATGCGCCAGCCTTCATGGCTTGAACGGTCATCGGAATATCGCCGTGCCCGCTAATGAAGACAATAGAGGTGGATAATCCCATTTTTACAAGCTGCTGCTGTAACTCGAGCCCGCTTTCGTGCGGCAGCCTCACGTCGAGGATGAGACAACTCGGTGTCTCCGGCCTCGAAAATGACAGGAATTCGGCAGCGGACGCAAACGTCTCGGCGCGCAGCCCCACCGAACGGAAAAGGGCGGTCAAGGACCGCCTCGTCGGCTCGTCGTCGTCGACGATGTATACGATCGACTCGTGTACCGGCTCCGTTTTGCCTGCAAGCGTTCGTTGGGACGAGTGAGAAGGGGCAAACATCATTTCTCCCTTTGGATTACAGTTGACTGTGGGTGGATCGACGCCCTATACCTACGGTGGACTCTTCTCCATTGAACAAGTATCACATGACACTGCGTTCCATGCTACTTATGGGTCGGAGCCAACGCGATGGAACGAACACTGAACGGATGGAACGCTGACAGTTGTGTCAGACTATCGCGTAGGCTTGCCCATTCGCCAGTGCGGCCGCTGGGCGCCCCTCCGTGACCGGCTGACTGCATACGCGCTTATAATGGGGCAATATGGCGACCCATTAGCCTTATGCAGAAAACACAAGAGGATAGTTGATGGCGCGCCCCAGAGAATTCGATGAGGCAGCTGCGCTCGACGCGGCGATGGAGCATTTTTGGCTCTATGGGTACCAGTCTACTTCGGTTCGTGAATTGGCCGCCGCGATGGGGATTACAAGCGCCAGTCTTTACAACGCGTTCGGCGATAAGCGTGCCCTTTTCAAGATGGCGCTCGCGCGCTACATTGAGACAGGTATCGAAGGTCGTGTCATTCGCGAACGTCGGTCTACGGTACGCGCGATCGATGAGTTTTTCAAAGATATTGTCAACTATTCGATAAAAGACAATAGCCGAAAAGGCTGTCTGCTGGTGAATTCGGCTCTTGAGCTTGGTGACGATGACGCGGAACTCAAAGGAGTCGTGTCAGATGTGTTCGTTGAGATCGAAGCGTTTTTTAGACGAGCAATAACGGTAGGCCAGGAACAGGGTGAAATATCGGCCGACCTTCCCGCAACCGACCTGGCCCGGCTGTTATTAGGCGCTTTACTCGGAATCCGCGTGCTTGCCCGCGTGCGCCCCAATCGCGCTCTGCTTGAGGGGATTGCCCGTTCGGCGCTCCTCGTGCTGAAGGCATAAGCCCTTTCTGCGCAGCCGCTGTATCGGATAATCGAAGGTGTCGCAGTTTAAGTGTCGTCCGAGTCTTGTGCATTGGCCTATGGATGTCTTGGCCCGCGACAAGCTCACGCCCGTAGTTGCGACGGCCCAATTTACACGCCTCGCAAAAAAAGCGTTGTGCCCGCACTCGCTCCGCCGATCTGGAGCTGCTCTTGCCGGAGCTGTTCACGTAAAGTCGGGTAGGAGTGAGATCTCAGGCACGATTGATATTTCCTCACCGAAGGACGATGAAGCCGCGTTGATGTGTATCGAGCCCCGCCCGCCGAATGTGACTGGCCGCGGTCACATCGGCTGACAGACGAGCTTAGATCGTCCTACAGCCGGAACTCCGTTCTACGCATGCGTCGCCGCCGGCTGACGACGGAGCGCTCGATGAGAGCGGCCATCCTTTGCGAAGAATCGTTAGCCGCGGCTTTTTCGCAGTAAGAGTTCCAGAGACTCGATAAATTGGTCTGCGGTCGTGTGGTTTTCATCCAGACGGGTCAGTACGGGAAGAGCCGCCACAGATCCGATTAGCAGCTTGGCGACGTGTTCGGCCGGCTCCTGAGTCATATTGTCGATCGTCTCCTGACCCTCGACTATGCATTCGCAAAAAAATTTCTCGAGCTTCAGCATCGCATTTGAGACGATCTGCTGGAACGCCGAGTTACGGGTCGCAAGACTTATCCCGGTAGTGAAGACCAGTCTTGCATTGTTACCTCCAAGTATCATGGAGCGCCCGCTGATTACGCGAAAGAAGCAGAGAATCGCGGCGACAGGAGAATGAGTTTTTCGCAACTGTCGCAGCATCGAATCAAAATTGTTGTCGATATACCAGCTTAGCGCGGCGGCAAACAGTTGCGTTTTGTTCCCATACCCTGCGATCAGCATGCTCGGCGGCACTACTGTGAAGCTGGAAATTTGACGGATAGTGATCTTTTTGAAATCGTAAGTCGAGAAGCAGATCAAGGCGGCGTCCATAAAGCCCGGATCCATAAGCCATGCATTCGCAATCATCAAAATTGATCGGCCTCGAAAATAATCGAGGTTTATATTGTCCTCGAAAGTTCAGGTCAACAACTTCGTTACTGCGTAACAGGAGCGCCGGGCATTCTTGAACCGTGACAACACCTTTGACGAAAAGCGGACTGTTTGTTGGTTCGCTCTCGCCGCGGCCTTCTAACAATGTTCAAGCGATTGATGATCGAGGCGGCCTTCGACCTCGGTCGCGAGCATCATCGCGGATGCGTTAAGTGGTCGTTGCTTCGCGAAAGGTTTATATATGCCATCACCCACATTGATGATGATGCCGCTGAGCGCACAGATGCCCGGTTTAGTTGCATCAAAGCGACGCCACAGCTGGAAGCTGTAGCTGCATCGTGTCGGGTCGTGCCACGAAATCATCACAGTGGAATGCGACGCACGCTCGAGCACTTCGACCGTCGCGTGGTGCAGATGCTTGTCGTCACGCACCGAAGCTCCAGTCGACGATGTCAGGTGAGCGGATAGAATTCTTTCGATCGATTGCGAACCGGATCGGGCGAGCGACCGCACAATACTCTTCCATGGTCCGTTTTTGGCCCTTGTAGCCGATGCTTCCATGTTCAATCTCCGGGTGCGTCGGGTTTTATCAGAGGATAACGTGAGATATAGAGGCGAGTACTTATCGGCGTTGTAGGGCCGTCGATCGTATGGGCTTTCGAAGGCTAAAAACCGCAAACTATCTGTGACGGATGAATGCGGCACCGATGTGAAAATGGTACGCGGCACTAGTGCTGGGAACAAATATGCGTCGGTATAGAAGATCTACGCCAGCGGATATCAAAGGACAACCGTGGTGGCTACCCATGGAGACCTGATCGACACTGAACGGTCTGTGTGCTCCGCGATAACTGGCTATACATCCCTCGTGTCGAAAATATTTCCCTCTGGAGTGCTGGCGCTTCGACTTAAACCTGTTTCGGACATCGGTTTTGGGGCCTTGTGCTGAAAGGTTGCACTATTCGGAAAACTCAGCCTGGTTCAGGCGAAAAAAGCCCCATCCAAGGTTCTCGCTGAATTGCAGGCTGTCCTTGACGGCGACATTGGCGCATTCTATGTCCGACGCGTTGCAGCGGAGGTTGCTGCATCGGTCAGCAAGCCACGATCTCAAAAGTGGGAAGTTTTTGTCGGACACCCTGAAGGCTATGACGCCCTCAGGAAGCGTGTTAGTGCAAAGGAAGTGTTTATAAGCCGCTGGGTCGATGTACGCATCCGGATAGCTCGTTACTACGCAGATGTCAACGGGATCGTGGACTGGCTCATTAGTCAACTGGAGATGGACCCACTCATGGAGGTTCGAAGGAAGAATGAGATCGCCGTAAATTGAATATTCCGGCGCAGACTTCCGGCGTGCTGTGTGCTCCATCGACGTAAATACTTGACGAAGGTAGACGAGTCCCGCTATTGCAACGCAGATCGCAAATATTTCCATCATTTGGACCGAATAGTACATTACATTCCTCGCGCTCGTTGTGGAACTGCAGGAGCAGTTATGCGATGCTATGATTCAATGAGAATCCGGTGATTTCGTCAATTGTCTTCCGGGCTGATCATGAGATACCTCAGTATATTTTTGGACATCGCCGGGTTCACATTTGAGGAATCCGAGGCTTGTTAGTTTTATCGACTAAATAGTCGTCACGCATCATTGATCGTCTTCGAGACATGGGGCGTTTCGTCGTGTGCCGGGATTGTAGTACCAGTCATTTACTCTCTCACCGGGTCAGACGAAAGCGCCACCTGTATCGACGTTCCTGTTTCAATATAGCGTTGGCGGCCCTCTTTATTGATCGTTCTCGTTGGCTTTAACCGGAGAAAACTCACTGCCCTGATTTTGGCAAGCGTGTTTCCATTTTCACGAGTTCGACGAGCGTGCTTGCTTTCATCTTCCGCATAAGTTGCCCGCGATGTACTTTTATGGTTATCTCGCTGAGATTCATCTTTGCCGCAATCTGCTTGTTCATCATACCGCCGGTAACCATGGACAGGAGCTTGCGCTCGTGAGCGGTCAAGGACTCATATCGTTCGCGCAACTCTCGACGGCCGCGCTCGCTTTCGCGACGTGAGCGGTCGTACACCATTGCGGAGCGTACCGCGTCGAGCATGTCCTGACCCCGAAAAGGCTTGCTCAGAAAGTTATGGGCGCCTGATTTCATCGCCTTCACAGTCATCGCAATATCACCGTGTGCGGTCATAAAGACGATTGGTATATAAATTTGGAGATTGGCGAGGCACTCTTGTGCCTCAAGCCCGCCTATCCCTGGCAGTCGAATGTCCAAAATCAGGCAACTCGGCAACACTCCGGATTTATTCGCGATCTTCACCAACACATCGATCATGTCAGTGGCCGAGCTAAAAAGCCTTACCTCCAAACCCACGGTTGCCAACAGATCCGCAACGGATTCTCCGACTGAGATATCGTCATCGACAACATAGACCAACAGAGACGTTTCCATATCGTGATTCTCTGATTCTGAAGGGGACACATGCGCTCATTGTTTTAAAATTGGATCGAACGTCATTCACCTGACGTACCGGCTAAGTACGGTAACGTAAACCGGAACACGGTTTCCTGTTTACACCGCTCGGCTTGGAGCAGTCCTCCATGCGCCTCTACGATGGAACGACATACCTTGAGTCCCATGCCCATTCCATTCGGTTTGGTCGTAAAGAGTGCGTCGAAAATCTCCTCCGAAGAATGTTCGCCGAACCCGCAGCCATTGTCCTGCACAGTCACCATCGCGAACGCGGAATCATGCGAGGTCGAACTTATACGCACGGACTTTTGTGTTCCGACCACGGGTAGTAAAGCGTCCATCGAATTACGTATGAGATTTTCGAGAGCCTGTTGGATCTGAGTGCGGTCAGCGAGCACGGGTTTGGTTACGGCGGGCTGGAGGCGTAATCGTATGTTCGCGCGCTCGAGCTCGTCTTGCAGGACAAACGTGACTTCTCTGATCGCCTCGTCCAGGTCCACTGGCACCTTTGTAATGCCGGAGTTGGACGCCACCGCCCGTAGCCCTCTGAACACCTCAGCGGTGCGACGGGCGTCTCGGGCCACGCGTCGAGCGGAATCACTTGCCCGAGCTGTTTCGGCTGGTGATTTGGACAGCCATCCAAGACAAGCCTCTGCATTAGTAATAATTCCGGTGAGTGGCTGATATGCCTCGTGGACGATTGATGCCGCCATCTCGCCCAGGGTTGACAGTCGACGGGCACGCGCGAGTTCCGCGCTAGCCGTCTGGAGCGCGTTCTCGGCGCTACGTCGGTCGGTGACGTCAACGGTTACTCCGACGTATTGCAGACCTTCTGTATCGTCGATTTGCGGACGACCTTCCACTTGCACATACCTGATTTCTCCAAGGCCGACCACAATCCTGAACTCGAATTTGAAGACACGGCGAACGGCAACGGCCCCCCCGAGGGCAAGTCGCACGGACGGCAGGTCGTCAGGGTGAGTCAGCTCCATGAACTTTCCACTCGATACCGTTTGCTCGTGCGGAATGTCATATATCCGGAACAATTCTGACGACGCTTCCAGCACGTCGGTAGCCGCGTACCACCTCCAACTGCCCGTTTGACTCAGTCGTTGCATGTGAGCCAGTTCTTTTTCCTTTGCGCGTAGCGCGATTTCGGCCTCTTCGATTTTTCTGTTCCCGACAGCGATGCGGGCGCGGAGCCCTAAATTTTCTCTTTTCGCCGCCGTTTGTGCTGAAAGTATGTTTAGGTGAGAGATCAGGAATCCATCGAACGGTGGGGCATCACAGTGCATATCGAGACAGAGAATCTCCTGGTTGCCGTCACCGGTCAACAAAGGCACACACAGCATGGAGATTTCAGGGATGCAGGCTTGTGGGATTGCCTGGAATTCTGCCCGATCGGGGGAGGGCGTCCTCACGGAAACCGGCATGCAGGTCAGGGAGACCGTATCGAAAACGGTCCTTGGCAATCCATCCGACTCAACGAGCGGCCTACGATGGGTGACGATGATTTCATCATTCTCCGACCGCCGTGCCTCGCATTCGACGAAGAGAGTCCCTCCGTCATTCCTGACGAACCGAACCCAGTGCGCCTTTGCTATAGAAATGGCACCTTTCACGAACGTGATAATGGCTTCCTCTTCGTTCGTATCACGTGAAAGCTGTTGAGAGGCCCGGACCATTTCCAGTAGCTGTGCGCGATGCCCGTTACCGATCATGCCTGTTGTAATCGTTAAACTCCGCTTCTGTGTTATGGGAGACCTGGGTTTCCGCCGTTTTGCGAGTCGCCAGCGAATGTTGAGCTCGGCGGAAGCTGAAAGGGTCGGTGAGCCTAGTCCAGCTTGAGAGCTCTGAGTTGATCGAGCGTAGGACGCACGACCTCTTCAAGATGCTTGCGCTCTGGCCGTAGCCGAAAGAGGATAATCAGGCTGAGCAAGATTGTCAGCAGAAGGCTGCCGAGATCCGATGAAGGTTGGGTGCGAATAATCTCCCCTTCGAGTTGGCCCGCGCAGACGCAATCCGTCAGATACTTCTCGATCGCTTCAATTGTCTCTGACACGATCGTGAAACAGTCCGTATCGAGGCTTACGGCTTCGAAACCGGCTCTGAGCAGAAGCCTCGCATCATTCCTCACCGGATGAGAGCACGTGTCGACTGCTGCAGCGAAGAAGCGCTCGATGTTGCGGAAAGGCGAGCGCTGGGGTTGTTCGTCATCGAAAGGGGGGGGGAAGCTTCGCTCGATGCTCCGAACGAGTGCGTTGCGATATAGGGAGCGCTTGTCGCCGAACGCGTTGTAGAGACTTCCGCAACTGACATTCGCATGAAGCGCAAGCTTGCGCATCGACGCATCAAGGAAGTTGTATGCGCCAAAGTAGCTGATGGCAGCATCGATGACATCGGACTCGTTGAATTCTCGGGCACGTGGCATGATTGCACACAAGTTCAAATGTTCAGGAGGCTAGATCCGGGTTCGCGCGTAAATCACATTGAGAATGAATGTTCTTGAGCGAAAGATCGTATTTTCTTCGACCTCCGTTGTTTGCTTGCCGCAGGTCTTTCCAGTCGCGATGCTCCGGCGAGCAAATATCTTTCGGAACGCGTGGCACGCTACGACATGGGTTGGTGCTCAGTCGTCCAATCGTACAAATTGCCCGGCAACGTAATCTTTAAATTGCAGTGGAAGGGCGCAATTCTTCAAATATTTCGTGTTGCCCGCCACATGTTCGGTGGTCGTGCACGCGAAAATGAGCCTGTTGAGTGTTCGGTACTGTCATTTCACACGCGTGGGCACCATCCGAAGATCGCGTCTGTTTGACCGTTGTCTCAGGAGTTACGGCAGAGTCATCCCCGTACGGCTTATCCACTCCAGACTGCGCTAGCCTCTGACGAGGTTGGTGCTCACTGTAACGAAGTTGGTGCTTATATTACCGGGTTCCGAGGTTTTCGAACGGCTGCGCAGGTATGTCCCGATATACCTTGGTATGTTTTCCCTGGTCGCGTCACCGATGACGCATATAGATCGTGGCCAGTTTGAAGTTTTGGGCGGATTGTAGAGCGTAAGATGTGGCAAGCTTGTCGAATAATGTCGTTACGCAGTAACGACGCAAAAGAGTCAATTAATCCACAATAGAGGCCCTCACGCAGGCGAACCGGGCTGAAGCCGGCGAAGCCGTCAGCGAGTGGCTTCGGCGCGGCCGGGCGTCGCCTCCGCCGTATCGGCAGGCGAGCGCACATGAGTGCAATATATGAGGTACTTCTACAGGCGAGACTGCTCGTAAGGGGTAGGGGCAGCACCAGGCGTTCGAAGCTGTCGAGTCGAAGCGGTGCTGGCAGATGGTGCGTCTTCTTCCGTGAGTCGAATGATGCTGCGAGAATTGATCGTCGAGTATGGTTTCCCGTTGGTTTTTTTGAACGTACTGCTCGAGTCGCTTGGTTTGCCGGTTCCCGCGATGCCGACACTTATCCTGACTGGAGCGATCAGGTCGTTGTTGGGCAGCCACGCCGACGTTTGGACCACGAGACTGTCGTTGTTCAGTGTGGTTCTCGTTGCGACGAGTTCAGCTCTGGTGGGTGACTTGTTGTGGTTTTGGCTCGGACGACGCTATGGGAACCGGGCGCTGGGATTTCTATGCAGCATGTCGCTCTCGCGGGACACCTGTGTGAACAGGAGTCGCGAAGCTTTTGGAAAGTTCGGCGTGCGTGTGCTCATCGTGGCCAAATTTATTCCCGGCCTCGCTACTCTCGCGATACCGGTCGCCGGTGCGATGGGCGTGTCTTTCGCCAGTTTCCTTTTTTATGATGCCGTCGGGGCTGCGCTATGGGGCACCGTTGGGGTAGTTCTTGGCGCATTGTTTGCTGATGCCGTGGACCCGATTCTCAAGGTCCTGGACTGGTTCGGTTTTGGGGCGGCGATCATCACCGCGATATCTCTGATTATTTACGTGGGTATCCGATGGCGACACCGAATGGTCTTACTTCGGCGTTAGCGTATGTGAAGCTCCGCGGATATCGAGGACGATTGTGCGTGATCACGGCACATCGGCAGCGCGGTTCGCCCCGCGCGCCTGGTATACACCTGGCGGGTCAAAGCCGGCAGATCAGCGTCGCAATGATGACCGAACAAAGAAAAAGCGACAGCGCTCGACTTGCGGATATGATCCGTGGCTTCCGAAACCCCGCGGGTAGATATTGTATTCCGGTGGTCATCGGCCGAAGCAGATCTTGTCGCTTCACGATCCGGTAGAGGGCAATCACGGCTATATGGATCGTGACAAAAAACATCAAGGTCGTGAACAATAGCCCGTGCACACATACCAGCATATTCGACGTATCACTGGAGAAGATGCCGAAAAGCGGTCCTACTCGGGCCACGTCGTTGTACGCATATAGGCCCGTCAATACCTGTGTCGACAGAACAAGGATCAGCACAACCACCATCCACCCTCCGGCGGGTGTGTGCCCGGGATGCGTTGGCTCGGTGTGTGAAAAGAAGTGCCGGGCGTAGGAAAAGGCATTCGACGGGTGCACCAGAAACTGTCTGAATCTTGCGGTTTCACTGCCCCAAAAACCCAGCAGAATGCGGAAGATCAGCAGCGTCAGGGTTAATTGTCCCAGACGAACGTGCCACGTCATCCAGTTGTACCGGGATGTTATATACGCAGCGATGACGAGACTGACAATTGACCAGTGAAAGATTCTCACCGACCAGTCCCATACGCACACAGGCTCGCGGTCGGCTCCAACGGAAAGTGACTTCGATGCCTTATCCAAAGTTTGCTCTCCTGGTCGATTCAATCACATGAGTGTGTGCCGCGAGTGTACGTTGCGGCGCCGCCATCGATAACAGCGCGATACACGTATTTGGTATCGGTGTTTTATACCAACGTGATTTCTCATACCTGAGGTGCGCAGTTGCCTCGAATCGCTTTGCAGAAGGTGCGGTACATGTCATCACAATGCGCCTGTTGACCACGTACGATTCACCGGATTCTGCGCGCGTGGAGACGGTAACAAGCACGATGGCCTTGCTGCACAGCGCAAAAAAAAGTTGCGCTGTTCGGCGCAGATTGCACGACGCTAGCCCGTTTCCTCGGTTGGCGCTCGTCACGTCGACGCTCATATAAAACTATACGGATCAATTTCTTCTTATAGCGGTGATCGAATTGTACGCCGGATATACCGACGGATGCGAGGGCGATACGAAACGGATGTTGTCGCCTGGGCTGTCGGCCGCTAACATTGCCTCTGAGTTCTGTCAATGCGTCAGTCGACAATCACGGACTGATCCTTGCTTCTCGCAAGTACACACCGAGTTCATGACAATAATTGCTGGGGGATTTATCGCTAGTCTGTTCCCTGTTACGCGACGTACCGCGCCGCGCGCGGGCCCGCTCGCTGTTGCATTGTGGTCAATGCTGGAACTGCCAATCGAGCTGATCCTCGCACAATCATCGACGGAGCGTTTCGCTTCGGCGGCGGGGCGCCTTATTTGGATTGCATTGGCCTTCGGGACGATATACGAGATTCGATTTGCCAGGGCCATATTCCTTTTCCTCTGCGGAGTCAGTTCGATAGTCGTTGCCCAGGCACTGCCGATGACATATGAATTATCGCCACTGGTGTTTAGCGTATTGGTGGTTGATTTTTTATTGAAAGTATTCGCGCTCCTATATCGTTGGCCTTTACTCCGTGCTGCATATTCACGCTAAACAGGGCGAACTCGAGCATCGGATCCTTTGCCGGGCGAATGAAACCCGGAACCCATGAGAAAGATGATTTCATTCTTTCGTGCCGGCGAGCTGGGGTCCGCGGCGCGCAGATAACAACCAAACCGTATGCGGAAGTATATAAGCCCGATACCCACGGGACGTTGCAGCGTAAGGAGCACGGCCATATCATCAATCGCGATGCGGCATGCTGTCCCGTCCGGTTTGCACTGCGGACATATCTGGACGGACGGTATCAGCGAATGGATTGTCCTGGGTGTTCCAGATACTCATCCAGGAAAGTCTGCTGAATAGCCGATATCACCGAACAAACCAACGAGGAGGTAGAAGTGAAATCATGTCGCCGTCAGTTTATTGTGGGAAGCGTTGCAGGGTTGGTATCGGCCGCGTTCCTTCCGCTCGCTGCCCGTGCCGCAGAGGAACTGTCCGAGACGGATCCGAGCGCCGTCGCACTCGGCTATCGGGTGGATGCGACCAAGGTAGACAAGGCCAAATTTACAAAGTACGCCGCAGGTCAGAACTGTTCGAACTGCCAGTTCTACCAGGGCAGTGCATCTTCGAAGACTGCTGCCTGCCCGCTGTTTACCGGCAAGACCGTCGAAGGCGCCGGGTGGTGTAACGGGTACGCGAGGAAAGGGTAACTCACCGCCGCTTTTTGTCCCCGCGCATCGCTGGTTGCGCAGCAAATCATGTTATGTATTCTCCGATCCTCCGGCGGCGGCGAGCCCAATTGAAGCGGCTGCTGGCCGCTCGAGACGTCGGCTGCCTGAAGGCCTATCTACGCTATACACCACATGGCGGCGAGCGGCCCGCGTGGCATATTCCCATAATCGAGGTTGAAAATGGACGTGACATCCGAAGCCCCGCATCGCCCATCGTTGCGCGACAAGAAGGCGGTAATCGCGTCCTCTTCACGCATTAGGGTCTGGCAACCCAGGATCGCCCCGAAGACGTTGCTTGTCGACGTGCTGTTCGCGCTGGCCCTGGTCTGCGGGGCAGCGTTCGCGCTGATCAGGTATCACGCGCATATGAACTACTACGACAGACTGGTGTTGGTATGCGCAATTCCTGCGCTCACCACGCTCGGATGGCGTTGGAAGCCGGCGCGGATGCTAATGCTCGGTATCGCTGGATTGTCCCTGTTTGCAATTAACCTGTACGGCGATGTTCTCGATCGGGCCGATCATGCGTTTTTCCTGAAGTATCTTCTATCGAGTCAATCCGCGATACTGTGGATGAGCGCGCTATTTGTCCTCGCAACACTGTTCTACTGGATCGGTATGTTATTGCGCTCGCCATCGGCGGGTGAAATCGCATCGAAGCTGACATGGGGCGCTGTTCTGATGGGTTTTGTGGGGATGATGGTGCGATGGTACGAGTCCTATCTGATTGGACCGGACATTGGGCATATCCCGATCTCGAACCTGTACGAGGTGTTCGTACTGTTCAACCTTATCACTGCGCTCTTCTACCTCTATTACGAGAGACACTACGAAACACACGCGCTCGGCGCTTTCGTGCTGCTCGTGATTAGCGCCGCAGTCGCTTTCATGATGTGGTATTCGGTGTCGCGAGACGCCCAGCAAATTCAACCGCTTGTGCCGGCGCTTCAGAGCTGGTGGATGAAAATACACGTACCGGCGAACTTCATCGGGTACGGCACTTTCGCGCTATCCGCGATGGTTGCCGTCGCCTACCTGATGAAGGACAAGGGTATTCTGGATGATCGTCTCCCGGCGCTTGAAGTACTTGACGATGTGATGTACAAGTCGATCTCTGTCGGATTCGCCTTTTTTACCCTGGCGACCATCCTCGGGGCGTTATGGGCGGCGCAAGCGTGGGGCGGATACTGGAGCTGGGATCCCAAGGAGACCTGGGCGCTGATCGTATGGCTGAACTACGCTGCATGGTTGCATATGCGACTGATCAAGGGCCTTCGAGGCAGAACCGCGGCATGGTGGGCGTTGACGGGGTTGGTAGTGACGACGTTCGCGTTCATTGGCGTCAATATGTTTCTTTCAGGTTTGCATAGCTATGGAAGGCTGTAGAGGGGCGTAGGCCTTTGTAACGACTCGCGGTTTGCGAGTCGTCCGTCATTCAATCCATGGCGACAAGTCACCTCAGCGACGTGGCTTCCGAATACCGCGCCTGATTCGCGAGCGGCTCTCCCGCATCAATTCCGCGCCATCTTCGGTTCGTCAATAGAGACGGCACGCACAGAGAGCGCTACAAAGAGTATCCCAACCACATCGAGGAGATTTCACATGCATGAGCGTGCTGTACTTGCTGGAGGATGTTTCTGGGGAATGCAGGACTTGATCCGCAAGCTTCCCGGTGTCGTCTCGACTCGCGTCGGTTATACCGGTGGCGACGTATTGAACGCGACCTACCGCAACCATGGCACTCACGCGGAGGGGATCGAAATTGTCTTCGATACAGCGGGGACGAGTTACCGACGCATCCTGGAGTACTTCTTCCAGATCCACGATCCGACGACACTGGATCGCCAAGGTAACGATCTAGGATCAAGCTACCGTTCGGCGATTTTCTATACGAGCGACGAGCAAAAAAAGGTGGCACAGGAGACGATCGCCGACGTGGAAGCGTCGGGCCTGTGGCCGGGCGACGTTGTCACTGAGCTTGAGCCTGTCGGAGACTTCTGGGAAGCTGAGCCGGAGCATCAGGACTATCTTGAAAAGCGGCCGGGAGGGTATACCTGCCACTTTCCTCGTCCGAACTGGGTCCTTCCGAAGCGGTAGTCTATCGGCGAATCCGCAGCAACTTCTACCCATACCGGCGCGCGTGCCCGGCCGTAGGCTCGGTACGTGATACAAGGATCTTGCGTCTGTCATGTCGACTATCCCCGCCGGCCTACGGACATGTCGAGTTGTTCGGGCAAGCCCTTGCGCGGCGGCTCGGGACGCTCGCTTCTCGGCTGCCATGGATGAAACATGCTCCGGGGAGCGAGGCGACGCTTGACCGTCGAGGAAAACCTCGCGAGGCGGGCATTATTGCAATAGCGTGGCGCCACCGCCGAGATAGGGCGATTCTATGCCGTGGTGGGACTTGCGCGGTTTTGAGAACACATGCTTTGCAGAGATGTGGAACCGTCTTTCCGACGAGATACACAGGTTTCATCGTCGGGCGTTCTGTCTAACGTTATAGAGGAGGCGAAGTCAATGTCGGTGTCCGGTTGGTTTATCGTCGCGCTGGCTATTTCGATGGCCAATGTTTCTTTCAGCACAGACAGACTCTTTGCCGTTATCTCCCTTCGGCATGGCAAGAGACCGTGGGCCTACCTAGCGGAGTTTGCATTCATCTATCTGATTTTGGCCGCCATCGCGTATGCGTTGGAGGCGCGCGAGGGTAGAGTGTTCGACCAGGGCTGGCAGTTCTACGTAATCACTGTGTCGCTGCTGATAGTGTTTTCATTTCCGGGATTCGCCTTTCGGATGCTGCTCCCACGCACACAACTGGCCGATGGCAAGTCAAGCCGAGAGGCAGGCAGATGATGCAACAGATGACGTCATCGAGCGGCGATCTCCGCTATGTCATGTGTTTCGACCGGGCATATAGCCCGGCTGCTCGTCAGGGTGTTTGAACGGTTTTCGCGTCTAGTACCGTATGTACCGCATCACGCGTACGTGCGAACTCCGTCTCGAAATCAAGCGAGCGTCGGGCAGCGGACATCGCCATCAGGACTTCTGTGCCACCCTCTTCGGCGCTTTCGATCCAAAACCAAAGACGGCGCTCGCGCACATAGAACATCGAGAAAACACCGACCACGAGCAAAAGGCCACCGATATAGACCAGTGTCTTACCCGGTGCCCGTGTCAACTGGAATGCCGACGCTTGTACCTGCGTGAACGAATCGAGTTGAAGGAAGATCGGCGCGCCGTAGTAGAAGCTGTCCGACAGCGCATAGATCGAAGACCGGATGAATGCCAGATGTGACGGATCTTTTTCCAGTTCAGGCTCGTCATGCTTAATCCGGGATAGCTGCCAGAGATCCCACATGACGCCATTGAGCGTGCGTAAGAGCGCGATGGCTGTTTTTTCCTGTTGCGCCTCGGGCACGGACCGGTCAAGCAAGCCGGCAATCGCATTGAGACCCCCCGCTGATGTCGCGCCTGTCGTCGTGTCGCGGTCCCCCTTAACACCGGCGAAATGGTCCAGCAGTCGAGATACGTCGGATTCGGCACGTCTGTGAGTATCGGTATCGGCATCGGGATACGAACGCCGTACGAATCGGGATACCGCCTGGCTGCGCATGCTAGGTGATTGCAAGGCAGCTCGAAGATGCATCCAGTCCCGCACCGAATTATGCTCGTCTGCCGGAATCCGCAGAAAGCGGAATGGGTCGTTGACGTCCAATCTCACACCGGTCATAAACATCGGCTGCCCGGAGATATTCACCGGAAGCATAAAGGTTCGATATTCATGGGCCTGGCCGTTGGCATCGCGGATCTTGTATTGCACTGAAGGTCCGAGATTTCGTAATCTCTTCGGCTGACTGCTTTTTGCGCCTGATCCGAGTCGTGCATCGATCGCGTCCTCGAGCTCATGTTCTTTTGGAGCGCTTCGCGCACCATGGGTGTCCTCAGCGTCACTTGTATCTTCGACGTCGATCGAACGGAAATCGGTGAACTCCACCGTCTCTTCGTTGTTCCCGGCGATCGGAAGGCCAATGCGCGTAACACCTCCGATCACACCTTGAAGCCGCTCAGTGAATTCCGTCCCGCCAGCCATCGGCCACATGGTCATCGCAACCTTCGACCCCCCGTCCTGAAAGCTCGACTGATAAATTGAAATGCCGTCGTAGGTGAACGGCGCATTGACCCGGACGCGCGCCTGAACGCGCTGCCCGGTCTTATGATCCGTCACGACGATATCACTGGCGAACAGTTTGGGCATACCCGTCGAATAATAGTCGACCACGAACCGCTTCAGCAGAATTGAAAACGGCAAATCCTGGATCAACGAACCGTCCCGGCGGCTAAGTACGACCGAGCTGGTCTGCTGCCCTTCGGATACCAAGGCGAAACCACGGAACGTCGGATTTGAAGGCGATAGTCGATGGTCTGCGGAGATTGCGTCTACGTCGGAATCCAATTCCGTTGCTGTTTTGCCGGAGATCCACATTTGCAGTTCGACAGGTAGATTGCTGTCCAGCAGGCCGCCCACGCAGATGAGTACGATCGCCAGATGAGCCGAAATATAGCCAAGCTTTGTAAGGGCCCCTCGCTTACCTGCAATCAGCGTCGCTCCTGTACCGGTATCGCGGGTGACCAGCTTGTAGCCCAACTGACGTCCGACGCGCATCAGGAGTTCCGCCGTCTCGCCGCTGCTTATGGCGGCCGCGCGAAATTCACTCTTGTGACGGAATGCGCGTAAGTTGCCTTTGCGCACGCGGTCCTTCCAGCTGCGCGCGTCCCGGATCATGTTCGGCGCGTTGTGAATTACGCAGAGGGAGACCGAGGTCACGAGAAAGACCAGAATCAACATGAACCACCAGGAGCTGTACACGTCATACAGATCGAGGCCGCGGAAAATGTCAGCCCAGAATGGACCGAACTGGTTCACATAATTCGCGTACGGGTCCTCCTGCGTGAGCACTGTACCGACGATGCTTGCAATCGCCAGTATCACCAGCAAAGCGATGGCAAGGCGCATCGACCTAAGCAGATTGATGGCGCGCTTGAGTTTGTGCGAATTTTCACGAATTCTCAAGAAAATCCGGCCTTCGGCCGTCGGAAGCTCGCTCAAGGGCACTCCAGGTAATGGTGACTAAGACAATGTGAAGGATTGGCATCTACGCCACATCGGAGCGTCGCAGTGTTTGCACGAGTACCACCAATCCTCGATTCCGATTTCTACACGAGTTTATGGTGGGATAAAAGAGCAGCAGCCTATACATGCGTATATGGCATGCACCGGCGTATCAGTGCGGCATGTCGACGATACCCGGGCATTGAGAAATCGGCTTGCAGGATATCCGCAATTCGCTTGCCGGCCCAATCAACGAGCCGCAGCCTTAAGGGCATGATTCATATACCTGTGGATCGTTGATTGATGGAGCTCGAAAGTATCTAATTGTGTAGCCGAAACAGGCTACGAACCGGGCAATTACAAGCGTACTAAATCCCGGTTATCTCGTTCACGTATAGGAGAATCCGCATGTTGAAGCGACTCTCGGTTATTGGTGCCGTCCTGATCGCGTGCGCGTCGTTTAGCACCGTCACCTGGGCTGACTCGGATGGGCAGGACCTTCCCACAGTAAAACGACAGCTGCCGCAATACACCGCAGATGGCCAGCTATTACTTCCCAAGAACTTCCATCAATGGATCTATGTCGGGAGTCCGTTGACGCCGAACGCCCTTAACGGAGGTAAGGCAGGTTTTCCGGAGTACCACAACGTCTACATCGAGCCGGGTTCATACGCCATCTACAAAAAGACGGGCGAGTTCCCTGAAGGTACCATCTTCGTCAAGGAGCTTCAGTTGACGGCGCCGCAACAGTTCCCCGATGGATCACGGAATGAGCCGTCCGGTCGAGGCTTTTTCCCTGGAAAGTTCAACGGCGCCGATGTCACGGTAAAGGATTCAAAGCGTTTCGCTGCGACCGACGGTTGGGGGTACTTCAACTTCAATCATTTTGAGCCGAAAGCAAAGATGGCAAAGGTCAAGGCGAAAGAGGAGTGCGCGTACTGTCATATCGCGAGTGCGAAGAAAGACGACGTGTGGACCCAGTTCTATCGGCTACTCGACGATGAAGGACACCTGAACCCCAATTACAAGCCCGAATCTCAGTAAAGTCGTGTGCTGCGGTTATAGCTGCCGCGCAACCCCTGCGGTGCATCTGCCGGACCGCGCTGGTCAGCCAGCGCCGTCCGGCACGTATACGTTGGCGTAGCAGCTATGCGTGCTGGACGGCGCATGGACGAAACCGGGGCGGAGATGCCTGTCTCGCGATAGTCGGCCTCCGTTGTACGGACCGGTAGTGGTTCGCGCGGTTGCTGTCTCCGGCGCGACTCACCGCCGTTCTGGCTGCGGCGAAGCCCGCATGTGGCCACGACAGTCTCTGTCGCGGCCTGGCGTAACGGTTCGGCGCGCCGGTGGCGGCGCTTTTCGAGAGCCGGAAGGTCGTGGGTGGAGTGTCTCGTGCCTGTTTGCGCGAAACGAGGCGTGCGTATCCCGGGAGCACATCGCCGTGTCGATACCGGGATGTAGCCCACATGTACGAATCAGGAATCAGCACCGAAACGTGTTATGAGCCCATCCAGCGCATTAGCGCGCCGGGCGTTTTCGCAAACCTGTCCTGAATAGTCAACGGTAAACCAAGTGAACCCGATAGAAGCCGAGCAGCAGGCCCTTGAACGCATTGTTCTGGATGGGCCGATGGGGGCGATCGTCCTGGCAGGTAGTGCGACGGCCATCGTGATCCTTATATGGATCGCGTTTTATTTACTCGTTTTCCTTCCGCGTGGCGTTATCCAATGAGCGACAATATTCGGGAAAATCTGTCAGTCGATATCGTCCATAAGATCGAGCAACGGTGGGCGATCCTGATGTCGGCAATTATGCTCATCCTGACGCTGACGGTCGTCTTTACGGGATTGCATTGGGCGATGATGCCGCCGTCGCGGGTGGAAACGATACGCATATCATCCTTGGCGACAACCAGCGAGTTTGCCGAAAGTAACCTGGGAAGTGCGGCGTCGAAAGACGGGGCGGTTATCGTCCGGATACTGGCGCAGCAGTATTCATTCACACCGCAATGCATCCTGCTTCCTGCGAACACGCCCATTACTTTCAGGGCAACCAGTGCTGATGCAATTCACGGCATGCTGGTAACGGGGACCAACATCAACTCAATGATCGAACCGGGCTACATATCCACGTTTAAAACCGTTTTTCCACGACCGGCCGAGCATCTGATGCCTTGTCACGAGTACTGCGGGACGGGTCATCAGGCAATGTGGGCGCACGTCAAGATCATAGATCGCGACACGTTCCTTGAAATGCTTAAGCGCAAAGGGCCAAACGGGAGGCTTGACTGTGTTAGTTAACAAGCGGCTTGTGCTGTGGCATTTCTGGCTCGCTTTCGCGAGTTTTGCTGTTGCTCTGGCGCTGGGCGCCTGGCAGATGTACGTGAGAAGTCCGCTACATCCATGGATAAAAGATCCGGAGATCTATTATCGGTCCGTCTCCGCGCATGGCTCGACGATGGCATATGTGTTCCCGACGCTTGTCGCGATGGCCCTTGGATACGCAGTCATCGAGCTTTCGCTCAAACGCGAAATTGTCGGTGTGAAGTTTGCGTGGGCCGGCTTTGGCGCCGTTGCGTTGGGCTTTACGCTGGCCGTGGTGGCAATCGGAAGAGGTACAGCGTCGGTTCTTTACACGTTTTACCCGCCGATGATCGGCAGCGCCATTTACTATATAGGAGTCGTCCTGATCGTTGTCGGGTCATGGGTGTGGGTTGCGTTGATGGGCGTGAACCTCGCGGTGTGGAAGCGCGATAATCCGGGGATTCCCGTTCCGCTTCCCATGTTTGCGTGCGTCGCGAGCGCGTATCTGTGGGGGTGGACGGCAGTCGGCGCGGCAATTGAAATCATTTTTCAGATCATTCCGGTTTCGTTGGGATGGAAACACAATATCGATGCCGGTCTCGCACGCGTTTTTTATTCCTGGACGCTTCATGCAATTGTGTACTTCTGGCTGATGCCGGCCTACATCGCGTACTACACGATCGTTCCGCGCGCGATCGGCGGAAGGCTTTATAGCGATTTGATGGCGCGCGTGTCCTTTGTCATGTTTCTGGTCGTATCGATGCCGATTGGCATACACCACCTGTTCGCCGATCCGCAGGTGGGCTCGGGGTTCAAATTCATGCACTCGGTTTTTACGGCCCTGGTTGCAATTCCTACCTTGCTGACGGTGTTCACGATCTGTGCGTCGGTGGAGATCGCTGGACGGCTACGCGGCGGTAAGGGTGTCATTGGCTGGTTAAAGGCTCTGCCATGGGATAACCCGATGATGCTCGCCATCACTTTTTCGTTTGTGATGTTGGGCTTTGGAGGGGCAGGCGGGCTCATCAACATGAGTTACCAGTTGGATTCGACGATACATAATACGCAATGGGTGACCGGGCACTTTCACCTCATCTTTGCCGGGGCGGTCGTGATCATGTACTTCGCGATCGCTTACGACCTGTGGCCACAGATCACGGGCCGAGCGGTTATGGACACGCAATTGATCCGTATCCAGCTATGGCTCTGGTTCATCGGAATGATGGTATTGACGATCCCGTGGCATTTGGTGGGCATCATGGGAATGCCCCGAAGAATGGCGTACTTCGACTACTCGAATAGCGAGATTTCATCGCAGGCACTGCCTGTGATTGTGTCGGTCATCGGCGGACTCGTCTGTCTGCTAGCCGGTCTTCTCTTTATCTTTATTCTGGTGCGCGCGCATCGCTCGACGGTTAGCGTTGTTGAAGACTACACCTTCAGTTTGCCGATTCATCGAACCGAAAATGTGCCGTCCGCGCTCAACGGATTTCGGCTGTGGCTCGCATTGATGATTGGTCTTACATTGTTTAACTACGGATATCCGATTGCGTCGTTGATTGCCCGCCCAGACACCGCCGTGCCTGGAATTCCGATCGGCCAGGGGCATTGACATGGATGGGAAACCGGTGTTTTCGCTGACAAACCGATGGCTGGTTGCCAGCGTCTGCGGAACCCTCGCCGTCGCGGTCATCTCGGCCGCAATAGGGTTTGTGCTTCTGCCGTCGGCGCAGAACGACCCTCAGTTTCGAGGCATATGGAACGCGATCTGTAGCGCGGCGGGCGTACCTCGTCACTGGGTTCAAAACGAGTCGACGGTCCTTCCCGCGGACGGCGCGGTAAGCGCTGTCACTGTAACGCCGCAGACGCTCGCCGGTGACGATCCTGAGGCGGTGCAACGCGGCGGGGCGCTGGCCACACGATGCATCGGCTGTCACAATGCCTCTCAGGTCGTCGCGCCGTTTCTCGACGGGCAAGATGCTGCATTCGTCTATAAGCAGCTGTCAGACTTCCAAAGTGGCGCGCGAACCAATGTAATAATGACTTCGATGGTCAAAGGACTATCCGACAGAGATATGAGAGACCTTGCGCAATACTTCGCTTCCTCGAAGCATTTGCCTGGTCGGGCCGCGACGCTCAGTGAGCCACTCGTCGTTGCTTATGGGAAGCCCACACGGAACGTCGTCTCGTGCGATGTGTGCCACGGAGGCATTGATCACAAGGCCGGAGCACCGTTTCTAGACGGTCTTTCAGCATCCTACCTGGGCGCCCAACTGGATGCCTTCGCAGCAGGTCAACGGCACAATGATTCCGGCGAGCAAATGCGGAATATCGCGCGGAATCTGACCGAAACCGAAATAAAGGATGCGGCGGCATACTACAGCGGCTTTAAGGGTGTGGCAACGCGCATGCCCTAGCCATGACACCATTGGCGTCGCTCGCTGACTTCATTCTCCGCGTTCAAGGCATTGATGTACTTGTCTGCGGTTGCCTTGAAAAAAGACGGCGGCCTGCCGTGTAAGAGCGTGAGGCTCGACGGATCAACCGGTGGCTTCGTCTGCAGGTACGTTTCGCCCGTAAAAACCTGCCAGTACGGATTTTCAACCCATGGCCACACGACCTCCTCATCCGACAGGCCGAAGGCATGCTGCAGGTACAACAGCCCGGCGATCAGTCGCGTACCGGTTGCAGGACGTCCGCGATACGAGCGAAAGCCTGTACTCATCGCCTGATCCAGATGGTCCCACCGGATCAGATCGGCCAGCCTGACTAGCGGATGCTTCAGGTTGATCTGCTCGCGCAATGGTTGCCGGAAGAAATCGCCTTCGCTCACCGGTGTCTTCGGACCCATCCGGACCTCGACAGAATTTGCAGGATTTCGCCTTTAATGCGCCGGGATCCTGCAATTGCATCAACCACTTTCTGCCTCAAACCCTTGCGCCTAGCTATCGCGCGACACGTCCACGTTGCCGTTGCTATAAAGCGGCGCCGTCTTCCCATTCGCGATGCTGTTGCCGATCACCTGCAAATCGACGGAAGGCGCCTTGCCGAGCAGCACGTAAGCGAGCCGGTTGGCGCGCCACGTCACAGTCTTCATCTCGCCGACCTGACTCGATTTCACCGGCGCATCGCCTTCGTTTTCCTCGATCACGCACAGCGCGACCGGATCGCCGCGCTCGGGCAAATACACGATCTGGATCAGCGGGCGGTCATGATAATTCAGTCGTTGCACGCGCTTGAACTTGAGACCGACCTGACGCAGATCGGGCACATCGACCGGCATGCCGTCGCGCTGATGGATATCGGCGAGAACCTGTTCCGTGCTGGCCTTGTCCTCCCGCAGATTGGCCACCGTGTCGCGTCCGTACAGCACCTGATAGTCGGCCACGCTCTGCACCCACGGCTCGGCGCCGCGCTTCATCGGATTGAAGCCGCCGAGATAACCGGTCAGCACGCCCGAGCAGATCGCCCCAGCGACGAAGGCGGCCGCCGCCCACTGCATCGCGAAGAGCCGGCCGCCGCGCCGCGCCTTGCGCGCCTGCGGCGTGCTGACGCTCACGAGCTCCTCGATACGGCGCGTGAGACTCTCCGGCACGGGCGGCACCGTCTGCCGGTCGTACGCGGCGCGATACGGCAGCACCGACGCCTGTAGCGCGGCAACCCGCGCCGCCAGTTCATCGGAGTGCGCGATGGCCGCTTCGATTTCCGCGCGCTGCTCGGGCGATAGCTCGCCGTCCACATAGGACATCAACAGCGAATCATCGACATTCATCATAAGGATTCCCCTTTCCTAACCGCCGCCGGCGCCTGCACGCTGAATTTCTGACCGATCGTAAGCCGCGCGCGCGACAGCCGGCTCATCACCGTGCCGATCGGCACGTCGAGCACTTCGGCCGCCTCGCGATAACTGAGGCCTTCGATCGCCACCAGAACCATCACGACGCGTTGCGCCTCCGGCAAGGCCTCCACGGCGTCGATCACCTGGCGATGCAGCAAATCCAGCTCCGGATTGCGTCCCGCCGGATCGGCGAATTGTTCTATTTCCTCGTCCTGCCAGTCCATGCTGCCACGGCTGCGAATCGACCGGGCGCGCAATTCGTTCATCCAGGTTGAATGCACGATCGAAAACAGCCAGCTCAACGTCGACGTGCCCGGTTGCAATTGACTGCGACGTTCCAGCGCGCGCACGCAGGCGCGCTGCACCAGATCTTCGGCGTCGTGCTGGTTCTGCGTGAGCCGCAGCGCGAACCGCCATAGCCTCGGCAACAGCGTCGGCAGGACGGTCGGCAGATCGTCGTCGTTCATCGGGGCAACTCCTGTGATGGGCGTGCTCATGATTCACAACACTCCAGAAGCCGATCTATTCCGGAAATTTTTCGATTTTTTTTGCGGAATAAGCAAACGGGGGCGACTGTTTTCGGGTCACGGATCGCGCAACGGTGCGCGCCGGAAACACCGAATAGGAGACAGATCATGGAGACCCTCCTCGACCGGGCCCGGCAGGCAGGCATGGCGGTCATGCTGGACGCGTGCATCGGACGCGAACGTTTTCATAGCATAGCCGGTTCCGCGGCGACGCTCGAACGTTTCGCGCGGCTTTGCGAAGCGCCGGCGGTAAATCGCGACACGCTCGCGAACTGGGCGGCGCTATGCGAGAGCGGCGACATGCCGGCGGTGGCGGCGGAAATCCGCCGGGCGCTCGGCGCATGAGTTCCGGCTGAATGCGTGGCGTTTCGAAACGTATCGAAGCACTGAAGAAAATCAGGTTTCGCGATCCAACCAGGACGCGAATTTTGCCCGTGCCGCAAGGCGCATTTTTATCTGGATGATCTGGAGACTGACATGGCCGTAGATATGTTCATGAAGCTGGGCGACATCAAAGGCGAATCACTGGCCGTGGGCCACACCGAAGAGATCGAAGTGCTGAGCTGGTCGTGGGGCTGCTCGCAACAGGGCAGCACCCACAGCGGCACGGGCGGCGGCACCGGCACGGCGTGGGTGCAGGACCTCACCATCACGAAATACCTCGACAAGAGCTCGCCCACCATCGTGCAGTCGTGCTGCCAGGGCGTGCACATGCCCGAAGCCGTGCTCACGCTGCGAAAGGCGGGCGGCACCGAGCCAGTCGAGTATCTGAAGATCACGCTCAAGGAAGTGCTCATCAGCAGCCACTCGGTGGGTTCGGGCGGCGGCGATCAGGTCTCCGAGAGCATCACGCTGAACTTCTCGCAATTCAACATGGAGTATCAGCCGCAGGACAACACCGGCGCGAAGAAGGGCGGCGTGGTGGCGGGCAAGTGGAACATCCCGAAGAACAAGTCGGAATGAGCCGCCCGCTCGCGGATTAACCCACGCCTCCCCGGGACCACATCATGAATCGCGCAGATATCGCAGCATGGCTTACCGAACTCGCTCCGCATCCGTGTGGCGAGGACGAAGAGTACAGCGCCGATTTCCGGGCGCTGGAGCAGGCGATCGCGGGCAAGCCCGACGCTCAGTACGGCGGCACCGTGATCGCCGCGACGCCGCCCGACTGGACGCTCGCCCACTCGCTCTCGATGGCCCTGCTCGAACGCACGCGCGATCTGCGCGTGGCGGTGCACTACACGCGTTCGAGCATGATCCGCGAGGGTTTTGCCGGGCTTTCGCGCGGCCTCGCGCTGATCGAAGGGCTGCTCGATCGGCACTGGGGCGGCGTGCATCCGCAACTCGACGCCGCCGATGCCGACGATCCGACCGCACGGGTCAACGCGCTGTCCGCATTGATCGACGGCGCGGGGCTCGCGGGTGAACTGCGCGACGTGCCCTTCGTCGCGCCGCGCGGCCAGCGCGGTTTCGTGCTGCGTGATCTCGATGTGATGGCCGGCGATGCGCCGCTTCCCGAAGGCGACGAGATGCCGACGCCCGCGGCCATCGATGCGGCCTTCGCGCAAGCCGGCATCGACGAGGCGCGAGCGATCAGCGCAGCGCTGGCATCGGCGCGGGTGTCGCTCGCGAACATCGAGCGTGCGCTGACCGCGCGCGTGGGACCGGCGCGCGCGCTCGATTTCGAGCCGCTCGCGCGTCCGCTCCAGCGCATCGGGGACTTCGTGGAAGCGCACACGGGGGAACGGGGCGGCGTGAAGGAGACCGGCGGCAGTGAAGCGGGCGCGGGTTCCGCCCCGGCGACGCAGCGCGCCGCCGTCGCGGAACCCGCCACGCCCCGGCGCATCGCGAGCGCGCGCGACGTGAGCGAAGCGCTCGACGCGATCTGCGCTTACTACGCCCAGTGCGAGCCGTCGAGTCCATTGCCGGTGCTGCTGCAACGCGCGCGCAGGCTGGTCGGCAAGAGCTTCATCGAAATCATCGAGGATGTCGCGCCCGATGGCGCGCATCAGTTCAGGCATCTCGGCGGCGTCGTCTGAGCCGCTTCACGCAAACGTCAAAGGAGTGGACATCGTGGCAAAGGAAAGCAGTCAGAAGTTCATCGCGCGCAATCGTGCGCCGCGCGTGCAGATCGAATACGACGTGGAAGTCTACGGCTCGGAAAAGAAGGTCAATCTGCCCTTCGTGATGGGCGTGCTCGCGGATCTCTCGGGACAGCCCGCCGAGCCGCTCGCGCCCGCCGCCGACCGCAAATTTCTGGAGATCGATGTCGACAACTTCGACGAGCGTCTCAAGTCGATGAAGCCGCGCGTCGCGGTGCAGGTGCCCAACACGCTGACGGGCGAAGGCAACGTCGCGGTCGATCTGACCTTCGAGAGCATGGACGACTTCACGCCCGCCGCGATCGCGCGCAAGGTCGCGCCGCTGCGCCAACTGCTGCAAGCGCGCACGCAATTGGCGAACCTTCTGACCTACATGGACGGCAAGACCGGCGCGGAAGCGCTGATCGCGCGCCTGCTGGAAGAGCCCGCGTTGATGCAGGCGCTCGCCGCCCAGCCGCGCGCGAACGACGACACCGACCAACCCGCCACCGGAGCATGACGCGATGAACGATCTCAGCATCCAGCAACAGACCGACGCGCCGACGATGCAAGCCGCGCCTGCGCTCGACGACTTTTCCGCGCTGCTGCAAAAGGAGTTCAAGCCGAAGTCCGATCACGCACGCGACGCCGTCGAGAATGCGGTGCGTACGCTCGCCGAGCAGGCGCTGCGCGAAACCGGCGTGATTTCCGGCGATGTCCTCGCGACAATCGAGGCGCTGATCGCGCAGATCGATCAGGCGCTCACCGGGCAGATCAATCTGATCCTGCACAGCGAGCCTTTCCAGAAGGTCGAGAGCGCGTGGCGCGGCCTGCATTACCTCGTCAACAACACGGAAACCGACGAGTCGCTCAAGATCCGCGTGCTCAATATCTCGAAGACGGAACTGTACAGGACGCTGAAGAAGTATCGCGGCGTCGCGTGGGACCAGAGCCCGCTCTTCAAGAAGCTCTACGAGGAAGAGTACGGCCAGTTCGGCGGCGAGCCGTACGGCGCGCTGGTCGCGGATTACTACTTCGATCACAGCGGCCCCGATGTCGATTTGCTCACGCAGATCGCGAAGATCGCGGCGGCGGCGCACGCGCCGTTCATCGCGGGCGCGGACCCGGTGGCGTTGCTGATGGAATCGTGGCAGGAACTCGCCAATCCGCGCGATCTGACCAAGATCTTCCAGACGCCCGAGCATGCCGCGTGGCGCTCGCTGCGCGATTCGGAGGACTCGCGCTATATCGGTCTCGCGATGCCGCGCTTTCTCGCGCGCGCACCGTACGGCGCGAAAACCGATCCCGTCGAAGCATTCGATTTCGAGGAAGACACCGCCGGCGCGAACAGCAGCAAGTACGCGTGGGCGAACGCATCGTATGCGATGGCGGCGAACATCACGCGCTCGTTCAGGATGTTCGGCTGGTGCTCGCGCATTCGCGGCGTGGAGTCGGGCGGCTCGGTCGAAGGATTGCCGGTGCACGCGTTCCCGACGGACGATGGCGGCGTCGACATGAAGTGCCCGACCGAGATCGCGATCAGCGACCGGCGCGAGGCCGAGCTCGCGAAGAACGGCTTCATGCCGCTCGTGCACAAGAAGAACTCGGATTTCGCGGCGTTCATCGGTGCGCAATCGCTGCACAAGCCGGCCGAATACGAAGATCCGGATGCGACCGCCAACGCGAATCTCGCCGCGCGCCTGCCGTATCTGTTCGCGTGCTGCCGCTTCGCGCACTATCTGAAGTGCATCGTGCGCGACAAGCTCGGCGCGTTCAGGGAGCGCGACGACATGGAGCGCTGGCTGCAGAACTGGATTCTCCAGTACGTCGACGGCGATCCCACGCACTCTTCCGACGACACCAAGGCGCGCAAGCCGCTCGCCGATGCGCAGGTCGTCGTGGAGGAGGTGGCGGGCAATCCGGGCTACTACACGTCGAAGTTCTTCCTGCGCCCGCATTACCAGCTCGAAGGTCTGACGGTATCGCTGCGGCTCGTGTCGAAGCTGCCGACGGCGAAGGCCGCATGAGCCGCATGAAGTCCGCCCATTGCGCGTAACAGGAGCCGCCCCATGTCCGAAACATTCACCCGGGACCGCCTGCAGCCGTCGCTGCTGGACCGTCTGACCGATCTCGAACCGCACGCGCGTCAGGAAGCGCGCGAGCGCCGTGTGATCTCGTCGCGTGCGCTGCGCGACAGCGTACAGCGCGATATCGGCTGGCTGCTGAATGCGAGCGGTCTCGCGCAGGACACGGAAGGGGCGAACCTGCCGCATGTCGCGGGCTCGGTGCTCAACTACGGCTTGCCCGATCTCGCGGGCCGCGACGTCGCCGCGCTCCCGGCGGGGGCGCTGGAGCGCGTGATTCGCGACGCGCTATGGGCGTTCGAGCCACGGCTCGCGCGTGAATCGGTGCGCGTGACGGCCATCGACGACGTGAAGGGCGCAAGAGGCGCGAAAGACGCGAAAGGCGCAAGCGGAGGCGCACGAGGAGCACGAACCGGCCACGTGATCCGCTTCGAGATCGAAGCGCAGATGTGGTCGCAGCCGTATCCCGAGCATCTGCATCTGCGCACGGAGCTGGATCTCGAAGCGGGCGAGGTGCGCGTGTCCGACGCATCGGCGGCGCGCGCGGTGCCCGGCGGGGAGCAGGCGGCATGAATCCCGCGTTCCTGAGGTACTACAGCCAGGAGCTTCAGCACGTCCGCGAGATGGGTGAAGGGGCGTGAGATAAACCCAAGGGATCGAGTGCGATAAATCCGGGATTTGATGGTCCGGACTCGGGATTTAACGACACGGCTCCGAAATTAAGTTTCGTGTGGCGAAAGATACCGCATGCCGTCGCGATCGTTATCCAAATGCCCGCCGCAGCAAGTTATCCACAAGTTCCAGCATGCCGGTCTCGGCTTCCGGCTGCAACACAGCCGCGTCCGGCGGCCCGCTGAACGGCAAATATGGCCGCGGCGGGATCACGACAGTGTACTCGCCTACCTCGTGCCAGCTCTCACGCACTCGCTTATGGCTGTCCCGGGCGAACACGGCTAGGTTCGGATGATCCGGCTGACGCGCGAGATTGCCCTTGGCGTCCGTCCGCAGCCGCACTTTCGTGCTGTGCGCCGGATGCGTGATCGTGCCACCGAACTGGTGGATGCGCGCATAGTCCGCAGCGGCACCGCCCGCGCCGATCAGCGCGTAATCCGCACCGTACTCGCTGGATATGCTGCCCGCGAGGATGCCCCGGTCCTGCAGAATCTTCAGCGTGCTCTCGCCCTTATTGCGCTTCAGCCGTTCGGTCTTGGTCGACTCGGCCAGCGGCGCCCATGCCGGCCGGCCCTGTGCCTGGAAGTTGCCTTCGGTCACCGATTCCAGTACACCCGCGATGCCGCGGTACAGGTCAACCGTGCCGCCGAGCAGCCGGTCTGCTGCGTCCAGCTTGGCTTGCGCGTCGCCAATATCGACGATCACATCCCACAGTTCCGCCATCGCGCTGTCCTCAGTCCAGGGAGCCGCCGAGCAGCTCGAAACCGTCGCCATCGGCCGCGTCGACGAGATCGCGCAGTAGCGTTAGGTACGCCCACTGGAGATTTGCCGCCAGTGCTTTAGAACGCGATGCCCCATAGCTGACCGCAACGACCATCCGCTGCGTCTCATCGCCGGTGCTGGGGAGCACATACAGCAAAGACCCGTCAGCCTTGTCCAGCAGTACCGCCTGCGGCTCGCGCAGGCTCGCGGAAAGGCCGATCCAGTCCGCAGGCGACGGCGAATCCGATGCCCATGCTGGCGAATCGGTCTTTCCGCCCGCGATTGCAGTGTCATCGGCCACAATGGCCACATTGCTGACGTCCAGATCGCGCTCGGCTAGCGCGGCGACGTCCTCCGGCCGCACGAAGCCGGTCAACATCTGGCGATTCTGCTCGGCCGGATCGTCAAGCACGTCGTCTGCCCAGCTCTGCCACGCGCCGTCGAGCAGCTGCTGCGCCTGTGGGCTAGCCGAGATAGTCGCAGCCACGGCCGCGGCCGTTTCCGGGTCGGCCTTATCCACCTTGTCGGCGAGCACGCGCGAAAGCGCCTGCTCGCTTGCGTAGTCCGCGCCAGGGTTGTAGTCCCAGCCGGGATCGGGCCGGAAAATCTGCTCGCGGCCGGTCTCGTCAGTGAAACGCACGACGCGCACGTCCATCGTGTCGCCAGCCTTGTTGATCGGCACCTGGATCGTGTCGACCGCCTTGCTGCCGTCTTCCAGCGGTACGCCGAGGCGCTTGAATTCTTCTTCGCTGAGCGCCTGAACCCGGCAGCGACATCCCCAGCCGTTCGGCGGGAAGATCACCTGCCAGATGGGATCGTCCCAACGCCACACCTTGCCGTGCAGCGCGCGGTGCGCAGGCCGAGTGCGGCCGTCCATCACCGCGACATAGCGCCAGTATGGCTGGTTGTCGACGTTGTCGAGCAACACTCCGAGCGCTCCGGACATGTAGACCGAATGCAGGCGCCACGACATGGGCAACCCTTCGGGCATCTCCAGTCGCCGCAGCACGATCAGCAGCGTGCCGAGCACGCCCGTGATCCACGGGAATACGTTCGCGGGGATCGCGAACTGGAAGAGCGGAATGATCTGCAGCTGAAGCACAGAAAGGATGGCGATGACCGCACCGACCCAGACCGTTTTGAGCTTGAGGGCCTTTTTCCAGTCGTCGATCAGATGGAAGTGCATCAGCACATGCACGATGATGTCGTTCATGCGCCGCCCCTCACGAAGTGCAAAGCGCGCGCATAGTTGCTGGGCCAGTCAACGGGACGGGGCTTGCCAGGCACCCATGTGCGTTTCGCGTACAGGTCCCATGCGGCGGCCACTTCGCCCAGTGCCGGCAGAGGCGCGGCGTCGGTGAAAATCAGAAGCCTAGCCAGGCCAGCCGCGAGCACGTCATCGGTCTCGATGCGGGCATAGATCGAACCGGGCACGAATGGGCAGTTGCGCGCGTCACACAGCTGCTTGAGCCAGAAGCGCGAAGCGTCGTGTTGATACACGCCCCAGATGCCGCCGCCTTTGGCCTGCGAGCCCTCTTCGAACTGCCACAGGCTGCGCGCGGGACCGTTGCCCGCCTGACGGCGTGTCGTGAAGCTGCTTTCCTGTAGGCCCACAGCGAGCATCTGCACTCGCGCGGCCGGACTATCCATCGCGGCGGGCAGCAGGTTCAGCGCGGGGTTAATGGCCGTCCGGGTGACGGTGTCGAGAAGAGAGTCGGCTGGCGTATTCATGCACGGCAATGTGCCGCGCGCGCGTGAAGACGACTAAATAAAACGTTTTAGATATTGGTGATGCGAGATCTAACGTCGCGGCGTGTAGCCGTGACTACGCAAGCATGTACGCATCGCATCGAGCATCATATTTGACGCTTCCTCGCCCGATGGCTGCGGTGAGTATCCACGTACCCTCTTGAAATGATCGATAGCCATTGTGCTGCAGATATCGAAATCAGCCTTGTACTGCTCTGGGTTGCTTATCGCCGAAGGGTCAACCCACGAGTCGCGCGCAGATTGTGTGGCACAGGCTACCAGAAGCAAGGGGAAGATCACCAGTGCTGTCCATCTCATTGTCCACCTCGCTGAGCCAGATGCTTTGCGTTCCGATATTCATCGACCTTCGACAATAGCCCTCCGATTTCAGCGATGGTGATTTCCGCATCAAAGTCGGCACCGTTGACAGCCTTTAGCTTGAAGCGCCACGGATGACTAGGCATTGAGCCATAGGCCGAATGCAGTTGGCGAAGATCTCTCTCGGAAATGTCGAAGCCGAGCTGGTCCATGTAAATGCAGCCAACAGCGTGCAATGAGCAATCGACGCCAGTATGTCCGATGGTCGTTAGCGCAGCGGTGCGCAGACCGTTGACGGTTTGATAATTGACCTGCTGATAGTCGCGCCAATCGCCCGGATAACGCAGCCAGGTATAGACCTGAAACTCCGTATGCCCCGACTTTTTGTCGATGAATGCGCGCAGATAGGTGTCGCTGAGTCGGCCGGCGATGATGCCCGGTTGAGATTGCCAGCCATACACGGTGCTGATGGTCGCGACGTTTTCGAGATCATCGTCCTTAACTGTCGCGGTTTCTCGGAAATGCGTTTCTGTGAGATCCGATGTCTGTAGTGGCGGTGCGCCACATCCAGCGAGCAGGACTACCCCGAGGAATGCTACCGATGCGATTTTTAGTGTCGGTTGCTTGTCGTTTTGAGCCATTCGAATTATCCCCTTAGCGAACTGCTGTACCTCGCTCTTCCCGTTTTTTCTGTCGATCCTTGAGCACTACCGCCGACCACCGAACCGTGCGAAGCAACTGCTGACGGTCGAGTTCCACGACGCGCTTCGTACCAAACTGCTGATCCATCCAGTTCAGCGCGATGATCCTGCGATCTGGCGTCCGGTCGAACTTTTCCAGCAGCGCGAACAGCTCCCGGCGAAGGACAGCCACATCCTGCTCGACCGGCACCGATGGCTTTTCAGGCATAGCAGCGTCAACTGGTGGTGCAACTGCACGCTTATGATCCTGAGCCGAGGTAGTCGGCATGCTTTCCGCCGATGTCAGCGGCGCAGTGACATGCACCGTTTGCACGATCGTGACGTTCGTGACGTCTCCACCGACGCTGCCAGCCTGTATGTTGCCATGTCCAGTTTTGCGCATTCGTTGCTCTGGCATCAGCAGGCTCAGCAAGAGTCAAAACACTTCCAGTATTCCCATCACTTCTTTACCCGGTTGCGCACGCTCCCACCGGCGCTGCCCACTTGTACATTGCCATCGCCAGCGTTCGACATACTCATTGAGCCGGGGCCGCCCATCCCTACGGCGAGTAGCGCGCTCGTCTGCAACAGATTCGCACGGCCAGCAGGCTGGCAATGCCGATAATTGGCCAGCAGCACGGCCTCTTCGCTGCTCAGTGATGGCGCGCCTTTGGCGCCGGTGAGCAGATAGTTCAGATCGGCTCCAAACTCCGCGACAAATCTGAGCAACGTTGCGCCGTCGGGCAAACGCTTCCCCGACTCCCATCCAACGACCGACTTCCGGTCAACACCGAGCCTCTCTGCAAATTCTGCCTGTGTGAACGTCCCGCGCAGCTCCCGAATGCGCCGGCCGACATCAACAAATTCTTCCGAGAGGGTCATATATACCCCTTGAAAAAGGGTAATTTATTGCCCATACTTCACCCGTACTGTTTGAACTAATCAGCACTTGTTGGCGCAAGTGCCCACAAAAAGGGACGTAGCACGATGGTCAAAACACGCGCTCAGGTCCGCGCCGAGTTTGCCAAAAAAGGTTGGTCATACTCGAGCTGGGCCATCAAACACGGGTTCCCGACCGGGCTCGTCATCGACATCATCAACGATCGCGACGACAGGCCGAAGCGTCCGTGTCTCCGCGGCACCTCGCACAACATCGCGGTCAAACTCGGCCTCAAAGAGGGCGAAGTGTCGATCGAGCTGGCACGGGCGTGACAGGGCGCACTATGTCCAGCCGGTATCTTACAGCCCTTTCAACCGCCGAAGCCGCCCGCATCGCGGCGCCGCTGTTGGTTGACCATGCGCGCCGCATACTGCCGCTGCGAGCGCTTCGTGACAGGATCGCCACTCCTCATCCGGCTGTGCCGCAGCCATCGTGCGCAGATCCGTCTCCAGATCAGTTAACGGCAGCGCCCCCCGAAACTCCAGCTGTCTTGCTAGTACAACGTACGCGCTGTGCAGCACCGTCAGTTGCATGCTCTGGCGAGCGAGTTGCTCGACCAGGCCGGTCAGAATTTCCTGCTGGTTCATCGTTCGCTCCTGAAGTGATGAGCGGACTTTGCCACGCCGGTGACGTCCAGGGTGACGTTGTTTCGGAAGCGGTCATGGGGAGGGACATCCAATGACCCGTCGCTCCTGGAAATCATTCCGGCCGACCAGCCTCGCGAGCGCGATTCGCGGCTGCAAGGACTTCGCTCTGGATGTGCATCACCAGTCGGTCGAACGTCTCGCTGATCGCATGGCCGTCTCGCACGACGTCCTCTATAAGTGGCTCGCGAACGGTCGGATGCCTGCGATCCTCATTCCGACCTACGAAATGGCCTGCGGCTGTCACTTCGTGAGCACCTGGCTCGCGAGCAGCGCAGGCAAGCTCGTCATCGACATGCCCAAGGGCCGGCACGCTGGCGCCGACGAATTGCTTGATCTCAATAGCGCGTTCGCAGGGGCGCTCCAGCTACTGACCGCCTTTTACGCACGCCCCGAAGCTGCAGATGCCGAGGTGACGCTAACGGCTCTGCGCGAGCATCTGGAACGGATCGCCTATCACCACCACAACGTGGCCCGCTACGCCACGCCGGAACTGGAGTTCTGACATGGCCAATTCCGTGAGAGTCATCAATCCCGGCGTGGTCTATGTCGTGATCGCCGATCGCAGCGAGTTCGACGCAATTGCTTTGCCCGTCGTCGACCACCGCGAATTCGCTCGGGCCCAGCCGCTGATGACCAAGAGCACCGGTGGCACCTGCCGCGTCTACTTCATTCATTACCCATCCGAGGGAGAGCAGCCGGCATGAGCACTGGCAATTACACCAACGCCGCACAGCAGCGCCTGATCCGCGTCCTGATTGTCCTCTTCTCGGACATTGTCGACGGGGTTTCCAACAGCACGATCGCCCGCGAGGTCGGCTGCACGCCGACCGCCGTCACCCGCGACCTCGAAAACCTCCGCACTGCCGGCCTCGCCGACCGCGACGAGACGACCGGCCGATGGCTGCTGACACCGCGGCTACCGCGTCAGGCGCTGACCGCGATGTCGATGATCGATCGCCGGCAGCAGCGTCTCGATGAGGTTCGGCGTCGCTTGAGCTGCTTACGCACGCGCCCGTCAAGCGCAAGGTCAATGATTATCTGCGCGTCGAGTTCAAGGGGCGCGAATACGACGTTTCGGGCGTGCCGCGCGTGATGGTCGGGGAAACGCTGCAGGTGACGTACAACCCGTACCAGCCCGCCCAGGCAATGGTCGTTGATGTTGACACTGACGGTAACGAAGTGCTGCACGCAGTCCCGGTTGTCGAGCGCGATGATGCGGGCTTCGCAGTGAATGCCAACGTCATCGGCGAGGACTGGAAGCGGCACGCGGACACAGTTGCCGACCAGAACCGTAAAGAGGTCGAGCTGGTCACGATGGACGCCCCGACGCTCGAAGCCGCTGCCGCCGCCCGCAAGGCCAAGCAGCTCCCGTTTGGCGGGCGCATCGACGCCATGCGTGTTGTCGATCAGGCTCCAAAACAGACTTATCTGCCGCGCCGCGGCACCGATCTTCCGGTCAGCACGTCGATCGGCGCGGCGCCGGCTTCCATCCTGACGCATTTCGAAGCCGCGACCGAACTTGCGCGCCGCGGCGTCCAGATGAGCCCTGAACTGGTTGCGACGCTGCGCAGCCTCCATCCGAACGGCGTACCTGAAACCGAACTCGATGACCTGCAGGGGCGCCTCACCGTGCGTTCCGGCCTGCGCGTGGTCGGCGGTGCGTCGTGAACCTGAACGAGGAGATTTCGATGTCCAGCCCGATCGCATCGGTGATGTCGGAGAGGAACATCCTGCAGGCCGATCTCGGCCGCGCTATCGGTCTGTCGCGTAGCGCGACGAGCCGGTTCGTGCTGCATGGCCAGTTGCCGAAACGCAATGCGGAAAAGGTCCGCCGTGCAGCAATCGACTTTTTCACCACCCGCGGCGTCGACGTGATCCATCTGCGTGATCTCGTTCTGCCGAAGATGGCCCCGGACAGTTCGCACCTGCCCGAGGCCGCCCCTGCAACTCCGAAGTCACCCGAAACCACAGAGGAAGCACCTATGTTACTCCGCAGCGAAAACCTCTCGCAGGAAACCCGTCAGCACTTCGGGCTCCCGCGCAGCCCGTTCCTCGACGACGTCGCGTCGCGCGAGGACGTCTATCAGACCGCGCCCATTAGGTACGTCCGCGCCGCGCTGAACGATGCGGCGACGAATCACGGGTTCGTCGGCGTCGTCGGAGAAAGCGGCTCGGGCAAATCGACCTTGGTGGAAGAACTCGAAGAGCGGCTGCTGGACGATGGCCGCGACGTGCTGGTCATCAAGCCGTACACGCTGGCGATGGAAGCCAACGATCGGGAGGGCAAGACGCTCAAGGCCCTGCACATCGCAGAGGCGCTCACCGCAGCGCTCGATCCGGCAAAGGTGAACATGGGTTCGCCGCAGGCGCGGTTCAAGCAGTTGCACGAGCTGCTGAAGGCGAGCTATCGCTCCGGCCGGCGCCATCTGATCGTGATCGAGGAAGCGCATTGCCTGCCGCTCGCCACGCTCAAACACCTGAAACGGTTCCTCGAACTGAAGGACGGCCTGCGTCGTCTGCTCGGCGTCGCGCTGATCGGCCAGCCCGAACTGGCTATCAAGCTGGCAAGCCAGAACCCGGAAGTGCGCGAGGTCGCGCAGCGATGCGAGCTGGTCACGCTGCCACCGCTCGACAACGACCTCGAAGGCTACCTACGCCACAAGTTCAAGCGGTTCGAGTTCGACTTCGACGCGGTATTCGACAAGGATGCGATCGAGGCGATCCGCGCACGCCTGATTCACCTGCCACGCGGCGCGAAGCCGACCGAAGCAATCAGCATCTGCTATCCGCTCGTCGTGAACAACCTCGTCGCCCGGGCAATGAACGCCGCCGCGCGCGCCGGTTGGCCGAAAGTCGACGCACAGGTCATCGCAGGTTGCTGACCATGCGCCGCTACGCCATCCATGTCTTTCTGGCTGATGGGTCGCGCCGCGTCATGGCCGGCCTGTTCGCGACGGACTGGGACGCGATCGACGCGGCCATCGTCGCCTATCCGCAAACCATCGCAGTCGTGCCCCGTCGGGCAAAGTGAGTTCGTCATGACCAACCGCTACACAGCAGAGCAGGCGCTCGTCGAGATCGACGACGTGCTCAAGCAATATCTCGCGCCGATCGGCATCAGCAAGGCCGAGGCGCTCGATCAGATCGGGCCGATCGTCAATCGGTATTTCGTGCTACGCGCATCGCACAGCCGAACAGAGACCCCGGAACTCGCAGCGGCGCTCCGATCGTGTGGTGAGAGCTTCGCCTCGATGGGCGTGCATTTCGACGCGCTTCCACCCATTGACGAGTCTGAGCAGCTCACGACGCTTCCTCGTGTATCGGAGCCGATGGCCAACTATGGACTCAACCCCGCACAACTGGCTGAGCTGCTGGCCGCCGCACTCAAGCCGGAAGAGATCGAAGGCTCGCCGGACGTTCAGCACGTGCGGGTCGCCGAACTCATTCAATGGTTCTGGCGATTCAGGAACGGCAACGCCAATCCGAAATGGCTTGTCGCGCACGCTTTCGAACTCGCCTATTTCATCGCGTCCAAAGGTATGAACCGCCACATCGATCTCATCGCAATCACGCGCAATGCCTATCTCGATGGCGTGACCATTACGGCACAGGACCGTGCGGCGCTTGAAAAGCTCGGGCTCGTGGGCGCCGCTGATATGGCAGCGCCGATCAATGGGACGACGATGCCGCCGAAGCTCACGAACGAGAACCGCTGCGCCGCGCCCCTGGCCGCCGAAGAATTCCGAAAGGGAATGCCTGTCGTGAGCTACGCCCAGTTTGGGCCAGACGGTCAGTTGGAAAATGCCCGGATCCATTACGAGGATCGTGCTTTCGATGTCGTATCTGCCAAAGATGCCGGCATCGGAGCCGCCCGGCAATCCCATTCCGGCATGAAAGGTAACCACGCTCCCATAGCCGTAGACCATGTTGAAGGAGAAGCCCAATGACCGGCTCCGTGCTGCTTACCAACCCGGACGCCTTCGACACGGTCGACGAACTCCGACGCGAACTGCATCAGGCGAATGATGCGCTGTTCACACAGATGGTCCGGCTGGGCCAGCTCAACGACGGTGCGACACAGATGGCCGGCCTGATCAACAACATACTGATCGCGCACCTGAAGAACGATGCGACCGAGATGAGCAGTTTGCTGAATGACTACCTCGCCGAGCGCGAGCGCCTGCGCGAAAAACTCGAAGAGCGGATCGAGAGCGATCACATCCGCTCGACCCACTGACCCCACCACGAAGGAACCACAGCATGAGCACCAATGCAGAAACCACACCGGCCGGCTACGTGAAGGATGCACGCGGCCGCCTCGTGCCGGAGTCGATGATCAAGCCGGTCGATCAGCTGCGCGACCAGACCATTCTCTCGCTCGTCAAGGATGCGAAGGAGCTGCAGCAGCGGATGACCGACTACAAGGCGCGGGCGCACGCCGACATTGCCGCCTTCGTCGAGGCGAGTCACGAGCAGTATGGCGTGAAGGTCGGCGGCAGCAAGGGCAATGTGTCGCTCGTCACGTTCGATGGTCGCTACAAGATCCATCGGCAGATCGCAGAGCACCTGCAGTTCGGCGAGGAGCTGCAGGCGGCGAAGGAACTGATCGACACCAGGGCGATGGAGGCGATTAGTGACAGCATCCGCGTTACCGGCACGAAGCCCTACATCCGGCTGTACGAGCGTGTTGGTGACACCGAGGAGTACGTCGCCATCAGCCTCGACTTCGCCGCCATTTGAGCCAGGAGATCGCTATGCGGAAGGTTTGCCGGTTCACGCTCAAACTGCTGCTCTGGCTGTCGGCTTTCTATACGGTCGGTTCGTTGCTCACGTCCGCGATGGATGATGAGGGGCCTGTATCGATGCAAGAGTTCGACGCACCCGGTGTGCGATGCTTCACGCGGCTACGCCAGTTCTCATGTATCCCGGACCTGCGCAGCCCGGGCGACGCCGATGATCACGCAGACAGTGCGAATCACCACCATCGCCGGGGGGACGCATGGACGAGCGCCTTCATCCATATGTCAAGCTCGCCCGTCGCGAGCGCCGCCGGCGCGGCGCACGAACATCCTATGAAGAGCGTCTGCGGAAACATTTGACGGCAAGCGGCGATGGAGCGGGAAACCTCTGACGAAAAAGCAGAGAAGCCTGTCAACAACAGCCGATTCAATGGAGAAGTGAATGAGCCTGTTTAACCGCCCAAAACTAAAGAAGCTCGGCGATGTGGATGTCGAAATCAACTTGCTGACATGGGAGTACTTCGAGGATGCGCTCGCGGTCGGCACATGGATGCAGTCGATCACGGACATGATGCCGACGCTCGACGATCTGCAACAGCTCGGGTACAACGCCGAATTGCGCGCTTCGATCGACCGTCTGATCGCATGCTGTATTTCGGTACCGGCCACAGACACGCATGAAGCTGGAGCGCGGACTGGGCACCGGATCTCCGTTGCCGAGGTGAAAGCGATGCCGATCATGACGCTGCTCGAAGCCATGCTTCTGGTCATGGAGGTCAATCTCGATTTTTTTTTGCAGAGTCTGCAGAGGTGTATGCAGACGAAGACGCGGTTGCTGTCGACTGGTTCGCCATCGCTCAGCAGCTGATCGGCGCCGGCCACGATCGCGCGCAGCTCGCACGTTATACATTGCGCGAACTGCTCGGCTACCTGCACGCGATCGGAGAGCAAGCCGAACTGCAGGCACAACGGCAGGCACAACGGCAGGCATTCAACACAGCCGTCGCCCTTTCCGTCAAACCGTAATCGCTGGAGTATCTCGTGGCCGAGCTGGCAGTCGCCCTTCGCGTTCAACCTAAACTGGACGATGCCCGCACCGCGGTGCGCCAGCTCAAACAGGATCTCGTCGATCTCAAACAGAGCGCGCAGGCGGCGCTCTCGGGCGCGGGCAGTATCGCAGCAGCGTGCCATCGTCCATGCGCGTCGAACTCATCAACCAGGGCGCACCGAAGAACGCCGTGTCGTCGTCGACGAGCTTTGACGGTAAGGACATGGTGACGCGCATCGTACTCGCCGATGCGTCGAACAATGGGCCGATGACACGCGCACTCAAAGGCGCAGTGAACCGGAAATAAGCATGGCCTATACGACCTTTCCCGCCTACGCGCAATTTCTGCTCGACGACTATCAGCTTGCGGCGGGCGGCGGCATCGAGCGCACGGACATGGACGACGGGTTCATCGCCCAGACGCCGATTCAGTCGCTCGCGCGCTACGAGGTGACGCTCACGTACCGGCTGCGCAGCCGCGAGGACATGGATGCGTTCGAGCGGTGGCGCAGCATCGATCTTGTGCTCGGCGCGCGCTATTTCGCATGGCCCGATGTGTACGACACCACCGGAACGACGATGCGCCGAGCGCGGATCGTCAATGGGGCCGTCACGTATAAGGCGCTCAACAGCCTGCTCGAAGACTATTCCGTGTCGTTCACCCTTGAATACTGGAGGTAACCGTGAGTCGCCGCTCGCCCGCCTACCGCCGCGCTGCGCAACAGCTATCGCCCGCCGATCGGCCGCTCGTTTTGCTGGAGGTTTCGCACGCGCTGCTCGCGCAGCCGCTGCGCTATGTCAACGACAACGAGGACATCGTCAGCAACGGCAATAACTATGTCGCCGGTGAATTCCAGTTTGTCTGGCCAGATGATCAGGACCAGCAGGCTCCGGCCGCACAACTGTCAATCGGCAATCTCGGCGGCGGTCTGGGAGAATTTTTCGAGCGGGCCCGCGGCGGCATAGGTACGCGCGTCACGGCCCTGCAGATCATGCGAAGCAACCCGGACTTCATTGAAGACCGCCTTACGCTCGATCTGCGTAACATCGAGGTCAACATGACAGCCGTTTCGGGGCAGCTCTCATATGCGCGCATCCTCGACCAGCCGGGTACGGCATACACCTTTCGGCCGGAAACGGCCCCCGGAATTTTCTGATGGCGCATTGGACAAGCCGTTTCATTGGCATCCCGCACACGCAGCTCGACTGCGGGCAGTTCGTTGAATACGTTCTGCGTGAACAGTTTGGCCGGGACGTGCAGTTTCCACGTCGCACACACGATGACCTTGTTCACCGCTCGGCGCTCATCGTCGGACACGTTTCGGATTTTGCGCGCTCGATCGCGGCACCAGTTGACGGATGCGGGGTACTGATGTGGGCACGCGGCCGGCGCGCGCACATCGGTCTGTACGTGTTGGTCGACCACGTGCCCTGCATTCTGCATAGTGATCAGCCCAGCGGAGCCTCAATCCTTTCGCCGCTGCACCGGCTTCCGTCCTGGTATCGCATTGAGGGCTATTACGCATGGCTGTAGCGCCGCTTCCGACCGTTCAGGTCATTTATTCGCCGAATCCGCTGCGCCCGGCCGCTGATCGCGAAATCCGCCATGTTGCGCTCGCCCCCAGCGACACAGTGCGATCGGTCATAGTCCGGCTCGGACTGGCGCATACCCCGCTCGTCGCGACACTCAATGGCCGCGAAATTTCTCATCGCGATCAGAACGCCGCGGTGCGTGACGGTGACGTTCTCGTACTGCGCCAAGGTGTTGCGGGTATCGAAACCACTGTCGCAGCCAAGGCAGTGATGTATCTCGAAGTTTCCTATGCGACTGCCGCGACGATCGGCGCAATCGCGAGCTTTGCGGTTTCGGCGATCGCATCGTTCGCGCTTTCGACGGTGCTCGGCTCACTGACCGCTCGGCGGTCAAGTACATCGAGCGCCGGCGACAATGCACCGGACGCGTATTCGATCTCCGGCGGCAGCAACAGCACGCGACCTTACGAGCCTGCCGGAATCGTGCTTGGCCGCCATCGCGTGTTCCCCGACTATGCCTCGCGTCAGTTTGGCGAGTACGTGCTCGATCCAAGCACGACGACAGAGGTGATCAACGGCACGGCGCAGACAATGGCCGCGACGCCGGCGCCATTCGGCTTCGACGGTTCACCGCCGGCCGTCATCGCGCCATGGACCTTGCTCAGTACGGACAATGTGGGTGGATATGAGTACTACGGCGATGGCGCGGAACGCACGTACACCACGACATCCGGCACGGTGACGCAGCCGCATACGTTCGTCGTCAGGCACAGCACGGCGGCCGGCTCCGCGTCGGATGTGGCGGCTACGTGGGAGAACTATGAGCTACTCGCGGTAGACGATCCCAGTGTGTGGCAAACGCTCGATGTCGCGCAGCAGGTGATCCAGCGTTACGGCTATGTGATCACGTACAAGACTGAGCAGCTCATCAGCATTTTCAACTATGGCTTCGGCGACCTGACCGTCAGCGATCGCAGGATTGGCACCAACGATCTGGGCCAATACAACATGGTGCAGCTCGACAGCAGTACTGTGCCGCCAGGTCAGGGCGATCGCACGCAGCTGCTCGGCTATACGTCTGCCGGCTGGCCCGGGAACAGTTATCCGGGCAACGTCCAGTCTGTCGACGGCGGAGCGCTTGAACAGCACGCGAACGTGCTCAATGATGGCTGGATCGAACGCTAGGGCACCATCGCGGCGCGATACATCCAGATCGATATCAACGGGCGTCTGCTGCGACAGGATTCGAATGGTGTCGCGAACCTGTCGTGCGTTTTCGAAGCGCAGTACCAGTTGTCGGGCAGCAGCGACTGGGTAGCATTTCCGTTCTCACCGATGACGGTCACCAACGGATCGACACGCGTCGTCTATGAGACATTTTCAGCCTATCTGAACCAACCGGCCATCAAGGTGCGGGTTCGCCGAACGACGCCTGATCCGACCGACGCGAACGAAGTGTCAGATCTGACGTTCATCCGCGTTAAGTTCTTCCGGGATACCGACGCGCTCTATCCGGCGCAGCACCGTGATGGTCTCATCATTCGCGCCACTGGCCAGCTCAACGGACAGATCGACAGCCTGTCCGCGCTTGTCGAGACGAAATGCTGGGTGTGGAACTCGGCCGAGCCGTGGGACGGTTCGGCACCCGCCGTGGGCCGCAGCGCATGGGTCTGGCAGGCATCGGTCAATCCCGGCTATCTGTTCATCTACTATGCCCGCGGCGGTTTTCTCAATCCCACGGCCGCGCCGGCACATCTGGGACTGGCCGGCTGGCTGGACGGCCCCGATCCCGGGAACGGCGATCGCATTTTCGGGGCGGGTCTGCCCAACGACGAGATCGACTACGGCACGCTGGTCGCCTGGGCGCAATGGTGTGCCTCACAGAGTCTCGAATGCTATATGAGCGTGACGGACAACAAGAGCGTCGACACGGTGCTCTCCGCGATCGCCGCCGCCGGTCGCGCGAGAAAGACTTGGGCGACGGGCAAACTCGGCGTCTGGTGGGAGGCGCCGGGCCAGCCTTCTAGCGCCGCATTCGGCTGTAGCAACATCGTGGCGGGCACCTTCAAGATTGCCTACGACACTGACGACTCGATCGATGGGTATGTCCTGTCGTACACGCAGGTGGACAACGACTTTCAGGCAGGCGAAGTGCGTGCCGCGCTACCGGGAGTCACGCAGCCGGTCAATTGGCAATCGTCGGACGCTGTTTATTCGATGACGGGCAGCCAGGCACAGCGCACGGTCAACCTACTTGCGGCCGCGAAGCACTATTTCCGCCGCACAATCAACTGGGAAAGTCTCGCATTCGGTCTGACGGTGGCCACAGGCGACGTGATCCAGCTTGCGCACGACCTGACGCGGTGGGCATACAGCGGCCGGTTGGTCGAGCTGTCGGTCGCAGACGGACACGTGCGCGAGGTGACGCTGTCGGCCGAGGTTGAGGCGGTCGCCGGCGACGGTGATTTTTGGCTGATGGTGACGCCGCCCGGCGGCGATCCGATCTCGTATCGCTGCGCGCTGCCGGTCGGCCGCACGCGCTCGCTGACGGTGCTCAATGTATGGCCTATGGCGCAAGCTCCCGGCTGGCTGGACGGCACGACGGCGAACCCGGACGTCGACGCGTTCTTCGAAGATACTGTGCCGGAGGATTGGACATGGCTCGCAGGGCCGTCCGTGACGCCTGGCAAGCGGGTACGGATCATCGGGACGGAGCCCAGCAGCGAGCGCCGGGTGCGGATCACGGCGCGAGATGAGGTCGCGGAGTATTACGCGCTTGAGTACGGCCTCGGCAATGTGCCGGACGTGCCGAGCGGCGAGCGTATCGTCGCGCGACTGTTCAATCTGGCGGCTGAGCAGGAGGCTGACGGAAGCCTGCGCGTGATGTGGGAACTGGATGGTGCAGTCGGCGCAGACCTGTCGGTGTCGGTCAACGGCGGCCCGGACCAACAGGTTCCAGTCGCCGGGCAGTTGACCGTCCTCGGCTCCGAGCTGGTGCTGCCGGCCTATGCGGCCGGCACGCAGTTGAAGATTCGCGCGCTACCGGTCGCGGCCGGAAATCCGGTGGCGGTGGAGTCTGATCAGTTGGAGGTGACGATTCGATAGTTTCGTGTGGTGTAATTCAGTTTCCTGACACGAAATTATTTGAACGATCGATTTATCGCACATAGCCGGCCCGATTTATCGCGCGCGGCTTCAGATGGGCGGCGAATTCGCCGCCGCGTTTCCGAAGATCGCGGGACGGCTCGCGCTGGATGGCGTGGAGTGTGCGGATCCGTATGTCGAGCGGCTGCTGGAAGGCTTCAGCTTTCTCGCCGCGCGCGTGCAGATGAAGCTCGACGCCGAGTTCCCGCGCTTCACGCAGCATCTGCTGGAGCTGGCGTATCCGCACTATCTCGCGCCGACGCCTTCGATGACCGTCGTGCAGCTTCAGGCCGATCACGCGAATCCGCAACTCGCCGCGAGCACCGACGGCATCGTGGTGCCGCGTCATACGGCGCTGCGCGGCATGCTCGAGAAGTCCGCGTCCACGCGCTGCGAATTCCGCACGGCGCACGCGCTGACGCTGTGGCCCGTCGAGATCGCGCAGGCGAAGTTCTTCATGCATGCGGGCGCGCTCAACGCGGCGTCGCCGATGCTGCCCGCGAGCGTCAAGGCGGGACTGCGCCTGCGTCTGCGCGCGAGCGGCGCGCTCGGCTTCGAGCGCCTCACGCTCGATCGTCTGCCGCTCTATCTGCGCGGTCCCGACGGCCTGCCCGCGCGCCTGCACGAGCGGCTGCTCGCGCATTGCGTCGGCGTCGCGGTGATGCAGCCGGGCCACGGCGGCAGCGCGGCGGCCACGCTCGCCGTGCTGCCGAAGACAGCGTTGCGGCCGCTCGGCTTCGCCGAAGACGAGGCGCTCTTGCCCGTGGGCCGGCAATCGTTCGATGGCTATCGTCTGCTGCAGGAATATTTCGCCTTCGCGCCGCGCTTCATGTTCGTCGAGCTGAACGGCTTGCACGGCGCGCTGCGGCAGTGCCGCGGCAAGGAAGCGGAGATCGTGATCCTGCTCGATCAGGCGGACGCGTCGCTCGAACGGGGCGTCGATGCGTCGAACTTCGCGCTCGACTGCACGCCCGCCATCAACCTGTTTCACCGCCGCACGGACCGCGTCGCGCTGTCGGATGCGGAGTTCGAATATCACGTCGTCGTGGACCGCACGCGGCCGATGGACTACGAGATCCATCAGATCGACGAAGTCACCGGCTACGGCGCGGGCGCGACGGCCGAGAAGCAGTACCGGCCGTTTCACTGCGCGAAGGATCTCGACATGCCGGGCGAGGGCGGCGCGTTCTATCAACTGCGCCGCGAGGCCCGGCGCGCGTCGGCGCGGCAGCAGCAGAACGGCGCGCGCAACAGCTATCTCGGCAGCGAGGCGTTCATCGCGCTGGTCGATACGAACGCGCAGGAGGGCGGCGAAGTGCGTCAGCTCGGCATCAGCGCGTGGTGCACGAACCGCGATCTGCCGCTCGCGATGCCCGTCGGCGCGGGCTCGACCGACTTCACGCTCGAGACGGAAGCGCCCGTCACCGCCGTGCGCTGCGTCGCGGGCCCGAGCCGGCCGTTGCCGTCGTTCGCGCACGGGCTGGCGGCGTGGCGGCTGCTCGATCATCTTTCGCTCAATTACGCGTCGCTCGTCGATACCGACGCGCAGCAAGGCGCCCGCGCGCTGCGCGAACTGCTGGCGCTGTACTGCCCCGCCGATGACGCCGCCGCGCACCGGCAAGTCGAGGGCCTGAGCGCGGTGTCGTGCGAGCCGGTCGTGCGGCGTTTGCCGTCGCCGGGGCCGATCGTCTACGGGCGCGGCCTCGCGATCACGCTGTCTTTCGACGACGCCGCGTTCGAAGGCGCGAGCGCGTTCCTGCTCGGCGCGGTGCTCGCGCAATTCTTCGCGCAGTACGTGTCGATCAATTCGTTCACCGAGACCCGCGTCGCGACGCTCGCACGCGGGCCGCTCATGCAATGGCCCGCGAGGACAGGACGATGCGCGACCCTCTGAGCATCGACGGCGTGCTCGCGCGCGAGGCCCGCCGCTTCGACTTCTTTCAGGCGCTGCGGCTGATCGAACAGGCGCACGCAGGGCGTCCGCGGCTCGGCCGCTCGCTCAGCGCGCGCGACGACGCCGTGCGGCTCTCGCAAGATCCCGAGCTGATCTTTCATCCGACGACGCTCGGCGACTTCGTGCCCGGCGAAGCAGGTCGGCCCGGCCGTCTCACGGTGAATTTCCTCGGCCTGCTCGGACCGAACGGCCCGCTGCCGACGCATCTGACCGCCTATGCCCGCGAGCGCGAGCGCAACGCGAACGATCCGACGTTCGCGCGTTTTCTCGACGTTTTCCATCACCGGATGCTGTCGCTGTTCTATCGCGCATGGGCCGATGCGCAGCCGGTCGTGAGCGCGGACCGTCCGCGTGACGATCGCTTCGCGGATTACGTCGGCAGCCTGTTCGGTCACGGCGCGCCCGCGCTCGCCGATCGCGACGCGGTGCCCGAATCCGCCAGGCGCCACTTCGCGGGCGTGCTGGCCGCGCCGACGCGCCACGCCGACGGGCTGCGGCTGATCCTCGCGCGCTTCTTCGGCGTGAACGTCTCAGTCGAGCCGTGGCGCGGTCACTGGATCGCGTTGCCGGAAGGCGAACGCTCGCGGCTAGGCGGCGCGCGGCTCGGCGTTTCGACGGTGGTCGGCACGCGCGTGTGGGACTGCCAGCACAAGTTCCGCATCGTCATCGGGCCGCTCGGCTATGCGGACTTCGCGCGCTTTCTGCCGGGCGGCAGGAGCCTCGCGAAGCTGACCGACTGGGTCCGCGGCTACGTGCGCGATCCGCTCGACTGGGATGTCGCGCTGCATCTGAAGCGCGATGAAGTGCCCGCGCTGCGTCTGCAAAGCAAGGCAATCCATGGCATCGCGAACAGCTCGCGCCTCGGCTGGAACACCTGGCTCGCGAGCGGCGCGCCGGTTCATGACAACCATCGGGTCGTGATCGCCGCGCAGGCGGCCACGAGCCATTCGCAAGCCTCGGGCAAGGAGACTTCTCATGAGTGAAATCAGCCGCATGGCGCTGTTCGGCAAGCTCGATCCGCTTGCCTATCGTGCGATCGAAAACGGCGCGGCGTTCTGCAAGCTGCGCGGCAATCCCTATGTCGAGCTGGCGCACTGGGTGCATCAGATCCTGCTCGCGGCGGATTCCGATCTGCGCCGTCTCGTGCGTCATTTCGAACTCGACGAAGCCGCGCTCGAACGCGATCTGAGCGCCGCGCTCGATCGGCTGCCGCGCGGCGCGAGCGCGGTGTCCGACATCTCCGCGCAAGTCGACGAGGCGGTCGAGCGCGGCTGGGTCTTCGGCTCGCTGATGTTCAACGCGGCGAAGGTGCGCACCGGGCATCTCGTGATCGGCATGCTGCGCACGCCGAATCTGCGCAATGCGCTGTATGCGCTCTCGCGTCAGTTCGAGAAGATCAGCTTCGACGCGCTTTCGGCGCGTTTCGATGCGCTCGTCGATGGCTCGCCCGAATCGCGCGACGCGCTCGCCGGCGAGACCGCCGCGCCCGTTTCCGTCCCGGCGGGGCAGCGGGAGGCGCTCGCCCGCTATACCGTCGATCTCACCGCCGAGGCGCGCGAGGGCAAGCTCGATCCGATCGTCGGGCGCGACATGGAGATTCGCCAGGTCATCGACATTCTCATGCGGCGCCGCCAGAACAATCCGATCCTCACGGGCGAGGCCGGCGTCGGCAAGACGGCGGTGGTGGAAGGCTTCGCGCAGCGCGTCGTCGCGAGGGACGTGCCGCCCGCATTGCGCGAAGCGGTGGTGCGCACGCTCGATGTCGGCTTGTTGCAGGCGGGCGCGGGCGTGAAGGGCGAATTCGAAAACCGGCTCAGGCAGGTCATCGAGGAAGTGCAGACGTCGGAGAAGCCGGTGATTCTGTTCATCGACGAGGCCCATACGCTCGTCGGCGCGGCCGGCACGAACGACGCCGCCAACCTGCTCAAGCCGGCGCTCGCGCGCGGCACGCTGCGCACCATCGCGGCGACGACGTGGGTGGAATACAAAAAGCACATCGAGAAGGATCCGGCGCTCACGCGGCGCTTTCAGGTCGTGAAGGTGCCGGAGCCTTCCGAGCAGGGCGCGATCGCGATGATGCGCGGCCTCGTGCGCAAGATGGAGCGGCATCACGGCGTGCAGGTGCTCGACGAGGCGCTGGAGGCGGCGGTGAAGTTGTCGCATCGCTTCATCCCCGCGCGCCAGTTGCCCGACAAGGCCGTGAGCCTGCTCGACACCGCCTGCGCGCGCGTCGCGGTGAGCCAGCAGGCGCTGCCGCCCGCCATCGACGATGTGAAGCGGCGCATCGAGACGTGGCAGACCGAGAGCGAGATCGTCGCGCGTGAAGCGGCGCTCGGCATCGACACGCAGGAGCGTGCCGCCGATGTCGCCGCGCGGCTCGACGCCGAACGCGCGCGTCTCGCCGATCTGGCCGCGCGCTGGGAAGCGGAGCGCGCGCTCGTCGCGCGCATTCTCGCGGCGCGGCAGGCGATCGGGAATGGCGCCGGGAAGGGCGCCGGGACGGGCGGTGAAATCATGACACTCGCCGAGCTCAAGGCGCTGACCGATGAGCTCGCGCAACGCCAGGGCGAAGCGCCGCTGATCCTGGCGGGCGTCGATGCGCACGCGGTGGCGTCGGTGGTGCAGGACTGGACCGGCATTCCCGTCGGCCGCATGGTGCGCGACGAAGCCGCGAGCGTGCTCGATCTCGCCTCGACGCTGAGCCGGCGCATCGTCGGACAGGATCACGCGATGCGGATGATCGCGCGCCGCGTGCAGACCGCGCGCGCCGGCCTCGACGATCCGTGCAAGCCGGTCGGCGTGTTCATGCTCGCGGGCACCTCGGGCGTCGGCAAGACCGAAACCGCGCTCGCGCTCGCCGAGGCGCTCTATGGCGGCGAAGACAACGTCGTCACCGTGAACATGAGCGAGTACCAGGAGGCGCATACGGTGTCGCTGCTGAAGGGCGCGCCGCCGGGATACGTCGGCTACGGCGAGGGCGGCGTGCTCACCGAGGCGGTGCGGCGGCGGCCCTACAGCGTCGTGCTGCTCGACGAATTCGAGAAGGCGCATCCGGATGTCCACAAGCTCTTCTTTCAGGTCTTCGACAAGGGCCGCATGGAAGACGGCGAAGGCCGCGAGATCGACTTTTCCAACACGCTGATCCTGCTCACGACGAACGTCGGCACCGAGCTCATCACGCATCTTTGCAGCGGCGGCGAAGGCCATGAAGCGCCGTCGCCGGAAGAGATCGCGCGGGCGCTGCGCGAGCCGCTGCTCGATGCGTTCTCGCCCGCGCTGCTCGGGCGCGTCGCGGTGATTCCGTATTACCCGCTCGACGACGCGATGCTCGATGCCGTGATCCGCCTGCAACTCGCGCGCATCGGGCGGCGTATCGGCGAGCGGCATCGCGTGAGCTTCACCTATGACGATGCGGTGATCGGCCAGATCGCGCGGCGCTGCACGGAGCTCGCGAGCGGCGGCCGGATGATCGATGCGATCCTGGCCAACACCGTGCTGCCGCGCGTGAGCGCGGAATTCCTGAGCCGTCTCGTCGACGGACGCCGCGTCGGCAAGGTCGAAGTCGGCGTGCTCGACGGCGACTTCACCTACGCCTTCGATTGAGGAGCCCGCCATGCCACAACAAGTCAGCATGGGCGCGACCTTGCAATGCTCGTTCGGCATGACGCCGTCGACGCTCGTCGTGCTGCCCGTCAACCGGGTGCGCTGCGAAGGACCGATTGCCGCGAACATCATGGATCACGAGCCGCTCGTGAACATCCTGCCGTTCGGCATGTGCACGTCGCAGGCGAATCCGGAAGTCGCGGCGGCCACCGCGGCCGCGCTCGGCACGCCGACGCCGATGCCCTGCATCCCCGCGACGCTGTCGCCGTGGACGCCCGGCGCGGTCACGGTGCTGCTCGGCAACCAGCCGTCGCTCGACAACGTGTCCCGGTGCCTGTGCAACTGGGGCGGCGTGGTGTCGATTGTCGATCCGGCCACGCTCCAGACGCAGATTCCCTGACGACGAGGCCCGCGATGATGCTCACCGATACCGATCGCATCGCGCAGGTGGCCTGCGCGCTCGGCAAGAACGCCCTCGTGCTCTGGCGCATGCGCGGACGCGAGGAACTGGGGCGGCTCGCGCAATGGGATCTCGAACTGCTCGCGGATCAGTCGAATGTGGATGTCGCGACGATGCTCGGCAGCGATTTTTCGCTGTCGCTCGAGATTCCCGGCGGCGGCACGCGCGAATACAACGGCATCGTCACCGCGTTCGGGCTGGCGCGGGCCGCCGGCACGCAGCCCAATCTCCCGGCGCTGTATCGCGCGACGGTGCGCCCGCGTCTGTGGCTGCTCACGCGCGCGTCGCACTATCGCTTCTTTCACGAGATGAGCGTGCCCGAGATCATCGGGAAGGTGCTCGACGACTATCACATCGATTTCGAAAACCGCTGCACGGCGAAGTATCCGGGCGGCGAGCACTGCGCGCAATATCGCGAGACCGATTTCGATTTCGTGAGCCGGCTCGCCGAGCGCGAAGGCATCTACTACTACTTCGAGCACAAGGGCGGCAAGCATCGGATGATCCTCACGGATTCGTCGCAGATGCATGGCCCGACGCCGCATTGCGATGCCCTGCCGTTTCGCGCGCAGAGCGCCGCGCCGCACGAGCACCAATGGGTCTATGCGTGGGCGACGGGCGGCGAAGTGACGACGGGTGTCGTCGAGATCAACGACTACGACTTCGAGAAGCCGCTGCAATCGCAGCAGAAGGGGCTGGTCGCGCGCGCGCGGCGCAGCGAGCCTTTCGACCCGGCGGTCTACACGATGCAGGAGCACGGGCCGGGCTATACGCGGCTCGACGACGCCGAGGTTCTGGCGCGCGCGTATGTCGAAGTGCATCAGGCAGCCAACGTCTTCGTGAAGGCCCGCACGACCGCGCGCGCCATCTGGCCGGGCGGGCGCGTGAGCCTCGCCGATCATCCGGTGGACCGGCAGAATCGCGAGTATCTGGTGGTGTCGGCGGAATACGAAATCAATTCGGATCGCTATATCTCGACCCTCGATGTGTCTGCCAGACCACCCGTGTTCGACTGCGCCTTCCGGGCACTGCCCGACGAAGCCGGGTTTCGCGCCGCGCGCAGCACGCCGCGCCCGCGCGTCGCGGGTCCGCAGACGGCGGTGGTCGTCGGTCCGAAAGGCGAGGAGATTCATACCGACCAGTACGGCCGCGTCAAGGTGCAGTTTCATTGGGAGCAGCTTGGCGAGACCCCGCGGGAGGAGCTGTTGCAGCGCTGCTGGGTGCGCGTCGCGCAGCCGTGGGCCGGCGCGAAGTATGGGGCGTTCTTCCTGCCGCGCATCGGACAGGAAGTATTGGTGCATTTCATCGAAGGCGATCCGGACAAGCCGCTCGTGATCGGCAGCGTGCACAACGGCGCTCAGGCCACGCCTTACGAGCTGCCCGCGAAGATGGCGCGCACCTGCATCCGGAGCAATTCGACGAAGGGCGGCGGCGGCTTCAACGAAATGCGCTTCGACGACACCAGCGGCGCCGAGCAGATGTTCTTCCATGCCGAGCACGATCTCGAAACGTGGGTCGAGCACGATTCGCTCACGCGCATCGGCAACGAGCGGCATGTGATCGTCGAGGAGAACGACTTCGCACGCTGCGGCGGCGATCGCAGCGACAAGGTGGAAGGCGCACAGAGAACACGCATCGGCGGGAAATATTCCATCGATGTCGGCGGCGATACGCAACACAAAAGCGGGGCGAATATTCTGGTCGGGGCGGGTGTTAACGTCGATGTGAAGGGCGGGGCGAACGTCACCATCGAGGCCGGCGCGACGCTCACGCTCAAGGCGGGCGGCAACACGATCGTGCTGGGACCGTCCGGCATTTCGATCAATGCGGCCGGTCCGGTGTCGATCGACGGCGCGCTCGTGCAGATCAACTGCGGCGGCGGGGGCGGCGGGGCGGGCGCGGCGAGCGCATCGCCGGACGCGCCGACCGATCCGCGCAAGGCCGACGACGGCACGAACTGAACGCACAGCAAGGAGACAGCAGCATGCATCTGACGCTCGCGGTGGAGGCCTATCAGGGCAGCGCGCCCGCTGCGCCGCTCGTCTGCCGCTTCGGCGCGGCGGGCGGCACCATCGGGCGCGGCCCCGACAACGCGATGGTGCTGCCGGATGCGGCGAAGACCGTGTCGCGCGTGCATGCGCGCATCGACTGGACCGGGGACGGCTGGCGGTTCGCCGATCTCGGCAGCAATCCGAGCCGGATCAATGGCCGGCCGCTCGCGGGCGGTCAGCCCGCGCGTCTCGCCAATGGCGACGTGCTGGAGATCGGCGGCTACCGGCTCGGCGTGCGGACGATGGAGTGCGCGAGCGCCCCTGCATTCGATGCGCCGCTCGGCGTGCACGACCGCCGCGGCTTCGATCCGCTCGATCCGGCGAGCGTGGGCGATGGTGTCGTTACCGAGGCGCTCGCGCATGATCCGCTGGCGCGCGCGGCGGTGCTGGCGGATGCCCCATTGCCGGGTGCGCGCTTCGATCCGCTCGCGGATCCGTATGAAGCACCCGCGCGGCTCGACGGACATGCGGCGTTCGCGGGATCGGAGAGCGATCATGTGCCGCCCGAGCAGTTCGCCTTTACGCCGCCGGTCCGCGCGAGCGCGACAGCGCCCGCGGGCGGCATTCCGCATGACTACGATCCGCTCGGCGATATCGCTGTCGCTGTCGATCGCGCGGAAAGCGCCGCCCGGCACGCCGGGCATCCGCCGATGCGGGCGGCCGCCGGCGACGCCATCGCCGAATCGGCGTTCACGGCGCTGCTCGACGGCATGGGCGTCGATGCCGGCGCGCTCGGCGCGCGCGATCCCGCCGAGGTCGCGCGTCTCGCGGGCGCGATGCTGCGCACGGCGGTGCGCGGCGTGGTGGACGTGCTGCTGTCGCGCTCGGTTCTGAAGCGCGAAATCAGCCTCGACACGACAATGCTGGTCCAGCGCGACAACAACCCGCTGAAGTTTTTCCCCGATGGCGACGGCGCGCTCGCGCAGATGCTGCGTGGCGCAAGCGCCGGCTATCTGCCCGCGCAGACCGCGCTCGAAGGCGCATTCGACGATATCCGCCGTCACGAACTCGCGGTTCTCGCCGGCACGCGCGCAGCGATGCAGCATCTGCTCGGCCGCTTCGATCCACAGGCGATCGCGCGCGACGAGACCCCGCGCGGCTGGCTCGACTGGCTACCCGCATGCCGCAAGGCGCGCCAGTGGAACCGGCTCGTCGCGCTGCATGCGCAACTGCAACGCGCGGGCGCCGACGATCTCCAGGCGCTCAGCGGCAGCGCCTTCAACGACGCATACGAGCGGCAGGCGAACGGGTTCGCCGATGCGAAGCCGCTGGCTCCCTCAATCCCTCATTGAATCCCGACGCGAGGCGACGATGTCCCGGAACAACAAGGTGATCTGGTCGGAAGGCATGCTGCTGCAGCCGCAGCATCTGCAACAGCACGACCGCTACGTGCGCGCGCAGCTCGACGCGCGTTGCGCCGCGCTGCGTCCCTACGCGTTCGGCTTTTCGGAACTGGCGATCGATGTCGAGCAACTGAAGCTCGGGCGTATCGCGCTGAGCGCGTGCGCGGGCGTGCTGCCCGATGGCAGTCCGTTCCGCCTGCCCACCGACGACGAACTGCCGCCGCCGCTCGCCGTGCCCGAGGACGCGCGCGACCTGACGGTGGTGCTCGCGCTGCCCGTCGCGCGTCATGGCGTGCCCGAGGCCGCGTATGCGACGCAGGCCGTCGACGGCTTCGCGCGTCATCGCATCGCGGAAACCGAAGTGCTCGACAGCAACGAGGGCGCGACCGGCGCCGCGCTCGTGCAAGTGGGCAAGCTGCAATTGCGCCTCGCGTTCGAAGCGGACGTGGTGCACGCGCATACGTCGCTCGGCATCGCGCGCATCGTCGAGCGCCGCGCGGACAACAGCATCGTGCTCGATGCCGCCTATGCGCCGCCGTGCCTCGACTATCGCGTGTCGCGGCGGCTCACGGCGTTCGTCGATGAACTCGCGGGCCTCATGCATCAGCGCGCCGATGCGCTCGCCGCGCGTCTCGCGCAGCCCGCCGCGAGCGGTGCAGCCGAGATCGCCGACTTTCTGCTGCTGCAGGTGCTCAACCGCGCGGAGCCGCTGTTCGCGGGCATCGCGTCGACGACCGGCCTGCATCCGCACGACCTGCATCAGCACGCGCTGCAACTGGCGGGCGAGCTCGCGACCTTCAGTCAGACCGCCAGGCGCCCGGCGGCGTTTCCGGTGTACCGGCACGAGCGGCTCGATGAAACGTTCACGCCGCTCATCCTCGCGCTGCGCGCCGCGCTCGCCGCCGTGATGGATCCGCATGCCGTACCGATCGCGCTGGAGGAGCGCAGGTACGGCCTGCGCGTGGCGATCGTGCCGGATCGCGAGCTGTTCCGCTCGGCGAGCTTCGTGCTCGCGGTGAAGGCCGATCTCGCGCCGGCCGCGCTGCTCGGCGGCTTTCCGCAGCAGGCCAAGCTCGGGCCGGTCGAGCGCATCCGCGATCTCGTCAATCTGCAACTGCCTGGCATCGCGTTGCGCGCGCTGCCGGTCGCGCCGCGCCAGTTGCCGTTCCATGCCGGCTTCACCTATTTCGAGCTGGAGCGCGGCGGCGAGCTGTGGCGGCAGTTCGCGACGTCGGCGGGCGTGGCGCTGCATGTCGCGGGGGACTTTCCCGGCATCGAATTCGAGTTCTGGGCGATTCGCCCATGAATCCGCAGCCCCATTCGACGAAGGAGCGCATCGTGAGCGCACCGACCTTTCCGCGAGCCGGCTTCGACCCGGACGACACCATCCTGATTCCGCAGCCGGGCGGACGCATTCCCGCGCAGCCGCGCGAGCAAGACGCGCCGCGCACGCCGATGCTGCCTGTGCTACCGGTTGCGAGCGGCCTCAACCCGCTCGTGCGCGCGGCGAATCCGCTGCTCGAACTGGCGCTGCCGTTGCGCCATCGGGCCGCGATGACCGATATCGAAGGGCTGCGCGCGGAGCTGGTGCGCATGATGCGCGCCTTCGAGCATGAGGCCCGCGCGGGCGGCGCCGACACCGCGAAGCTCGCGGCGGCGCGCTACTGCCTGTGCACCTGCATCGACGAGGCGATTTCCGGCACGCCGTGGGGCAGCGGCGTATGGGCGAGCCGCAGCCTGCTCGTGACGTTTCATAACGAGGCGTCGGGCGGCGAGCGCTTTTTTCTGATCCTGCAGCGGCTCGCGCAGGATCCGGCGCGCAACCTCGATGTGCTGGAGCTGCTCTACGTGATCCTCTCGCTCGGTTTCGAGGGGCGCTATCGCCTGATCGACGGCGGACGCAGCCAGCTCGAATCCGTGCGCGAGCGGCTCGCGCGCATCATCGGCGATCAGCGCGGCGCGTTCGAAAGCGAGCTGTCGGTGCACTGGCGGCCCGCCGAGCGCGCGCGCCGGGCGCTGGCTCAGCGCATGCCGCCGTGGGTCTGCGCCGCGCTCGCCGGCGTCGTGCTCGTGACGACGCACATCGCGTTCGCGATGAGCCTGAACCGCACGTCCGATCCGGTGTTCGACGCGCTCAACCGCATTTGCGTGAGCGCGCGGACCGCCGCGCAGCCGGGCGTGATCGCGCAGGCCGTGATGCCCGCCCGCGCCGCGACGCTCGCGACCTTCCTCGCGCCCGAGATCCGTGAGGGGCTGGTCTCGGTGTGCGAGCAGGCGGATCGCTCCATCGTCGCGATCAATGGCGACAACCTGTTCGCCTCCGCCAGCGCGTCGCTCGATCCGGCCTACGACGCGCTCATCGGACGCATCGCCGATGCGCTGAAGAGCGTGCCCGGCAAAGTCGTCGTCACGGGTCACACCGACGACCAGCGGCTCGTGTCGGCGCGCTTTCCTTCGAACTGGCATCTGTCGCAGGCGCGAGCCGACAGCGTGAGCGCGATGCTCGCGTCGCTCACCGGCACGCCGGCGCGCTTTTCCGCCGAAGGACGCGGCGACGCGGAGCCGCTCGCATCGAACGACACGCCCGCCGGCCGCGCGAAGAACCGCCGCGTGGAGATCACGCTGCTCGCGCCGGGCGCGTCTTCCTGACGATCGGCTTCCGGTACACGGAGATATCGATGAAAAATCTGATGGAAATGCTAAAGAAGCCGAAATGGTTGACGCTGGCGGGCGTGCTCGCGCTGCTCGTCGTCGTGTGGTTCGAAGGGCCGCTGTTCGCCTTCAACGGACACGCGCCGCTCGACACGCCGAAAAGCCGCTGGATCGCGATGGCCGTGCTCGTCGCCGCATGGGCGCTCGTCTGGGGCGCGCGTATCGCCGCCGCGCGGCTCGTCAATCTGCGCTTCGTGAGCAGCGTGGCGGAGGCAGGTCAGGCGCAAGCGGCGGACAATGCGGAGCTGGCCGTGCTGCGCGAACGCTTCGAACAGGCGCTCGCGATTCTGCGGCAGGCACGCATGAAAGGCGTCAACGGCCGCCAGTGGCTGTATCAGTTGCCGTGGTACATGTTCATCGGCGCGCCGGGCACCGGCAAGAGCACGGCGCTCGCGCATTCGGGCCTGCGCTTTCCGCTGCGCGAGAAGCTGGGCGACGAGGCCATCGGCGGCGTCGGCGGCACGCGCCATTGCGACTGGTGGTTCACCGACGACGCTGTGCTCGTCGATACCGCGGGCCGCTTCACGACGCAGGACAGCGACGCCCAGGCCGACGAATCCGCATGGCTGGGCTTCCTGCAACTGTTGCGCAAATACCGGCCGCGCCGGCCGTTGAACGGCGTCATCGTCACGCTGTCGGCGGCGGATCTCGTGCGCGAGGACGATGCCGCGCGCGACACGCATATCCGCACGATCCGAAGCCGCCTCGCGGAACTGAGCGAGCGGCTCGGCGTGCGCTTTCCGGTGTATGTCGTCGTGACCAAGTGCGATCTGCTCGCGGGCTTCACCGAGTTCTTCGACGATCTCGGCGAGGCGGAGCGAAATCAGGTGTGGGGCATCACCTTTCCGCTCGACGAGGCACCCGGCGCGGGCGCGGCGCTCGCCGCGTTTCCGGCCGAATTCGCCGCGCTCGGCGCGCGGCTGCAGGCGCGCGTGCTGCATCGCATGCAGCGCGACACGGATGTGCAGAGGCGCGCGCGCATCTACGGTTTCGCGCAGCAGTTCGCGGGACTGCAGCCCGCGCTCGGGCGCTTTCTGGACGGCGCGTTTCGCGGCACGCGCTTCGAGGCGTCGCCGCTTCTGCGCGGCGTCTATTTCACGAGCGGCACACAGCACGGCAGGCCGATCGACCGCGCGATCAGCGCCATCGCGCAGTCGCTCGGATTGCGGCGCGACGTCGCGTATAACCGCGATGCGTCGGGGCGCGCGTATTTCATCAATCGTCTGCTCAAGGATGTGGTGATCGCGGAAGCGGGGCTCGTCGGTCCGAACGCGCGCTTCGAGCGCTGCAGCGCATGGCTGCGGCGCGGCGCGCTGGCGTTCGTCGGTGTCGCCCTGATGCTGGCGCTGGCGGCGATGGCGGTGAGCTATCAACGCAATCGCGCGTATGTCGCCGACTTCGAGCGGCAGACTCAGCACGTCGCCCAACTGGCACGCGAGGCGGACGCGGCCGCCGATCCGCTCGCGTTGCTGCCGTTGCTGGATGCGGCGCGCGCGCTGCCCGGCGGCTATGCGGATGCGGGCAAGCCGGCGCCGTGGCTCACGCGTCTGTGGTTTTATCAGGGCGACAAGCTTGGGCAGGAGGCTGGCGTGACGTATCGGCGTCTGCTCGATCAGACCTTGCTGCCGCTCGCGGTCGGCAAGCTGACGCGGGAATTGCGTGATGATCTGGAATCCGGGGCAAGTCGATATGAAGCCTTGCGCGCGCATCTGGTTCCGGCGCTCTCGGGCGGCGCCAGCGCCGCGCAACGCGGCGCGCTCGATACGCATCTCGCCGCGCTCTTCGACAAAACGCACTTCGATCCGTCGTTGCCGCTCGACGATGCGCTCATCGAGGCGGCGCGCGCGCGGCTGGCGGAATTGCCGCTGTCGCAACGCATCGGCAATCGGCTGGACGGCGAGCTCGCGCAAGCCAATGTCCCGGCGTTCAGCGTGAGCGCCGCGGCCGGGCCCAACGCGCCGCTGCTGCTCCGGCGCGCGAGTGGCGCGCCGCTCACGGCAGGCGTGGCGGGCGCCTACACGCGCGCGGGTTACGCGCAATACGCGCGGCTGCGCGACGCCGCGCTCGCCGATGTGGCGAAGGATGCCTGGGTGCTCGGCCGCGAGGACGTCGCGCTGACGCCGCAAGGCGTCGCCGCATTGCGTGCCGCGCTCGATGCACACTACTTCGACGCCTACATTCACGCGTGGGACGCATTGCTCGACGACGTGAGCGCCGCGCCCGTCACGAGCCTCGCCGATGGCGCGCGTATCGCGAACGAGCTGTCCGGGCCGGATTCGCCGCTTCGGAAGTTCATCGTGGCGGCCGCGCGCGAGACGACGCTCGGCGGTGGCGCATCGACGACGCCCGTCGACGATCATTTTCAGTCGCTGCATCAGCTCGTCGGCAAGCCGGGCGATGCGGCGTCGCTCGATCGCGCGTTCGCGCCGTTGAAGGACGCCGCCGTCTATCTCGATGCCGCCGATGCCGCGCGCCGGACCGGCCAGCCCGCGCCCGCCGGTGACGCTCCCGGCAAGCTGAGACTTGCGAGTCAGACGAGCCCGGCGCCGCTCACGCCGGTTGCCGCATCGCTTGCGACGGCGGCCACCTCGCTTCTCGAAGGCGGCGAGCGCGCGCGGCTCGACGCGCTGTGGAACGCGAGCGCCGGGCCGTTGTGCCGGGGCGCGCTCGCTGGCCGCTATCCGTTCGTGCGCGGTTCGACGCGCGAGGTCGCTGCCGATGACTTCGACAAGCTGTTCGCGCCGGGCGGTCTCATCGACGATTTCTTCCAGAAGAACCTTCTCGCGCTGGTCGATACGAGCGGCCCAATCTGGCAATGGCGCGCGGGAATGCCGCCGGCGGGTATGCCGCGCGACGCGCTCGCGCAGTTTCAGCGCGCCGCGCAGATTCGCGACGCCTTCTTCCATGACGGCAGCCGCGACATGTCGATCCGCTTTCGCGTGAAGGCGCTGTCGCTCGATCCGGCGGTGACGCAGGTGAATCTCGACATCGACGGACAGCAGCTCGCGCTGAAGCCGGACAGCCTTCAGTCGATGCTGCTGCAATGGCCGAGCGGCAAGAACACCGGCCGCGCGAGCGTGCAGTTCGATCCGCCTTCTACGGCGCCGAACTCGCCGTCCGCTGCGCTCGATGCGAGCGGTCCGTGGGCGCTGTTGCATCTGCTCGACGCGGGCCGGCTCGACGCCACCGCGCAGCCGGATCGCTACAAGCTCACGCTCGATTCGGCCGGGCGCAAGGCCGTGCTTGAACTGGATGCGACGAGCGTCGTCAATCCGTTCCGGCGCGCGCCGCTCGAACAGTTTCGCTGTCTGGAGCATTTGTGATGGCGTCGTCGCCGGGTGTCGCCGGATGCTTCGGCAAGCTGCGCGGCAACGGCGATTTCGTAACGCGTCGCTTGCCGATGACGTTCGTCCAGCCGTGGGACGCGATGCTTCAGGCGGGCCTGATCGAAGCGCGCGCGAAGCACGGGCGTGCGTGGCTCGATGCGTATCTGAGCGCGCCGCTGTGGTGCTTCGCGCTCGGCGGCGGCGTGCTGGGCGAGAGCGGATGGGCGGGCGTGCTGATGCCGAGCGTCGACAGCGCGGGACGGCATTTTCCGCTGACGATCGCGGCGCCCGTCGAGGCGTGTGTCTGGCCGATGTGGCTTCCTGATGCGTACGCGTGGTTCGCGCGGTGTGGCGAGCTTGCGCTCGCGACGCTCGCCGAGGACGCGTGTCTCGCGGATCTGGAAACAGGGTTGCGGGGGTTATCGGAAGTCCGTGGCGCGGTGGATGCCGTTACGCCGTTATATGTCGGCGCGCCGGGAATGAGCGATTGGTGGCATGCGGGCGCGGCGCGCGCGAGCGTAGGGTTGCCGGATGCGGGGTTTGTGGCGGGGTTGCTTGGGGACGGCTCGAATCAGCCTCCCTAGAAGCAGGCGATAACCACCGTCACGTTATCCCTGCCCCCGGCATCCAGCGCGAGCGCCACCAGTCGCCCGCACGCAGCTTCGATACCGCGCGATGTAACCTCGGCAAGCACCGCCTCGATCTCCCCATGCGGCACTTCCCCATGCAAACCATCGCTGCACAGCAGATAGCGATCGCCGGGCAGCCACGCATGCGTCTCCACGACAGGCGCGATCGACGGCAGCGGTCCCAGCGCCTGCAGCAGCACGTTGCGCGGCGGCAGATGCTCGATCGCGCCGTTCTCCAGCGCCTGCTGATACAGCGTCTGATCGCGCGACAACTGCGCGAGCTTGCCGTCGCGATAGCGATACAGCCGGCTGTCGCCGATATGCAAGGCAACCAGTGAGCCCGAGCTGCGCGGCTGCCAGATGCCGGTCAGCGTCGTGCCCATCGATCGTGGCGCGAGACGCTCGCGCAGGTTCATCGCGTGAAGCGTCGCGTTGGCGTGATCGAGCGCATCGGCGGCGGTGCGCATCGCGCATGCGCACGCGTCATGCACGGTGGCGTCGGGATCGCAGGCGCGCGTCGCGTCGATGGATCCGCCCGGCATCGCATACGCGGCCAGTTTCTCGGCGATGCACTCGAGCGCGGTCGCGCTGGCGCGCGCGCCGAAAGCGTGACCGCCCACGCCGTCCGCGACCGCGACGAGATTCAGCGCCGCATCGATCAGAAAGCGGTCCTGATTCTCGCGGCGCACGCGCCCCGCGTCGGTGAGGCCAAAGGCTCCGCAGTCGCCGAGGCGGATCGGTGCGCGGCGGGTGAGCGTGTCGGAATCCATCGATCGTGCTCCTTCGGATGCATGTCGTGATGACCAAACCTTACAGTCCGACGTCGCGCTCGAAACGCGCGCGGTCGTGTTCATTGCTGATCGCCGCCGCAAGCCGTTCGTGCAGCGCGCGCAGGCTGTCCGCGCGCGCCGCCTCGCGTTTTGCGACGATGGCCGCGATCGGCCCGAGATAGACGGCGAGCTTCAGCGCGGCGGCCTGCACCTCTTCCACGCTAAGCGATGCGCAACGCAATGCCGGCGACGATGACGATGACAGCGGCGAAGACGTGCCGCGATGCGTCGTCGTGCCCGCGCGAGAGCCGTCCGCGCACGCCGCGACGAACTGCGCGCGGCCCTTTTCGGACGGAACATGCGGGGCGAGCAACGCCACGAGCGCCGACAGATCGGGCGCATTCGCGATACGCGTCGCCGCGCGCCGCACGAGCAGCCGCGCCACCGGTCCAATCTGCGCGGCGAGCCGCGTTTCGACCGGGGCGAGCATGTCCGCGGGCCACATCGTCAGCGATGGCAAAGACCCCAACGAGCCCGTCCCCGACGCCTGCGGCGCGGCGTTCGACCCGACCGGCGCTTCCAGAAGCGTGCAGTCATCGTCCCTCGCGAGCGCCGCTGAAGTCCGCACGCCGCGCAGCGCATCGGCGAGCACGGCCGCGGTCTGAAAGCGCGCCGACGGACGCCGGGACAACGCACGCATCAGCAAGTCGTCGAACGCGGGCGGCAACGCCGGATTGACGGCGCACGGCGGGCGCGGCGTCTCGTGCATGATCTGCCGCATCACCTCGGCCTGCGATGCGCCCGCGAACGGGCGGCATCCCGTGAGCATCTGATACAGCACGATTGCGGCGGAAAAAAGATCGGAGCGCGCATCGACCGGCTCGCCTGTGAACTGCTCCGGCGACATATAGGAAGGTGTTCCGATCATCGCGCCCGCCAGCGTCAGCGTCGACGATTCGACATGCGCCACGCCGAAGTCCGCGACCTTGAGCCGTCCCTGCGCGCCGACCAGCAGATTCGCGGGCTTGATGTCGCGATGCACGACGCCGTGATCGTGCGCGAAGCCGAGCGCGGCCAGCAATTGCGCGAACCAGTCGAGCGCGTCGGCGAGATCGGCCGGACGGCCCGCGTCGAGCCTCGGCTTCAGGCTTTGCCCGCTGACGAGTTCCATCGCGATATAAGCGGTATCGCGCGTTTCGCCGTATTCATAGACGCCGACGATATTCGGATGCGCGAGCCTTCCCGCCGCCTGCGCCTCGTTGCGCAGCCGCGCCTTCAGGCTTTCGCGCTCGCCATGCTCGAACAGTTCGTGGCGCACGGTCTTCAGCGCGACATAGCGCTCGATGTGCGGATCGAATGCGCGATAGACGACGCCCATCGCGCCCGTGCCCAGCACCGCGTCGATGCGGTATTTGCCGAGTTCGGCGATACGCGGCGTGTCCATCGCGGCGCGACTCACCTCATGCCTCGATCATCTTGAACGCTTCGACGAGACTCGTCTTCATGCGCGCGAACGACGCCGCGAGCGAGGCGATCTCGTCGCGCCCGCGCTCGGTGAAGTCGGCGCCGTCGAGATGGCCGAGACTCACCTGATCGGCGGCGCGGGAAAGCGCGCGGATGCGCCGCGTCACGAGCAGATGCACCATGACGTTCAGCGCGATGAGCAGCAGCACGAACACGGCCAGCAGCGACGCGAGGAACGTACGCAGCACCGCGTCGCTGCGCGCGGCAGGCAGCGCCATCGGCACCGATACGAAGTCCGCGCCGATGACGTCGTGCATCGTCCAGTTGAAGCCGTTGTTCGGGCCGTATTTGTCGATGAGCGTCTTCGGCGCGCGCGACGGCACGCTGTGACACTCCATGCACGCGGCATCGGCGATGCGGTTCGGGCGCGCGATATACAGGTCCTTTCCGGTGGGCGTATCGCGCAGGCCGACGACCTCTTTGAGCTCCGGCTTGTCGTGCAGATGACGGATCACGTCCGTTTCCCAGTCCGATGGACGATCGCGCGGATTGGTCGGATTCAGCATCGTCGAGCGATAGGAATAGCCCGCGAGACGCTTCTGCAGCGACATCAGCGTTTCGACCGCCGCGAACTGCGGCACGGATTGCGGCACGAAGCTGTATTTGAGCTGCGTCTGCAAAAGCGGCGTGACTTGCGACGCGGTGTAGTTCTGCGCCGCGCTCGCCGCTTCCATGAGGACGCGCGCGTTCTGCACGGTTTCGTCGATGGCCTCGCGGCGCAGCAACTCACGCGCGGCGAACCCTGCCGACGCGAAGCCGACGACGAACACCGCGAGAAACACCAGATTGAACTTGACGGCGAGCGACAGTCTCATGACTCCACCTCGGCTGATTTCGCCTGGACGGGCGTGACCGCGCGATGGCGCGGGATGGCGGGCGGCGGGTACAGCACGCGCCGCCATTCGGCAAGCGTGCGCAGGTTCCGGCGCACTTGCGAGCGGAACGGCTCGGCTTGCGCGAGCGGCCGAAAGCGCGCGACGAAGCCGCGCCGGATGGCGAGCGGCGCGCTCAGCCAGTCGGCTAGGTCGGCATAGGCGGCCGTGCGGCCCTGGGCCGGGGCGGCGGGCTTCGCCGTCGTGCGCGCCGTGGCCGACGCGAGCGCGTCGCGAAAGGGCAGCGGCATTGCGTCGATGAACGGCGCCGCGGGGCGCGGGCGCACATCCAGCGGCTTGCCGGCAGCGCGTTCGGCATAGTGCTCGCTAGCGAGCGGCTGATGGGCATCGGCGTGCTCGGGCAGCGCGAGCGTCATGCTGCCCGTTTCGATGAAGAGCGCGGCGGCGTCGCGGCTGGCGTGCAGCACGACCGAGCCGTCGAGCAGCGTGGCGTCGAGCGTGGGCATGTCGATGGAGAAGGGCGCGTTCGTATGCGTGCGCGCGATCTTGATCCACCCCGAGAGCAGCGCGAGCTCAGCGCCTTGCGGCGCGGCATCGATGGCGATGCGCGTATGCGCGCCGAGCGCGACGATCGTGCCGTCGCCGTCTTCAATCTGCGCGCCGACGTGCGCATCGGTGGCGAGCAGATCGCCTTGTTCGAGCGCAACGGGCGCATCGACCGCGTACACCGTCGTCGCCCGGATCAGCGTGACGGTTCCGTCGGGAAACAGGATCGACTGTCCCGCCTGCGCGCACTGAAGCGCGCACAGCGTTGCAACGGCGATTCCGATACGCAGGACGAGCGGCAGGGTTCGTGCGTTCATCGCGGTCGATGCCTCCGGACATGATGGGCTTGCGACGAAAACAGCCATGCCCGCGCTTCTATTCCAGAGAATTTTCCGCATCGCCGATGGAACAAACCGGCGCGGTGCGGTGTTGTCGGCAAGACGAGATCGCCGACGCTGTCGATCGCGGCGCTTTCGCACACCGGAACCACCCATCTGAGGAACCATCACGATGAATACACTGACTTCGCGCGCGGCGGCCGTCACGCTCGCGCTGACTGCTTCACTGACTTGCGCGGCGAGCCACGCGGCATGGCGCGTCGATGGCGGACAGTCGAACTTCTCTTTCACGACCACGAAGGCCGCGATGCCCGGCGCGGCCGTGCTCGACGAGGTGCAGACCTTCAGGCGGATCGACGGCTCCGTCGGCGATGACGGCAAGCTCGTGTTCGATGTCGATCTGGCCAGCGTCGAGACCAACATCGGGCTGCGCAATGAACGGCTGAAGGACATGCTGTTCAAGGTCGCGCAATATCCGCAGGCTGTGTTTACCGGCACCGTCGACATGCAACGCGTGCGCGCGCTTCGTGCGGGCGAGAGCATCGACATGGACGTGAGCGGCCAGCTCGCGATCAGCGGCCAGGCGAAGCCCGTCACGGCGAGCCTGAGGGTCGTGAAGCTCGCGAACGGCGCGCTGAGTGTCGGCACGCGCGTGCCCGTCGTGGTGAATCTGAAGGACTACGGCCTGCAGGATGAAGTCGAAGCGCTGCGCGTGCTGATGAATCTCGATGTGCTCGCGAGCGCCGCGCCGGTCAGCTTCACGGTGATGCTCATGCCGCAGCGATAAACGAGGACGCCTTCGCGAATGCGAAGGCGTCCGACCCGCATGCACGACGTGCTTTAGCCGTTCAGGAAACCGAGCACCGCTTTGCGGATCTTCAGATCCCACGTCTGCTCTTCCGTATGACTCGTGGCGAGCTTGAGCAGGCCCGTGATCATCGCATCGTCGGAACTGAACGAGAATCCGGCGTCGCCCAGATAATCCGGTCCCCAGACTTTCAGGCTATCGACATACTTGCAGCCGGCCGTGAATTCCGCCTGGGTGACGATGCTCTCGTCGTCCTTGAACATCGCGAGAAAGTGCATCTTGTCGCCGCAAATGCCCGAGTTGAGCGCGAGCACGGAGAGCGCGGGTATCGGCACGGCGTAACGCTTGAACCAGCTATTGAAGGCGATCGGGCGGGTATGCAGCGCATCGCGTTGCAGGCGTGCGTCCCAGTATTGCTTCGCCTGCTCGCAAAAGCGTTTGATGCGTTTGATCTCGACGATCTTCCAGATGACCTTCACGATCGTCTCCAGAATCGACACGACCGCATCCACGATGGTCGATGCGCCCTGGCTCGCGAACTGCATGCCGAGGCTCGCGCCGCCCTTGACGAGGTCGTAGACGCCCGAGCCGATGCTCAGCTTCATCGCGCGACGGATCGCCTCCACGATGGTGCCGGGGTGTCCCGCGAGCAACTGCACGTCGCGGCCCTGCACCCATTCGCGATACCTGGTGATGCTGCTATCCACGGTATTGGCAATGCCCCTGGCAATATCGAGCCCTGCGCCGATGAAAGGTGCCAGCGTGACGAGCAGCTTGCCGCACAGAAAATCGACGAGCTTGCGCAAAAGCCCGGGCATCGTGTCGAGTGCGAAACCGCCCGGATCGTTGCGAATGTCCACGACCTTTTCGCGAATCGTGTCCCATAGCTTTTTCGCGCCTTCCTCGACTTTCGCGCGAATGGTTTCATAGAAGCGCTTCGCCGCGCCGCTTAGCGCGGGCAGCGTGAAATTGGCAACCGTGAGTTGATTCGATTTCACCAGCGTCGGATCCTTGCGCTTCCTGATCTTCTTCTGCACCTGATCGAGCGCGAGCGATGCGGACTTCTGCACGACGCTGTTATCGAGCACTTCGGCGGCATATCCCGCCGCGACATTCGAATCCGGCGCGAATCCCAGGCCGGCGTTGGTGATATCGAAAGCGCCTTCCAGCAAGATCTGGAACGTGTCGTCCTCGATTTCCAGATTGCCGAACAGATACAGCACGCCCAGGCGCGAATTGATGAGCGCGGGCGTCATGAAGTCCTGCGCGCCGGCCGCGGCGTCGGTGTCGCCCTTGCCGCGCAATTGCTGATTGAGCAGCGTGAAATACTTCGAGCCGTTGCGCGAGTTTCGTTTCCACGCGTCGTCGGGACCGGCGCAAAGCTGCCAGTGCTCGAACGCGCTCACCAGCGTATGGAATTGATGCACGGTTCGATTGCGGTGATACAGGAGGATTTGCCGATCCAGGTCTTTTAGCGCCGCGCTGCGCACCTGTAGCGGCGACGAAGTTCCTCTCAGCCATTCATCGTGGGGAACGATGTCGGGCAAACTGGCGTAAGCGTAGGGCATGAATGAGCCTCCTCGAAATAATGAACTAATCATTGAATTCCGCAGGCGTGTCAGCACCACGGGATATCGCTGAGCTTCACGTAGCTGGTTTCGATCAGGCGGCCGCTGCGGCTGCGCAGGTCCACCCGATAGATGCAGCCGAAACTGAAGAAGCTGTGCTCCAGTACGAAGAGTTCGCGGTGCATGATGCCTCCTGCCGCGGCCGATTCGATCGATGAACCGGGCCTGTCGTGGCCGCCGCGGGTTGCATCGGCCGTCGAAAGCAAAACAGCGGGGCGGGGGGCTTTGTTCCGTGCCGAAGCGGCTATTTATTTGCGCGGGAAGGAGGAATAAAGGCGCTGATGAAGTGTCCCCGTGCCGGGGCGTCGCCTATGCTTTTCAGGCATGTCAGCCCGACCGTGCGCGGCATATGAGCAATATCGGTGCGCGCCGCATAAGGCCAGGAAAGAACTGCCTGGCTGACCGCGATCTTCAGGAGAGGACTCTTATTTTATTTGTAGATGATTGATTTAACGGGGATTCAAGTTGAATGCGCCTTATCGTTATCGGTGTACTCATTGATGTACTCATTCCGGGCTGGCTTGCAAACGATGCTCGGGGCGGGACGTGTACGCAGATAATTTTTGACATGATGAAAGGTTGCCCAGACTTGAACGACGCGAGAGGGCCGACCGTACTTGCGGGAGAACCGCAAAAATCAGAGGGCACTCGCAAGCAAGTCAGAGGACTGGACAAATTACGCAAGTTACGTAAAATGCGTATTATCCTACCCGGAGGTCCTCATGACGACTGTAACCGCCACTGATCTCGCCCGGCGCACGAACCAGGTACTCGACGCCTTGGCGCGGGGGGAATCGGTCACCATCACCCGCAATAACACCGTGCTTGGCACGATCAACCCGCCCGAGCGGGCTGTCACACTTCGCGACGCCTTCGAGCGCATCCCTAAGATGTCGCCCGACGTTGCCGATCGCTACATGGCCGATATCCGAAATGCTGATTTCGACGACGAGGCGCGTGATCCGTGGCAGAAGTAATCGTCGATACATGTGTCTGGATCGATCTCAGTAAAGGCGCTCTCGACGCTGAAGCAATCTACAACGTCGCTGGGTCTCAATTGGTCCACGTCTCCGCGATCTCGCTTGGCGAATTGGAATTCGGCGCGCAACTTCCAAACGACGCACGGGAGAGAGCACAGCGCACTGCATTTCTGCGTGCCATCGAACGGATGTCGGTGCTCGCAGTGACGCGTGAGACCGCTCGTTCATTCGGGCTGCTTGCAACCATGATGAAGGCGGCGGGCCGTAGCCCGCGCCCGCGTTATCACGATCTCTGGATCGCTGCTCAGGCTCATGAACATCATTTGCCGCTTCTCACCAGCAACCCTGATGATTTCCTCGCGCTAGACGTGATCGAAATCATCGAAGCCCCGAAGACGGCTCATTGAACACGGATGCGCACGGTTTATCCCGTCGACCGTTCCTTTGACGTGGGATAAAAACCGGACGACGGTTCGCTATTTGCCGAGACTGCGTATCGACTCCGGCTATCGATATGGCCATCGGCAGCCTCACGTGCTGTCGGGGCGATGTGCGATCAGTCGGGCAGCGGCACCGGGAACAAAGATCATTGAGTGATGGCCGTGATGAAATCAGGCGCGCTTTCAAACCAGCCCAAATGTTTTCCGCAGGCTCGTATCGACTGGTCCAGCAGGCATGAAGCGGCGCAATTTGCTCAGAAGAGAGGCTTGGCCTTTCGGTGTGCGCCTCATTCTCCATGCGCCCAAAGCGGCATCGACAATCGTGGTTGCGACACCATCGGGCGCCGGCGCCTCATTGACATTTTCTTGAATGGCGCGGGACACGATGGCGCGCTCATCGTCGTAGGCCGCGATTTTGGAAGCCGCATGGGGCGCATTGAGATCCAGATTGGTCCTGGTATAGGAAGGCTCGACGAGCACCACGCGGACTCCGAACTTGCGCACCTCGTGATCCAGGGTTTCGGACATTCCCTCAACAGCATGCTTGGAGGCCGAATAGAGCCCCATGTACGGAGCCGGAAGAAAGCCCAGCACCGAGCTGACGTTGACGATTCTTCCCGAACCCTGCGCGCGCATGTGCGGCAGTACGGATTGGGTTGTGCGCAAGATTCCAAAGACGTTGGTATCGAACAGCGACTGCGCTTCGGCCAGCGATGTTTCTTCCGTCGCACCGAGCAAGGTCACGCCCGCGCTATTAACGAGCACATCAATGCGCCTCGCCTGAGCGATGATGGCCTGGAATCCGCGTAGGACGGAAGCGTCGTCACGGACATCCATCTCGACCAGCACAACACCCGGTATCGACTGTGCTTTTGTAATGTTGCGTACGGTGCCGAATACCTTGCAGCCCCGTTTGGCGAACTTCTCTGCGGTGGCACGTCCAATACCCGATGACACGCCAGTAACAACGACAACGATCGAATTCGACATAGCAGTTCCTTTGGAGAGTGATGTTGTTTATTTCTGGTTAGCGGACGAGTCCTCAAACATCTGTTCCGCAGGTCGTGCCCGTTCATGCTTGCCTCCTTGCGGATCAGCTGTACTGCCCGGCCTGATCTTGAACCAGATGGAATACATGGCCGGCAGGAACATCAGGGTCAAAATCGTCCCTGCAAACGTGCCGCCGATCAGCGTGTAAGCGAGCGTCCCCCAGAACACCGAATGGGTCAGCGGGATGAAGGCCAGGATCGCCGCCATGGCCGTGAGGATCACGGGGCGGGCGCGCTGCACGGTGGCCTCGACGACCGCGTGGAATGGATCCAATCCCGCGTGCTCGTTCTGGTGGATCTGCCCGATCAGAATCAGCGTGTTGCGCATCAGGATGCCCGATAGCGCAATGAGGCCGACCAGCGCATTGATGCCGAAAGGCTGGCGGAACAGGATCAGGGTCGGCACCACCCCGATCAAGCCCAACGGGCTGGTCAGGAACACCATCGCCATCGCCGGGATCGAACGCACCTGAAAGATGATGATGATCAGCGTAACCGCGAGCATGATCGGAAATAGCGGCAACATGGCTTTCGTCGCTTTGGCCGATTCCTCGATGGAGCCAGCCTGCTCGATGCGGTAGCCCGTCGGCAGCTTCTCCATGATGGGCTGAAGCTGCCTCGTGATGGCAGTCGATACGTCCGGCGGCTGCAGGTCGTCGGCGATGTCGCCCCGCACCGTAATCGTCGGAACGCGATCGCGCCAGCGCATGATCGGTTCCTCCATGCGCACCTCGACCTTGCCCACCTGCGATAGCGGGATGCGTTGCCCACCCGCACCTGCCAGCGTGAAATCGCCGATCCTGGCCGGGTCGAGCCGAACGTCGCCGGCCGAACGCGCCACAACCTGTACGGTTCGAATGTCCTCACGCACCGCGGTGACGGGAACGCCCGTCAGGAAGAATTGCAGCTGTTGGGCCACGGCGGTGGACGTCAGCCCGAGCGCCTCCAGGCGGTCCTGCTGCAAGGTGAAGTGCAGCGTAGGCGTGCGCGTGCCCCAATCGGAGTTGACCGTGCGCATCATCGGGCTGGCATCCATCACCTGCTCGACCTGGGCCGCGATACCGCGCAGCTTGTCCGGGTCCGGGCCAGAGATACGGTAGGCGACCGGGAACGGCGAATATGGACCGAATACGAGTTGCGTGACCCGCACGCGTGCTTCGGGAGCAAGACCGCCTGCGATGGCCTGGCGCAGCCGCTGTTTTAATGCATCGCGCTCATCCTGACTGTCCGTGCGCACTACGATCTTGGCAAACGACGGATCGGGCAGTTCCGGCCCCATGGCCAGGTAAAAGCGTGGCGCACCTTGCCCGACGTAGGCGGTGACGATCCTGGCTTCCCTTTGTTTGGCCAGCCACGCCTCGAGCTTCGCCGTGGCGGCGTTGGTTTGGGAGATGGACGTGCCATAGGGCATCTGCACCTCGACCAGCACTTCAGGACGGTCCGAGATCGGGAAGAACTGCTTTTTGACCACGCCCATCCCGAGGATGGCCAAAACGAAGAGGCCCACGACCGAACCGGCGACCAGCCATTTGCGCGCGATGACGCGCGTGAGCAACCGACGGAAGCGGTTGTAGCGCGGCGTGTCATAGATCGCATCGTGACCGCCTTCGACCTTCTTGAAGCTGGGCAGCATGTTCACGCCGAGGTACGGCGTGAAAATCACCGCGACGAGCCACGATGCGATCAGTGCGATACCGACGATCCAGAACATGTTGCTCGTGTATTCGCCCGCGGTGGACCGGGCGAAGCCGTTCGGCATGAAGCCCACGGCCGTCACGAGCGTGCCCGAGAGCATGGGGGCGGCAGTGTGGCTCCAGGCATAGGCAGAGGCGGCCACCCGGCTGTAACCTTCCTCCATTTTCACCACCATCATTTCAATGGCGATGATCGCGTCGTCCACCAGCAGGCCCAGCGCGAGGATCAAGGATCCCAGGGTGATGCGGTCGAAGTTCTTGCCTGTCGCGGCCATGACCACAAACACGATGGCCAGTGTCAACGGCACGGCCGCAGCGACCACCAGGCCCGCGCGCCAGCCCATGCTTACGAAACTCACGAGCATGACCACCAGCAGAGCGGCGAAAAATTTGAGCATGAACTCGTCGATTGCCGCATGAATATTGACGGCCTGATCCGTGACCTTGGTCAGGCTCATTCCCAGCGGCAGCCCGGCGTTAATTGCGCCGACCTCGCTGTCCACCGCGTGGCCGAGATCGAGCCCGTTCCAGCCGTCGCGCATCACGATGCCCAGCAGCAGCGCCGGCTCGCCGTTGTTGCGGATCATGAATGTCGCCGGATCCTCATAACCGCGCGTGACGGTGGCGATATCGGATAACTTCAGCGTGCGACCTTGCGCCACGATCGGCGTATCGCGGATCTTCTGCAGCTTGTCGAAGGCGCCGTCCAGGCGAATGAACACGTCGGGACCCCTGGTTTCGACGGAGCCGGCCGGCGTCAGGGCGTTCTGGCCATTGAGCGCGGCGAATATGTCCTGCGGGCTCACGCCGAGCGTTGCCAGGCGGTCGTGGGAAAACTGGACGTAGATACGCTGGGCCTGCTCTCCGATGATGTTGACTTTCTTCACGCCGGGCACGTGCAGCAACCGTTGGCGCAGCGTCTCGGCATCGCGCACGAGCAGGCGCTGCGGCTCGTCCTTGGCTTTCAGCGCAAAGAGCGCAAACGTGACATCCGCATATTCGTCATTGACCATCGGCCCGATCACGCCGGCGGGAAGGTTGGCCGCCTCATCGCCGATTTTTTTGCGTGCCTGGTAGAACTCCTCCTGTACTTCCGACGGTGGAGTGCTGTCGAGCAACGTCAAGGTGGTGAAGGCCAAGCCTGGTCGCGTGTAGGTCTCGGTCCGGTCGTACCAGCGCAGCTCCTGCATGCGTTTTTCGATTTTCTCGGCGACCTGATCATGCATTTCCTGCGCAGTCGCCCCAGGCCATGCGGTGACGATGGTCATCACCTTGACGGTGAACGCGGGGTCTTCCGCCCGACCCAGCTTGAAGAACGAGATGAGACCGGCCAACGAAATCAGGCCGATCAGGAACAGGGTGATGGATCGCTCGCGCACGGCGAGCGCCGACAGGTTGAAGCGACCTTCACTCACGGACGGCCTCCCCCGGAAGCCACGGCGACGGCTTGACCCGCCAACCGTACCTGCTCGCCTGGGTGCAGCAACTGCGCGCCGAGCGCGACGATCCGCTCCCCTTGCTTCAGTTGACCGACGACGCGAGCGCTCTCGTCGTCGAGACGTTCGACACTTACCGGCCGCCACGAAACCTTTGCCGGTTCACCGTCGATGACCCACACACCGGGTCCCTTGCCCGAGTCCAGCAGCGCGCCAATCGGCACTTGCAATCCACCTTGCGCAGCGGAACGCGCATCCGGCAGCTGTATCGTTACCGTAGCGCCCAACGGGGCATCGGCCAACGCACCTTGCAGCACATATCGCGCTTCGAAGGTACGTGTACGCGGGTCCGCCGCATCCGAGAGCTGGCGAAGGGTGGCCGGTTCGCTAACGCCGCTGTTGCCGAACAGCGTGGCTTGCGCGACCGACCCGATGGCCGGGCGCAAGGTTTCGGGTAGCTGGATCATGGCCTCGCGACGCCCGGCATGGGCGAGGCGCACCACGGGCTGTCCCGCGCCGACGACCTGGCCCGGCTCGGCCAATGTTTCCATCACGACGCCATCGCCGTCCGCCACCAGCTCGGCGTATCCAGTTGCATTGCGCGCGACGTCGGCGTCGGCCTCAGCCGCGCTGAGCTGCGCTTTGGCGGCATCGGCCGCCGCTTTGGCCTGGTCGTACGCCGAAGCCGATATTGCGCCGGTGCCGCGCAGGTCGCGATAGCGCTCTTCATCCTGCGCGGTTTGCTGCGCCCGTGCTCGCGCGGCGGTGACCGCCTCCTGCCGGGCCCGTGCGGCAAGCTTCAGATCAACGGAATCGAGGCGCATCAGCGGCTGGCCGCGCTTGACGACTTGACCCGCATCCACGAGCCGCTCCAGCACTTTGCCGGAAACACGAAAACCCAAATCGCTCTGCACCCGGGCAGCTACGGTTCCCGTAAACGAACGCGATGCGGCAGTCGCGCCTTGGACGATGGCGACGCGCACCAGCGGTGCCTCGGTGCGCGGATCGGAGGGTGCCTTTCCGCCGCAAGCGAGCAACGCAAACGGCAAGGCACAGACGACGGTAGAGGTGGCGAGGCGGCGCGAGCGCATGAAAGTCCCATCGACGAAGTGATGATGGCTTTCATTATGGTTCTAGTGACCAATGTAGTCAACAGTCACATTCGCTGCGGCGCATCACGGCGACAGGCTGCGCAGCACCAGGCCGGACAGTTGCGCCGGCGCCTCCTCGGTGTAGTCGAAGCTATGCTGCAGGATGAGCGGGTTGAGGTAAGGGCGCATGACCAGATAGATCGCCATCGCGGTTTCATCGAGAGGCGTCTTACGCTCGAAGTCCCCGCTCTGCCGGCCCGCCTGCAGGATGTCCTGAAGCAATTTCTGAATGCGCTCCTCATAGGCGAGCGTCGCCTGCCAGTGCTCGGTGGCGGCCGACGCGGCGATCTCGTAAAGCTTGCGGTCCTGGGAGAACAGGCGAAGGCTTGCCTCCACAATCGCCTTGAACATTCGCCGCAGCTTCTCTGGCGGCCGGTCGGCCTCTTCGACGGCCGCTTTGACCTCGCTCTCGATCTCGCGCAGGCAGTTCGCGCAGATCATCTCGCCAATGGCCTGCTTGGACTCGAAGAACTTATAGATGTAGGCCTTGGAAAAGCCGATGGCCTTGGCGAGATCAGAGACGGTCGTCTTCTCGTAGCCATATCGGCTGAAGTGCTCGGTGGCGGCAGCAACGATCTGGTCGCGCACCTCATGGTCGGCCGGGCCACGAGCCGAAACGGGATAGGTGATTGCATTTTTCATGGTTAGCAGCTTACCGCCGCTCTCAAGAATCGACAACAAGTGACCATAATGTATTATAGTCACATGCATGCCGTTCCGTTCTCCTTCGCCGGAAGAAGCTCATGCTGCCCAAACACGTCCTTGCCGTGCTTATTGTCGCCAGCCTCTCGGCAGGCTGCGCCGTCGGCCCTGATTACGTTCGGCCCAACGTACCCATGCCGGAGCGGTTCCAGGGCCAAGCCGCGGTCGATCAGCGGCCTGCAACGGACAGTGCCGATCTCGCCACCTGGTGGACGGGTTTCGGCGATCCGCAACTGACACGGCTCGTGGCGCTCGCGCTGGAGCAAAACCTCGACCTTGCGCAGGCATCCGCCCGCATTGCACAAGCGCGTGCAGGACTTGGGGCAGCGAATGCCGCATTGCTGCCGTCCGGTAATCTCAGCGGCCAGGCGGCCAGAGTCTATCAGTCCGTTGAAACGCCCTTGGGGCGAGTCTTGAACTCGACACCCGGTTTCGACCGCTATGGCAATCAATACGAAGCCGACCTCACCGCGAGTTGGGAACTGGACGTGTTCGGAGGCTTGCGTCGTGGACGGGAAGCGACGCTTGCCGAGTACCAGGCTTCGGAAGCGGGCGCAGCGGCCACACGATTGGCGGTGGCGGCGCAGACCGCCGATATCTACATCACCATCCGTGGACTGCAAGCCCGTCTGAACGTTGCTCGGCATCAGGTGCAGACGCAGCAGGAACTACTTTCAACCATCAAACTTCTGTACAGCAAGGGGTTGGCGGCCGAGCTTCAAGTGAGCCAGGCCGAGGGGGCGCTTGCCCAGGTTCGGGCATCCGTCCCGGTCCTCGAGACGAGTCTGGACGCGGCCATGAACGCACTGGACGTGATGCTGGGCTCGCAGCCCGGCACGCATCGGGCAGAGCTGATGGAAGCGGGCGACATCCCGGTCGCGCCGCAGATCGCGGCCACCGGATCGCCGGGTGATCTGCTCAGGCGCCGGCCCGACCTGATCGTCGCCGAGCGACGCCTCGCCGCATCGAATGCGCGTATTGGTGTCGCCATCGCCGAGTATTACCCGAAGCTCTCCCTGAGTGGATTGATCGGCAGCGCGACATCCGTGGCCAGTGGCAATCTTTTCACGAGCGGCGCCAATCAAGCTGCAGGCATGCTGGGGCTGCGCTGGCGTCTGTTCGACTTCGGTCGCATCAATGCGCAGATCAACCAGGCCAAGGGCCAGGAGGCCGAGATGTTGGCGGCGTATCGGCTTGCCGCGCTCCATGCAACCGAAGACGTAGAGAACGCCTTTTCTGCACTGGTCAAGCGCGAGGAACAGGCTGCTGTGCTCACCCAGGGCGTGGACTCGCTGGGTCGCGCGCGAGCGGCGTCGTTTGCAGCCTATCAAAAAGGCGTGGTCAGTCTCATCGAAGTCCTGCAGGCCGACGAAAGCTTGCTACGCGCCTCCGATGAGCGGGTGCAGGCCAAAACGGAATCAGCACGCGCGGCGGTCGCGGCCTTCAAGGCGCTCGGTGGTGGCTGGCAACCCCGCGAATCCGAGGCTGCGGTAGCCATCAGATAGCAACCGAACGCACACGTAGTGCCGAACGAGGAACATGGAATTCGCCATCGTCGTTGCTCCATGGCCGTTGTTGACGATTCCTTTCGCCACGGGAGTGATTCATGTGTGGATGCGCTGAGGTAAGTACACGGTCGACACCCAGCATATCAACCCGTGGAATAGGCGAACGGCTTGCATTGCAGGACTGGACGTCCAAATCCAGTAGCGCAACGAAACCCATATTCCAGATGGCCGAACACCTTCTCACATGCCACGCAAACGATTGACGCGCGAAGAGCATCGCGAACAGACTCGCAGCCGTTTGCTCGACGCCGCGGCCTCGAGCATTGCCAGAAACGGGCTGGCCGCGACCAGCGTGGAGGACATCGCGGCTTAGGCCGGCTATTCTCGCGGCGCGTTCTACTCGAACTTTAAAAGCAAGATCGACCTATTCGTCGAACTGCTCTGGCGCGACCACCAGAACGTCCAGGAGGACTTGCGCAAGCTAATGGACGCGCCATCCAGCGAAGACCTGAAAAAGCAGTTCACCCTGTTTTACGCGCAGCGCTATCGCGACCAAAACAACTACGTAATCTGGGCTGAGGCACGACTGCACGCCATGCGTGACCTGGAATTCAGGCACCGCATGAACGCCATGTGCCTGGAAAAGCGCGATATGATCGCCTACTTCATCGAGCAGTTCTGCAAGCGCCTTAACGTGCAGTTGCCAAGCTCTTTTGCCGACCACGCGCTCGCTATCCTCGCGTTGATGGACGGCGTCCTCTACTTCAGCATTGCTATGCCCAACGAACTGCCGGAAGCTTCGGCCGAAGCGGTTTTGAGCAACATCTTTACGAGGATGTTCTTCAGTACTTCGATCTGAGAGAAACCGGCTCGCTCTCGTCCGCTGTTCCTCAGTTTGCGTCCGGTTAAGCGATTCAATACGTTGCCCTTATCTGCAGAAAGCCGTGGCCTGATCGAGACAGCGGACGACGACGCGTTGATCATTGCGACTAGGTCGGCGACGTCTTCATTGGGAGGTCAGGGATGGTCGAAGGTTGCGCTAGCTACGCTGGCGTAGCAACTCATTCTGTGCGCGGTGCGCACCTGTTAGCAGAGATGCGAGGCGTGTGGTGAGTGCATTTCCACGAACTCGAACTTTCATGTACTCGATAACGTACTCATTCGACGTAGGCTTACTGCGAAACGCGAGCACGTTTCGGGTGCCCTGAAACGCAAAAAGCCCGCAAGAGCGGGCTTCATCGCGAACATCATCCAGCAACTGATCTGGATTTATTTTTCTGGTGCCCAGGAGAGGACTCGAACCTCCACGGTGTTGCCACCGCTAGGACCTGAACCTAGTGCGTCTACCAATTCCGCCACCTGGGCACGTCTTCAAGCTAGACCGCTATTTTAGCGAGATGATCGGGTTTGTCAATCTTTGCTTCAAACCAACCTGCCTTCTCATCCGCCCGGTTGAATCATGCAGCGTAGCGATCAAACCGCCGCCGAACTACCGTCCTGCTCACCCAGCAATCGATGCGCAAAGCGCGCTTCGGATCGACGGGTCTTACACAAAAAATAGAGCCGCCCGAAGGCGGCTCTATTTTTGAATCTGGTGCCCAGGAGAGGACTCGAACCTCCACAGTGTTGCCACCGCTAGGACCTGAACCTAGTGCGTCTACCAATTTCGCCACCTGGGCAGGTGATGAACAGCAAAGACCGCAATTATAGCGACGGATTCAGGGCTGTCAAGCGTTTCGCCAGAGACGGCAAAAGCGCGCCGCGCGTCCTCGCGATACCGCCTGTGAAGCGCTTCCGCCGGGCCGCTTGGCGCGCAGCACGGGTGTTAGAATGCCTCGCAGTAGTTCGTTGGCAAGCTGCGCGTACGGTGTGCGCGCACGCCCGTGGAGTTGGCTTTGCCTTGGCTTTAGTTCGCCTTGGCGGGTTTGGCCGGCCCTGAAACGAGCCGGCTTCCGGCAACTCCGGGCGCAGTCGCAGTCAGGCAGGGGCGATGACAGAAGAACGCGGGCCCCTGAGCAGGTGCAACGCAGCTATAACGCAAGTGTTACTGAGCGCATCACGCAAACGCCTTCCAGGCCGGACCACATTGCCGACCGACGTCCATGCAACGAGAAAAAACCATCGACAAGCCCTTGAGCAAATTTCCGTATCCGATTCCAAGCCGCGAAGAAATCCTCGGCGTGCTGCGCACGAGTGAAACGCCGCTTGCCGCGAACGACATCGCCGAAGCGCTGTCGATCAAGCGCCAGGAGCGCGAAGGATTTTTCAAGCGTCTCGGCGCAATGGAGCGCGACGGCCAGATCCGGCTCGATCAACGCAATCTCTATCAGCTCACTCATCCGTCGAATTTCGTCGCGGGCCGCGTGCAGGGGCATCGCGACGGCTACGGTTTCCTGATTCGCGACGACGGCCAGGACGACCTGTTCCTGCCCAACGGCGAGATGCAGAAGGTCATGCACAACGATCGCGTGCTCGCGCGCATCGTCGGCTACGACCGGCGCGGGCGCCCGGAAGGGCACATCGTCGAGGTCACGGACCGCGCGAACAAGCGCGTAATCGGCCGCCTGCTCAACGAGAACGGCGCGCTGATCGTCGCGCCCGAAGACAAGCGCATCGGTCACGACATCCTGATCACGCAGAACACGCGGAAGGCCAAGGTCGGCCAGGTGGTGGTGGTCGAGCTGACCGATTTCCCGAGTCGTCATTCGCAGCCGCTTGGCCGCGTGGTCGAAGTGCTCGGCGATATCGACGACCCCGGCATGGAAATCGAAATCGCGGTGCGCAAATACGGCGTGCCGCACGAGTTCAGCGGGGCCGCGCTCGACGAAGCGGCGCGCCTGCCCGACGAAGTGCGCCCGGCCGATCTCCGCCATCGCGTCGATTTGCGCGACGTGCCGCTCGTGACGATCGACGGCGAAGACGCGCGCGATTTCGACGATGCCGTGTATTGCGAGCCGGTCAAGGTCGGCCGCGGTGACGGCTTCCGCCTGATCGTCGCGATCGCCGACGTGTCGCATTACGTGCAGCCGAAAAGCGGGCTCGACACCGACGCGATCGAGCGCAGCACGTCCGTGTATTTCCCGCGCCGGGTCATTCCGATGCTGCCGGAAAAGCTGTCGAACGGGCTGTGTTCACTGAATCCGGACGTCGATCGCTGCGTGCTCGTGTGCGACATGATCGTCACCGCGCGCGGCGACGTGAAGGCGTATCAGTTCTATCCGGGCGTCATGCATTCGGCCGCGCGGCTTACCTACACCGAAGTCGCCGCGGTGCTGACCAACACCAAGGGCCCGGAGGCGATCCGCCGCGCCGCGTTGCTGCCGCAACTGCAGAATCTGTATAGCGTGTACAAGGCGTTGTTCGCCGCGCGCCAGAAGCGCGGCGCGATCGACTTCGATACGACCGAGACGTATATCGTCTGCAACGCGCAGGGCAAGATCGAGCAGATCGTGCCGCGCACGCGCAACGACGCGCACAAGCTGATCGAAGAGTGCATGCTGGCCGCGAACGTGTGCGCGGCCGATTTCCTGAAGCGCAACAAGCACGCCGGCCTGTTCCGCGTGCACGCGGGGCCGAGCGCGGAGAAGCTCGAGAATCTGCGCACCTTCCTGCGCGGCATGGGCCTGACGCTCGGCGGCGGCGACACCCCGCACGCGAGCGACTACGCGGCACTGATGGCGCAGATCCGCGACCGGCCCGACGCACCGATGCTGCAGACGATGCTGCTGCGCTCGATGCAGCAGGCCGTCTACAGCCCGGACAACATCGGTCACTTCGGTCTGGCGTACGAGGCTTATGCGCACTTCACGAGCCCGATCCGCCGCTATCCCGATCTGCTCACGCATCGCGCGATCTACGCGATCCTGCAGGGCCGCAAGTATCAGCCGGAACCGTCGCACGGAGTCGAGCTGAATACCGCGCTGTCGCCGCGCGCCCGAGCGATGCAGCAGGCCGACGACGAAAAGCGCGGCCGCTCGCGCGCGAACGGCGGCAACAACGTGGCGATCTGGGAAGAGCTCGGCTTGCACTGCTCGGCGAACGAGCGCCGCGCGGACGAAGCTTCGCGCGACGTCGAAGCCTGGCTCAAGTGCTATTTCATGCGCGACAAGCTCGGCGAAGAGTATGGCGGGATGATCAACGGCGTGACGTCGTTCGGCATTTTTGTGCAGCTCGATTCGCTGTTTATCGAAGGTCTCGTGCACGTGACCGAACTCGGCTCGGATTACTTCCAGTACGACGAGATCAAGAACGAGCTGCGCGGCGAGCGTACCGGTATTCGCTATCGTCTGTCGGATCGGGTGCGCGTGCAGGTGAGCCGCGTCGATCTCGACGCGCGCAAGATCGACTTCCGGCTCGTGCGCGATACGCCGATCAAGCCGCCCGTGGCACGCGGCGTCGCGGCGGAAAGGGGCGAAGGCGGCGGCCCGCGCGTGCGCGCGCTGGCGGCGGAAAGCGGCGCGGCGCCGGGTCCGCGGCGCAAGAAAGCGGCGCCCGCGCAGAGCGCCGCGGTCAAGGAAGCGCGCGCCGCGCGTGGCGCGGCGAAGAAGCATGGCGTCGCGACCAAGGCGGCGTCGAAGCAGGCACGCAAGAAGCGCTGAAGCCGTCGCAGTGTCAGAACCGCGCGCAGCGGGTACGTGAAGACGTGCCGGTTGCGCGCGGTCTGCGTTTTGGCGTTACGGCATTAGGGCATTAGGGCGTTCGGATGTGGTCGCGCCAAGCGGCGCGAAGTCAGCGGCAGGTTTCCGGTTTCCTCATATTCATCACAGCGGCGCGCGTCGTGTGCGCCCCATCAAAGGTTGTTCAGTCATGGCACGTCTCAAGGTCTTATACGGTTTCCACGCAGTGACCGCGCGTATCCGGCACGATGCGTCGACAGTCGAGGATGTCTATTACGACGCGACGCGCAAGGACCGGCGAATGACCGAATTTCTGAATGCCGCGAAAGACGCCGGCGTGCGCCTGATCGCCGCCGACGAAACACGTCTGTGGGGCCTTGCGCGCACTGAGCGCCATCAGGGTGTGGTCGCGCGCGCCGGCGATCTGCCGCTCGCGCAGAACCTCGCCGAACTGCTCGACGGTATCAGCGGCTCGCCGCTGATTCTCGTGCTCGACGGCGTGACCGACCCGCACAATCTCGGCGCCTGCCTGCGGGTGGCGGACGCGGCCGGCGCTCATGCGGTGATCGCGCCGCGCGATCGCGCGGTCGGCCTGAACGCAACCGCTGCGAAGGTCGCGAGCGGCGCGGCCGATACCGTGCCGTACATCACCGTGACGAACCTCGCGCGCGCGCTGCGCGAACTGAAGGATGCGGGTGTGTGGGTAGTCGGCACGGCGGGCGAGGCGACGAAGAGTCTTTACGAAACGGAACTCGAGGGGCCGGTGGCGATCGTGATGGGCGCGGAAGGCGAGGGTATGCGGCGTCTTACGCACGACACCTGCGATGTCGTCATGCGCATTCCGATGGCGGGGACGGTGGAGAGCCTGAATGTTTCAGTGGCGAGCGGTGTGTGTTTGTTCGAGGCCGTGCGGCAGCGGGCGGTGAAGAAATAATTGTTTTAAATCAACCGCTTACGTTCGTGCCCTAATTGCGTTTCCAGCCCGATTTTCCCTCGCAGTGTCCAAGAATTGTCCAATGGAATCGGCTGAAAACGCAAGCCCCGTAGGGCTCAAATTCTGACTCTGGAAAGCCCAATGTCCCGCGTAGGCATTCGATACAGCGCGGAACAGGTATTACCGCGAGACGGCGAGGATATAGCGGCTCGGCTGTAACCTCCATGATACACTCGTACTGTTTCTACAGGGAGCGTGCCATGTTTAAGAAGGCTAAGACTGCGGACGATCATCGCAAAGACGCGGAAAAGGTCGCCGCACGGGCAGACTCGGCCAAACAACAGCTAGCCACGCTGCAAGCGGAGTTGGCAACTATGGAAGCTCGGCAGGCCGCGCTGAGGGAGTCTATTGAGAATGAAAAGCAGGCCAAGGCTGAAATTAGGCAGGGTGTAAAGGCACCCATGGAAACCGTGCCTATGCCCGTTCGGCTGGAGGTAACCCAGGTAAAATTGCTGAAACTGCTAGCGGCACTTGAAGGCACTACGGCTTCGGCGATCATCCGGGATTGTGTCAAAGAGCACTTGGCGATGAAGAAGGCGACAAACCAGACGTTTGCCAACGCTGCGTTGATGGTGCAAGACCAGTAGAAATGTGAACAAGCAAGGGGCTTTTGACCCCTTTTTAAATTTGTTGTTGTAGAAAGAGTTCACAGGTATCATGCGATACACGATGCAGCAATAGCCCTCCGGCAAGGCGACCGGATAGGGTAGCGATCTTTAACAATCCGGCGCGTAGGCCTCCCTAACGGACCCGCCTACCGGCCCCTAATCAGGGACGTGACGTAGTGACCGTATCCGGGTGCTGATTGTGGCTAACCGGCTGGACTAAGAACGGGGTGCACCTACGAAAGAGATTACATAGGCGGTTAAGCAAGGCGATTCTACGAGTCCTGCCTTGCTTAACCGATAACGATTAGTTGTACGTATCGAATATACAATTTTTCAGCGGGGCAGACCATGAATCATTTCGAGCAAGCAGTTGAAGCAATCCGTAAATCGCCCGATTGGGCGTCGATGGACGACTTTGAACCAATCACCGTAGAAGCAATGCAGCGCGACGTAGACGAGCTGGACGCAGAGCTAGACGCCATTGAGGACGACATTGAATACGCCCGTTGCATGGGTGACGAACGCGAAGCACAGGCGTGTGAGGCAACGCGAGCGGCCTTGCTCATCGGCTATGACGAAACCTGGAGGCGGCTTGAAATGTTGCAGGCCGCTGTAGCTGCCGATGCTAGCTCGATCCACTAACCGAGGGAAACACATGAAAATTTCGTCGTCGCGAGCCTGTTCCATCAACCGAGTAATCGAATTACTACCCGCCACATAGGCGATTAGGAATACATATGAACGAGGTGAAAGTTTGCAAAGTGGCGTATAGGAAAGACATCACGGAGGATGATCTAAAGGAAGTACCTGATATCGTCCTGCGTTGGATGGTTCGTCACGCGAAAGGTAATGATTTGGCGGTTGTAGGTGGAGTTATGGCGGATCGCTATTTCGGCCCGCTACCCACGGATGACTGCAAGGACCTTGTGCAGCGGGCGAGAGAAGCTACGTGCGTAGAGGAAATGAGAAGTATCGGCCGCGCGTGGCGTGCGCAGTTGCTGAGACAGTCCTAACTCAACAAAGGAAACTCATGAAGCATTACGCCCTTCTGCTTATCTGTCTCGCCGTGTGGATCGCCAATGTTGCGCTGACGTGGCATCCGGTCCACTTCGTTTAACCGACCGCCCTAGAGGCGATTCCAAGAAGTTTTAGCCGTACAATTGGTCCCTCAACGTACAACGGGGCGGACCAAATGGACATTGCAGCAATAACAGGAGCTTGGCAAGGGATCAAAGCGGCCAAGGAACTGGTAGGCGGATTGATTGACGCCAAAGCCGACGCTGAGGCCAAGAATCGCATATACGAGGCTCAGGCCAAGCTTGGTAATGTACAAGACGCGCTATTTTCCATGCGCGAGGAAATGTTTGCCTTGCAGGACGAAAACAAAACCCTAAGAGCACAAATTGCGGAGTTCGGCGCGTGGGACGCGAAAGCGAAGGAATACGAGTTGACCACGACTCAAGGGGGCGCAGTGGTTTACCGCTTCAAGGGACAGCCGGAACATTACGCATGCCCTAGCTGCTTCCAGTCGAAACAGATTCACATTTTGCAGACGACGCGAAAGATCAGCGGCCATTTCATGTGTACGGGTTGTGACAAAGCATTTCCCGTCAACGCGGCGGAGCCATTGCGCACGCCCCGCTTGTACTAGGCTAGGCGCCAGTCTCTACCCGGCTAATTCACAATGTAAAATACGGGACCGTATAGGAGAGGAGAACCTTTCCCGCGTGGTAGCGTTGCCCGACGAACGCCGTATCCAATTGGATGCGAATTTCACGATACAAAATACTACACATCATAGGAGAAGCCGCCGAACACCCGCGCGCTATGTCCTCCAGTTTCAATTCAATCTAGGCGAACTCTCGTCTATCTCCCGCGCACCCTTCCACATGTCCATTCCCTGAGTGGGCTATCGGTAGGGCGTGCTTTCTGTTGGTCTACCTTTGAGGAATACTACCTATGAATAGAGGTGTTATCCCGTCTAACCCGTATGAGTGCGCCCGCGTCCTCAGTACCAAGGTTAGCCCTGAGTTTCATAAACAGTTGCGCCAGTTCGCGGTTGATCTGGACACTACGGTTAGCGCAGTGATCAAGACCGCCGTTGAACTGTACTTGCGGAAAAACGCCCACTAATGGCGAATAACGCTACTACAGTAAAGCTAACTGCGGACGCGTCCGGGTACACCGTAGAGCTAGACAAAGCACGTAAATCCAATGATGCGCTAATGCGCTCCATTGCGTCCGCAGCGGATACGGTGGCCGCGAAGCAAAAGGCAATCGCGGAGGCTGCGGCTAACGGCTCTGACGCCACAGTCAAAGCTATCATCAACCAAGTGAACTCTATGGCTTACCTCGCCGCAACGGCGGGTAAGACCAAAGATGAATTGGCACAGATGCGTGCGGAAGCTCTAGGCATCGGTGGCGCTACCTCGACGTACGCCAGCCAGATTGCGGACGCGTCAGAAAAGACACACGAGTTCGGCCTTAAGACTTCCGCCGCTCGTAGGGAAATCCTTGTGCTGGGGCATGAGCTTTCACAAGGTAACTACACGCGGTTCGGTGGCTCGCTCATGGTGTTGGGCGAACAGTTCGACGCTATGCGCTACTTGCTGTCGCCGGTGGGTGCTGCATTTATCGCGGCTGGTGGTGCTGCTTACGCGTTCCTAAAGACAGTGCATGATGGGTACGCGGAAATTGACGCTTTCAATAGGGCCATTACGGCTACTAGCGGGTTCGTTGGTCTGTCCGCTGCCCAGATGGCGGAAATGTCGAACGGTCTACAGACCGGCGAGACGAGTCTAAAGAGCGTCCGTGAGGCGATGGCACAGGTGGCTGCTACAGGCGCGTTCACTGCCGATAACCTCGCGCTAGCTACACAGGCTGCTATCGGTATGTCGTCCGATATCGGTATAGGAACCGACAAGGCCGCAGAGTCTTTGGCTAAGATTCAAGATAACGTGATGGGCTGGGTTGCCTCGTACCAGCAACAACATCACACGTTCACCGCTGCGCAAATCGAGGAAATAGCCAACTTCGTGAAGCTGGGTGATACCGTAGGGGCGGTAAAGTTGGTCCTACAAGACCTCTCTAAGTCCCATGCGGCTATTGAGGCGGACGCAAACGCGCATTTGGGTGTGGTTAGCTGGCTATGGGATGCAGCAACGTTCTCTGTGAATAAATACAAGAACGCGATAATGAGTATCGGTGTTCCTGATAGCATCGATAAGCAGGTAGGAGACCAGTACGCCAAGGTAGAGGCCGCACAGCGTAACTACGATTTGTCTAAAGGCGGCGCACAGTTCAGCGCGGACCAGGCAAAGCAGGCCCTGGATATTGAGGTGCAAAAACTCAATGTCTTACGAGACCAACAAAGCGTAGTAAATAAGGCCCAACGTCAGAGAGAACAGGACGCCAGAAGCGGCGACGCTAAGGTAGCCGTAAATAGCTATCTCACTTCCGATAAGTACGCTAGTCCCTCGCAGAAGCAAGCGAACGAGCTACAGGCGGAAAACGAGGCATTCAGTAAGGCTACGGCCAACCTCAATAAAAACTCCGCTGATTACCAAGCTGCGCTGAAACGACACTACGACAACGTAGAGCAGATTCAGGCTGAGTACGCAAAGAGAACCAGACCTAAAAGCAACTCAGAGGCGTATCACGGCCAGTTAGCGGAAATGACCGCCGCTACCCAACTTATCACAGCGGAGGAAAAGCGGCACGAGACCCAGCTTAAGGCGCAACGCGACGCGGGTCTAATCGACTCGGAAACGTACCTACAGCAGATTGCTGCTACGCAAGAGAAAGCATTAGACCAAGAGATTACCAACGCACAAAAACGGGTTGACATTGCGCGAGCTAAGCCGGAATCCGCTGCTTATCAGGAAGCTCTTAAGGACCTTCAAAACCTACAGGCGCAACGCTTGCAGGTTGAGCAGACGCTTACGGACTCTCTGGCGAAGGTACAGGCGAACCGGGCGGCAGACGTTCGCAAGTACGGTCAGCAGCAAGCGGGCTCGTTAGCAACGCAGCAAGCGGGGTACGCGGATGCCGACAGTATGCGGTTTGCGACGGAGCAAATGAGAGCGGAAATGGAGGCCCGCGCACAACTCGTAGCACAGTATGACAAGCAGGTAGCGACCCTTGCGGAGCAGTACGACAGTCCCACAGCGGACCAAAAAGCGTACAAGGAGAAACTTGCCGAGGCTAGCTCGTATTTCGACCTGCGTCTAACGGCTCTCCATGACCATCTAGCCCAGGAGCAGGCTGTACGAGAAAGTTACGCCGATCAAATGCACTTGGCTTTCGTTAAGCTGGGCGGAGACGGGCAAACAAATGCGCAGCTTGCGTCAACGGCATTTACCACTGCGTGGGAGGACTCCTCTAACGCACTAGACCGCTACCTCACGACAGGCCAAGGAAACTTCAGCCAGTTCACGGCCAGCATTTTGGCGGACCTCGCAAAGATCGCACTGCACCAGGAGGAAATGCAGCTATTCCAATTCGGGGCGTCCTTCTTTAACGCAGGCGGTCCCGTGGGTCATTACGCGGACGGGGGCGCTATCTACGGTGCTGGTACGGGTACGTCTGACTCTATCCCAGCCATGCTGAGTAACGGGGAATATATCGTCAACGCCGCCTCCACCAAGAAGTACAGGAGCCTCCTGGACAGCATCAATAACGGGCGTATGGCCCACTTCGCAACGGGCGGCGCTGTAGGAAGCGTATCCGGTTCTAGCGGCGGTAGCGTCACTAATCAAACGTCCCTGAGTCTTCATCTTAATGGTGGCTCGCTCACACCGGATGACCTAGCCGCCATTGCCCCGCAACTACAGGCAATTATCGATAAGCGCATTAACCAGCGGATGCGAGGACAGGGCGGTTTTGCGTATCAAATTAAACACGGTCAAGTTTAATGAGCGGCTTGCAAATTTGGAGCGGGTCCGGATTCTTGATGCTGGATACGTCCGATAGGTGTGGTCGAATTAAAGGTATTACTCGCGTAGATGGATTCGCTGCGGGCGTCTCCGCTGACTTGAGCGACGGCACTCCGTTTTGGTCTTTCCAGCCTGACTTTCTGTTCGCGCATATCAGCTATCAAACACCGCCGCCTATCATAACTATCACGTCTAGCGGTGTGTCATGGACGTACAGCAGTACGGCAGGCATGAATCACCCTAACCCTATTAAGGGGACGTTGATTTTCGGCGTGTACTAGGTGGCTGTAACGTAGGCCGGTCCATCCGTCTTGATCGCGCGGGCCGGTCGGTATCTAGCACTATCAAACCAATCTTAATATATTAAGGAATACATTGGAAAAATCATTCTCCACTTTGGAGATTAAGGCGCTGCACGAAGAACGGCGCGAGATTGAGGGCATTGCATCCACTCCTACGGTGGACCGTGTAGGGGACATTGTGGAACCCGCTGGGTTGTCGTTCTCGAAGGAAGCGCCGCTTCTTCTTAATCACGACCATTCCCAGCCCGTAGGCACAGTGACGTTTAGCCAACCCACGGCAAAGGGCCTCCCGTTCAAAGCCAAGATTGCGAAGGTTAGCGAGCCCGGTAAGGTAAAGGATCGCACTGACGAAGCCTGGCATAGCGTAAAGAACGGGCTTATCAAGGGCGTATCGATTGGGTTCATCCCGCAGGAATCCAAGCCTTTGAGCAATGGAGGTACAAGATTCACCAAAGCGGACGTGCATGAGCTTTCACTGACAGCCATCCCGTGCAACCCGGAAGCCGTCATTACCGCATTCAAGAGCGTTCAGGGTACGGCAATGCCGGTCCCTGAATGGCTTGCAAAGTCTGGGCTTCCACAGACAGTCATTGACAAGTATATGCAAACGCAGATCAGCGGGGCGAAGCTCTCAACGGCAGAAACCAGCGATGCGCTCGCGCCGCGTAGTTATATGTCGGCAACTGATGTAACTCCCCTCCCTAAGACGCCTACACAAAAGGACAGCAACACGATGCACGCAAACAACTCTAACGCAAACTATTTTATCCGCTCGGTTATCGCTAAGGCTGCCGTAGGCGCGGGAGGCGCAGCAGCAGCAGCGGGCTACGCTACTAGCCGCTGGGGCGCTCTCTCCGATACGACCAAAGTTGTTAAAGCGCTCGTCGCGCCGCTCACAGCGGGTGCGGACGCCTCTGGCGCGCTTACCTTGGGCGATCTGAGCCGACAGCAATTTGTCCAATCGGTATTCAGTAGGTCGATCCTCGGACAACTTGAGGGGCTGGTGCGCGTTCCAGCAATTACAAGAATTAATACGGAGGAAACGCCTGCGGCTGCCGCGTTCTTCGGAGAGGGTGCGGGGTGTCCGGTAGCTCAAGGGAGCATCGGCGTCCAACTGGTGGATAAACGTGCCGTAGGTGTCATTTCGGTGCTGTCACAAGAGCTTTTGAGGGCGACCGACGACGCAGCAGAAGCTACCATTTCGGCAATCCTACAAAGAGCCTTGAGCCGGGGATTGGATAACGCTCTTGTGGGAAGCCAGGTGCGCGACAACGTATATCCCGCAGGTTTGGCGTCCGTCGCGACGCAAGCGGGCAGTTTCAGCGCAGGGATCGAAGCCTTTACGGGTGATCTTACCGTGGCTAGCGTCCTTGTGAATCCTTTGACCGCCGTAACGCTACGTAGCCCCACCGAGACCCAAATCACAGCAAAGGGCGGTATTTATGGTGGTCTCCCAGCCATCGGCTCCTATGCCGTCCCAGCTAATAAATTGTTCATCGTGGACGCCACTCGTATTCTTGCCTATATCGGACTGGCTGTGGTCGAGGCATCGGAACACGGAAGCGTGTACGGAGCAAACGAGACTGTCCCCGTAAATATGTTCCAAACTAGTCAAGTGGCCCTCCGCGCCGGTCTGTATGCAGATTGGGAGTTTGTCCCAGGTGCGGCGGTTGAGGTCAGCTTGACGGCGTAAGACAGTAGCAGTTAGCAAGTACAGGCGGCGTATAGCCGCCTACTAATTAAGGATACCGAATGGATAGTTTTAATCTCGTAATTCACGAACGCGCAACAGAGGAAGAACTAAAATCGATCATTGCGGGTACGGAGGCAAGCAACACCAACATGCGCAAGGTCATCGCCCAGAACGAGCAAATTCGCGATATGGCGAAGCTGCGTTTGATCGCCCTTGAACTCGCAGAGGATCGCGAGTGAGTGTAATGCGTCCCGGTTCATGGCATCCGAGGGTAGTCCATACCCCACGCGGCACCATGCAACAGAATAAGGCCGCTCGCGAACGTAGCGTAGCCGCGCGTGCGTTGCTGGCGCGGGTCCAACCCAAGGCAGGGAGCGCACAGTGAGCCGTAGAGACCTTCTCACCGCATGTCAGCGGCTCCATATCCGCACCGATGCTGTATCCCAAGGTAAGCGCGGCAGCAAGGATAACAACTGGCTACGCACTGACCTTATCGAGCGGACTTACGGGCCGGGGCTGCATTGGAAATGGGAATCGGCAGCGGAGGCCGACCACGCATGCGTCAGGGCTGTTGATTGTTATTTGGGCGGGTTCGGCTACCTGCTTTCTATGGTACAGAACAGCCTGCGGCACGGTAACGAGGAACTAGCGGAGTACAAGCGCCTACGAGCCTTGAAGCGGCGTAGACCGGATGACGAAGCGCGGTTACTGCGTAGCGCGGGTCAATGGTTCGAAATAGCAGGAATTTCACATGATATGTACGATATCGAACGTGCTATTCCTGCACGACCAAGACAGGGCGAGCGTATCGCCTATAACCAAAAGGAAAACGTATGACAGACGCAAATAAAGAAGCGGCCCGAGAGCGGCACCATACCGCAATTGCTCGCCTTCATGAGGTGCTGGACAAGGTAGATGAAGTAAGCGCAGATCTTCGAAAAGAGGTGGAGGACGCTTATAGCGAATGGTACGAATCAGGAAAGGCAATCGTTGACGCGCGGTGAGCGTAACGTAGCCTGGATTGAGCGTTATTGCCGTGTTCCCTCCGGCCCTAAAGGGCTGGTAGGACAGCCCCTGCGGCTTGCGCCATTCCAACGCAAATGGTTGTTAGAGATTTTTGATAACCCCGCTGGCACACGCCGTGGCTACCTCTCGGTGGGCCGGAAGTCCGGTAAATCGATGCTGGCGGCTTGCGTAGTCCTGCTGTACCTCTGCGGACCAGAAGCACGGCGCAATGCGCAAATCGTATCTGGAGCGAACTCGAAAGACCAGGCCAAGCTAATCTACAAAGCGCTCGCGCAGATCGTCGCATTGTCCCCTGTTCTGAGGAAGCGTGTGCGTTGTACTGAGCATAACGGTACGGCGCGCTGTGAGGCGACGGGGAGCACCTATGTCCCGCTGGCCGCTGACGGCAAAACAGCAATGGGCCTCTCTCCCGTTTTGGCGATCTTGGACGAAGTGGGGCAGATCGTAGAGCCAGAAAGTCTGTTCGTGGACTCGATCACGACCTCTCAGCTAGCGTTCGGCAGCGATGCTTTGTTGCTGGCTATCTCTACGCAGGCCCCGTTAGATAGCTCGTTACTGTCCCTGTGGCTTGATGACGCTGCTACTAGTGCGGACCCCACGATTGTTTCGCATCTTTACACGGCCCCGCCTGATTGTGAGGTGGACGACGAGGCGGCGCTAATCGCCGCTAATCCGGGGTTAGGCTACTTCCTCGACATCGACACGCTGAAGAAGGAGGCCGCAGCCGCAAAGCGCGGGATGAACGCCAACGCCTTCCGTAATCTCCACTTGAACCAGCGGGTGGACATGACGGACTCGTGGCTCTCGGAGGACGTATGGCGGGAAACTTTCGGGGATTTGGTCCCGTGGACAGACTGCCAGTACGTTACTGCGGGGCTGGACTTGTCAGAATCGCAGGACTTGACAGCGCTCACCTTGGCGGGTGTGAGACCGGATGCAGCCTGGCAGATCGAGTCGTTCTGCTGGAAGCCGCTGGAGACGCTGGCGGAGCATTCGCAGCGGGATAAACGGGACTATAGCGGCTGGGCTGCGGACGGCATTCTCCGCACGACTCCAGGCAAGACGATTGACTTTGCGCACCTTGCCCAGGACGCAGTAGAGATTATCCGCACGAAAGGCGTAAAGCGCGTCTATTACGACCCAGCTATGTCTAGTCGATTCCTGTCTGAGTATAAGGTTGCAGGCGGGGACGTTTCGATTATGGAGCCGATTAAACAAACTATCGTGCAACTCACTGAGCCGACAAAGGCACTACGGGATAAGCTCGTAGCGGGCGAATGCTGGCACTGTACTGCCGATAAGCCGCTCACTATGGCCGCGCTGAATGCGAAGGAATACACGGACGTTAATCTTAACTCCCGTCTTTCAAAAAAAAGGGCTATCGGGCGCATTGATCCTATTGCGGCGGGGGTTAATGCCGTTCATGGTCTAGTAAATTTCAAACCGGCTCGTGAATATCAGTTTATGATCCTTTGAGGAGTAAATGACACAAATTAAGAAACGTAGGACTAAAGCAGAATTGGCATTGGCGAGACTACCTAAACCTCTTGCTCCACTATCACAAGCAGCACAAGCATACTGGCCTGTCATTATGGCAGAGCGTGCCTCCTCTGATTGGAATACAAGCGACTTACAGCTTGCCGGGAAACTTTGCGAGACGCTAGTAATACACACGCGGGCCATTAATGCTCTGTCCGAACAGGATTTGGTTTATGAGACGGCATCAGGGCAAACCAAGCCTAATCCATTAGTCGCGATGGTTACGCAGCTAGCGGGCGATGTGCGGGCGTGGTATCGCGCGTTAGGGCTGAGGAATCAAAGACGGGCTGGCGTATTGGCGGAGCGTGCTGGAGCAGAGACCGACGAGCTAGAAAACGAAGCCGACTTTCCGGTATTCGTTGGCGGTAGCCGTGAAGTCCGCTAATGCTTAAGCCGCGTAACGAAACGGAGTTAGCCTCTTGGCGGGGCGGCTCCGGCTTATATAACGGCCAATGGTCTAGTTTTCGTGATCGCTGGATCAGAGCGTTTCCGGTATGTGCCGTGTGCCTTTTAACCAAAAATAGACCCGTTTCGACCGTATTTTGTGACCATTTACGTGCCCATAAGGGTGATTTAACCCTGTTCGGGAGCCGTTTAACGTGGCCTGATATGGCTAATTGCACGGACCCGGATAATGTTTTAAGTCCGATGTGCCGAAATTGTCACGGTACAAAGAGTGGTGCTGAGAGGCTTGGGTTCTCCTGTAAAGCCAATGGACGGCCATTAAGCGGACAAGGAGCAAGCCTGCAAGCCTTATGGGACTTGGGTTACGACGAATTTGAAATGCCTGTAAGAGCCACGGATTATGTGGCGTTCCTGAAGGGTCGGTATAGAGAATTGACAGGATCGGACGGAGTTTGAGTAAAAGACAGATTATCGACAGCCCTAGCCGAAAAATTTGCCAAAATTCCGCAGATCGCACTTTCGGGCATCGGACCAGTCGGTAGACCGGCTTTGACCTCCACATTTCAACATACCCCCCCGGTTATAGGTGGTCATACTGTCTAATTTGCCTATATTTTGAGCAATCGGACGATTATGTAATGAATGTGAAAGATAGTCCGGGTAGGTGGTGGTGACAATCTGGCACATATGCCGGGTTTCGTGGGGGTAAAACCAATCTCATCAAGAGGACAGTGTATTGACAGGTACACCAAGTAGAACGGATTGGGTCGTGATGGCGGCTAAGACCGTGATCGCACCAGCAGCAGAGAAGGCGGAAGCGTTGGCAGCTAAAGCCGGAGTATGTGTAACTGTTAAGACCGGCGTGTATGTCGAGGACGGTTCAAAGTATTGGGCCAGCAAGCTTGCAGAGATGTTGTGCGCTGACCCGGAGCTAGCGAAACGCAACCGTCAAGGTATAGCCGACATGATTGCTGGTGCATTAGAGCTAGACCGCTTCGACGCTACACGATTGTCCAAGCCGTTATCAACCGACCAGCTAATGCGTGTATCAGCTATCTTGGTCAAGCATGGATACGATACTTCTACATTGAAAACGGGGTTGAACATTCGAGACATTGTTAAAGGTAACGTCAGGTATGGGGCCGCTAAGCCTACGACTGTTACCACTAAGTTCTACGCCGATCATATCGAGCTAGACGGGGTGTCTTTCCAGTACCGGCAAAGGGAACGCACGCCAATGGGAAAACCAGAGAATGATTTCTGTATTCGGATTGCTGGCGTTGATGTCCCATTAATGGCCGTGCTTAAGATTAGGAATATCGGTCTCAATGAATTCCGGTCAGCAGACGAGCAAGCGCGTGCATCCGCAGACGTTATCCAGAAACAGAATCGGGAGAGGTTGGACCGTGAGTATGTACCGCCTGTACAGTTGGGTAGGCTGTACGACGAGCTACAACGGGCTACGCGAGAGACGGATAAGGCACGACGAGAGGATAAGATTAAATACGTTGATATTTGGTCTTATTCAGGAGGACGGCTGTACGGGCAATGTAAAGGAATATGACCAATTGGTCACAACTTGGCGTGTTAGCGAGGCGGTATCTTCGAGGCTGGAAAGTAACTCTAGGAAGTTGGCATTCTTGAGCGAACTTTGAGCGCTTAGTGTGTTGCGTGACTTGCTTCGATTTCCTCTGAAAGTGCTGCATAAAACTCTGCGGGACCTGTGCTTATCTGTCTAGCTAGTTCGGTGGCCCGCTCTTTCGATAAATTAACATTGAATCGCATCATCTCTCGTGTTAATATGAGGTAATTTTCCAATTTCTGCTCTGCCTCAGTTAATCCTAGTATCTTAAGAGTCATTCTTGCGCGTCTTATGGATTGATTTTTGCTGTAAGCATTCAATTTTGCCTCGTCAAAATCAACTGCTAACTTAAATCCTTGAATTTTATTGCTAACTGTTGTCGCGTAAATCCCCAGAATATGCTCGAATTCTGTAACGTCGGTGGCAGTTTGGATGATTAAATCGAATCGTCGCTTTGATAATTCCTTTTTATATTCATATCGATGATTGATTTTGGTCAAAAAATATGTAGATATGGCGCCAATAGAGGCACCTACTATAGTTCCAAGAACCGGGAAGCCGATTTTTACAGAATCCGATAATAATTGTATTTCTTGTGGTGTCATCATATTTTAAATTTTTAATGTGTATCGTGTTCGCTCAACACTCCAGCCTTTCTAAGACGCCGCAAGGCATCATCGACGGCGCGTTCTAGTCTTTTATGGCTGTCCTGCAAGATAGTGGCATAATCTACAAGCCCTTGATGGAGAGACTTCAACACTTGCTTGTTTGCATCGGTGGGTGCTTGACTTGTTATAAGCAAAGCCTGTTGATGTTTTTCGATGAAATTATTGTTTAACCGAAACGAATCGATTAGTGCCTTTGCGTAAGTGTATGTCTGGATGAGCGATTTTCGCAAATCGTTATCCTTGATGTGGCCGATAAATACAGCATTGCTATGATAAACAGCGAAATATTCCGAGGAGACGGGCCAGAAATACAAAAATGCCTGACCTTGCGGAAGGGAGGCAATGCGAATTCCAATCGACGTTTTGTACACCTCGGAAACCGTCTCAAGTTCATCGTGTAATGCCTGAAGGATGGTCCGATGATGGTTTGCTTCCCTGCGCTTTTGCTCAGCAGTACCGGCGGCAAGTTGTTGCTTCACGCCAACGAGCGTGCATAGGCCACCGATTACGGCACCGGCCAAACCAGTAATTACCGATATCCATTCGCTCGACATTTACAACCCCCGAAAAATTCTTTGTTAGCTATCTGTTATTGGCGCAGTGCTTATTTTGTTGCGTTACCACCGCCGCTAATATGGTAGCGCGGGTTTGCGGGGCGGTGCTGATTTTGTTGCCTATTTTAATCGTGACGCGGCGCGGGCGTTACCTCTGGGATACCGTGTTGCCGGGCTTGCCACAAGTCGTAGTTGCTTTGTTCAGCTAGCCACAAGTCGGCACGGCCCCCGCGCTCGACACCTAGCCATGCCTCCAGACGGAGGGCCATTTCAGGAGAGATAGCGGCGCGCTCATTCAGGACGCGCGACAGGGCTACCCGGCTTACTCCGAGCTGGGCGGCGGCTTCTGTGACTGTCAGACCCAACGCCGGAAGGATGTCCTCCCGGAGCGAGGCCCCAGGATGCGACGGATTGTGCATTCGGGACATAAAACCTCCTAGTGATAATCTTGGTGATTCTATGGTCTGGAGCTACCAATGAACACCGCATTTCTACTCATGGCCCAATTTGGGGCACGTGCTGTGATACCGATTGAGGAGGTCAGGCGTGAGTACTTCCCGCACTTGGAGCCGGATAACTTGACTCGGAAAATCAATAGCGGTGAGATATCGCTACCTGTAGTGCGAGCCGATAGAAGTAAGAAAACCGCGAGAGGCGTTCACCTACAAGACTTGGCAGAGTACATAGACGCGCAACGCGCGACGGCGGTGAAGGAACGGGACCAGCTTTGCGGGCGGGTAGTGAAGGCAACGGCGCGTTGACAGCTCCAATGCTTGAGCGCATTTTCAGAGTACATTTGTGCTATGTTTGCGAAGCGTCTGGCGCGGGCGTTGTTTAAAGTATTAAACGCGTGAGTTAGTTAAATTGCTCACACGGATGTATGTCGCTCCAAGACGGGGGGAATGCTTGAATAATATGATAATCTTAGCCCGCTGAACTATACGGGGATGGGTATTGAAGTAATGAAAATTAAGACTGGCGTGCGGCAAGATGCTGAGCTTATTAATGTTATTTTGAAGCGATGCAGTGAAAGCTCGCGAGTATCACGGGATTTTTTGTCGTTGCAGATAAAGAGCGCGGCTAGTATTTTGGATGGTCGTCCGCTTACAGATGAGCGTACCTACGACGAAAAAGTTAGGTCAAGGCGATTTAATATGTTCTGTGATTTGATTGTGGGTTATCTCTTGCTGATGCGCATGATAACCACCGTTACGGAAATGTTGGATAATTGCGGTCACCCTACCGATTTCTACTTTTTGAGAATAACAAACATCGGCCGTATTTTCTTAAAGCTCCCGTCCTGGTTGCAGATTGCTTTGTTTTACGCCTCGGTGCGCGTTATTTCTACTTATGCCACACTCAAGCGGTATAAGTGGGTCGCAGGGGCGGTTTCTGTTGCCTCGACGGTCATGAAGTGGACCAGTGCCCACAGCTTGTCAGCTATGGCGGTGTCTCTATCATTGCTGCTGGGCATTGCTGCCGCTTTGATTTGGGGTTGGTTAGGGCAAGTGCTAGGGTCGCCGATAAGTCCGATCGGCGGGGACGACGACCCTATTGTGTAGCCGCGCCGTCGCAGTGCCCGTGGCATGGGCGCGAGGTATTCGGGGTGTTGGCCGGACTTACTACTTGGGAGCAACAGAATGAAAACCGTCTCGATAACGATTGATTCTGGTGATAGGCTGAAATTTGATCGGGTCCTAGGCGAATGCGCCACCGCAGCGCATGTACGGAAGCCGAACGAACTGGCGCATGCTGATATTCTGCCCGTATGGTCCACAGTCGGAAACGCAACTGTCTACCGGCGTATGCCGGAGGGGTTCGTTAATGATTTCCTTTCAGGTGCCCTGGAAAAGAACGGCATTCCTTTTACGGTTGGTGACTAGCTGCGGTTAGGTGTTGTATGCATAAGTCCGACACCTTCTGACAAAGGAACACGTATGCGCCACCCGCTAGATACCGATGCAATCTACCAAGACGTATTTTTGCTTTTGCACTTGGTGTACGGCGCAGCGGAATACTCCGAACTTCACGACACTTTCTCCACTCATGCCGCCAGTCCCATTGAAGGCAATCAATACTGGTCCCGAGTTCAGCGGCAAGTAAGCGAACTGTTGGTGAGCGTGGCAATTAAATCACGAATCATATTTGATGACGAGGACCGTGGAGGACTATCTGTCAGACCCAATGATAAGATGCTGGGTTATTTTGTGACGGACAACGATGATATCGATCCAAGCAAACCATTTTCGCTTCGAGATGCTTGTAACAAAATATTACATGCAGCCTCCGTTGAGTTTCAGCATAACGGCTTCGACAAAGGAAAACACTGGAATGGCATAGTGATACTTGCCGGCAAGCAAAGCGGGAAACCATGGAGAGTTTGCTTGTACGTGAATACCTTTGCCGCCTATCTTGCCGTGGTTCTAGAAGGGATAAGCAGCGCCGGAGGACAAGAGCCCATTTAGTGTACGTGTTCTTGACAAAGAGGTTGATACATATAGTTTGCGTTCCAAATTAACAGGTTGCAGACATAGTGACCGGCTAGCTACACTCCGTCTTTTTGACCAAGGACGGCACGATGAACACAGCGTTTATCTTGATGGCGCAGTTCGGACCACGGGTAGCAATACCCATAGAGGACGTTAGACGAGCGTACTTCTCTCACATTGATATGGACAAGTTTCTACGCAAGATATCGAGTGGAGATATTCCGTTACCCGTTACACGCGCAGAGAAAAGCCAGAAAGCCGCCAAATTTATCAGCATGATGGACCTAGCTGTCTACCTTGACACGCAGATGGCGGCGGGACGAAAGGAGTACGAGCAATTGAAGGCGGCGGCGGGTAGTGGACGGGATGCAAATCAGCGGTTTGCGGATTTGATGTTTAACCGAGGCTGAAGCGATGAATACTGTTTTCTTCCTCATGGCCCAATTTGGACCGCGCGCAATCATTCCGATTGACGAGGTATGCCAGGAATATTTCTCGCATCTTGAGACAGAAAAGCTACTGGCCAAGATTACGAGAGGCGAGATACCGCTACCGGTTGTGCGGACAGATAAGAGCCAGAGAACCGCCAAAGGCGTCTATGTACAAGACCTAGCAGATTTCATAGATGTTCAGCGAGCAGCAGCGGTAAAGGAACGCAATCAGCTTTGTGGCCTCAAGTGACCTAGCGGGAGTTGTGGGATCGGTTCGGATTGCCGGTTCTGGTGCCTATAAGCAGACTCGAACCGGCAACCTGTAGAAGTCAACCTAGCCTAATTTCTTCGCTACGTCCTCGGCCCGTAGGTGTGTGTACCGCTTGAGCATTTGCATAGTCTGGTGGCCTGAAACAGCAGCTACCTCCATGATGTTTAAACCGCGTTCGACAAGCCTGCTAATCGCCTCATGTCGTAGATCATGGAAATGAAGGTCATGGAGCTTGACGCGCACGACGAGGCGCACAAACGCGTGCTTGACGCTGTACGTACTAAATCCCTGAAACACCCGCTCGGTGTCGTTGGGTAGCGCTCTTAGTATTTCCACGGCTCTGGTCGATAGCGGAACCACGCGGGAGCGTCCGTTCTTCGTGATAGGTAAGCGGGCGGTGCGCCGAGTAAGGTCAACGTTACGCCACTCCAGCGAGACTATCTCCCCCTGTCGCATGGCTGTCTCAAGCGCAAACGCGATAGCAGGGCGTAGGTACGGATTCCGCGCCTTCCTGCACCCTTCGTATAGCAATGCCTCCTCGGTCGCGCTCACGCGCCTCTCACGGTGCGGGCGCTCCTTTGGCTTGGCGACTCTCGACAGCGGACACTCCCGCAATTCAATACCCCACTCGTTACGGGCGCGTTTGATTGCACCTCGGAGAATGCCCATTTCCCGCAAAACGCTACCCGGCGAAACGGTGCGCAGCCGGTCGTCTCGCCAGTGGGCGATGATTCCCGGCGTCAGTTCGGCCATTGTGCATTCGCTCATAGGCTCCCGTAGAAGCTGGCTGATGCGTTGTGTCTCGTGTTTGGCCCCTCGGTGGGTAGGGACTACCTCGTCCCGGTAGCGTGCCAGAATGTCGGCCAGCGTAGTCTGCTCCGCACGGTTATTTGTCGGATGCACAGCTATGTCCATGTCCGCCTCAATGCGCCTAGCCCATTCTTGGGCCTGTACCTTGGTCGGGAAGGTCATGGTCCTAAGCGGGAAGCCTTTGCGCCTAACCTTTGCCTGCCAAGTGGGCTTACCGGATTTGTCTGTGTATCTGCTGATAGTAGCCATGTCAGTGTCCAAAATTTGTCCAAAAGGGATCAAAGACACTGCGATGGAAAGCGGGGAAAGCGGCTGCGCGCTAGCGTGGACGCGGCTCTCCGGTGGAGAGCCTGAATGTTTCAGTGGCGAGCGGTGTGTGTTTGTTCGAGGCCGTGCGGCAGCGGGCGGTGAAGAAGTAATTCGTCTCTGACGGCGGTGGCTTGCGCCCGGAGCACGGTGGTGTTTCCGGGCGGCGATGGATGGCGTGGCGAGTGATTGGCTATTCGATCAGGAGGCGCTTTAACTCGGCAAGGAAGGAGGTCGTTGTGTGGCCCCACAATTTCGGATCAAAACCTGAGCCGTAGTCTTTTTCAAATTCGGAATCGAGATCATTCGGGTGTTCGTTTATGAATGAATTTATTTCATTGATCAGCTCGTGATGATATTCACGAGAGGCGTCTTGCTTATAGCCGGCGACGATTTCCGGAATCGTGTTGCCGAACAGGTCGAAATCCTGGCCGAAATATGCGCCGCAAACCAGGTCCATCTGTGGGTAGTTATTCGATGGCATCAAGATCGCTCGATAGTTTTCGTTGTTGTGCTATAAATTAACCGTTTTTCAAAAGCTCCTTTAATTTTTCAAAAAACTGGAAGGTTGTGTATCCCCATAAAATCGGATTGAAATCGAATCCATAAGCGTCGTAGAATATTTTATCGAGTTCTCCGCCAGCCTCCTTTTTGATTTTTTCTATTTCTGCCAACGTCTGTTGAATTTCCTCAAATGAACTGTCCCTCGTGAAACAGGAGACAACTTCCTCAAGAGTTTCGCCCCAAAGATCAGCGTCCTGGTTGAGATATGCCCCAAACAGGGTGTGGAATTGAGGGTATGATTTTTCATCGATCATTCTGTTGATACGGCATCTGGACGATATGCAAATATCATAGTATTCCATTTCAACAAGGGGTCACTGTTATCGATATGGTGTGTTGTCGTATTTTTTGTCAATTTTCTGCGCACTTATTCGTTCAAAAGGCGTTTCAAATCACCAAGGAAAGAAGCGGCTGTGTGACCCCATAAATTCGGATTAAAGCTTGAGCCGTAGTTTTTTTTAAATGCAGAGCCGAGGTCGGTGGGATGTTCCTTCATGAATAGGTCTATTTCATTGATCAATTCATGTTGAAATTCACGGGGACTGTCTTTCCTGTAGCGTGAAACAATTTCTGGAATCGTGTTGCCGAACAAATCGAAATCCTCGCCAAAGTACGCGTTAAAAATGAGGCTCATCTGTGAGTGGCTATTCGACATTATTTATCGTCCAATTAATTCGTCGCCGATGACGGAGGCTTGCGCCCGGAGCGCGATGGTGTTTCCGGGCCGAGATGGATGGTGTGGCGAGTGATCGACTATTCGATCAGGAGACGCTTTAACTCTGCAAGGAAAGAGGCGATTGTGTGGCCCCACAATTTCGGATAAAAACCCGAGTTGTAGTCTCTTTCAAATGCGGAATCGAGATCGCCCGGATGTTCGTTCATGAACGAATCTATTTCATTGATAAGTTCTTGACGGTATTCCCGAGGGGCATCGCGCTTATAGCAGGCGACGATTTCAGGAATCGTATTGCCCGAAAGATCAAAGTCCTGATTAAAATATGCACCAAAAAGCTCGTACATTCGGAGGCGTCGATCCGACAGCATGTTTGACCTTTAACCAATATAGGCGGTGAAAATATAATAAGGCATATTGTTGTAGGTCTGATATTTCAAGACCACCGTAACTTCATTCATTCTCGTTAGTTTTCCAGTACTTCTTGTCACGCCGTACCCGACATCCCCGCCGACGTGCTTGATCAGGGTAAGGGGAATATGGTTGGACGTGGATTGAGCCCAAGCTCGGATTTCCATCGCATTGGAAAGCATGACATCTGATATAGCCCTTTCCGCGGCTTGAATGTTATGAAACGATGCCCTTTCCTGGTTCCAATCTAAGCCTCTCCCGCAACTGCGCCTCAGTCCTCCCAACATGCTTCAGTATCGTATGCCCACCAATCCGGCTGCCAGCTTCCGCCTCGTGCGCTTTCAGGCTGATGTGCCCCATCGTGATCCGCGCGGCGCGCGCAGCCTTGACCGAGCCGGCGAAGCCGAACGGCACGGCGATATCGAGCGACAGGCCGATCCGATTCGCCAGGTCGGGGCTGGCTCTCAGCGCCTCGGCGAGTCGTGCCGAGCCTTGCTGGGTCAGCGTGGTGATATCGACGCCCGTCGCGATCTGACGCAGACCAGCCGCCGCCGTGTCCGAGCCATGAACGCCGAACACGACGCATCCGGCCTTGCTTGCCATCGTGGGCTCCGGCAGCACACATAGGGCTGCGGCCCCAACCATCTCCAGGACGCCGGCGGCGACCTGCACGCCGCCCCACAGCCGGTTGGTCGACATCTCCGTGTGGTTGATCGACTCGCGGGTCAGTACCGCGGCCAGTTGCGGCGCACTGAGCACCACGCGTACGCCATCCAGATCACGCTCCTGTGGCATTCGAAAGTCCTATGTCGTTTAATGGACCTTCGAAGCTAGCAAACGACCACCGCACTATGGAATGGGCGAAGGATGATTCTGCGCTTTCATTGCGCTATGTCGTATGCGCCGAAAGGCCGGGTTCGATGCGCGGCTTACCGGCTACGCAATCCAATCACCCGTGCACGACTCCGGTAAACTAGCGCTTTTTCACGCTTTCTCCGCCTCCCCATGACTCAAGACGAACTCAAACAACTGGTCGGTCAGGCTGCCGCCGACTATGTGAACGCGAACGTGCCGCAAGGCTCGGTGATCGGCGTTGGCACCGGCTCCACCGCGAACTGCTTTATCGAGGCGCTGGCGGCCAGCAAGTCCCGTTATCGCGGCGCGGTGTCGAGTTCGCTCGCCACTACCGCGCGGCTGCAATCGCACGGCTTCAAGGTGCTCGACCTCAACGAAATCGACTCGCTGCCGGTCTATGTCGACGGCGCCGACGAAATCGATCGCAGCGGCGCGATGATCAAGGGCGGTGGCGGCGCGCTCACACGCGAGAAGATCGTCGCATCGGTGTCGGATGTGTTCGTCTGCATCGCGGACGCAAGCAAGCTCGTCGATACGCTCGGCAACTTCCCGCTGCCGATCGAAGTCGTGCCGATGGCGCGTACCGCGATCGGCCGCCGCGTGACGGCAATCGGCGGCGTGCCCGTGGTGCGCGTGACGAAGGAAGGCGTGCCGTTCATCACCGATAACGGCAACGAAATCATCGACGTGAAAGGACTCAGCATCAGCGAACCGCGCACGCTCGAGGCAAACATCAACGCATGGCCGGGCGTCGTAACGGTTGGGCTCTTCGCGGGCCGTGGCGCGAACCTGTGCCTGCTCGGCGCGGACACCGGCGTGCAGACGATCTCGTACGGCCAGAACTAGGCGGCGCATCTAACCCATGCCGCGCTTATAGTGCGTGGGCCGTCGTCGATGGTCTCACGCACTCTGTTTTCATCCGCTTCGCAATACCCCCTTCCGCTACACACGGCGAGTTTGATCGCCGGCGTCATCCGTTGCAAATACCTCTGTATCGAAGGCTCCGTACGCGTATCGCCGAGCGCCTGTGCCGATAGCCGCGCATCGTCGATCACCGGCATCCGCGCGCCGAGCGTTCCGACACGCGTTGCGAACAGGCCGTCGAAAAACAGCAGGGCCGCGCCGTAGGCGATGCAAGGGGCGACGACTGTGGCAGCGCGAATCCGCTGCCGCCGAGTTGGCGTCCCCGGTCTGCGAACATCGGACCACGCATGACGATGACATCGATCGCCGAGCGCATGGAGCATTCGGCCCGGCAGCCTTGCGATATCGACTGGACCAGCGTCGAATCGATAAAAAAGCGTCGAACATCGAGCGCATAAAAACCTAATGAATAGAGGCCGGAAGTTCGCATTTGCGACCATAACGTCTGAACTATTCGAATACTGTCGCGCTTTGAATGTGGGCGTGCGCACGCACAGCAAGGAATGGGGCACATACACTCCTTGTTGAGCCCACGTGGTGTTTTCTGACAGATAGGGAAGAGACATGAAAGTCGCGATCGTGCACGACTGGCTCGTTGCACCTGGCGGCGCGGAGAAGGTGCTCGAGCAGATCATCGAGTGCTTTCCCGATGCCGACCTGTTTAGCCTCGTCGACTTTCTCGAAGATCGCCAACTGCTCGCGAACAAGCCGGTCGCCACGTCGTTTATCCAGCGTCTGCCGTTTGCGCGCAGTCGCTATCGGATGTATCTGCCGTTGATGCCGCTCGCGGTCGAGCAGTTCGATCTGTCCGGCTACGACCTGATCATCACGAATTCCTCGTCGATCGCGAAGGGCGTGCTGGTCGGCCCGGACCAGACACACATCAGCTATGTGCATGCGCCGATGCGCTACGTGGGGGACCTGCAGCACCGGTACTTGCGCGAAGCGAATCTGCGGCGCGGGCCGAAGTCGTGGGCCGTGCGCACGATGCTTCATTATCTGCGCGGCTGGGATGCGGATGCGACGAATAGTGTCGATCATCTGATCGCGAATTCGCACTCCGTCGCACGCCGTGTGATGAAAGCTTATCGGCGCGATGCGGCAGTCATTCCGCCGCCGCTCGACGTCGACGAATTCGAACTGTGTGCGCAGAAGGAAGACTTTTATCTCGTCGCGTCGCGGATGGAACCGTGCGAGCGCATCGATCTGATCGTCGATGCGTTTAACGCGACGCCGGAGCGCAAGTTGATCGTGATCGGCGATGGCCCGTTGATGGCATCGATGCGCGCGATGGCCGCGGCGAACGTGACATTCATCGGCGCTCAGCCATTCGACATGCTCAAGGATTATTTGCAACGTGCGCGCGCATTCGTATTCGCCGCCGAGGAGGACTTCAGCATCGTGCTGCTCGAAGCGCAGGCCTGCGGCACACCGGTCATCGCGTTCGGCCGGGGTGGCGTGCTCGAAACCGTGGTGCCGGTTGGCGAGCGGCAGCCGACCGGTGTTTTTTTCGCGCGCCAGACGGCGGTCGCGATACTCGATGCGATCGACCGCTTCGAGCGCTTGCATCACTACATCACGCCCGCGGCCTGCCGCGCGAATGCCGAGCGTTTTTCGGCGACGGTATTCCGGCGCGCGTTCATGGCCGAGGTCACGCGCGCGATTTCGGTGGTGGATCTGCCCGAGCGTATCGCCGCGATGGGGCGGGGCGATCGCGAACTGACGACACAACAGCAGGATTGGCCCGCTGACGAGCCGCCGAAGCGCAATTGAAGGCATCGAGGCTCGCCCGGTAGTACCCGATTTTCCACCGACGTTTTGCAATGACTGTCTGTACCGGCAATGGCTCGATAAAACAACAACCGCAGGTTTCGTCGTAAAGCAGCGACTTTGCAGCGAGTAGTAACTAGCCGCTCGGGCCGGTATGTGCCGGCGGTTAGAGATGTGGCAGAACTTCATAAATCACAATCAGGGTGCGCGCTGTACGCCATTGATGCGGTATTCACTGGCGCAGGCTTGCCTCGCGTGGCCATAACGACCTGAAGCAGACGTTCGCCGGCGCGAGCTCGGCGCTGTTCCACCGCATGGTTTCAGATGCGAACAGCGGCTTGCCGTGGAGGCGATTCACTACAACGGGTAGTCGTCGTACGTGCGTTATCTGCTGACACATGTTTATACGTGCACATGCGACTTTTGGACGAGGACGAATTTAATCTCATGAATGCCGATCGCTTCCCGGGATCTATTCCCGACATCTCCGAAACCTGGGCTGCGCTGCAAAGCCAGTTGCCGATTACACCCATTCGCACGGAAGAAGATTATGAGCGGATGGTGCGGGTTGCCAACTCGCTGTCCGAACACCTGAGCGGCGACGACAAGAATCCGCTCGCCGATCTGCATGCGATCGTGACCGAGCTGATCGACCACTGGAAAGCGCATCACGTGACTATTCCGAACGCGGAGCCGCGCGAAGTGCTGCGACATCTGTTGATTTCGAACGGACTGAAGCAGAAGGATCTGGCCGGCATCGCATCGCCGACCGTGGTCAGCGATATTCTCGCGGGCCGGCGCGCGATCAGCAAAAAGGTAGCCAAGGCGCTCGCCGTGCGTTTTCAGACCGACGTCAGCGCGTTTCTGTAAGAACGACGCAGCGCGAGCGACGTGCCGCGCGCCGGCCTGGCGCGCGGCACGCTTCGCATTGCGCGGGTGGGCAGGCATGTGGTGATCGTCATCACGCACGACGACGATCACAGCTCGTCGACTCGATGTTGTTACGCGTCGAGCGGAGTCGAGCGCGGTGGGAAAAGGGATAAGATCGCTGATGAAGTCGGCGCCGAGCGGGTCTGCCGGCACGACGGCGGGGACTTTACTTCAGTCCCCGAATTGACGCACTCAGAATGCGTTGCGGCCGACAAAGCCCTTGAAAATCGTAATGAACACGATTTTCAGGTCGAACCAGAACGACCAGTTCTGGATGTAGAAGAGATCGAATTTCACCCGTGCTTCCATCTTTTCGACCTTGGTGGTCGCGCCGCGGTAACCGTTGACCTGGGCCCAGCCGGTGATGCCGGGCTTGATGCGGTAACGGTGCATGTAGCCGTACACCTGATCCTTGTACAGATCGTCGTGTTCGACTGCATGCGGGCGCGGCCCGACCACCGACATCTGACCAAGCAGCACGTTGAGAAACTGCGGCAACTCGTCGAGGCTGGTGCGGCGCATGAAGCCGCCGAGCTTCGTCACACGCGAGTCGTTGCGCGTCGCTTGCGTGATCTGGCCGTGCGCTTCCCGATGCACGCTCATCGAGCGGAACTTGTAGATTGCGAACGGTCGCCCGTCGACGCCCTTGCGAATCTGCCGGAAAAACACCGGTCCCGGCGATGTCAGCTTGATGCCGATCGCGAGCACGATAAATACCGGCGACAGCGCGAACAGCGCAAGCGCCGCGAACAGACGATCGAACAGGAGCTTCGGCCACATCTGCGGTGGCGAGATCGGCGTCGCGCTTAAATTGAGCGTCGGCAAACCGATGACGTCGACCAGCGCATGATTGAACAGCGACAGGCCGCGCACATCGGGAATGAAGCGCAGATTGACGAAGTCATGCCGGAACGCATGTGTGAAGCGATAGATCGTATGTTCCTGCGAAAGCGGCAGCGCGAGCCATACTTCGCTCACGCGTTCGTCACGCACCCTGGCGGCGAACGCGTCCAGATCGGTCAGCACCGGCAGCCGGTTGAGCCGTGCGCCATACGGATTCGCGCTGTCGATACGGGTGCTGTTCGCACCGCTCAACTCGCTGGTATCGAAAAAGCAGACCGGTTTGAAGCCCGCCTGCTGCGCATGTTCGAGATGCGCGACCAGCATGCGCGCGAAACCCGGTGCGCCGACGATCGCGACGGTGCGCGCATTCATCCCGCGGCGGCGCACGCTGCGCAAGATGACGTGCATCACGCAGCGGGTCACGATCAGCAGCGCGCCGGTGATCAGCGTCGAGTAACCGAACCACAGGCGTGACACCGCATCCATTCGATGCAGCGTGAACGCAAGCACCAGCGCGATGGCAACGACCGCCATCCACGCGGCGGCGATTCTCGCGAGCACCGGCGCCAGCGCCTTGCCGCGCCACGTCTCATAGACGCCGAAGCCCGGAAACAGCAGCAGCACGAGTATGCAGTTGAACGCGACCAGAAGGCGCTCGATGTCGGGCAGCGCGAACGGTGTCGAGAAGCGCATCCAATGGGCAAGCAGGCCACCTGCAATCACGAAAAGTGCATCGAAACACCGCGCGGTATTCCTGAACATATCTGAATCGATTCCGGTAGTCGAATGGCGTAACGCTTAAAAGGCGTGTATGGACCCGCTCATTCGACCGTTTCCGCCTGGCGCAGACGCGGCAGCAGCCGGTCGAATTCGCGCTTGACGAGGCCGTAGCACTCGCACGCGCGCGCTTCGAGGCCCTTGCGGTCGAGCACCTTGATATGGCCGCGGCTATGGTGAATCAGGCCTTCGTCGTGCAGCTTGCCGGCCGCCTCGGTGATGCCCTCGCGACGCACGCCGAGCATATCGGCGATCAGTTGCTGGGTAACCGTCAGATCATTCGATGCGACGCGATCGACTTCAATCAAAAGCCACCGGCACAGCTGCTTGTTCAGCGCGTGGTGGCGATTGCACGCGGCGGTCTGCGCAACCTGCGTGAGCAGTGCGTGCATATACAGCAGCATCAGGCGGCGCAGAAAGTCGGAGCGCGCGAATTGCTGCTTGAGCGCCTGTGCGCTCATCCGGTACGCGAAGCCCGCGCATTGCACCTGCACGCGGTTCGGCATGGTCTCGCCACCCGTGAGCACCGGCACGCCGGTCATGCCTTCGCGGCCGACCGCGGCGATCTCGACCGAGCTGCCGTCTTCCATGGTCGACAGCATCGAGATGATTGCGGTGGTAGGGAAATACACATGATGGATGCGTTGACCGGAGTCGCACAGCAACTGTTCGGTGCGCAGATGAACCAGTTCGAGATGAGGCGCTAGCGCCTGCCATTCGTGCGACGGCAATGCGCCCAGCAGATGGTTACCGTGCAGATCGGATTGAAGTGTCAACATGATCGGTCCTCGCATGAGAGCCGCATGTCGTGCGACTCCCTGTTTTGTTTGATCCGATGCCTGCCTCCCCGAAACACGCTGCCTGGCGAGCAGCGAGGATTGGCAGGATCGGCCCCGTATTAACCTCAACGCCGCCGCGGTTCTTGTGGCTCCGGATTGCGGCGGCGTGCTGTTGCGCTCACCTAATAGCGAGGACCGTGCCAACGTCAGGGAAATCGCGTGCTGATGCGGCGCAGCGAACATAGCGTTAGCGCGTCGCGAAGCCACTTGTGTCTTTTTGTTTCAAATCTGCACACCCCGCGAGTTTGGAGAGTGCATCGCATGACAGCCTTGCATTCGGCGCAATCCCTTGACGTGACTGGCCTGAGGGGCTGCGACGGGGGCTTGTCGAACTTGTCTCAGAATTGAACTTGCCTCCACATGCACGTTTTGATGCGCTCTTCGTGAAGTGACGGAATTGATTCAGAAGTGTTAAATGCATCGTGTACGGTGCCGCACAGAGGTCCGCTCGTCAGGGGAAAGAGTCGTCCTGGAGCCAACAGTGATTTAACAGAACAGACAGTTGGATTCGCGCCGTGCGAGCTTTCATGCGCTTCGCGGCGATGCGAATAGTACGTCGCGACCACTTGCCGTAGCAGGTGGCGGATAACGCATTGGCCACGCGCACCAGATCGCGAGCGCCGTACATGTTTCAACGGTGTTCAGGAGCGCGCTCGATGCATTCGCAACCATCGGCGATGGTGATACGGATAGACGTAGCAGCACTGGCGGCGCGATGCATGGCTGCTTCGGCGCACACGGCCCGAGTGCCGGTCAATCATATGAACGAAGCGTGCGACGCGCTTTGCTTCGAGAATGAATCGCCCGCCATGAGCTGTTGTCGTTGCGCGGGCGCTCGATCTTCATACCAAAGTCGTGCGCTCGAATGGATGAGGCTCGCGCGGATTGCTCTGGAAGCGATCACGCGAGCCGCGTCGCGTTGTGCCGCGATCGTTGCATCGTGGGTGAGCGTACCGAGGTGGTACGTGAGCCGGAAGCGGAAGAACGGGCCGGCTCACGTGGCGGCGCTGACGCGTTCGATGCCGCGCGGCGCGCCAACGCGGCGTCGCGCGGCCTGGAGATCGCGTTCGCGCAGCGACGCTGGTGCGCGACGCCAAACGTTTGCGCGCTCGTCAATTAGACGGATATCGAGCCCGTTAAAGCGTTCGTCCATGGCCGAGACCTGGATGGCCACAGCGTTCAAGCGGGACCATTGGCGGCGCGCTTCGGCGCTCCTGTCGCGTCGATTGCACGCAGGTGGTCGGACGCGCGCCGCGTTGAGCGGACGTTGCCAGGCACTCACGCCATCGCAATGCGTGATACCCCTCTAGTCGAAAACGGCCAGGCGTACCCCGTGGCGCAGTGCTCGCGCACGATACATCGAAGTATCGGCGCATCGGCGCAATCGAACTGTAGTACCCGCGAACGCGACGCGATCGGCCGTGCTCCAGCCGGCGCCGCGGCCGAATACGACTACGCCGTTCACGCGCAATGCGAAGTCCGCGCCGCAGCCGGAGCTTCGCGCGTCGCCACTCGAAGGCCGCTCGAACGCGAAGCATGGAAGAGGGCGTAGCGGTCATCGAGTTGCAACGTCAGAGGATATATAGTGAGTGTCCTATCCCTACGCTGCCTGCGGAGTGGCGCATGCTACTCGTGCGGTGCCGGGCAGTGCATATGCATCGCCCCATTGCAAAGACGAAACATGGTCCCCGTATTTAAGTATCCGGCGGTACGCGGTCACATCGTGCGGCTACGCGAAACGTAACGCGGACGAAACAACGCGGTCGTCGTGATCCACGCCACTGGTCAGATCAATAGAGTTCGCATGGAGTGCGACGGTGATGCTGTCGATGAACATCGATGCATCAACGTAGCGACAGGTGGTTTTTTCATGAGCGCTTTGAGCACGTCGCGGCAGTCGTCGCGGCCATGGCGCGCGTCGAGACAACCACCGGCGACGAGCCGAACGAGTCGCAACGGCATCACCGGCGCTTTCCGGCGCGGCGCGCTGGAATGCGGTGCGTGGCAACCGGAATCGTCGGTGGAATCTCGAAGTGTTGCTCGAGCAGCCACAGCAGCGACGCCGATACAAACCGGAAGTTCGCACCGAGCTCGCGCATCTGATTGAACGCGTACAGATGGAAGTCCGCTTCATCGCGTTCGAACAGCGTGTCGAGATGCGCGGGAAGCACGGGAAGCCCGGCGCCTCGATACGAAACCTGATTGATCGATGAACACGGCTTACGATGCACGCACAACAATTGCGTCGCCGCGTTTGCAGCCGCGAGGCGTCGAGCGCGCGCGGCACGGGCTTGCGGAGTTCGACATATTGAAGCGGCGCATCGCCTCGAGCGGCGAAACGTGGCAGCTTGCGAAACATCGCGTGATGCGCTTCGTCTCCGAGCGGAAGTCGTTTTGATCGCTGGGCCCAGTGTGCGCGTCGCGACGGGCTCGACACGGTGTGCATCGTCGTCATACAGCGCGGCACATGAATGGCGTACTGCTTTCGCGCACGCATGATGACACTGTGCGGCGCCGACAGGCATTCAGCTACTGTCAACCTCCGGCATCAGTGGGATGGCGCACGGAAACACGCGTCTCGCACACGTACCGTGTTGCTCATTGACGAGAGGCCGTCATTTGCCGCCGCGCGCGATTCGAGCGGGGCCGGCACGACGGGTGCCTCCGGATCCGTTGAGCGCGGGGGAGCGTGATGAACTGGAAAACGCTGGAATTCGATCAGCTTTCTGCCCGGGAGTTGTACGTGATATTGCGCGCGCGCAGCGCGGTGTTCGTCGTCGAACAGGCGCATGTGTGCCTTGATGCGGACGGTCGCGACGAACACGCGCTGCATGTGTTCGCGACCGACGACATGGCGCGGCCGATGCCTATCCTCGCGTATGCGCGGGTGCAGCCCGGCGACGCGGAAGACCCCGAAATCACGATCGATAAGGTCTTGACGAGCCCACTGCGGCGCGGCGACGGCACCGCGGAGCAACTGATCGAGCGCGTGCTCGATGCGCTCGCCGGACGTTGGCCGGGACGCGCCGCGCGCGTCTGTGCGCCGGTCGGCCTGCGCGGCTTTTACGAACAGTTCGGCTTTCGCAAGACCGAGGGGCCGTATCTCGAACACGGCCTGCCGTTCATTGGACTCACGCGTCAGGGACACGGCAACCAGTCGCGTTTCGGACCGCGGCGCCGCGCACGCGACGACGCACGCTACGTCGATACGTTCGAGCTGCTTTGATCGCGGGCGTATCGGTTAGGCAGGCGGACGGGGCCGGGTTGCCGGCGCGGGAAGATTCCGTCCCGTTCGCGATCGAAGCCGGCATGTCCTGAGGCGCGAACGCGTCCGATTGCAAAAGTGTGGATTAGGTAGCGTGCGCGCGGGGCTTTCGCATTTAACGCGGCACGAAGCGCAACAGGTGTGTTGGATGTGCTGAATCAGATGACTCAGGACGCTCGTATTCACGTGTCACGGGGTAGCGGAAACACAGGCTGCCCATCGCACCTCGCATCATCTTTCGGACCAGTCCGTCGCAGCAACGAACCACACGTTATAGATCGCATCCCGCAACGCGCCGGCGAAAACCGGCAACGGCAGACAACCGACACGCGCGCTAAACAGCGGATTGGTCCGCGCGCCGATCAGGATGCCCGACTACCCCACTGTCCGCCCGATCACGCGCGCGGGCATCTGTGTGGTTCACGCAAAGACCGCCAACGCGTTCATGTCAGCGTTGCTCAGGCGGCTCTGCGGGTCAGCATGTCCCGGTCGCGACAACGGGCACACACAAAGATTCGACGTGACGCTCGAAGCGCCGCGCATAGCCCGGGCGACCGTTGCGGCTACATGCTTTATCGCGCGCCAATCAGCGTGCGCCGGCTCACGCTCGCGCGCGCTTTCGTGAAAATCAGACAATTCGACCTCCAACGTGCGTATTCGCACTATGCAAATTCCATCGTGCAGGCACGCTTGCAAGCAAGCTTGGAGCCCTTCGAAACCTGGCGCGTTACATGAACGAAACAATTCTTCAGAGGGATAACCCTGTCAGGAAGTGTCCCAACTGGCGGAACGGTTTCGAACCAAGCAACGTATCGTAATAAATACGATACGCATACATGCGTACGGGCCCTTCAATCAACAGGCTACGCGGGGTTAACACCGCATCGGGGAGATGTCATGGAACAGGCAAACAAAGATCGCTCGCTGGTGAGCAAGGTAATGGACGGGCTCGTCACCGGCATCGTCGAGGAAAAATACGGCGCGATCCTGCCGCCGCAGGATGTGCTGTCGAAGGAATTCGACGTGAGCCGCACGGTGATGCGCGAAGCGCTGTCGATGCTGCTCGCTCGCGACATGCTCGATGTGCGGCCGAAGATCGGCACGCGCATCCGGCCGATGCACGACTGGCGCATGATCGACGAGGACGTCGTGAACTGGCGCTTTCGCGCGAAGCCCGATCCGATGTTCTTGCGCGACGTGATCGAGTTTCGCATTCTGATCGAACCGCGCGCATCGGCGCAGGCGGCCGCGCGCGGCAATGCCGGCGACGTCGCGGCGATTCGCGAGGCGTTCGAGGCGTTTCGCGTGATTCGTCCGTTCGAGCCCGGCTATCAGGAGGCCGACGAACTGTTCCATACGCGAATCGTGATCGCGAGTGGCAACCAGTTCTTCAAGCAGATGGCGGCGATCATTCGCGGCGCGCTATCGACCGTGAATCCGGGCATGCACGACAAGGCCGGGCTGTGGGAGAGGGCGGTCAGCTCGCATCAGCGCGTGGTCGAGGCAATCGAGCGGCGCGATCCGAAGGAGGCGGAGATCGCTTCGCTCGCGTTGATCGACGATACCGCCGAGGAACTGGGCGGCAGGTTTTCGACGGAGCCGCCGGCGCGCGCGTGAAGGTTCGCGAGTGCGCGCGTGCGCGTTCGCACGCCGGCGCGTGCATGGCATGGCCGCTCGCGCGGCTTGCACGGCTTGCGCGGCTTGCACGTGTGCGTCAGGGCCATGCATCCGATGATGTCGTGAGGTTCCGCGCTGCCACACCGGCGTATTCGGCAAGGGCGGCATGCGCGACAATAGCGGCTATTCCGAACCGCATGGACCTTCGACGACACGATGACCGACACCACGCCGGCGACGCAACAAGCAACGCCCGAAGCAACGCCTGGAAAGGCGCATGAAGTAGCCCATCAGCCGCTAACGCCCGGCGTGATCCGTTGGGGGATCGTCGGCACCGGCAGGATCGCGCGCCGCTTCGCCCAAGGGCTCGCATACGTGCCTCACGCACGGCTCGATGCGCTGTGGTCGCGTCGCGCGCAACCGGCACGAAGCTTCGCCGATGAATTCGGCGGCACCGTGTGCGCCAGCTTCGATGCGCTGCTCGCAAGCGGCATCGACGCGCTCTATATCGCCACCCTCCAGGACAGCCACGCCGACTATGCAATCGCCGCGTTGCAAGCCGGCGTGCACGTGCTGTGCGAAAAACCGGCGATGATCAATCTGCCGCAGCTCGAGCGCGTGCTCGCGGCCGCGCGCGAATCGCAACGGCTCTTCATGGAAGCGATGAAGCCGCCGTTCTATCCGCTCTACAGAAAGTTGCGCGAGCATCTGAGCGCCGAGCCGATCGGCGAAGTCGGCTTCGTGCGCGCGGGCTGCTCGGTGCCGGGCGTGCCGGCCGATCATCCGTCGCTGTCGTTCGAGCATGCGGGTGGCGCGCTGCTCGATATCGGCATCTATGAAATGTTTCTGGCGGTGGACTGGCTAGGCGCGCCGCGCAACGTGCAGACGTTCGGCCGGCTCGGCGCGACCGGCGTCGATACCTTCGCGAGTCTGAATAGCCAGCACGAGCGGGGCATCGCGCAGATCTTCTGCGGACTCGATCTGCACGGCAAGGGCGATGCGCTATTGATGGCGGGCGGCGGGCACGTGACGCTTCACGAACCGTGGTGGAATCCGTCGCGTGCGACGATCCGCTACGCGGACGGCCGGGTCGTCGAACTGGACGAGCCGTTCGAAGGCGGCGGCCTGAACTACGAGACCGCGCACTTCTGCGAGCTGATCCGCGAAGGGCGGCTGGAGAGCCCGTTGATGCCGCACGACACGTCGCGCCGGATGATCGCGATGGCCGATGCGGCGCGCGCGGCGCTCGGGCTGAAATTCGCCGGCGAATGAGCCGCTAGATGAGCGGGCCGGTGAGCAAGCCGGTGAGCGGGCCCGTGAGCGGTGAGCGAGTAAGCGGTGAACGAGTGACGCGAAGTGCTCAGTGCCGGGTCGGCAGCGACAGACGCCGCTCATACCAGCGTTGCGCCCATTCGAGCACCTGGCACAGCACCCAGTAGACAGCCGCGGCGGCCAGATAGAGCGGCAGCGGCTGATAGGTCGACGCGATCATTTCCTGCGCGCTGCGCAACAGTTCGGTCACGGTGATCACCGAAACGAGCGAGGTGTCCTTGATCAGGCTGATCAGGCTGTTCGACAGGCTCGGCACGGCGATGCGCAGCGCCTGCGGTGCGATCACGTAGCGCAGCGTCTGACGGCGCGACAGCCCGAGGCTGTACGACGCGAGCCACTGGCCCTGGTGAATGCCGAGAATCGCGCCGCGCATGCTTTCCGACAGATACGCGGCGACGTTTGCCGACAACGCGATCACGCCGGCCGGCGTCGGATCGAGCGAGATGCCGAAGCTCGGGAGCCCGTAGTAAATCACGAAGATCTGCACCAGCAGCGGCGTGCCGCGCATCACGCTTACATATACGCGTGCGATCCAGTTCAACGGGCGGCTGTGGCTGATGCCCATCAGTGCAAGCATGGCGCCGCCGATCAGACCGAAGATCATCGACAGAATCGCGAACTTGATCGTCAGCAAGGCGCCCTGGACGAGCACCGGCAGCGATTGGATCAGCAGGGAAGTGATGGACATGGACGTTATTCTGGTTGGCGCGCAAAGCGCACATCATAAACTTTGCCGCACATTATGGCGCGGCCCGCGCAACGCGGGTCGGGGATACGTGACGCGTGATTTTAATGCCACAAAAAAACAAAGGGCGGCATCGCTGACGATGCCGCCCTTTGTTTCAATATGCGGGTATTACTTGATCGGCTTGCTGACGTCGATGCCGAACCACTTGTCCGAGATCTTCGTGAAGGTGCCGTCCGCTTCGAGCTGGGTCATCGCGTCGTCGATCGCCTTCGCGAATTTCGGGTTGCCCTTCTTGAACGGGATGCCCGACGGGGGAGCGGATCCGACATTCGCGCCGGTGCGCAGCGGCAGCTGCGAGTTCTTCAACAGATACGCGAGCATCAGACGGTCGTTGAGCGCCGCGTCGAGCCGCCCGGCGGCCAGATCGCGCAGATACTCGGGCGCGCCCGGATAGGTCTTCACGTCGATGCCCGGCACCGACTTCGCCATGTCCATGTAGTTCGTGCCGAGACCGACGCCGAGCTTCTTGCCCTTCAGGTCTTCGAGCGAGTCGAACTGGCGGGTGTCGTTGTTGCGCTGGATCAGTTGCGCGGCCGAGTACGTGTACGGCGGCGAGAAGTCGAGCGTCTGCTTGCGCGCGTCGGTGATGCCGACCTGGTTGACGATCACGTCGAACTTGCCCGCCTGCAGACCGGCGATGATGCCGCTCCACTCGGTCGTCACGAACTCGGGCTTCACACCGAGTTTGGCCGCGACCGCCTTGGCGATATCGACGTCATAGCCGACCAGCTCGCCCGACGGCGCTTTCGAGTTGAACGGGGGGAAAGTGCCTTCGAGGCCGATGCGCAGCGTGCCGCGCTGCTTGACCTGATCGAGCAGGTCTTCCGCGTGCGCGGCCACGGCCGTGAACGACGCGCCGATCAGCGCGACTGCGAGCAGCTTTTTCAACAGGCCAAATTTCATCGTGTTCCTTTTATTCGTCTGGCGTTTTAACGGCGCAAGCATAGCAAACGAAACTATCGAAACCAAAATATCGTTTGTTTATGTCTATATTACCTGGCAGGTGCGGCGGCCCGGGGCGTTTGCGTTAGCGCAGTGCCTGCGCGCATTCGGCGACGAGCGCCGGCCCACGGTAGATGAAACCGGTATAAAGCTGCACCAGCGACGCGCCGGCCGCGAGCTTCGCGCGTGCATCCTCGCCCGAGAAAATGCCGCCGACGCCGATGATCGGCACCGCGTCGCCGACTTCGGCGCGCAGCTTGCGGATCACCTCGTTGGACGCGTCGAACACCGGCTTGCCCGACAGGCCGCCGGCCTCGTCGCCGTGTTGCATACCGGTGACGGCCGTGCGCGACAGCGTGGTGTTGGTCGCGATCACGGCTTCGAACCGGTGGCGCAGCAGCGTGTCGCCGATCGACTTGATCTGCTCGTCGTCGAGGTCCGGTGCGATCTTCAGCGCGAGCGGCACGAGCTTGCCGTGCATGTCGGCGAGGCGCTGCTGCTTTTCCTTGAGCGCGGCGAGCAGCGCGTCGAGTTCGCCCGTGCCCTGCAACTGGCGCAGGTTCTTCGTATTCGGCGACGAGATGTTGACGGTCACGTAGCTCGCGAACGGGTACACGCGCTCGAGGCAGTACAGGTAGTCGTCGGCGGCGCGCTCGATCGGGGTGTCGGCGTTCTTGCCGATGTTCAGACCGAGAATGCCCCGATAGCGCGCGGCCTGCACGTTTTTCACGAACTGGTCGACGCCGGCATTGTTGAAGCCCATCCGGTTGATCACCGCGTCGGCCTGCGGCAGCCGGAACATGCGCGGGCGCGGGTTGCCCGGCTGTGCGCGCGGCGTCACGGTGCCGACCTCGATAAAACCGAAGCCGAGCGCGGCCAACCCGTCGATGCACGCGCCGTCCTTGTCGAGACCCGCCGCGAGCCCGACCGGGTTGCGGAACGTGAGGCCCATCACGGTGCGCGGCGAATCCGGCACGCGCGCGGCGAGCGCGCTGGCGAGGCCGGTACGGCCGGCGGCGCCGAGCATGCGCAAGGTCAGGTGATGAGCGTCTTCCGCGTCCATGCGAAAGAGTTGGGCGCGAACCAGCGGATAGAGGGAACTGAGCACGGGATGAAGCCGGACGGCCGGAAAATGGGAACCCGCTATTTTACCGGCTTTGCCGCCGCGGGTTGGCGTTGCCGGCGAGGGCAGCGGCCGGCCGGATCTCGCCGCGATACGACGCGGGGGTTACGGCTTCAGCGGTCCGCGCTGTCCATGCATCGCGAAGTCGGCCGGCGGCAGATCGATGTTAGCCGGATCGAGCAGGCGCCACTCGCCGTCGATCAATCCTTCGAGCGGCCGGAAATTCGCCTTGTACGCCATCTTCGGACTCTCGCGAATCCAGTAACCGAGGTACACGTACGGCAGATTCAGGCTGCGCGCCTGCTCGATCTGCCAGAAGATGTTGTAGGTGCCGAAGCTCGCGTGCGGCAGGTCAGGCTCGAAGAACGTGTACACCGATGAGAGCCCGTCGCCGAGAATGTCGATCATGCTGATCATGCGCAGCGTGCCGGGCGCGTCCGGGTGTCGATCGAAGCGCGTGTCGGCGTGATCGGGCGGCGGCTCGCGGAACTCGACGAGCCGCGAATTGATCCGGCTTTGCAGCAGAAACTGCTCGTACTGATCGCGGCTGTCGCGGTCCATGCCGCCGCCTGCGTGACGCGCGGACTGGTAGCGCATATAGAGCGCGTAATGTTCTTCGTCATAGTGCAGCGGCGCGACCGTCGCGATCAGGTCGCCGTGCTTTTTCCACACGCGCCGCTGCGTGCGATTCGGCTGGAAACGCTCGACCGGCACGCGTACCGGCACACACGCCCGGCAGCCGTCGCAATACGGGCGATAGGTGAACACGCCCGAGCGCCGGAAGCCCGCTTTCACGAGGTCCGTATAGACGTCCGAGTTGATCAGGTGACTGGGTGTGGCGACCTGCGAGCGCGCGATGCGGCCGTCCAGATAACTGCAGGGATAGGGCGCCGTTGCATAAAATTGCAGCGCGGAAAGCGGCGAAAGAGGCAGCTCGTTGGGATGAGTCACGTTGGCAGCTCTCGAAGCGTCTCTGGTAATGCAAACCCGGCGCGCTCCGCGGCTGACGGCCGCGGCCCGGTGGGCGACGGGCGCGAGGCGGCGGACCCGGATTCGGCCTGATTCTTCCTACGCCGCCCGCGCGATGAGCTCGAGCAAGGCGGTCTTGTCGAAGCGCCACGGAATGGCTGGTGCGCCGACCGACGCGCGAACATGCGCGACGAACGCCTTGCGCGCGATCTCGCGCCCGCCCAGCGACGCCAGATGCGACGTGTTCTGCTGGCAGTCTATCATTTCTATTTCGTGACGTCGCAAGTGCCCGACCAGCGCCGCGAGCGCGATTTTCGACGCATCGGTGCGCTGCGCAAACATTGATTCGCCGAAGAACATCCGGCCGAGCGACACGCCATATAAACCGCCCACGCGCTTGCCCTCGAACCAGCTTTCGATGCTGTGCGCGTCGCCCATCCGATGCAGCGACGAGTAGGCGTCGACGACATCCGCGGTGATCCAGGTGCCGCGCTGCCCACGCCGTGGCGCCTGCGCGCATGCCCGCATCACGGCGGCGAAATCGTGATCGACGCGGATTTCCCAGACGTCGTCGCGCAGCACCCGCTTCAGCGTCTTGCGCAGCGATGGCGACAGTTTGAATTCGGCGGGGCGCAGAATCATGCGCGGATCCGGGCTCCACCACAGCACCGGCTGGCCATCGGAGTACCACGGAAAGATGCCGCGCTGGTAAGCGTCGATGAGGCGCGACGGCAGCAGGTCGCCGCTCGCCGCGAGCAGCCCCGGCGCGCCGCTCGACGCACCGAGCGCGCGCTCCACGGGCGGAAACGGATCGTCGGCGCCGAGCCAGGGGACCATGCGTGGCGCTCAGCCTTCGCGCAGCGAGCGGAAGATATCGCCGGTATGCAGGCCGAAGCTGCCGGCCGCGCGGTCGGCAAAGAAAAAGCGCAGCGTCTGGCCGACGGTCGGAAACGCGATCTCGTCCCAAGGAATTTCGTGTTCCTCGAAAAGCTGTACTTCGAGGCTTTCCTCGCCGGCGGCGATGTCCAGATCGAGCAGCCGCGCCAGATAGAACATATGCACCTGATGCACGTGCGGAACGTTGAGCAGCGAGAACAGATTCTGCACCTCGACGCGCGCGCCGGCTTCCTCGAGCGTTTCGCGCGACGCGGCCTCGGCGGTCGTCTCTCCCATTTCCATGAAGCCGGCGGGCAGCGTCCAGTAGCCGTAGCGCGGTTCGATCGCGCGGCGGCACAGCAGCACCTTGTCATCCCATACCGGGACGGTGCCGACCACGTTACGCGGATTCTGATAATGCACGGTGCCGCAGCTGCCGCATACGAAGCGCTCGCGATTGTCGCCCGGCGGAATGCTCAGACTGACGCCGTGGCCGCAGACAGAACAGAATTTCATTGGAAAGGGGACGAGAAAGAGTGATAGGAGTTTATCACCGGGGCGCGGCATTACTGAGACACGATGAGGCGGTGCGTATGGCTTTCGATGCAGACGGCGGCGGAAGAAGTGTCGCCGATGCAAATCAGTTGATCAGAGTATGCGGGCACGCCCAGTTGCGCCGATGATCGTGTATGTGTTTCCGCGAGGCTCAAAGTCTGACATTGGTTGACAGTCACTTTTCGTCGGCGCTGATAGCATTCGGCCGGTGGCTGCAATGGGCGCTCCGCGCGTGCGTTGCAGCCATCTTCTGCTTGTACTTTGCCGCGTAGTCTTGGCAAGCGCGCCTGGCAAGCGCGCCTGGCGAGCGCGCCTGGCGAGCGCGTCATTTGTTCGACGCGCATTTTTTTGCCCGAGGTTCGGCGTGATTTCAGCGTGACGTGATCTGGTTCGTCGATCTATGGACTCTTTTGTTGTTCTGGTGTCTTTGTCCGCGCTACTGGTTTTGTATTGCGTCGTCGTGGTTCTGCTGGACTAGCGGCTTTTTTCGAGAGGCGAGTAGGGGCCGCTGCGGAAATCGAAACAGCCATGCGCATATGCCGGCCATGCTCTGCGCGAGTCGAAAGAAAAAACGGCTGCGGAAAACAAAAAAGGGTTACACGCCAATGCGTTGTAACCCTTCAATGATTGCCTGGTTGCGGGGGTAGGATTTGAACCTACGACCTTCGGGTTATGAGCCCGACGAGCTGCCAGACTGCTCCACCCCGCGTCCGTCGAAGAAAAGATTATAGAGCAAGCCGACAGGCGGCGCAATAGCCATGTAAGGATTAGCTTCATTGCGCGCCTCGGTCGGCTGCTCGCCATCGTTCGTATGCGGCGCATTGCAGTCGCTCGCCGCTTTGCGGCGTAACCGATGCCGCGTCAGGCATCGGCAGGCGGTGCCCGGACGCTGCGCTAAAATCCAGATTCTCTACGTCGCTCGCCATGCCTACTCAATGGTGAGCGCTTCAACTTTCCGCTTTCGCTTCGAATTCCATGGATATCGCTCACGATCTGCAGATCATTGCCGCTCAGGAAAAGGCCCTCGTGTTTCCCCGCTTCGACGCCGATCGCGCGTGGCAAGTCGGCGCGTATCTGCACGAGGTTGCGAAAGCGCGTGGCATTGCCGCCGCGATCGATGTGCGCACGTTCGGTCAGCCGCTATTCTTCAGCCTGCTCGACGGCGCGACGCCCGACAATGTCGATTGGGCACGCCGCAAGGGCAATACGGTCGCGCACTTTCGTCGCAGTTCGTATGCGATCGGCCTGAAAATGCAACTCGCGGGCGCGACCCTCGCCGACAAGCACGGTCTGCCGCCGGCCGAATATGCGGCGCATGGCGGTGCGTTTCCGTTGACGGTGGAGGGCGCGGGCGTGATCGGTTCGATCACGGTGTCGGGTCTGCCGCAGCGTGCCGATCATGAACTGGTCGTCGAGGCGCTGTGCGCGCATCTCGGCCATGACTACGGCAAGCTCGCGCTCGCGAAGGTCTGACGCGATGCGCGTGCCGCCGTATGCGCTGCTTGCCATGGCAATCGTCGCCGAGGTGATCGCGACCTCCGCGATGCGGGCGTCGGACGGCTTCTCGCGGCTGCTGCCGTCGGCGGTCGTCGTGCTCGGCTACGGAATTGCTTTCTATTGCCTGTCGTTGACGCTCAGGAGTATCCCGGTCGGTATCGTCTACGCGATCTGGTCGGGCGTGGGCATCGTGCTGATTACGCTCGTCGCGCTCGTGCTGTACCGGCAGGTGCCCGACGTACCTGCGATCATCGGGCTCGGGCTGATCGTCGCCGGCGTCGCGGTGCTGAATCTCTTTTCGAAGATGCAGGCGCATTGAGCGCAGCGCCGGCCGCGTCAGCCGTCGTGCGAAGGGCTTACTTGCAGCGCACGATCATCGAGCGGTTTTTTACGTTGGCCGACACGACGTTGGTCACGCTGCCGCCGGCGGTGCCGCCTTCGTCGTTGTCTTTCGACACGATCTCGTAGCCGGTCGCGCCGCATGCCTTGCCGGCTTGCACATAGCACGAGGCCCAGCTCGAGCCTGCATCCGCGCCGCTGCAATTGACCGCGAAGCCGCTCTGGCCATTCGGCAGATTGATCAGCGTGGTGGTGTTCGACGACGCGCAACCGCCGAGGCCGACGGCGAGCAGCAGCGCGGCGGGCACTGCGGCCGACAGCGAGGCGCGACGCACGAGGGCAAGCGCGGCGCTGGATCGAATGCAATGGAATCGGCCGGCGCGCTGCGATTGCGTCGTGAAATGCATCGTGAAGTGTCCTTTCGTTCGGATGAAGATGGTCCGCTGAGCGGGTGGGCGTCGTGGCTCCGGAGCGCGGCGGCCGCGCATCAGCGCGTTTCGATCGTGATGCCCGCCGCACTGACGAGCCGCCTTGCCTCGGCACCGCTTTCGGTGGCCGCGTCTTCCCAGATGCTGATCGCTTTCGGAATGTCGATGCCGTGGCTTTCGGCGTAGGCAAACCATCTGTTCGCCGCATCCGGCTCAGGCAGTTCGTGATTCTGCACAAAATATTTTCCCATATTGCACTCGCTGATCTGGAAATTGCTTCGTGAAGGGTAACGGTGCGACGGCATGGAACATGCCGATTGCGATGGTTCGACCGGCTGGAACCGGGGAAGTGCGGCGCAGGGGATGATTGCCGGTTGTGCCGAACTTATTGCCGTGCGAGGCGCCCTATCGTTATAGGCTGAATGTCAGGCGGGCGGAAGATCGGGCGGATAAGCGAACAGGTACGCGCGTCGAGTGTTGGGGTGCGCATCCGCTGTCACGCCGTATGACCGCGTATCGGCGTGAGACGGGCCGCGTCGTTCGGGGACTGCGCCGCTTGCGACTCGGGATGCGGACACGGGATGTGCCATAAAGCAGCGCCGCCCGGACTGGGACGATCTCATCAACGGACACAGGAGGGCGAAGATGGCTGAACGTGTTAGCGGCCCTTATCGTGGCTATTACATCAGCGCTACTGCGCGCCTCGTGCCGGTCGGCAGCACGTCGAACGCAATGGCTGGCGATGCGTCCGGCGATGCGGGCAGCACCTACGTCGGCTCGGTCAGCCTCGCCGAACTCGGCCCGGACGATCCACACCGGATGGAAATGCTGCTGCAGCTCGGCGACCGGCAACGGTTCGGCAGCGAGGAGGAGGCGCTGGCGTTTGTCGAGCAGGCGGCGCGCGACTATGTCGACCATATACTGGATGGGCAGTGAGGGCGGCCGGCGGCTTTCTGAAGCCACGCGTGATTGCCGGAGCCGGTTGATGCGACGCGCGTTAAAGCGCTTGATGTTGATGGCGCCGACGCGCCGCGCTGGAGCATGGGTTGACATGCCGGCCGAGGCGGTGGATAAAACGTTGGCCAAGGCGCGAGACAACGCGAGGGACAAGCGAGGACAAGCGAGGACAAGCGAGGACAAGCGAGGACAAGCGAGGAACAAGCGCGAAAGCACCGCCAGACACAGGCCTCATTAAGCCCAAACGAAGCCCCGTCGCGTGTCGGACCATGGTCCGGCGGCGCGAGTACCATAGCGGGACCCGCGCGGGTCCGGGCTGTTATCCGATTTTCGCCGGCACCACCTGTGCGCCGGACTTTTCTGATGAGACGACCATGGAAATCCGCTTTCCCACAGATGCGCCGGCTTACCGCGACGCCAACCTGACGGTCGTGTTTGCCGCGCTGGTGGACGGCGAACCGGTGCCGTGCGCGATCTCGGTCGAAGCGCTCGAGGACCATTTCGGCGCGCGCAGCGAAAACCTCGAAGGCTGGCTGCGCGCATTCGATGCCGGCCGGCCGCGCATCGAAGCTGTCGCACGCGAGCATCTGCAGATCAGCAATGGCACGCCGGTGCTGCTCAAGAGCGGACATTTTCCGCCGGGGCAAATGGCGGGCTAGCGTGAGGCGCTTGCCGCATGCATCCGGCTGATGTCCGTGCCCGCGGTGCATGCGCTGAATGCGCTGAATGCGAGCAGATGCGCTGCGTCGAACGTCGCTCCTTTAACGCGTTATTCGCCTCTCCCGGCGGCCGCGCACGCGGCTTCGAAACACCGCCTGATGCCTTCCTCATACGACGTTTTCACAATCGGTCCGAGCAGTGCTGTCAGCGCCGAATCGTCGAGCACGACGGGCTCGGTCATCAGGTAGTTCATTTCCACGAGTTCTCGCATCAGCGGATCGAAGAGGCCGAGCACGCGCAGCATGCTCTTGCCGGCCACCATCAGCCGCGGCTCGCGACCGGCGAGCGCGTACGCCTGCCGCGCCACTTCGCGCTGCGTGATCGTGCCCGGGCCCGCAAGGTGCCACCAGCGTCCATAGGCGTCCGGCGTACGTGTGAGCGTTTCGACCACCGGGCCGATGTCCGGCAGATAAATGAATTCGTGAGGCACGCCGACGGGACCGATCAGTTGCGCACGCTTGCCGCTCGCGGCGCCCGCGAATACGCCACGCAGCACGCTGCGCTCGATGCCCGGTCCGTAGAAGTCGGGCAGCCGCAGCACCAGTGTCGACAGGCCTTGCCGGCCGTGCGCGGCCAGCACGAGTTGCTCCTGCGCGAGCCGCATGCGTCCCTTGAACGTATGCGGTTCGCGCGGATGATCCTCGCGGATCGGATTGCCGCGCGCCCGGCCGTACGGATACACGGTGCCGATCAGAATGAAGCGCTCGACACCCGCCGCCGTTACCCCGGCGAGCGTTTTCTCCATCAGCGGCGGATGCAGCGCGAACTGGTCATAGGGCACGCCGACGAGATAGATCACCGTTTGCAGACCGGCTGCCGCGGCCCGGATCGAGGCGGGATCGTCGGGGTTCCACGTGACGATTTCCGCGTGCGGGTCGTGGCCGAAAGCCCGCTGCAGCGGCTCGCGCGAGCGCTCGACTACCCGATAGTCGCGGCCTTCGGCGCTTAGCGCGGCGGCGATGCTTTGGCCGGCCGCGCCCGCGGCGCCGAATAAGCCGACCTTTCCGATGGTTTGCATGACGACTCCCCAAGGGGTGCGGCGCGCTCCGCCGCAGGTTTTGTACGACTTCAAATAACCGGTGAAAATTTACTGAACACTGTTCAATAAACAGCGTTCAGTTTAATTTGACTTTTCAGTTTGTCAATCTGAAAATCCGGGGCATGGGAATCGCCGAACGAAAGAACCGTCAGAGGCAGGCGCTGCGCGAGCGCATCCTCGATGCCGCGCGGCACATCGTGATGCGCGAAGGTTTTGCCGCGCTGTCGATGCGCAAGATCGCCGACGCGATCGAATACTCGCCGGCCACGCTGTACCTGCATTTCGCGAGCCGCGACGAGATCGCGCGGGCATTGTGCGAGGAGGGCTACGCGCAACTGCTCGAAACCTTCGAGCCGTTCGCGCGCGTCGCCGATCCTGCCGAACGGCTCAAGGCGATCGGGCGCGCGTACGTTGCGTTCGGCGTCGAGCATCCGCAGACGTACCGGCTGATCTTCATGGAAGATCCGAGTTATACCGGCGCGGCGCTGGCTGGCGTGCCGGGCGCTTCGCGCGGGGAGAAGGGTAGCGGGAAGCGTCAGGGAACAACGGCTATCGAGGCTGGTACAGGGAACCGCGAAGCGGGTGATGAAGCGAACGATCAGGCGGGCCGTGACGCGGGTAACGAAGCAGACGCGGCGGCGCCGTCGGTCGCCGCGGCCGTGGGTGCAACGGCCAACCCAATAATCGATTCAACGGTCGGCACGGCAAGCGGCGATTCATCCGGCTCGCCGGGCCGCTCCGCAGCCGAGGCTGGCGATGACGCGGGCGCGGCCGCGTTGCAGCTCATGATCGAAGCGCTCGACGAACTCAGGGCGGCGGGGCGTCTATCGGCTTCGATCGCATCGATGGATTCGTCGGTTTGGGCCGAAGCGTTGTGGGCGAGTCTGCATGGCATCGTCGCGTTGAACCTGACGTGTCCGGTGTTCCCCAGCGCACCGCTCGATACGGTTGTGGGCGTGACGCTCGACGCATGGCTCGGTACGCCGCGCGCCGCGCGGCCGCGGCGTGCAGCGGGCACATCGGGCGCAGCGGGTGCAGCGGGTGCAGCGGGCACAGCGCCCACCGCCGCCACCCGCAGTAAAAAATCCCCAGCGAAACAAAAACAGCCGGCCGCGCCAGGCGAGCCGACCACCGGATTACCGCGAACGCGGCGCAAATCCACGGGCCCGTGATAACGTTTAGTTCCACCTCACCCCGCGCGGCAGCGCCCAGCTCCCCATGTCCATGTCCGCTCCGTCCGCTATCAGCGATGAAATCGCGACCCACGTAGCCAACCGCATCGGCTTCATCGAACTCGAGAGGCCGAAAGCGCTGAATGCACTGACGACCGGCATGATCCGCGCGATCCAGGCCGCGCTCGCGCGGTGGCGCGAAGACCACGAGGTCCTCGCGGTCGTGGTGCGCAGCCAGCATGCGCGCGCGTTTTGCGCGGGTGGCGACATCCGCCTGATGTACGAGGCGGCGCAGCGCGGCGAGCAGCACGCGCGCGATACGTTTTTCACCGAGGAATACCGCCTCAATCACACGATCTTCACGTACCCGAAGCCTTACATCGCATTGATGAGCGGCATCGTGATGGGGGGCGGCATGGGCATTTCGCAGGGCGCGCATCGTACCGGCGGTCTGCGCGTCGTCACGCAGTCGACCAGGATGGCGATGCCCGAAACCCGCATCGGCCTGTTTCCCGACGTCGGCGCGAGCTGGTTTCTCGCGCGCACGCCGGGGGCGATCGGCCGTTACCTGGCCGTGACCGGCGAGACGATCGGCGCGGCCGATGCGATGTACGCGGGGCTCGCCGATGTCTATATCGATGACGAGGCATTGCCCGCGCTGATCGACACATTGCGCCGCCAGACATTCGAGCGCGGCGCGGATGTGGTCGCGTGTATCGAGCGCGACGCGCTTGCGTATCAGGTCGCGCCGCGGCCGGAGGAAAGCGTGCTCGCGAAGGCGCGCGGGTTAATCGACCGGCATTTCGCGTTACCCGGCATCGCGCGGATTCTTGCGTCGCTCGAACAGGAGCGCGAGCACGGCGGCGACGCGGCCGAGTGGGCCGCCCGGACGATTGCGGTGTTGCGCGAGCGCTCGCCGTTGTCGATGGCGGTATCGCTCGAGGTGGTGACGCGCGCGGAAGGATCGATGGCGGAGGTGCTGCGCGCCGATCTCGATCTGACGCGCTCGAGCTTTCTGCTCGGCGACACGGTGGAGGGAATTCGCGCGCGCATCATCGACAAGGACAATGCGCCGCGCTGGCGTTTCGCGCGCATTGAGGACGTGAGCGCCGCCGATGTCGAAAAAATGTTCGAAAGCCCCTGGCCGGCGAACGAACATCCGTTGCGCGATCTGCGCGGTTGAACAGCGAAAACGCGGCGCTTCGGGTGCCGCCGCCGCGCTGACGACGCGCGGGACTTCGCCGTGGGGCCTGGCGGATCCGCGGTCAATCCGCGGCAGACTCGCCGGTCGCGCCGTTACGCTTCTTCCTCGCTTGCCATGAACGCGCGCATGAACACCAGCGCGCCCCAGCCCCACATCGCGTTCGCCGCGAAACCGACCGCCAGGCGCGGCAGCATGTTGCCGCTTGGCCAGATCCCGCGCAGCGGATCCACCACGAACACGCTCGCCGCCGTCAACACCACGCCGCCGAACACGAACGCCGGCACCCACGGCGCGCGGCGCTGCGGCGCGACGCGCAGCAGCCATGCCATCAGCACGGCCCAGCACGCGCTCCAGATCGCATTCGCGATGAACTCGGGCAGCCCGAGCGGCAGGAATGGCGCGGTCGAAAAACCGCTGGGGTCGATCAGCGCGGCGGCATGCATCAGCGCCAGCGTCGATTCACGAAAGAACAGGGAAGCCAGAAAACCGGCGACAAACGGCAGAATGATTTTTTGCATGCATTGCACCCGCTAAGTACAGGCGGCGCAATTCGCCAAACCCGTACCGGACGATCGGAAAACGTGCGCCATTATATCGACAGGGGTGCGCGTTTCCGGTGCCGCGTGCATAAAGCACAACACCTGTATGTCCGGGCGCCGGGCTAATCACGAAAGCGGAAATCCTAAGCTCAAAAAAATCGTTCTAATGCCGCGGACCGGTCCATAGACTGTTTCCTCATGCAGACGGCGAGGGTGTCGCCGTCATCCGTTTAATTGGGCGCATTACGCGCACGTTGGTCGAGGAAAGCCGCCGCGATGTCGAGTCCGATGCCGAACCCCTGTTGCTGTCGGGCCCGCGCGCGTCGGAGCTCGAGCGGGTGTCCGCCCGGCGCGTAGCCGCGCTGGCCGCGACCCGGCCGCGGGTGGCCTGGGCACGCCGTCCACTTTTCAATTCCTTTTCATGCGTCGCAGCGCGTTGCCGGATGCCGGCTGGCGCGCGCGGCCGGCGTGCGCGCGGCGTTCGTGCGCACCGTTTCCATTCCGTTTAGAACAGGCAGGAGCAATAGATGAATGTGTTCTGGTTCATTCCGACTCATGGCGACAGCCGCTATCTCGGTACGTCCCAAGGCGCACGCGCAGCCGACTACGACTACTTCCGGCAGATCGCCGTCGCCGCCGATACGCTCGGCTACGAGGGCGTGCTGCTGCCGACCGGGCGCTCATGCGAAGACGCGTGGGTGGTCGCGTCGAGCCTGATCGCCGCGACCCGGCGTCTCAAATTTCTGGTCGCGATCCGCCCGGGGCTGTCCTCGCCCGGGCTCGCCGCGCGCATGGCCGCGACGTTCGACCGGCTGTCGAACGGGCGCCTGCTGATCAACGTCGTGACGGGCGGGGACGCGACCGAACTCGCGGGCGACGGCGTATTCGTCGATCACGATACGCGCTACCAGATCACCGACGAATTCCTGCATATCTGGCGCAAGCTGCTGAGCGCCTCGCATACGAATGACGCGATCGATTTCGACGGTAAGCATCTGCAGTCGAAAGGCGGCAAGGCGTTATATCCGCCGGTGCAGGATCCGCATCCGCCGCTGTGGTTCGGTGGTTCGTCGGCGGCCGCGCACGACATCGCGGCCGAGCATATCGATACGTATCTGAGCTGGGGCGAGCCGCCCGCGGCGGTCGCGAAGAAGATCGCCGACATTCGCGCGCGTGCCGCCGCGCGTGGCCGCCAGATCCGCTTCGGCATCCGCCTGCACGTGATCGTGCGCGAGACCGAGGAAGAAGCGTGGGCCGCGGCCGACAAACTGATCAGCAAGCTCGACGACGACACGATCGCCCGTGCGCAGGCGTCGTTCGCGAAGATGGATTCGGAAGGGCAGCGCCGCATGGCCGCGCTGCATGGCGGTAGGCGCGGCGGGCGCGAACAACTCGAGATTTATCCGAACCTGTGGGCCGGCGTCGGGCTGGTGCGCGGGGGCGCCGGCACGGCGCTGGTCGGCAATCCGGAGCAGGTGGCCGCGCTGATGAAGGAGTACGCGCAGCTCGGCATCGACACCTTCATTCTGTCCGGCTATCCGCATCTCGAAGAATCGTATCGCTTTGCCGAACTCGTGTTTCCGTTGCTGCCGCAACGGCGCGGCAAGGTCGCGGATGGACCGCTGTCGGGACCGTTCGGCGAGATCGTCGGCAACCACTATCTGCCGCGGGCCGCGAGCGCAAGCTGAGCGCGCGGCGCATGACAGAGTTCGACAGATCAGGAGAAACGCTATCATGAGTCAAACCGCTCCGAGCGCGGCAACGCCTGCGCGCGCCGCACCTCGCGCACAGCGCGCAAGCGTCGCCGACGCGCTGCGCCGTCTCGGCAAACCTCTGCTGCCATGGCTGATGCCGCTCGCGATTCTGTTCGCGTGGGAAATCGCCGCGCGCAGCGGCGCGCTGTCGACGCGCGTGCTGCCCGAGCCTTTCGCGGTCGTGAAAGCCGCATGGTCGCTGATCCAGTCGGGCGAAATGTGGGCGGACGTGCGCGTGAGCACGTGGCGCGCGGTGTCGGGCTTTGCGATCGGTGGAGGCATCGGCCTCGTGCTCGGCCTCGCGACCGGTCTATTCCGGCCCGCCGAAATCGCGCTCGATTCGACGGTGCAGATGATTCGCAATATTCCCGCGCTCGCGATGATTCCGCTCGTGATCCTGTGGTTCGGCATCGAGGAGCAGGCGAAGGTGCTCCTCGTCGCGCTGGGCGTGTTTTTTCCGGTCTACGTGAACACGTTCCATGGCATCCGCTCGGTCGACGCGAATCTGATCGAAATGGCGCGCAGCTACGGCGTCAAAGGTTTTGCGTTGTACCGGCAGGTGGTTTTGCCGGGCGCGTTGCCGTCGATTCTGGTCGGTGTGCGCTTCGCGCTCGGGCTGATGTGGGTCACGCTGATCGTCGCCGAGACCATTTCCGCGCAATCGGGCATCGGCTACATGACCATGAACGCGCGCGAATTCCTGCAGACCGATGTGGTGGTGGTCGGCATTCTGCTGTACGCGGCGCTCGGCAAGCTCGCCGATGTGCTTGCGAAGAGCCTCGAGCGTGCGTCGCTGCGCTGGCATCCGGCCTATCAGCGAGGAGTGAAAGCATGAGCGCAACGACGTTGTCGGCGACGTTCGGCGGGATCGCGGGCGGCGATCTGGAGGCAGAACTCGCGCAGCCGCGAGTCGCGGATCACGATGCGAATGATGCGTTGGAACTTGAGCGGGGTGGCCTGGCTCGGCTGCGCGTGCCGCCGACGGAGATCATGCGGGAGCCGGGCGGCGCTAGCCCTGGCCGGTGGCAACCGGCGGCAACCGGGCCGCGATTGGCCGCTGCGCTTGAGCGCAACGACGTACGCACGGAGGACGCGCTGGACGCTAAGGGTGCTAAGGGAGACTACGCGGTGCAATTGCGCGGCGTCGGCAAGCGCTATGGTGAGCGCGAGGTGCTGTCCGGCTTCGATCTGTCGATCGAGCGCGGCAGTTTCGTCGCGATCGTCGGCCGCAGCGGTTGCGGCAAGTCGACCTTGCTGAGGCTCGTCGCCGGTCTCGAAGCGGCGAGTGCCGGCGTGCTCGAAAAACGCGCCGGCGATGGCGGCTCGCTCGATACCCGCATCATGTTTCAGGACGCGCGTTTGCTGCCGTGGAAGAGCGTGCTGCAGAACGTGATGCTCGGTCTCGGCCGCGGCGCGCGCGACGATGCGCGCGCGGTGCTCGCCGAAGTCGGGCTGCTCGAACGCGCCAACGACTGGCCCGCGCAACTGTCGGGCGGCCAGCGTCAGCGCGTCGCGCTCGCGCGGGCGCTCGTGCATCGTCCGCAATTGCTGCTGCTCGATGAACCGCTCGGTGCGCTCGATGCGTTGACCCGCATCGAAATGCACACGCTGATCGAGCGGCTGTGGCGCGAGCACTGCTTTACCGCGCTGCTCGTCACGCACGACGTGCACGAGGCCGTGGCGCTCGGTGACCGCATTCTGCTGATCGAAGAAGGGCGCATTGCGCTCGATCAGCCGGTCGCGCTGGCGCGTCCGCGTGCTCGCGCATCGGCGGGTTTCGCCGCGCTCGAAGAACACGTGTTGCAACGCGTGCTGAAAACCGCGCCGAATGACGATGCATTCGTTTATCGCGCTCACGATGCATACGGTGTGCCCGATGCAGGCCGTGTTACGCGGCCGACCGACGTGCGCTGGGCGGTGTGAGTTTGCCGGGCCAGCCGATCCGCTTCGATTCGTTCCTCTACTTTTTCTGTTCCGCTCTTAAACTAAAACGCTTTTCTGGAGTTACCTCATATGAGCATTTCTGCGATCAACGTGCGCAATCAGTTCAAAGGCAAGGTCAGGGAAATCATCCGTGGCTCGGTGGTGTCCGAAGTCGACGTGGAGACACCGTTCGGCATCGTCACGTCGGTTATCACGACGCGCTCGGTCGACGAACTCGAGTTGACGGTCGGCTCGGAAGTGGTCGCGCTGGTGAAGTCGACGGAGGTATCGATCGCGCGGCTCTGAGTTCGCTCGTCTGAAGCGAGCGCCGCGTTCGGTCACTTCGCGTTTGCGCCGCTCGCGGGCGGCTCGTGCGACATCGGATCGTGAGTCGGCTTACGCGGACGCTTGATCGGCATGTTGTCCGGGTTGCTCGATTCGGCGGAACCCGACGCCGCCTCGGGTGGTTTCACCATCGGGGAGGGGCTGTTGCGCGGCATGCCGGGAGCGGTTTGCGCCAAAGCGCTGGCGCCGCTCGCCAGCATCGCCGTCAGCGCGATGCTGGCCGCTAGTGTTGCCCGTGTGCGTTGCTTCATGCTGTCCTCCGTGCGGTATTGCGTGCGGTATTGCATGCGTTGCAGCCCCGTTGTGTGCGGTGGGTGGTTCCAGCCCCGACGTTGCGTGGACACTGTGCCAGTAGCATGTGTTGTTCCGGAGCGGTCGCTGGCGCATGGGCGGTGTGCTGGCGGTGCTCGTGCCGTGTGCCTGTCGCTTTCGCGGTGCTCGATGGCGCGGCGATGCGAGCATTGGCGCGTTGTGCCGCTGCGGATTGCACGCTTGCTCCAAACGCCAATTCCCAGCTTTAGCGTTCTTCTTGCGCCCCGATGGCCGGCGCGTACCTGCATCCGTCGATGAAACTTGCTACGATGAATTGAGCATTCCGGCGGAGACGGCCATGTCGAAGTCATTGAGTCCCGAAGCGGTCGAAGCGTTGCGGCGTCTGAACGATGTCGGCGTCGGACAGACGGCGCCTCAACTCGCGCAGTCCGTGATGGCGGAATTACTGGCGTGCGGTCTCGTCGCCGAAGCGGGCGGCGGCGAGCTCGAGATCAACTGCAACGGCCGGCAATATCTTTCCGGCGATTGCGATTGATCCCGTTCGATCAGCGGGTCGGTTGGTCAGCCGTGTATCGGCGATCGTGCTCGGGAGCACGCAGCGGCGCGTTGTGAGCGAATTATGAGCGAATCGCGAGCGCTAACGACGCGCGCCGGACAAGCGCGGCCATTCGTTGCGATGAGTGCTATCGCGGAGGCAAGGATGGAGCCGAAGGGCCTCGACATGGGCGATTATCAGGAGCGCTATGGCGACTACGACATCGAGGTCGCGGTCGAACAGGTGCTGACTGGCGTCAAGGCGCATTTCCGGGTGTTGCGCGACGATTCGGCGGTGGTCGACTGGCAACTCGTCCATATCGATAGCTTGTGGTCCACCGAGCATGCGGCGGCCGAAGCGGCCTTTCGCGCGGCACGCGAATTGATCGATGCGGGTTTTGCCGCGTAGCAGCGCGCGGTGTTGCCAGGGCCGCGCGCCTGGCGCAAGTTCGAGAGTTCACACTGCGCAGCCGTTCGATTGCCATCGACGAACAGGTGCGCGACAGCACAACGGCAAACGGACAGCTACGCGGTCGCCCGAGGCCGTAAACGCGACGAGGCGCCAGCATCCATACTGCATGCGCGGCGCCTCGCTAATCGCTGCCTTTGCAGGCAGCGTTCAACGGTACTGACGAGCGGCTTAGTGGCCGAAAAACACCGATTGGGGGCCCGAAACGGGTTCGCTGCGCGTGCCCGATTGCGAAGACACGCTCTTCACGCCACCGTATGCATTCGATTGATTGTTCGCTTGCTCGGCAGCAACCGTCTGCGCGCTCTGGCCTTGTTGCGAAGCCGGTGCGCCCACTGACGGACGATAGAACGGCGCCGGGCCATAGCCGCTTGCGAAAGCGGGAGCGGCGATCGAGGCAGAAGCGGCAACCAGCAGGGCGGCGATGAACTTGGTCTTCATGGTAGGACTCCGATAACGTTTCGACTGCATTTCAGGGAGACGTCGCAGCAGCCTGAGAGGTGTCTGCAACGTCGATGAACGGCAGTGTATACCCCTACTATCGAGAATTTGTGCCGATAATTTGAAATTACTATTCCCGGGAAGGAAACAATCTCGCGGAATCAGGCGGGACAAGGCTCGGCGGCAGTCTGGCCCTGTTGGCCAAGCTTTTCTAACGAGTGGGGATGGGGATGAAGGCGAAGGAAAGGTGACTCGCCAAAAGAAAACGGCGTTGTGATTTCTCACAACGCCGTTTGTAAAACTTAACTGCTGAATTCTCTGGGGTGACTGATGGGACTCGAACCCACGACGACAGGAATCACAATCGAGTCGTCAAACCGCATTTTCTCGTTCCGAATAAAAGCACTGTATTTTTGATTTCGGAATATTCGGAGATTTTCGGCCCTTGCTGGGCGTGGGTTTGCGGGGAGGCGTTCCGAAATTTGAGCCCTGATTTTACCCTCATTCTGTCGCGCTGGCGCGCTTCACCTTGAGGCGATCGTAGTGCTTGTGGGTGGTACTCGGGTTCGCGTGCGCGGCGAAGTCATAGGCGTCGACGTCGCGGTTCTCGAGCTTCGCGGTAATGGCCGCGGGCCGCACATCGGACAGTGCGAAGTACGCTGGGTGGTCGACGAGCTTAAGCTCGACGTTCGTCGCCGCCTCGCCACGGCGCTGTGCCGCCTCTCGTTTGCGTTTCGTCTCAAACTCGTGCGCGATCTCCGGGTCGAATCTGCCGATATACGCGTACATCGCGTCCTGCCAGACCGACGTCCAGCCACTCTTCGAATACGCCTGGCTGCGGCGGTTCGGAAACAGGTAGATGCTCGCGAGCTGGCGATCGCGCTTGGCACGCTCGACAACAACACGCAGCCGCAACGACCACTCGCGCAGCTTTACAGTCTGTGTTTCACCTTTTTTCCGCTTCGCCGAGATCACGCGCACGCCGGCATCGGTCAGACCCGACATGTGGAAGGCCGCACCTCGGCGGAGCGAAACCTGGTGAGATAGGTGAACATGGCGGCCACGCCCATCGTGCGGTAGTCCGGCAACGCAAGACGTCGACTACGCTGATGCAAAACGTCTTTTGCGTCCCGGTATGTCCGCCAAAGGACTGATCTGAAGCGCTCGGTAATTGTAGCTACAAATAATCCTTGCACTGGTGATTAATGTAACTACAATTATTCGCATGGACATCACCTTCGACCCCGCAAAGAACGAGTCGAACGTCGCGAAGCACGGCGTGTCGCTCGAAATGGCTGCAATGATCGACTGGTCGGAAGTCATGTTCTACGTCGATACCCGTCGTGACTACATGGAAGTGCGTGAGGTCGGTTTCGCCCCGATTGGCATGCGTCTCTATTGCGTGGTTTTCACGCAGCGCGGCGAGACGATGCATGTGATCAGCCTTCGCAAGGCAAACGACCGAGAGGTACGCAACTATGCGCAATACGATTAAGACGCGGTCGGGCCGCGTGCTCGAATTGCCGACGCCCGAAGAAAACGAGGCAATCAATCGCGGCATTGCCGCTGACCCGGACACTTACGAAGTGCCCGACGAGGATTTCAAGAAGCTGAAGAGGATGGGCGCGCGGGGTCGGCCGCGTCTGGAGACGCCGAAAGTGCTGCTGTCCGTTCGATACGATGCGGACATCGTAGAGACGTTCAAGGCAACGGGCGACGGCTGGCAGACGCGCATGAACGACGCGCTGCGCGATTGGCTGAAAGATCATCTGCCGGCGTGACGAATTCATTACTTCGCGGGGCGAGGAAGAATGAATGAAAACAAGGTTGGGGTACAGGGCGAATCTCGGCACGGCCACTTCGAATCGTTGCCTTCAGGCAGTCGCGCATGGATAGGATCAGTTTTGGGTGACTTGGTAGTCGCCTCGGCTGAGTTTGCAATGAATGTAGGCCTTGAGCTATTGACGCATTTGGCGATCGTCAATACCGTGGGTTTGGCGGGTATTACAGCGCTTTATGCCTCAGTTGGCGATGGGTCAAAGCACGAAGCGCTGTCGAGTGCAGGATGGTTTCTGGTTGGGCTGGTTTTAGCGATCGCAACGGTGTTGATTGTCTATGCGAGCACGATGACATCCTGTCGGCCCAAAAAGAGCTTTCCAGGTGCATCGCCTAGGTCGCCAACCGCAGAGAATAGCGCGCTGGGTGCGTTGCGGTTTAGAACGCGCTTGCCGTTTCGCCATCAATGACCGCTTCAACTTCGTCCCGTGTCGTCGTCATGATTTTCGTTTTGGGTTGACGGACTGCATAACGAAAAAGCCCGCATCACTGATGCGGGCTCGATTCCGAAATTCCAATTTTCGTTCCGAATTTCTCTATGTGAAATCTTCGGTAGCGGCTAAGCGCTTGATGCTGCTGAATTCTCTGGGGTGGCTGATGGGACTCGAACCCACGACGACAGGAATCACAATCCTGGACTCTACCAACTGAGCTACAGCCACCACTAACATTTGCTTGACTTGCTTGAAAAAGCTGTCTCGCCAACGAAGAAACGAGATTATACGAACAAGAATTCTCTTTGCCTAGCCCTTTATTCAGAAATTTCGGCGGGCTCGCGCAGATGCTGTCTTGCTTCGTCGAAGATGGTCAAGTCGCGCGCGGCGAGCCGCTTGTTGTCGGACAGAACGCGGCGCCAGCCACGCGCGCCCGCTTCGCCGCGATACAGACCCAGCGCATGACGCGTGATTGCGCCCGGATAGGTGCCACGCGCCATTTCGGCGGCGCAATACTCGATCAGTTTTGCTTCGACCTGCTCGCGCGTGGGTGGTACCTGGCTCGATCCGTAGAAGCGTGCATCGACGTCGGCGAGCACGTAGGGATTGTGATAAGCCTCGCGCCCGAGCATCACACCGTCGACGTGCTGGAGATGCATTTCCACTTCGTCGAGTGTCTTGATACCACCGTTGATGATGATCTCCAGGCGAGGAAAATCGCGTTTCAGCTGATACGCGTAATCGTATTTGAGCGGCGGAATTTCGCGGTTTTCCTTCGGGCTCAAACCCTTCAGGATCGCGTTGCGCGCGTGAACGATGAATACTTCGCAGCCGGCCTCGGCAATCGTGCCGACGAAATCGCGCACGAACGCGTAGTCTTCGACTGCATCGACACCGATACGGTGCTTGACCGTCACCGGCACGGATACCACATCGCGCATCGCCTTCACGCAATCGGCGACGAGTTGCGGCTCGTTCATCAGGCACGCGCCGAACGCGCCGCGCTGGACCCGCTCGGATGGGCAGCCGCAGTTCAGATTGATTTCGTCATAGCCCCATTGTTCGCCGAGCTTCGCCGAGCGCGCGAGGTCGTCGGGTTCGCTGCCGCCTAGTTGCAGCGCGACGGGCGCTTCGTCAGGCGTGAACGCAAGATGACGTGGCACATCGCCATGCAGCAGCGCACCGGTGGTCACCATTTCCGTGTAAAGCCACGTATGGCGCGAAATCATCCGATGCAGGGAGCGGCAATGGCGATCGGTCCAATCCATCATCGGCGCGACGGAAACGCGCCGGGGGCTGGGAGTGCGAGGTGAAGACATGGGACGGCCAAACGGCTTGAATCGAAACCGCGATTTTACCGCAAGGCCGCCTGGCGGCGCCTGCGCCATCAATGCCCATGGCCCCCCATCCCGCCGCCGCCGTTGCCCCACGAACTGCCGCCACCGTGGCCACCACCATGACCGCCGTGCCAGCCACCGCCATGCCAGCCACCGTGGCCGCCATGCCAGTAGCCATGACCGCCGTGGTAATAGCAGCACGGGCCGCCAAAACCGCCCCAGATGCCGACCGTGCCATAAGCGGGTGCGTAGGGTGGTCCGTACGCGTATGGATAGTACGGCTGGCCGTATGCGTAGTCGTACCCCGGCGCGTACCCCGGCGCCGGCGCGACTGCGCATCCGGTGAAGCTCGCTGCTGCCACCAGCAGCGTCATCGATGCAATGAGCCTGCTCACGATTTTCTCCTTCGTATAAGCATCTGAAAAAACGCGCAGCGCGGAGTTCAGCGGCATTTGTGTCCGCCCATTACCGGGTGCGCCGGGCAGCGACTGAGCGCGGCTCCCGCAAGGCAATCGAAGGCCGCGCCGTTCAAGCTTTCTGCGCAATCTTGCCGCGTCTTACGACAGGGCTGCGCGGTAACAGTTGGTTAACGATTTGAAACGGAACTGAAGGGCACGGCTGATATTTTTCGTTCAGACCAATCCAGACGCGTCGTTCGTTGAATCCAGACCACTCTCCGTGGCTGCCCGGCGCTTCGCGCCGGATTCGCTGAAGCTGGACGCAAAAAACGTATTCGCTCGTGACGCCACCCGCCGCACACTCGCCATCCAGCCAGCCATCACCGTCGATCGCGCACGCTCCCCAGCCGCTCACGGCCGGGCAATGGCGCGTCGCGGGCGATGCCTGCATCGCTCGTGGTGATTTCGCCGCCGCGCTGCGATGTTTCGATTCCGCACGCGCGCGCGAACCCGCCGCTGCCGTCAACTACGAACGCCTCGCGGTGACGCTGGTCGCGTTGCGCAGATTCGCCGAAGCCGAGAGCCGCTATCGCGAGGCGCTTGCACGCGATCCCGACAACGCGGACTCCCAGCACGGGCTCGGCTGGACGCTCGAACAGACGCATCGGCTCGAAGCGGCGGTGCATGCCTACCGCGAAGCGGTGCGTCTCAATCCGCGCGCCGACGGGTCGAGTAACAATATGGGCAACTGTCTGCAGGCACTCGGCCGTTTCGACGAGGCGCACGACGCATACCGGCGCGCGATCGAAGGCGCGCCGCGCGTGCCGCTGTATTACCGCAACTTCGTGCAGACAAAACGCCTGTCCGCCGACGACCCGGTGTTCGCGCAACTGGAGCAGCTCGCCGGGGATGCCGATTCGCTCAGCCGCGCCGATCAGGCCGAAGTGCACTTTGCGTATGGCGCGGCGTTATCCGGTGTGGGCCGCAACGACGCATCGTTCGATCACCTGCTCAAAGGCAATGCGCTGTACCGCGCCGGCATGCGCTACAACGAGGCGGAGTCGCTGGGTCTGTTCACGCGCCTGCCCGAGTTGTTCGGCGCGGACATTCTCGCGGCCACGCGCGGTCTCGGCGACCCATCGGCGGCGCCGATTTTTATCGTCGGTATGCCGCGCTCCGGTTCCACGCTGATCGAGCAGATTCTCGCGAGTCATCCGCGGGTATTCGGCGCCGGCGAACGCAGCGAATTCGGCGAGGCGCTCGTCGCGGGGATTCGCCGTGACGCCGACGATCCGTTGCGGATCGACATCGAGGCATTGCCTGAAGGCGACGCGGCGCGCTGGCGCGCGCTCGGCGCCGATTATCTGCGGCGCATGCAACATGTGCTGGCGGAAATCGACTCGCAGGCCAGCTATTTCACCGACAAATATCCGTTCAACTTCATCAACGTCGGACTGATTCATCTGGCGCTGCCGAATGCGCGTTTTATCCATAGCCGCCGTTCGCCGTTGCAGACCTGTCTGTCGATTTTCTCGCGGATTTTTCACGACGTGCCGTTCGGCTACGAGCTCGGCGAACTCGGCCGCTATTACCGCGCTTACGATGCGTTGATGGCGCACTGGCGGCGCGTGCTGCCCGAAGGCGTGATGATCGAGATCGCGTATGAGGAACTGGTCGACGATTTCGAAGCCAACGTACGACGCATGCTCGCGCATTGCGGGCTCGAATGGGATCCCCGCTGTCTCGCGTTTCATCAGACCGCGCGGCGCGTGAGCACGGCCAGTTCGGCACAGGTGCGCCGGCCGCTTTACCGCGCGTCGATTCAGCGCTGGCAGCCGCGCCGTGAATTGCTCGAACCGTTGCTGAGCGCACTCGGACCCGCGCTGGCGAGTGCCGGCGATCACATCTGCGCGGGATGAAACGCGCGTCGGCGATCGATGGCGGATCGACGCGGCATCGATGGCGAACCAATCGGTGGAATCAATGCGTGAAATTAATGCGCGAAATCAATGCACGACGGCGACGGCCGCGTGATGCAGCAACGGGTACACGCCAACGATGAATGCTGCGTACAGCGCAGCCATCGTCACGCCCGCGGCGGTGCCCCAGATGTCGCGCGAGGCGGCGCCCTGGCGGAAATGCACGGGCAGCCCGACCAGCACATAGCCGATCACAAAGAACAGGATGACCGCGCGCACCGGCGACAAATCGTGGCCGATAAATTCAAGCACGGAGCTCAGAGTGAATGGATGCATGAACAGGCGGGCAATGATGAAACGCTGAAGTTCGCGTGACGCGAGAATGCATCGGAGCAAGCAGCGAACGATTCATTTACGACGCGGCGGCCTATGCGGATTAAAGTCCACGCGCTCACGGCGCGCAAGAAAAAGACTGTATGAATTTGTACTAACCTACATTGCTTGCAGCTCGCCTGCGTTGCGACTTTCATCGGGCTTCGCAGTAGTTCGCGCGGCTTTCACGACGACACCGGACGAACTCAACCTTGCTTGCGAGATGGATCACGCAGCGGACCACAAAGCGGGCCAGGAAGCGGACCACGCAGCGGATCGAGCAGCGGCTTCAGACCGTTGTGATCGATTTCCTGCATCAATGCGAGCAGACGGCCGATTTCGCCGGGCGGAAAGCCCTGGCTCGCAAACCAGTTTAGGTAATGGCCGGGCAGGTCGGCAATCACGCGGCCTTTATATTTCCCGTAGGGCATCACGCGCGTAACCAGTAATTCGAGTTGTTCGGGGTTCATGCTGAGCGAGTTTCGGACCGTAGCCGGCCGCGGCACGATGCCGCCCGGGGCTTCGCATTCTAGCGTCGCTGCAGGTATCACGCTGGCATGGTAACGTCTGCGCCTTTCCGTTCACCGATTCGACAGGACAAGTTAAATGGAATACCGCAAGCTCGGCGACTCCGATGTTCAGGTTAGCCTGATTGGCCTCGGCACCATGACGTGGGGCGAGCAGAACACCGAGCAGGAAGCGCATGCGCAGATCGACTACGCACTCGATCAAGGCGTCAACCTGATCGACACCGCTGAAATGTATCCGGTGCCGCCGCGCGCCGAAACGCAGGGTTCGACCGAGCGTTACATCGGCACGTGGCTCGCGCGGCACAAGAGCGCGCGCGAGAAGATCGTGCTCGCCACCAAGATCGCGGGACCGGCGCGTCAGCCGCACAATCCGCGTCATATCCGCGGCGAGGGCAATCAGTTCGACCGCAAGAATCTGACCGAGGCGCTCGACGGCAGCCTCGAGCGTCTGCAGACGGATTACGTCGACCTGTACCAATTGCATTGGCCGGACCGCAGCACGATGACGTTCGGCCGTCCGTCGTATCCGTGGGTCGACGACGCGTACACGGTACCGATCGAGGAAACGCTCACGGTGCTCGCCGAATTCGTGAAGGCAGGCAAGGTGCGCCATATCGGCGTGTCGAACGAAACGCCGTGGGGCGTCGCGCAGTTTCTGCGCGCGGCCGAAAAGCTCGGCCTGCCGCGCATCGTCAGCATCCAGAATCCGTATAGCCTGCTGAACCGCACGTATGAAGCGGGTCTGTCCGAGTATGCGCATCGCGACAACGTCGGTCTGCTCGCGTATTCGCCGCTCGCGTTCGGCTGGCTGTCGGGCAAATACGAAGGCGGCGCGCGCCCGGCTGGCGCCCGCATCACGCGGTACGAGCGCTTCGCGCGCTACAGCAAGCCGCATGCCGTGCAGGCCACCACGCGTTATGTCGAGCTCGCGAAGCGTCATGGGCTGTCGCCGACGCAACTCGCGCTCGCGTTCGTCAACAGCCGACCGTTCATGACCAGCAATCTGATCGGCGCGACGTCGCTCGAGCAGTTGAAGGAAAACATCGCCAGCGTGGAAGTGACACTCGCGCCGGAAGTGCTGGCGGAGATCGACGCGCTGCACGAACTGCAGCCGAATCCGGCGCCATGAACGCGAAGTGACTTCGCGCTGGCCTCGCCCGCGAGCCAGTTGCGATGCGCGCGGGCCGGGCGGCTTTGCGTGGTCCGCCCGGGCGCGGAAGTAAAGGCGGAGCGACGCGGGCAGCCGACGTTACCGGGTCCGTCAAGACTTGCCCCGGCGCTCGCGCCGGGGCGGCTGTCATAGTGCGGGCTGTTTTTGCTTCTGCGGCCCCGTGCGCTTCGAATGTGCCTATCTGAATGTGCCTATCTATCAGGTCCGTCAGGCACGCGCAGTTGGACGCGCTTTCGAGGCCGCCCGCCGCGCGTCGCTCACAACCGGATGGCCCGGTTCAGCGGGCGGCCTTCGCGGTATCCGACAGACTCGCCGCCCTCTGCAGCGATCCATACGGCGAGTTCTCGCCAAGATCCCAGAACAAGCCCGCCATCATCTGCAGCCCCTCGCGCACGACCGGGCCGAGCAGGTGCTCGTTCGGTGCGTGCTGCGAGCACGCCGGGTACGAATGCGGCACCCAGATCGTCGGCAGACCGAGCGTATCGGCGAACACCTCGTTGGGCAGCGTGCCACCGAGATTCGGCAGCAGCGCGGTCTTCTTGCCGGTGGTCTGTTCGAGCGACGCGATCGCCCACTTGACCCACGGATCGTCCGGATTCAAACGCGTGGCCGGCGCCCCGCGTTCGACCTCGACTTCGACGAGCTGAAAACCATGCGCATCGAGGTGCGCGCGCAAGTACTTGCCGAGATTTTCCCAATCGGTGCCGACGACGAAGCGCAACTGGCAATACGCGAACGCCGACGGCGGAATCGCATTGACCGGGTTGTCGGGATTGCCCGCCTTGAGTGCCAGCACTTCGAAGCTGTTCCAGCCGAACACGCGTTCGGGCGCGCTGAGGTCTGGTTCACCCCAGTTATCGTCGACGGTCGGGTCGCCCGCGCCGCCGCCGACCGCGATGTCAGCCAGCGCGCGGCGCACCGCTTCGGGAATCGGCGGCGGGCGCAGGCCATCGACCGCAATTACGCCGCGCGCATCGACCAGACACGCGAGCGCATTCGCGAGCACGGTCGCCGGGTTGCGCAGCAGGCCGCCCCAGTTGCCCGAATGATGCGCGCCGTCGCGCAGGTTCAACGACAGCTTGAAATTGACGACGCCGCGCGAGCCGAGAAACACCGTCGGGCGCCGCGCGGCGAGACGCGGGCCATCGGAGGCGATCAGCACGTCGGCGGCGAGTTCGTCGCGGTGCGCGCGGCAGATCGCGTCGAGCCCCGGCGAGCCGGTTTCCTCGCCCATCTCGATCAGCAGTTTGGCGTTGAAGCCGAGCCTGCCGTCGCGCGCGGCGAGCACACTCGCGAGCGCGGCGAGGTTGATTGAATGCTGCCCCTTGTTGTCGGCGGTGCCGCGGCCGAACCAGCGTTCGCCCTCGACCGTCACCGACCACGGCGTGAGCGGCGCGCGCCACTGGCTGTCGTAGCCGCGCACGACGTCACCGTGACCGTAGATCAGCACCGTCGGCAGATGATCGCCTTCATGGCGATTCGCGAGCAAAAACGGGCCGAAGCCGCTGACCGGGTTGTCGACGATGCGCGAGCTGAAGCCGAGGCGCTGTGCTTCAGGCGTGATTTCGTCGGTCAGATAGGACAGCAGCAACACGCCGCGATCGCTTTCCTGGCTTTCGGTGCGAAAGCCGACGCGCCGGTTCAGGTCGGCGAGAAAGGCGCCGGATTCGAAATGCCGGGTGGCGTGGTCGATCGCCTGGGTTCGGCTCATAGGTTCTCTCCAATGCGGGAAATAGGCTTTTGACGATCGCGACATGGCCGGTCTCGGCGCATCCCGCGATGCGATGTCGATTGATATCGTTACGGACGATTCTAGAAGCGCGTCATTTTTGCCACAATGCTCGTGTTTCGAAGCGTGCGTTGCCGGAAAGGCAAAGCTCGACAGGCATCCGGCCGTTTTTCAAGCCGACTGCATACGTGCGTCGGCCGATGGGTGGTGCGCTTTCGTTGATCGCGAGGTTCGCGCGGTCGTCAGGGCCCGGATGCGATCGATACGTGATACAGCGGCGAAGCGCACGATCAACGGGGCAAATGTCCTGCCGGAACCTGAATCACGACCTACACTGTGGTGGACGGAGCGGGGCGCCGGCCACGGCCGCGCAACGATTGCGGAAACCCGGAACCACGGACAACCGGCCGCGTTGCCGCAACGCACACCGGCAGCGGGGTTCACCCACAACAACAAACGCGGCGCGTCGTCCCGATGGCGTGCCGCCAACACCAGCCGATAGGACCAGGACATCATCAATGGCGCAACAGAAAACCAATCCAAAACTCGAGCAGGCACTCACGCGCGGCGATCTGGCGATCCGTCAGGCGAACTCGGCGCGAGCGACCGCGTTGCTGCGTGCGCTGGCCAAAATGATCGTCGATGCGTCGGCGACCATCGGCGTGGAAGCCTTTACGCTGATCCATGATGGCGACAGGATCTACGATCCCGCCGACGGGCTGTGGCCGCAGGCGCTGCTGATCTCGCTCGACGGTCCCGTCGAGGATACCGATCCCGACGAGGTGCGCACCGTTCGGCTGATCGCCGATGATCCGGGCACCGTGTTCCGGGTCGAGTGGCAGCGCGCCGATGGCAAGATCGGGCGCCACGAAGGCGGTCCGTTCGCGACGGTCGCATTCATCTCCGATGTCGAGATTCCGTGGACCGATGACGAGGATTGACTGCGAGCATTGATCGCGAGTATCGGGCGCAACGACCGGCTCGGCGCCAGTTCGGTACGTGCGGGCTGGGTGCGGGATGCGTGCGGGATGCGTGCCGCGCGCGCTTAGGCGGCGCGCCTTGTCGCGTTTCCCTCTGACCCCGGGGCCTATTTCATCATCCTGCGCCGAAACAGGATCGCCGCCACGATAAAGCCGCCCACTGCGTAAGCAGCCAGCACGCCCACGTGCAGCAGCGGGCGCTCGACCGCGCGCCCGAGCATGACCGGGCGCATCAGATCGACCGCATGCGCGAGTGGCAGCACCGCAGCGCCGGCTTGCGCGGCGGCGGGCAGTTGCGACGAAGGAAAGAACACGCCCGAGAGCAGCAGCATCGGTGTGAGCACGAGCGTCTGATAGAACATGAAAAAGTCGTACGACGGCGCGAGCGCCGTCACGACCATCGCAAGGCTCGCGAACGCGAGACCCGCGAGCACGATGATCGGCAGGCCGAGCAGCATCGACGGAAAATTCGCGTAGCCGAGCGCGCCGGCCACCAGCATGATCGCCGCGCCCGATAGCACCGACTTGCTGGCTGCCCACACCACCTCGCCGAGCACGATATCGCCGAGCGTCAGCGGCGTATGCATGATCGCTTCCCACGTACGCTGCACGTGCATGCGCGAAAAGCCCGAGTACATCGACTCGAAACTCGCCGACATCATCACGCTCGACGCCACCGTGCCCGCCGCGAGAAACGAAATATACGACACGCCGTCGACGTGCCCGACCATCAGCCCGAGCCCGAAGCCGAGCCCGAACAGATAGATCATCGGGTCCGCGAGGTTGCCGAACATCGACGCGATCGCGAGCTTCTTCCACACCAGATAGTTACGCCGCCATACCGCGATCCAGTTCACTGCGTTGGCGGGGAAGGCGGCAAACGGTTCCTGTGCCGAGGGGGTGTCGTCGTGGCTTTCGTAGGTGCGTGCGTCCATTGCTGACTCGTCGTTTGCCGGGTTATTACTGGGCTGCTTGCCGGTTATTTCTGCCGGTTATTTCCACCGGCCATTTCCGCCGGCGTTTGTGGTGTTTTCGTCCGGCGTTCACGCTGCCCGTGCATGAAGCGCCAGGTCGTGCGACGCCGCGTGAGGTTGCGGCGTCCCGTGCGGTGTGTATGCGAGCGCGTCTTCGCCGCGTGTTCCGATATTCATTCCGCTGCGTGCCGTGTTGCGCATTGTTTAATCCTGCATCTCACGGCCGGTCAGTCGCAAAAACACGTCCTCGAGATTCGCGGGCCGATGCAGATAGCGCAGATCGGCCCGCTGCTTGAGCCGCGCATGCACCGGCTGCGCGTCGTTGACGTAGCAGAACAGCGTCTCGCCGCTGATCTCGGCCCGCTCGACGAGCGGTGCGAGTTCGTCGCGCAGCGCAAACGGATCGGGGCCGTATATCTCGATCACATCGCAGCCGATTTCGGTGGCGATCAGTTCGTTCGGCGCACCCTCGGCGATCTTGCGTCCTTCCTCGATCACGCACAGCCGGTGGCAGAGCCGCTCGGCCTCTTCCATGAAATGCGTGGTCAGCAGAATGGTTTTGCCGCGCGCCAGCAGCGAGCGCAGCCGTTCCCAGATCAGATGGCGCGCCTGCGGGTCGAGCCCGGTGGTCGGCTCGTCCATGATCAGCACATCCGGATCGTTGATCAGTGCGCGTGCCAGCGTGAGGCGCCGCTTCATGCCGCCCGACAACTCGCTTACGCGCGCGTGAGCCTTGCTTTCGAGACGCGCGAACTCGAGCAGCTCCGGCACCGCCGCGCGGCATTGCGCGGCGCTCAAGCCGAAGTAGCGGCCGAAGACGAGCAGGTTTTCGCGTACCGTGAAATCGGGATCGAGGTTGTCGAACTGCGGCACCACGCCGACGCGCGCCCGGGCGATGCGCGCGCGGCCGGGTATCGATTCTCCGCACAGGCGGATCATGCCGGCATCCGGAGAGGCGATGCCGAGCAGCATGCGCAGCGTCGTGGTCTTGCCCGCGCCGTTAGGGCCGAGCAAGCCGAAGCATTCGCCGGCGTTGACATGGAATGACAAGCCGTCGACGACCGTTTTTTCGCCGTAGCTTTTCCTGACCTGGTGGAATTCGATGGGTGCGGCGGACATGGATCGATCGAGGCTCCGGAACAACGTAATGCGCGCGGCGCGGTATGGAGAGGCGGGCGCCATGGCGCCATGGCGTAACGCCGCGCGAGCCACTCATTCTAGGATATCGGCGATCGATGCGAGCGGACGTCCGGGAACGGGTTATGCGTGCTGCCGCTGTGCCCCGGTGTGTGGTACGGCGCCGGGTCCGGGCCGGGCGGAGCGCGAAACGCCGCTTGTCGGCACAACGTTCGGACATGAATTTTGCACTGCCGCATCGTTGTGCGGACACGCGAGATGTTGCGCGGCGCTTCTGCGGCCTGGCGTGGATGCGCCGACTCCGCACTTAGCGTTTTCCATCTCTTGCAAGCTGAATTGCGGCGCACCATGATTGATTCAAACCGTGCTTTCCGCGCGAATGGAGAAAAACGATGGCGAGCTACCAGAAAATCCTGTTGTGCTACGACGGCTCGCGCGAAGGCCGCAAAGCGTTGCGTTGCGGCGCCGATCTGGCGTTGGATCTGAAGGCGGAAACGCATCTGCTGTCGGTCGTCGATATGCGTTCGAGTATTGCGCAAAGCGCGGGTCTGCTGACCGACGTCGCCTGCGGCAGCTTCGAAAAGACCGCGCGAGAGATTCTGCAGGAAGGTGTGAACTGGCTGACCGAGCGCGGTGTGAGCGCGCAGGGCCATTTCGCTTTTGGTCATCCAATCGACGAGATCGCTAACCTCGCCAATGAACTGCAGGTCGATCTCGTGGTGGTCGGCCATCGTTGCCGGACCGGCTTGTCACGCTGGTGGATGGGGGCGGGCAATACACCGCTGCTCGATCGGATTTCGTGCAGCATTCTGGTTGCCTGTTCGTCCGCACAGGAGCAGCAGCAGGCTGCTGCGTGACCAGGCGTGAAGAGATCCAACACTGCGCGAACACGGCATCGGGCGCTGCGATGTGTTTTCGAGTGGCTGAGCGTCGGCGCTCAGCCACTCAGCGCCTCTCCGGCAAACGGCCAGCTCACTCGTTCAGATTGATCGCGGCGAGCTTCCAGGTCACCAGCCCCTCGCGCTGGAAGACCGCCGAGTAATTCGCATTGCCTTCGCCACGCTGGAACGTGATGACGAATTCATTAAGGCTGCGATAACCGGCTGTGCTTCGGCGCGCGGGCGGAGCGGAATTCGCAGCCGGGGCTGCTGGCGCTTCAGTGCCGGTTGATGCCTGCGGGGCCGCCGGTTGCTCACCCGGCGTGCCGCGCGGCGGCATGCCATTCAGCAGGGCCGCGACGCCGTCCGGTGTCGCATACGCATCGACCAGCGGACCGATCAGCGTCACGCCGATGACGGCGCCAATGGTGGCGATCTTGTTACCGCTGTCCGCTTCGAGCCGGTGCGTCAGCATGTCGGCCACTTGTTGCTTGAGACTGGCGCGCAGCGCGGGGAAGTCGACGTATTGATTGACCGTTTGGACGTCTCGCGCATCGGCCGCGCGTTTGAGATTGTTCACCGCAAGATAGGGCGACGCATAAACGAACCCCAATGCGGCGATCACGATCACTACGATCAGCGTGATAAGCAGCGGCCGGGTGGCGCTGCCCTGGATGTGTTTCGGCATGCGCTTCGGAATGCGTTTCTGAACTTTCATCGCTCGGGACCCCCCGGTCGGTTGTGATCCAGCATGGACCACGGCGAGTTCGAAACGATCCCATACAACACGAATATCCAGGCACCGGAACTTCACCCAGCACCCGCTCAGGCTTCGAACACCGCGCCGTGCATGTTGGCTTCGTCGGCTATGCAACGATCGATCATACGACATACCGCGTCGACCGTACCCACCATAATCAGCCGCGACGGCCCATGGTAGACCCGCACCGGCGCGCGCCGCGCCGGCTCGGCCATGTTCAGGCCCGCGTTCAGCGACACGCGCGCAAAGGCCGGCAACGAAGACGGCAGGCCCGCGGCTTCCGTGGGCTCGTCGAACAACGACGGCGTGTGTGCCGCGGGCGCGTCGATCGGTGAGCAGGGCGTGAGCTTGCGCAGATGGCGCAGACGGCCGAACTGGCGAAAAGGCAGCAGACGGGCAAGGCGTTCCATGAATCTCTCCAGGCGATGCGACATGAATGCAGCTTGGTTGGATAAACCGGCGCGAGCGGTCCGGCGAATGCGGCTAAGGATCAGAATCAGAATTCGCCCGGGCGGATCAGCCCGACCGCGATTCCTTCAAGCGCGAAATCCGCGCTGCCGGTTTCCACGAAGATGTTCTCGTAATCGGGGTTCTCGGCGATCAGCTCGATACCGTTCGGCTGGCGCTTCAGCCGCTTGACGGTGACGTCGTCGCCAAGCCGCGCGATGATGATCTGGCCATCTTTCGCTTCGCTGCGCTTTTGCACCGCGAGCAGATCGCCGTCGAGAATGCCCGCGTCGCGCATCGACAGGCCGCGCACCTTCAGCAGGTAATCGGGCTTGCTCGAGAACAGCGCCGGGTCGCACGCATAGTGCTGCGAGATATGTTCCTGCGCGAGGATCGGGCTACCCGCCGCGACCCGGCCGATCAGCGGCAGCGACAACTGCATCAGGCTCGCGTGCGGCAGCGTGAACTGGTGCGGCGCCTCGTCCTGGCCGGTCAGCAGGCGGATGCCGCGCGATGCGCCGGCCGCCAGTTCGATCACGCCCTTGCGAGCTAGCGCGCGCAGATGCTCCTCCGCGGAATTGGCTGAACTGAAGCCGAGTTCGGCGGCAATTTCGGCACGGGTGGGCGGGAAGCCGGTGCGCTCGATCGCGCGGCGGATCAATTCGAACACCTGCTGCTGTCGTGCGGTGAGTTTTGTCATGGCCACTGTATGTATGAACAGGTGACTGTATTTTTATACAGTATTCGGCGCAATTCAAGCTTTACTTTAAGTTCGTCGTGACGGGCACGCCGGAGCGTCGTTTCTGGACGTCATCGCGCCTGTTTTCGCGCTGCAACGCCCGATCTCTCTGCCGTTACCACTTTTGCGTATAAAAAAATGAAGAAACATTATTTTTAATGATGAAGCCGGGTCGATAGACTGGCCTCCGGCTTGGCGCTCATGTGCACGTGACCGCGACGCAGAACAACATCAGACGCTCATCAGCGGATCATCACGCGGAGAAAAGTTGACATGAACCATCGGCATACGGGGCTGACGGCACGGACCAGGAAACTCATCGCGGCGCTCGCCGTCGGCGCGGCAGGCGCGCTGGGCATAGTCGGCGCGAGCGGCGCGGCACACGCCGACACGACGCTGCTGAACGTTTCCTATGACCCGACCCGCGAGCTGTATCAGGACATCAATCAGGCGTTCGGCAAGCAATGGAAGGCGAAGACCGGTGAGACCGTCACCTTCAAGCAGTCGCACGGCGGCTCGGGCGCGCAGGCGCGTTCGGTGCTCGACGGCCTGCAGGCCGACGTTGTGACGCTCGCGCTCGCCTACGACATCGACGCGCTCGCGAACAAGGGCCTCGTCGACAAGGGCTGGCAGAAGCGCCTGCCCGACAACGCCGCGCCGTACACGTCGACGATCGTGTTCCTCGTGCGCAAGGGCAATCCGAAGCACATCAAGGACTGGGACGATCTGGTGAAGCCGGGCGTGTCGATCGTCACGCCGAATCCGAAGACCTCGGGCGGCGCGCGCTGGAACTACCTGGCCGCGTGGGCCTACGCCGAGCATCAGCCGGGCGGCAATGCGCAGAAGGCGAAGGAGTTCGTCGGCAAGCTCTACAGGAATGCGGGCGTTCTCGATTCGGGCGCGCGCGGCGCGACCACCAGCTTCGTGCAGCGCGGTATCGGCGACGTGCTGATCGCGTGGGAAAACGAAGCGTTCCTGTCGCAGAAGGAGTTCGGCGCCGACAAGTTCGAAATCGTCGTGCCCTCGGTGAGCATTCTCGCCGAGCCGCCGGTCGCGGTGGTCGACAAGGTCGTCGATAAACACGGCACGCGCAAGCTCGCCGAAGCGTATCTGAACTTCCTCTATAGCGAAGAGGGGCAGGCAATCGCCGCGCGCAACTTCTATCGGCCGCGCTCGAACAAGGTGCCGGCCGAGCTGACCGCCAAATTTCCGAAGCTGAAGCTGTACACGATCGACGATTCGTTCGGCGGCTGGGCCAATGCGCAGAAGACCCATTTCGCGGACGGCGGCGTGTTCGATTCGATTTATCAGCCGCAATAAACAAGCAGCGCACCGGGGCTTGGGCGCTGCTCGTGCCGGGCCTCGGAGCCAGAGCGCGGCAAGCGTGGCTTCCCGGCAGTTTTTCCGGCAGTTTTTCCGGCGCTCCCGGGCGCGTTGCCGACTCGCCGGAGCCCCGGTTAGCCGCGCAAGCAGGCATCAACCGACAACAGAGTATCGAGCATGACGACGTTGACCTTCCGCAAGCCGAGCGCATTGCCCGGCTTTGGCCTGACACTCGGCATCACGGTGGCTTATCTGAGCCTCGTGGTGCTGATTCCGTTGGCGGCCACCTTCCTGAAGACCGCGACGCTCGACTGGGCGCAGTTCGTGCGCGCGGTGAGCTCGCCGCGCGTGCTCGCGTCGTACCGGCTGACGTTCTTCTCCGCGCTCGGCGGCGCGCTGATCAACGCGGTATGCGGTTTTCTGGTCGCGTGGGTGCTGGTGCGGTACGCGTTTCCGTTCAGGCGCATCGTCGATGCGGTGGTCGATCTGCCGTTCGCGCTGCCGACCTCGGTGGCCGGTATTTCGCTCGCGGCCGTGTATGCGGGCAATGGCTGGATCGGCCAGTTTCTCGAGCCGCTCGGTATCAGGATCGCGTTCACGCCGGCGGGCGTGCTGGTCGCGCTGACGTTTATCGGCTTGCCGTTCGTCGTGCGCACGGTGCAGCCGGTGCTCGAGGAATTCGAGCGCGAGCAGGAGGAAGCGGCCGCGTGCCTCGGCGCGTCGCGCTGGCTCACGTTTCGCCGCGTCGTGCTGCCGGCCGTGTTCCCGGCGCTGCTGACCGGTTTCGCGCTCGCATTCGCGCGCGCGCTCGGCGAATACGGCTCGGTGATCTTTATCGCCGGCAACGTGCCGATGAAATCGGAGATCACGTCGCTGCTGATCATCACCAAGCTCGAACAGTACGACTATGCGGGCGCGACCGCGCTTGCAGTCGTGATGCTGGTCGTGTCGTTCGTGATGCTGCTGTTGATCAATACGCTGCAGTGGTATCTGCAGCGGCGCACGAGCCGTGGCAACACGGGGCCGGCGCCGGTGGCGGCAACGAGTGCCACGGTGGCCGGAGGTGCGCAATGAGCGGCGCCGCGACTCGATCGAACGCCGTGCGCCGGCCCGACCCGGTCACCGAGCGGCCCGTGGTGCGCTGGCTGCTGACCGGCATCGCGTTGCTGTTTCTCGCGCTGTTTCTGGTCGTGCCGCTCGCCGCGGTGTTCTATCAGGCGCTGAACAAGGGGCTGCGTTTTTACTTCGCCGCGCTCGCCGACCCCGATGCGCTGGCGGCGATCAAACTGACGCTGATCACCGCCGCGATCGCGGTGCCGCTGAATCTCGGGTTCGGTCTCGTCGCGTCGTGGTGCATCGCGAAGTTCGAATTTCGCGGCAAGGCGCTGCTGACCACGCTGATCGATCTGCCGTTCTCGGTATCGCCGGTGATCTCGGGGCTGATCTACGTGCTGATGTTCGGCGCGCAGGGCTGGTTCGGCCCGTGGCTGCAGGATCACGACGTGCAGATCATTTTCGCGGTGCCCGGCATCGTGCTCGCGACGATCTTCGTCACCTTCCCGTTCGTCGCGCGCGAGCTGATTCCGTTGATGCAGGCGCAGGGCAACGATGAAGAGGAGGCCGCGCACGTGCTCGGCGCGTCGGGCTGGCAGATTTTCCGCCGCGTGACGCTGCCCAATATCAAGTGGGGCCTGCTGTACGGCGTGATTCTGTGCAACGCGCGTGCGATGGGCGAGTTCGGCGCGGTGTCGGTGGTGTCGGGCCATATTCGCGGGCAGACCGATACGATGCCGTTGCACGTCGAAATTCTCTATAACGAATACAACTTCTCGGCCGCATTCGCGGTGGCGTCGCTGCTCGCGCTGCTTGCGCTCGTGACGCTCGGGCTGAAGCTGCTGGCCGAGCGCCATATGTCGGCGGAGTTGTCGGCTGGCCACGACGTGCCGGCGTATGCGGGGCCGGCGCTGCCGGCAAGCACTTCGTCGTCCGGCGCCGCGCAGTCGGTCGCGACGCCAGCCGCGACGCCCTCGTTTTTCGGCAACGCCACGCCTGCGTCGCAGCGCCGCCCGCTCAAGCAAGGAGAGCTGTAATGGGTATCACCGTTCGTAACCTGCATAAGCGCTTCGGCGATTTCGTCGCGCTCGACGACGTGTCGCTCGATTTCCCCCCGGGCGAACTGGTCGCGCTGCTCGGGCCGTCGGGCTGCGGCAAGACGACGTTGCTGCGCGTGATCGCCGGCCTCGAATACGCGGACGGCGGCCAGGTCGAGCTGCAGGGTCAGGACGTCGCGGCGGTCGGCGCGCGTGAGCGCGAAGTGGGCTTCGTGTTTCAACATTACGCGCTGTTCCGTCATATGACGGTGTTCGAGAACGTCGCGTTCGGGCTGCGCGTGAAGCCGCGCAAGGAGCGGCCGGCGGAACAGGTGATCCGCGAGAAGGTGCATGAACTGCTCAGGCTCGTGCAGCTCGACTGGCTGGCACAGCGTTATCCGTCGGAACTGTCGGGCGGTCAGCGGCAGCGCATTGCGCTGGCTCGCGCGCTCGCCGTCGAGCCGAAGGTGCTGCTGCTCGACGAACCGTTCGGCGCGCTCGACGCCAAGGTGCGCAAGGAATTGCGCAGCTGGCTGCGGCGCCTGCATGACGATCTGCATATCTCGACGATCTTCGTCACGCACGATCAGGAAGAGGCGCTCGAAGTGGCCGACCGCATCGTCGTGCTGAATCGCGGACATGTGGAGCAGGTGGGCAGTCCGCAGGACGTGTACGACCATCCGCGGACGCCGTTCGTCTACGAGTTTCTCGGTGCGGCGAATCGTCTGCACGGCAATGTCGATGCAGGTGGTTTCGTCGTCGATGGCGCCGCGCTGCCGGTCGCGACTGCCGCGGGCTTCAGCGGTCCGGCGTTCGCTTACGTGCGGCCGCACGATCTGCAGTTGTACCCGCAGGCGGCCGGGCATCGTGACGGTATCGTCGTCGATGTGCGGCGCGTCGTGACGCTCGGCGGCTCGGTGCGCGTCGAGCTGGCGGGCCGTGAAGGCAATCTGCTCGAAGCCGAACTCGATCGCGAGACGTGGCGCGATCTGCAACTGGCGGTCGGCGACGGCGTGACCGCGGTGCCGCGCGCGTTGCGCGTGTTTCCCGCGCAGTGACCGGCGCGGGCGGCACGCCGGCCGCCCGTGGCGACATCGACATTGCGCCGGATCCGACGGCTTCAATAACTCAACTCTGGCGAAACCGGAGACACAACGATGAATTTTCAGCAATTGCGCTTCGTGCGCGAAGCCGTGCGGCAGAACATGAACCTGACCGAGGTGGCGAACGTGCTGTACACGTCGCAGTCGGGCGTGTCGAAGCAGATCAAGGATCTCGAGGACGAACTCGGCGTCGACATTTTCATCCGCCGCGGCAAGCGGCTGACGGGGCTGACCGAGCCGGGCAAGGCCGTGCATCAACTGATCGAGCGGATGCTGCTCGACGCGGAGAATCTGCGCCGCGTCGCGCGCCAGTATGCGGATCAGGATAGCGGCCACCTGGTCGTCGCGACCACGCACACGCAGGCGCGCTATGCGTTGCCGAAGGTGGTCCGGCAATTCACCAGGGTGTTCCCGAAAGTTCATCTCGCGCTGCGCCAGGGCAGCCCGCAGCAGATCGCGCAGATGATCATCAACGGCGAGGCGGACATCGGTATCTCGACCGAAGCACTCGACCGTTTCCCCGACATCGTCACGTTTCCGTGCTATTCGTGGCATCACGTCGTGGTGGTGCCGAAAGATCACCCGCTGGTGGGCCGGACGAATCTGACGCTCGACGAGATTGCCGAATTCCCGATCGTCACTTACGACCACGACTTCACCGGCCGCTCGCATATCGACCAGGCCTTCGCGAAAGTGGGCGCATTGCCCGACGTCGTGCTGACCGCGATCGACGCCGACGTGATCAAGACCTACGTCGAACTCGGCATGGGCATCGGCGTGGTCGCGGCGATGGCCTTCGATCCGAAACGCGATAGCGAACTCGTTGCGCTCGACACGCAGCATCTGTTCGAGGCGAGTACGACGCGTGTCGGCCTGCGCAAGGGCGCGTTCCTGCGCGCGTACGCGTACCGGCTGATCGAGATGTTCGCGCCGCAGCTGAGCGAGGCCGATATCGCGGCGCAATTGCGCGAGGCGGCTTAAGGCCGCGAGCGGCTTATCGTGGGGTGGGCGCGGGAGCGATGGACAAAAAAAGAGGGTCGTGCCGTTGCCGGCAGGACCCTTTTCAAAACATCCGCTATGCGTCTGGTTGGTTAGCGGACTTCGCGCTCTTTACGTGGTTTTACGTGGTGGCCATGAGAACTCGCAGCCGATCAGAACTCGTAGCCGATCTGCGCACGTACGCCGGCGTCACCCGTCGACGCGACCGACACCGCACCGTTCATCAGCCACTTGTTGTTGCGTGAGCGGTAGGTGACGCCTACTGCCGCGGCACTGCCACCCTTATACGTCGCGCCGCCCGCTGCGACGATCGTTTTGCCCGGACCCGACGGCGTCATGTTCGGCATTGCCATTGCTGCTGCGATACCTGCGTAGGCGTTCTTCGCGACGTTGTTGATTGCCTGGTTGGTCGCGTTGATGCGCTGATCGGTGTAACCGTTGGCCTGCTGAACGCCCTGTGCGACCGAGCTGTTCATCTGACCGACATTGACTGCATCCGTGTCCGCGGTACCTGCCGCAACGTTGGTGATCTGACGCTGCTGGCCCGCCGAACCCACCGATACCGAGTTGTCGCGGTCCGTCACCGAACCATGACCCAGCGCGACCGAGTTAGCGTGGCTAGCCTGCGAATCCGTCCCGATCGCCGTCGAGTTCGTGCCGCTTGCTGCCGCGCCGGCTCCGACTGCCGAGCTGCCCGCACCGGTACCCGGCATCGCCGCATCGACGACCGGGGTCGACTGGATGTTCGATACCTGCCCGCCGAGGTCCGTCAACTGGCTGCCGAGGTCGGTGACATGTCCGCCGAGGTCCGTCACATGCCCGCCGAGTTCGGTCACCTGATCCTGCAACGCCGACAACTGACCGAAGTTCACCGCGTCGTACTGGCTCGTGCCATTTGCCACATTGGTGAGGACCACCGGACCTGCGCTCAGGCTTGCGCCCAGCGTCACGGAACCGAAGTTCACCGAACCGTCCGCATGACGGTCGTACTGCACCGCGCCCGAAAGCTGCGTGCCGACATCGCCCACCTGAGTCTGCAGCTTCGTGATCTCCGTGGTGTGCTGCGTGACGCGGTCATCCAGGTTGGTGACGGCATCGCCCACGCTGTGTACGGGCGTGCCGTCCACGCTGTAGGTCGGCGCGCTGATCGTGCCGTCCGCATTCACCGTCGAACCGCCGCCCAGTGCCCGGGCCAGGCTCGACGCCGTGCCATACAGCTGGCCGCCGTTGATCGCATCGACGCTCGTGGCGTTCACCGCGCCTGCTGCCACGCCCGTCACCGTGCGATTGCCCGCCGTGCCTGCTACGTTCATTATGGTGCCGTCCAGACCCTTGGCCACCGTGATCACCTTGCTGGTCGATTCCTGCTGCACCAGACCGATCGAGCCATCGGCCAGCTGGTTCTGTACGGTGGCGAGACTCGCGGTGTTCCGGTCAATATTGTCGGCGTTTAGCGTCGTACGGCTGTCGATGTCGGTGACGTGGTTGTCCACCGTGGTTACGCGACTGTCCAGGCTCGTAATATTCGTCGTGTTGG